>Ga0160452_100032_pt1 | contig 218733 bp, 195 predicted proteins | sample HID1971I_E6MG_FD_108230 | JGI IMG/M metagenome (GOLD analysis project Ga0160452, IMG submission 108230) | Enriched millipede-associated microbial communities from UW Madison campus, WI, USA - HID1971I_E6 MG | ecosystem: Host-associated > Arthropoda: Insects > Digestive system > Unclassified ...
CGGTCGGCGGGCACGGTCGGCGGGCACGGTCGGCGGGCACGGTCGGCGGGCACGGTCGGCGGGCACGGTCGGCGGGCACGGTCGGCGGGCACGGTCGGCGGGCACGGTCGGCGGGCACGGTCGGCGGCCGCCGCTCGGCGGCCGCGACCCAGGCGTCAGGGTCCGCCCGGCAGGAGCACGATCGGCGCCGCCTCCCCGAGCAGCGCGAGCGGGTCGAGATAGACGTCGCCGCGCAGGACGCCCCAGTGCAGGCAGCCCGCGGGGGCACAGTGGCCCGGGACGTCCGCGACGGCGCCCAGGGCGTCGCCCGGTCCCACGGCGTCGCCGCTGCCGACCGCCGCGGTCACAGGCTCGAAGGTGGAGCGCAGCCCGCCCGCGTGCGCGACCACGACGACGGGCTTGCCCGCGACCGGCCCGGCGAACGAGACGACCCCGGCGGCGGGGGACCGGACCTCCTCGCCAGGGCCGGCGGCGAGGTCGACGCCGCGATGGCCGGGCAGCCAGTCCTCGGCCGGCGGGTCGAAGGGGTGCGCGACCGCGCCCGGGACCGGGCGTCGCCACCCGTCGAAGGCCGCGCCGGCCGTCGGGTCGGGAACAGGGTCGGCGTCGGAGGCCGCGGCGGGGGCGAGGCCGCCGACGACCGCCCCGACGGCGAGGACGGTCGCGAGCGCGGCAGCGAGCGCGGATCTGAGCGTGATGCCGAGCGAGCGGCCGAGCACAAGCGCGGGCGCCCTGGTCGGCTCCCGGCCGGACCGGTCCCGCCGAGCGGTCCGGCCGGCGATGCCTGCATGGTGCGGCGTGGGGCTGCGCCCGGTCGAGGGGTGGGGGAGCGGAGGCGCGCTGCGTTCGGTCATGCGGTCATGCTGGCGGCACGTGGACGGCGGGTCGGTCGGGCCGCCGTACCCTGTGGACGGGAGCTCCCTGGGGGCAGCGTCCGGACGGCGTGCACGGCAGGAACGTCGTCGTCGCCGGTGTCTCTCGGGACCGTTGGTCGGGGCGTCCGTCGGCGGTGCCGAAGGGCCCTGCCGCGTCGGGTAGACTTGCTGCCGCGATCGGCTTGTGCCTCGCTCCCGACTCTTCCCGGTGGATTCCCGCGGACCGTCCTCGACGTCCCGCGGCCCCCGACGGGCGGGGGAGCGGCCACGAGCAGGTCGACATCGCGCGTCACGTACGCGCCCCGCGACCCGGTCCGCCGGTCCGCAGGGTGCGGCCGCGTCGGCAGCGGTCCGAGCCCGGGCGACCGGGAGCGGTGCCGGCCCGGCGTGACGCCAGGGGTGGCGGGCCCGATGCCCGTCATCGACGAACCGAGTACCGCGACCGCACCTGCCGACGCTGCAGGGCCGGTCGCCCGACGCGCGTGCAGCCCGGAGGATCCGGCGCACGCGGCGAAAGGACGTGTCATGGCCGTCGTGACCATGCGCCAGCTCCTCGAGAGCGGTGTCCACTTCGGACACCAGACCCGCCGTTGGAACCCGAAGATGAAGCGGTTCATCTTCACCGAGCGCAACGGCATCTACATCGTCGACCTCCAGCAGTCGCTGTCGTACATCGACCGCGCCTACGAGTTCGTCAAGGAGACCGTCGCCCACGGCGGCAGCATCCTGTTCGTCGGCACCAAGAAGCAGGCGCAGGAGCCCGTGGCCGAGCAGGCCGCCCGCGTCGGCATGCCGTACGTGAACCACCGCTGGCTCGGTGGCATGCTCACCAACTTCACCACCGTGCACAAGCGCCTCCAGCGTCTCAAGGAGCTCGAGGAGATCGACTTCGACGACGTCGCCGCCTCCGGCCTGACGAAGAAGGAGCTCCTCGTCCTGCGCCGCGAGAAGGACAAGCTCGCGCGCACCCTGGGCGGCATCCGTGACATGGCCAAGACCCCGTCGGCGGTCTGGATCGTGGACACGAACAAGGAGCACCTCGCCGTCAACGAGGCCCGCAAGCTGGGCATCCCGGTCGTCGCGATCCTCGACACCAACTGCGACCCGGACGTCGTCGACTACGCCATCCCCGGCAACGACGACGCGATCCGCTCCGTCACGCTGCTCACCCGCGTGATCGCGGACGCCGCCGCAGAGGGCCTGCTGCAGCGCCACTCCGGCAAGAAGGGCGAGGCCGCGGAGACCACCGAGGCCGAGCCGCTGGCCGAGTGGGAGCGCGAGCTCCTCGCCGGTGCCGAGGCCACGCAGGCCGAGGCCCCCGCCTCCGAGGAGGCCCCGGTCGCCGAGGCTGCCGCCGAGGAGGCCCCGGCCGCCGAGGTCGCCACCGAGGAGGCCCCGGCCGCCGAGGAGGCCCCGGCCGCCGAGGAGGCCCCGGCCACCGAGGAGACGCCGGCCGCCGAGGGCGAGCAGGCCGCCGAGAAGTCCGAGTGAGGCCTCGCGGGCCGGTCACCGTCGCGTGACCGGCCCGCGGACCGCAGCACGCCCCCTTCCGCCCGGCGCCCCGACCGGGGCCGGGCGGACCTCGAACCAGCACGGAGGACCCCCATGGCGAACTACACCGCCGCTGACATCAAGGCGCTGCGCGAGCGCACCGGTGCCGGCATGCTCGATGTCAAGAAGGCCCTCGACGAGGCCGACGGCAACACCGAGCAGGCCATCGAGATCATCCGCAAGAAGGGCCTGGCGCGCGCCGCCAAGCGCGAGGGCAACGCGACCACCGAGGGCCTCGTGGCCGTCAAGGTCGAGGACTCCGCCGCCGGCCAGGTCGCCACGATGATCGAGCTCGACGCCGAGACGGACTTCGTCGTCAAGAACGAGAAGTTCATCGCGCTGGCCGACACGGTCCTGGCCGCCGCCGCCGCCGCGGGCGCCACGGACGCCGAGTCCGCGCTCGCCGCTCCGGCCGCCGAGGGCACCGTGGCCGACATCATCGCCGCCCAGGGCGCCACGATGGGTGAGAAGGTCGTGCTGCGCCGCGTGGCCCGTCTCGAGGCCCCGAAGGTGACGACCTACCTCCACAAGACGGCCAAGGACCTGCCGCCCTCGATCGGCGTGCTCGTCGCCACGGACGACGCGGCCGAGCCGGTCGCCAAGGACGTCGCGCAGCACATCGCGGCCCTGGCGCCGCGGTTCCTGTCCCGCGAGGACGTCCCGACCGACGTCGTCGAGAAGGAGCGCGAGATCGCGCGCGAGGTCTCGATCGCCGAGGGCAAGCCCGAGGCTGCCCTGCCGAAGATCGTCGAGGGCCGCCTGAACGGCTTCTTCAAGGACGCCGTGCTCGTGGACCAGCCGCTGGCGAAGGACACGAAGACGACGGTCGCCAAGCACGTCGCCACCACCGGCGGCGCCCTGCTGGGCTTCGTCCGCTTCCGCGTCGGCAGCTGACGCCCACCAGCGTCCAGGCCCGACCGCACCGTGCGCGGTGCGGTCGGGCCTGTCGCATACCCGCCCGCGCCCGGCTGACGGAGCGGGAACCGCCGTCCGGTGCCAGGATGCGCGGAGGGTGACCACAGAACCACCGGGTGGAGCACGCCCGACCTCGTCCGTGACGCCGAGCACGGCCGCGGGACATGCCCAGGGCATGCGGAACAGACCGAGAGAGCGACGGTGACGCACGTGACCGAGACCAACCAGACCGAGCCGACCCCCACCGCGAACGAGCCCGCGCCAGCGCGCCGGGTGCTCCTCAAGCTCTCCGGCGAGACCTTCGGCGGCGGCAGCGTGGGCCTCGCGACCGACGTCGTGCGGCGCATCGCCCAGGAGATCGGCGACGCCGTGCGCCAGGGCGTGCAGGTGGCGATCGTCTCCGGCGGAGGCAACTTCTTCCGGGGCGCCGAGCTCTCGCGCGCCGGCCTGGACCGCGCCCGGGCGGACTACATGGGCATGCTCGGCACGGTGATGAACTGCCTCGCGCTGCAGGACTTCCTGGAGCAGGACGGCGTGAAGACGCGCGTGCAGACCGCGATCACCATGGGCCAGGTCGCGGAGCCGTACATCCCGCTGCGTGCCATCCGGCACCTGGAGAAGGGCCGTGTCGTGATCTTCGGCGCCGGCGCCGGCATGCCGTACTTCTCCACCGACACCGTCTCGGTCCAGCGCGCGCTGGAGACGCACTGCGACGAGGTCCTCATGGGCAAGAACGGTGTGGACGCCGTCTACTCGGCCGACCCGCGCACGGACCCCGACGCGCAGCGGCTCGAGCACCTGACCTACACGGACGCGCTGGTGCGCGGCCTGAACGTGATGGACGCCACCGCCCTGTCCCTGTGCCGGGACAACGACGTGCGCATGCGCGTCTTCGGGCTCGAGGAGCCGGGTAACGTGACCCGCGCGCTGCTGGGCGAGAAGATTGGCACGCTGGTCACCACCAGCTGAGGTGGTGGTCCCCGTGGCCGCGCACGACACCCCGAGCACGACGAGCATCACGACGAGAATGGAGCACCGGTGATCGACGACACCCTCCTCGAGGCCGAGGAGAAGATGGACAGGGCGATCGAGGTCGCCAAGGAGGAGTTCGCGGGGATCCGCACGGGCCGCGCCAACTCGGGCATGTTCTCGAAGATCACCGTGGAGTACTACGGCGCCCCGACGCCGCTGCAGCAGCTCGCGTCGTTCAACATCCCGGACGCGCGCACGGTGCTCATCTCCCCGTTCGACAAGGGCTCGATGACGACGATCGAGAAGGCGCTGCGCGAGTCGGACCTGGGCGTCAACCCGTCCAACGACGGCAACGCGATCCGCATCGTCATGCCCGCCCTCACCGAGGAGCGGCGCCGCGACTACGTGAAGATGGCCAAGACGAAGGCGGAGGACGCGCGCATCTCCGTGCGCAACGTCCGCCGCAAGGCCAAGGAGGAGCTGGACCGCATCGTCAAGGACGGTGAGGCCGGCGAGGACGAGGTGACCCGGGCCGAGAAGGAGCTGGAGTCGCTGACGAAGAAGCACGTCGACGCGATCGACCAGCTGCTCGCCGGCAAGGAGAGCGAGCTGCTCGAGGTCTGATGGTGACCCATCCCCCCGAACCGGGCGAGGACGCGTCCCCGCTCGATCCGTCCACCGGCGGGGCGGTCGGCCCGAGCGCCTCGCGCGCGGGCCGCAACCTGCCCGTGGCGATCACCGTCGGCGTGCTGCTGCTCGTCGGCGTGGCCGCGTCCCTCTGGTTCCGCCCGGAGCCGTTCGTGGCGGTCGCGGCGGTCGCGGTCGGCGCGGCGCTCTGGGAGCTGCGCCAGGCCTTCGCCCGGCGCGACATCCACCTCCCGATGCTGCCGCTCCTCGTCGGCGGTGCAGGGATGGTGGTCTCGGCCTACACGTCGGGGCCGGAGGCTCTCCTGGTCGCGTACGTCCTGACCGTCGGTGCCGTCGTCGTCTGGCGGGTGCTGGACGGCCCGGGCCCGCAGGCCCTGCGGGACTCCGCTGCCGCGGTGTTCGCGGCCACCTACGTGCCGTTCCTCGCCGGCTTCGTGCTCCTGCTGCTCGCACAGCCGGACGGCGAGCTGCGCGTGGCCCTGTTCGTCCTGCTGGCCGTGGCGAACGACACCGGCGGGTACGTCGCCGGGGTGACGATGGGGCGGCACCCGCTGGCGCCCACCGTGAGCCCGAAGAAGACCTGGGAGGGTCTGGCGGGCTCGCTCGTGCTCGCCACCGCCGTGGGCGTCGCGGGCGCCGTGCTCGCGCTCGACGCCAGCCCGATGCTGGGGGTGGTGCTCGGCGTGCTCACGGCGATCACGGCCACCGTGGGCGACCTCGCCGAGTCGCTCATCAAGCGCGACCTAGAATTGAAGGACATGGGTTCGCTGCTCCCGGGTCACGGGGGTGTGCTGGACCGCCTCGACTCGCTGGTCGTCACCGCCCCGTTCGTGTACCTCGTGCTCACCATGGCGCCGTCGACCGCCCTGTAAGGAACCGTCATGCCTGCCACCCCCGCCAGCCCCGCGACGTCCGGCACCGACCTCGGCATCCCCGCGGTCCGTCCGGGCGACGAGACCGCGCCCATGCCGCTGCAGATGGCGCCGCGCCGGCGCGGCAAGCCGCCGAAGCACTTCGCCGACCTCACGCCGGCCGAACGCGTGGCCTCGGTGGAGGCCATGGGGGAGAAGCCGTTCCGGGCCAAGCAGCTCGCGACGCACTACTTCCAGCACTACACCTCCGACCCCGAGCAGATGACGGACCTGCCGGCGTCGACCCGCGAGGCCATGGCGACGACCATGTTCCCGCAGCTCATCCGGCCCACACGGCGGCTGGAGGCGGACGGCGGCACCACGGTCAAGACGCTGTGGCACCTGTTCGACGACGCGCGGGTCGAGTCGGTGCTGATGCGCTACCCGCACCGCACCACCCTGTGCGTGTCGTCGCAGGCGGGCTGCGGCATGGCGTGCCCGTTCTGCGCCACCGGCCAGCTTGGCCTCACGCGCAACCTGTCGACGGCCGAGATCCTCGAGCAGGTGCGCGCCGCGAACCGGTCGCTCGCCGCGGGCGAGATCCCCGGCGGCCCGACCCGGCTGAACAACCTCGTGTTCATGGGCATGGGCGAGCCGCTGGCGAACCCGCGCGCGGTGATCGAGACCGTCAAGGCCCTGGTGGCCCCGCAGCCCGAGGGCTTCGGCATGTCGGCGCGCAACATCACCGTCTCCACGGTGGGCCTGGTGCCGGCGATGCTGAAGCTCGCCGACCTGGGCATCCCCGTGACGCTCGCACTGAGCCTGCACGCGCCCGACGACGACCTGCGCAGCGAGCTCGTGCCGATCAACACCCGGTGGAGCGTGGACGAGGCGATCGACGCCGCGCGGCACTACTACGAGGTCACGGGCCGGCGCGTCTCGATCGAGTACGCGCTCATCAAGGACATGAACGACCACGGCTGGCGCGCCGACCTGCTGGGGGAGAAGCTCAACGCCCGCGGGCGCGGCTGGGTGCACGTGAACCCCATCCCGCTCAACCCCACCCCGGGGTCGATCTGGACCGCGAGCGAGCGTGCCGTCGAGGAAGAGTTTGTGGCACGCTTGCGCGGGCACGGCATCCCCACCACGATCCGTGACACCCGCGGCAGCGACATCGACGGCGCCTGCGGGCAGCTGGCGGCCGAGGAGGACGAGTGAGCGCACTGTTCAGCACGGTGTCCGCGATGCGCAGCGGGTACGACCGGGACGAGGTCGAGGAGTTCTTCGACCACGCCCGGCAGGCCTACGAGGGCCGCACCGCGGAGCCGCTGTCCCACGCCGACATCCAGGTGTCGACGTTCGACCTGGTGCGCGGCGGCTACGACACCCACGAGGTCGACGCGGCGCTGGACCGGCTGGAGGCCGCGTTCATCGCGCGCCAGCGGGCCGAGTACGTCGCCGCGCACGGGCAGGAGGCCTGGATGGCCGCCCTGGCCGACCGCGCCCGCACGATGTACGGGCGGCTGGGGCGGCCCGACGGCGAGAAGTTCGCCCCGGCGGAGCGCGGCTCGCAGGGCTACGACGCCGACGACGTGGACGCGCTGTGCGACCGCCTCGTCGCGTACTTCGACCGGCAGGAGCCGCTGACGTCCGCCGAGATCCGGTCGGCCACCTTCGGGCGTGCCAAGGGCTCGGACGGGTACGCCGAGGCGCCCGTGGACCGCTTCTTCGCCCGCGCGATCGAGGTGCTGCTCGGGGTCGAGTGACCCGGGCCGACCCCGCCGCGCACCGCCGCACCGCCCGCAGGGGCCGCCGACCACGAGTGTCGGCGGCCCCTGCGGCGTCGCGGGCGTCCGGGGTCAGCCCGCGGCTGCCTCGGCCAGCAGCGCGGCGTGCTCGGTGCGAGCCAGGAACTCGCGGATGGTGTCGCGGCTGCGGGTGAGGCACGCGATGCGGTCCTCGATGCCACCCAGCTCGGAGGTGAGGAGCTCGGCGACGGTGCGGGGGCACGTCGGGTGGTCCTGCAGGGCCGTCTCCTCCATGTCGAGCAGCACCTTGATGAGACGGGTGGGGATCCCGGCGTGCACCATGCCCGCCACCCGCGACACCCGCTCGACGTCGACCTCGGAGTACGTGCGGTAGCCGTTGGCCGCGCGCTCCGCCGTCAGCAGCCCCTGCTGCTCGTAGTAGCGCACCAGCCGGGGCGCGACGCCGGTGCGCCGGGCGACCTCGCCGATCTTCATCATGGGCCTCCAGGAGTGTCGTGGGTCACGCTTGACATTGACATTAGTGTCAATCTTTAGCGTCGTCGACATGACGACAACCCGCTCGACGCCACGTCCCGCACGCGACCTCCCGTGGCCCACCCTGCTGGTGCTCGGCGCCGGCACCTTCACGATGGTCACGGCCGAGATGCTGCCCACGGCCGTGCTCCCGCAGATGAGTGCCGGGCTCGGCGTGGACGAGTCCCGCACCGGCCTGCTCGTCTCCGTCTGGGCGGCCGCCGTGGTGGTCGCGAGCTTCCCCCTGGTGCGGCTGGTGGCCGGGCGGGACCGCAGGACGGTGATCGCCGTCGCGCTCGCCGTGCTGGCCGCGTCGTCGGCGGCGACGGCGCTCGCTCCCACGTACGGCGTCGCGGTGGGCGCCCGGCTCGGCGGTGCCGCGGCCGTCGGGCTGCTCTGGGCGAGCGCCAACGCGCACGTCGCAGACCTGGTGCCCGACCGGCTGCTCGCCCGTTCCGTCGCGGTCGTGCTCGGTGGTGCCACTCTCGGCATGGTGCTGGGTACGCCCCTCGCGAGCCTCGTGACGCGTGCCGTCGGCTGGCGCGTCGCGTTCGCCGGGCTCGCCGCGCTGACTCTCGTCGTCGCCGTCCTCGTGCGTGCCGTCGTGGAACGCTCCCCGGGGGCTGGCCTGCGGCCGGGGGCCTCGGCCCCCGACGCCGGCCCTGCCGTGCAGGACGCGTCGCCCGCGGGCCCGGGCCCGATGATCGCCGTCACCGCCATCGTCGGCGTCCTGCTGGTGGGCCACTACGGCGCCTACACCTACGTCGTGCGGATCGTCGAGACCCCGGCGGCCGCGCTGCCCGGCGGCGTGAGCACGCTGCTCCTGGTGTTCGGGCTCGCGTCCGCGCTGGGCGTGCTCCTCGCCGGCCGGTTCGGAGCGCGCACCGCGCCCGCCCTCGCGGTGAGCGCGGCGGGCACGGCGCTCGCGCTGCTCGGGCTCCTGGTGGTCGACGTGCACCCGGCGCTCGGCGCGGCGGTCGTGGTGCTCTGGGGCGTGGCCTCGGGCGCGCTGCCGCCCCTGGCCCAGACCTTGATCCTGCGCCTGGGCGGGCCCGCGCGGCGGTCCACGGCGGCCGCGCTCATCCCCGTCGTCTTCAACGGCGGGATCGCGGTCGGGGCGGCGCTGGCCTCCCTGGTCGTGGCGCGCGGGGGAGTCGGGTCGCTGCCGGTCCCGGCGGCCGTCGTGGTCGCGGTGACCGCGGTCGCTCTCGCCGCCGGGGCGCGGGCGTGGTCGCGCCCGGCCGTCGCGGTCCGCGCCGGGGACGGCGTGCCCGCCCAGGAGTCGGCCGGGGTCTGAGCCTCGGCGGAGATCAGCAGGCGGGAGCGACCGCCGCGCCGGTGCCCGTGTTCAGGTAGGCGTCCGACACCCAGTTCCTGGCGCCGATCCGGTACCAGAGGTTCGTCGTGCCGCGGCTGCCGGTGACCCACTGCCCGCGGACGGAGCACAGCAGCGGGACCCGGGCGGTGTTCGCGGCGAGGCCCGCACGCGCCTTCGTCGAGCTGGGCCCGGTGCGGACGTTGAGAGCACGACCGTCGGTCACGACGGTCCCGGTGCGGGCGGAGCCCTGCCACAGGTAGGTCACGTCGATCCAGGCGTTCTTCCGCAGGCCCAGACCGTCCCAGTAGGTGCCGTCCGCCAGGTCGATGCCCGCCGGGTTGGTGACCTTGCGGCCGAACAGGTCCTTGCCGCCGTTGTACCCCAGCCGGTAGGCGGCCGACGCCTGGGGCGTGCCCTTCGGCAGGCCCCGGGCGGCGTGCCGGGTGGCGCTCCAGTAGTCGTCGGTGGTGTTCCACGGGCCGACGTCCCACACCGGCGCGTACTCGCAGCGGGTGGAGTCGGCCCGGCAGACCCGGACGCTGTAGGCGCCGGAGCCCTTCGCGGAGAGAGCGCGCCGCGAAGGGAGGGCGACGAAGTGGTCGCGCTTGGTGATCTTGTGCCCGTTGGCGGTGTGCTTGCCCACCAGACCCTCGCGGGTCGCGTAGATCCGATGCGTCTCGCCGTCACCGTCGGCGGCGGCCGGGGCGGCCAGGCCGACGACGGCACCGGTCACGAGTGCGACGAGCCCGGCGACGGCGGCCACGGGTCGCTTTCCGACTATCACGCGATAAGTACGCATGTTTGCGAACGTAACCGCCCTCACACAGGGGCGCGAGCGGGCGGGAGTGCTCGCCGACCGGAAGTCAAGCACCGTCGCGGGTGAATTCGTGCGATCTCCGCGGCGCGTCGGCAGGTCGGTCGGGCCTCGTCCGTGGGCCCTCGCCCGCGTCGCCGGGCGACCGCGCGGGCCTGGGATGATGGGCGGCATGCCCGCCCAGACGCCCCGCACCGTCACCCTCCTCGGCTCCACCGGCTCCATCGGCACACAGGCGATCGACGTCGTCCTGGCGCATCCCGGGCGGTTCCGGGTGGAGGCGCTGAGTGCGGGCGGGTCGGACGTCGGGCTGCTCGCGGAGCAGGTCGCGACGGTCGGCGCCCGGGCGGTCGCCGTCGCCGACGCCGCGCGCGCCGACGACCTGCGGGCGGCGCTCGTCGCGCAGGGCGGCGCGGCGGCCGACGTCGAGGTGCTCGCCGGGCCCGACGCGGCCACCGAGCTCGCGGGACGCGGCAGCGACGTCGTCCTCAACGGCATCACCGGGTCCGTCGGCCTGCGGCCCACGCTCGCGGCGCTCGCGGGCGGCTCCACGCTCGCGCTCGCGAACAAGGAGTCGCTCGTGGTGGGCGGCTCGCTGGTCAAGGCCGCGGCGGCCCCCGGGCAGATCGTGCCCGTGGACTCCGAGCACTCGGCGATCGCGCAGGCGCTGCGCGGCGGGGCGCGCGACGAGGTCCGGCGGCTGGTGCTGACGGCGTCGGGCGGGCCCTTCCGCGGGCGCGGCCGGGACGACATCAAGAAGGCCACCGCCGACGAGGCCCTCGTCCACCCGACCTGGTCCATGGGTCCCGTCGTGACCGTGAACTCCGCCTCGCTGATGAACAAGGGCCTGGAGCTCATCGAGGCGCACCTGCTCTTCGACGTCCCGGTCGACGACATCACGGTGGTGGTGCACCCGCAGTCGGTGGTGCACTCCATGGTCGAGTTCCGGGACGGGTCGACGATCGCGCAGGCGTCCCCGCCGGACATGCGGCTGCCCATCGCGCTCGGCCTCTCCTGGCCCGAGCGGCTCGACGTCGTCTCCCCGCCCTGCGACTGGGCCCGGGCCGCGTCGTGGACCTTCGAGCCCCTCGACGAGGCCACGTTCCCCGCCGTCGGGCTGGCCCGGTCCGCGGCCGCGGCGTCGGCCACCCACCCCGCGGTGTACAACGCGGCGAACGAGCAGGGCGTGGCCGCGTTCCTCGCCGGGCGGATCGGCTTCCTCGACATCGTCGAGACGGTGGAGCGGGTGCTCGCGGAGCACGACGGGGTGGCCGCCGCCGAGGTCACGCTGGACGCGGTCGAGGGCGCCGAGCGCTGGGCGCGGGCGCGCGCCGACGAGATCCTCGCGCGCTCCTGACGAACCCTCCACGCCCGCCCGCCGCCGGCCGTGCCGCGGGCGGGCCCCGGTGACCTAGGCTCGACGCCGTGGACGTTCTCTCCTGGGTGGTCGGCATCGCCGTGATGGTGGTGGGGCTCGCCGTCTCCATCGGCCTGCACGAGGTGGGTCACATGGTGCCCGCCAAGAAGTTCGGCGTGCGGGTGAGCCAGTACATGGTGGGCTTCGGGCCCACGCTCTGGTCGCGGGTCAGGGGCGAGACCGAGTACGGGGTCAAGGCGATCCCGCTGGGCGGCTACGTGCGGATGGTCGGCATGATGCCGCCGGCGCCCGAGGGTGCGGCCCGCCGCGGCGGGTTCTTCGGGCAGGCCATCGCCGACGCGCGCGATCAGTCCGTGAGCGAGATCCGCCCCGGCGAGGAGCAGCGCGCCTTCTACCACCTGTCCACGCCGAAGAAGCTCGTCGTCATGCTCGGCGGGCCGGTGATGAACCTCCTCATCGCGATCGTGCTGACCTTCGTCGTGCTCGTCGGGATCGGCGCGCCGACCGTCACCACCACCGTCGGGGCCGTGAGCGAGTGCACGCCGACGTCGACGACCGCGGAGGGCGCGCCGGTGTGCGGCGCCGACGCCGCGCCGTCGCCCGCGGCGGCCGCGGGGCTGCAGCCCGGCGACGAGATCGTCGAGTGGGACGGCGCCGCCGTCACGTCGTGGGAACAGCTGTCCGGCGCGATCGCCGACGCCCCGGACCAGGAGGTCCCGGTGGTCGTGGAGCGCGACGGAGCCGAGGTGCCGCTGACCGTCACGACCGCGGACCGGCAGGTCCCCGTCGTGGACGCGGAGGGCGCCGCGACCGTCGACGCCGACGGGCAGCCGGTGACCGAGACGGCCGGGTTCCTGGGCGTGACCCCCACTCAGGAGTACGAGCCGATGCCGGTGTCCACCGTGCCGGAGGCGGTGTGGCAGCAGGTCTCGGGCACGGCGGGCATGATCGTCACGCTGCCGGTGCGCATCGGCGACGCGGCGGTGCAGGCGTTCACGGACGAGCCGCGGTCGCAGGACTCCGTGGTCTCCGTCGTCGGCGTGGGCCGCATGGCGGTGGACGCCGTCGCGGCGGACGCCCCGGTCGTCAGCACGCTGCAGTTCCTGCTGAGCCTGCTCGCGGCGCTCAACGTCGCCCTGTTCGTCTTCAACCTCGTCCCGCTGCTGCCGCTGGACGGCGGGCACGTCGTCAACGCCCTGTACGAGGGCGCGAAGCGCACCGTGGCGCGCCTGCGCGGCCTGCCGCGGCCCGGTCCGGCGGACGTCGCGCGGATGATGCCGGTGGCGTACGTGATGTTCGTGGTGCTGGTCGGCACCGGCGCGATCCTCATCGTCGCCGACCTCGTGGACCCGGTGCGCCTGACCTGACCCGCCGGGCGCGCGTCAGGACCCCTTGCCGGGAGGCGCGGTCGGCTTCGTCGACGGCGTGCTCCGCGTGCCCTGCGGCTCCGTGGGCCGGTTCGTCGGGGTGGGCTGCGACGCCTGCGTCGGGGGCGTCCCGTTGCCGGGCAGGTCGGTCGGCGTCGGTGTCGGGTCCGGGGTCGGGGTCGGCGAGGGCGTCGCCGGCGAGGTGCTCGCGTCGTCGGCGGGCGGTGCCGTCCCGTCGTCCGAGGCCGGGACGACGGCGTCCTCCCCGTCGCCGTCCGTCTCGCCGGAGCCACCCGGCGTGCTCGTCGGGTCCTCGGCGGGCTCCTTCGTCGTGTCGGCGGGGTCGCCCGCCGCGCCGGTACCCGGCAGCGCTCCGTCGGCGGGCACGCGCGCGGCCTCGAGGGCGGACGGGACGGAGGGGCGCTCGGGCAGGTCGGGCGCCCACACGGTGACCGCGGCGACGACGACCACCGCCCCGGCGACGGCGATCGCCCCGCCCCACCAGGCGGTCTCCCAGGTCGCGAGCGCGAGGCGCCGACGGCGCGCGAGGTCCTCGGGGAGATGGCTGCGCAGGGCCGCGAGGCTGTTGTACGGCGCCAGGAGGAAGCCCACGCCCTGGAGGCAGAGCAGAGCGCCGACCGCGACGGCCGACGTCGTGCCCTGGGCGGCGGAGACCGCACCGACCCCCAGGGCGACCAGCCCGAGCGTGAGCTCGGTGAGGTTCGCGCGCAGCGCGTACGCGACGCTGAGGCTCCCGCGCTGCTTGGGGGTGCGCAGGAACACGCCCCCGCGGGCGAACAGCCCGCGCACCGAGGCGGACGCCACCACCCAGCCGAGCGAGACCCACAGCCCGAAGGCGCCGAGCGCGTCCCGCCAGCCCGCCCCCGAGCTGCGGCGCGTGAGGACGACGGCGCGGCTGAGGCCGAGGAGCACGAGCACCACGGTGCACAGCACGAGCACGTCGGACAGGCGGCGCACGACGGTGCCGGTCCCGAGGACGGCGTCGGCGGCGCCCAGCAGCAGGAACCCCGTGAAGATCACCGACGCCACGTCGCCGAACCACTGGAGCCCGCCGACCAGGTAGGCCCAGCGCTGGGCGAGGGTCAGGCGGTTGGTCGCGGTGGGCCGCCCGGGCAGCAGCGACCGCCAGTGCATCCGCAGGATCTGGATGCCGCCGAAGCACCAGCGGAAGCGCTGCTTCTTGAGCGCCTCGAAGGTGAGCGGCATGACGCCGCGCCCGTACGAACGGTCGACGTGCACGCCGCGCCCGCCCGCGCGCAGCAGCCGCAGCGAGAGCTCCGCGTCCTCGGTGATGCACCACTCGTCCCAGCCGCCCTGGCCCTCCAGGGCGTCGCGGCGGATCAGGCCCATGGTGCCGCCGAAGATCGCCCCGTTGCGCTCGTTGCGGGAGGCCTGGGAGACGTCGAAGAAGTAGCTGTAGGAGTAGTACAGGCGACGGAAGTACGCCGACACGTCCCAGTCGCGATAGTCCTGCGGGGTCTGCAGGAAGCTCAGGCCGGGGTCCGCGAACATCGGCGCGCAGTCCGCGAGGAAGTCCGGTTCCACGAGGTAGTCGGCGTCGATGATGCCGATGATCTCCGCCCGCGGGTCCGTGTGGGTCAGGGCGAGGTTCAGCGCCCCGCTCTTGAAGCCCTCGAGGTTCTCGACGTGCAGGAACGTGATGCGGTCGTGGGCGGCGCAGAACGCCTCGACCGGCCGCCAGAGGGACTCGTCCGTGGTGTTGTTGTCGATCACGAGGATCTCGTAGGCGTCGTACCGCTGGAGCAGCAGCTGCCGCAGCGTGGCCACGACCATGTCCGGCGGCTCGTTGTGGGTGGGCACGTGCAGGCTGACGAACGGCCGCGCGGCCCCGGACGTCAGGTGCCGCGGGTCCACCGACGCGGGCCACTGCCGGCGCGTGAGGACGTCGACGAACTCCCACAGGTGCCCCAGCCCGATGAGGACGACGAACGCCTCGACGAGCCACAGCAGGCCGCTGGCCGCCGCCGAGGCGGGGGAGAGGGCCGCGGTGAGCGTCCAGATCCCGGTGTAGGCCAGGAACGTCACGGAGGCGAGCACGCTGAGCGCCCAGGCGGTCAGGCCGCGCACCGCCCAGGACCGCCCGGCGGGCCACCAGGCGAGCATCGAGCCGCCGACGACGGCCGCCGCGACCCCGGCCCGCGCGGGCGGGGCGCCGAGGACCAGCGCCAGCGCGCCGCCCGCGAGCGCGAGCCCGGCGGCGACGGCGACGACGGTGGCCGCCGGCCGAGGCTCCGCGTGCCGGCGACGGCGCCGGCGGCCGGTGACGAGCACCAGTCCGGTGGCGGGGACGAGGAGGGCGACCGAGACCACCAGGATCAGACCCGTGAGTGAAAGCACCGCCACAGGGTAGGGGATCACCCGGCCGGGCCCGGTCGAGTCCAGTAGGGTCCGGTGCGGCACCGTGCGGCCGCGCCGAGCCGTCGAACGAGCCGGGAACGAGGAGGGGGACCGATGACACGGCACAGCCGCCACACGCGGATCCTGGAGCTCGCCGCCGAGCGGGGCGAGGTCACGGTGGACGAGCTCGTCACCGAGCTGGACACCTCGCCCGCCACGGTGCGGCGCGATCTCGTCGAGCTGGCCAACCAGCAGCTCGTGACCCGCACGCGCGGCGGCGCGCGCACCACCGCCGTGGCCTACGACCTGCCCCTGCGGTACAAGACGGCCCGCCGCGCCGAGGAGAAGCGCCGGATCGCCGCCCACGCGGTCTCGCTGCTGCGGCCGGGGGACGTGGTGGGCCTCAACGGCGGCACGACGACCACGACGGTGGCGGAGGGCATCGCGACGGACGCCGCGCTGCAGGGGCTGCGCGACGGGGAGCGTCTCACCGTGGTGACGAACGCGGTGAACATCGCGCACGACCTCACCGTGCGGTCGCACGTGCGGATCATCGTGACCGGCGGCACGGCGCGGACGCGCTCCTACGAGCTCGTCGGCCCGCTCGCCGTGCACACGCTCTCCCAGGTCACGATCGACGTGGCCTTCCTCGGGGTGGACGCGCTCGACGCCGAGCACGGGGGGATGGCCTTCCACGAGGGCGAGGCGGAGATCAGCCGGCTGATGAGCCGGGCGGCGCGCCGGACGGTCGTCGTCGCCGACTCGAGCAAGCTCGGCGAGCGCGCCCTGGCGCCGTTCGCCGACCCGCGCGCGATCGGCCTCGTCGTCACGACGACGGAGGCCGACCCGGAGCAGGTCGCCGCGCTCCGGGCCGCCGGCATCGAGGTGGCCGTCGTCTGACGCCCGCCGTCAGTCGGCCGCGCCCACCAGCAGCCGCAGCAGGCGCGCCACCTCGTCGGCGACGGCGTCGCGGGCCGGGCCCACGTACCGGCGCGGGTCGACCAGGCGCGGGTCCGCGCCGAGGCGCTCGCGTACCACGCGGGTGAACACGCCGTTGAGGTGCGTGGAGACGTTGATCTTGGTCATCCCGGCGCGCACGGCGCGCACCAGCTCCTCGTCCGGCACCCCCGAGGACCCGTGCAGGACGAGCGGGACCTCCACCGCCTCGTGCAGCCTCCCGATCAGCTCGAGGTCGAGGGCGGCCGTCCTGGTCGTCATGGCGTGCGAGGACCCGACGGCGACGGCGAGCGCGTCCACGCCGGTGGCGGCGACGAACGCGGCGGCCTCGCCCGGGTCGGTGCGCACCCCGGGGGCGTGCACGCCGTCCTTGCCGCCCACCTCCCCGAGCTCCGCCTCCACGACGACGCCGGCGGCGTGCGCGGCGCGCACGACCTCGGCGGTGGACGTGACGTTCTCGTCGTAGGACAGGGCGGAGCCGTCGTACATCACGGACGTGAAGCCGAGGTCGACGGCCTCGGCCACCAGGTCGCGGTCGTCGGCGTGGTCGAGGTGCACCGCTACGGGCGCCGCCGCGGCCCGGGCGAGCGCGAGGCACGCCGCGCCGACCGGGGCGAGGGCGCCGTGGTAGCGGACGGCGTTCTGGCTGACCTGCAGCACGACCCCCGTGCCGACGCGCTCCGCCGCGGCGACGAACGCCTCGGCGTGCTCGAGCTGGACGACGTTGAACGCGCCGACGCCCCGGCCGGAGTCGCGGGCGGGGGCGAGCAGGACGTCGGTGGTGACGAGGGGCACGGCGGTCTCGATTCTCGGAGGTCGGGGTCGGGGGAGGAGTGCCGGACGACGGTCGTGGTCGGGAGGGTCAGCCCGGCGGGGCCAGGCGCTCGCGCAGCGCCGCGACGTCCGCCGGGTCGACGTCGCCCGCGACGGGACGCAGCACGGCGGCGGCGGACGTCGCGACGGCGAGCGCGAGGCGCTCGGACCAGGGCTCGCGGAGGCTCACCGCGAGCGCCGCGGTCGCGGCGTCCCCGGCGCCGGTCGGGTTGCCGGCGAGCGGAGGCCCGAGGAGCCGGGACCGCCCGACGTCGCGCGGCCCTGCGGGGCCGGGGACGTAGGCCGTCATCCCGGCGGCCCCGTCGGTCACGACGACGTCCCGGGCGCCGAGTCCCTGCAGCAGGGCGACGGCGCCCGCCGGGTCGTCCAGCCCGGTCGCGGCCGCGAGCTCGGCGCGGTTGGGCTTGAGCAGGTCGGCGCCGGCCTGCGCGGCCCAGCGCAGGGCGGGGCCCGACGTGTCGACCACGACGCGGGCGCCGGCGTGGCGGGCCGCGGCGACCAGGTCCACGAACTGCTCCTGCGTGGTGCCGGGCGGCAGGGAGCCCGAGACCGTGACGACGTCGCCGGGGCCGGCCGCCCCGGTCACCGCGGCGACGAGGGCCGACCACTCCGCGGCGTCCAGCACGGAGCCGGTCTCGTTGAGGACCGTGGGGTGCGCGCCGTCGTCGGGCACGACGGTCACACTCTGCCGGGTGGGCCCGGCGACCGGCACGAGGAGCGCGTCCTGCCCGCCGGCGGCCAGGTCGTCACGGAACGCCGCGCCGAGGGGTCCGCCGGCCGTGCTCACGGCCAGCGAGGGGTGCCCGAGGGCGCGGGCGACGCGGGCGACGTTCACGCCCTTGCCCCCCGCGCGGCCCGTCACGGTCCGCACGCGCAGGGACTCGCCCGGCACGAGGGAGTCGACCCTGTAGGTGACGTCCCAGGCAGGGTTGGGGGTCACGGCCACGACGCGGGTCACGGCCGGGCCTCCGGGGCGGCCGACCAGGCCAGGAGCTCCGCACCCCGCACACCGGCGTCGGCACCGAGCTGGGCGGGCACCACCCGCGGCACGGGGTGGTAGGTCAGGTGCCGGGCCGCGGCGGTCCGCAGCGGCACGAAGAGGTCGTCTCCGGCCCGGACGATGCCGCCGCCCACGACGACGAGGGGCAGCGCCAGCGCGCGGACGAGGTCGGCGACGAGCCCGCCGAGCCGCTCGACGCCGTGGTCCCAGACCTGGCGCGCCACGTCGTCGCCCGCGTGGGCGCGGCGCAGCACCTCGGCCGACCCCCGGACCTCGGCGGCGCTCGCCCCGGTCCGGTCGCGGTAATGGCGGGCGATGCCGGCGGCGGAGGCGTCCGTCTCGGGGCAGCCGCGCCCGCCGCAGGCGCACGGGGTGCCGCGCTGCGGCCCGCCGTGCCCGACCTCGCCCGCGTACCCGCCGCCGAGGTAGGGCTCGCCGCGCAGCACCAGGGCGGCGGCGATCCCCGTCCCGACGGACAGGTAGGCATGGTCGGGGGCGCCGCGCGACGCGCCCGACCGCCACTCGGCGAGGGCGCCCGCGCGCACGTCGTGCCCGAAGCCGACCGGCAGGCCGGTGGCCTCCGCGACCAGGTCGCGGATCGGGAGGTCGACCCAGCCGAGGTTCTCCGCCTGCAGCACCAGCCCGCGCTCGTCGTCCACCGCACCGGGGACGGCGAGGCCGGCGGCCGCGACCTCGCGCCCGGCGGGGGCGAGGCCGCGCAGGTCGCCGATGACGTCGAGGATCGAGCGGACCACCGCGTCGGGCCCCTCGTCCGCGCGCGTGGGGACGGTGCGCCGCTCGAGGACGCCGTCGCGGCCCGCGAGGACCGCCTTGACGTCCGTGCCGCCGACGTCGAGCGCGACGACGAGCGGGCCCGGTGCCTCGTCGGTCATGACGCCGCGGGGTCCAGGACGACCGAGCGGGTGAGGTTGCGCGGGGCGTCCGGGTCGAGCCCGTGGTGCTCGGCGTTGGCGACGGCGAGGCGCTGCAGGCGCACCAGGGCGACCTGCGGGTCCTCGTCCAGGCGGACCGCGAGGGCGCCGGTACGCGCGACGTCGTCGGCCAGACCGGGGACCTCCTCGCCGAGGAGGAAGACGACGCTGTCGGCGTCGGCGACGGAGATCGGCCCGTGGCGGTAGTCCATCGACGGGTAGGACTCCGCCCACGCGAGCGACGCCTCCCGCATCTTCAGCGCGGCCTCGTTGGCGATGCCGACCGCGGGCCCGCGGCCGAGGAACACGTACTGGCGGCGGCCCACCCAGGTGTCCGGCAGGGGCTCGGCGACGGCGGGCTCGGCCGCGTCGGCGAGCGCCTCGAGGTCGTCGCCGAGGCCGGCGCGCAGCAGGCCGAGGGCGGAGGTGGCGAACCGCGTCTGCACGACGGAGGTCTCGTCGGCGAAGTCGAGGACGACGGCGTGGTCGGCCTCGGAGACGGCGGGGGAGCCGGGGTCGCCCACGACGGCGAGCGTGGGCTGCGTGCCGCGGACGCGGGCGAGCAGCTCGCGGATCTCGGTCGTGGTGCCGGAGCGGGTGACGGCGACGACCAGGTCGTAGCGGCGCCCGGCGGGGAACTCGCTGCCCGCGAAGGCGTCGGTCTCCCCGAGGCCGAGCTCTTCCCGGCGGGCGGCGTAGGCCTGCGCGACGAACCACGAGGTGCCGCAGCCGACGACGGCGACCCGGGCACCCGTGGCGGGCAGCAGGTCGGCGTGCTCGCGGGCGACGGCCGCCGTGCGCCGCCAGGTCTCCGGCTGGCTCGCGATCTCGGCGGTGACGTGGAATCCGGTCATGGTCCTGGCCCTCCTGATGATTGCTTGAACATGATCAAGTCTGTCATGAAACGCGCACGAACGGTCGCGGTCCTCGCCGGTGAACCCGGGCCTGCCCCGGCGCGTGCCGGGCGGAGCGGATGGCCGTGGTGCGCAGCGGATGCGGCGATCCGGTGCGCGTCCGGCCGCCGGGTAGGGCACCGGGCCCGGGACGCGCGATACTGGCACCGTGACTGCAGTGAACCTCGGCATGCCGATCCCGCCCGCGCCCACGCTGGCCCCGCGCCGCAAGTCCCGCAAGATCCAGGTGGGCAAGGTGGCCGTCGGCGGAGACGCGCCGATCAGCATCCAGTCCATGACGACGACCCCTACCACGGACATCAACGCGACGCTGCAGCAGATCGCCGAGCTGACGGCGGCGGGCTGCGACATCGTGCGCGTCGCCGTGCCGACCATCGACGATGCGGACGCGCTGCCCGCCATCGCGAAGAAGTCGCAGATCCCGGTCATCGCCGACATCCACTTCCAGCCCAAGTACGTGTTCGCAGCGATCGACGCCGGCTGCGCGGCCGTGCGCGTCAACCCCGGCAACATCCGCAAGTTCGACGACCAGGTCAAGGAGATCGCGAAGGCGGCCTCCGACGCCGGGGTCTCGCTGCGGATCGGCGTCAACGCGGGGTCCCTCGACAAGCGCCTGCTGGAGAAGTACGGCAAGCCGACGGCCGAGGCGCTCGTCGAGTCGGCGGTGTGGGAGGCGAGCCTGTTCGAGGAGCACGGGTTCCACGACTTCAAGATCTCCGTCAAGCACAACGACCCGGTGGTCATGGTGCGCGCCTACGAGCTGCTCGCCCAGCGCGGCGACTGGCCGCTGCACCTCGGCGTCACCGAGGCGGGGCCGGCGTTCCAGGGCACGATCAAGTCGGCCACCGCGTTCGGGGCCCTGCTGAGCCAGGGCATCGGCGACACGATCCGCGTGTCCCTGTCCGCGCCGCCGGTCGAGGAGGTCAAGGTCGGCACCCAGATCCTGCAGGCGCTCAACCTGCGCCCGCGCAAGCTCGAGATCGTCTCCTGCCCGTCGTGCGGGCGCGCCCAGGTGGACGTCTACACGCTCGCGGAGAAGGTCACGGCCGGCCTGGAGGGCATGACGGTCCCGCTGCGCGTCGCGGTCATGGGCTGCGTCGTCAACGGTCCGGGCGAGGCGCGCGAGGCCGACCTCGGCGTCGCGTCGGGCAACGGCAAGGGCCAGATCTTCGTCAAGGGCGAGGTCGTCAAGACCGTCCCCGAGGCGATGATCGTCGAGACCCTCATCGAGGAGGCCATGCGCATCGCGGAGACGATGCCCGCCCCCGAGAACGACGCGCAGGCCGGCACCCCCGTGGTCTCGGTCGGCTGACGGAGCCACGTCCGGGCACGATGAGGGTGGGGCCCACGGCGGCGAAGGGGGCGTGATGGGCGGCTGGCGACCGGCGGTGCGGCCGCGCGGCGAGTCCGCGCGCGGCCTGGAGGCGCGCCGGCCCCGCGCCCGCGTGCTCGGCCAGGAGGACGTCGACGAGGCGCGCGCCCTGTGCGCCCTCGACCCCGTGACGTCGGTGCTCGCGGCCGCGCGCCTCGAGGTCGCGGCGCTGGCCGGGTTCGCCGCCTCGGGTGGGCAGGCATGGGGCTTCCCCGCGGCCGGCCCGCTCGTCGCGGTCTGCTGGTCGGGCGCCAACCTCGTCCCCGTCCTCGCGCCGGACCTGGTGGGACGCGACGCCGACGACGCGGTCGCCGCCTTCGCCGCGATGGCGCGGGCGCAGGGCCGGCGGTCGTCGTCGATCGTGGGCGAACGGGCGGCGGCGCTGGCGCTGTGGGACCTGCTCGCGTCCCGCTGGCCTCCTGCCCGGGAGGTGCGCGCCGACCAGCCGTCGCTCGCCATCGCGCGCGACCCCGACGTGGAGCCGGACCCGCGCGTGCGCCGCTCCACGCTCGACGAGGTGGGTGTGGTGCTGCCCGCGTGCGTGCGGATGTTCGCCGAGGAGGTCGGGTACGCGCCGGCGGCGTCGCCCGGGAGCGCGTACGCGCTCCGCGTGCGCTCGCTCGTCGCCGAGGGACGCTCCTTCGTGCGGGTGGAGCCGCCGGCCCCCGACGCCGGTCCGGTCGGCGCGCCGCTCGTGGCGTTCAAGGCAGAGCTCGGGGCCGTGGCCGGCGGGGTCGCGCAGGTGCAGGGCGTGTGGGTGGACCCGCTGCGCCGCGGCCGCGGCCTGGCGGCGCCCGGGATGGCGGCCGTCGTGGTCGCGACGCGGCGCGACGTGGCGCCGGTCGTGTCCCTGTACGTCAACGCGTTCAACGCGCCGGCCCTGGCCACGTACCGCCGCGTCGGCTTCGAGCAGGTCGGGACCTTCACGACCGTCCTCTTCTGAGGCGCGGCGGGGCGACGACGGTTCGTCCGCCGCGAGGGGCGGTCGCGCCCCTGCCTCGCTCGCCAGGTCCCGCGCAGGCCGATGATCGGTCGTGATCGTTTGGCCCAGAAATAAGTCATCGACGGTCTTGACACCAGTGTGGTGCGGCTCCAGAATGGCGAAACTGCTTTCACAACGGAGATGAAAGCTGTTTTGGAAATGGGGTTCGACGATGTCCGCCATCGACGTGAAGCTCGTCGCTCAGTGCCTGGCGAGCCTGCGGGACCGGGGGCGGGCGACTATCTCGGACCTGGCCGAGCACACCGGCCTGTCGCGTCCCACGGTCACCGCGGCGCTCACCGCGCTGATGGATTCCGGGCTTGCCGTCGAGCTCCCGGCCCGGGCCTCCACGGGCCGTCCTGCGCGCGCCTTCTCGCCGGTGGCCGGCGCGCCGGTGGTCGTGGGCATCGATCTGACCCGCAGCACCGTCCGCATCGTCGTCGCCGACCGGACCGGGCGGGTGCTGGGCCACCAGGACTCCGAGATCGCGCCGCCGACCACCGCCCAGCCCTCGCTCGCACCGGTCCGGTCCGTCCTGCGGCAGACCCTGGAGCGGGTCGGCCATCGGCCGTCCGACGTCGCGGCGATCGGCGTCGCGGTCGCCGGGCTGATCGACGAGGAGGGCATCCTGATCTCCGCCCCCCAGACCACCGCCTGGAACGGCGCGAACCTCTCCGCGATGTTCACCGAGTACCTCGGGGCGCCGGTCGTGGTGGACAACGACCTGTCCCTCGCCGCCGAGGCCGAGTCCCGCGGCGGCGCGCTCGCCGACGCCGAGACGGGCGTGTACGCGCTCACCTGGCACCACGTGTCCGCACGGGTCACGGCGGACGGCCACGTGCTCCGCGGGCGCCGCGGGCGCGCCGGGGAGGTCGGCCTGCTCCGCGCGTTCAGCGACGTGGAGGTGCCGGCCGGCACGCTGCTCGAGGCGGCCCCGAAGGTGGGCGCCCAGCTGCGCCGGCTGCGCGACGACCCCGCCGACCTGTCCGGGCTCGCGGCCCTGGAGGCGCTCAGCGCGGCGATGGCGCCGGCACTGGCGGCCCTGCTGCTCACGGTGGACCCGGACGTGATCGTCCTCGGCGGCGAGCTCGGCGAGTACGCCGACCTGCTGGCCGGACCCCTCGCCGACGGCATCCGCACCGCGGTGACCGGCATCGAGACCGGCCAGCGGGTCATCCGCGGCGGCGAGCTGGGCGCGGACGCCGCGGTCCTCGGGGCCCTCGGCCTGGCCTTCACCCAGCACTCCACCCGCATCTACGGGGTGCCGGACGTCCCGGCACCCGTCGTCACCATCGATCCGGAGAACGACCTGATGACTACCGGCACCGCCCCCGAGACGAACCCGTTCCGAGCTGCCGTGATCGGCGTCGGCGCCCGAGCCGGCGTCGCCCTGCACGTGAAGGAGGCCGGCGGGAGCATCGTCGCGGCGGTCGACCCCGACGAACGCACCCGTGCCCGCGCAGAGCGCCTGTTCGGGGGCGTCCCGATGTTCTCCTCGGTCAAGGAGCTCCTCGCGTCCGGCATCGAGGTGGACGGCGCGTTCGTCACGACGCCGGACTTCACCCACGCCGACGTGGCCGTCGAGCTGCTCGAAGCCGGCATCGCCACCTACATCGAGAAGCCCCTCGCCATCTCGATCGAGGACGCCGACCGGATCCTCGAGGCCGGGCACCGCACCGGTTCCAAGGTGTACGTCGGCCACAACATGCGGCACATGCAGGTCGTCCGGATGATGAAGGACATCGTCGACCGGGGCGAGATCGGCGAGGTCAAGGCGATCTGGTGCCGGCACTTCGTGGGGCACGGCGGCGACTACTACTTCAAGGACTGGCACGCCGAGCGCGACAAGGCGATGAGCCTGCTGCTGCAGAAGGGCGCGCACGACATCGACGTCATGCACTGGATCGCCGGGACGGCCACCCGCTCGGTCGTCGGCGTCGGCGACCTCGCGGTCTACGACAAGGTCGAGTCGCGCCGGGACAACTCCGACCGCCGCATGGGGGACTGGTTCTCCATGCAGAACTGGCCGCCCGCGGCGCAGCAGGACCTCAACCCCGTCATCGACGTCGAGGACATCTCGATGATCATGATGCGTACCGACTCCGGCGTGCTGATGAGCTACCAGCAGTGCCACTTCACCCCGGACTACTGGCGCAACTACACGGTGATCGGCACCGAGGGGCGCATCGAGAACTTCGACGACGACGCCGGCGGCGAGATCCGGGTGTGGAACGCCCGCAGCGACTACCTCGAGAAGGGGCACGTGCGCTACCCGATCGAGGACGGCGGCGATGGCGGGCACGGCGGTGCCGACCCGCTCACGGTCGCCGAGTTCGTCGAGTTCGTGCGGCGCGGCACCCCGACCGACACGAGCCCGGTCGCGGCGCGCGACGCGGTCGCCGCGGGCATCGGCGGCGCGCTGTCGATCCGCGCGGGCTCCACGCCTTTCGAGATCCCGCAGCTGCCCGCCGAGCTCCTCGACTACTACGCGGCGCACCAGCCCTCCCGGCGCTGATGTTCCGGTACGCGCTGCGGCGCATCCTCATGATGGTCCCGACGCTCGTCGGGTCGACGTTCCTGGTCTACCTGCTGGTGTTCCTCATCCCGGGGGACCCGGTCACCCGGCTGGCGGGCGGCGAGAAGCGGCTCTCGGACTCGACGATCTCGGCCATCCGGGACCAGTACAACCTCGACGACCCGTTCGTCGTCCAGTACGCGAAGTACCTGTGGGGCGTGCTGCACGGCAACTTCGGGCACGACTTCAACGGGAACTCCGTCTCCGCCCTGATCGCGACCGCCCTGCCCTACACCGTGGTGCTGGCGCTGTCGGCGTTCGTGCTCAAGCTCGTCATCGGCGTGTGGCTCGGCGTCTGGGCGGGGCTGCGGCAGGGGAGGATGCCGGACAAGCTCAACCTGCTCTTCACGATCTTCTTCCTGGCGGTGCCCGGCTTCATCATCGCGTACTTCTCGCAGTACGTGTTCGGCATCAAGCTGCACTGGTTGCCGATCTCGGGGGTGCAGGCGGGGTTCCCGCTCGCGTTCGTCATGCCGGCGCTGGTGCTCGCGCTCGAGACGGCGTCGCCGCTGGCCCGGCTGAGCCGGACCAGCCTCGTCGACACGATGCGGTCCGACTACATCGTCACCGCGACGGCGAAGGGGCTCGCCCCGCGCCGGATCATGTGGGTGCACGCGCTGCGCAACGCCTTCATGCCGGTCGTGACGTACCTCGGGCTGAGCATGGCGGCGTTGCTGGGCGGCTCGGTGCTCATCGAGACGATCTTCAACCTGCCCGGCCTCGGCGGCACGCTGGCCCGGGCGATCGACACGCAGAACGGTCCGGTCGTCGTCGGCGTCTCGGTGTTCCTGCTGCTGTTCTACCTGGTCGCGGCCCTCGTCGTGGACCTCCTCTACCCGATCATCGACCCGAGGGTGCGCCATGTCTGAGTCCAGCATCGCGATGCCCGCGGCGAGGGCCCGGCAGGGGCGCCCGCGCAGCGGCCTGCGCGCCCTCTGGAAGAGCCCGTGGTTCGACGTCGCGGCCCTCATCATCCTCGTCGTCACGCTCATGGCGCTGTTCCCGTCCCTGTTCACGCAGATCGACCCGCGCGACTGCGACCTGTCGATGTCCAGGCTGGGACCGGAGCCCGGCCACATCATGGGCTTCGACATCCAGGGCTGCGACTACTGGTCGAACATCGTCTACGGCGCGCGCACCTCGCTCGAGGTCGGCGTGTACACCGCGGCGATCTCGTTCGTGATCGCCCTCGTCGCCGGATCGCTCGCGGGCTACTTCGGCGGCGTCGTCGACTCGGTGATCTCCTGGACGTCGAACGTGATCCTGGGCATCCCGGTGGGCATCGCCAGCCTGGTGATCCTCTACCAGTTCCGCTCCCGCACGGTGTGGACGATCGTGCTGGTCCTCGTGCTGTTCAGCTGGGCCGCCACCATGCGCTACATGCGCAGCTCGGTCATGCAGGTCAAGAACCTGGAGTACATCCAGGCGGCCCGCGGCCTGGGGGTCGGCCCGTGGCGCGTCCTCGGCTCGCACGTGATCCCCAACGCGGTCACGCCGCTGATCGTCATGACCACCCTCTCCGTCGGCGCCGGCATGGCCGCCGAGGCCGGCTTCTCCATCCTCGGCGTCGGTCTCAAGCTGCCCGCGTTCTCCTGGGGCATCCAGATCGCGCTCGCGAGCCAGGACGGGAACTGGCAGATCGCGCCGCTCCTGATGTTCTTCCCCGCGCTGATGCTCGGGCTCACCACGCTCGCCTTCGTCGTGCTCGGCGAGAGCCTGCGCGACGCCCTCGACCCGAAGGCCCGCCGATGACCGCGCTCCTGGACGTCCAGAACCTGTCCCTCGAGTTCCGCTCTCCCGGGAACCCGCCGATCGCCGCGCTGCAGGACGTGAGCTTCACGCTCGACCGGGGCGAGACGCTCGCCGTCCTCGGTGAGTCGGGGTCCGGCAAGAGCATCACCGCCAAGGCGATCATGGGCATCCTGCCCAAGCCGGCGTCGCGCATCACCGGCGGCCGGATCATGTTCGACGGCTACGACCTGCTCTCCCTCCCCGCGCCGCGGCTTCGCCAGGTGCAGGGTGCCCGCATCGCGATGGTGTTCCAGGACGCGCTCAGCGCCCTCAACCCGGTGCAGACGGTGGCCACCCAGATCGCCGAGCTCTACCGCGTGCACCGCGGGATGGGGAAGAGGCAGGCGCACGCGGCCGCGGTGGAGATGATGCGCGCGGTGCGGATCCCCGACGCCGCGCACCGCGCCGACGACTACCCGTTCCAGTTCTCCGGCGGGATGCGGCAGCGCATCATGATCGCGATGGCGCTGGCGCTGGACCCCGACGTCCTGATCGCCGACGAGCCGACCACCGCCCTGGACGCGACCGTCCAGGCGCAGATCCTGGAGCTGCTGGGCGAGATCACCGAGCGCCGCCGGATGGCGCTGCTGATGATCACCCACGACCTGGGCGTCGCCGGGCAGCTGGCGGACCGAGCACTGGTGATGTACGCCGGGCGGGTCGCCGAGTCCGGCCCGATCGGGAGCATGTTCGACGGCCCCGCGCACCCGTACACCCAGGGCCTGCTGGGCTCGATCCCGAGCGCCGCGCACCGCGGCGGCGACCTGCCGACGATCCAGGGGCTCCCGCCGGACATCGCGCGGCGGCCGCCCGGCTGCAGCTTCAACCCGCGGTGCGGGTACGCCACCGAGGAGTGCCGCACGGGGCTGCCGGCCCTGGACCGGTTCGCGCCGGAACGTGCCGCCGCCTGCCACCACAAGGAGGAGGTGATCGCCCGTGCCGCTGTTGGAGCTTGAGTCGGTGCGCCGCTTCTACAAGCAGAAGCACACGATGTTCTCGCGGGGCGCGCACGGGCAGGTCCGGGCCGTCGACGGCGTGGACCTCACGGTCGCCGAGGGCGAGACCGTGGGCCTGGTGGGGGAGTCGGGGTGCGGGAAGTCCACCCTCGCGCGCATCATCTGCGGCCTGGAGGCGCCCAGCGAGGGCACCGTCCGCTGGAACGGCGCCGACGTCGGCGCCATGTCGCACGCCGACCGCAAGACGCTCCTGCACCGGGAGGTGCAGATGGTGTTCCAGGACCCGCACGCCTCGCTCGACCCCCGGAGGTCGGTCGGCCAGTCGATCGCGGAGGGCGTGACGACCCACCGGCTGCTGCCGGCGTCGAAGGTCGACGCGCGGGTCGGCGAGCTGCTCACCCAGGTCGGGCTGAACCCCGAGCACGCGCACCGGTACCCGCACGAGTTCTCCGGCGGGCAGCTGCAGCGGATCGGCATCGCGCGGGCGCTGGCCGTCGAGCCGAGGCTGCTGGTGTGCGACGAGCCGGTCTCGGCCCTCGACATCTCGGTGCGCGCGCAGGTGCTCAACCTGCTCAACCGGCTCAAGCGCGAGCTGGGGCTGTCGATCGTCTTCATCGCGCACGACCTCGACGTCGTCCAGCACATGTCCGACCGGATCGTGACGATGTACCTCGGCAAGGTCGTCGAGCAGGGCGGCTGCGACGACGTGTACGCCGCCACCGCGCACCCGTACACCCGCGCGCTGCTCTCGGCGATCCCGCGCAAGCTCGCGCCGGGCGAGCACCTCGAGCGGGTGGTGCTCGAGGGCGACCCGCCGTCCCCGATCGACCCGCCGCCGGGCTGCCCGTTCCACACCCGCTGCTACGCGGCGGTCGAGCGGTGCGCCGTCGACGTGCCCGACCTCGCGCCCGTCCCGGGCGGCGGGCCCGCGCACCGCGCCTCCTGCCACCTTGCCGAGCAGATCACCCGGTCTCGCGTCGGCATGGTCTCCACGCTTGCTTCCTCCCCCTCCCTCTCCGAAAGGACCCCCTGATGAACCGTAGGAGCAGCCGCATCGCGGTCGGCATCGTCGCCGCCGCAGCGTGCGCCTCGATGCTGTCCGGCTGTCTCGACCAGCCCGGTGGCGGCGCCGACGCCGCCGACGGGACGACGTCCTTCGTCGCCGTCAACAACGGCGAGATCGGCCGCATCACCGGCGCCCAGAACCCCGGCAGCCAGATCGCCATGGCGCTCTGCGAGCCGCTGACCGGCATCGAGGAGGACGGCGAGGTCTTCATGCGCGGTGCCGAGTCGCTCGAGAGCGACGACCAGGTCACCTGGACGGTGAAGGTCGCCGACGGCCACACCTTCTCGGACGGCACGCCGATCACCGCGAAGACCTACGTCGACACGTTCAACTTCGTCGGCGCCGGGGTGAACGCGATGCCGTCGAACTACGCGTACGGCCCCATCAAGGGCTACGACGAGCTGAACCCCGCCGAGGGCAGGGCGAAGGCCACGGAGCTCTCCGGCATCACGCTCGTCGACGAGAGCACGTTCACGATCGAGATGAAGGCGCCCAACAACGACGTGCCGTACATCCTGTCGCAGCTGGCCTTCTGCCCGATGCCCGAGAGCGCGTTCGCCGACCCGGTCGCGTACGACAAGGAGCCGGTCGGCAACGGCGTCTACACGCTGGAGAAGCTCGACCCCCAGGTCGAGGCGGTGCTGAAGAAGGACCCGAAGTACCAGGGCTGGGTGCCCGACGGCGCGGCCGACCAGATCACCTTCCGCGTCTACACCGACACCAACACGGCCTACCAGGACGTGGTCGCGGGCAACGCGGACGTGCTCCGGGACCTGCCGCCGGGACTCATCGCCCAGGGGCGCAACGCGCTGGGCGAGGAGGGGCTCACGGCCATCGACCGCAACGCCTTGGCCGCCTACATCGCGTGGCCCACCTACCTCGACGAGACGTTCCCGATCGAGGTCCGCCAGGCGTTCTCGATGATCGTGGACCGCGAGACCATCTCGAAGGACCTGTTCAAGGGCGCGACCCTCCCGTGGGGGTCGCTGATGCCGAACTCGGTGGACGCGTACCGCGAGGACGCCTGCGGGCGGTACTGCACGTTCGACCCGGACGCCGCGAAGGCCCTCCTCGAGAAGTCGGGCTTCACCGGCACCATCCCCCTGAACTACTCGTCGGAGAGCACCACCGACGCGGCGACGGCCCTCGCCGTCTCCAACTCCGCCAAGGAGATCGGCCTGACCGTCGAGCCGAAGCCCGTGCCCGCGGCCGCCCTGTCGGAGACGGTCAACTCCTACGAGCTGGACGGCCCGATCATCCAGCTGTGGGGCTCGTCGTTCCCCGCGGCCTCCGAGTGGGTGGCCTCCGTGTACATCGACGCGAACTACCGCCTGAAGTACTCCGACCCGGAGGGCGAGGCCGCCGTCGCCGCGGCGCTCGCCGCCGCCACTCCGGACGAGGCGATCGCGCAGTGGCAGAAGGCCGAGGACCGTATCCTCGCCGACCAGGTGCTGCAGCCGCTGTACCAGCAGGTGCGGTACATCGCGCACACGCCCTGCATGACCCCGCACGCCGCGGGCGGCGACCAGCAGATCTACCGCACCGAGGTCACCTGCTCCTGAGCGGACGAGGTGCGAGGGGTCGGACGGGGCAACAGACCGTCCGACCCCTCCCAGCGGTGCCCGACCCCCCGGTGAATTGCCGCCGGAGGTCCGGATCATGAGACAGTTCCCGCGGTGACGGTGCGCGCGACGACGCGTGCGGCCGGGGGCGACGACGGGTGTCAAGGAGAGCTGAGTGAAGGCGCTGTTCAAGCCGGGCCCGGGGCCGGGCCTGGAGCTCGTGGACCGGCCGGAGCCGGAGGCCGGGATCGGCGACGTGAAGATCCGGGTGCTGCGCACCGGCATCTGCGGCACCGACCTGCACATCGACCGCTGGGACGACTGGGCCGCCTCGACGATCACGACGCCGCTCGTGCCGGGGCACGAGTTCGTCGGCGAGGTCGTGGAGGTCGGCGAGCTGGTGCACGACGTCGCGGTGGGCGACCTCGTCTCCGGCGAGGGGCACATCGTGTGCGGCACGTGCCGCAACTGCCGCGCCGGGCGCCGCCAGATGTGCATCCGCACCCAGGGCCTCGGCCTGCACCGCGACGGCGCGTTCGCCGAGTACGTGGTGCTGCCCGCGACCAACGTCTGGGTGCACCACGCGGACGTCGACCTGGACGTCGCGGCGGTCTTCGACCCGCTCGGCAACGCGGTGCACACGGCGCTGGCGTTCCCGGTGATCGGCGAGGACGTGCTGGTCTCGGGCTGCGGCCCCATCGGCCTCATGGCGATCGCCGTCGCCCGCCACGCGGGCGCGCACCTGGTGGTGGGCACGGACGTGAGCCCGGCACGGCTGGAGATGGCGCGGGCCATGGGCGCCGACGCGGCCCTCGACGTGCGGACGTCGCGGGTCGCGGACGCCCAGCGCGAGCTCGGGCTGCGCGAGGGGTTCGACGTCGGCTTCGAGATGAGCGGCGCGCCGAGCGCGCTGCCCGAGATGATCGCGAACATGAACCACGGCGGCCGGATCGCGATGCTCGGCCTCCCGTCGACGCCGATCGCGGTCGACTGGGGCACCGTGGTGACGCACATGCTCACGCTCAAGGGCATCTACGGCCGCGAGATGTTCGAGACGTGGCAGGCGATGGACGCGATGCTGCGCACCAGCGCGACGCTGCGCGCGGCGATCGCGTCGGTCGTCACCGACCGGCTCCCCGCGAGCCGGTGGCGCGACGGCTTCGAGGCCGCGGCCTCGGCGCACGGCGGCAAGGTGGTCCTCGACTGGACGAGCTGGGAGGCATAGCGATGTACGGGACGTTCCGGGAGCACGTGGCGGGGGAGCTCGCCGAGATCGAGCGCGCGGGCCTGACGAAGCACGAGCGCGGCATCGCCGGCCCGCAGGGCGCGCTCATCCGCGCCGACGGCGCCGAGCTGCTCAACTTCTGCGCGAACAACTACCTGGGCCTCGCCGACGACCCGCGGATCGTCGCGGCGGCGCGCGCCGCCCTCGACACCTGGGGCTATGGCCTGGCCAGCGTGCGGTTCATCTGCGGCACGCAGGACCAGCACCGCGCGCTGGAGCAGCGGCTGGCGGGGTTCCTCGAGACGGACGACTCCATCCTGTTCTCGTCCTGCTTCGACGCGAACGGCGGCGTCTTCGAGACGCTGTTCGGCGCCGGGGACGCGATCGTCTCGGACGCGCTCAACCACGCCTCGCTCATCGACGGCATCCGGCTGTCGAAGGCGTCGCGGTTCCGGTACCGCAACCGCGACATGGCCGACCTCGAGGACCAGCTGCGCGCGGCGCGCGACGGCGGCGCCCGCCACGTCGTCGTCGTCACCGACGGCGTCTTCTCGATGGACGGCTACCTCGCGCCGCTGCGGGAGATCTGCGACCTGGCGGACCGCTACTCGGCGCTGGTGCTCGTCGACGACTCGCACGCGGTGGGCTTCATGGGCGCCTACGGCCGGGGCACGCCCGAGCTGTGCGGCGTGGCCGACCGGGTCGATATCCTCACGGGCACGTTCGGCAAGGCCCTCGGCGGCGCCTCGGGCGGCTACGTCGCGGCGCACCAGGAGATCGTCGACCTGCTGCGCCAGCGCGCCCGGCCGTACCTCTTCTCGAACACGCTCGCGCCGATGATCGTGGCGGGCACGCTCACCGCCCTCGACCTCGTGGAGAACGCGGGCGACCTGCGCGAGCGCCTCACCCGGAACGCCGAACTGTTCCGCCGCCTCATGACCGAGGCCGGCTTCGACCTGCTCCCGGGCGAGCACCCGATCGTGCCCGTGATGTTCGGCGACGCCGTCCTCGCGGCGCGGGTCGCCGAGGCGATGGGGGAGCGCGGGGTGTACGTCACCGCGTTCAGCTTCCCCGTGGTGCCGCGGGGCGAGGCCCGCATCCGGGTGCAGCTCTCCGCCGCGCACACGCCCGAGCAGGTCCGGGCGTGCGTGGACGCGTTCGTCGCGTCGCGGGAGTCGGTCGCGAGCGCCTGACCCGCGCGGGCCCGGCTACTTGAGCAGCTTCGACATCCGCCGGTCGGCGAGCACCTGGCCGCCGGTCTGGCAGGTGGCGCAGTACTGCAGGGACCGGTCGGCGAAGCTCACCTCGCGGACGACGTCCCCGCACACCGGGCACGGCTCGCCCGTGCGGCCGTGCACCCGCATGCCCGCCCGCTTGGCGTCCTTCAGCTCCTTGGCGGGCTTGCCCGACGACGCCGTGACGGCGTCGCGCAGGGTGGTGACGACGGCGTCGTGCAGGGCCGCGACCTCGGCGTCGGTGAACGACCGGGTCAGCTTGAACGGCGACGTCCGCGCCACGTGCAGGATCTCGTCGGAGTAGGCGTTGCCGATGCCGGCGATCGCGTGCTGGTCGCGCAGCAGGCCCTTGACCTGCTGGTTCTTCCCCTGCAGGAGGTCGGACAGGGCGTCGACCGTGAAGCCCGGCGACAGCGGGTCGACCCCCAGCGTGGCGACCTGCTCCACCGCCTGCGGGTCGCGTACCACGTGCACCGCCAGGCGCTTGCGGGTGCCGGCCTCGGTGAGGTCGAAGCCGGAGCCGTCGTCGAGCCGCACGCGCAGCGCCAGGGCGGCCCCGCGCGACGAGCCGCCCATGCGCGGGCGGACCGGTGTGGTCGGCGCCTGGTCGGACCAGCGCACCCACCCGCCGCGGGAGAGGTGGAACAGCAGGTGCAGGCCCGGGGGCTCGTCACCGGGCTGCCCGGCCCCCGACACCCGCACGTCCACCCACTTGCCGTGCCGGGTCACGCCACGGATCTCGCGCCCGACGAGGGCCGTCACCGGCGGGTCGAACGTCTTCAGCGCGGCGATCGCCGCGACGTCGGCGGCGACCACCCGGCGTCCGGACGCGCGCTCGTCGAGGAACTCCGCCAGCGCCTGCACCTCGGGAAGCTCGGGCATGCCGCCATGGTGCCAGGAGCGCCCGCCGCCGACCAGGCGTGCGGCCGGGGGAGGGGCGCGGCGCCGCTAGGCTTGCCCCCATGTCGATCGCGTCCGCCCGTCAGCCCCAGGGCGACCTGCTCCGCCTGTCCCAGCTCTTCGTCCGCACGCTGCGCGAGGACCCGGCCGACGCCGAGGTCGCGAGCCACCGGCTGCTCGTCCGCGCCGGCTACATCCGCCGCGCGGCCCCAGGCGTCTACTCCTGGCTGCCGCTCGGCCTGCGCGTCCTCGCGAAGGTCGAGGCCGTGGTGCGCGAGGAGATGGCGTCGATCGGCGCGCAGGAGGTGCACTTCCCGGCGCTCCTGCCCCGTGAGCCCTACGAGGCCACGGGCCGCTGGACCGAGTACGGCCCGAACATCTTCCGCCTGCAGGACCGCAAGGGCGCCGACTACCTCCTGGCGCCCACGCACGAGGAGATGTTCACCCTTCTGGTCAAGGACCTGTACTCCTCGTACAAGGACCTGCCCCTGGCGCTGTACCAGATCCAGACGAAGTACCGCGACGAGGCGCGCCCCCGCGCCGGCCTCATCCGCGGCCGCGAGTTCATCATGAAGGACTCGTACTCCTTCGACGTCGACGACGCCGGCCTGGACGCGAGCTACGCGAAGCACCGCGCCGCCTACCAGCGGATCTTCGACCGCTTCGGCTTCGAGTACGTGATCGTCTCGGCGCACGCCGGCGCGATGGGTGGCTCCAAGTCGGAGGAGTTCCTCGCCAAGTCGCCGATCGGCGAGGACACGTACGTCGAGTGCCGCGCCTGCGGCTACGCCGCGAACGTCGAGGCCGCGCGGGCGCCCGTGCCGGACCCGATCCCCTTCGAGGGGACCGCCGAGGCGCACGCCGAGGACACCCCGGGCACGCCGACGATCGACTCGCTCGTCGACCACCTCAACGAGCGCTTCGCGCGCGAGGACCGGCCGTGGCAGGCCGGCGACACGCTGAAGAACGTCCTCTTCCGGCTGGACCACCCGGACGGCTCCACCGAGGCCGTCGCGATCGGCGTCCCCGGCGACCGCGAGGTGGACGTCAAGCGCATGGAGGCGGCCTTCTACCCGGCCGAGTTCACGCCGTTCGGCGAGGAGGACTTCGCCGCCCGCCCGGAGCTGGTCAAGGGCTACATCGGCCCCGGCGCGCTGGGCGAGGAGTCCCCCTCGAAGGTGCGCTACCTGCTCGACCCGCGCGTGGTGGAGGGCAGCCGCTGGGTCACCGGCGCGAACCGGCCCGGGCAGCACGTGCTGGACCTCGTCGCCGGCCGCGACTTCACCGCCGACGGCACGATCGAGGTGGCCGAGGTCTGGCCCGGCGACCCGTGCCCGAACGGCGACGGGATCCTGGAGACGGCCCGCGGGATCGAGATGGGCCACGTGTTCCAGCTCGGCCGCAAGTTCGCCGAGGCGCTCGACCTCAAGGTGCTGGACGAGAACGGCAAGGCCGTCACCGTCACCATGGGCTCCTACGGCGTGGGCGTCACGCGCGCCGTCGCCGCGATCGCCGAGGGCAACCACGACGAGAAGGGCCTCGCCTGGCCGGTCCAGGTGGCCCCCGCGCACGTGCACGTCGTCGCGACCGGCAAGGGCGGGGACGTCTTCGAGGCCGCCGAGAAGCTCGCCACGTCGCTGGCGGAGGCCGGGGTCGAGGTCATCTACGACGACCGCCCGAAGGTGTCGCCGGGCGTGAAGTTCGCCGACGCCGAGCTGTTCGGCGTACCGCTCATCGTCGTGGTCGGCCGGGGCCTCGCGGACGGCGTGGTGGAGGTACGCCCCCGGGCCGGCGCCTCCGAGCAGGTCCCCGTGGCCGACGCCGCCCGCGTCGTGACCGACCGCGTGGCAGCCCTGCTGGCGGGCTGACCCTGCCCCGGGTCGACCTCCGGCCCGGCTAACCCTCCGCGGCGTCGTCCTCGGCCTGCTCCGGCAGGCCGGGGAACGGCACCGGCTCGGCGCCCCAGTCGTCGAGCGTCACGGCGGCGTCGACGAGCAGGTCCACGAGCACGCCGCGCGTGCCCGCCGTCGTCGTGCCCACGAGGGTCGCGTAGTCGGTGGCGAGGTCGTTCTCGAGGTCGACCACCAGGGCCTCGTTCTTCACGTCGCCCGTCCGCGGCACCGTGTAGGCCGCGCGCCGGGGGTCCTGCGAGGTGGCCTGCGTCCCCGCGACCGCGGCCCACGCGTCGGCGCGCTCGGCGTGCTCCGTGACGCGCGCGAGCAGCCGCTCGCGCTCGTCGCCCTTGCCGAGCGCGGCCCGCAGCTGGAGGGCGTACCGGGTCGCGTCCTCCGACACCACCAGCGTGCTCAGGTCGTGGGCCGTGAGCCCCTCGGGGACGACGCCGTCGCCGTCCTGGGTCTCGCCGCCGGCCTCCTCGCCGCCCTGCCCGTCGTCCTCGCTGCTCGAGCCGGACGGGGAGGGCGACGCCTCCTCGGCCGCGCGGCCGGCGCCGGTCGGTGCGGGGACCTCCGGCTCGACGACGTCGGGCCCGGCGACGTCCGCCAGGGCGGCGAGGCGCTCGGCGGAGACGGTCTGCGCCGCGCCCACCGAGGCGAGGAGCCGCGCCAGCGGTCCGTCGGTGGTGGTGCCCGCCGCGGTGCGCGAGCGCGCCGCGGCGTCGTCGAGCGCGAGGACCACGTCGGCCGGCGCCGCCTTGTCCCAGGCGGAGGACCGCGTGCTCGTCGGCTCGTCGGTCACGAGCCCGGAGTCGTACTCGCCACCCAGCGCCTCCGCCTGCGCGCGCGACGAGGCGGCGATGCGCGTGAGCTCCGTGACCAGCCGCTCCCGCTTCGCCGGGACCTCCGCGAGCGCCGCCTCCGCACCGTCGGCCACCAGCAGGGCGTCGGACACCGCGGTGCGACGCACCACCTCGAGGGCGTCGGGCACGGGCTCGGCCGCGGGCGGGGCCTCCAGCCGCACGCCGCACCCCGCGAGCAGCCCGGCGGCGAGCACCGCCCCTGCGGCGGCCGCCCTGCGGCGTCGCGCCACGGGCGCGGCCGCGGTGGCGGAGGTCCGGGCGGGGGCGGGGTGCAGTTCCATCGTGGCCGATGATGCCACGCGGGCGGGGCCGCCGGTGTGACGTTCGCCCGGTCGGCGCAGCACCTCGCGCGGCGCGAGCCGGGCCGGTCGTTCGTTACGCTGGACGCTGCACACACAACGACACACCGGCCGCGGGACGTCCCGGCGCGGGGAGCACACGGCGTGGACCCACGGGAGGCAGCGATGGCAGCGCAGCACGGCCGCACGACGGCGGCCGGGTCGAAGGCCGAGGCGGTGCGGCGGGTCGTCACCCCGGCGGTCGACGCGGCGGGCCTGTTCCTGGAGGACGTGGTCGTGACGCAGGCCGGCAAGAAGTCGGTGGTGCGCATCACGGTGGACCTGCCCGAGGACCGGGTGGGCAGCCTCGACTCCGACACGCTCGGCGACGCCGCGCGCGCGATCTCCGCGGCTCTCGACGCCGACGACGTCGTGCCCGGCGCGTACACGCTGGAGACGTCGACCCCCGGGACGTCCCGGCCGCTGACCGAGCTGCGCCACTTCCGGCGCGCCCGTGGCCGCCTCGTGACGCTGCAGCTGCGCGACGGCGGGGCGGCGGCCGGCCGGCTCGTCGACGTCGCCTCCGACGGCGCCGAGGGCGAGGACGGCACGGCGCGGCTCGTGCTCGAGGACGGCACGCGCGTGGCCCTCGCCGACGTGCGCAAGGGGAAGATCGAGGTCGAGCTCAAGCGCCTCGACGAGGACAACACGGACGCGGGCGACGCCCGGGACGACACCACGGGCACCGCCCGTCACGAGGAGGGCTGACGATGGACATCGACATGAGCACGCTTCGGCTGCTGGAGCGGGAGCGGGACATCAGCCTTGACGTCCTCGTCGCGGCGATCGAGCAGGCGCTGCTGTCGGCCTACCACCGCACGCCCGACGCCTACCAGCACGCGCGCGTCGAGGTGGACCGCAAGTCCGGGCACGTCGCCGTGTGGGCCCGCGAGGAGATCCGCACCCCCGACCCCGAGGACCCGGAGGCGCGGCCCACGATCGAGCTCGGGCCCGAGTTCGACCACACGCCCGCCGACTTCGGCCGCATCGCCACCGCCACCGCGCGCCAGGTGATCGTGCAGCGTCTGCGCGACGCCGAGGACGACCAGGTGCTCGGCATGTTCCGGGGCAAGGAGGGCGAGGTCCTCGCGGGCGTCATCCAGCAGGGCCGCGACCCGCGCGTCGTGCTCGTGGACGTGGGTGGCACGGAGGCCGTCCTGCCCCCGCACGAGCAGGTGCCCACCGAGGAGTACGTGCACGGCGAGCGGCTGCGCGCGTACGTCGTCGAGGTCTCCCGCGGGATGAAGGGCGCGCAGGTCGTGCTGAGCCGCACGCACCCGGGCCTCGTGCGCAAGCTCTTCGAGCTGGAGGTCCCGGAGATCGCCGACGGCGCGGTCGAGATCACGGCGATCGCCCGCGAGGCGGGGCACCGTTCCAAGGTCGCCGTCCGCTCCAAGGTGGCGGGCCTCAACGCCAAGGGCGCCTGCATCGGCCCGATGGGTGCGCGCGTGCGCGCCGTCATGGCCGAGCTGCACGGCGAGAAGATCGACATCGTCGACCACAGCGACGACCCGGCCCGCTTCGTGGCACACGCGCTGTCGCCCGCGCGTGTGACCTCCGTCACCGTCGTCGACGCCGACGCGAAGGCGGCACGGGCCGTCGTGCCGGACTACCAGCTGTCCCTCGCGATCGGCAAGGAGGGACAGAACGCGCGTCTCGCCGCGAAGCTGACGGGGTGGCGCATCGACATCCGTTCCGACGAGGCCGCCCCCGCCGACGGCGGTGCGACGGGCGACGACGCAGGTGGCGCCGCGGTGTCCCGCGGGGCCACGGGCTGAGGCCGGTCACGGCACGTGGGTCGTCGCGCTAGACTGTCGGGGACCGGGCCACGCGCCCAGCCCTCGACCTCCCCACGTACCGCGCCGGAAAGCACCGGACCGGTACGCACGTGCGTCGGGTGCAGGGGGCGTGACCAGCGGTCCGCTCTCCTGCGGTTGGTGCTCGAGCCGTCGGGACGCGAGGAACACCTCGCGGTCGACGTGCGAGGGTGTCTGCCGGGGCGTGGCGCCTGGATCCATCCGACGTCCGCCTGCCTGGCGCTCGCCGAGCGTCGTCGGGCCGTGCCGCGCGCACTGCGCGTCACGGGTCCCCTCGACCTCACGGCGGTCCGGGACTACCTGGAGCAGCAGGACCGTTGAGTCCCTCCGGTCCGATCCGCCACCCGGCGGTCGGACCATCGCGACCGAGCACGCTCGGCCGCACACACGCGATGTCGACAAGGAAGCGGGTCAGAAGCCGATGGGCACCCGATGAGTTCCGTGCGATGAGTACTCGGTACTAACGACGGTCCTACCTGTCTCGCAGGAGGGCCGAGACAGGAGAGATGTGGCGAAGATCCGCGTTCACGAGCTGGCCAAGCAGCTCGGAGTGGAGAGCAAGGCACTGCTCGCCGACCTGAAGTCGTCCGGCGAGTTCGTCCGGTCGGCGTCCTCGACGCTCGAGGCACCGGTCGAGCGCATGATGCGCGACAAGTACAAGGGCGCGGCTCCCGCGTCCTCGGGGGCGACGTCTGCCGAGCCGAAGGCTGCGGCGCCGCGCGCCGAGCAGAAGGCCGCCCCGGCGAAGCCCGCTCCCAAGCCGGCCCCGAAGGCCACCCCTGCTCCCGCGGCCGAGGCGCCCGCCGCTCCGGCGGCGGAGGCCACCCCGGCCGCGCCCGCCGAGCAGGCACCCGCGCAGCCGGCTGCAGCGCGCCCCGGCGCGCCGACCCCCGGTCCGCGCCCCGCGGCGCCCAAGCCGGCCCCGGCCGCACGCGAGCAGCGTGACGGCCGCGACGGCCGCGATGGCAAGGGCGGCCGTTCCCCGCGTCCGGGCAACAACCCGTTCGCGTCCTCCCAGGGCATGCCGCGTCAGGGGCAGCGCCCCAGCGGCGGCGGCAGCCCGCGTCCGGGCAACAACCCGTTCGCGTCCAGCCAGGGCATGCCGCGTCCCGGCCAGCGCCCCGACCGCGGCGAGGCCGCGCCGGAGCGTTCGGGCGAGCGTCCCGGCGGTCCCCGCCCGGGCGGTCCCCGTCCGGGCGGCCCGCGTCCCGCGGCGCCTCGCCCCGGCGGCGGCGCGCGCCCGAACCCGGGCATGATGCCCGGCCGCACCTCCATGCCGCGTCCGGGCGAGCGCCCGGCGCCCGCGGGCGGCGGTCGTGGCGGCGGCCGCGGTGGCGGCCCCGGCGGCGGTGCCGGCGGTGGCGGTTTCCGTCCGGGCGGTGGCGGCGGCTTCGCCGGCCGTCCCGGCGGGCGCGGTGGTGCCGGTCGCGGGGCCACGCAGGGTGCGTTCGGTCGCGCCGGGGGCCGTCCGGTCCGCGGTCGCAAGTCGAAGCGGGCGAAGCGCCAGGAGTTCGAGCAGATGCAGGCGCCGTCGCTCGGCGGCGTGCAGGTGCCCCGCGGCAACGGGTCCACCGTCGTCCGCCTGCGCCACGGCTCGTCGCTGAACGACTTCGCGGACAAGATCGACGCGAACCCCGCGAGCCTGGTCACGGTGCTGTTCCACCTCGGTGAGATGGCCACCGCGACGCAGTCGCTGGACGAGGACACGTTCGGCACGCTGGCGACCGAGCTCGGCTACGTCATCGAGATGGTGTCGGCCGAGGAGGAGGACCGCGAGCTGCTCGGGTCCTTCGACATCGACCTGGAGGCCGAGGAGGCCGACGAGTCGGACGAGGACCTCATGCCTCGCCCGCCGGTCGTCACGGTCATGGGTCACGTCGACCACGGCAAGACGCGTCTTCTCGACGCGATCCGCCAGACCGACGTCGTCTCCGGCGAGGCCGGCGGCATCACCCAGCACATCGGTGCGTACCAGGTGCGTCGCGAGCACGAGGGCGTCGACCGTCCGATCACCTTCATCGACACCCCGGGTCACGAGGCGTTCACCGCCATGCGTGCCCGTGGTGCGCAGGTGACGGACATCGCGATCCTCGTGGTCGCCGCCGACGACGGCGTGATGCCGCAGACGGTGGAGGCGCTCAACCACGCCCAGGCGGCGAACGTGCCGATCGTGGTCGCGGTGAACAAGGTGGACAAGGAGGGGGCGAACCCCGACAAGATCCGCCAGCAGCTCACCGAGTACAACCTGGTGGCCGAGGAGTACGGCGGCGACACGATGTTCGTCGACGTCTCCGCGAAGCAGAACCAGGGGATCGACCAGCTGCTCGAGGCCGTGCTGCTCACCGCGGACGCCTCGCTGGACCTGCGGGCGAACCCCGACAAGGACGCGCGCGGTGTGGCCATCGAGGCCAACCTGGACAAGGGCCGCGGCGCCGTCGCGACCGTCCTGGTCCAGTCGGGCACGCTGCAGGTCGGCGACGCGATCGTCGCGGGCACGGCCCACGGCCGCGTGCGCGCCATGTTCGACGAGCACGGCAACGCGGTGACCGAGGCGGGCCCGGCGCGTCCGGTCCTCGTGCTCGGCCTCGCGTCGGTGCCGAGCGCCGGTGACACCTTCCTGGTGGCGCCGGACGAGCGCACCGCCCGTCAGATCGCCGAGAAGCGCGAGGCGGCCGAGCGTGCCGCCCTCCTGGCCAAGCGCCGCAAGCGCATCAGCCTGGAGGACTTCACCAAGGCGCTCGAGCAGGGCAAGGTCGAGACCCTCAACCTGGTCCTCAAGGGCGACGTCTCCGGTGCCGTCGAGGCCCTGGAGGACGCGCTGCTCAAGATCGACGTCGGCGACGAGGTCGAGCTGCGCGTCATCCACCGCGGTGTCGGTGCGATCACGCAGAACGACGTCAACCTGGCCACGGTCGACAACGCGATCATCATCGGCTTCAACGTGAAGTTCGGCGAGCGCGTCGAGGACCTCGCGGACCGCGAGGGCGTCGAGGTCAAGTTCTACTCGGTCATCTACCAGGCGATCGAGGACGTCGAGGCGGCCCTCAAGGGCATGCTCAAGCCGGAGTACGAGGAGGCCCAGCTGGGCACGGCGGAGATCCGCCAGGTCTTCCGCTCCTCGAAGTTCGGCAACATCGCGGGCTCGATCATCCGGTCGGGCACCATCCGCCGCAACACCAAGGCGCGCGTCCTGCGCGACGGCAAGATCGTCGGGAACGACCTCACGATCGAGTCGCTGCGCCGCGAGAAGGACGACGTCACGGAGGTCCGCGAGGGCTTCGAGTGCGGTATCGGCCTCGGGTCGTTCAACGACGTCACCGAGGGTGACATCATCGAGACCTTCGAGATGCGCGAGAAGCCGCGCGCCTGACGGTCGCGCCGCAAGGTAGAGCCCGACGGCGCCTCGCCCCGCTCCGAGCGGGGTGAGGCGCCGTCGGCGTCGAGAGAGGGAGACACGTACATGCCCGGACAGAAGGGCGACAGGCCCGAGAACCCGCGCGCCCGCAAGCTGGCGGACCGCATCAAGGAGATCGTGGCGCAGCTGCTCGACACGCGGATCAAGGACCCTCGCCTCGGGTTCGTCACCGTGACCGATGTGCGCGTGACGGGGGACCTGCAGAACGCCTCGGTGTTCTACACCGTGCTCGGCACGGACGAGGAGCGGGCCGGCACCGCCGCGGCGCTGGAGAGCGCCAAGGGCGTGATCCGCTCGGAGGTCGGCAAGCAGACCGGCATCCGGCTCACGCCGACCGTCGAGTTCTTCCTGGACTCGATGCCGGAGAACGCCGCCAACCTGGACGCCGCGCTCCTCGAGGCGCGCCGCCGGGACTCCGAGCTCGCCGCGCTGCGCGAGGGCAAGGGCTTCGCCGGCGAGGCGGACCCGTACCGCAAGCCGAACGAGGACGACGCGGACGAGGCCTGATCCCCGGCCCGGCGACGTCGCGGGCTGGGCGAGGATGAGGTCATGACCGATCCTGATCCGGACCTCGCCCGCGACGTCGACCGGGCCTGCCGGCTCGCCGGCGCCTTCACCCTGCGCAGCGGGCAGGAGGCGACCGAGTACTTCGACAAGTACCTGTTCGAGACCGATCCCGCCCTGCTGGCACGCGTCGCGGCAGGGATGGCGCCTCTCGTCCCGCCGGGCACCGACCTGCTGGGCGGCCTCGAGCTCGGTGGAGTGCCCCTGGTGACCGTGCTGAGCTCGCTCACCGGGCGGCCGGCGCTCTTCGTGCGCAAGGAGGCCAAGCGGTACGGGACGGCCAAGCTGGCCGAGGGCCCGGCGGTCGCGGGGCGACGCGTCACGCTCGTCGAGGACGTCGTGACGACGGGCGGCGCGGTCCGTGACGCCACGCTCGCGCTGCGGGCCGAGGGTGCCGTCGTCGAGACGGTGCTGTGCGCGATCGACCGCAGCCCGTCCGACGTCGCGCCGCTGGCCGACCTGGGCCTCGAGGTCCGGGCCGTGCTCACCAAGGCGCAGCTCGACGCCGCACGGGCCCGACCTGCGACCACCATGCGATCCGCGACCACGCGATCCACGACCACGGAGATCCGATGACCGCTCCGGCACGCCCCGCGCCGCACCGCCGCCCGACCGCGCCCGACGGGCTCCTCGTGGTGGACAAGCCCTCGGGCTGGACCAGCCACGACGTCGTCGGGCGCTGCCGCCGGCTGGCGGGCACGCGCAAGGTGGGACATGCCGGCACGCTCGACCCCATGGCGACGGGCGTGCTCGTCGTCGGGGTGGGCCGGGCCACCAAGCTCCTGACCTACGTGGTCGGCGCCGACAAGGCGTACGACGCGACGATCCGGCTCGGCCTCGCCACCACGACCGACGACGCGGAGGGCGAGGTCACCGCCACGGCCGGCGTCGGCGACGGCGTGCCGGGCGAGGACCTCGCGCGCGCGGTCGCGGCGCTGACCGGGGACATCCGGCAGGTGCCCACCACGGTCAGCGCGATCAAGGTGGACGGGAAGCGGGCGTACGCGCGCGCCCGGGCGGGGGAGGACGTCGTCCTGCAGGCGCGCCCTGTCACCGTGAGCCGGTTCGACGTGCTCGCGACGTCGGCGGCCACGACGGCGGACGGCGTCGCCGTGCTCGACGTCGACGTGTCGGTCGTCGTGTCCTCGGGGACCTACGTCCGCGCGCTCGCCCGCGACCTGGGCGCCGCGCTCGGCACGGGCGGCCACCTCACGGCCCTGCGGCGCACCCGGGTGGGCGGCTACGACCTGGCGGGAGCCCGCACGCTCGAGCAGCTGGAGGCGCAGGCCGACGCCGACGGCGTGCTCGCCACGCTGCCGCTCGCCGACGCGGCCCGCGCCACGTTCCCCGTGCGCGACCTCACCGAGGACGAGGCCCGCGCCCTCGGGTACGGGCAATGGGTGCCCGAGAGCGGGGAGCGCGGCACCGTCGCGGCGATCGGGCCGGACGGCGCGCTCGTCGCGCTGCTGGAGGACACCCGCCGCCGGGGCGAGGCGCTGGCGAAGCCCGTGCTCGTCCTCGCCCCCGCGGGCGGCTGACCTCGCCGCCTCAGGCGTGCAACGCGGGCTCGCGGTGCCGAGCGCCACGCTCCAGGGCCTCGTCGCGCGCGGCGTCGTCGTCGGGCTCGGCGCCGCCGGCGGTCCGCAGGTGCCCCACGAGCGACAGGACCACGCCGGCGACGGCCCAGGCGCCGAGGGCCAGCCACGCGGCGCCCGCGTCGGCGGCCGGGAAGTAGGACAGGTCGCGCAACAGGGTGGCGCCCGCCCCGGGCGGGAACCACTGGCCGATCGCCCCCCAGTGCCAGGGCAGGAACTCGGGCGGCATGGTGGCGCCGGAGATCGGGTTGGCCACGAGCATCATCGTCACCGCGCCCAGGGCGATCCCCGCGCGGCCCAGCACGGCCACGAAGCCCGTGATCGGCGCCGCCACGGCGGCCAGCGCGAGCGCGGCGGCCGCCGCGTTCGTCCACCAGTCGCCCTGGAGCGCCCCGAACCAGGACTGCAGCACGGCGACGAGGACGAGCCCGCCGACGGCCGAGTAGACCGCCACGGCGAGCACGCGGCGCAGCGCGCCGACCACCAGGAGCGAGATCGCGACGCCGCCGACGATCCCGCCGAGCAGCAGCGGGAACAGGGCGGCCGTCAGGCCGGTGCCGCGCGGGTCGTCGGGGGACAGGGGGACGACGTCGGTCACGGTGACGGTGGGCGGCGCGGCCGCGGCGTCCTGGCCGGGATCCTGGCTGGGTTCCTGGCCGGTGGCCTGCGCCTGCTGGGCCAGCCCGGCCTGCAGCTGCGCGGCGGCGGCGGTGAGGAGCTGGTTCGTGACCGAGCTCGCGGCCGAGGCGGTGAGCACCTCGGGCGACGTGCCGAGGACGATCGCGCCGTAGGCGTCGCGGGCCTCGATCGCGGCGACGGCGGCGTCCCGGTCGGCGACCTGCACGAGGTCGACGACGCCGGGCTGCGCCTCGTCGAGGGTCGCCTCCAGGCCGGCGACGGCCCGGGGTGGGCCCGCGACCGCGACGGGGAGGTCCTTCGGCTCCGCCGTGACGGCGGGCCAGGAGAAGGCGAGCACCAGCACGCCCACGACGGCGGCGACGCCGACCGCCAGGGCGACGACCCGGCCCCAGGGCGTGTGCGGTACGGGGCGCGGCGGGCCGGCCGGCGTGGTGCGGGGGGCGTCGGTGGTCGACGACATGACGGTCTCCGGGGTGAGGGGCGTTCGAAGAAAAACGAATGTTCGTTCTTTATGGCAAGAGTCCTCCCGGGTCCCTAGACTTGTCAACCGTCCGCCAGTGCCCTCGGGAAGGGGTCCGATGCCGCGAGTGACCGAGGCGCACCGCGAGGCGCGCCGCGCGCAGATCCGGGCGGCGGCGCTCCGCGCCTTCACGGCCAAGGGGTACCAGCGCGCGTCCATCTCCGACGTCGTCGCCGAGTCCGGGCTGTCCGCGGGCGCGATCTACGGCCACTACGCGGGCAAGCAGGCGCTGTTCGCCGCCGTCGCCCAGGAGGTGCTCTCCCGCCGGGGCTCGGAGATCGCCGACGCGTCGCGCGACGGGTCCCCGCCCTCGCCCATCGAGGTGCTGACCATCCTCACCGGCGGCATGACGCGCGACCTGGAGGACGGCCGGGTGCTCGTCCAGCTCTGGGCGGAGTCGACCGTCGACCCCGTGATCCACGCGGTCGTGCAGGAGGTCGTCGCGACGCTCCGGGGCGTGCTGCTGGACGCCCTCCGGGCCTGGTTCCGCACCCGGCCCGACCTGGCACCCGACGGCGCGGACGCCGCCGCGGGGCTGCTGGTCCCCGTGATGCTGGGCCTCGGCCAGGGCTTCCTCATGCAGCGCGCCCTCCTCGACGACTTCGACCCCGAGGGCTACCTCCGAGCCGCCGCGGCGGTGCTCCCCGGGTGAGGCGGTCCGCGCGGCCGGCGTCGGTCTATCCTTGACGGTCGGCACCCGGCGCGGGTGCCAGCCGGCCATCGACGAGACGGAGCGCGACGCGTGCAGGTGTTCACGGACCTGGACCAGGTCCCCGACGGGTTCGGCCCGTCGGTCGTCACGATCGGCAACTTCGACGGCGTGCACCGCGGCCACCAGGCCGTGCTCGGGCGTCTCGTCGGGCTGGCCCGCGCCGACGACCGCCTCGCGGTGGCGCTGACCTTCGACCCGCACCCGGCCCAGGTGCACCGCCCCGAGACGGCGCCGGAGCTGCTGACCGGGCTGCGCGACCGCCTCGACCTGCTGGGGCGCACCGGCCTGGACGCCGTCCTCGTGGTGCCGTACACGCTCGACCTCGCCGCGCAGACGCCAGAAGAGTTCGTCACGCGGTACCTCGTGGAGGGCCTGGGGGCGCGCACCGTGGTCGTGGGGCACGACGTGCGGTTCGGCAAGGGCAACGCCGGCACGCTCGCCACGATGGTGGAGCTCGGCGGCACGCACGGCTTCGAGGTCGTCGCGGTCGACGACGTCGGCGAGTGTGCGCCGGGCGCGGGCGGCGCGCGTGAGCGCTGGTCGTCGTCGGCGGCCCGGGCGCTGCTGGCCGAGGGCGACGTGGCGCAGGCGACCGAGGTGCTGGGCCGGCCCCACCGGGTGCGCGGCACCGTGGTCCACGGCGACGCCCGCGGGCGCGAGCTGGGCTTCCCGACGGCGAACCTCGGGCACGCGGAGGGCATGGTCCCGGCGGACGGCGTCTACGCCGGGCGGCTCCTGCGCCCGCAGCTCGCCGAGGCGGACCCGCGCGACCCCGACGCCGACCTGCCCGCCGCGATCTCCGTGGGCACCAACCCCACCTTCGACGGCGTGGAGCGCCGGGTAGAGGCGTACGTGCTCGACCGTGACGACCTGGACCTGTACGGCGAGACGGTCGTGCTGGAGCTCGTCGAGCGACTGCGCCCGACCCTCCGCTTCGACGGCATCGAGCCGCTGGTCGCCCAGATGCACGCCGACGTCGAGCGGGCGCGAGACCTCCTGCGCTGACGCCCCGGTGCCCCGAGCGGGTGAAAGCGCGCACCCTCGGTCACGGGGCCGGCCCGTGCCCCTCCCTCCTGGCGTGACGGACCGGGCGGCGCCCGGTCCGTGGGCCGCGGGCGACCCGTGGCCCGGTCACGGCGCGGGCACCGCACTCCCTGTTCCACTGCGGTGCTGCGTCGCAGCGCGCGGTCCCGGGCCGCCCTCGGAGGGCGGCCCGGGACGTGCCTCGCGCGCCGGGCCGTGCGTGCCCGGCGCCCGCCCACTCCCGAGAGGGGCAGAGCCATGGCGGCTCAGCAAGCCATCGAGCAGGAGGCACCCGAGCCCGGACCCGACGTCCACTCGGACCCCGTCGGCCGCACCGTACGCAGCGTGCGGCACGGCGGCCGGGTCGTGCCGCGCCCGCGTCCGCGACCCCGGCCCGACAAGGACCCGGGGTCGTCGCCCGCCCCGCTGCTCCACGAGACGGAGCTCGCCGTCCTGCGCGACATCATCGAGGAGCGGTTCGACGCGACCACGTCGTTCGACTACCTCTTCCGCGACCTGCGCGGCCGCTTCCCGGCGGCGCACCTGCCCGTCGCCGACGACGACGAGCCGGCGGCCGGGCCGATCGCCAACCCGACCGTCGACGCGATGGTCGCGGCGCTGAAGAAGCTCGGGGCGGCGATGATCGAGCCCGCCGGCCCGCCCGACCCGGCGCTCGACTCCACGGTCCCCGCGGTCTACACGTACTGGGGCCAGTTCATCGACCACGACATCACCCTCAACACCAACGGGCCGGACGCCCCGCAGCAGGACGGTGAGCGCCCGCGACCGGGCGACCTCGTCCTGGGCGACATCGTCGCCGACCCGTTCACGGCGTTCCCGCCGGAGGTGGTGGTCCGGAGCCTGCACAACGGCCGGCACCCCTTCCTCAACCTCGACAGCCTCTACGGCAGCGGGCCGCGGTTCCCGGGCGAGCCCGGGCGGCGGACGACGCGCAGCGAGGCGGCCTACGCGACGACCGATCCGGCCAAGCTCGCGCTCGGCCGGGTGGCGACGACCCCGGTGCCGGGGTTCGTGCTCGTGCCTCCCGGCGACGACCCGCAGCGCGACCTGCCGCGGTTCTCGTCCGCCGAGATCGCGGCGCTCGCCGTGCCGGAGGAGGACCGCCCGGCCCCCGGGTCGGCGAAGATCCCCGACGGGCGCAACGACGAGAACCTCGTCGTGGCCCAGCTCCACCTGGGCGTCATCCGGTTCCACAACGCCGTCGTGGACTGGGTGCGCCGGATCGAGCCCTGGCTCACCGTCGACGACCGGGCGGTCTTCGACCGCGCCCAGCGGCTCACGCAGCACCACTACCAGTGGCTCGTCGTCAACGACTACCTCCGCACGCTCACGAAGCCGGGGGTGCTCGACGAGGTGCTGGTCGAGCCGTCCCTGCTGTTCCGGCCCCGCCGCAAGGCCGCGATGCCGCTCGAGTTCGCGGTCGCGGCGTTCCGGTTCGGGCACTCCATGATCCGCAACGGCTACGACTTCAACCTCAACTTCGGCAAGGTCGTGCCGCCGGCCGGGCCGCCCCGCGCCGCCTTCGGGAGCCTCGTGCAGCTGTTCGAGTTCACCGGTGGCGGCGGCCTCGTCCCGACCGGTGCCCCGCCCGGGGAGGTGCTGCCGTCGAACTGGCCGATCGACTGGGCGCGGTTCGTCGACAAGGGGGACCCCGACCGCCGGCGTTCCGCGGCGAAGATCGACCCGTTCCTGGCCAACGGCCTGTCGACCATGCTCAAGGAGGGCAACGACGCGGGGCTCGACCCCGGGGTCAGCGCCCTGCTCAAGCAGCTCGCGCAGCGCAACCTGCTGCGGGGGTACTGGCTCTCCCTGCCGACCGGCGAGGAGGCGGCCAGGGCCCTGCACGTCCCCGCCCTGACCGCGGAACAGCTCACGCGCGGCGCCACACAGGACGTCAAGGACGCCCTGGCAGAGCTCGGCGGCACGCCCCTGTGGTACTACGTGCTCAAGGAGGCCGAGGTCCAGGGGAACGGCAACTTCCTCGGCGACGTGGGCAGCCGGATCCTGTGCGAGACCTTCGTCTACCTCCTGCGGGCGGACCCGGAGTCGTACCTGAGCCAGGGCTGGACCCCGGCGCAGGGCGTGCGCGTCGACGGCGGGAGGATGATCACGACGATCGGCGACCTGCTGCGGTTCGCGGGCGTCATGACCGTCGACGACGGGACCACGTTCCGCCAGGTCGACGGGCGCCCGGCAGGGCAGGACGGCGACTGAGCCCGCCGCCCGATGTGTCGTGGCCCACGTCGCGCCGCCCGCCGGACTCCGGCGGGCGGCGCGCTGGTAGCATGGTGGGGCCGTCTGAACGGCCGCGGATCGAGAGCGCCCCGGTGAACGAGTCCCGGAGCACCGCGCAACGACACACTGAAGGAGAGCCATGCCGCTCGACGCTGCCACCAAGCAGTCCATCATCACCGAGTACGCGACCCACGAGGGCGACACCGGCTCGCCCGAGGTGCAGATCGCTCTGCTGACCCAGCGCATCAACGACCTGAACGACCACCTCAAGGAGCACAAGCACGACCACCACTCGCGTCGTGGCCTGCTCCTCCTCGTCGGCCAGCGCCGCCGCCTGCAGGGCTACCTGCAGAAGGTCGACATCGAGCGCTACCGCAGCCTCATCGCGCGGCTCGGCCTGCGCCGCTGACACCGCCCGCCAGCCCGGTCACCTCTCGCAGGGGCCGGGCTGGTCTGGTGTGATGTCACCATGACTGAACGGTGACGGGCTCTCGCTCGTCACGCCACACACCGCGCCGCCGGATTCTCGTCCGGTCCTCGGTAGTGGCCCCCCGAACCGTCCGGCCCACGGGCCGGGCACGGCTCCGTGGGCCTCGATCGAAGACCGCCGAGCCGCGGCGGCGCCCTCGAGATCAAGGAGGGCACCCGTGGAGGGTCCCGAGATCCAGTTCGCCGAGGCCGTCATCGACAACGGCCGCTTCGGCACCCGCACTGTCCGCTTCGAGACGGGCCGCCTGGCCCGCCAGGCCGCCGGCTCCGTCGCCGCGTACCTGGACGGCGAGACGATGCTGCTGTCGGCCACGACGGCCGGCAAGCACCCCAAGGAGCAGTTCGACTTCTTCCCCCTGACGGTGGACGTCGAGGAGCGCATGTACGCCGCGGGCCGCATCCCCGGCTCGTTCTTCCGCCGCGAGGGCCGACCCTCGACCGAGGCGATCCTCGCGTGCCGTCTGATCGACCGCCCGCTGCGCCCGCTGTTCGTCAAGGGCCTGCGCAACGAGGTCCAGGTCGTCATCGACGTCCTGGCCATCCACCCCGACGACGCCTACGACGTGCTGGCGATCAACGCCGCGTCGGCGTCCACGCAGATCTCCGGCCTGCCGTTCTCCGGACCGGTCGCGGGCGTGCGCGTCGCGCTCATCGACGGCCAGTGGGTCGCGTTCCCGAAGTACTCGGACCTCGAGCGCGCCGTGTTCAACATGGTCGTGGCCGGCCGCGTCGTCGGCGACGACGTCGCGATCGCGATGATCGAGGCCGAGGCGACGGACGACGCCTGGAAGCTCATCAAGTCCGAGGGCGTCGCCGCGCCGACCGAGGAGGTCGTCGCCCAGGGCATCGAGGCGTCCAAGCCGTTCCTCAAGGCCCTGTGCGAGGCCCAGGCCTCGCTCGCCGCCCAGGCGGCCAAGGAGGTCAAGGAGTACCCGGTCTTCCTCGACTACCAGGACGACGCGTTCGCCGCCGTCGAGGCCGAGGTCTCCCCGACCCTGCGCGACGCGCTCGCGATCGCGGACAAGCAGGACCGCGAGAACCGCCTGGACGAGCTCAAGGAGGGCCTGCTCGGCGCGCTCGGCGAGCGCTTCGAGGGCCGCGAGAAGGAGCTGTCGGCGGCGTACCGCGCCCTGCAGAAGAAGCTCATCCGCCAGCGCGTGCTCACCGATGGCGTGCGCATCGACGGCCGTGGGCTCGCGGACATCCGCACCCTGTCGGCCGAGGTCGAGGTCATCCCGCGCGTGCACGGCTCCGCCCTGTTCGAGCGCGGCGAGACCCAGATCCTGGGCGTCACCACGCTGAACATGCTGCGCATGGAGCAGCAGATCGACTCGCTCGGGCCGGTCACGCGCAAGCGCTACATGCACAACTACAACTTCCCGCCGTTCTCCACGGGCGAGACGGGCCGCGTCGGCAGCCCGAAGCGCCGCGAGATCGGCCACGGCGCCCTGGCCGAGCGGGCCCTCGTGCCCGTGCTGCCGAGCCGCGAGGACTTCCCCTACGCGATCCGCCAGGTGTCCGAGGCCCTCGGCTCCAACGGCTCGACCTCGATGGGCTCGGTCTGCGCCTCGACGCTGTCGCTGCTCAACGCGGGCGTCCCGCTGAAGGCGCCGGTCGCGGGCATCGCGATGGGCCTCATCTCCGACACGGTCGACGGTGAGACCCGCTACGCCGCCCTGACCGACATCCTGGGCGCCGAGGACGCGTTCGGCGACATGGACTTCAAGGTCGCCGGCACCAGCGAGTTCGTCACGGCCATCCAGCTCGACACCAAGCTCGACGGCATCCCGGCGTCGGTCCTGGCGGGCGCGCTGACCCAGGCGCGCGACGCGCGCCTGACCATCCTCGAGGTGCTCGCCGAGGCGATCGACGTGCCCGACGAGATGTCCCCGAACGCCCCGCGCGTCATCTCCGTGAAGGTGCCGGTCGACAAGATCGGCGAGGTCATCGGGCCCAAGGGCAAGATGATCAACCAGATCCAGGAGGAGACGGGCGCGGACATCTCCATCGAGGACGACGGCACCGTCTACATCGGCGCCACCGACGGCCCCTCGGCCGAGGCCGCCCGCGCGGCGATCAACGCGATCGCCAACCCGCACGTCCCCGAGGTGGGCGAGCGCTTCGTCGGCACCGTCGTCAAGACGACGTCGTTCGGCGCGTTCATCTCCCTCTCGCCGGGCAAGGACGGTCTGCTGCACATCAGCCAGATCCGCAAGCTCGTGGGCGGCAAGCGCGTCGAGAACGTCGACGACGTGCTGTCCGTGGGCCAGAAGGTCCAGGTCGAGATCGGTGAGATCGACCCGCGCGGCAAGCTCTCGCTCGTCGCGGTCACCGAGGACGAGAAGGCCGACGAGGCCGACGCGCCCGCCGCCGACGCCCCCGCGGAGGCCTGACGCTCCGATGACCTGGCACCTCCCGCTCGTCCCCACGGGCGAGCCCGGTGCCGACCTGACCGCCGGGCAGGACGGTGCGACCATCCGTCGCACCGTCCTGCCCGGCGGCGTTCGTGTGCTCACCGAGCAGATGCCGGGCCTGCGCTCGGCGACGGTGGGCGCCTGGGTCGGCGTGGGCTCGCGCGACGAGACCGACGGTCACTTCGGCTCCACCCACTTCCTCGAGCACCTGCTGTTCAAGGGCACCGGTCGGCGCACGGCGATGGACATCGCCGAGGCGTTCGACGCCGTCGGCGGCGAGGCCAACGCCGCCACCGGCAAGGAGCACACCTGCTACTACGCCCGCGTGCTCGACGCCGACCTGCCGATGGCGGTCGACGTCATCGCCGACATGGTCACCTCCGCGCGCCTCGACGCGGGCGAGCTCGAGACCGAGCGCGGCGTCATCCTCGAAGAGCTCGCGATGAACGACGACGACCCGGGCGACGTCGTGCACGAGGAGTTCTCCGCCGCCGTGCTGGGCACGCACCCGCTCGGCCGGCCGATCGGCGGCACGCCGGACACGATCCGCGCCGTGCCCCGCGACGCCGTCTGGGAGCACTACCGCTGGCACTACCGGCCCGAGACCCTGGTCGTGTCCGCCGCCGGCGGAGTGGACCACGACACGCTCGTCGCCCAGGTGACGGACGCGCTCGCCACGGGCGGCTGGGACCTCGCCGCGGGCGCCGCGCCGCGGGACCGGCGTGCCACCGCGGCCGACCCCGCGGGCGTCCCCGTCGACGGCGTGGAGCTCACCGTCCGCCGCCAGGTGGAGCAGGCCAACGTCATCATCGGGTCCACCGGGCTCGCCGCCACCGACGACCGCCGCTTCACCCTGTCCGTGCTCAACGCCGTCCTGGGCGGCGGGATGTCGTCGCGCCTGTTCCAGGAGGTGCGGGAGCGTCGCGGCCTGGCGTACACCACGTACTCCTTCGCCTCCGGGCACGGCGGGCTCGGCACGTTCGGGCTCTACGCGGGCTGCTCGCCCGCCAAGGTCGACCAGGTCACCGAGCTGCTGGTGGCCGAGCTGGAGCGCATGGCGGGCGAGAACATCACCGACGCCGAGCTGTCGCGCAGCATCGGCCAGCTCTCCGGGGGCCTGGTGCTCGGCCTCGAGGACTCGGGGTCGCGCATGAGCCGCCTGGGCAAGGCCGAGCTGGTCTACGGCGAGCTGCTCAGCCTGGAGGAGTCGCTCGAGCGGGTCCGCGCGGTGACCGCCGACGACGTGCGCGAGCTCGCGGCCGACCTGGCGTCCCGCCCGCGCTCGGTGGTCCGCGTCGGGCCGTTCGGCGACTGACGCCGACGGCCGACCGGCCCTCCCGCCGGCCACGCCGGTTCCCCTGACGAGAACGAGATCGGAGCACTGACCCATGACCGAGACCCCCACCCGACCCGCCGGCCGTACGCTGAAGGTCGCGGTGCTCGGCGCGGCGGGGCGCATGGGCGCCACGGTGTGCCGGGCCGTCGAGGACGCGCCGGACCTCGAGCTGGTCGCGCGCCTCGACGCGGGCGACACCGTGGACGCGGCGTCCCTGGCGGGCGCGGACGTCGCCGTGGACTTCACCGTGCCGGCGGCCACGGAGGCCAACGTGCACGCCGTGCTCGACGCCGGCGCGCACGCCGTCGTCGGCACGACGGGCTGGGACGACGCGTCCCGGGGCCGCGTCGCGGAGCACCTGGCGAGCGTCAACGCCGGGCGCCAGGACGGGCAGGGCGTCCTCATCGCGCCGAACTTCGGCCTGTCCGCCGTGCTCGCGATGACGTTCGCGGCCAAGGCGGCACGGTACTTCGAGTCGGCGGAGGTGATCGAGCTGCACCACCCCGACAAGGTGGACGCCCCGTCGGGCACCGCGCGGCACACGGCCGCCGCGATCGCGCGGGCGCGGGCCGACGCCGGGCTGGCGGCGATGCCGGACGCGACCGAGTCGGGCCTCGAGGCGCGCGGCGCCGACGTCGGCGGGGTGCGCGTGCACGCCGTGCGGCTCCGCGGGCTGGTGGCGCACGAGGAGGTCCTGTTCGGGAACGTCGGCGAGCAGCTGGTGATCCGGCAGGACTCGTTCGACCGGGTCTCCTTCATGCCCGGCGTGCTGCTCGCGGTGCGCGAGGTCGTCTCCCGCCCGGGCCTGACGGTGGGGCTCGAGAACGTGCTGGACCTGTCGTGAGCGACGCGCCGCGCCGGCGGCTGCCGCGCGGGCTCGCGGGGGCGGTCGCCGTCACCGCGCTGCTCGCGCTGTACGTCTGGGCGATCGCCGGGCGCGGCATCGCGATGATCCGCGACGGCGCGCCCGTGCTGGTCGCGATCGGCGTGGCCGTGCTGGTCATCCCGCTGCTCGTCATCGCGCTGATCGCCCGGGAGTACCGGCTCGCCACGCGCGTGCAGCAGATGGCGGACGCGCTCGCGGCCGCGGGCGAGCTGCCGGTGGACGACCTGCCGCGGTCGCCCGGCGGGCGCATCGACCGGTCGGCGGCGGACGCGGCCTTCGAGGAGCGCCGCGCCGCGGTGGAGCAGGACCCGGACGACTGGAAGACCTGGTACCACCTGGCCTTCGCCTACGACGCGGCGGGCGACCGCCGTCGGGCGCGCGAGACCCTGCGCAAGGCCTCGTCGATGTTCACACCCGGCGCGTCGTCCTGAGCGGCGGGGAGCCGACGGGGACCGGCGTGAGCTGCGTCCAGCAGTAGAGGGCGTGCCGCACCTGCCGCGCCCGGTCCGCGAGCTCGCCGAGCGCCACGAGGGCAGGGACGAGCCGCTCCGGCGGGGCGACGCCCGGCGCGGCCGACCAGGTCAGCGCCACCGCGGCCAGCCGCTCCGGCGCGGTGGCGGCGAGCGCCCGGGAGAGCTCCTCCGACACGGCCACCACCCAGGGACCCTCGTCCGCGCCGTCGACGAGCGCGCCGTGCCGCGGGTGCGACGTCACCTCGGCGTAGGGACGGGCGCAGAGCACCTCCGCCAGCCGGCCGAGCATCACGAACGGCTCGACCGCGGGCAGGCGCACCGTGTCGAACAGCGGTCGACCCGACCCGCGCGCGAGGACGGACGGCCCGTCCTCGTGCTGGACCACGGTCGCGGCGACCGCGTCGTTGGGCGCCGCGAAGTAGTCCGTCACGATCGGTGCCGCGTGATGTGTCCGCGATCCGCCCGGGTGGTCCATGGGGACACGGTGGCACCGCGGTGCTACGGGCGCGTCACGGCGCCGTGACGGGTGGGGAACGGTTCTCCCGGAGCGCGGTGCCGCACGCCACGCGGCGCTGCCGCCCGCGGCGCTACGACGCGTGGCGCGGGAACGCCTGCCGGGCGACGAGCACCGCGACGAGCGCGACGGCGACGATGGCGGCGCCGGTGAGCGCGAGGGCGCCGGGCCCGGGCCCCGCCACCACGACGGCCCCGACGGCCGCGCCGAGGCCGATCCCGAAGTTCGAGGTCGCGTTGACGAACGCGCCTGCCACGTCGGGGGTCGCGCCCTGGGTGCGCAGCGCCGCGGCCTGGAACGTGGCGGGGATGGCGCCGAAGGCGGCGAGCCACACGCCGGCCGCGACGAGCACCCCGGCGGTGCCCGGCAGCGCGACCGCCACCGCGACGAGCGCGGCGGCGATCGCGGCCATGGCGGCAATCGTCAGGGCCCGCGGGCTGCGGTCGAGGTAGCGGGCGGCGCCCCAGAGGCCGATCAGGCCGAGCGCGCCGAACACCAGCAGCGCGGGGCCGACCGCGGCCTCCGACAAGCCTGCGGCCAGCAGCAGCACCGAGATGTAGGTGTAGACGGTGTACTGCCCGCCGAAGAGGACGGTGTTGGTGCCCACGACGAGGCCGAGCCGGGCGCGGCCCCGGCGGGCGGCCTCGGCGTCGCGCGGGGCGGCGTGCTCCACGGCGACGGACGGGAGCAGGCGCGCCACGAGCAGCGCGGTCACCGCGCAGACGGCGGCGAGCACGCCGAACGACCAGCGCCAGCCCACCGCGGCGCCCAGCGACGTCGACAGCGGCACCCCGAGCACGAACCCGAGCGTGCCGCCCGCCGTCACGAGGGTCAGCGCACGTCCGGTGTACAGCGGGCTGACGAGCCGTGCGGCGTACGCGATCGACACCGAGAAGAACACGGCGTGCCCGAGCCCGCCCAGCACGCGAGCGCCCGCCACCACCGCGTACGAGGGGGCCACGGCGACGAGCAGGTTGCTCGCCGCGTAGGTCGCGAGCGTGCCGAGCAGCAGCGGCTTGCGGGCCACCGACCGGGTGGCGATCGTCAGCGGCACCGCGCAGGCGGCCACCACGAACGCGTAGATCGTGACCAGCAGCCCCGCCGTCGACTCCGTGACCCCGACGCCGCGCGCGACCTGCGGCAGCAGGCCCACCGGCAGCACCTCGGTGGTGATGGCGACGAAGTTGGCGACGCCGAGGACGGCGATCCCCGCCGCGGCGTCCCGGACGGTGCGCGTGGGGGCGCGGGCGGGGTCGGGGGCCGGGTCGGCGGGGTGGGTCACCGCCTCATCCTGCCATCGGAGCCCCGGCGGGGAGCGGCGAGCTCGTGGGGTGGTCGCCGGCGTCGAGCCGGCCGTCGACCAGCCGCGCCACGGCGTCCACCGGCCCCAGGGTGGACTCGTCGTGCGTGACCAGCACGGTCGCGGCGCCGCACTCCCGGGCGAGGGCGGTGACGAGCCCGACGACGGCGAGACCGCGCTCGTGGTCGAGCGCCGAGGTGGGCTCGTCGACGAGGAGCACGTCGGGGCGCGTGGCGAGCGCGCGGGCGATGGCGACGCGCTGGCGCTGCCCGCCGGACAGGGCCGCGGGCCGGCGGTGCGCCTGGTCGGCGAGGCCCACGGCGTCGAGCAGCTCGAGGGCGCGGGCCCGCAGGCTCGCGGGCCGGCGGCCGCGCAGGTGCGCGAGCAGCTCGACCTGCTCGACGGCCGTGAGGGACGCCAGCAGCTGCGGCTGCTGGAACACGATCCCCACGTGGTCGCGCCGCACCCGGGTGGCCTCGGCGACACCGGTCGCGGGGGAGAGCACCGGGGCCTGCGGGCCGGCGCCGATCGTCACGGTGCCGGACGTCGGGCGGGTGAGGCCGCCGGCGACGGCCAGCAGGCTGGACTTGCCGGACCCGGACGGCCCGACGAGCGCGGTCGTCGTGCCGGCGGGGACGGTGAGCGAGACGTCGTCGACGGCGGTGAGCGTCGCCGCGCCGTCGGGGTAGACGAGGGTGATGTGGTCGAGGTGCAGGTCCATCGGGGGCTCCTTGGGGTGCGGCGGGGAAGGGTCAGCGGGCGGCGAGCGCGGCGTGCGGGTCGACGCGGGTGATGCGCGCGACGGCGAGGGCGGCGCCGGCGACGCCGAGCACGACGAGCAGCGCCGCGGGGAGCACGGTGGTCGCGGCGGAGACGACGACGGGCACCGCGCCGGACAGCAGCGCGGCCGACCCTGCGGCGAGCAGCGCGCCCAGGGCCACGCCGCCGACGAGCACGACGAGGGCCTGGCCGATCGCGTCCCGCAGCAGGTAGCGGGTCGACGCGCCCAGGGCCTTGAGCACCGCGACGTCGCCGCTGCGACCGACGGTCCACACGGTGAAGAACGCGCCGACCACGAGCGCGGAGATCGCGAGCAGGAAGGCCTGCATGGTGGTCAGCGAGCCGTTCTCCGCGGCGAAGGAGCCGACGGCCGACCGTGCGTCGCGCGGGGTGAGCACGGTGCTGCCGGTCGCGTCCGCGGCGGCCGCGAGGGCGGCGTCGTCGAGGTCGTCGGTGAGCGCGACGGCGGTCGCGACGTCGCCGGGGGCCTCGTCGGCCCGGCCCGCACCGGCGCCGGTGGGGGCGCCGACCGCCTGCCAGTCGTCGAGCGTCGTCCAGACGACGGGGGTGTGCGCGTAGGAGGCGTCGGAGGCGACGACGTCCGCCACCCGCAGGTCCTGCGAGGCGACCACGAGGGTGTCCCCGGCTCGCGCGCCGAGATCGTCGGCCGCGCCCGCGGACAGCACGACCTGGCCCGCGGCGACGTCGGCGCCGTCCGGCACCAGGCCGGAGCCGGGCGGCACGCCGAGCATTGTCACCGAAGTGCCGCCGGCGGCGCCGTCGAGCGTCCCTCGGGTCGTGGCGATCCCGAGCGGCTCGGCGTCGGCGACGCCGTCCCGGGCGCTCCAGGCGGCGACGTCGTCGGCGTCCACCTGGGAGGCGGTGAAGTCGACGGTGGCGTCGTCGGGCACCACCAGCGCGAGGTGGTCGACGGGCAGGTCCGTGATCGCGGACGTCGACTCCCGCGCGAGCCCCGCGGTGAGGGACGCGAGGAAGGTCACGAGGAACGTGACGAGCACGACGACGACGGACACGAGGGCGAACCGGCCACGGGCGTGGCGCAGGTCGCGCAGGGCGACGAACACGAGGACCTCCAGGAGACTCGGACGGGTACCCCTCGAGGCTCTCGCCGGGGCCCGCCCGGCGGATCGGGCCGGGGGCGGGTCCCTCGCGGCCGCGAGGCGGAGGTCTCCCTCCACCTTTCGGCCGATGCGCGGCGCCCGGTGGTGGCTACGGTGAAGCCATGCCCGCCGCCCCCGCCCCCACGACCGGCGAGACGGCCCGTCGCACGGAGCACCCGCACCCCGTGCTCGCCACGACACGGGTGCTGCAGGTCGGCCTCGACGTCCTCGTCGTGGGCCTCGTGCTGCTCGCGGTCGGGCAGGTGCTGGCGGCGGGGGACTCGCGCGGGGGGCCCGTGGTCGTCGTGCCGCTCGCGGCCGTGCTGCTCGCCGTCTACGCGCTCGGCCGGTCGCGCGTGCGCGTCGCGGCCCGCCCGATCAGCGAGCCGCGCGGCGCGTGGTGGCCCGGCGGGGCGTGGATGCTCGCCCTCGGCCTGCTCTGGCTCGCGCTGACGGCCGTGGCCCCGGGGGCCCTCTGGCTGGCGTTCCCGCTGATGCTGCTGCAGATGCACGTGCTCGGGCCCCACCGTGGCGTGGCGGCGGTGGCGCTCACGGTGGTCGTCGCGGTCGTCGCCTGGTGGTGGTGGTCGGGTGCCCTCGTCGTCGGGGCCGTGCTCGGCCCGCTGCTGGGCGGGGGCGTCGCGGTCGGCGTCGTGCTCGGGCTCGAGGCCCTGGTGCGCGAGGCGCAGGAGCGCCAGCGGATGCTCGCCGAGCTGCAGGCCGCGCGGGCCCACCTGGCGGACGCCGAGCGGGCCCGCGCGGTCGCGGGCGAGCGCGAGCGGCTCGCCCGCGAGATCCACGACACGCTCGCGCAGGGGTACTCGGCGATCGAGCTGCTGCTGCGCGCCGCGCGCGAGCGGGTGGGCGCCGACGACGAGGCCGCCCGCGCCGGCGTCGACCGGGCGCGGGACGTCGCCCGGGAGAACCTCGCCGAGGCCCGGCGGTTCGTGCGCGACCTCGCCCCCGCCGACCTGTCGGGCGCCGACGCGACGGCGCTCGCGGCCGCGCTGCGCCGCGTCGCCGACCGCGCCGCGGACCGGGGCGGCCCCGCCGTCACCGTCACCGTGACCGGCACGCCGCGCGCCGTGGGCCTCCCGGTCGAGACCGCCCTGCTGCGCGTGGCCCAGTCCGCGCTGGCGAACGTCGCCCAGCACGCGCGGGCGCGGGCCGCGGCCGTGACGCTCAGCTACCTGGACGACGCGGTCGCGCTGGACGTCGTGGACGACGGCGTGGGCTTCGACCCCGAGCCCGCCGCGTCGCCGTCGGGCGGCGGGTTCGGGCTGGTCGCGATGCGCTCGCGGGCGCGCGAGCTGGGCGGCACCCTGAGCGTCGAGTCCGCGCCCGGCCGGGGGACGGCGCTCGCGGTCCAGGTGCCGGCCGTGCCGGACGCCAGGGCCGAGGAGGGGGCGCCGTGATCGACGTCGTGCTGACCGACGACCACCCGGTGGTGCGCGCCGGGCTGCGCGCCGTCCTGGACGCGCAGCCCGACGTGCGCGTCGTCGCCGAGCTCGGCCGGGCCGAGGACCTGGTGGCGCGGGTGCGTCGCGGGGAGCCGGCCGACGTCCTCCTGCTCGACCTGCGCTTCGGCGACGGCCGGACCGGCGGGGTCGAGGCGACCCGCGAGATCGTCGCGCTGGGCGGCCCCCCGGTGCTGATCCTCACCACCTACGACTCGGACGCGGACATCCTCGCCGCCGTCGAGGCGGGCGCCGCCGGCTACCTCCTCAAGGACGCGCCGACGGACGAGCTCGTCGCCGCGGTCCGCGGCGCGGCGACGGGGCAGGCCGTGCTCGGCCCGGCCGTGCAGCGCCGGCTGCTGGGCCGCATGCGCGCCCCGGGCGTGGCGCCGACGCTCCGCGAGATCGAGGTGCTGCGGCTGGTCGCCGACGGGCGCAGCAACGACGAGATCGCGCGCGAGCTGTTCCTCACCCGCGCCACCGTGAAGTCCCACCTGGCGCACGTGTACGACAAGCTGGGCGTCGCCTCGCGCACCGCCGCGGTCGCCGAGGCGCGCCGCCGCGGCATCCTCGGCTGACGCGCGCGTCCCCGCACCGTGCCAGGGTGGCGGTGGCCTCAGACCGCGAGGCCGTGGCCGCACCGGAACAGCGGGTCGGCGGTGTCGAACGGGACGTCCTCGCGGGACGCCTCGACGGCGGCCATGGAGCGCGGCAGGTCGAACGGGAGCCGGCCCTCGGGCGGCACGACGCCGGTGAGCGCGTCGAGCAGCGCGGGCGTGGACGCGCCGAAGTCCACCACGAGCGAGCCGCGGTCGCCGAGCGCGTCGAGCACCGGGGCGAGGATCGCGGGCCGGTCGAGGTAGACGTCCACGACGGTCGGCACCTGGGCGGCGACCTCGGCCACTCGGGCCACCACGCCGGCGGGGAAGTCGAGCGACCCGGCGTGGAAGAAGCCCTCGAAGCCCGGCCCGCGGTCCTCGTACGGCGCCTTGAGGCGCAGCAGCGCGATGTCGGCCTCGGCGGGCGTCGCGACGACGACCGCGCCGTCGAGAGCGTCGGGGGCCGCGGCGTCGGCCGCACCCTCGACGTACACGCGCAGCCCGCGCGCGAGCGGCAGCGCCGCGGCTCCGGCGGCGGCCGACGCGAGGACGGTCACCGAGCGCGACTGCGCCCGGCGGCCCGCGGCCACCAGCTCCGGGTGCCCGACGACGGTCGCCGCGGCGTCGGCGTCGACGAACCGCGCGTCGTCGAACAGGCCGAGCACGAACTTCTCCCGCAGCAGACGCGCCACCGACGCGTCGACCCGCCCCTCCGCGACGCGCCCGGACCGCACCAGCTCGACGACGAGCTCGGGGCACGCCTCACCGCCCAGCTGGTCGGCGCCCGCGGCCAGGATCCGCTCGACGCGGTCGATCGGGGCCAGGTGCTCGACGCCCCAGGCACGGGCGGGGAACGGGCGGCCCATGATCTCGGCGTCGGTGACCAGGCCCCAGTCGGTGCAGACGATCCCGTCGAAGCCGAGCTCCTCGCGCAGCAGCCGGGTGAGGATCTGCCGGTTGAACCCGAACCCGACCGGCTCGACGCCCTCCGGGCCGTCGCCCAGGTCGGCCTCGAGGCCCACCGGCATCCCGTAGTACGGCATCATCTGGCGGGTCCCGGCGGCGAGCAGGGCCTTGAACGGCTCGAGGTGCGCGGCGAACCGGCCGCCCGGGTACACCTGTTCGCGGCCGTACGCGAAGTGCGGGTCCTCGCCGCCGGCCTGGGGGCCGCCGCCCGGGAAGTGCTTCGTCATCGTCGACACCGAACCGGCGCCGAACGTGCCGGGCAGGCCGGCCTCGCGGGCGACGTCGCCGGTGGCCTGGAAGCCGCGCACGTACGCGGCCCCCATCCGGCCGGTGAGCTCGCCGTCCTCGCCGAACGTGCCGTTGGCCCGTGCCCAGCGCGGCTCGGTCGCGAGGTCCACCTGCGGGTGCAGCGCGGTGCGGATCCCGACGGCGAGGTACTCGCGGCGGGCGGCGTCGGCGTGCTCCTCCACGAGGCGCTCGTCGCGCGTGGCGGCGAGGCCCAGGGTCTCCGGCCACTGGGAGAACGGCCCGGAGAGCATCGCGGTGCCCGGGTTGTCGGTGAAGGCGTGCCGCGGGTCGGTGGACACCGTGACGGGGATGCCGAGGCGCGTGGACGCCGCGAGCTCCTGGAGCCGGTTGTGCCACTGCGCGAACTCGCGCGCGGTCGGCGGCGCCATGAGCACGTTGACGTGCGTCATGCCCCGCTTGACCACCATGTCGGTGGTGCCGGGCACACCCATGGCGGACGGGCCCTCGGACAGCGTGCCGCCCTCGCCCACCTCGATCATGGTGTGGAAGAGCTGGCCGGCCTTCTCCTCGAGCGTCATCCGCCCGAGCAGGTCGGCGACGCGCTCGGCGACGGGGCGCGAGGCGTCGCGGTACGGGGCGTCGGCGGTCTCGGCGGGCGTCTCGGGTGCGTCGGTCATCAGCGGGCTCCTCGGATGAACATGGTGGCCACGGCGCCGACGGCGACGATGACCGCGGAGATGGCGAACAGCGCGGTGTAGTTGCCGCCCCCGCCGATGGCGAGGAAGGCGGGCGCGAGGGCGGGGGCCACCGACTGCGGCAGGGCGTTGGCGATGTTGAACACGCCCATGTTCTTGGCCGCCTCGGTCTCGGCGTTCGGCAGCACGTCGGTCACCAGGGCCAGGTCGACCGCGAAGTACGCGCCGAGCCCGGCGCCGAACAGGGCGGCGCCCAGGTAGAGCGTCGACGGGTCCTGGGCGACGGCGAAGACCGCCAGGCCGGCGCCGGCGAGGAGGGTCGCCACGACCACGAACACCTTGCGGCGCCCGGTGCGGTCGGAGAGCGCGCCGCCGACCGTCGAGGCGAGGACGAGCACCACGGCCTGCACGATCATGAGGCGCAGCTGCCAGCTCAGCGCGGTCGCGCTGTCGAAGCCGAACCGGTCGCCCAGGAAGTACAGCTGGTAGGTGTTGTACAGGGCGAAGCCGAACAGCATGAGGAAGCGGCCGAGGAACGCCCAGGCGAAGTCGGGGTACCGGCGCGGCGACACCCAGAAGCCCTTGAGGAAGCCGCCGAGGCGGAACGCCTCGACGTCGGCCTTCGCCAGGTGCCGGTCCCGGAGGACGGCGACGAGGGCGAGGACGCCCACCAGCGCGAGGGCCGTCGGGACCAGGAAGATCCAGATCTGGTTCGCGCCGGCGGCGGTGAAGCCGAACGCGAGCCCGATGCCGACCAGCGGCGCGACCTGCTGCACCATGCCCAGCAGGCCCGACACCCGGGCGCGCTGCTGCTCGGCCACCTGGTCCGGCAGGATCGCCTGCAGCGCGGCCTGGGTGCCGTTGAACGCCATCTGCGCGACGGCCCAGCCGAGCACGACCACGCCGATCGTCGGGGCGAAGGCGATGAGCAGGAGCCCGACGCTGCCGAGCAGCACGCCCCACAGCAGCCAGGGGCGGCGCATGCCGAGGCGGGACGTCGTGCGGTCGGACAGGGCGCCCGCGAGCGGGTTGGCGACGAAGGCGAAGAACGCGCCGACGCCGGAGACGAGCGCGAGGTTGGACGCGCGGGTGTCCGGCGTGGACAGGGCGTCGACCTTGAGGGCCAGCGTGCTGACGACCGGCGTCAGGAGCGCGATGTACAGCGTGAAGTACGCGAGGACGTAGGCGACCACGACCCCGGTGCTCGCGGCGCGGGCGCCGCTCGGGGCACGGGGCGGCGCGGCCGCGGACGCGAGGGACTGGTCGGCCGCTGTCGGGGCCTGCACGTCTGCCATGGACGACTCCTGTGTGTCTCTGCCGGGCCCGCCGTCGGACCCGCGCTGACCAAAACCTACCGGGTGGTCGGTGATGGACGTTACCGCATGGTAGGTATTGGTGCCAAGAGCCCTGCTGAGGACGGTGCGGGCGACCGAGGAGGGAGAATGGCGGGCGTGACCGAGACGACGATGGAGGGCGGCGCGCCGACGCGGCGCGGGTACGCCAAGGGCCGGGCGAAGCGCGAGGAGATCCTGCAGGCGGCGATCGTCGCGTTCGGCGAGGTCGGGTACCACGGGGCGTCGCTGCGGGAGATCGCGGCGCGCGTCGGCATCTCGCACCCCGGGCTGCTGCACCACTTCCCGACCAAGGCGGCTCTCCTGGAGGCCGTGCTGGAGCACCGCGACGCCGTCGACTTCGCCGACGTCGACACCGACCTGCAGCAGGGCCGCACGCTGTTCGAGGCCCTCGTGCGGCTCGTGCAGCGCAACGGGCTGCGGCGGCCGGTGGTCGAGGTCTTCACCGGGCTCGCCGCCGAGGCGACGTCCACGGACCATCCCGCCCACGACTACTTCGCGCGCCGGTACGCGAGCACGGTCGAGCGCGTCACCGCCGAGCTGGAGCGCCTGTCGGGCGACGGGGGCCTGCGCGACGGCGTCGACCCGGGGGCGGCGGCGCGCGCGGTGACCGCGCTCATGGACGGCCTGCAGGTGCAGTGGCTGTACTCGCTCGAGCGCCCGCGGGCCGAGCGCGTCGACATGGCCGGCGACCTGCGGGCCTACCTCGACCTGATCCTCGTCGACCCGGTGGGCTGACCTGCGGGTGGCCTTCGAGAACGCCGATCCGTCCCGTCATCCGGCCGGATGACGGGACGGATCGGCGTTCTCGAAGGTGACCAGGGTCAGGCGTTCGCGGCCTCGACGAGCTGCGCGAGGGTCGACCGGTCGAACCCGGCGAGGCCGAAGTCGGCGATCACCGCGAGCGGCATGTCGGTCGCCATGGCGAGCATCGACGGGTCGATCGGCGACGCGTCGAGCGCGGGCCGGATCATCGGGCCCGCGACCGGGTGCGCCAGCGCCTCGCCGAGCGTCGACAGGTCGTGCAGGGGGAGCGTCACGTCCTCCCCGGCGACGTCGACGGTCAGCTCGGCCCGCAGGTCGCGCGACGACGCACCCACCCCGAGGCGGAACTCGCCGCCCTCGAGCACCCAGCGCCGCAGCACCGGGTGCCAGTAGGACAGGTCGCGGGCGTCGAGGTCGAACGTCACGACCCGCGACTCGCCGGGCTCGAGGCGCACCTTGGCGAACGCCTTGAGCTCGCGCTCCGGGCGCTGGACCTGGGCCTGCGGGTCGCCGACGTACAGCTGGACGACCTCGGCCCCCGCCACCGCGCCGGTGTTGGTCACGCGCACCGCCACCCGCACCCGCGCGTCCCTGCCGTCCCCGGAGGCCCGCGCCGACGCGTCGTCGTAGGCGAAGCTCGTGTACGACAGGCCGTGGCCGAACGGGTAGGCCACCTCCGTGCGGCGGGCGTCGTACCAGCGGTAGCCCACCAGCACGCCCTCGCCGTAGCGCACGTGCCCGAGCTCGCCCGGGAAGTTCCCGAACGCGGGGGTGTCCTCGAGCCGCAGCGGCAGCGTCTCGGTGAGCTTGCCCGACGGCGTGACCGCGCCCGTGAGGACGTCGACCACCGCGGAGCCGCCCGCCTGCCCGCCCAGCCAGCCGGTGAGCAGCGCGGGCGCGGCGCCCTGCCAGGGCGACACGGAGATCGCGGAGCCGCCGGCGAGGACCACGACGACGCGCGGGTTCGCCGCCGCCACCGCGCGCAGCAGCGCCACCTGGTCGGCGGGCAGGTCGAGGTGCTCGCGGTCGTAGCCCTCGGACTCGTAGGCGGCGGGCAGGCCCAGGAACACCAGTGCCGTGCCGGCGCCGCGCGCCACGTCGACGGCCTCGGCGACGAGCGCCTCGGGGGAGCGGTCGTCGGCGGGGCCCTCGGCCAGGGTGTAGCCGGGGGCGAACGGGACGTCGGTGCCCGCGACGGCGCGCAGCGCGGTGAGGGCGTCGTCGAGCCGGGTCGGGTTGACCTGCGACGAGCCCGCGCCCTGGTAGCGCGGGGTGCGGGCGAGCTCGCCGATCACGGCGACCTCCGCCGGCGCGGCGAGGGGCAGGAGCGGGGCCTCGCCCGTCGGGCCCTCGACGGGGTCGTTCTTCAGCAGGACGGTGCCGGCGGCGGCGGCCTCGCGGGCCAGCGCGTGGTGGGCGTCGACGTCGAACGACCCGGGGGCGCCCGCCGCCGGGAGCGAGCGCGCCACGAGGTGCAGCACGCGCCGCGCGGCGGCGTCCACCAGGGACTCGTCGAGGGTGCCGGCGCGCACGGCGGCGACGACCTCGGCGTCGGTCCGACCACCGGAGGACGGCATCTCCAGGTCGAGGCCGGCCGCGACGCCGGCGACCCGGTCGCGCACGGCGCCCCAGTCGGAGACGACGAGGCCCTCGAAGCCCCACTCGTCGCGCAGCACGGTCGTCAGCAGCCAGTCGTGCTGGGAGGCGTAGACCCCGTTGACCTTGTTGTACGAGCACATGACGGTCCACGGCTGCGCCCGCGTCACGACCCGCTCGAACGCCGGCAGGTAGATCTCGCGCAGCGTGCGCTCGTCGACGTCGGCCGACACGCGCATGCGGTCCGCCTCCTGGTTGTTGGCGGCGAAGTGCTTGAGCGATGTGCCCACGCCGAGCGCCTGGATGCCGTCGACCAGCGCCGTGGCCAGGTCGCCCGCAACCACCGGGTCCTCGGAGAAGTACTCGAAGTTGCGGCCGCACAGGGGCGAGCGCTTGATGTTCACGCCGGGGCCGAGGAGGACGGCGACGTCGTTCGCGCGCGTCTCGCGGCCGAGCGCCTCGCCGACGCGCCGCAGGAGGTCGGTGTCCCAGCTGGACCCGAGCGCGGCGGCCGTCGGGAAGCAGGTGGCCGGGACGCTGTTGCCGAGGCCGAGGTGGTCCGCGGTCTCGTCCTGCTTGCGCAGGCCGTGCGGCCCGTCGGTGACCATGACGGACGGGACGACGGTCGCGCCGTCGCGCTCGACCGGCTGGGTGTGCCAGAAGTCGAGGCCGGACAGCAGCGACGCCTTCTCCTCGAGGGAGAGCGACGCGAGCACCCGCTCGACGTCGAGCGCCGGGGCGGGGTGCTCGGTGGTGCCGTCGGCGGTGGCGGCGGGCAGGGTCTGGTCGAGGGTCACGGGGGCGCTCCAGGGGTCGGCGACGGTGCAACCCGAGCAGCGTAGCAAGAAACCTACCGTGCGGTAGGGAAAACGGTGGCGCGCGTGACGACGGAGGGCGTCGAGGGGGAGCGGTGCGGGTCAGATGCCGGCGGACCAGCGCCGCTCGACGACGTCCCGTACGCCGGTCGCCAGCGTGCGCTCGGTGCCGTCCGGGCCGAGCCCTGCGGACGAGAGGAACCGTTCGCGCGCCGCGTCGTCGTCGAGCACCCACGTGACGACCTGCTCGGCGCCGTCCGTGCGCAGCCGGTCGACCGCGGCCGAGAGCAGGCGGGAGCCGTGCCCGCCGCGCTGGTGCCGCGGCTCGACCTCCAGCGCGACCAGCTGGCCCGGGGCGACGGCGGCGAAGCCGACCACCTCCGGCCCGTCGAGGGCGACGAGGACGGCGAAGCCCGGGCCCGGCGGCGCGGAGATCGCCCGCGCCCAGCGCTCGCGCATGGTGTCCGTGTCGAGCTGGTCGACGACGCCGTCGCCCAGCGCGGTCTCGTGCGTCGACCGCCAGGCGGAGACCTGGACGCGGGTGACCGCGTCCTCGTCGCCGGGGACGGCCGGGCGGACCGAGACGTCGGCCGTCTCGCGGAAGAGTGCCATCCGGCCACCCTAGTGAGTGCGCGGGCCCGCCGGACGTCGGGTGGCGCTAGCCCCAGCCGAGCGCGCGCAGCCCCGCCGCGGTGGCGGCGGCGAGCACGACCACCAGGATGAACGGCGCGCGCAGCGCGAGCGCGACCGCGGCGATGGCCAGCGCGGGCACACGCGCGTCGACGACGAGCGACTGGCCGTCCGCGAAGGTCTGCACCACGACGAGCGAGACGAGCAGGGCCACGGTGACGAGCGTCGACGTGCGCTGCACCCGGTCGGTCGCGAGCCAGTGCTCGGGGATCAGGTGGCCGGCGAGCTTGAGGGCGAAGCTGAGCAGGGACGCGACGAGCACGGTGGCCCACAGCACGGTGGTGGTCATGCGGCCGCACCGCCGGGACGCGGCGTCGCGACGAGCCCGACGACGATCGCCACCGCGGCGGCCGCGAGCACGGGCAGGCCCGCGGGGACCACGGGGATCAGGGCCGCCGTGACGGCCACGGCGAGCGCGGCGACGACCTGGGCCCGGCGCGCCGCGAGGCGCGGCCACACGAGCGCGAGGAACGCGGCCCCGGCGGCGGCGTCCAGCCCCCACGCGCGGGGGTCGCCGAGCGCGTCGCCCGCGAGCGCGCCCAGCAGCGTGAACGCGTTCCAGAGCACGAAGACGCCGATCCCCGTGGCCCAGAACCCGGCCCGGGTGGCGGCGGGCTCCCGCTGGCCCACGGCCACCGCCGTCGACTCGTCGATCGTGAGCTGGGCGGCGGCCAGCCGGCGCCAGCCGCGCACGTCGAGCAGAGGCGCGACGACGGCCCCGTACAGGGCGTTGCGCACGCCCAGCAGGGTGGACGTGGCGACGGCGGCGACGGGGGAGCCGCCGGCAGCGACGACGCCGATGAGCGCGAACTGCGACCCGCCGGAGAACAGCAGCAGGCTCAGCGCCATGGTCTGCGGCACGCTCACGCCGGCCACGACCGACAGCGCCCCGAACGAGATCCCGTACAGGCCGGTGGCGACCGCCACGCTCGCCCCCTGGCGGACGGCGGACCGCACCGCCGGGTCCCGCCCCTCTCCACGTGTCACGCCGGTAGTGGATCACGGCGCGCCGGGACGCGGGAAACGGGGTCCGCGGGACGGGCGGCGCCGGCGGGCTCAGAGGGCCACGTACACGGTCTCGAGGTACTCCTCGAGCCCCGCCTCGCCGCCCTCGCGCCCCAGCCCGGACTGCTTCACCCCGCCGAACGGCGCGCTCGCGTCGGACACCATGCCGCGGTTGATCCCGATCATCCCGGCGTCGATCTCGGACCCGACCCGCAGCGCGCGGTCCAGGGAGGTGGTGTACGCGTAGGCGGCGAGGCCGTACTCGGTGTCGTTGGCGAGGGCGAACGCCTCGTCGTCGTCCGCGAACGCCACGACGGGCGCCACGGGCCCGAAGATCTCCTCACGCACGACCCGCGCGTCCGCGCCGACCCCGGCGAGCACGGTGGGCTCGAAGAAGGTGCCGGGGCCGTCGAGCCGTCCGCCCCCGGTGAGCACCTGCGCGCCCCGGTCGTTCGCGTCCTCCACGAGCTCGGCCACCTTGGCGACGGCCTTCGCGTCGATCAGCGGGCCTACGTCGACGCCGTCCTGGTCGCCCGGCCCCACGCGCAGGCCGGAGAAGCGGTCGGCGAGCCGCTGCGCGAACGCCCGGGCCACGGAGTCGTGCACCAGGAAGCGGTTGGCCGCGACGCACGACTGCCCGCCGTTGCGCAGCTTGGCGACGACGGCGCCGTCGACGGCGGCGTCGAGGTCGGCGTCCCCGAAGACGACGAACGGCGCGTTGCCGCCCAGCTCCATCGACGTGCGCAGCACCTGGTCGGCGGACTGCCTGAGCAGGGTGCGGCCCACGGCCGTGGACCCGGTGAAGGACAGCTTGCGCAGCCGGTCGTCGCCGAGCAGCGGCGCCACCAGGTCGGACGAGGAGGCCGTCGGCACGACGTTCACGACGGACCGCGGCAGGCCCCGCTCGGCCAGCTCGGAGCGGATCACCTCGGCCACGAGCATCGTGGTGAGCGGCGTCTGGTGGGCCGGCTTGATCACGACCGTGCACCCGGCGGCGAGCGCGGGCCCGATCTTGCGCGTCGCCATCGCGATGGGGAAGTTCCACGGGGTGACGAGGAGCGCCGGCCCGACCGGCCTCCGGTGCACGAGCTGGCGGTTCGTGCCGGCGGGCGCGGTGCGGGCCAGGCCGTCCGCGCGGACGGCCTGCTCGGCGTACCAGCGCAGGAAGTCGGCGCCGTACGCCACCTCGGCCCGTGCCTCGGCGAGCGGCTTGCCGCACTCGGCGGTGATGAGGGAGGCGAAGGCGCCGCTGCGCGCCACGATGCGTTCGTAGACCGCGCGGAGCAGCTCGGAGCGCTCGCGGGGGGCGACGGCGCGCCAGGCGGCCGCGGCGTCCGCGGCGGAGGCGAGCGCCCGGCGGCCGTCCTCGGGTGACGCGTCGGCCACGTCGAACAGGACCTCGCCGGTCGCGGGGTCGGTGACCTCGAAGGTCCGGCCGCCGGAGGCCGCGGTCCACTGGCCGTCGGCGAGCATGCCGGTCGGCAGGTGTGCCGCGAGCGCGGGGGACAGCGAGCTCATGCACCCGAGTATGCACAGCGCGCGGTCCGCTCGACACGGGAAGCGCGCGCGCCCGTCCGCGGGGCGGCTCCCTACGATCGTCGGATGGACGACGCGCGGGCCGAGGGCGGAGTGACGCTGCTGCTCCTCAACGGGCTGCCGGGCGTCGGGAAGTCGAGCGTCGCGGCGGCGCTCGCGACGGGGCGGCCGGGCACGCTCGTGCTCGACGTGGACCTGGTCCGCGCCCTGATCTCCGGCGACCCCGCCGGCACCGCGGAGCCCGCGCGCCGCCTCGCCCTGGACATGGCGCGCTCCCACCTGCGTGCGGGCGCCGACGTCGTCGTCCCGCAGCTGGTCGCGCGCCCCGACCAGGTGTCCCGGTTCGTGCGGGCCGCCGCCGACGGGGGAGCGCGCTTCGCGCACGCGCTCCTCGAGGCCGCGCCCGCGACGGTCGCGCGCCGCGTGGAGGACGACGGTGCGGCGCACCGGCGCGGGCTCGACGCGGAGGCGGTGGCGGCCTACGCGGAGGGCCTGCGGCGGGTGGCGCGCCTGCCCGGCGTGACCCGTGTCGACGCCGACGGGGGCGACGCGTCCGCCGTCGCCCGGCGCGTGCGGCCGCTGTTCGCCGGGTGAGCCCCGTCCGTCCGGGGCGGTCGCGCCCGGTACGGTTGACCTCATGACGCTCGCCCCCACCGCCGCGCGCCCGTTCGGCGCAGTCCTCACCGCGATGGTCACGCCCATGACGCCGTCGGGCGACCTGGACCTCGACGCGGCGGTGCGCGTGGCGAAGCGCCTGGTGGACGACGGCAACGACGGGCTCGTGCTGTCGGGCACCACCGGCGAGTCGCCGACGACGCACGCCCCCGAGAAGGCCGACCTCGTGGCGGCCGTCGTGGACGCCGTGGGCGACCGAGCGTTCGTCCTCGCGGGCGCCGGCTCGAACGACACGGTGCACGCGGTCCGCATGGCGGAGCAGGCGGCGGAGGCCGGCGCGCACGGGCTGCTCGTCGTCTCGCCCTACTACTCGCGGCCCTCCCAGGAGGGCCTGTACCGGCACTTCGCCACCGTCGCGGACGCCACCGACCTGCCCGTCATGCTGTACGACGTCCCCGGCCGCACCTGCGTGCGGATCGCCGCGTCGACGTACCGGCGCATCGCGACGCACCCGAAGGTCGTCGCCACGAAGGACGCCACCGGCGACGTGGCCTCTGCCGCCCGCCTGCGCGCCGAGACCGGGCTCGCCTGGTACTCCGGCGACGACAGCCTGCTGCTGCCCTTCCTGTCCGTCGGCGGCGCCGGCATCGTCTCCGTCTCCGCGCACGTCGTGGGCGCGGCGTTCGCCGAGGTCGTGCGGCGCTGGGACGCGGGCGACACGGCCGGCGCCCTCGAGGCGTTCCTGCCGACGGTTTCCGTGATCGAGGCGATGAACGGCGCCGGCGCGCAGGCCGTCATGGTCAAGGCTGCGCTCGAGGCGCTCGGCGTCCTCGACAACCGTGAGCTGCGGCTCCCGAACGTGGCCGCCACCGAGGACGACGTCGCGCTGGTGCGCGACGCCCTCGCGACGGCGGGCTATCTGAACGACGGCGTCCGCGCGGGCGCCACCACACTTCCGTAAGACCGACCGGCCTGGAGGCCCCGTGAGCCACCCTCACCCCGAACTTCCCCTGCCCCCCGCCCTGCCGTCGAAGGGGCTGCGCATCGTGGCCCTCGGCGGCCTGGGCGAGGTGGGCCGCAACATGGCCGTCCTCGAGTACGAGGGGCGCCTGCTGGTCATCGACTGCGGCGTCCTCTTCCCCGAGGACCACCAGCCCGGCGTGGACCTGATCCTGCCGGACTTCGAGTACATCAAGGACCGTCTCGACGACATCGAGGCGATCGTCCTCACCCACGGGCACGAGGACCACATCGGCGCCGTGCCCTACCTGCTGCGGCTGCGCCGGGACATCCCGCTCGTCGGCTCGCGGCTCACCCTCGCGTTCGTCGAGGCCAAGCTCAAGGAGCACCGCATCCGGCCGGTGCTGCGGGTCGTGGCGGAGGACCAGACCGAGCGGTTCGGCCCCTTCGACTGCGAGTTCGTGGCCGTCAACCACTCGATCCCGGACGCGCTCGCCGTCGCCGTCACGACCGGCGCCGGCACGGTGCTGCACACCGGCGACTTCAAGATGGACCAGCTGCCGCTCGACGGCCGGATCACCGACCTGCGCGCGTTCGCCCGGCTGGGGGAGAAGGGCGTCGACCTGTTCATGGTCGACTCCACCAACGCCGAGGTGCCCGGGTTCGTCACCAACGAGGTCGAGATCGGCCCGGCGCTGGACGCCGCGTTCGCCCAGGCGGAGAAGCGGATCGTCGTCGCGTCGTTCTCCTCGCACGTGCACCGCGTGCAGCAGGTGCTCAACGCCGCGCACGCGCACGGCCGCAAGGTCGCGCTCGTCGGCCGCTCGATGGTGCGCAACATGGGCATCGCCTCCGAGCTGGGCTACCTCGACGTCCCGCCGGGGGTCCTCGTCGAGCTCAAGCAGGCGGCGAGCCTGCCCGACGACCGCATCGTCTACATGTCCACCGGGTCCCAGGGTGAGCCGATGGCCGCCCTCAGCCGGATGGCGAACGGCGACCACAAGGTCCAGGTCGGGCACGGCGACACGGTGATCCTCGCCTCGTCGCTCATCCCGGGCAACGAGAACTCCGTGTTCCGGGTCATCAACGGGCTCACCCGCCTCGGCGCTCGCGTCGTCCACTCCGGCAACGCCAAGGTGCACGTCTCCGGGCACGCCAGCGCCGGCGAGCTCCTGTACTGCTACAACGTGCTCAAGCCGAAGAACGTCATGCCGGTGCACGGCGAGGTGCGCCACCTCGTGGCCAACGCCGCGCTCGCGGTCCGCACGGGGGTGCCCGCCGACCGGGTGGTGCTCGCCGAGGACGGCGTGGTCGTCGACCTCGTGGACGGCAAGGCGTCCGTCGTCGGTGCGGTGCCCTGCGGCTACGTCTTCGTCGACGGCTCGACCGTCGGCGCCGTGACGGAGAACGAGCTCAAGGACCGCCGGACGCTCGCGGAGGAGGGCTTCGTCTCGGTCTTCGCCGTGGTCGACACCGCGACCGGCAAGGTGCTCGCCGGCCCGCAGATCCTGGCGCGCGGCATGGCCGAGGACGCCGCGGTCTTCGAGGAGGTCCAGCCCGACGTCGTCGCCGCGCTCGAGACCGCGATCGCGGGCGGCGCCACCGACACCTACCAGCTGCAGCAGGTGATGCGCCGCGTCATCGGCCAGTGGGTGAACCGGCGCCTGCGTCGCCGCCCGATGATCGTGCCGGTGGTCGTCGAGGCCTGACGGACCGGACGCCCTGGTCGGGGCGCACGAGCGGTGGGGCCGCGCCAGTATGCTGGCGCGGCCCCACCGCCGTCCCGGAGGTCTCGATGACCCAACCCGACCCGTTCGTCCCGCCGTCCGGTGCCACCCCGCCCGGGACTCCGCAGGCGGCCGCACCGGCCTCCCCGCCGCAGCCGCGGTTCGGCGCGTACGCGCCGCCGGGGCACACGCCGCCGCCGGCCGGCGCGCCCGCGGTCCCGGGGTCGGGCTGGACCCCGTCGGCACCCGCGGTGGCCGCGCCGACGGGCCTGGCGACGGCGACCGTCGCCCTGGCCGTGGCCTGGTCCGCGATCCAGGTGGTGCTGCTGGCGGCCTCGTACCAGGCGGTCGCACCCTACGAGGCGGCGCTCGCGGCGGGCGGGTCCCTGCTGTCGGTCTCGACGCCGTACGACGAGCTCGGCAACCTCCTCCTGCCGCTCCAGGTCGCGGCGTTCGTCGTCGCGTGCCTCTGGCTCCAGCAGTGCCGGCGCGGCGCGGTGATGCTGTCCCCGACGGTCCGGCAGGTGCGCGGGCCGGTGTGGGTCTGGCTGGGCTGGGCGGTCCCCGTCGTCTCGCTCTGGTTCCCGTTCCAGGTGCTGCGCGACGTGCGCGCCGCGGTGGTGGGCGGTCGGACGCCGAGCCGGCTCGGCTGGTGGTGGGCGTGCTGGCTCGTGGGCCTGTGGGCGTCGAACCAGGCGGCCTTCTCGTCCCTGGGCCTCGCCTCGCGCGACCCGGAGACGATCCCGGTGTTCGAGGGCCTCGCCACCGTGGCCGTGGTGGCGGCCGGCGTGCTCTGGGTCGGCCTGGTGCGCGAGATCACCACGGGGCTGCGGGCCCGGCTCGCCCCGGTCGCCTGATCGGCGGTCGCTGGCCCGTACGCTGCCTGGCATGACCGCACCTTCGTCGACAGCGCAGCGTCCCCCGCGTGCCGAGCTCCACCTGCACCTGGAGGGCACCCTCGAGCCGGAGCTGGCGTTCGCCCTCGCCGAGCGGAACGGGGTCGCCCTGCCGTTCGAGGACCCGGACGCGTTGCGCGCGGCGTACGACTTCACCGACCTGCAGTCGTTCCTCGACCTGTACCACGCGACCTCGCAGGTGCTGCGCACGGCGGAGGACTTCGCCGACCTCACGGTCGCGTACCTGCGCCGCGCGGCCGCCGGCGGCGTGCGGCACGCGGAGCTCATGGTCGACCTGCAGACCCACCTCGCGCGCGGGGTCCCCCTGGAGGAGGTCGTGGCGGGCGTCGCCCGCGGCCTGGCCGACGGCGAGGCGGAGCTCGGCGTCTCGGGCCTGATCATCGCCGCCTTCCTGCGCCACCGCCCCGCCGCGGAGGCGGACGAGCTCCTCGACGACCTGCTGGCCCTGGGCGCGCCCGTCGCGGGCGTCGGCCTCGCGTCCACCGAGGTCGGGTTCCCGGCCGCCCCGTTCGCGCCCGCGTTCGCCAAGGCCGCCGCGCACGGGCTGCGGCGCACGGCGCACGCCGCCGAGGAGGGCCCGGCGTGGCACGTCACGGAGGTGCTCGACGTGCTGGGCGCGGAACGCGTGGACCACGGCATCCGTGCGCTGGAGGACGCCGACGTCGTCGCGCGGCTCGTGCGGGAGCGGGTGCCGCTCACGGTGTGCCCGGTCTCCAACGTCCGCCTGCGCGCGGTGCCGTCCCTCGCGGCGCACCCGCTGCCGACCATGCTCGCGGCGGGCCTGAACGTGTCCCTGAACTCCGACGACCCGTCGTACTTCGGCGGCTACGTCGACGAGGTCGACGACGCCGTGACCGCCGCGTTCGGGCTGACGCGCGACCAGCGCGCCGACCTCGCCGCCGCGTCGTTCCGCGGGTCCTTCCTGCCGCCCACGCAGGTCGCCGGGCACGTGGCGGCCGTGGAGGAGTGGCGCGCCGAGGCCTGACCCGGCCCGTCGCCCGCCGGCCGGGTGGGCGGACGCCCGGGGCGGTCAGCGCGCGAGCAGGGCGGGTCCGACGGCACCGGCCGCCGCGTCGTACCGTGCGGCGCGTGCGGCCTCGTCGCCCGGCAACAGGCCGGCCAGCTCAAGCGAGACGAGGCCGTGCACCAGGCCCCACAGCCCGATCGCGACCGGCTCGACCTGTTCCGGCCGGGCGCGGAGGACGCGCGCCGCGGCGTCCCGGAGCACGCGGAACGTGGGCTGGTCGACGGCGGGCGGCGCGTCGGCTCCCGGGCGGACGGCGCGGTCGAACATCGCCCGGTAGAAGTGCGGGTCCGCGAGCGCGCTCCGGCGGTACGCGACCCCCAGCGCGCGCAGGTCGCCCAGGGCGTCGTCCGTGGGCGGCACGGCGGCGAGGTGGACGGCGAAGCGGCGGAACCCCTCGGCGCTCACGGCCGCGAGGAGCTCCTCGCGCGAGCCGAAGAGTGCGTACACCGCGGAGGCGCTGGTCCCCGCGGTCGCGGCGACGCCGCGCACGGTGACGGCCTGCTCCCCGCCGGCGGACAGCGCCTCGGACGTGACCTCCAGCAGGCGGGTGCGCAGGGCGTCGTCGTGGAGTCGAGGTCGCGGCATGCGGCGAGCGTAGACCCCTTGACGCGAGTTTGCGAACGGTGTTCTATAACGGTGTTCGTAAATCGCAGCCCGCCTCCGGAGGTCCCCCCGTGCTCGAGCTCACCGACGCCGCCCGCATCACCGCGGGCCTCGTGCTGCTGACCGTCGTCGCCATCGAGTCCGGCGGGTACTTCCTCGTCAAGGTGGTCACCGGCAAGGTCGCCGCGACGCCCTTCCAGACCTCCTTCTTCCGCGCCGGCCACGCGCACGCCGGCGTGCTCGTCATCCTGGGGCTGCTCTGCGTCGTGCTGGCCGAGGCCACGGACCTCATCGGCGGCTGGCGCTGGCTCGCCGCGACTGGCGTGCTGGTGGCCGCGATCCTCATGCCGGCCGGGTTCTTCCTGTCCGCGGTGGGGGCGGGTCGCACCTCGCCGAACCGCGCCGTCCTGCTCCTGCCCGCCGGGGCGGCCGTGCTCGCGGCGGGCGTCGTGACGCTGGGCGTCGGCCTCCTCGTCGCAGGCTGACCCGGCAACACGCGCCCGGGACCTGCGCCGTCGTGACCCGGGCCCCGGGTACCGTGGGAGCATCATGGCGACCCGGACACCCGCCCGCAGGATCACCGGGACTCCGCGGGGTACGGCGAGAACGGGGCGGACCGCATCCGTGGCCGCCCCGACCAAGCGTGCGCCCGCGCGCACGTCGTCCTCCCGCGCCTCGTCCTCCGCCCGGTCGGGCAAGGGGTCGGGCAAGGGATCCGGCACGGGGAGCGGGCGCCGTGCGCCCGCCCGCCGGCCGGCGAGGACCGGCCCGTCGTGGCCCGTGCGGGCCGTGCGCGGCCTGTACCTCGGCGTCGCGCACGGGGTCGGAAGCCTGACCCGCAGCATCACCAAGGGAGCAAGAGACCTGGAACCCGAGCACCGCCGAGACGGCGTCGCCTTCTTCCTCATCGCCCTCGCGCTGGTCGTGGCCGCGCGCGAGTGGTGGGGTATCTCCGGCACGTTCGGCACCGTCGTCCACGCCGTCGTCGCCGGGACCGTCGGGCTGGCCGGCGTCGCGGTCCCCGTGCTGCTGCTGTGGCTCGGGTTCCGCGTCATGCGCCACCCCGAACGGGCCCAGGCCAACTCCCGCGTCGCCATCGGGCTCACCTTCATCGTGCTGTCGGTGTGCGCGCTCGTCGCGATCGCGGAGGGCACGCCCGCGCCGAGCGACGGCTTCGCCGCGCTGCAGGACGCCGGCGGCATCATCGGCTACCTCGCCGCCACGCCCGTGGTGACGGGGCTCACCGAGTGGGTCGCCGTCCCGCTGTTCCTGCTGCTCGGGTTCTTCGGGCTCCTCGTGGTCACGGCCACCCCGGTGCACCGGATCCCCGAGCGCGTGCGCGGCCTCTACGACCGCCTCACCGGGAACCACCGCGCGGACGAGCCCGAGACGGACGACGGGCTCGCGCTCGCCGAGGGCGTCTCCCGGCACGACGGCACGGACCCGGCCCCCCGCAAGAAGCGCACCCGCAAGACGAAGGCCCAGCGGGCCGCCGAGGCGGCCGAGGCCGCGGGGCTCGACGAGTACGTCGGCGACGAGGCCTTCGAGAAGGCGGCCCTGCTGGAGAAGGAGGCGGCCGCCGGCAGGACCGGGGGCACGCCGAAGGCCGACCGGGCCGCCGCCACGCAACGTGTCGGCGCCGCGGCGGCGACGGCGCCGGTCGAGGCCGTGCCGGACCCGCCGGCCGACCCGAAGACGCCCGCGAGCGACCTCCCGCCGATGGGGCGCGCCGAGCAGCCGATGCTGGACGGCGACACCGTCTACCTGCTGCCGAACGAGGAGTCCCTGGGCAAGGGCGCGCCGCACAAGACACGCTCGGCGGCGAACGACCGCGTGGTCGAGTCGCTCACCAAGGTCTTCGAGGACTTCGGCGTCGACGCCCAGGTCACGGGCTTCACCCGCGGGCCCACGGTCACGCGCTACGAGGTCGAGGTGGGGGCGAAGACGAAGGTCGAGCGCATCACCTCGCTGTCCAACAACATCGCGTACGCGGTGGCCAGCGCCGACGTGCGGATCCTGTCGCCGATCCCGGGCAAGTCGGCGATCGGCATCGAGATCCCGAACTCCGACCGGGAGACGGTCGTGCTCGGCGACGTGCTGCGCTCCTCCGCGGCCCGCCGCACCGAGCACCCCATGGTCATGGGCGTGGGCAAGGACGTCGAGGGCGGCTACGTCGTGGCGAACCTCGCGAAGATGCCGCACATCCTCGTGGCGGGTGCGACCGGCGCCGGCAAGTCGAGCTTCATCAACTCCCTGATCACCTCGATCCTCATGCGCGCCACGCCGGAGCAGGTGCGGCTGGTCCTCGTCGACCCCAAGCGCGTCGAGCTGACCATCTACGAGGGCATCCCGCACCTCATCACGCCGATCATCACCAGCCCCAAGAAGGCCGCGGAGGCCCTCGACTGGGTGGTGCGCGAGATGGACGCCCGCTACGACGACCTCGCGACCTTCGGGTACAAGCACGTCGACGACTTCAACGCCGCCGTGCGCGCCGGCAAGGTGAAGCCGCTGCCGGGCTCCGAGCGCAAGATCGCGCCCTACCCGTACCTGCTGGTCGTGGTCGACGAGCTCGCGGACCTCATGATGGTCGCCCCGCGCGACGTCGAGGCCTCGATCCAGCGCATCACGCAGCTGGCCCGCGCCGCAGGCATCCACCTGGTGCTGGCCACGCAGCGGCCGTCGGTCGATGTCGTCACGGGCCTCATCAAGGCGAACGTGCCCTCACGCCTCGCCTTCGCGACGTCGTCGCTCGCGGACTCCCGCGTGGTCCTCGACCAGCCGGGCGCGGAGAAGCTCATCGGGCAGGGCGACGCGCTCTTCCTGCCCATGGGCGCGGCCAAGCCGATGCGCGTGCAGGGCGCCTGGGTCACCGAGTCCGAGGTGCACAGCGTCGTCGAGCACGTGAAGGCGCAGCTCAAGCCCGTCTACCGTGAGGACGTCACCGCGCCGGCCGCGGCCAAGAAGCAGGTGGACGAGGACATCGGCGACGACCTCGACCTGCTGCTGCAGGCGACCGAGCTGGTCGTGACCACGCAGTTCGGCTCCACGTCGATGCTGCAGCGCAAGCTGCGCGTCGGCTTCGCCAAGGCGGGCCGGCTCATGGACCTGCTGGAGTCGCGCGAGATCGTCGGCCCGTCGGAGGGGTCGAAGGCCCGCGAGGTGCTGGTCACCCCGGACGACCTGCCGGCGGCGCTGGCGCTCATCCGCGGCGAGACGCCGCAGGCGTACGACCAGGACGCGGACGGCGGCGCCTCGGCGGGCGCCCCGGCCGACCCGTACGCCGACGGCACGGACGGGCACGCCCCGCCCGTGGCGACGGACTACCACGACGACGCCGACACCGACCCGGAGCACGGCTGGCGCTGACCCGGCGGGGCTCCGAGGCCCCCGGCCGTCAGTCCCGCGGGAGCACCTGCGGGGGCGGGCCCGTGGTCGCGGGCGGCTCCTCCCGCTCGGGCGCGACGTCGCCCACGGCCTCCTGGACGCGCTCCTGGCGGGCCGCGAGCTCCGCCTCGGAGAGGGACGTGAGCCCGGGGTCGCCCAGGACGTCGGGCAGGGCGTGCACCTCGTGCCCGGCGCCGATGTCGACGGTGGTCCCCGTCCAGCGCACGCCCGTCACGCGGGTCGGGTCGTCCGGCGCGTCCTGCGTGAACGTGGCGGACAGCAGCACCCCGTTGCTGGTGCGGGCGTCGCAGCAGTCGGCGCTCTGGTTGGACAACAGGTTGCCCAGCCCGTACGCGACCCACATCCCGTGGCCGTCCGGCCCCTTGCCGACGCGGTCGATCCGCTGCGGCACGTGCGCGTGGTGCCCGATGACGAGGTCGACGGCCCGGGACCTGGCGAGCCGCCGTACGACGTCCTCCTGCTGGTCGGTGAGCACCTCGGTGTACTCGACCCCGGCGTGCAGGCTGACCACCACCACGTCGGCGCCGTCCTCGCGGGCGGCCCGGGCCTGCTCCACCAGGCGGTCGGCGTCGATGAGGTCGACCGCCCACGGGGCGTCCGCCGGCATCGGCAGGCCGTTGAGCCCGTAGGTGGCGGCCAGGTGGGCCACGGTGATCTCGCGGCCCCCGCGCTCGAGCACGTACCGCTGCGGCTCCTCCTGCTCCGCCTCGCTGCGCGCCGTCCCGGCGTGCCCCATCCCCGCGGCGTCCAGGCGGCGGATGGTGGCGCGCACGCCGTCGTACCCGCGGTCGACCGTGTGGTTCGAGGCGGTGGAGCAGCCGTCCCAGCCCTGCTCGTCCAGGTCCCGCACCAGCCCGGGCGGGGCGGCGAACAGCGGGTAGCCGCCCGGCGCCGTGCCCTTCGGCGCCACCGGCACCTCGAGGTGGCACAGCGCGAGGTCGGCGCCCTGCACCCACGCGTCGAGGCCCGCGAGCAGGGGCGTGAAGTCGGCGTCGTCCGGGCCGCCGGCCGAGGCGACGACCGGGGAGTGGGTGAGGACGTCCCCGCCCGCGAGCAGCGTGAACACCGCCGGCGGGGGCGTCGGGCTGGGCGACGGACTGGGCGACGGGCCGGGCCGTCCGGGGCCGGTCGCGGCGCCGGCGTCGGACGGGGCGCCGGCACCCGGCGTCGAGGGCGGTGCGAGTACCGCGAGCGGGCCGCCGAGGGCGAGGGCCGCGGCCACCCCGACGGCGGCGCCGGACAGCGCGGCGAGGGCGGCGAGGCGTCGTCGCGGCTGTCGTCCGTCGTCGGACGCGTGGCGGGGCACGGCAGGAGAGTACTGCCGGACCGGGCGCCGCGGCGGGAGCGCCGTGCCGTCGGGCCGCGCTCGGGGTGCCCTGACGCCGATAGGGTGGGCCGGTGGTCAACGAAGCGCCCTCGCCCTGGAACGTCGCCAACGCGGTGACCCTCGTGCGCATCGCGCTCGTGCCGGTGTTCGCCTGGACCCTGCTCATGGACGGGGGCGACTCTGTCGCCTGGCGGCTCGTCGCCACCGGGGTGTTCGTCGTGGCCGCCATCAGCGACCGCGTGGACGGCTACCTCGCGCGGTCCCGCAACCTGGTCACCGACGTCGGCAAGATCCTCGACCCGATCGCCGACAAGGCGCTCGTCGGCGCCGCCCTCATCCTGCTCTGCTGGCCGCTGGGCGAGCTGCCGTGGTGGGTGCCCACGATCATCCTCGTCCGCGAGCTGGCCGTCACCGCGCTGCGGATGGTCGTGCTGCGGTACGCCGTCATGCCGGCCTCGCGGGGCGGCAAGCTGAAGACGGTGCTGCAGGCCGTGGCGATCACGCTGTTCCTCCTGCCCCTGGCGGCCCTGCCCGACGCGGTGCTCGTCGTGGCGTGGGTCGTGCTCTGGCTCGCGATCGTCGTGACCGTCGTGACCGGCGTCGACTACTTCGTGCAGGGGTGGCGGCTCCTGGCCGCGGGCCGGCGCGAGGCCGGGCCCCGCCCGGCGGCGTGACCGGCGCCATGACCGGCAGGACCGGTGGTGGCCCGACCGACCCGGACGGCGGTCCGGCCGCGGCCGGCGCGGCGCTCGCGCCTGCCGTGCTCGACGCCGCCCGGGCCCGCGGCTGGACCCTGGCCGCCGCGGAGTCCCTGACCGGGGGCCTCGTCGTCGCGACGCTCGTCGACGTCCCGGGAGCGTCCGCCGTGGTCCGCGGCGGGGTCGTCGCCTACGCCACGGACGTCAAGGGGTCCGTCCTGGGGGTCGACGCGGGCCTGCTCTCACGGCGCGGGGCGGTGGACCCGGACGTCGCGCGACAGATGGCGGTGGGCGTCCGGCGCGTGGTCGGCGCCGACGTCGGCCTCGCGACGACCGGGGTGGCCGGTCCCGACCCGCAGGACGGGCACCCCCCGGGGGAGGTCTACGTCGCCGTGAGCTCGCCGGCGGGTGACGCGGTGCGACGGCTCGACCTGCCGGGTGACCGCGGCCAGGTGCGCGCGGCCGCCGTCAGTGCGGTGCTGGCGTTCACCCTGGAGTGCTGGGAGTGCTGGGAGGGCACGGCGCGCTGAGCGGGGAGCTCGCGCCGGGGCCGGCCCGGGCCGCACGCTCCTGTGAAGGAGGCGTGACGAGGCTGTCGGGGGTGGTCAGGCCGGGAACAAGCCCCCGGGTGCACGCGTTGCGCAGGTGTGATCAGTGACAGGGCACGAAGCCGTCTCGATACGCGCCACACCAGGCCGGGCGGGCCGCGCGCGCGGTACGGTAGTGCCACCCCTGGAGCCAGGGGAACGACAGGACGGACGAGGAACCCGGTCACGACCGGACCTGAGCCGGGACGATCGGCCACGGAGAGGGGGCGCGAGATGGTCGTACTGCGACGTGAGATCGGCGACGTGCTGCGTGACGCGCGGCAGCGCCAGGGGCGCACCCTGCGTGAGGTGTCGTCCGCTGCGAGAGTCTCGCTCGGGTACCTGAGCGAGGTGGAGCGTGGGCAGAAGGAGGCGTCGTCGGAGCTGCTGGCCTCGATCTGCGACGCGCTCGATGTGCCGATGTCCCTCGTGCTGCGTGAGGTCAGCGACCGCATCGCGGTGGCGGAGGGCCTGCACATCCCCGACACGATCCCGGCGGACGTCTTCGCCGGCATGCTCAGCAAGGGCTGCGAGACGCGCGATGCCGACCAGGCGGTCCGCGCAGATCTCGCACCGGTGGGCTGACCCCCGACCGGGCCACCGCCACAGCAGAAGGATCCGGTTCCGCGAGCTCGGCTCGTGGGCCGGATCCTTTGCTCTGTCGGCGCCCCGTCCTGTCTGTGCGGCGCGTGCTCGATCAGGGCGGCGCCTGGCAGCTGGGGCACCAGTAGATCGCGCGCTCGCCGCCGTCGGGGCGTGAGCCCGGCCCGGCGGTGCTGCCGAGCGCGACGGGCGTCCGACAGCGGCGGCACGGGGCGCGGTGCCGGCCGTGCACCGCGAGCTCGACGGCGCCCAGCCCGCCGCGCCGGCCCACCGCGACGCTGCGCGTCATGAGCCGCCGGGCGGTGCCGAGCAGCGTGGCCCGGGCGTCGCCGTCCAGCGCGCCCGCGGGGGTCCACGGCCACCGACGGGTGGCGAACAGCGACTCCGCCGTCCAGATCGTGCCGAGGCCCGCGACCGTCCGCTGGTCGAGCAGGGCGACGCAGAGCGGGCGACGCGGGTCCACGGCGACCCGGGCGGCCGCCTCGTCGAGGCGGCCGGGGAAGTCGTCGCCCAGCACGTCCGGCCCCAGGTGCCCCAGCAGCCGGGCCTCGTCGCGGGTGCGCAGCACGTCGAGCATGCCGAGCTGCAGGCCGAGGCACGTCCACGACGCGGTGGCCAGCACGGCGCGGACGGCGGGCGAGCGACCGGCGGCCTCGCGCGTGCCGGTCCGGTATACCCGCCACGATCCGTCCATGCGCAGGTGCGTGTGCAGGGTGCGCCCGTCGTCGAGGCGCAGCAGCAGGTGCTTGCCGTACGCCACCGACGCGCGCACCGTGGCGCCCACGAGGTCGATGCCGGCCGCGGACGGCCAGCGCAGCTCCGCGCGGACCAGCGGCGAGCCGCCGAGCGCGGCGCCGAGCCGCTCGGCCGTCAGGCGCAGCACGTCTCCCTCGGGCACGGTCGCCGCCTACGCCGGGCGCAGCCCGCGCGGGGTCACGCCGAAGCCGGAGTCCAGCAGCGCCGCCGCGGCCGGGGTGCGGTCGCGGGCGGCGGCGAGGGCAGGCACGCCGTCGACCCGCTGCACCGTGACGCGGCCGAGCCGTCCCGCGCGGGTGTCCGCCGCGAGCAGGCGCGCGGCGGCGGCGAGGCGCGGGCCGTCGCCGGCGTCGCCGCGCCCGAACGACAGCACGGTGCGCCCGCCGCGCTCGACGAACAGCACCAGCTCGCCGTCCACGAGGACGACCACGGCCCCGGCCTTGCGGCCGGGACGGTGGGCGCCCGCCCCGTCGTCGGACGAACCGCCGCCCGCCGGCGTGCGCGGCCACGCGACCGCGGCACCGTACGGGTTGGCCGGGTCGGTCGCGGCGAGGAGCACGGCACCGGGCTCGGCCCGGGTCCCCGCGGGGCCCTCGACCAGCGCGTCGAGGGCGCGGGTGCGGTCCGCGGCGTCGGTGCGCAGCTGGTCGACCGCGCCCGGCAGCGCGAACTGCGAGCCGCCGAGCCCCTCGACGAAGTACCCCCGCCGCACCGCGCCCCGCTCCTCGAGCCCCCGGAGCACGCGATAGACGTCGCGGAACCGTGAGGTCACGCCCTCCGCCGGGGCGGCGGCACGCGTCAGCACGCCGTGCCGCTCCAGGAGCACCTGGGTGAGCGCGTGCGCGCGGACCGTGGGGTCCTGCTCCACCGCGGGCAGCGCCGACCATCGTCCGCCGCCGGTGCGCGGCACCGCCGTGGCGGACGTCGGCCGCGCCAGGCCGAAGCGGGACGGCCGCACCGGGCGGGCCCTGCCCGGGGCCGCGGGCGCCCGGTGGGCGCCCCCGCCCCGCCGGGTCGATCCGCCCAGCGCCTCGCGCAGCGGGCCGAGGCGGTCGTTGGTGACCCAGCCCGCCCAGGCGAGGTCCCACAGCGCCTCGAGCGTCGCGGACTGGCTCGCGTCGGCGAGCTCGGCCAGGCGGGGCAGGAAGTACCCGCCCGAGCCGGTGAGCAGGTCCAGTGTCGCCCGGTGCAGGTCGGTGTCGAGGGGGCCGCCCTCGGCCACGGCGTCCGGGTCGCGCAGCGTCAGCGGCGCGCCGTCCGCCAGGTGCAGGCTGACCATGCCGTCCCCGCCGCCGGAGCCCGGCAGCCGGCCGTGCCCGCACCACAGCACCTCGCCGGCGGTCGTGAGCTCGTCGAGCACGGCGGGGGAGTAGTCGGAGACCCTGGCGGGCAGCACGAGGGTCTCGAGCGCCGACGCCGGCACCGCCGCGCCGGAGAGCTGCTCGACGGCGCGCAGCACGCCGTCGGGCCCGCGCAGGGTGCCGCCGCTGCCGCCCGTGCCGCCCACGCGCAGCCCGATGCCGTGCCAGCGCGGGAGGAAGACGCCCAGCGCCTCCGGCTCCACCGGCTCCACCTCGGCCCGCAGCGCGGCGAGCGAGCGGCGCCGCAGGGTGCGCAGCACCTCGGGGTCGCACCACTCGTCGCCCGTGCCCCCGAGCGACGAGGGGAGCAGGGGGCCGCGGACCACGGCCCCGAGGGCCTCCAGCCGGGCCAGCACCTGCGCCACGACGGCGATCCCGAGGCCGAACCGGCGCGCGACGTCGGCCGCGGCGAACGGGCCGTGCGTGCGCGCGTGCCGACGCACCAGGTCGCCCAGGGGGTCGGCGACCGGCTCGGTGAACGTCTCCGGCACCCCGACGGGCAGCGCGACGCCGAGGGCGTCCCGCAGACGGCCGGCGTCCTCCACCACCGCCCACTGCTCGGCGTCCTCGCCCTGCTGGCCGCCGAGCCGCACCCGGATCACCCGGCGGGAGGCCTCGAGGCCCGCCAGCCAGGCGTCGACCTGGTCGCGGACGTCCGTCCGCGCCCGGGCCCGCAGCGCCGCCACGGGGTGCGGGCCGGTGCGCCGCAGCACGTCCCACAGCCCCTCGGCGTCGCGCGCGTTCCGCTCCGGGGCGAGCGCCTGCAGCTCGGCCTGCGTCCGCTCGACCGCGCCCGGGTCGAGCAGGTCGGCCAGCGCCGTGGCGCCCTGCTCGCCGAGGAGCTCGGAGAGCAGGTCCGGGTCCAGGGAGAGGGCCGCCGCGCGCCGCTCGGCGAGCGGGGCGTCGCCGTCGTACAGGAACTGCGCCGTGTACCCGAACAGGAGCGCCTGCGCGAACGGTGACGGCGACGGCGTGGTGACCTCGACGAGGCGCACGCGACCGGCCTGCAGGTCGCCCATGAGCTCGGTGAGCGCGGCGACGTCGAAGTCGTCGCGCAGGCACTCGCGCGCCGCCTCGAGCATGATCGGGAAGTCCGGGAACTGCGACGCCACCTGCAGCAGCTGCGACGCCCGCTGGCGCTGCTGCCACAGGGGCTGGCGCCGGTCGGGACGGCGGCGCGGCAGCAGCAGCGCGCGGGCGGCGGCCTCGCGGAACCGCGCCGCGAACATCACCGAGCCGCCCAGCTCGTCGCGCACCGCGCCGAGCACGTCGTCGGGGTCGACGAGCAGGTCCTCCGCGGTCACCGCCGGCCCGTCGCCGCCGATGCCGCCGTGCGCGCCGTCGGCTGCGGGCGCGCCGGCGTCCCACCCCGGGCCGCCGAGGTCCCAGCCCGCGTCGCCGGCGTCCGGCAGGCGCAGCACGATCCCGTCGTCCGCGTGCATCGCGGCCACGTCCGTGCCGTACCGGGCCCGCAGGCGCGCCGCCACGACCAGGGCCCACGGCGCGTGCACGGGCGCGCCGAACGGGGAGTGGATCACCACGCGCCAGTCGCCCAGCTCGTCGCGGAAGCGCTCGACGACGACCGTCCGGTCGTCGGGGAGGCGCCCGGTCGCCCGGCGCTGCTCGGCCAGGTACGACGCGAGGTTGTCCGCCGCCCACGCGTCGAGGCCCGCGTCCCGCAGGCCTGCCCGGCCACGCCCGGTCCCGCGCGCCTCGTCCTCCGCCAGGAGCGCGTCGGTCTCGCGGACGAACGCGCCGACGGCGCGGCCGAGCTCCGCCGGGCGGCCGGGGGAGTCGCCCTTCCAGAACGGCAGCCGCCCCGGGAGGCCGGGGGCCGGGGTCACGAGCACGCGGTCGGGGGTGATCTCCTCGATGCGCCACGTGGAGGAGCCGAGGGTGAACGTGTCGCCGACCCGCGACTCGTAGACCATCTCCTCGTCCAGCTCGCCCACACGCTTGCCGCCCCGGGGCCGCGCGGCGGCGCCACCGCCGTCGTCGGCGGGCGTGCCCGAGGCCGGCGGATCGGTGGCCAGGTAGACGCCGTACAGCCCGCGGTCCGGGATGGTGCCGCCGCTGGTGGCGGCGAGCCGCAGCGCGCCGGGCCGGCCCGAGAGGCGCCCCGTGGCCCGGTCCCAGACGATCCGCGCGCGCAGCTCCGCGAAGTCCTCGCTCGGGTAGCGCCCGGCGAGCATGTCCAGCACGGCGCGCCAGGTCCCGTCGCCCAGGGAGCGGAACGGGTGCGCACGACGGAACGTGGCGAGGAGCTCGTCGGCCTGCCAGTCGTCGGTGGCCAGCGCCGCGACCACCTGCTGCGCGAGCACGTCGAGCGGGTTCGCCGGCACGTGCAGGTGCTCGATCTCGCCCGCGCGCATCCGCTGCGCCACCACGGTGGCGGGCACGAGGTCGCCGCGGAACGTCGGGAAGACGACCCCGTGCGAGACCGCCCCCACCTGGTGCCCGGCACGGCCGATGCGCTGCAGCCCGCTCGCCACCGAGGGCGGCGCCCCGACCTGCACCACGAGGTCGACGGCGCCCATGTCGATGCCGAGCTCGAGCGACGACGTGGCGACCACGGCCGGCAGGCGCCCCGCCTTGAGGTCGGACTCGGTGCGGGTGCGCTCCACGCGGCTCATCGAGCCGTGGTGGGCGCGCGCGAGCACCTCCGCCCCGCCGGCGTCCGCGGGCGGCAGGCCGACGGACGCGCCGGACTGCGCCTGGGCCTGCGCGGGCCACTGCGTGCCCGGCTCGGGGAGCTCGACGCCCGAGCGCTCCGCCCAGATCTCGTTCACCCGCGCGGTGAGCCGCTCGGCGCCGCGACGGGAGTTGGTGAAGACCAGCGTCGAGCGGTGCCCGGCGACGAGGTCCACCACCCGCTCCTCGACGTGCGGCCACACGGACGCGCGGCGCAGCGGGGCCGTCGCGCCGCCGGTGAGGTCGACCTCCTCGTCGCCCAGCCCGCCGCCGGGCCCGCCCGCGGGCGCGGTGGCCGCCGGGCCGGGCGCGGTCGGGTCCGGCACGCCCTGGGCGGAGTCCAGGTCCGCCAGGTCGGGCACGGGGACCACGACCTCGATGTCCCACTTCTTCGTGGCCTCGGGCTGGACGACCACGGTCTCGCGCCCGCCCTCGGCCGGCGCGCGATGGCCGCCGAGGAACGCGGCGACCGTCTCCACCGGGCGGACGGTGGCGGACAGCCCGATCCGCTGGGCCGGCCGGTCGAGCAGCTCGTCGAGGCGCTCCAGGCTCAGCGCGAGGTGCGCGCCGCGCTTGGTGCCCGCGACCGCGTGGATCTCGTCCAGGACGACCGTCTGCACGCCGGCCAGCCCGGCGCGGGCCTGGGAGGTGAGCACCAGGAACAGCGACTCCGGGGTGGTGACCAGCACGTCCGGGGGCCGGGTGGCGAAGGCCCGCCGCTCGGAGGCCGGGGTGTCGCCGGTGCGGGCGCCGACCGTCACCTCCTCGACCGCCAGGCCGTCGCGGGCGGCGGCCTGGCGGATACCGGCGAGCGGCGAGCGGAGGTTGCGCTGGACGTCGGCGGCCAGCGCCTTCAGCGGAGACACGTAGAGCACCCGGCAGCGGCGCGCCCGCTCGGGCGGCGGCTCGGTGGTGAGGCGGTCGATGGCCCAGAGGAAGGCGGCGAGCGTCTTGCCCGAGCCGGTCGGCGCGACGACGAGCGCGTGCCGGTCGGAGCTGATGGCGTCCCATGCGCCGGCCTGGGCCGCCGTCGGCGCGGCGAAGGCTCCGGCGAACCACGTGCGCGTGGCGGGGCCGAACCGGGCGAGCACGTCGGCGGGCGCCGGGCCGTCGACGGGCTCGCCGGGGGTACCGGGGCCGACGGGGGGCGGGGAGGCGACCACCCCGTCATCCTGGCAGCCTCCACCGACAGCGCGCAGGGCGAGAGGTCCGACCACCCACCGGGGCGTGCGAGGCTGGGCGGGTGCGCTATCGCGAGTTCGCCGAGCTGGTCGACGAGGTCTTCGGGCCCGCCTACGGGCGCGCCCTCGTGCGGGAGCAGGTGCTGCCGCGTCTCGAGGGGCGTACGCCCGCCGAGGCGCTGGAGGCGGGCGTGGAGCCCCGCGACGTCTGGCACGCGCTCTGCGACGCGCTCGACGTGCCCGAGCCGGAGCGCTGGGGCCGCGACCACCGCAGGCAGGCGCCGCCCGCGCGCTGAGCGCCCCGCGCCCGCGCCGTCGTCGGGTGGGCGGGGCATCATGGCGCCATGCCCCGCGCCCGTCCCCCGCTCGTGACGGTGGCCGACGTGCGCGCCGCGCTGTGGTCGCTGCTCTCGACCGCCGCCGGGCTCGGGATCGCGATCGGGGTCGTCGACGGCGTCCGGGTCACCACGGGCTGGGCCGTCGTCCTGGTCGCTCTCGTGGTCGGCGTCGGCGACGCGCTCCTGCGGGCCCCGCTGCGACGGCTGGCCCGGGCCGGCGGCGCGGTCGGCGCCCTCCTGCTCGGGCTGGGCGCGCAGGTGCTGGTCGTCTGGGCGGCGCTGACCTTCCTGCCCGGCGTCTCGAGCGACTCGTGGACCGACGTCCTCGCCGTGCTGCTCGTCGCCGCGGTCGTCATGGCGTGCGGGCACTGGGTGGTCGGGGCCCGCGACAACGCGTACGTCGTCGGCGACCTGCTGCGGCGGGCCCGGCGGCGGGCCGGCGTCCCGAGGCGCACGGCGGTGGACGCCGGCACCGCGGCCGGGGGCGTCGCCGCGGAAGCCGGCCCGGTGGCCGACGACCGTCCGCCGGGCGTGCTCGTCGTGATGCTCGACGGCGTCGCCCGCCCGACGCTCGAGCACGCGCTGGAGGCGGGGCTGGCGCCCACCCTCGAGCGCTGGCTCGGGTCGGGCAGCCACCGCCTGGAGTCGTGGTGGGCGCGCGTGCCGTGCACCACCCCGGCCAGCACGCTCGGGCTGCTGCACGGCACCACCGACGCCGTCCCCGCCTTCCGCTGGTGGTCGCGCCGGCTCGGCCGCCTGGTCGTGACGAACCGCCCGGCGGACGCCGCCGAGGTCGAGCGGGCGGCGTCGGACGGCCGGGGCCTCCTGGCCGACGGCGGCGTGGCCGTCTCGACGATGTTCTCCGGCGACGCCCCCACCAGCCTGCTGGTGATGAGCCGCGCGGCCGAGGGCCTCGGCCCGGGGCAGCTGTTCGTCCGCTTCTTCTCCAGCCCGTTCGTGCTGGTGCGGGCCCTGGTCGGCACGCTGGGCGAGGCGTTGAAGGAGCTCTACCAGGGCTGGCAGCAGGTGGTGCGCGGCGTGCGCCCGCGGGTGCGCCGACGGGGCTGGTACCCGGTGCTGCGGGCGGTGACCAACGTGCTGCTGCGCGACCTCAGCACCGCGCTCGTGGCCGAGCAGCTCGTGCGCGGGGCGCCGGTGGTGTGCGTGGACCTCGTGGACTACGACGAGATCGCGCACCACGCCGGCCCGTTGCGCCCGGAGGCGCTGCGGGCGCTCGAGGGGCTCGACCGCGTCGTCGGGCTCTGGGAGGAGATCGCCCGCGGGGCGCCGCGCGCCTACCAGGTGGTGGTCGTGTCCGACCACGGCCAGTCGCTCGGCGCCACGTTCGAGCAGGTGGTCGGGCGGTCGTTCGGCGACGAGGTGCGCCGGCTCGTGGGGATCCGGGCAGCGGACCCGGGGCCCGGCGGGCGTGCCGCCCGGTCGTCGTCCGAGGGCGAGGTCTGGGGTCCGGCGAACACGGCGCTCCACGCCCTGCGCCGCGACCCGGACGACGACGGGCGTCTGCTCGTCGGCCCGGACCGGGGCGGCGAGGGGGTGGCGCCCGACGCCCCGCCCGAGGTCCCCGAGGTCGCCGTGATCGGCTCCGGGAACCTCGGCATGATCTGGTTCTGCCGCGAGCCGCGCCGCGTCCGCGCGGGCGAGGTGGGTGCGAGGTGGCCGGCCCTGGTACCGGGCCTGGTGGAGTGCCCCGCGGTCGGGGTCGTGGTCGTGCACGACGACGACGGACCGGTCGCGCACGGCCCGGGTGGCACGCACGACCTGGCGACCGGCCGGGTGACCGGGCGCGACCCGCTGGCGGGGTACGGCTCGCGGGCGCGCGCCGACCTGGAGCGCGTGGCGGGCCTGGAGGACGCGGGGGACCTCGTGGTCGTCTCGGCTGTCGGCCCGATGGGCCGTGTGCACGCCCTCGAGGGGCTGGTGGGCTCGCACGGGGGGCTCGGCGGGGAGCAGAGCGAGGCGCTCCTGCTCCACCCGGCCGGCCTCGTCGTCCCGGACGACGAGCGCGAGGACGTGGACGGGGCGCGCGTGCTGGTGGGCGCCGAGACCGTGCACCGGCGGCTCGTCGCGTGGCTGGCGGAGCTCGGTCTGCGGGGCGACGCGTGAGCGGGTCCCGGGTCGCCGAGCAAGGTGCGTCGGTCCGGGTCACGTGGCTCGGGCACTCGACCGTCGTGCTGGACCTCACGGGGCCCGACGGCCGCACGACCCGCCTCGTGACCGACCCGCTGCTGCGCCGGCACGCGGGGGTGCTGCGCCGGCGGGGCGACCGCCCCGAGGTGGCGGCGTGGCACGGCGCCGACGCCGCCCTGCTGTCGCACCTGCACCACGACCACGCCGAGCTCGGTTCCCTGCGGCTGCTGGGCGACGTGCCGGTGCTCACCGCGGCCGCCAACGCCCGCTGGCTGCGCGGCAAGGGGCTGCGCGGGGTGGGGCTGGAGCCGCCGGCCCGGCTCCCGGGCCACGAGGGCGTCGTCGCGCGCCCGGCCGGCGCGTCCGGGAGGGCCGACCCGGGAGCGGACGGGTCGTGGCACGAGGTGGCGGGCGTCCGGGTGCGCCTGACCGCCGCGGTGCACGGCGACCGCCCGATGCCGCACCGGCCGAACGCGGCGACCGGGCACCTGGTGCGGCTCCCGGTGGGGGGCGCGCGGGGGGAGGGCGCCAGGGAGGGTCCTGCTCCCGGGGTGACGGTGTGGGCGGTCGGCGACACGGAGCACTACCCGGGCATCGGCCGGGTGCGGGAGCTGGCGGGCGGGCGGGTCGACGTGGCGCTGGTGCCCGTGTCGGGCTGGGGACCACGGCTCTCCGGCGGACACCTGGGGCCGATGGGCGCGGCCGAGGTGTGTGCCGAGGTGCGGCCGCGGGTGGCGATCCCGGTGCACTGGGGCACGCTGCACGTGCCGGGCGGGCGGAACCTGCCGCGGGGGTGGATGGACGACGCCGGCGCGGCCTTCGCGGCAGCGGCGCACCGGGTGGCGCCGGGGGTGCGGGTGGTCGTCCTGGAGCCCGGGACGTCGTGGGCCGACACGCCGGGGCACGACGACGCCGTCGAACACATGTTCGGGTAGAGTCTGCCCCCAGGAGGTCCTCGAACGTCGTTGTCCACACCCGCGACGGATCGCCCCGACCGTGTCGGTGGCGGCACGTACGGTCGGCAACAACATGAGCACGCAGCCACGAACGCCGGCGCGCAGCCGCCGCGCCCAGAACGCAAAGGTGACCGACATGCCCGCAACGGCAGACCGCGAGAAGGCACTCGAGGCCGCGCTCGCCCAGATCGACCGCAGCTTCGGCAAGGGCTCGGTCATGCGTCTCGGCGACGAGGGACGCGCGCCCGTCGAGGTCATCCCCACGGGCTCGATCGCGCTCGACATCGCGCTCGGCATCGGCGGCCTCCCGCGCGGCCGCGTCGTCGAGATCTACGGCCCGGAGTCCTCCGGCAAGACGACGGTCGCGCTGCACGCCGTGGCCAGCGCCCAGCGGGCCGGTGGCATCGCGGCGTTCGTCGACGCCGAGCACGCGCTGGACCCGGAGTACGCCAAGAAGCTCGGCGTCGACACCGACGCCCTGCTGGTCTCGCAGCCGGACACCGGCGAGCAGGCCCTGGAGATCACGGACATGCTGATCCGCTCCGGCGCGCTGGACATCATCGTCATCGACTCCGTCGCGGCGCTGGTGCCGAAGGCCGAGATCGAGGGCGAGATGGGCGACAGCCACGTGGGCCTGCAGGCCCGGCTGATGTCCCAGGCCCTGCGCAAGATCACGGGTGCGCTGAGCTCGTCGGGCACCACGGCGATCTTCATCAACCAGCTCCGCGAGAAGATCGGCGTCTTCTTCGGCTCCCCGGAGACCACCACCGGTGGCAAGGCGCTGAAGTTCTACGCCTCGGTGCGCATGGACATCCGTCGCATCGAGACCCTCAAGGAGGGCACGGACGCGGTCGGCAACCGCACCCGCGTGAAGGTCGTCAAGAACAAGATGGCGCCGCCGTTCAAGCAGGCGGAGTTCGACATCCTGTACGGCGTGGGCATCTCCCGCGAGGGCGGGCTCATCGACATGGGCGTCGAGCACGGGTTCGTGCGCAAGTCCGGGTCGTGGTTCACCTACGAGGGGGACCAGCTCGGTCAGGGCAAGGAGAACGCCCGGGCCTTCCTGCGCGACAACCCCGACCTGGCGAACGAGATCGAGAAGCGGGTCAAGGAGAAGCTGGGCGTCGGCGCGAAGCTGGACGCCCCCGCCGAGGAGACGACCGCGCCGGCAGACGGCGCCGCGGGCTCCGCGACGGGCCTGACGGTCGACCCGGCACCGGCCAAGGCCGGCGCCAAGGGCAAGAAGGCGCCGTTCTGACCGGCGCTGCTCTGATCTGGGTTGCTCAGAGCGACGTCGCTTCGGGAGGGGTTGCGTGACGACGGATACTTCTCCGGGCGGTCGCGGCGTGGGGAAGCGTCGCGGCCGCCGGCAGGGCACGCGACCGCACGGGCACGATGACGGGCCGGAGGACGGCGGCACGCGCACGCGGCCGCCGCGCCGCACCGTGGCCGAGCGCTTCGAGGCGGGCGAGCTGACGGTCGAGGACGCCACGGAGAAGGCGCGCGAGGCGCTGCTGCGGATCCTCACGGCCGCGCCGAAGAGCCGCGCCGAGCTGGAGCAGACGCTGGCCCGCAAGGGGTACCCGGAGGCCGTCGTGGCGCCGGTGCTCGACCGTTTCGGCGAGGTCGGGCTCGTCGACGACACCTCGTACGCGGAGATGCTCGTCCGGACCCGGCACGCCGAGCGCGGCCTGTCCCGTCGCGCGATCGCGATGGAGCTGCGCCGGCGGGGGATCGACGAGGACACCGCCGGCGAGGCCCTCGAGCAGATCGACGGCGACGACGAGCGCGAGGCCGCCATGGCCCTCGCGCGCAAGCACGTCGCGCGGACCCGTGGGCTGGAGCGTGACGTGCGCCTGCGCCGCGCGGTCGGGTCGCTCGGACGCAAGGGGTACCCGCCCGGGATCTCGTTCGGCGCGGTGCGCGACGCGCTCGCCGAGGAGGGCGAGGACGAGCTCGACGGGGACTTTCCTGGCGCGGAGGACTGACGACGCCGCGCGGTCCGACCGCGCGCTGCAGGGGCCCAGGGGCGTCCTTCCCCGGGCACGAGAAGGCCCCCGGACGCCGCGGCGTCCGGGGGCCTTGCTCACGGGGCGGGAGCCGGAGGCCTCCCGTGACCGCCGCCGGGGCGGTCAGGTCGCGCTCGGGTCCCCGGTCGCGGCGATGGCGTTGCCCGGCCCGCCAGGCCGTCCGGCGACGACCGTCGGGTTGCCGATGCCGGGTCCGGCCGCCGTGGTGCCGGACGTCCGGCCGCTGAGGTAGCGCGAGAGCCACCGTGCGACGGCCGTGAGTGCCCAGTTGATGACGATGAAGATCAGCGCCGCGATGGTCAGCGTCTGCAGGTTGTTGCTATGACCGTTCCCGAAGATCTGGGCGGCGCGGAGCAGCTCGTTGTACGTGATGATCTGGCCGAGCGCGGTGTCCTTCAGCACGACGACCAGCTGGGACACGAGCGCCGGGAGCATCGCGATCAGGGCCTGCGGGAGCTGGATGGAGCGCAGCGTCTGCCCACCGGTGAGGCCGATCGCGAGGCCCGCCTCGGACTGGCCCCGAGGCAGGTTGCCGACCCCGGACCGGACGAGCTCGGCGATGACGGACCCGTTGTAGAGGATGAGGGCGATCACGACCGCCAGGAAGGCGGGGTCGTCGCTGATCCGGTTGAAGCCGAACAGCAGCCAGAAGAAGACCATCATCAGCAGCACGGGGACCGCGCGGAAGAACTCCACGACGACGCCGCTGATCCAGCGCACGGTCCGCGACCGGGCGAGCCGGCCGGAGCCGAAGACGAGGCCGAAGAGCACCGCCCCGACGACGGCGAACCCGGCGGCGCGCAGCGTGTTCTGCAGCCCCGGGATGAAGTAGTCCTGCCAGGCGCTCGAGGTGAAGACGGGGCCCCACAGGTCCCAGGAGAACTGGCCCTTGCCTGCGAGCGCGACCACGACCACGGCGGCGATCCCGAGGACGACCAGGGCGCCCACGACGTTCCCGGCGGCGATGCGGCGGCGTGCCCGCGGCCCGGGCGCGTCGAAGAGGACGGACTGCTGGCTCATCGGCGCACCGCCAGTCGGTTGGAGAGGAAGGTGGTGAGCAGGCCGATGGGGATCACGAGGACCACGAAGCCGATCGCGAAGATCATGAAGATCGCGTAGATGAAGTTCGCGTTGCTCTCGATCATCTCCCGCATGAGCGTGGAGACCTCGGTGGAGACGCTGACGGCCACCACGACCGTCGAGTTCTTGAGCAGCGCGATGAGCGTGTTCCCCAGCGGCGCGATCGCGCCGCGGAACGCCTGCGGCAGGATGATGATCCGGGCCGCCGGGAGGAACGACAGCCCGACCGCGCGGGCTGCCTCCGCCTGGCCGAGCGGAACCGTGTTGACGCCGGAGCGGATCGCCTCGCACACGAACGCCGCGTGGTACACGGTCAGGCCGATCACGCCGAAGCGGAAGAAATTCTGCGCGAAGTCGTCGGACAGGGTGATCTGCAGCTGCGTCCAGACCGCGAGGAAGAGGAACGTCATGATGACGGTCAGCGGGGTGTTGCGCAGGACGTTCACGTAGGCCGTGCCGGCCCACTGCAGGCTCGCGATGGGCGAGATCCGCATGAGTGCGAGGACGGTGCCGAGGATCAGCGAGAAGATCGCGGCCCAGAACGTCAGCTGGATGTTGACCCAGAACGCGCTGGCGATCGGGTACTCGGCGAAGAGCGCCCCGAATTGCGACAGGAAGTCACCCACGGTGTGTCAGCCTCCCGGAGGGTGGTGCGGCGGTGCCGCGGTGGACAAGCGGGGGGAGCGGCGCGGGGCGCCGCTCCCCCCGGGTGGTCGTCGGTGTCAGGCGCAGGCGTCGGGCGTCGGCGGGTTGAGGTCGGCGTTGGGCGTGTAGCCGGTGCCCTCGGTGTTCGCCGTCACGGCCTTCTCCCACGAGCCGTCGTCGATCATCGACGTGATGGCGGCGTTGATGTCCTCACAGGTGTCGTTGTCCTGGGGGAGGCCCACACCGTAGTTCTCCTCGGAGAACGGGTTCCCGACCACCTTGACCTTGCCCTTGTTGGCGGGCTGCGCCGCGAGGCCGGCCAGGATGATGTCGTCCGTCGTGACCGCGTCGACCTGGCCCGCGGTGAGCGCGGTGACGCACTCGGCGTAGCCGGGGCGCTCCACGAGCTGCACGCCCGTGGCGTACTCGTCCTTGATGCGCTGCGCCGACGTGGAGCCGGTCACCGAGCACAGGTTCTTGCCCTCGAGGTCGTCGGGGCCGGTGATGTCGGTGTTGTCCTCGGCGACCAGCAGGTCCTGGCCGGCGATGAAGTACGGGCCGGCGAACGCGACCTGCTCCTTGCGCTCGTCGGTGATGGAGTACGTCGCGAAGATCATGTCGACCTGCCCGGTCTGCAGCATCGTCTCGCGGTTGGCCGACGGCGCCTCGACCCACTCGATCTGGTCCTCGGAGTAGCCGAGCTTCTCCGCGACATAGCGCGCGACGTCGGTGTCGAAGCCGGTGTACTCGCTGCCGTCCTGGTAGCCCAGGCCCGGCTGGTCGAACTTGATGCCGATCTTGATGGAGTCGCCGCCACCGGTACCACCGGTCGCCTCGTCGTCTCCGCCGCCGCCGACGTCGCCGCCTCCGCAGGCGGCGAGCGTGAGCGCGGTCAGTGCGGCGAGCGTGGCAACACCTGCGTGTCGTGTGCGCATCGTTCTTACCCTTCGTGAGTGGTCGCCCGCGCGGCCCGGGGACTGCGGTGTCGGAGTCCGGGCCGCACAGCCGGCGGGGGTTCCCGCCTTGTCCGTGGAGTCGGTCGTGGTCGGTCGGGGTCGGGTGAGGTCAGTGGCTGAGGATCTTGGACAGGAAGTCCTTCGCCCGGTCGCTCTTGGGCGCGGTGAAGAACTCCTCGGGCGTGGCCTCCTCGACGATCTGGCCGTCCGCCATGAAGACGACGCGGTTCGCGGCCTTGCGGGCGAAGCCCATCTCGTGGGTCACGACGATCATCGTCATGCCCTCCTTGGCGAGGGCGACCATGACGTCGAGCACCTCGTTGATCATCTCCGGGTCGAGCGCGGAGGTCGGCTCGTCGAAGAGCATCACCTTGGGCTGCATGGCCAGGGCGCGGGCGATCGCGACGCGCTGCTGCTGCCCGCCCGACAGCTGGGCGGGCATCTTGCCGGCCTGGTTCTTCACCCCGACCCGGTCGAGCAGGGTGAGGGCGCGCTCCTTCGCCGCTCCCGAGCGCTCCCGGCGGACCTTTACCGGCCCGAGCGTCACGTTCTCGAGGATCGTCTTGTGGGCGAAGAGGTTGAACGCCTGGAACACCATGCCGACGTCGGCACGCAGCTTCGCGAGCCCCCGCCCCTCCTCGGGGAGCGGCTGGCCGTCGATCCGGATCTCGCCGGAGTCGATGGTCTCGAGGCGGTTGATCGCCCGGCACAGCGTGGACTTCCCGGAACCCGACGGGCCGATGACGACGAGGACCTCGCCCTTGCGCACCGTCAGGTCGATGTCCTTCAGCACGTGCAGCTCGCCGAAGTGCTTGTTGACGTCCTTGAGCTCGACGAGCGGGGGGCCGAGGGGCGTCGACGTCCCCGCCGGCTCGGTCGTCGTGGTCGCTTCGCCGTGATCCATCCCTCGAACCTATCCACTCGGTGTTTCCGCGACCAGCACCGGTTGTCCGGTTCCCGCAACGGTTCAGTAACAGTGCACCCGCACGTGCGTGCGGGCCCGAGCCTGGCGACGACGTCCGCGGCGTCCAGCAGTGGGGTCGCCTCGTCGGGGCCCGGCCGTCCGGCACCGTACCCTAGTGGCGATGTCCCGTACCACGCAGAGCCCCGCCGCGCCGGTCCCGACCAGGGACGCGGCGCCCGGCCGCCGCACCTATCTCGTGCGCACCCTGGGCTGTCAGATGAACGTCCACGACTCCGAGCACATGTCCGGCATGCTCGAGCAGGCGGGCTACGCGCGCGCGACCGCCGAGGACGAGGCGGCGAGCCGCGCGGACGTCGTCGTCATCAACACGTGCGCGGTGCGCGAGAACGCCGCGACCCGGCTGTACGGGAACCTGGGGCAGCTCGCCGGTATCAAGGCGGACCGGCCGGGGATGCAGATCGCCGTCGGCGGCTGCCTCGCGCAGAAGGACCGCGGCGAGATCGTCTCGAAGGCCCCGTGGGTGGACGTCGTCTTCGGCACGCACAACCTCGACGCGCTGCCCGTGCTGCTGGAGCGGGCGCGGCACAACGCCGAGGCGCAGGTCGAGATCTCCGAGTCGCTGCAGGTCTTCCCCTCGACCCTCCCGACGCGGCGCGAGTCCGTCTACGCGGGGTGGGTGTCGATCTCCGTCGGCTGCAACAACACCTGCACGTTCTGCATCGTGCCGCACCTGCGGGGCAAGGAGCGCGACCGACGACCGGGCGAGGTCCTCGCCGAGGTCGAGGCGCTCGTCGCGGCCGGCGCGGTCGAGGTGACGCTGCTCGGCCAGAACGTCAACAGCTACGGCGTCGAGTTCGGTGACCGCGGCGCGTTCGCCAAGCTGCTGCGCGCCTGCGGCGCGATCGAGGGCCTCGAGCGGGTGCGCTTCACGTCCCCCCACCCGGCGGCCTTCACCGACGACGTCATCTCCGCCATGGCGGAGACCCCGAACGTCATGCCGAGCCTGCACATGCCGCTGCAGTCCGGGTCGGACCGGGTGCTGCGAGCGATGCGCCGGTCGTACCGGTCGGCGAGGTTCCTCGGCATCCTCGACCGCGTCCGGGCCGCGATGCCGGACGCCGCGATCACGACCGACATCATCGTCGGGTTCCCGGGCGAGACGGAGGAGGACTTCCTCGACACCCTGCGCGTGGTCGAGGCCTCCCGGTTCAGCTCGGCGTTCATGTTCCAGTACTCGCCGCGCCCCGGCACGCCGGCCGCGACGATGGACGAGCAGTTGCCGAAGGAGGTCGTGCAGGAGCGGTTCGAGCGCCTGATGGCCCTCCAGGAGCGGATCGCCGGCGAGGAGGCGGCCCGCCAGGTCGGCCGCACCGTCGAGGTGCTCGTCTCGGAGGGAGCCGGCAAGAAGGACGGCGCCACCCACCGCCTCTCCGGCCGCGCGCCCGACAACCGGCTCGTGCACGCTGCGCTGCCCGCCGACGTCGCGACCGGGGCCGACCGGCTCACGGGGGCCCCCACTTCGCTCGACGACCCGCGCCTCGCCGGCCGCGAGGCCCTCGACCCGCGCCTGCCGCGCCCGGGCGACGTCGTGACGGTGGAGGTCACGCGGGCCGCCCCCCACCACCTCATCGCCGACTCCGTGCTGGACGGTGGCGCCTACGCCGTGCGCCGCACGCGGTCGGGCGACGCGTGGGCCCAGCGGGAGACCGCGCGCCTCGGCGGCGGGGACGACGAGCACTCCCACGGCGGCGCGCCGTCGACCGGCCCCGTGGTGCTCGGGATGCCCTCGCTGCGGGGCTGATCGGTTCGCGCCGGGGGACCCGGGCAGGTCAGCCCCGGTCGTCCGGCTCCGGCCCGGGCGTCATGGCGCCGACGGTGCTGAAGAACTGCGACGACGTGACGAGGCCGCAGGACACGGTGGCCGCGAGCTGCTCGTCCGTGGCGCCGTGCTCGAAGTCGACCGAGACCTCCGCGTAGAGCGCGAGCCCGTCGCCCTCCGGGCGCGCGTAGACCTTGGGCCACACCCGCTCGCGGTTCCAGTCGTTGACGGCCTGCAGCACCGCCATCCGGGCGTGCTCCGGGACCGCGCCGGCCCACCGGCCGCGCACCTGGAGGATCTCCTCGTGGTCGCCGAGCAGGAGGAACCAGAACCGGTTGCCGTCCCACGTGCCGGTCACGTCGCCGTCGTCGTCCGTGCGGAACCGGTAGCCGCGGCGCGAGAGGTCGTCGGCGACGCGGCGGCTCGACAGCGGACGGGGCGACCCGCTCATGGAGCGCGTCGGGCGCCCCGGTGCGCGCTCCGCGCGCGCCGCGGCGACCCGGGTGCCGGCGACCTGCACGGCCCGGCCGACCGCTCCGGCGGCCCGGCGGGCGCCCCGCAGCGCGCGGCGGGCGGTGCCCCCCGCGCGGTCCTCCCGCGTCACGAGGCGTCCCGCAGCGGGTCGCGGAAGGTGGTGTCGAGGTGCTCGAAGAACATCGACCCCGTGCTGAGTCCGCACTGCAGCAGCTGGTCCAGCTGCGCGTCGCCGACCGCGCTGCCCACGTCCACCGTGACCTCGGCGCAGACGACGACGGAGCCGTCGTCCCGTACCCGCACGTACGTCTTGGGCCAGATCCGTTCGGCGTTCCACTCGTTGCAGAGGTCGAGGATCTCTCCGAGCCGGTCGATGGTGAGGTCGCGGTGCCACTGCCCGCGGACCTGCAGCACCTCGGCGCGCTCGCCGAGGACCAGGAAGTAGAACAGCCAGCCGTGCCACAGCCCGCCGACGTCGCCGTCGGAGTCGACGAAGTAGGAGAAACCGGACCGTTCGAGCCAGTCGGTGACCCGGTCGCGCGACAGCGGCGACAGGGCGTCCTGCGAGCCGCCGACCTCGTCGGCCAGCAACCCCTCGATCCGGTCGTGGAGCTCGTCGTCGCGCAGGTCGTCGACGAGCTCGTCCTCCCGGCCGACGGTGGTCGGCCGGAACTTGCTTGCCCGGCGTGAACCGAAGAACCTCACCCGACCACGCTACACGTCGACGGCGGTGCCGTGGCCGCCGGGCCGCCCGGCGGTCGTCACGCCCGGGCCGCGGGGCGCCGCGCCGGGGCGACGGTAGGTTGGTCGGGTGCCAGCCCGCGCCGTCGTCCTGCCCGCCACGCCCCTGCTCGTGCCCGGTGCCGGCGGTGGGGTCGACCGGCTCGCTGAGGTCCGCCGCGCCGTGGGCGACGCGCTCGACCGGCTGCTGCGCGGACCCGGGCTCGGCGCGGACGGTGACGGACCTCTCGTCGTGCTCGCTCCGGTCCCGCGCGGCGCGGCGGGCCGCACGGCGCGCCTGCGGCCGTCGCTCGCCGGCGCGGGGGTCCGGGACGGCTGGGTCCCGGACGTCGCGGCCTGGCCGGCCTCGGACCTCCCCGCAGCGCACGTGCCGGCGTCGGTGGCGCTCGTCGCCCTGCGCGCCGCCCTCGACCGCGCCGCCCCCGGCCGGGCGGAGAACCCAGCTCCTGCGCCCGACATCCTCGTGGTCGAGGCGGCCGGGGGCGAGACGGTCACCGCGGACGGCGCCGCCGCCCTCGGCGCCGCACGGGGGATCGTCGTCGCGGGCGGCCCGGCCCCCGGGACCCCGGGCGCGACGGCCGGCGCGACGACCGAGGGGCGGCCGGACCTGGACCCGGCGGTGGCGGCCGCGCTGGACGAGGTCGCCGCGCCGGGCGCCTGGACCTGGCGGGTGACCGCGGTCCCCGGCGGGCACGAGCACCTGCCGGGCGCCTATGTCGTCGCCACCGGGGTCGCCGGGCCCTGAGGCCTCCGCACGGCCGGACGGGCCGAGGCGGCGACTCCGTGTCGGCCGCGGGCGGCTCAGGACACGAGCGACGCCGCTAGCGCGTCCGCCTCCTCGTCCCGGCCGAGGCCGCGCAGGGTGCCGACGAGCTCGTCGGCGACCGCCGCCCACGCGTCGCGGGCGCCGATGGCTGCGAGCCCCTCCAGGGCCGCGCGCAGCGGGTCGACCGCGGCCCCCGCCTCGCCCCCGGCCCGGCGGGCGCTCCCGACGAGCCAGAACGCGTGCGCCGCGTCGAGGGGCTCCCCGGCCCGGCCGAACTCCTCGGCCACCGTCTCGGCGTCCGACGCCGCCTCGGCGTACCGCCCGGCGGTCGCCGCGAGCCGGGCCCGGACGTCGCGCAGCTGGCGCGCCTCGGCGGCGACCTGCGCCGCCCGGCGGTCGGCCAGCTCCTCGGCGAGCGCGGGCGTGGGGGCCGCGGGGAGACCGCCCGCCGGCCGGCCGAGATCGTCGAGCGTGCGCTCGACGGCGGCCTGCGCGGTGCCGAGGCCGCCGGTGCGGGCCTGGACGACGGCGGCGGCGCGGACGACGGGACCGAGGTGCACCGCATCGGTGCCGGCCGCCCGGAGCAGCCCGGTGGCGCGCACGAAGGCGGGCGCGGCGCCCTCGTCGTCGCCCAGCGTGGCGGCGACCTGCGCGGCCTCCGCGAGCGCGAACCCGGCGTCCTCGAGCCGGCCGGCCCCCTCGGCGAGGCGCGAGGCCTCGAGGTAGGCGACCGACGCCTCGACGGGGTCGGGGGCGCCCTCGGCGCGCGCCAGGGCGGCGGCGACGGGGTCGGCGACCGGGCCGGCGGCCCGCCCGGCGGCAAGATCGACGTGGACGTCGACGCCGGCGGGGGACTGCGCGCCCGCGCCCGCGGGCGCCGACGGGGCGGTCCGGGCGGGAGCTGCGGCCGAGCCGTCGCGGGCGTCGGCGGCGCGTGCGGCCGCGGCCAGGACGCTCAGCTCGACGGGCAGGCGGCGGGACTGCCGCTGCCAGGCGGCCTCGAGCAGGCGCGCGTGCCGGTCGGTGCCGTGGCGCGCGTCGAAGGCGCGGGCGATCGGCGCGATCTCGGCGCGGGCCCAGTCGTCGAGCCCGGCGACCGTGCTGGCGGGCACGCCGTCGAGCGCGACCGGCGCGTCGGCCATCGACTCGCGCAGGACGCCCGCGGCGACCGCGACGTGGGTGAGCACGGCGAGGCGCTCGCCGGGCGAGTCGGAGACGGTGACGTGCTCGGGACGGGCGTGCAGCAGGCGCAGCGCGCGCTCGGGGTGGCCGGTGCGGGCGAGGAACTCCACGTGGCGCGCGGTGGCGACCTCCTTCGACACCGCGGCTTCCAGGTGGCTCATCGCGCTGCGGTGCGCCGCGGCGGCGCCGTCGGCGTCCCCGAGGTCGAGGAGGAGCAGCTCCAGCAGGGACTCCATCCCGGCGGGCTCGTCGCCGCAGGTGGCGCCCGCGGCCACGGCGGCACGGACCACGTCCGCGGCCTCCTGGGTGCGGCCGGTCTCGGCGAGGTACTCGGCCTGCCCGCTGGGCGTGCAGGCGGCGCAGTCGGAGAACGAGTCGCGAGGCGTGGTGACCCAGGTGCGGTATGCCTCCTCGGTGCCCGGGGCGCCCTGCGAGCGCAGCCAGGCGAACCGCTCGCCGGCCACCGCGCTCGTCCCGTTCCCGGCGAGCGCGTACCGGCGCTCCATGTCGTCCAGCGTCGCGTCGATCTGCGCGGTCGGGACGGGGGGGAACCGGGCGAGCAGACCGACCATCCACTTGAACGACCAGAACAGCGAGTGCGTGTCGCTGCCGTCGAACAGCTCCGGGCGCTCGTCCCACCAGCGCAGCATCTGCGTGAACGGCAGGAACGCCTTCTCCGCCTCGGGCGTGGAGGTGTAGGAGTCGACCAGCGCGAACAGGGCGTAGGCGCGGGCCTCGTCCGGGCCCTCGGCCGTGATGCGGGCGGCCTCCTGCTCCGCGGCGGCGCTGCGCGCGACGCCGTACGGCATGCTCATGATCGTCGAGACGGCGCGGTTCGCCTCGTCCAGGGTGCGGGTCATCGGGCGTCGTCCTCGGTCTCGGTGCGGGCGCCGTCGTGCGGCGGGGTGGGCAGCGCGCGCTCGAGGAGCGTGCGCAGGGCGTCGTCGAGCAGGCCGGCCTCGGCGCCCGCCAAAGGCCGCCCGGAAGCGAGCAGCGCGGTGACGTAGAGCGACCTCGCGCCCGCGGCACGGACGGGGGCGTCGCCGGCGGCGAGCAGGGCGCGGACCGTCGGGTTGGCGTCGTTCAGCACCAGCCGGCGGGCGCGCGCCGGGCCGGTGAGGCCCGCGAGCACCGCGCCCCACACGTCGGTGGGCCCGTCGACGGGGGCGGCGGCCTCGCGCGCCTGGCGGGCGTGCTCGCCGTCGCGGTCGCTGAGCAGCATGGCCGGCACCTCGACCGGCTCGAAGACGCGCAGCTCGACGTCGCAGTCCTGGTCCCCCAGGTCGTCGCGCAGCGCGGCCAGCGCGTCGGTCACCTCGAGCTCGCGCAGCGGCGCCACCTCGGCGAGCACGGCCTCGAGGTCGCCCGGGGCCACGGGGGCGAGACGCCAGGCCGGTCGCCGCCGGGCGACCCGGGCCAGCAGGTCGGCGTCGTAGACGTAGCCCGCGTTCAGCACGGGCAGGCCCTGCGCGGCCGCGACCGCGGCCACCCGGCGGTACTCCTCGACGCTCGTGGTCCACAGGACGCGGGGCGGGGCGGTTCCGTCCGCGGGCTCGGCGAGCTCGGTCAGCGTGCGCGTGCCGAGCGTCGTCTCGAACGGCAGCACGCGCGCGGCGAGGTCGAGCATCGCGTCGTCCTGCACGGCCAGGGCGCGCACCGCGAGGTGGTGCGTCGAGAGGAAGGAGCGGGCGAGGGGCGTCGGCTCGGCGAGCGTCTCGAGGGTCCAGGCGCGGACGCGTTCCCCGAGCGCCTCGCGCGCCGCGAGCAGGATCTCGTCCTCGAACAGGCCCTCGCGCGACGCCGTGGGGCGCAGCGCGGTGGCGTCGACGACGCAGCGGACGAAGAACGCCCACTCCGGCAGGAGGCCCTCGACGCCGATCCCGAGCAGCATGCGCTTGAGCGACACGCGGTGGTGCGCCGTGGTCGTCGGGGCGACCGCCGCCGGGAGGACGAACGCGACCCCGGTGAGGCCGGCCACGGGCAGGTCGAGGTCGATGTGGGCCAGCGGGGTGAACCCGAGCGTGCGCTCGCAGTACGCCGCCAGCGCACGGTCGCGCTCGGCGTCGTCCGCGAAGCCGCGCCGCCAGGGCAGCTCGTCGCCGCTGAGCCGGCGGCGCGCCGTGCCGCCGCCCTCCAGACGCACCTCCACCGACACGTCCACGGGCAGCAGCCCGCCGAAGTCGGCCGCGAGCGCGGTCACGGTCTCGGGCTCGAGCCAGTGCTCGGCGTCCCGCAGCGGGCGCAACCGCACCACGCTGCCCGGCCCGTCGGGCGCCGCCGGGTCGTCCGCGCCGAGCTCCGTCAGCTCGTAGCGCCCGTCCGCGTAGCCGCGCCAGCGGACCGGCGGCGCCTGCGGGTCGCGGGCGGAGCGGGAGACCAGGTCGATCTCGTCGGCCACCATGAACGCCGAGAGCAGGCCGATGCCGAACTGCCCGAGGAACTCCTCGCGCCCGCCGCCGAAGCCGGTGCCGAGCGCGCCCGCGAGCGGGTCCTGCGGGTCCTGCGGGTCGGCGTCGCGCTTCGAGCTGCGGCCGATGGTGGCGAGCAGGTCGCGCGCCTCGTGGGTCGTGAGACCGACGCCCGTGTCGTGCACCTCGAGGCCGCCGTCGGCCAGCGGACGCAGCAGCACCCGGGCAGGGGCGTCCGCGTCGAGGGCACGGCGCGCGGTGATGGCGTCGACCCCGTTCTGCAACAGCTCGCGCAGGTAGACCCGCGGGCTGGAGTACAGGTGACGGCTGAGGAGCTCGACGAGCCCGCGCAGGTCGACCTGGAAGGCGTCCGTGCTCACCGCGGGTCGCCCGCGGTCGCCGCCGGTGCCTCGGGGGCGGGGTACCGCTCGTCCAGCGTCTCGAAGAAGGACAGCCCCGTGGCGAGCCCGCAGTCGACGATGCGCTCGAGCTGCTCGTCGTTCACGCCGCTGCGCAGGTCCGTCGCGACCTCGGCGTACACCACCACGCCGGACCCGTCGTCCTCGGGCCGGGCGAAGACCTTGGGCCAGATGCGCTCCACGTTCCACTCGTTCAGCAGCGCGGTCAGCGGCTCCAGCTCCTCGGCCGGGAGCGTGCGGCTCCACCGGCCGCGGATCTGCAGGATCGCCTGCGGCTCGCCGACGAGCAGGAAGTAGAACGTGTTGTCGTCCCACACGCCGCCGAGGTCGCCGTCGTCGTCGACGCCGAAGTGCCACTCGCGACGCGTCATCAGCGCCTCGAGACGGGCGCGCGTCAGCGTCGTGGGTGCGGCGGGCGCCGCGTCGGTCGGCTTGGTGAAGAAGGCCATGGGTCCTCGTCCTCGTGCGGGGGGCCGGGCGCACGCGTCGTCGCGCCGAGCAGCGGTGGGTGGCGAAGGACACCCTAACCAGGCCCACCGACGGCCGAGGGCGACGGACGGGCGGCCCCCCGACGGCCGGTGTCCGCGGCGGGCTAGGGTCGTCGCGTGAGCGCAGCGTCCACCGCCCCAGGCCCCGTGATCGTCGCCGTGGTCGGGCCCACGGCCACCGGCAAGTCGGACCTCGCTCTCGACCTGGCGGAGGCCCTGTCACCCGGCGGCGCGCCCGGCGTGGGCGGCGCGGCGCCCGCCGAGGTGGTGAACGCCGACGCGTTCCAGCTCTACCGCGGCATGGACGTGGGGACGGCGAAGGTCCCGGTCGCCGAGCGCCGGGGGATCGCCCACCACCAGCTCGACGTGCTCTACCCGCGCGAGGACGCGTCGGTGGCCCGCTACCAGGCCGCCGCGCGGGGCGACCTGGACGGCATCGCCGCGCGTGGCGCCCGGGCGGTCGTCGTGGGCGGCTCGGGCCTCTACGTGCGCGCCCTCCTCGACCACATGGACTTCCCCGGCACCGACCCCGAGGCCCGGGCCCGCCTCGAGGACCGCGCGGAGCGCGAGGGGCGGCGGGCGCTGCACGACGAGCTCGCCCGGCTGGACCCGGACGCCGCAGCGTCGATCGGGCCGCACAACACGCGCCGCATCGTGCGCGCGCTCGAGGTGATCGAGCTGACCGGCCGGCCCTACACGGCCAACCTGCCCCGCCAGGAGCACGTGCGCCCGGCGGTGCAGATCGGCCTGGACTGCGACCGCGAGGTGCTCGACGCCCGCGTCGCCCACCGGGTCGAGCGGATGTGGGGCGAGGGGCTGGTCGAGGAGGTCCGCGCGCTCGCGTCGCCGGAGCAGGGCGGGGCGGGGACCGGCCTCGGCACGACGGCCGCGCGCGCGGTCGGCTACGCCGAGCTGCTCGCGTGCTGGCGCGGCGAGCTCACCCTCGACGGCGCGCGCGACGCGATCGTCGCGAACACGCGGCGTCTGGCCCGCAAGCAGATGGGCTGGTTCGGCCGCGACCCGCGGGTGAGGTGGCTCGACGCCGGGTCGCCCGCGCTGCTCGACGAGGCGCTCGCGATGGTGCGGGCTGCCGACGCCGGGGCGCTGCCCGCGCCCGGGACGGGCCCCGTGCGCCGTAGTCTGGGCTCATGACGCTGCGCTTCACCAAGGGTCACGGCACCCAGAACGACTTCGTGCTGGTGGCCGACACCCGCGGGGACCTCGAGCTCACCCCCGAGCAGGTGCGGCGCCTGGCCGACCGGCGCGCGGGGATCGGGGGCGACGGCGTCATCCGGCTCACACCGACGGCGGCCGTCGCCCGCGCGGGCGAGGCGGTCGCCGACCGCGTCCTCGCGGAGGAGCCCGGCGCGATCTGGTTCATGGACTACCGCAACGCGGACGGCTCCGTGGCGCAGATGTGCGGCAACGGCGTGCGCGTCTTCACGGCGTTCGCCGAGCAGCTCGGCCTCGCGGACCTCGACGACGGGCAGGAGCTCGCCCTCGGCACGCGCGCCGGCGTGCGGCGGGTGCGCAAGGAGCCCGGCGGCTGGTACGCCGTCGACATGGGCGCGTGGTCGCTCCCCGGCGGGGACGAGGCGGCCGCGCGCGGCGCCGACGCGGCGGTCCTGGTGCACGGCTGGGACGCCCCGCGCCCCGCGCTGAGGGTGGACATGGGCAACCCGCACACGGTGGTCGCGCTCGCGCGGGCCTCGGAGCTCGCCGAGGCCGACCTGACCCGCGCCCCCGAGGTCGACCCGCTGCCCCCGGAGGGCACCAACGTCGAGCTGGTCGTGCCGCTCGCCGAGACGACCGACGCCGACGGGCGCACCGTGGGCCACGTCCGGATGCGCGTCCACGAGCGCGGCGTGGGCGAGACCCAGTCGTGCGGCACGGGCGCGTGCGCCGCGGCGCTCGCGGTCCGCACCTGGTTCGCGGCCGGCGCGGAGGGGCCCGTGCCCGACGTGTGGGAGGTCGAGGTGCCCGGCGGACTGGTCCGCGTGCGGCTGCTCGAGGGCGGGCACGTCGAGCTCGCCGGCCCCGCGGAGCTCGTGTTCAGCGGCGAGACCGAGGTCTGACGGGCCCCGGCGCCGGCCGGGAACCGTCCGGCACGGGTGGTCAGTCGACGCGGAGCACCCGGAAACCCTTGGACGACGCCGCCCGCTCGACGCCGCGACCCAGCTCGGCCTCGATCCAGCGGGCCAGGGAGTCGGACCCGAGGTTCTTCTGCACGACGAGCCACGCGGCGGCGTCCGGTGCCAGGCGGGGGAGCCAGGTCCGCAGCAGGTCGTGCAGGACGGCCTTGCCCACGCGGATGGGCGGGTTCGACCAGATGGCGGCGAACCGCACGTCGTCGGGCACGTCCTCGGGGCGCGCCGCCCGGACGTTGTCCAGGCCGAGGCGGCTCGCGGTGGTGCGCAGCAGGTCGAGGGCGCGCTCGTTGACGTCCACGGCCCACACGGTCGCCCCGGGCGAGCCGAGCGCCATGGTGAGCGCCACCGGCCCCCAGCCGCAGCCGAGGTCGAGCAGGTCGCCGGCCGCCGGCGGCTGCGGGACCTCGCGCAGCAGCACCTGCGTCCCCTTGTCGACCCCGCCGGGGGAGAACACCCCGGCAGCGACGTCGACCTCCACGTCCTGGCCGGCGAGGTGCACGACGGCGCGCCGGCGCTCGGCGGCCGAGGCGGGCTGGGCGGTGAAGTAGTGGTCGGGCTGCTCGGTCACGCGCCGATCCTAGGTCGCCGCCCCCCGGGCGGGGGAAAAAACTCTCCGCCGGGACGATCTGGCGTGGGACCCTTGTTGTAGTCATACGGCGGCCGCACCGCCGATCCCGACCCGAGAGGCACACCTTGACCCACACCCCGACCAACCCCGACACCCCGCAGGCCCAGGAACCGTCCGCCGGGGCCGGCGGCCCCGAGACCTCGGCGGACGCGCGCCGCGAGGCCGAGCGTGACGCCCAGGCGATCGCGCAGGACGTCGTGGCGCGGGTGCTCGCTCGGGCCGGGACGGCGCGGGCGGAGGGCACCACGGTGCACACCACGCACGACGGCGAGCAGCTCGACCTCGAGGAGCGCATCTCGCTGCGCCGCGTCGCCGGGCTCTCGACCGAGCTGGAGGACGTCACCGAGGTCGAGTACCGCCAGCTGCGCCTGGAACGCGTGGTGCTCGTCGGCCTGTACTCCGGCGGCGAGGCCGCGGCCCGCGACGCCGAGGTGTCGCTGCGCGAGCTCGCCGCCCTCGCGGAGACCGCGGGCTCGCAGGTGCTCGACGGTCTGCTGCAGCGCCGTCAGAAGCCCGACCCGGGCACCTACCTCGGCTCCGGCAAGGCGGCCGAGCTGGCGGACGTGGTCGCGTCCGTGGGCGCCGACACCGTCGTCGCCGACACCGAGCTGGCCCCCTCGCAGCGCCGCGCGCTGGAGGACATCGTCAAGGTGAAGGTGGTCGACCGCACCGCGCTGATCCTCGACATCTTCGCCCAGCACGCCAAGTCGCGGGAGGGCAAGGCGCAGGTCGAGCTGGCCCAGCTCGAGTACCTCCTGCCGCGCCTGCGCGGCTGGGGCGACTCGATGTCCCGCCAGGCCGGTGGCCAGGTGGGCGGCCAGGGCGCCGGCATGGGTTCGCGCGGCCCCGGCGAGACCAAGATCGAGCTGGACCGCCGCCGCATCCGCAACCGCATGGCGAAGCTGCGCCGCGAGATCGCCGCGATGGCGCCGTCGCGCGAGACCAAGCGCCTCGAGCGCAAGCGGCACGCCGTGCCCAACGTGGCGATCGCGGGCTACACCAACGCCGGCAAGTCGTCGCTCCTCAACGCGCTCACCGACGCCGGCGTCCTGGTGGAGAACGCGCTGTTCGCCACCCTCGACCCGACGGTGCGCCGCGCGCGCACCGAGGACGGTCGGCCCTTCACGCTGACCGACACCGTCGGCTTCGTGCGGCACCTGCCGCACCAGCTCGTGGAGGCGTTCCGCTCCACGCTGGAGGAGGTGGGCGACGCCGCGCTGCTGCTGCACGTCGTCGACGTCTCCCACCCGGACCCGGAGGGCCAGATCGCCGCGGTGCGCGAGGTGCTCGCCGAGATCCCCGGCATCGCCGACGTGCGCGAGGTCGTCGTGCTCAACAAGGCCGACGTCGCCGACCCGGCCGTGGTCGGCCGCGTGCAGCGCCGCGAGCGGCACAGCGTCGTGGTGTCCGCCCACTCGGGCGAGGGCATGGCCGAGCTGCGCGAGCTCGTCGCGGCCGAGCTGCCCCAGCCGCAGGTCGAGATCGACCTCGTGGTGCCGTACTCGCGCGGCGACCTCGTGCACCGCGCGCACGAGGTCGGCGGGTCCGTGCAGGAGGAGCACCTCGCCGAGGGCACCCGCCTGCGCGGCAGGGTGGACGAAGGGCTCGCCAGCGAGCTCCGCCACGTCGCCGTCACGGCCTGACCCGACGCCGGCGCGGTCGCCCACGGGCTGTGGGCGCCGCGGCCGGAGGTCGGCGGCCCGCCCTAGGATCGACGGGTGACCCCCGCCGACACCCCCGACGCCCAGACGCTCCTCGACCTCGCGGTGGGTGCCCTCGGCGGCGGCCGTCGCGACGGCCAGCACCAGATGGCGACGGCGGTCGCCGAGGCCGTCGACGAGGGCCGGCACCTGCTCGTGCAGGCCGGCACCGGGACGGGCAAGTCGCTGGCGTACCTCGTGCCGGCCGTGCGGCACTCGGTGGTCGACGGCAAGCGCGTGCTGGTCTCGACGGCCACCCTGGCGCTGCAGCGGCAGGTCGTCACGCGGGACCTCCCGCTCGTGGCCGAGGCCGTGGGACCGCGGCTGCCGCGGCTGCCGAAGGTGGCGCTCCTCAAGGGCTGGCACAACTACCTGTGCCGGCACAAGGTGACCGGCGGCTACCCGGTGGAGGGCGCCACCCTCTTCGACCTCCCGGCCGACCCGGGGCCCGGCGAGGGCGCCGGCGCGGAGCAGCACCCGGCGCCCGCCGCCCCCCGCGCCCGGGGCGGTCGGGCCGACGACGCCACGACGCTCGCCGACCAGGTGCGACGCCTGCACGCGTGGGCCGACGAGACGGACACCGGCGACCGGGACGACCTCGTGCCCGGCGTCCCCGACCGGGCGTGGCGCCAGGTGTCCGTCACGGCGCTGGAGTGCCTCGGCAACCGCTGCCCGCTGCTGGCCGAGTGCTTTCCCGAGCGCGCGCGGGCGGCGGCCCGGGAGGCCGACGTCGTCGTGACGAACCACGCGATGCTCGGGATCGCCGTCTCGGGCAGCCCGGGCGTGCTGCCCGAGCACGACGCCGTCGTGGTCGACGAGGCGCACGAGCTCGCGGAACGGGTGACGGCGGCGGCCACCGTCGACCTGTCGCTCACGGTCGTGGAGCACGCGGCACGGCTCGCGCGCCGGCACGGGGGCACCGAGACGGAGGCGCTGGACGCCGCGTCGCAGCGGCTCGGGTCGCTGCTCGCCACGGCGCCCGCGGAGCGCTTCCCGCTCGGCCTCCCGGACGAGCTGCGCGCGTCCGTCGGAGCGGTGCGCGACGCGGCGCGCGAGCTGCTCACCCGGCTCAAGCCGCAGGCGGAGTCCAAGGGCCAGGCCGCCCCGGACGCCGGCATGAAGATGGCGCAGTCCGCGGTGCTGCAGCTCTTCGAGGTCGCCGAGCGGATGGCGGCCGAGGACACGACGTCCGACGTGCTGTGGTGCTCGCGCCCGCCCGAGAACGCGCCCTGGGCGGGCGACGGCGTCACCCGGCTGCACGCGGCGCCGCTCGCGGTGGCGGGCCTCATCCGCACGCACCTGCTCGGGGAGGCGACGGGCGTGTTCACCTCCGCGACGCTCACCCTGGGCGGCACGTTCGACCCGGTCGCGCGGTCGCTGGGCCTCGCCGGCTCCGGCGGGACGGACGAGACGCCGGACTGGAGCGGGCTCGACGTCGGCAGCCCGTTCGACTACCCGCGCCAGGGCATCCTCTACGTCGCCCGCCACCTGCCCGCACCGGGGCGCGAGCCGACCACGGACGCGCAGCTCGACGAGATCGCCGGGCTGATCGAGGCCGCGGGCGGCCGCACGCTGGGACTCTTCTCGTCGCGGCGCGCGGCGCTCGCGGCGGCCGAGGCCATGCGCGAGCGGCTCGACGTGCCGGTGCTCTGCCAGGGCGACGACCAGCTGCCCACGCTGGTGCGCGCCTTCGCGGACGACCCGGCCACCTGCCTCTTCGGCACCCTGTCGCTGTGGCAGGGCGTCGACGTGCCCGGTCCGAGCTGCCAGCTCGTGCTCGTGGACCGCATCCCGTTCCCCCGCCCGGACGACCCGGTCAAGGCGGCCCGCGCGCGGTCCGTCGAGCAGGCGGGCGGCAACGGCTTCATGCAGGTCTCCGCCACGCACGCGGCGCTGCTGCTCGCGCAGGGGGCCGGCCGCCTGGTCCGCACGGCCGAGGACCGCGGCGTGGTCGCGGTCCTCGACCCGCGGCTGGCGACCGCCCGGTACGGGTCGTTCCTCACCCGGTCGATGCCGGACTTCTGGCCGACCACGGACGGCGAGCTCGTCCGTGCTGCGCTGCGGCGGCTCGACACCTAGCCTGGGCCCGTGAACGGCACACGGAGCACGACCAAGCTCGCGATCGTCGGCGCCGGCGCGGTGGGGTCCACCCTCGCGTACGCCGCCCTGGCCCGAGGGGCGGCCCGCTCCGTGGCCCTCATGGACGTCAACCGCGCCAAGGTCGAGGCCGAGGCCCTCGACCTCCGGCACGGCGGCATGTTCATCCCGCAGGCAGAGATCGAGGGCTCCGACGACATCGAGGTGTGCCGGGGCGCGGACGTCGTGGCGGTGACCGCGGGCGCGAAGCAGAAGCCCGGCCAGAGCCGTCTGGACCTGGCCGAGGCGACCGTCGGGCTCACGCGCGCGATCCTGCCGGGGCTGCTCGAGGTGGCCCCCGACGCGATCTACCTCATGGTCACCAACCCCGTGGACATCGTCACGTACGCCGCGCAGGAGATCAGCGGCCTGCCCCGCGAGCGGGTCTTCGGGAGCGGGACGGTGCTCGACTCTTCGCGGCTGCGCGACGCCGTCGCCCGGCACTGCGGGGTCGCCGTCGGGAACGTGCACGCGAACATCGCGGGCGAGCACGGGGACTCGGAGATCGTGCTGTGGAGCTCGGCGTCCATCGCCGGCGTGCCCCTGCTGGACTGGCGCCCGTTCCGGGGGCGTCCGCCGCTCGACGAGCCGGCCCGGCACCGGATCGCGACGGACGTGGTGGAGTCGGCCTACCGGGTGATCGCCGGCAAGGGGGCGACCAACTACGCGGTCGGGCTCGCCGCGACCCGCATCATCGAGGCGGTCCTCAACGACGAGCACCGCGTGATGAACGTGTCGTCACGCCTCGACGGTTTCTACGGGATCGAGGACGTGTGCCTGTCCGTGCCGTCCCTGGTGGACCGGCGCGGGGTCGCGGAGACGATCGACACCCCGCTGTCCGACGACGAGCTGGCCGGCCTGCGGGCCTCGGCCGACAACATGCGCGCGGTGCAGCGCCGCCTGGGCCTCTGAGCCGGACGGCTCAGAGGCTGCGGAGCACCGCCACGACCCGGCCCAGCACCTGGGCCTCGTCGCCCGGGATCGGCGAGTAGGCGGCGTTCTGCGGCATCAGCCAGGTGTGCCCGTCGGCCTGCTTGAAGGTCTTCACCGTGGCCTCGCCGTCGATCATCGCGGCGACGACCTCGCCGTTCTCGGCGACGGGCTGGCTGCGGACCACGACCCAGTCGCCGTCGCAGATCGCGGCGTCGACCATCGAGTCGCCGGCGACCTTGAGCAGGAAGAGGTCCCCGTCGCCCACGATCTGGCGGGGGAGCGGGAACACGTCCTCCACGACCTGCTCGGCGAGGATCGGCCCGCCGGCCGCGATCCGGCCGACCAGGGGGACGTACGACGGCGCCTGTGCGGGCTGGGCGTCCGACCCCGCGACCGACCCGGCGACGAGTCCCTGCGGACGCGGGGCGGCGTCCCGTCGGGCCTCGCCGTCGAGCGTCGGCGCGGTGGGGTCCACCACCTCGATCGCGCGGGGCCGGTTCGGGTCGCGTCGGAGGTAGCCCTTGCGCTCCAGCGTCGTGAGCTGGTGCTTGACGGAGGACGGGCTCGCCAGGCCCACCGCCTCGCCGATCTCGCGCATGGTCGGGGGGTACCCGCGGGCCTCGACGGAGCTGCGGATCGTCTCGAGCACGCGCCGCTGGCGCGGCGTGAGCCGGTCGGCCGAGGGGGCGAGCTCGCTCACGGACGCGAGCGCCGTTCCCGAGCCGCCCGCGGCGTCCTCGGGGGTGTCGTCCGCCGCCGTCCACGGCGACGGAGCCGTCGTGGCCGCCGGGGCCTGGTCCCGTCCGCTGGTCATCGCGTTCTCCGTCCTGCAGGGGCGCGGCCCGCGGGCGGGCCGATGAAATCCGACAAACCTTCCATCGCGCTGCTGGTCACTCTAGGCCAGTTCCCCCTCGACATCAAACATCTGTTCGATCAGACCTCGACCGTGTCGCCCGGACGTGGTACACCTAGTACAGCAGTTCGACGTACAGGTGTTCGACGAACGGATGTTCGACGAGGTGCCGCCCCGGCGGCACGGCGACGTGGACCGGAGGCAGGACGATGCAGAACCCGCGCAGCACCAGCGACGCACCCGGCTTCCTCGGGCTCGGGGGGCTCCGGCTCACCCGGCGGGGCCGGGTCGTGATCGTGGCACTCGCCCTGCTGGTCCTCGTCGGGGCCGGCCTCGTCGGACAGCGCGCCGTCGCGGAGGCGCCCGGCACCGGCGTGGAGGTCCAGCTGCACACGGTCGCGCCCGGGGAGACGCTCTGGCAGTACGCGCAGACGGTGCGCGAGTCGGGCGAGGACCTCCGCGACGTGGTCGCGCAGCTGCGCGAGCTCAACGGCCTCACCACGGCGGAGCTCCAGACCGGGCAGGTCGTGCTCCTGCCGCTCGACTGAGCCGCGTCGGGGCGCTCGCACGTCCGCCTGCGCTGCCGTCGGTGAGAGGATGGTCCCTGCTTGCGCCCGGCGTCGCCCCCCGCTTACCTTGTCGGGCAGCCGGGCGCCGGTCCGGAGCCGAGCGCAGGAGACCAGCGATGCACTGCCCGTTCTGCCGCCATGCGGACTCGCGAGTCATCGACTCGCGCACCTCCGACGACGGTTCGTCCATCCGCCGACGGCGGCAGTGCCCGGCGTGCCAGCGCCGTTTCACGACGATCGAGACGGCCAGCCTGTCGGTCGCCAAGCGCTCCGGCGTCACCGAGCCGTTCAGCCGCGACAAGGTCGTGGCCGGGGTGCGCAAGGCGTGCCAGGGCCGTCCCGTGAGCTCAGACGACCTCGCCGTGCTGGCCCAGAAGGTGGAGGAGACGCTCCGTGCGTCGGGCCGTCCTGAGATCGACGCGAACGAGGTCGGCCTGGCGATCCTCGGTCCGCTGCGCGAGCTCGACGAGGTGGCCTACCTGCGGTTCGCCAGCGTCTACCAGTCGTTCGAGTCCCTGGAGGACTTCGAGAGCGCGATCGTCTCTCTCCGCGCCGAGCGAGAGGCCCGGGACGACGACGCGCGTGAGGCCACTTCCGACGACGGCGCGTCGCCGGATCGCGACGGGGCGGCGAGCCCCGCGGCCACGGGGCGTGAGGCGTCCCGCTGAGCGATGCCCGCCCGGTCCGGGCGAAATGCCCTGGCGTCTCCCAGGGTCGCAGGGCATGCTGGTCGGCACCAGGTGCTGCGCGGTCCGCCGTGCGAGCACGCCCACCCCGACGGACGACGAGGTGACCGTGATGACGACGGACGACTCCAAGGCGGCGAAGCCCTCCGAGGACACGAAGGCGCGCTTCCGGGAGGCGCTGGAGCGGAAGAACGCCGCCAGCCACCCGACCGCCGGCAAGGACGGCAACACCGGCCAGGTGCACGGTTCCGAGACCGCAGGGCCGGTGCAGAAGATGTTCCGCCGCAAGTCCGGCTGAGCCGCCCGGCCGCACGCCGGCCACACGCGCGAAGGGCCTCCCCGGTTCCCCGGGGAGGCCCTTCGCGCGTGTCGGCCCGGGTCAGCCGGCCGCGGGCCCCGGCGGGAACTCGGGCCGCTCGAAGGCGTCCCGGATGCGCAGGCGGATGGTCGAGTCCATCGCCTGCAGCTTCGCCGAGGCTCCGCGCTGCGTGACGTCGGAGATGTCGGTGACCACGTAACCGATCTCGCCGCGTGTGGCGAGCATCTGCGCCTCGATGTTCGCGCCGTGGTCGGCGAACACCTGGTTCACCCGCGCCAGCACGCCGGGCACGTTGCGGTGCAGCAGCATGATGCGACCGACGCCCGTGTGCGCGAGCTGGAGGTTCGGGAGGTTCACGGACAGGGTCGTCGACCCGGTCTGCACGAAGTCGCGCACCTTCTTGGAGACGAACTCGCCGATGGCCTCCTGGGCCTCCTCGGTCGAGCCGCCGACGTGCGGCGTGAGGATGACGTTCGGCAGCCCGCGCAGGGGAGAGGTGAACTCGTCGCCCCGCTTCTTGGGCTCCGTCGGGAAGACGTCGACGGCCGCCCCGCCCAGGTGGCCCGACAGGATGTGCTCGCGGAGCGCCTCCACGTCGACCACGAACCCGCGGGACAGGTTGAGGAAGATCGCACCGGGCTTCATCCCGGAGAACAGCTCCGCCCCGAACAGGCCGGCGTTGCCGGGCCGCCCGTCGACGTGGATCGTCACGGCGTCGGAGACGGCGAGCAGCTCCTCGACGGTCTCGACCCGGTGCGCGTTCCCGAGGGACAGCTTCTCCGCGGTGTCGTAGAACACGACCCGCATGCCCAGGTTCTCCGCGAGCACGGAGAGCTGCGAGCCGATGTTGCCGTACCCGATGATGCCGAGTGTGCGGCCGCGCACCTCGTGCGCGCCGTCGGCGGTCTTGTCCCAGACCCCGTCGTGCAGGGCCTTGTCGCGCACGGTGAGGCGGCGGGTGAGGGAGATGATCTCCGCGACGGCGAGCTCCACCACGGAGCGCGTGTTGGAGTACGGCGCGTTGAAGACCGCGACGCCGTGGGCCGCGGCGGCCTCGAGGTCGATCTGGTTGGTGCCGATGGAGAACGTGCCCACGGCCTGCAGGCCGGGGACGCTCTCCAGGACCTTCCGCGTCACGGTGGTCTTGGACCGGATACCGAGGATCTGGAAGTCCGCGAGGGACTCGATCAGCTCGGCCTCGTCGAGCGCGCCGGAGCGCGTGACGACCTCGATCCCCGCGTCACGGAGATTCTGGGCGGCGACAGGGTGGACGTTCTCGAGCAACAGGGCACGCAGCACGAGCCCATGGTGCGCTGTGCGGGCCCGTGCTCACAAACCCGTCTCACGCCGCGGCGAGCTCCACGATCCCCACGGGGAGCGGCCGCTCGTGCACCACGACGAGGCGCTGGGTGGGCCGGGTCATCGCGACGTACAGGTCCGAGGCGCCGCCCGGTCCGCCGGTGACCGCCTCGGGCTCCACCAGGACGACGGCGTCGAACTCCAGGCCCTTGGTGCCGCGCGGGTCGAGCACGACGACCTGCGCGTCCTCCGGGCGCTGCGCGAGCAACCGGGACGCCTCCGCACGGCCCAGCGCGTCGGGCAGCACCGACTCGACGGCCGTGCGCAGCAGGTCGACGTCGTCCGTCGTGGCGACCACCGCGACCCGGCCCGCCCCGTCGGAGCCGACGAACTCCGCCGCGAGCGAGACCACGTGGTTCACGACCTCCTGCACGAGCGCCGGCCGGGCCGGGCCCGACGGGGTGACGCGGCGCAGCTCGAGCGCGCCCGCCACCTCGCGGGCCGCAGTCAGCGGCGAGGTGGGCAGGCCCGCGGCCGTCGCCATGCGCTGCGCGGCGTCGGCGACCTCGGCCGGCGTGCGGTAGCTGACGGTGAGCTCCTGGAGGCGCCACGAGTCGCCCAGGACGGGCCCGAGCGCGGCGGCCCACGACCGGGCGCCCGCCGCCGACGACGTCTGTGCCACGTCGCCGACGATCGTCATCGAGCGGGTGGGGACGCGGCGCACGAGCATCCGCCACGCCATCGGGGAGAGCTCCTGGGCCTCGTCGACGACGACGTGGCCGTAGGTCCAGGTGCGGTCCTCCGCAGCCCGCTCGGCGGTGGTCAGGCGCGGGCCGGTGGCCTCGAAGCGCGACGCCAGGGTCTCGGCGTCGACGAGTCCGCCGCCCGCGCCGGTGGACTCGAGCACCGAGCGGGCGTACTCCAGCTCGGCAGCGCGCTCGGCCGTCCGCGCCCGGGCCTCGGCGCGCGCGATCGAGCCGTCCTCCCCGAGCAGCTCCGCGGCCTCGTCGAGCAGGGGGACGTCGGCCTCGGTCCACGGGGTGTCCGGGTCGCGCCGCACGGCGGCCCGCTCCCGGGCGGACAGCTCGGGGGCCGCCTCCGCGAGGCGGTGCGGCTTCGCGAAGAGGTCCGCGACGAGCTTTTCGGGCGTGATCGGGAACCAGGCGAGGTTGAGCGCCACGCGGACGTCGCGGTGCGAGCGGAGGTCCTCGGTGACCATCGCGACGTCCTCGGGCGAGAGCTCCGTGTCCGCCGCCGCGCGGTACTGGTCGACGAGCCGCGCCAGCATGTCGCGCACGAAGGTCGCGCGCGCCTCGTTGTGCGGCTTGTGGGTGCGGCGCGCGCGGGCGATCGCGTCGCGCACGTCCCGGCGCCGCACCGCGAGGTCGTACCCCTCGAGCCGGAAGCGCACGTCGCGGGCGGGGACGCGCTCGCGGGCGCGCACGGCGCGGCGCACGACGTCGCGCCACAGCAGGCGCCCCTTGATCTCCGTGGCCTCCGGGCCGTCGACCTCCGTGGCGCGGACGCCGGGCAGCAGCTCGCCGACCGTCGTCGCCACGACCCCCGTCTCGCCGAGCGAGGGGAGCACCTGGTCGATGTAGCGCAGGAACGCGCGGCTCGGCCCGACGAGCAGCACGCCGCTGCGCTCCAGCACGCGCCGGTGGGCGTAAAGCAGGTAGGCCGCGCGGTGCAGCGCGACGGCCGTCTTACCGGTGCCGGGCCCGCCCTGCACGACGAGCGCACCGGCGAGTTCGGAGCGGATGATGCGGTCCTGCTCGGCCTGGATCGTCGCGACGATGTCGGTCATCCGGCCCGTGCGCCGCGCGGCGAGGGACGCGAGCAGCGCGCCCTCGCCGGACAGCGTGGAGGCCGCGAGGGTGCCGTCCGACCCGTCGTCCTCGCCGTCGGCGGCCTGCAGCGCGTCGAGGTCGAGCACCTCGTCCTCCAGGCCGGTCACGGTGCGCCCGCTGGTCACGAGGTGCCGGCGGCGCCGCACCCCCGCGGGGTGCAGGGCCGTGGCCCGGTAGAACGGGGTGGCGGCCGGCGCGCGCCAGTCGGTCAGCAGGGAGCGGTGCTCGTCGTCCGCGAGGCCGATGCGCCCGACGTACCGGGTGTCGCCGTCGTCGAGGTCGAGGCGCCCGAAGGCGAGCCGGTCCTCGACGGCGTCCAGCTGCGCGACGCGGTCCTCGTAGAGGGTGGCGAACGCGTCGCGCTCGCTCCGGTTCTGCGGCGAACCGGAGGGCCCGGACCGGCGGACCTCCACCAGGCGGTCGCGCGTCGCGCGCCGCAGCTCGTCCAGTCGGGCGTAGAGGCCGTCGACGACCCCCTGCTCGCGGGCCAGCTCGTCGTGCCTGCCTGCCACGCATCCTCCCCAGCGTCCTTCGCGCCGCGCGCGGTCGGCGGCGCGGCCACGGTGCGGCGGACCATCATTGCAGATGCCGCGGGCGTCCGGGTGCGCCGTCCGGGCGCCGGGCGGCGACGCGCCGGGCGGCGAGCACCGCCCGGGCGGGTCCGTGCGGGCTAGGATCTGGCCCATGAGCAGCGGCGACGTCCTGCGAGCCGGGTCCGAGGGGCCGGCCGAGGACGCGACGGCCACCGTGCTCCTCGTCGAGGACGACGACGGGGACGCGCTGCTCGTCACGGAGCTGCTCGAGGACGCCGAGGTTCCGGTCGTCCTGCGGCGCGCCCGGTCCGTCGCGGAGGCGGTGGACGCGCTCGCCCGCCCCGGAGGAGCCCCGGGTGTCGACTGCGTCCTGCTGGACCTCGGGCTGCCCGACGCCGTGGGGCTCACGGCCGTGGAACGGCTCCGCGAGGTGGCGGAGCGGGTGCACGACGTGCCCGCCCTCGTCGTGCTCACGGGCCTGACCGGCGGCGACCAGGGGCTGCGGGCCGTGGCCGCCGGCGCCGACGACTACCTGGTCAAGGGCGAGACGGACTCGGGGCTCCTCGGCCGGTCGCTGCGCTACGCGCTGCAGCGCCGCCGGTCCGCCGCCCAGCAGCGCGCCCTGTACCGCAGCGCGGTGCGCGCGGAGGAGACCGCGCGGCTGGAGCGGGCGCTGCTGCCCAAGCCCCTCGTGGGCGACGAGCGGGTCTCCGTGATGGTCGGCTACCTGCCGGGCGGCGGCGGGCTGCTCGGTGGCGACTTCTTCGACACCGTGGAGACCCCCGACGGCACGGTCCTGTCCGTGGTGGGCGACGTGGCCGGCCACGGCCCCGACGAGGCCGCGCTCGGCGCCACCCTGCGCACGGCCTGGCGCACGCTCGTGCTGACCGGGACCGAGCCCGAGCGGATCCTCGAGCACCTGGAGCGCGTGCTCGTGACGGAGCGCCCGCGGCCCGAGGTGTTCGTGACCCTGTGCCAGGTGGTCGTGACGCCCGACCGCTCCGGCGTCGACCTGTACCTGGCGGGGCACCTGCCCCCGCTGCTCATCACCGGCCCCGTGGGAGACCTGCGGTGCGAGGCGCTGCCGCCGACCGGGCGGGGCCGAGCGCTGGGCGTCCCGGTCGAGGGCGGCTGGCAGCCGCGGCGGATCGACCTCGACGGGCCCTTCGCCCTGATGCTGTACACGGACGGGCTCGTCGAGGCGGAGGTCGACCTCGGCGCGTCACCCGCGGACGACCCGGCGCTCGACGGGCTGGGTCGCGACGCGCTCGGCCTCGTCGCCATGCGCGACGAGCGGCCGGCACGGTTCGGTCCCCTGCGGCGGCGCGTGCCGCGGCTCGGGCAGTCCGGGCTGCACGAGCTCGTGCGGGAGGACCTGGTGCGGCACGGCATCGTCGGGGTCGTGGAGCGGGTGCTGCGGCGCGTGCGCGGGCTGCACGGGGGGCCGCTCACGGACGACGCGGCACTGCTGGTCGTCGGCTGGACCGGGCGCGACACGCCGTACCTGGGGGAGCGGTCCTCGACCCTGGCTGACTCGGCCGAGTGGGCCCGGCCGTGAGGCGCGAGCGTCCGCTGCACGACGTCGTCCTGCGGCTCCTCCTCATCGTCGGCGCGGTGCTGCTCCTGGCGCTGGCCGTCGCGCTCGTCGCGATCCAGCGCTCGCTGGTGCTGCTGCGGGTGGGGGCCGGGGACGAGGCCATGGACGCGGCGCACGCGTGGAACCTCACCCTGCTGGTCGTGGTGATCGTGCTCGTGCTGCTCGTGGTCCTCATGGGCCTGTTCATGTGGCGGGCCCTGCAGCGCGGGGTGACGCGGCCGCTGGCGCGGCTCGCCGACTCGGTGCGCGCCGCGAGCACGGGCGAGCACGAGCACGAGATCCGGGTCGAGGGGACGGGCGAGGTCGCGGCGCTCGCCGCCGACGTCGAGCACATGCGCCGCGAGCTGGTGCAGCAGGTCGCGGAGGTGCGAGCGTCGCACGTGGAGACGGAGCGCGCGCACGCCCAGCTCGCGGAGCAGGCGCGGGAGCTGGCGCGCTCGAACCGCGACCTGGAGCAGTTCGCCTACGTGGCGTCGCACGACCTGCAGGAGCCGCTGCGCAAGGTCGCGAGCTTCACCCAGCTGCTGCAGAAGCGCTACGGGGAGCAGCTCGACGACCGGGCGGACCAGTACATCGCGTTCGCCGTCGACGGCGCGCGCCGCATGCAGCGGCTCATCCAGGACCTCCTGAGCTTCTCGCGCGTGGGCCGCTCGGGCAGCGAGCCGGAGGAGGTCGACCTCGAGGAGGTCCTCGACCAGGTGCGGCACGACCAGGGCGACCGGATCGCCGAGGCGGGCGCCGAGGTCACCCACGACCCTCTCCCGGTCGTGCGCGGGGAGCGTCCGCTGCTCGCGATGCTGCTGACCAACGTGGTGGGCAACGCGGTGAAGTTCCGCGACCCGGCGCGGCCGCCGCGGGTGCACCTGTCCGCGCGGCGCCTGCCGGCCCCCGAGGCGGGCTGGGAGATCTCGTGCACGGACAACGGGATCGGCATCGACCCGCAGTACGCCGAACGGGTCTTCGTCATCTTCCAGCGGCTGCATCCCAAGGACGTCTACACCGGCACGGGCATCGGGCTCGCCCTGGTCAAGCGCGTGGTCGAGCACCACGGCGGGCGCGTCTGGCTCGAGCCGGCCGACGGCGGCGGAACCACCGTCCGGTGGACCCTGCCGGACCGTGACGAGGCGACGGGCACCATCGTCGGTTAGGCTCGAGGTCGTCGCTGACCTGCGACGACGCACGAGCGGTGCGCCCCGACCGGGGCCCCGACGACGCCGAGGAGTGTGCATGGCGGACCACCAGACGGGCATCGAGGTCCTCCTCGTCGAGGACGATCCGGGCGACGTGCTGATGACGCGTGAGGCGTTCGAGGAGCACAAGGTCGTGAACCGGCTCTCCGTGGTCGCGGACGGTGTGAGCGCGATGGCGTACCTGCGCAAGGAGGGCGAGCACGCCCAGGCGGCGACGCCCGACCTGATCCTGCTGGACCTCAACCTGCCGAGGATGGACGGCCGCGAGGTGCTCGCGGCCGTCAAGGCGGACGAGCGGCTCAAGCACATCCCGGTGGTCGTGCTGACGACGTCCGAGGCCGAGGAGGACGTGCTGCGGTCGTACTCGCTGCACGCGAACGCGTACGTGACGAAGCCGGTCGACTTCGACAGGTTCCTCCAGGTGGTGCGGCAGATCGACGACTTCTTCGTCACGGTGGTGCGTCTGCCGCGTCGCTGACGCGCGTCCGACGCGCGGGGCGGCGGCCGGGAAGGATCCGGGCGCCGGCGAGGTTGTCACTCCTGCGGGCGCGAGCCCGCCGGCGAGAGCCGGGCAGGCGAGAGCCGGGCGGATCGACGCCCGGCAACCCGAGGAGGAGACCGTTGCTGGACCCGCAGAGCATCTACGAGGTCGACGAGGCCGCCGTCGCGCGCGTCCTGCCCCGCCGTGGGGACGACGCGCCGTCGACCGGCGAGGGCCCCGTGCTGCTGCACGCGCTGGACGGGTTCGTCGACGCCGGCTCCGCGGGAGAGATCGCCGTGGGGCACGTCACGGAGGAGCTGGCCACCACCCGACTCGTCACCTTCGACGTCGACCGGCTGCTCGACTACCGGTCCAAGCGGGTCGGGATGACGTTCGACGCCGACCGCTGGTCGTCGTACGACGAGCCGTTCCTCGCGATCGACCACGTGGCGGACCGCGAGGGCACGGGGTTCCTGCTGCTGCACGGGTCCGAGCCCGACCTGCAGTGGGAGCGGGTGGTGGCGGCGGTGAAGGGGCTGGTCGAGCGGTTCGACGTCTCCCTGACGGTGGGCTTCCACGGGATCCCGATGGGCGTGCCGCACACGCGGCCGCTGTCCCTGACGGCGCACGGCACGCGGCCCGGGCTGGTCGAGGACTACACGTCGTTCTTCGGCACCGTGCGCGTGCCCGGTTCCATGGCCGCGCTGCTGGAGTACCGCCTCGGCGAGGCCGGGCACGACGCGATCGGGTTCACCGTGCACGTGCCGCACTACCTGGCGCAGTCCCGCTACACGCCCGCCGCGGTGGTGGCGCTGCGCCACGTCGAGCGCGCCACGGGCCTCGACCTGGCGACCGGGCTGCTCTCCGAGGCGGCGGCGGACGCGACGATCGAGGTCGAGAAGCAGGTGGGGGAGTCCGCCGAGGTGAAGGCCGTCGTCCAGGCGCTCGAGGAGCAGTACGACGCGTTCACGCGTTCGGTGGGCCGCCCCAGCCTCCTGGCCGAGCAGGCGCCCCTCCCGACGGCCGACGAGCTCGGCGCCGAGTTCGAGCGCTTCCTGGCCCAGCGGGACGACGGCTGACGGACCCCGCTGCGGACGGCGTCCCGGATGGCCGTTGCGCGGCATCCGCGGCATATCCGTGGCACACCGGTGTGGTCCGTGCCACACTGACCGCGTTGCAGAGGCGTCCCCACGCAGGTATCGGCGGCGGCCTGTGCAGCGACGGGTGGCCGTCCGGCCCGCCCGTGACCGTTTGTGGACGGAAGGTCGAAGGATCAGCATGGCGCAAGGTTCTGTGAAGTGGTTCAACGCGGAGAAGGGCTTCGGCTTCATCGCGCAGGACGACGGTGGCGCGGACGTCTTCGTGCACTACTCCGCGATCCAGTCGCAGGGGTACCGCAGCCTGGAAGAGGCTCAGCGGGTCGAGTTCGAGATCACCCAGGGCCCGAAGGGCCCGCAGGCGGAGCAGGTCGTCCCGCTCTGACCTCGGTTCGACCCGACGACGGCCGCGTCCCTGGGGGGCGCGGCCGTCGTCGTTCCCGGTGGCGCCGGCCGACCTGGTCCGTGCCGGCGGCTCAGGTCCCCGCGAAGCGCGCGAGCTCCTCGCCGACGAGGAGCCTGGTGGGGACGGGCAGGCTGCGCAGGTCCCGGGCGAGCGCGGCGTCGTCCAGGTCGACGCCGGCGCCGTGGGGCCCCTCCTGGGTGCCCGTGCCGGCCGCGCCGTCGTCCGGCAGTCCCCGCACGGCGACGAGCACCACGTTGCCGTAGCGGCGGCCCTTGAGGATCGCGTGCTCCGCGATCACCCCGATCCGCCCGTCGCGGACGGCGCCGTCGCCGAACGCCCCGGCGAGGGTGGTGACCTCCCGCCGTGCGAGGTGCAGCGGGGGCCGGTCCGCGCAGTTGGCGAGGAGTACGCCGCCGGGCCGGAGCACGCGGTGCGCCGCGGCCGCGAAGCCGGCGTCCGCCAGATGGTCGGGCGTGCGGTCGCCGGCGAACACGTCGCGGACCACGACGTCGAAGGACTCCGGGGCCAGGGACGCGAGGGCGTGGCCGGCGTCGTCCGCCCGCAGCCGCAGCAGGGGGGAGCGCGGGAGCGTGAACCAGGTCCGCACGAGCTCGAGCAGGCGGGCGTCGACGTCGACGCCGAGCTGGCGCGAGCCCGGCCGTTCGTGCTCGACGTGCCGTGCCAGGGCGCACCCGGCGGCACCGAGGTGCAGCACGCGCAGCGGTCCCGCGGGCAGCGCGGCCAGCACGGCCGCCATCTGCTGCATGTACTCGAAGGCGAGGAACCCGGGGTCGGCGAGGTCCAGGGCCGAGCTCGGCACGCCGTTGACGTGCAGCGTCACCCGGTCGGGGTGGTCGGGGTCGCGCTCGACGCGCGCGGTCCCCGTGTCGATCGGCACGTCGCCGTCCGGGAATGTCGGTGCGTCCGGGGATGCTGGGGGGCGTCGACCGGACCGGCGGTCGGGGCGCGAGCCGCCTCGGGAGGTTCGGGGCATGGGATCAGTCTCCCCGGTCCGCGACGATGGTCGCGTCGGGTCGGCGGTTGACAGGGATCGAACAGGTGTTCGACACTGGACGGGCGCGGGGTAGGCCGCGGAGCACGGGAGGTGCAGGATGTCGGCTCGCACGAGATCTGCCAGGACGAGTGGTCATGGCCCCACCGGCGCGGGCGCACTGCCCCCGAGCCCCGAGGTGACCCGCCTGCTGGACCGGTCGGACGCGGAGCTCGCGGCCGCCGCGACCGCGGCCGACCCCGCCGACCGCTTCGTGCACGCCCACCTCGCCGCGCTCCGGGCGGCCGCCGCCGTGGTCGCGCTGCGCGGGCGCCCGTCGGCGCGGACGAGGGCGCGGTCGGTGTGGGACATGCTGGCGCTCGTGGAGCCGGAGCTCGCCGCCTGGTCGGGGTACTTCGCGTCCGGGGCGCGGGTGCGCGCGGCGGTCGAGGCGGGCCTGGAGCCCGAGGTCGACGCCCGCCGCGCGGCCGAGCTGGTCGCGTGCGCCGAGGACTTCCGGGACGAGGTGGGTCTGCTCGTCGACCCGCGCGCCGGGTTCGCGCGCCCGCTCGCCGTGGCGCCGGCGGCGTCGTGAGCAGAGGCCCGCGGGCCACCGGCGCGTTCCGCGACTGGGGCTCGGACGAGTCGGGCACCTCGGTGCTCCACGTCGACATGGACGCCTTCTTCGCGTCCTGCGAGCTCGTGCGCCGACCGGAGCTGCGCGGGCGCCCGGTCATCGTGGGTGGCCGGGAGCGCGGCGTCGTGCTCGCGGCGACGTACGAGGCCCGGGCGTTCGGCGTCCGCTCGGCGATGTCGATGGCGGCGGCGCTGCGTCTGTGCCCGCAGGCGGTCGTGGTGCCCCCCGACCATCGTCTTTACCACGACGTGTCCGAGTCGGTCATGGAGATCCTCTCCACGGTCACGCCGCTGGTGGAGCGGATCTCGGTCGACGAGGCCTTCCTCGACGTGAGCGGCGCGCGCCGCCGGCTCGGCTCGCCGACGACGATCGGGGCGCGGCTGCGCGAGCAGGTCCGCGCGGAGCACGGGATCACGTGCTCCGTCGGTGTCGCGCGGAACAAGTTCGTGGCCAAGCTCGCCTCGACGCACGCGAAGCCGGACGGGATGCTGCTCGTGCCGGCGGACGCCACGGTGTCGTTCCTGCGGACCCTGCCGGTCGGCGCGCTCTGGGGCGTGGGGGAGAAGACGGAGGCGGCGCTCGGGCGCTGGGGCATCACCACGGTCGCCGAGCTCGCCGACACGGACGTGCCCACGCTCCAGGCGGCCGTGGGTTCCGTGGCCGGTGCGCACCTGCACGACCTGGCGTGGGGACGGGACCCGCGACCGGTCGTCCCGGGTCGCGAGGAGCGGAGCGTGGGCGCCGAGACGACGTTCGAGCGCGACCTGTCGGACCTGGTCGCGGTGGAGCAGCGCGTGCTCGAGCTCGCCGACCGGGTCGCCGCCCGGATGCGCCACCAGGGTGTCGTCGCCCGCACGGTGGCGATCAAGGTGCGGACGAGCGACTTCCGCACGCTGACCCGGTCGCGCACGCTCGCCGGGCCGACCGACGTGGCGCGTGAGATCTATCTCGTCGCTCGCGACCTGCTGGCCGCGGCTGACCTCCGCGGCCTTCCGGTACGGCTGGTCGGCGTGCGCGGGGAGAACCTGCAGGTCAGGGCCGGTCTCGCCGAGCAGGTGACGCTGGACGAGGCGGTGGATCCGCGCCAGGAGGCGCGTCGCGAGGCCGAGCTGGCGCTCGACGCGGTCCGGGAACGGTTCGGAAGTTCGGCGATCACTTTGGGCGCGGCATCGAGGCGCCGTCAAGGTTCACCCTCGCCGACTACCATGCCGGGCAGCGCGGGCATATCCTGAGCACGTAACCGTTCCACCGCGAGACCCGGGGGGACTCGATGCCACTGTCCGAGTACGAGCAGCGAGTGCTGGAGCAGATGGAGCGCGCGCTGAGCAGCGACGACCCTCGTCTGGCCAACACGCTGCAGCAGGCGCGCCGCCGGTCGCCCCTGCGATTTGTCCTGGCCGGCGTCGGAGTCGTTGCCGGGCTGTTGCTGCTCGTGGTCGGTGCCGCGACGTCGCAGGCATGGGTCGGCGTCGTGGGGTTCGTCCTCATGTTCGCCGGCGTGGCCTACGCGTTCGCCGCCCCCCGCAAGTCCGGTCCTACCGGCGTCGTCCGACCCGACGGCACGGTCGACCCGACCGTCAACCCCGACCGGGCCCGTCCCGGCGGGACCAGCACGCGCCCTCCCGCCGCCGCCGCGGCGAAGAAGGAGGGCTTCCTTGCCCGGCTCGAGGAGCGCTGGGAGCGGCGACGCGACCAGGGCCGCTGAGCGACTCTCCTCACCGAACTCCATACCGCGCGCGCCACGCCCCAGCGTGGCGCGCGCGGGTGCGTGGGCCCGAAACCCTGGTGCGGGCCGTTGCTGCGGTCCGCTGTGCGGCGGAGGCGCTGACCCACGGCGTCCCGCACCGGCGTCGGGCGCCGTGGGCCTGGCGTCGTTCGGACGTCGGTGCGACCGACGCGCGCGCCAGCGTCAGCGCGACCCGAGACTCTCGCCGAGCCCCGCCGTCACCGCCCCGGTGAGCCGTTCCAGCTCCTGGGGCTCGGGGACGCGGGGTGTTCGCGCGTACCGGCTGGACTCCGCGGCCCCGGCCAGCGCCGCCAGGTCCTCGACCACCTCGGCGGGGAGGTCGTGCCCGGTCCGTGCCGTCACGGCCGAGGCGATGGCCTCCGGGGCCCGGCGGAGCGTCGTGGCAGGAGGCAGGCGCACGCCCTCGGACGCCAGCGCGGCGAGGACCTGCTGCCACGCGAGCTCCGGGTCCAGCTCCTGCGCGTCCCTGCGGCGGCGCAGGAGGAGCAGCACGAGCCCGCCCGTGATGACGACGATCAGTGTGCCGCTCGTGATCCACACCCAGGCGGGGAGCCCGGTGTCGACGACGGGGGTCGCGGCCACGGCCGTGGAGGCGGTGGGCGAGGCGTCGTCCGTCGGGGTGCTGCCCGGGCTCGACTGCCGACCGCGGAGGTCGTCCGCGGTCGGGACCGCTGCCGGGCCGCCCTGGACGCGGGGCATCGTGTACTCGGGCGGGCTCCCGGTCTGCTGTGCCGGCGTGGGCTCGAACCGTACCCAGCCGGTGCCGGGGAAGTAGATCTCCGGCCAGGCGTGCGAGTCCTGCCCCGTGATCTGCCAGCTGGTCTCGCCCGTGCGGTCGCCCGGGAGGTAACCGACCGCGAGCCGGGCGGGGATCCCGAGGGACCGCGCCATGACCACCATCGTCGTGGCGAACTGGATGCAGTACCCCGTGCGGTCCTGCAGGAAGTCCCAGACCGGGTCGCCCGTGCCGCCGCGGGGGATGGTGGTGGAGTAGGTGAAGCGGGTGGGGTCGCGCAGCCACCGCTGCAGCGCCACGGCCTGGTCGTAGGAGGTCTCGGCGTCGTCCGCCACGTCCCGCGCGGTCTGCGCGACGTCGTCGGCGTGCGGGGTCCCCGGGACCTGCGTGTACACCGCGTCGAGGTCTGCCTCGGGCGCGGCGCGCAACGTGTCGGGCGTGAGGTCGCGCTCGTGGACGGTCAGGGTGTAGGTGTCCCCGGCGCTCGTCAGGCCGCCGACGACCTCGTCCCGGGCGGGGTCGTAGCCCCACTGCCCGGCGCTCGCGCCCGTGGCCACCTGGCGGGGGTCGATGGAGAGGGGCAGCTTGTCGTCCCGCAGCTCGCCGACGTCCACGGTGACCGTGCGGACCGCGCCTGCGGCGGACGGCGGGTCGTCCGGCCAGAGGACGTCGCCGGCGGCGAACTCCCGCCCGCCGCGCTCCTCGCCGCGCTGCCAGCGGCGCCCGTCGAAGGCGGTGGCGGTGTAGCTGCGCAGCGGTCCGACGTCCGCGTCGGACCCGGTGTCGTAGGAGAGGACGACCGACCCCGAGCGTTCCGTGAGGCTGCGCAGGATGTCGAGGTCCTCGGAGAGCCGGATCGTGTCACCGGTCGTGGTGAAGGCCCGGTACCAGCCCGCGGGCCCGCCGGGGAGCGCGCTCGACGCGCTCCCGACGAGGCCTGCGACGATCGCGAGGACGGCCGCCGCCGCGGTCGTGGCGACCGCGCGGGAGCGTTCCGCGCGCCGGACCGGCGCCGGGGTCCGTTCCTGACGGCGAGCCCTCGCGACGAGCGGGCCGTCGAGCGTGAGCAGGAGCAGCAGCGCGGTGACGGTCACCACGAACACGCCCCAGGGCACCCGGCCGGTGAGCACGAGCGGGGGGCACCACAGTGCCAGGAGCGGCAGGCCGACCGCCGCGGGGCGGCGCAGCGGTCCCGCGAGCACGTCCGCGAGGAGGAGGACCAGGAGGGTGCCGCCCACGGCGAGCAGCCCGATGGGGACGCTGCCGGTCACGGGGGCCACCTCGGAGCGCGCGATCTCGCCGGCCTCACCGAGGCGGGCCATCACCCGGGAGACGTGCTCCGGCGTCACGACGAGCGTCGGGTCGGCGGTCGGCCCGCCGAACCGTGCGAGGACGAACCAGGCGGCGACGACGCCACCGAGGACGGTCGGCCATGCCGACCCGGTCTCGCGGGTGCGCCGGCCCCGGGCGCGTGCCCGTCGCTCGATCGTCACGCGGGCGGTGACGGTCGTCGTGCTCACGAGGGCGATGCCGAGGAGACCCGCCCGCGTCCAGCCGCCGGGCAGCACGATGCCGGTGAGCGCGAGCATGGACGCGGCGACGGCGACGGCGACCAGGACGCCCGCCGCGATCGTGCGGGCGGTCGGGCCCGCGTGGGCGGGGATCATGCGACCCCCTCGGCGAGCAGCGCCCAGGCGTGGTCGGGCGGTGTCCCGGGCCGGCAGGTCGCGACCCGCCAGCCCGCCGCCCGCAGCTCCGTCACCGTGTGCTCGGCGCGGCTCGGCCCGCCGGCGTCCCGCCTCCCCGGGGCGTCGGGCGTGACGACGAGCGCCCAGCAGGTGCCTTCGACGCCAAGCTCGGCGATCTCCCGCAGGGTGGCGGCGGGCTGCGGTCCCAGCACCGCCACCGTGACCTCGTCCTGGGTCCGAGTCGTGCGCAGCGACCGGACGGTCTGGAGCGTGGCGCGCTCGGCGTCCGTGGCCCCCCGGTGCCCGTGCAGGTCGACGGTCGAGTCGAGGACGGCCGCGCGCCCGGTGCGCGCGCCCGCGGCGAAGGGCACCGGCGCGGGCCCGGCGCCGGTCGGCACGAGCCGCGCCGGGTGCCCGGCGTCGAGGAACGAGACGGCGACCGAGGCGGCGAGCTCCACCGCGACCTCGCCCTCCGCGTGCGACCGCACGCCCCGGGAGGTCGGCCAGGCCCCGGTGCGCGGGTCGACCGGCGGCGGCAGGAGGGAGCGGTCGAGCAGCACGGTCACGGGGCGCACGCCCGCGCTCTCGTCCGCGCGGACCATGAGACGGCCCTGCCGCGCGGAGCCGGCCCAGTGCACCCGGCGGGGGTCGTCGCCCGCGACGTACTCGCGCAGCACGGAGTCGTCCGTCGACGCGAGCCGGGCGCCGGTGGCGGCGCGGTCGACCTCGCCGAGCACCCGGGTGCGCGTGGGCAGCTCGACCGTGCGGGGCCACACGGCGACGCGGGTCGCCGCGCCGAGGGGCTGCGTCGTGCGGACCAGCCCGAAGACGTCCGTGCGCGTGGTGAGCAGGGGGCCGAGCGCCCAGCGTCCGCGGCGTGACGGCGTGAGCGCGTAGGAGACCGCGATGCGGTCGGCGTGCGCGGTGACGCGCGCGCGGATGCCGTGCGGCCCGGCGAGCTCGTGCGCGGCCTGCTCGGACAGCCGCAGGCGCGCCAGGCGTTCGTAGGCCGCGCCGGTGCGTGCCCGGGCGCCGACGACGAGACGGACGGCGGCCGTCTGGTCGCGTACCACCGGGTTCGGCGTGAGGTCGCGCGTGACGATCAGCGCGCCGCGGCCGGCGTCGAGGCGCTGGACGCCCATGAGGGTCCATGCGAGGAGGACGGCGAGGACGGCGGCGGCGCCGAGGCCGACCACGTCGGGCAGCTCGAGCAGCGCCCCGGCCACGCCGAGCAGCACCCCCGCGACCAGCAGCGCGAGCCCGCGGCGCGTGGGCCGGACCCGGGCGAGCCGCCGCAGGGCCGGGCGGGTGACCTTCCGGGGTCCGTGGCCGGGCGGGGCCCCGTCGTCGGCCCGGCCCACGGGAGGGCGGTCGGCGGCGGCCTCGCCGGCCGTGCCGGTCATGGCCGGTGCCCCTACCTGCCCCGTGCGGGCCGCGCGAACGACCCGGCGGGCAGGTGAGCCGGCGCGAGGCGGCCGCCGGGGACGGAGGTGCGCTGGACGATCTCGTCGATCACGTCCTCGGCCGTCACGCCGCCGAGCCGCGACTCGGTGTTGAGGATGAGGCGGTGCGCGAGGACGGGGACGGCGAGGGTCTGGACGTCGTCCGGCAGCACGTGGTCGCGGCCGTCCATCGCGGCGAAGGCCTTGGCGGCGCGCAGCAGCTGGAGCGACGCGCGCGGCGACGCGCCGAGCCGGAGGCCCTCGTGCGCCCGGGTCGCGCCGACGAGGTCGAGCACGTACTGCTTGACGGGCGGCGCGGCGTAGACGGCCCGGACGAGCCGGGCGTAGCGCAGGATGTCGTCGCCGGTCGTGACGGGCGACAGGTGGGCGAGCGGGTCCGCGGTCTCCTGCCGCTCGAGCATCTGCAGCTCGGCGGCGGCGTCGGGGTACCCGACGGTCAGGCGCGCCATGAAGCGGTCGCGCTGGGCCTCGGGCAGCGGGTAGGTGCCCTCCATCTCGACCGGGTTCTGCGTCGCGACGACGAGGAACGGCCGCGGGAGCGCGTGGGTGGTGCCGTCGATGGTCGTCTGGCCCTCCTCCATGCACTCGAGGAGCGCGGACTGCGTCTTGGGGGAGGCACGGTTGATCTCGTCGCCGATCACGACGTTGTTGAACACCGGCCCGGGCCGGAACTCGAAGTCGTGGGTGGCCGTGCGGAAGATGTTCACCCCGGTGAGGTCGCTCGGCAGCAGGTCGGGCGTGAACTGGATACGCCCCACCCGGCAGTCGATGCTGCGGGCGAGCGCCTTGGCCAGCGTGGTCTTGCCGACACCGGGCACGTCCTCGATCAGCAGATGACCCTCGGCGAGCAGGACGGCGACCGTCACCTCCGCGAGCCTGGAGCGCCCCGACACGACCGAGTCGACCGCCTCCCGCACGCGCGCGGTGGCGGCGACGAGCTCGTCGAGGCTCCCGGTGTCCTCCGTCTCCGTACGTGCGTCGGCGAGCGTGGGGGAGACGGGTTCTGGGTGCACGGGTGACCTCCGGTTCACGTGCTCGTGACGGTGATCGCAGCCTAATGGAATCGCGGCCGAACGTGACGACGATCACCCGCTCCACATCGCTCCACGGGGCGCCTCCCGACGCCGGCGCGCGGCCTCGCGACGCGCCCGGCAGGCGGTGGGGCGCCCCCACCACCGGGCGTCCGCGCCCGGTGGAGCCCGCACCCCTCCCCGCCCTCCACCGCGCGCCACCCGGCTGACCTGCGAGGACGTCCGCCAGGCGGGTGAGATGGGGAGAACTCCCCGTCTTTTGCCGCGCCCGGTGGAGGAAAGTGGAGTAGCGTGGAGCATGCGGGAGCGCGAGGGGAGGTGCGAGCCGTGGCAGGTCTGGACGACACGTTTCCGGGGGCCGGGCTGCTGCTGGGCACCTACACCCCCAAGCTCGACGAGAAGGGCCGGCTCATCCTCCCCGCGAAGTTCCGCGCCCGACTCGCTCCCGGACTCGTCATGACGAGGGGGCAGGAGCGCTGCCTCTTCCTCCTTCCCATGGACGAGTTCGGCCGCATGTACGAGCAGGTCCGGCAGGCGCCCGTGACCAGCCGGCAGGCGCGCGACTACCTGCGCGTGTTCCTGTCGGGTGCGAGCGACGAGCTGCCGGACAAGCAGGGGCGGGTGGTCGTCCCGGCCGCCCTGCGCGCGTACGCCGGTCTCGACCGGGACGTCGCCGTGATCGGCGCCGGCACCCGCGTCGAGGTGTGGGACCGGACCACCTGGGAGACCTACCTGGCCGAGCAGGAGTCGTCGTACTCCGAGACGTCCGAGCAGATCTTCCCCGACCTGCAGTTCTGAGCACGGAAGTCCCAGCGCACGCACAACCGCACAGCAGCACCGGCGCCCCGCGCCGGCCCCGGGCCCCGCACGACGAGGCCTCCTCCCGCGAGGGTCTGGCGCACTTCCCCGGCGCCAGAACGACGCGGAGGGAGACCTGGCCGGGCGGGGCCCCGAGCACCACGACGAGACCGCACGACGCACGAGAGGAGGACCACCGATGAGCACACCGGACGAGCCGCGACCCACGGGCGATCGGCACCTGCCCGTGCTGCTGCAGCGGTGCGTCGACCTTCTCGCGCCGGCGCTCGCGGAGCCGGGCAGCGTGCTGGTCGACTGCACGCTCGGCATGGGCGGGCACACCGAGGCGGTGCTGGAGCAGGTCCCGACGGCCCGCGTGGTGGGGATCGACCGCGACACCCAGGCGCTGCGCCTCGCCGGCGCGCGGCTCGCGCGCTTCGGCGACCGGTTCACGCCCGTGCACGCGGTGTACGACGAGATCGGCGACGTGGTCGCAGAGCTCGGGCTGGACGGCGTCCAGGGCGTCCTCATGGACCTGGGGGTGTCCTCGCTCCAGCTCGACGAGGCCGGCCGCGGGTTCGCCTACGCGCAGGACGCCCCGCTCGACATGCGGATGGACCAGACGCGCGGCGCCACCGCCGCCGACGTGCTGAACACCTACGACGAGCGCGCCCTGAGCCGGGTGCTGCGCGAGTACGGCGAGGAGCGGTTCGCGCCGCGCATCGCGCGGGCGATCGTGCGCCGCCGTGACGAGCGCCCCTGGGAGCGGACGGGCGAGCTGGCCGACCTCGTGCGCGCGTCCATCCCGGCGGCCGCGCGGCGCACGGGCGGCAACCCGTCGAAGCGGACGTTCCAGGCGCTGCGCATCGAGGTGAACGGCGAGCTCGAGGTGCTCGAGCGCGCCGTCCCGGCCGCGATCGAGGCGCTCGCGACGGACGGCCGGATCGTCGTCGAGTCCTATCAGTCGCTGGAGGACCGCATCGTCAAGCGGGCCCTGGCCCGGGGGACGACGTCGAGCGCCCCGGCTGGCCTGCCCGTCGAGCCCGAGACGCACAAGCCCTACCTCGAGGCCCTGACCCGGGGCGCCGAGGAGGCCGACGAGGCCGAGCTCGAGCGCAACCCGCGGGCCGCGTCGGTCCGCCTGCGCGCCGCCCGCCGCGTCCGCCCGACCCCCGACCACCTGCGCACGACCGCCACGCGCCCGACGAAGGAGGACCGCCGATGAGCGCCCTGCGTGCCCCCGCCACCCCCGGGACCCGCCCCGCCCCGGGGCGCCGCGCTCCGCTGACCTCGCTGCCGGGCGGCGCGGCCGACCGTGGGCGGCGCCTCGACGCGGTCCGGGCCCCGCTCCAGGCGACGTCGGGCGTGCCGTTCCTCGTGCTGTGCGCGCTCGTCCTCGCCGGGGCGCTGCTCGCCGCCCTGCTCCTCAACACGTCGATGGCGCGCGGCTCGTACGAGGCCGCACGCCTGCAGGCCGAGGTCGGCCGGGTGGCGCAGGACGTCCAGACCAGCCAGGAGCAGCTGCGGGCCGCCGAGGCGTCCCTGGCGGATCGGGCCACGAAGCTCGGGATGGTGCCGGCCGAGGACCCGACGATGATCAGCGTCGAGCAGCGCGCGAAGGTCGGCATCGGCGAGACCGGCGCGAAGGGCGACCAGGAGGCGCCGTGAGCGAGCGGCGGACGCCCCCGGGCGCGCGCGGCGGCCCCGGCGCCCGGGGCGGGGCGGCGGGCGGTCGTCCGACACGCCAGGGCACGACGCGCCCGACGCGAGGTGCCGCGCCGCAGACTCGGGGGGTGAGCTCCTCCCGACCCACGTCCGGCGCCGCGGCGCGCACCCCGTCGGCCGGCCGCACGACGAGCCGGGCCACGACACGGACCACGGGCAGGACCGCGGCGCGGTCGGCGCCGCAGAAGTCGGAGCAGAAGGCGCCGCGGAAGTCTCCGCAGAAGGCCGGGACCGCCGTCCGAGCGACGGGTCGGGGCACGGTCGGCTCCGGCGCCCCGCCGCGACCGCGCGCGGGACGCCCTGGCGGCCGCCGCCCGGGCGACCCGGAGCGGCGCCAGCGCTGGATCATGGTCGCGGCCGTGCTCGTCCTGACGGTGTTCGTCGGGCGTCTCGTGCAGGTGCAGATCTTCCAGGGTCCGGCCCTGGCGGCCAAGGCGCAGGAGGCGCGGACCACGCAGTCGGTGGAGGTCGCGCACCGGGGCGACATCGTCGACGCGACCGGCCGCGTGCTCGCGACGTCGGTGGACCGGTACACCGTCGCGGCCGACACCCTGGCGATCCAGAGCTTCCAGGGCGGGCAGCGCGTGGACGCGGCCACGGGCAAGGCGGTGCAGGACGGCGCCCTCGGGGTCGCGCAGCTGCTCGCGCCGATCCTCGACGAGCCGCCCGCCGAGCTCGCGGCGAAGCTCAACGGCAAGAAGCAGTACGTGATCCTCGCCCGCAACGTGGTGCCCGAGGTGCAGCGGGCGATCGCCAAGCTGGACCTGCAGGCGTACATCCGGACGGATCTCACGTCCCGCCGCACCTACCCGTCCGGGGTGGTCGCGGGCACCTTGGTCGGCTTCGTCGACCAGGACCAGGTGGGTCAGGGCGGGCTCGAGCGCGCGTACGAGGACGTCCTGGCGGGCACGGACGGCAAGGTCACGTTCGAGCGCGGCCGCGACGGCGTGGAGATCCCCAACTCCGAGCGGGACGCGACACCGGCGGTGCCGGGGAGCGACGTGCAGCTGACGATCGACGCCGACGTCCAGTGGAAGGCGGAGGAGCTGCTGGACGACGCGGTGTCGAAGTCGGGGTCCGCGTACGGCATGGCGGTCGTCCAGGACGTGCGGGACGGCACGGTGCTCGCGGTGGCGGACTCCGGCGACGTCGACCCGAACGACCGGTCGACCTCGGCGGTGGCGAACGGGTCGCGGGCTGTCAAGGACGTCTTCGAGCCCGGGTCGACGGGCAAGGTGATCACCATGGCGGCCGCCCTCGAGGAGGGCTACTGGACGCCCGGCAGCACGTTCACCGTGCCGTACCGGTACACCGCGCCCAACGGCGAGACGTTCAAGGACTCGCACGAGCACGACGTGCAGCACCTGACCCTGGCGGGCGTCCTGGCGCACTCGTCGAACACCGGGACGGTGCAGATCGGCGAGAAGATCCCCGAGCAGGTCCGCTACGACTACCTCGGCAGGTTCGGCTTCGGGCAGCCGACGGGGCTGGGGCTGCCCGGCGAGTCCGCCGGCATCCTGCCGTCGAGGTCGAGCTTCGCGCACGACGCCCGCACCCCGTACACGATCCTGTTCGGACAGGGCGTGGCGGTGAACGCGATGCAGGCCACGCAGGTGTTCTCCACGGTCGCGAACGGCGGCGTCCGGGTCGAGCCGAGCCTGGTGGCGGGCACGCGGGCCGCCGACGGCACCTTCACGCCGGCCGAGGCGCCGCAGAAGTCGCGCGTGGTGTCCCAGAAGACGGCCGACTCGCTCATGCGGATGATGGAGTCGGTGACGGGGGAGGAGGGGACGGCCGCCAACGCGCGCGTCCCCGGCTACCGCGTGGCGGGCAAGACGGGCACCGCCCAGATGTGGCTGCCCGGCGGCGGCACCACGTACATGGCCTCGTTCATCGGCGTCGCGCCGGCCGAGGACCCGCGGTACACGGTGTCCGTGTTCCTGCGGAGCCCGCAGTCGTCCATCTACGGCGGCGTGGTCGCGGCGCCCGTGTTCAGCGACCTCATGGGGTACACGCTGCAGAAGATGGACGTGCCGCCGAGCACCACGCCGTCCGACCCCTACGAGCTCACCTGGTGAGCACGTCCCGCACGCCCGGTGAGCACCCCGTCGGCCCGGCCGGCGGAGTCGTCGCGACGGCCGTGACGGTGGTCATGCCGGGCACGTCGGGTGCCGGGCCGGCAGCCCGCAGACGGTAGGTTCTTCTCCGTGACATCCCCGCTTCCCCGTATCCGGCCCGCGGGCACGACGCCCCGGCGGGTGCGGGACCTCGCCCTGACCTTCGGGCTGGAGGTGACGACGCCGGCGGGCCCCGACGACGGGGGCCGGCAGCAGGTCCCTGCCGACGTCGTCGTCACCTCGGTCGCGTCCGACAACCGCGTGGTCGCCGACGGCGACCTGTTCGTCGCCCTCCCGGGGGCCCACGCGCACGGCGCCCGCTTCGCCGCCGACGCCGTGGCGCGCGGCGCCCGCGCGGTGCTCACCGACGCGGCCGGCGCCGCGACGCTCGCCGCCGGTCCCGGCGGCCTCGACCCGGCGGTCCCCGTGCTGGTCGCCGCGGAGCCGCGCGCGGTCCTCGGGCCGGTCGCGGCGTGGGTCTACGGCGAGCCGGCCGAGCACCTCATGACGTTCGGCGTCACGGGGACGAACGGCAAGACCACGACCACCTACCAGGTCGACCACCTGCTGCGCGCCCTGGGCTGGACGGGCGGGCTGATCGGCACCGTCGAGATGCGCGCCGGCGACCGGGTGCTGCCGAGCCGGCTGACCACCCCCGAGGCGGCGGACCTGCAGGCCCTGCTCGCGGCCATGTGCGAGGCCGAGGTGCGCACGCTGGCGATGGAGGTCTCGTCGCACTCGCTGTCGATGCACCGGGTGGACGGGATCGAGTTCGGCGTCGTCGGCTTCACCAACCTCAGCCAGGACCACCTGGACTTCCACGGCGACCTGCAGTCCTACTTCGACGCCAAGGCGTCGCTGTTCACGCCCGAGCACGCGCGGCGCGGCGTCGTGGTGGTCGACGACGTGTGGGGCGAGCGCATGGCGGCGGCCGCGCGGGTGCCGGTCGCGACCCTGCGCACGCGTCCCGCGCGCGACGACGAGCCTGCCGACGGGCCCGGCGCCGACTGGACCGTGACCGACGTCGCGCCGCACGGGACGGGCTCCGCGTTCACCCTCGCCCACGCCGACGGGCGGTCGCTGCGCACCTCCACGTCGCTGCCGGGGGCGTTCAACGTGGCGAACGCGGCGCTCGCCGTCGCGATGGTGCTCGAGGGCGGGGCGCACGTCGAGGACGTCGCCGAGGCGCTCGCGGCGGCGGACGGGCTCTCGGCCGTCGTGCCGGGGCGCATGGAGGTCGTCGGCGCCGGCGGTGACGGGCACCCGCGCGTCGTCGTGGACTTCGCGCACAACACGGAGGCCCTCGAGCTCGCGCTCGCCGCGCTGCGCCCGACGACGGCGGGCCGGCTGGTCGTCGTCTTCGGCGCGACCGGCGACCGGGACAAGGGCAAGCGGCCCGCCATGGGCGCGGCCTCCGTCGCCGGCGCCGACGTCGTGGTCGTGACCGACGACGACCCGCACGGCGAGGACCCGGCCGCGGTGCGCGCGGCCGTGCTCGACGGCGCGCGGGCGGCCCGCGACGCGGCGCACGAGGCAGGGCGCGACGTCGTCGTGACCGAGGTCGCGCCGCGCGCGGACGCGATCGCGTCCGCCGTGCTCGACGCCGGCCCCGAGGACACCGTCCTGGTGGCCGGCCGCGGGCACGAGACCATCCAGGAGGTCGCGGGCGTGGACATCGAGCTCGACGACCGGGACGAGGCCCGCCGCGCGCTGCGGCGGCGGCACGAGAGGACGACCGCATGATCGCGCTGACCGCCGCCGACGTCGCCGAGGCGACCGGGGGACGGCTGCACGCCGCTGCCGACACACCGGTGACCGGGTCCGTCGTGGTGGACTCCCGCCGCGTCGAGGCCGGCGGGCTGTTCGTCGCGCTGCCGGGCGAGCGGGTCGACGGGCACGACTTCGCCCGCGGCGCGGTCGAGGCGGGCGCGGCGCTGGTCCTCGCCGCCCGCGAGCTCGACGGCGTGCCGACGGTCGTCGTCGACGACGTGCAGGCCGCGCTGGGCGAGCTCGCGCGCGTCGTCCTCGCCCGGGTGCGGGAGCGGGGCGACCTGCGCGTCGTCGCGGTGACGGGCTCGGTGGGCAAGACGACCACGAAGGACCTGCTCGGCCAGCTCCTGGTGGGCCTGCTGCCGGGGGGCGTCGCGCCCGCCGACGGCCTGGTGGTGCCCGCCGGCTCGTTCAACAACGAGGTCGGGCTGCCGCTCACCGTGCTGCGCGTCACCGAGGCCACCCGCTTCCTCGTGCTGGAGATGGGCGCGGACGGCCCCGGCAACATCGCCTACCTCACGCGGATCGCCCCGCCCGACGTCGGCGTCGTGCTCGCCGTCGGCGTCGCGCACGTCGGCAAGTTCGGGTCGGTCGACGCGATCGCGCGCACCAAGGCCGAGATGGTCTCCGGGGTCGTGCCGGGCGGCACGGTGGTGCTCAACGCCGACGACCAGCGGGTCGCGGCGATGGCGTCGCTGGCGACGCCCGAGCACACCGTGACGACGTTCGGCACCATCTCGTCGGCCCACGTGCGCGCCGCGGACGTGGAGGTCGAACCGTCCGGGCGCGCGACGTTCTCCCTGGTCGTCGCCGGAGAGGGCGCCGGGACGGTGCCGTCGCCCGTCGCGCTGCGCCTCGTCGGCGCGCACCATGTGAGCAACGCTCTCGCTGCGGCCTCCGTCGTCCTCGCCCTCGGCGGCACGCCCGCCGACGTGGCCGCCGGGCTGTCCCGCGCGACCCCCGTGAGCCCGCACCGGATGGCCGTGACCGAGCGGCCGGACGGGGTCACCGTGGTCGACGACGCATACAACGCGAACCCGGACTCCATGCGCGCCGCGCTGCGGGCGCTCGCCGTGATGGCGGGCCGCACGCGCCGGTCGGTCGCCGTGCTGGGCGAGATGCTCGAGCTCGGGGACGACGCGCGCGCGGCGCACGACGCGATCGGCCGCCTCGTGGTGCGATTGAACGTCAAGCTCCTCGTCGTCGTCGGCGACGGGGCGTACCACATCCACGAGGGGGCCCTGCAGGAGGGCTCCTGGGGAGAGGAGTCGGTCTTCGTGCCTGACCTCGACGCCGCGCGCGCGGTGCTCGCCGAGGCGCTCGAGCCGGGCGACGTCGTCCTGGTGAAGTCCTCCCTCGGCTCCGGGCTGTGGGAGCTCGGCGACGAGCTCGCCGCCGGCGGGCCGGCCCTGGGCGAGCCCGCGACGGAGGTCGCCCCGTGATCGCGATCCTGGTCTCAGCCGGCGTCTCCGGGCTCGTCGCGCTCTTCGGGACGCCCCTGTTCATCCGGTTCCTGATCCACCGGAACTACGGCCAGTTCGTGCGCCAGGACGGGCCGACGGCGCACTTCACCAAGCGCGGCACGCCGACGATGGGCGGCGTCGTCATCATCGCGGCGGCCCTGGTCGGCGTCGCGGTGTCCATGCTGGTCGCGGGACGGCCGCCGAGCGCGTCGGCGCTGCTGTGCCTCTACCTCATGACCGGCCTGGGCGTGGTCGGCTTCCTCGACGACTTCACCAAGATCCGCAAGCAGCGGTCGCTGGGGCTCACGCCGAAGGCGAAGATCATCGGCCAGGGTTTCGTCGGGATCAGCTTCGCGGTCCTCGCGCTGCAGTTCCCCAACGCCAACGCCCGGACGCCCGCGTCGACGCGCATCTCGTTCCTGCGCGACACCAACCTCGACCTGGCGTTCGCCGGCGTGACGGTGGGGCTCATCCTCTTCGTGATCTGGGCGAACTTCCTCATCACCGCCTGGTCCAACGCGGTGAACCTCACGGACGGCCTGGACGGCCTGGCGACCGGCGTGTCGATCATCGTCTTCGGGGCCTACGTGCTGGTCTGCATCTGGCAGCTCAACCAGTCGTGCCAGCGGCTCGCCGCGGCCGGGCCGCGCTGCTACGAGGTGCGCGACCCGCAGGACCTCGCGATCGTCGCCGCCGCCATCGCGGGCGCCTGCATCGGCTTCCTGTGGTGGAACGCCAGTCCCGCGAGGATCTTCATGGGCGACACCGGCTCCCTCGCCCTCGGCGGCGCGCTGGCCGGCATCTCGATCCTCTCCCGCACGGAGATCCTCGCCGCCCTCATCGGTGGGCTGTTCGTCATCATCGTCATGTCGGACGTCATCCAGATCGGCTTCTTCAAGATGACCGGCAGACGCGTGTTCAAGATGGCGCCGCTGCACCACCACTTCGAGCTGTCCGGGTGGGGCGAGGTCACGATCGTCATCCGGTTCTGGCTCATCGCGGGCCTGTTCGCCGCGCTCGGCATGGGCGTCTTCTACGCCGAGTGGGTGGCCACGTGAGCGTGACCCTGCCGGACGGCGCGCGCGTCGTCGTGGCGGGGCTCGGCGTGAGCGGCCGCGCCGTCGTCGAGGCGCTCGCGGGCCGGGCCGCCTCGCTCGTGACCGTGGACGGGCGCGCCGAGGACGCGGACGTGCGCGACGCGGACGACCCCGGCACCGCCGGGCGGGTCGTCGCGGGGGCGGACCTCGTCGTCGCCTCCCCGGGGTGGGCGCCGAGCACGCCCCTGCTGACCGCCGCCCGCGCCGCGGGTGTCCCGGTCTGGAGCGAGGTCGAGCTCGCCTGGCGGCTGCGCGTCGACCGCGCCCCCGGGGCGGACGGCGCCCGGCGCGGGCCCGCGCCCTGGCTCGCCGTCACGGGGACCAACGGCAAGACGACGACGGTCGAGATGCTCGCGTCGATCCTCACCGCGGCGGGCCTGCGCACCGCGGCGGTCGGCAACGTCGGCACCCCCGTCGTGCAGGCCGCGGGCGACCCGACGCTCGACGTCCTCGCCGTGGAGCTGTCCAGCTTCCAGCTGCACCACACCCTCTCGACGTCTTTCGAGGCGGCGGCCGTGCTCAACGTGGCGGCCGACCACCTGGACTGGCACGGCTCGCTGGAGGCGTACGCGGCCGACAAGGGCCGCATCTTCGCCCGGGCGAAGGTGGCCTGCGTGTACAACGCCGCCGACCCGCGCACCGAGCAGCTCGTGCGCGACGCCGACGTGACGGACGGCGCGCTGGCGGTCGGGTTCACGCCGGGCGCCCCCGGCCCGGGGCAGCTCGGCGTCGTGGAGGACGTCCTCGTCGACCGCGCGTTCCACGCGGCCCCCGACGCCCGCGACCGGCAGCGGACGGCCGCCGAGCTGGCCACGCTCGCCGACCTGGGGCACCTCGCTCCGGGCGGCCCCGCCGCGGGCGCGGCGGCCGTGCCCGCGCACGTCGTCGCGAACGCCCTCGCCGCGGCAGCGCTCGCCCGCGCCCACGGCGTCCCCGCGGCCGCCGTCCGGGACGGCCTGCGGGCCTACCGGCCGGGCGCGCACCGCATCGCCCGCGTGCGCGATCTCGACGGCGTCGCGTGGGTGGACGACTCCAAGGCCACGAACGCGCACGCCGCCGCGGCCTCGCTCGCCGGGTTCCCGGCCGGCTCCGTCGTCTGGCTGGCGGGCGGCCTCGCCAAGGGTGCGTCGTTCGACGACCTCGTCGCCGGCCGCGCCGACCGGCTGCGCGCCGCCGTGGTGATCGGCGTCGACCCGGAGCCGATCCGCGGGGCGCTGGCCCGACACGCCCCCGAGATCCCCGTCGTGGTGGTCGATCCCGGCGACACTGGGTCGGTGATGCGTCGCGCGGTCGCGGCGGCACGGGGCCTGGCCGAGCCGGGCGACACCGTGCTGCTGGCTCCCGCCGGTGCGTCGATGGACCAGTTCGCCTCCTACGCGCAGCGGGGGGAGGCGTTCGCCACGGCCGTGGCGGAGCTGTAGGCGGCGCGCAGCCGTCGGGACGCGAGCGAGGGGTGTCGGGATGGCGGTGACGACGGGCGCCGGGCGCAGCCCCCGGGGTTCCTCGGGCCGTCCGTCGAAGGGCTCCCCGAGGACGCCCGCGAAGGCGTCCCCCAAGGCACCCACCAGGACGCCGTCGCGGACCACCCGGCGGGGCACCGCCGAGCGCCCGTGGCTCGGGCAGTGGAACTCCACGGTCACGAGCTACTACCTGCTGGTCGGGGCGACCGGGCTGCTGCTCGTCATCGGCCTCGTCATGGTGCTGTCGAGCTCGACCGTGACGTCGATCGCCGCGGGGGACTCGCCCTTCGCCGCGTTCCTGGTGCAGGCGCGGTTCGCCCTCATCGGCCTGCCCCTCATGCTGATCGCCGCCCGGCTGCCCGTGCGCTGGTACAAGCGGCTGGCCTGGCCCGCGATGCTCGTGGCGCTCGGTCTGCTGGTGGCCGTGCCGTTCGTGGGCAAGCTGGTCAACGGCAACCGGAACTGGCTGGTGCTCGGCCCGATCCAGTTCCAGCCGTCGGAGCTGGCGAAGCTGGCGCTCGCCGTCTGGCTCGGCGCGGTGCTCGGCCGCAAGCAGCACCTGCTCGGCAGCTGGGTGCAGGCGCTGGTCCCCGGTGCCGTCGGCCTCGCCGCGGTGCTCGGCCTCGTCATGGCCGGGCACGACCTGGGCACGGCGCTCATCCTCGCGCTGCTGGGCCTCGGGGCGTACTGGGTCTCCGGCGCCCCGGCCTCGATGCTGGGGCTGGGCGCGGTGAGCGCGGCACTGTTCGTCGGGTGGACGTTCATCGTCAACCAGGGCAGCTCGGACCGCCTCACCCGCATCCTCGCCACCTACGGCACCTGTACCGACGAGCAGGGCGAGTGCTACCAGTCGATCCACGGCATGTACGGGCTCGGCACGGGCGGGCTCTTCGGCGTCGGGCTCGGCGCCAGCCGCGAGAAGTGGAAGTACCTGCCGGAGGCCCACAACGACTTCATCTACTCCGTGATCGGGGAGGAGCTCGGGCTGTTCGGCACGCTGCTGGTGCTCGCGCTGTTCGTCGTGCTCGGGGTCGCGATGGCGCGGGTGGTGCGACGGCACCCCGACCCGTTCGTGAAGATCACCACGGCCGCGATCGGCTGCTGGGTGGTCGGCCAGGCCTTCATCAACATCGGCGTGGTGATCGGCGTCCTGCCGGTGATCGGCGTCCCGCTGCCGCTCGTGTCGGCCGGAGGGTCCGCCCTGGTCACCACGATGCTGGCCCTGGGCGTCGTGATCAGCTTCGCCCGCAGCGAGCCGGGGGCCGCGGAGGCGCTCGCGGCCCGGCGGAGCGTGGTCCGGCGGTCGGTCGCGGTGCTCGGGCGCCGGCGCACCGCACGCTCCGGGGAGGGCCGCGCGGGCCGATAGGGTCCTCGTGTGAAGAGCTCCGCAGTCACGTCCGTCGTCCTCGCCGGGGGCGGCACCGCCGGCCACGTCAACCCCCTCCTCGCCGTCGCGGACGAGCTCCGCGCCCGCGAGCCGGAGGCCAGGATCCTCGCCCTCGGCACCACCTCGGGCCTGGAGGCCGACCTCGTCCCGGAGCGCGGCTACCGGCTGTGGCCGGTGCCGCGCGTGCCGCTCCCGCGGCGTCCGAGCGTCGACCTCCTGCGGCTCCCCGGCCGGCTGAGCGCCGCCGTGAAGGCGGCCGAGGCCGCGATCGACGAGATCGGCGCCCAGGCCGTCGTCGGCTTCGGCGGCTACGTCTCCACCCCCGCGTACCTCGCCGCCCGCCGCCGCGGCGTCCCCGTGGTGATCCACGAGCAGAACGCTCGCCCGGGACTGGCCAACAAGCTCGGCGCCCGCTGGGCGGCGCGCGTGGGCGCGACGTTCCCCGGCACGGCCCTGCCGGGGGCCCAGGTGGTCGGCCTGCCGCTGCGGGCGGAGATCGCCGACCTCGTCACCCGGCGGGAGGCCGACGCGGTCGGCGCGCGCGTGCAGGCCGCCGACGCGCTGGGGCTGGACCCGGCGCTGCCGACCCTCGTCGTCACCGGCGGCTCCTCGGGCGCGGCGTCGGTCAACGCGGCGCTCGCGGGCGCCGTGGACGCCCTCCTGGGCGCGGGGATCCAGGTGCTGCACCTCACCGGCAAGGGCAAGGACGGACCGGTGCGGACGGCCGTCGAGGCCGCCACCGTCGCGGGCGGGCACGAGGCCGCCCGGTACCAGGTCCGCGAGTACCTGTCCGAGATGCAGCTCGCCCTCGCCGTGGCCGACCTGGTCGTCGCCCGGTCCGGGGCGGGCACGGTGTGCGAGCTCGCCGCGCTCGGGGTGCCGGCCGTGTACGTGCCGCTGCCCGTCGGGAACGGGGAGCAGCGGCTGAACGCGGCGCCGCTCGTGGAGGCGGGCGGGGGCCTGCTGGTCGACGACGCCGACCTCACGCCCGCGTGGGTCGCCCAGCACGTGCCCGCCCTCGTCGCCGACCCGGCCCGCCTCGACGCGATGGCGTCCGCGGCCCGGGCCACCGGCGTGCGCGACGGTGCCGCGCGCGTGGCGGACCTCGTCGCGGAGGCGGTCGCCCAGGCGGGGACGGAGCAGGCGTGAGCGGCGCGACCGGCGCGGCCACGCCGCCCGCGGCGCTGGCCGTCGAGGAGCTCGGGAGGGTGCACCTGGTCGGCGTGGGCGGCGCCGGCGTGTCGGTCGTGGCCCGGCTGCTCGCCGCGCGGGGCGCGGACGTCCAGGGCTCCGACGCGGCCGCCGGCCCCGCCCTCGAGGCGCTGCGCGCCGACGGCGTGCGGGTGTGGGTCGGTCACGACGCGGCGCACGTCGTCGGCCCGGACGGCGCGCCGCTGGTCGACACGCTCGTGGTCTCGTCCGCCGTACGGGAGACCAACCCGGAGCTGGCGGCCGCGCGCGCGGCCGGGATCCGGGTCCTGCACCGCTCGCAGGCGCTCGCGTCGCTGATGCTGGACCGTCGCGCGGTGGCGGTCGCCGGGGCGCACGGCAAGACGACCACGTCGGCCATGGTGGCGACGGTGCTGCGCGCCTGCGGCGTGGACGCGTCGTTCGCGATCGGCGGCACGGTGCGGGTCCGCGACGCCGACGGCCGCGAGAGCGCCGTCCCCGGGGGACACCTCGGCTCCTCGGACGTGCTCGTGGCCGAGGCCGACGAGTCCGACGGCTCCTTCCTCAACTACGCGCCCACGGTCGCCGTGGTGACCAACGTCGAGCCCGACCACCTCGACCACTACGGCTCGCGCGAGGCGTTCGAGCAGGCGTTCGTGGAGTTCGCGGGGCGGATCGTGCCCGGCGGCACGCTCGTCGCGTGCGCCGACGACGCCGGGTCGGCGGCTCTCGCGGCCCAGCACCGGGCAGCGGGGCGGGCCGTCGTCACCTACGGCGAGGCCGACGGCGCCGACGTGCGCGTGCGCGACGTCGAGGTCGGCGCGGGCACCGTCTCCGCCGTCGTCTCCGGAGGCCTTCTGGGCGACGCGCCGCACGAGCTGCGCCTCCCGGTGCCGGGGGCGCACAACGCGCTCAACGCGACCGCGGCCGTGGTGACGGCGGTGCTGCTCGGCGCGGAGCCGGGCGCGGCGGCCGAGGGCGCGGCGACCTTCGTCGGCACGGGCCGGCGCTTCGAGCCCAAGGGCGAGGCCGACGGCGTGCGCGTCTTCGACAGCTACGACCATCACCCGACCGAGGTGGCGGCGCTGCTGCACGGCGCGCGACCGGTGGCCGGCGACGGCCGCATCGTCGTGCTGTTCCAGCCGCACCTGTACTCCCGCACGCGCATCTTCGCCGACCGGTTCGCCGCGGCCCTCGCGCTCGCCGACGAGGTGGTGGTCACGGGCGTCTACCGTGCGCGCGAGGACGTCGACCCGTCGGTGGGCCCGCGGACGATCACCGACCTGCTGGAGCGGACCGGGTCCGGCGGGGGAGTGCGCGCGGTCGAGGACCGGCTCGAGGCGGCGCACGTGGCCGCCGCGCTCGCCCACCCGGGCGACCTGGTGCTCACCGTCGGCGCCGGCGACGTGACCGAGCTCGGGCCGGTGATCCTCGCGGACCTCGCGGCCCGCGGCTCCGGCGTGGCGTCGCCCCCGGCGGCACCGGGCGAGGAGACCATGGGCTGATGCGACCGCCAGCCCGCCCGCGCCCGACGCCCCGCAAGGCGTCGTCGGGGCCGACGACGGGCGCGAGCCCGGCGGCGCCGCGGTCGACGGGTGCGCGGTCGACGACAGAGCGGGCGAGCGCGGGGACCCAGGCGCCGCGGACGCGCGCCTCGGGCGTCGCCACCGTCCCGACCGGCACTCCGGCCGCCCGCGGACGCGGGGCCGCGGAGCCGCGGTCGGGGGCGACGGCGGTCGTCCCCGCGGGCCAGGAGGTCCCGCCCCGCGTGTCGACCGCGATGGCCGACCGGCTCGCGGAGCGCACCGCCATGCGCCGGCACCGGGCCTGGCGCCGGGTGGTCGCCTGGGTGCTGTCGCTGGCGCTCGTCGTGGGCGTCGCCGTGGCGGCCCTCTGGTCGCCGGTGCTGGCCCTGGAGAAGGCGGACGTGACGGTCTCCGGCGCGGACGAGTACATCGACCTGGCCGCCGTCCGCGAGATCGTGGAGGCCCCGGTCGGCACCCCCCTGCCCCGGCTGGACACGGTGTCGCTGCGCGAGCAGGTGCTGGACCTGCGGGGTGTCAAGGACGTGCGGATCGCGCGGGTGTGGCCCCACGAGCTGTCGGTCGAGCTGACCCCGCGCGTCCCCGTGGCGGCGGTACCGGACGGCGACGAGCTGGCGCTGCTCGACTCGGCGGGCGTGCGCGTCGCCACCCGCGACGCGGCGCCGAAGGGGCTCCCGCAGGTGGACGTGCCGCTGGACGACGCGCTGGCGCTGCAGGCGGCGCTGCACGTGCTCGCCGCGCTGCCGGCGAAGCTCGCGGGTCAGGTGGAGCACGTGAGCGCCGACACGCAGGACGCCGTGCAGACCGTGCTGGAGGACGGGACCACGGTCCGGTGGGGCGGCAGCTCGGACCTGCCCCTGAAGGTCGAGGCGGTGCGGACGCTGCGCACACTGGACCCTGACGCGCGCACCGTCGACGTGTCGTCCCCCGAGCTCCCGGTGACCCGGTGACCGGGGCCGGACGGCGTGACGCCGGGCCCGTCCGCGGGCCTGTCCGCGGGCCAGGCCGGAGGCCGGGCACGGATCGGCGCGGGCGCAAGCACCGGGCGCGCGCGACACGCCGAGAGACGTCCGGCGTCGTGCCCGGCGCGGCGCCTACCGTCGATCGCAGCAGCAACCTGACATAACTCTAACTCTCAAGTCGAACCTTAAGGTTAGCTCCGGCAGGGTCGACGAGGGGGAGCGAGAACCGGACGTCGGGACAAGGAACGACCCGAGAGGCAACGACGTGGCAACTCCGCAGAACTACCTGGCAGTGATCAAGGTGGTCGGTATCGGCGGTGGCGGCGTGAACGCCGTGAACCGCATGATCGAGGTCGGGCTCAAGGGTGTCGAGTTCATCGCCATCAACACCGACGCGCAGGCGCTGCTGATGTCGGACGCCGACGTCAAGCTCGACGTCGGTCGCGAGCTCACCCGTGGCCTGGGCGCCGGCGCCGACCCCGAGGTCGGGAAGAAGGCCGCCGAGGACCACGCCGAGGAGATCGAGGACGTCCTGCGGGGCGCCGACATGGTCTTCGTGACGGCGGGCGAGGGCGGCGGGACCGGCACCGGCGGCGCCCCGGTCGTCGCGCGCATCGCGCGTTCGCTGGGCGCGCTGACGGTGGGCGTCGTGACGCGGCCCTTCACCTTCGAGGGTCGACGCCGCTCGGTGCAGGCCGAGCAGGGGATCGACGCGCTCCGCGAGGAGGTCGACACCCTCATCGTCATCCCGAACGACCGGCTCCTGTCGATGTCCGACAAGAGCGTCTCGGCGATCGCGGCGTTCCACTCGGCCGACCAGGTGCTGCACTCCGGCGTGCAGGGCATCACGGACCTCATCACGACCCCCGGCCTGATCAACCTGGACTTCGCGGACGTGAAGTCCGTGATGCAGGGGGCCGGCTCGGCGCTCATGGGCATCGGCTCCGCACGGGGCGAGGACCGCGCGGTGCAGGCCGCCGAGCTCGCGATCTCGTCCCCGCTGCTGGAGGCTTCCATCGACGGCGCGCACGGCGTGCTGCTGTCGATCCAGGGCGGCAGCGACATCGGCCTCTTCGAGGTCCACGAGGCCGCACGCCTGGTCCAGGAGGCCGCGCACTCCGAGGCGAACATCATCTTCGGCACGGTCATCGACGACGCGCTCGGCGACGAGGTGCGGGTCACGGTCATCGCCGCCGGGTTCGACGGGGGCGTGCCGCAGGCCCGCAAGGACGGCCGGGGCCTCGGGCAGATCGCGGGCGCCTCGGCCAAGCCGGCGACGCCCGGCGCCGCGGGCGGCTCCGCCACGACGCCCGTGCCGCAGCCCGGCGTGACGACGGCCCCGCCGCGCCCGCCGCAGCCCGCCACCGCGGCGGTGCCCGCCGCCAGCGCCCAGCCGCGGCCGATCCCGGCCGAGCCGGACGACGTCCCGGTGAGCCTCGACGCGCCCCCGGCCCCGCCGGCCGGCGCCCGCCCGGCGGAGCCCCGCCGACAGTTCACGGTGGTCGAGGACGCCGAGGGCGAGGGCGTCACCGTGGAGCGTCCGGTCGAGGTGCCGCGGCTGTTCGACGAGCCGCGCCGCCCGGCCGAGGAGCTCGACGTGCCCGACTTCCTCAAGTGAGCGCGGAGTGAGCGGATCGGTCGGCTGGGCCCAGGAGGCGCTGTTGCCGGACCAGTTCGGGGCGGGGCTGCTGCGCGTGGACCTCGGTGAGGGCGTCGTGGCGGGCTTCACCACGCGCCACGGCGGGGTGTCGCCCGCCCCGTGGTCCTCGCTGGACCTGGGTACGTCAACCGGGGACGACCCGGTGCGGGTGCGGGAGAACCGTGCCCGTCTCGAGTCGTGGGTGGGCGCCCCGGTGGCGTTCGCCGCGCAGGTGCACGGCGACGACGTGCTGAGCCTGGGCGCTCCCGAGCTCGCGGAGTGGTCCTCGGCCGAGGCGCCGTCGGCGGCCGGCGAGGCCGACGCGATGGTGACCGCGGAGGTCGGCCTCGGGCTCGGCGTGCTCGTCGCCGACTGCGTGCCGGTGATCCTGGCCGACCCGGTGGCCCGCGTCGTCGCCGTCGCGCACGCCGGGCGCAAGGGCGTCGCCGCGGGCGTCGTGCACCGCGTGCTCGAGGCGATGCTCGCGCGCGGCGCCCGGGTCGGCGACGTGCGGGCCGCCGTCGGCCCGGCGGTCTGCGGCGACTGCTACGAGGTCCCCGCCGTGATGCGCGCGGAGGTGAGCGCCGTCGTCCCCGAGACGTGGGCGACGACCGCCGCCGGCACCCCCGCCCTGGACCTGCCGGCCGGCGTCATCGCCCAGCTGGGGTCGCGTGGCGTGCACGCCACGCAGGTGGACCGCTGCACGCTCACCGACTCCGACCTCTACTCCCATCGTCGTGCCACCGCCCAGGGGACGACGACGGGGCGGCAGGCCGGGGTCATCGTCCTGGCCTGAGGGCCCGCCCGGGGGCGGCGACCGGGAACCGAGCAGCGAGGACACGCCCGCGGGCACGACACACCGGCGTGTCGTGCGACGATGCCGGCGCCCGCGTGGTTAACGTCGTGACACCGTCCGGGACGGAGGGCGGGACGTGGCGACGAACGGAGCAAGGCGATGGGCGGAGCGCTTCGCAAGACGATGCTGTACCTGGGGCTCGCCGACGACCAGGGTGAGTCGGAGGAGTATCTCGACGAGTACGAGGAGCTGGAGGCACCCGTGCGCGACCGTGACGAGTACCAGGCGCAGGTCACCCCGCTGCACCGCGGCGGGGCGAGCGAGTCGGTCGTCGCCGCCGACCTGCGGCGCATCACGACGATCCACCCGCGCTCGTACAACGACGCCCGCACCATCGGCGAGGCGTTCCGTGGCGGGACGCCGGTGATCATGAACCTGTCGGACATGGACGACGCCGACGCCAAGCGGCTCGTGGACTTCTCGGCCGGGCTGATCTTCGGGCTGCGCGGTTCGATCGAGCGCGTGACCAACAAGGTCTTCCTGCTCTCGCCGGAGCACGTCGAGATCGCGGGCCAGGAGCGCCCGGCGGAGAAGGCGCCCAGCCGCGGGGCCTTCTACAACCAGAGCTGATCGCGCGGGCCGGTCGTGAGCCGGCCACGTCGAGGGTCCGTCCCACCGGGCCGGGGCATGCCTGCCCCGGCCCGGTGTCGTGCTCGGGTAAGTTCGACCCGTGAGCGCCGTCTTTACCCTCATCAGCTTCCTGCTCTGGCTCTTCCTGCTGTGCCTCGTGGTGCGGCTGGTCTTCGACTGGGTGCAGTTCTTCGCCCGCGACTGGCGACCCCGCGGGATCCTGCTGGTCCTCGCCGAGGCCGTGTACACCGTGACCGACCCACCGCTGCGTGCGCTGCGGCGGCTGATCCCGCCCCTCACCCTCGGGCAGGTGCGCCTCGACCTGGCGTTCCTCATCCTGTTCCTCGGCACATCGATCCTCGCCCAGGTCTTCGGCGGGCTCGGCGCCCGCTGAGATCGGTCGATGACATCGGTCACGGCACTGACGTGTGAAGACGTCGTGTGGGCGGGACGACCTGGCCTCGTCGGACAGGTCGCCCGGCAACGCGTCCGCTACCGTGGTCATCCAGACGGCCCGGGATCCGGGTCCCCGACGACCCTGCAAGAGCGATGAGGTGAGACGATGGCGCTGCTGACGGCAGAGGACATCCTGAACAAGAAGTTCGCTGCGACCAAGTTCCGCGAGGGCTACGACGTGGAGGAGGTCGACGACTTCCTCGACGAGGTCGTGCGGACCCTCACGGCGGTGCAGGAGGAGAACGACGACCTCCGCTCCAAGCTCACCGCGGCGGAGCACCGCGTCGCCGAGCTGAGCCGCTCGGACGCGGCGCAGCAGGCGCAGCCGACGCCGATCCCGGCGCCCGCGCCGACCCCGACGCCCGCCCCCGCGACGTCCAAGCAGCAGCCCGCGGAGCCGGAGTCGGCGACCGGGATGCTCCAGCTGGCCCAGAAGCTGCACGACGACTACGTGCGCTCCGGCCAGGAGGAGGGCGACCGCCTCATCTCCGAGGCGAAGTCGGAGGGCTCCCGGATCGTGCGGGAGGCGGAGGAGACCAGCCACCGCACGCTCTCGCAGCTCGAGCAGGAGCGCTCGCTCCTCGAGCGCAAGATCGACGAGCTGCGCCTGTTCGAGCGCGACTACCGCACCCGCCTCAAGAGCTTCCTGCAGAACCTGCTGGGCGACCTCGACGCCCGCGGCTCGGCGCTCCCGCCGCAGCGGCAGAACGCCGCCGCCGGCCGCGGCTCGGAGCTCTGAGCGGGGGGCCGTCACCCCGCGCACCGCGCTCCTTCGTCCCCGCCTCGTCCCGAGCGGCCCGCACGCCTCATGCGCCTTCACCGCGCGTGCTGTTGTGCGGGCCGCTCGGCGCACTTACGCTTCGGTGACTCGTCGTCGACGCACCAACGAAAGGGCACCGATGGCCAAGCTCTCGACCACCACCCGCGCGTCCCTGCGCGAGAACTTCCCGCACCTCGCGCGGGACGTGAAGTCGTTCCCGGTCCGCGACGGCGAGGAGCCCTGGACCCTGCACGAGGTCGAGGAGCTGGCGGCTTTCCTGCTCGAGGACAAGGAGCGGCTCGAGCGCGAGCTCGCGGTCGCCGACCAGGAGCTGTCCGACCTGCTGCGCAACTCGGGCGACGGCGCCGGTGACGACCAGGCGGACTACGGGTCGAGCGCCCTCGAGCGCGAGCAGGAGCTGACCCTGGTCAACAACATGCGGGACCTGCTGGCCCAGACCACGCACGCCGTCGACCGTATCCGCAAGGGCACGTACGCCACCTGCGAGATCACGGGGCTGCCGATCGGCAAGGCGCGCCTGCAGGCGTTCCCGCGGGCGACCCTCTCCGTCGAGGCCAAGGCGCGCGAGGAGCGGCGCTGAGCCGGTCACGGCGCGCGGCACGTCCGCCTAGACTGGCCGACGATGTCGACCACGCCCGCCGGCTCCGCCCCGGCCCCTGAGCCCGCGCCGCGCGACGGCGCCCCCGAGTCGCCCGGGTCGGGCGCACCCGCCGACGCCGTGCCCCGGGTCGCCGACGAGGTCGCGCCGCAGGCCGTGGGGCCCGCGCCCGTGGAGACCGCGGGGGACGACGCCCCGGTGTCCGCGGCACGCCGTCGGCGCCTGGTGACCTGGACGTTCGTCCTCGCGGCCCTCGTGCTGCTGGCGGACCAGCTCACCAAGTGGTGGGCGGAGTCCGCGCTCACCGTGGGCGGGGAGCCGGTCCCGCTGGTCGGCGAGCTGCTGCAGCTGCGGCTCATCTACAACCCGGGGGCGGCGCTGTCGATCGCCACCGGGATGACCTGGGTGCTGACCGTCGTCGTCGTCATCGTCGTCGTGGTCATCGTGCGGGCGATCCGGCGGATCGGCTCGACCGGCTGGGCCGTCGCGCTGGGCCTGCTGCTCGGTGGGGCCCTGGGGAACCTCGGCGACCGCTTCTTCCGGGAGCCGGGCTTCGCCCGCGGCCACGTGGTGGACTTCATCGACTACGGCGTCTTCATCGGCAACGTCGCGGACATCGCCATCGTCGCCGCGGCGGTGCTCATCGTCATCCTGTCGTTCCGGGGCATCGGCCTCGACGGCCGCCGGCACGTCGAGGGCGGCGCGGGCGACGACACCGGGACCCGCGCGGAGGCCGGCACGGGCGACGAGCCGGCCGAGGGGCGCTGACCGTGTCCACCCGGACCCTGCCCGTGCCGGACGGGCTCGCGGGCGAGCGCGTCGACGCCGCGCTCGCGCGCATGCTCGGGTTCTCGCGCACCCAGGCCGCGGAGCTGGCGGCGTCCGGGGCGGTGCTGCTCGACGGCCGCGAGGTCGGCAAGTCCGACCGCGTGGTCGCCGGGGGGTGGCTCGAGGTGACGATCCCCGAGGCGCGCCCCGAGACCCCCGTCGTCGCGGAGCCCGTGCCCGGCATGGCGATCGCCTACGAGGACGAGGACGTCGTCGTGGTCGACAAGCCCGTCGGCGTCGCGGCGCACCCCTCGCCGGGCTGGACCGGCCCCACCGTGGTCGGTGCGCTCGCCGCTGCGGGCTACCGGATCGCGACGTCGGGCGCGGCCGAGCGGCAGGGGATCGTGCACCGGCTCGACGTCGGCACGTCGGGCCTCATGGCGGTGGCCAAGAGCGAGGCCGCGTACAGCGGGCTCAAGCGGGCGTTCAAGGAGCGCACGGTCGAGAAGGTGTACCACGCGCTCGCCCAGGGCCACCCCGAGCCCACGACCGGCACCATCGACGCCCCCATCGGCCGCCACCCGAGCGCCGACTACCGGTTCGCCGTCGTGGCCGACGGCAAGCACTCGGTGACGCACTACGAGGTGCTCGAGATGCTGCCCGCCGCCTCGCTGGTCGAAGTGCACCTGGAGACCGGGCGCACCCACCAGATCCGGGTGCACTTCCAGGCCGTGCGGCACCCGCTGGTGGGCGACCTCACGTACGGGGCGGACCCGGTGCTCGCGACGAAGGTCGGGCTCCAGCGGCAGTGGCTGCACGCCGTGCGGCTCGGGTTCGAGCACCCGCTCACGGGACGCTGGGTCGAGGTGACCAGCGAGTACCCGGACGACCTGGCGCACGCGCTCGAGGTCGTCCGCGGGGCGTACCGGTAGGGTCCGCTGTGCGCGACCTGCCGCTGTGGGCGGACCTCCTGCTAGGGCTGGCCGGCGCCCTGCTGGCCCTCTGGGCCGTCCTCCTGGTCGGCATGCTCGTCGTGCGGCGGCGCACCGGCCGCGGGTCGATGCGCGGCGCGGTGCGGCTGCTGCCCGACGTGCTCGGGCTGGTGCGCCGGCTCGTGGCGGACCGGACGCTCACGCGACGGGTGCGCGCGCTGGTCGTGGTGCTGCTGTGCTACCTGGCGATGCCGTTCGACGTGGTGCCCGACGTCATCCCCGTCCTGGGCTGGGCCGACGACGTGGTCGTGGTGGCGCTGGTGCTGCGGGCGGTGGTGCGCAGCGCAGGGCCGGACGTCGTGCGCCGGCACTGGCCGGGTACGGAGGACGGGCTCCGCGTGCTGCGGCTCCTGGTGCCGTGGTGACCGGAGCGCGACGGGCCTGTGAGATCTCCCTCGGCGGGGGAGTTTCCGTATGTCCGAGGGTGTATCTAGGCTCGCCTCATGCCCGCTGAGACAGACGATTTCGTTCATCTCCACGTCCACACCGAGTACTCGATGCTCGACGGCGCGGCGCGGATGAACGACCTGTTCAGCGAGGTGTCGCGGCTCGGCCAGAAGGCCATCGCGATCACGGACCACGGGTACCTGTTCGGGGCGTTCGACTTCTGGAGCACGGCGCAGAAGCACGGGGTCAAGCCGATCATCGGTGTCGAGGCGTACGTGACCCCTGGCACCAGCCGCAAGGACCGCACCAAGGTGCTGTGGGGCGAGCAGCACCAGCGGCGCGACGACGTCTCCGCGGGCGGCGCCTACACCCACATGACCCTCTGGGCGCGCGACAACGAGGGGATGCACAACCTCTTCCGCGCGTCGTCCCTCGCGTCGCTGGACGGTCAGATGGGCAAGTGGCCGCGCATGGACCGCGAGCTGCTCGAGACGTACGGCAAGGGCCTCATGGGCACGTCGGGCTGCCCGTCGGGCGAGGTGCAGACCCGCCTGCGACTGGGCCAGTGGGACGAGGCCGTGCGCGCCGCGGGCGAGCTGCAGGACATCCTCGGCAAGGAGAACTTCTTCGTCGAGCTGATGGACCACGGGATCGACATCGAGTCCCGCACGTACAAGGACCTGCTGCGCCTCGCCAAGACGATCGACGCGCCGCTGGTGGCGACCAACGACCTGCACTACACCAAGCAGGAGGACTCGCACTCGCACGAGGTGCTCCTCGCGGTGAACTCGGGGTCGACGCTCGACGAGCCGACCTACGACCAGGGCGGCAGCCGCTTCGCGTTCAGCGGGGACAGCTTCTACGTCCGTTCCGGGGCGGAGATGCGCCGGCTGTTCTCCGAGCTGCCGGAGGCGATCGACAACACGCTGCTCATCGCCGAGCGCTGCGAGGTCTCGTTCGACACCAAGGCGAACTACATGCCGCGGTTCCCGGTGCCGGACGGCGAGGACGAGGTCAGCTGGTTCGTCAAGGAGGTCGAGGCAGGCCTGCGCCGCCGCTACCCCGAGGGCATCAGCGACGACGTGCGCAAGCAGGCGAACTACGAGGTCGAGGTCATCATCCAGATGGGCTTCCCGGGGTACTTCCTCGTGGTCGCCGACTTCATCAACTGGGCCAAGGAGCAGGGCATCCGCGTGGGCCCGGGCCGTGGCTCGGCGGCGGGATCGATGGTGTCCTACGTCATGGGGATCACGGAGCTCGACCCGCTCAAGCACGGGCTGATCTTCGAGCGCTTCCTCAACCCGGAGCGCGTGTCCATGCCTGACGTCGACGTGGACTTCGACGAGCGCCGGCGGTCCGAGGTGATCCGGTACGTCACGGAGAAGTACGGCGACGACCGCGTCGCGATGATCGTCACCTACGGCTCGATCAAGGCGAAGCAGGCGCTCAAGGACGGCTCGCGCGTGCTCGGCTTCCCCTTCGCCATGGGGGAGAAGCTCACCAAGGCGATGCCCCCGGCCGTGATGGGCAAGGACATCCCGCTGTCCGGGATCTTCGACCCCAAGCACGAGCGGTACGCCGAGGCCGCGGAGTTCCGCGCGGTGCACGACGCGGACCCGGAGGCGCAGCGCGTGGTCGAGACCGCGCGCGGCATCGAGGGCCTGAAGCGGCAGTGGGGCGTGCACGCGGCCGGCGTCATCATGTCCAGCCACCCCCTGATCGACATCATCCCGATCATGCGGCGGCCGCAGGACGGCGCGGTCATCACGCAGTTCGACTACCCGACGTCCGAGGGCCTCGGGCTCATCAAGATGGACTTCCTCGGGCTGCGCAACCTCACGATCCTCGACGACGCGCTCGAGAACATCGTCATGAACGGCAAGGAGCCGGTGGCGATCGAGACGGTGGAGCTCGACGACAAGGCCACCTACGACCTGCTGGCCCGCGGCGACACGCTCGGCGTGTTCCAGCTCGACGGCGGCGCCATGCGGTCCCTGCTGCGCCAGATGCGGCCCGACAACTTCGAGGACGTCTCCGCCGTCATCGCCCTGTACCGGCCCGGGCCGATGGGCATGAACTCGCACATCAACTACGCGCTGCGCAAGAACGGGCTGCAGCAGATCGAGCCGATCCACCCGGAGCTGGCGGAGCCGCTGTCCGAGGTGCTCGGTGAGACCTACGGCCTCATCGTCTACCAGGAGCAGGTGCAGCGCGCCGCGCAGATCCTCGCCGGGTACTCGCTCGGCCAGGCCGACCTGCTGCGCCGCGCGATGGGCAAGAAGAAGAAGGAGATCCTCGACAAGGAGTTCGTGCCCTTCGAGGCCGGCATGAAGGAGCGCGGCTACTCCAAGCCCGCGATCCAGGCGGTCTGGGACACCCTGGTCCCGTTCGCCGGCTACGCGTTCAACAAGGCCCACTCGGCCGGGTACGGCGTCGTGTCCTACTGGACGGCCTACCTCAAGGCGAACTACCCGACCGAGTACATGGCCGGCCTCCTGCAGAGCGTGCGGGACGACAAGGACAAGATGGCGCTCTACCTGGGCGAGTGCCGTCGCATGCACATCACGGTGCTGCCGCCGGACGTGAACGAGTCCGCGGCCAAGTTCACCGCCGTCGGCTCCGACATCCGGTTCGGCCTCACCGCGGTGCGCAACGTCGGCGCCAACGTGGTGGACGCGATCATCGCCGCGCGCGAGGAGAAGGGCGCCTTCACGTCCTTCACCGACTTCCTCGACAAGGTGCCGGCCGTCGTGTGCAACAAGCGCACCATCGAGTCGCTCATCAAGGCCGGGGCCTTCGACTCGCTCGGGCACCCGCGCCGCGCGCTGCTGGTGGTCCACGAGCAGGCGGTCGACTCGGTGATCTCCGTGAAGCGCAAGGAGGCCGAGGGCCAGTTCGACCTGTTCGCCGGCTTCGGCGGCGCCGCCGAGGACGCGGCGATGACGTTCGCCGTCGACGTCCCCGACCTGCCGGACTGGGACAAGAAGCAGCGGCTCGCGTTCGAGCGGGAGATGCTCGGGCTGTACGTGTCCGACCACCCCCTGTCCGGGCTGGAGCACGTGCTGGCCAGGGCCGCGGACACCTCGATCGCCGCCCTGATGGCCGACGAGGGACGCGCGGACGGCTCGACCGTCACCGTGGCCGGCCTGCTCACCAGCGTGCAGCGCAAGATGAGCAAGAACGGCAACCCGTGGGCCGCCGTCACCGTCGAGGACCTCGAGGGCGCCGTCGAGGTGATGTTCTTCGGCGAGACGTACCTGGCCTACTCGACGATCCTCGCGGAGGACCAGGTGGTCACGCTGCGGGGCCGGGTCCGCCGCCGGGACGACCAGATGCAGCTGCAGGCCATGGAGGTGTCGCTGCCCGACACGTCCGCCGTCGCCGACGCGCCCGTGCTGGTGACCGTGCCGCACACCCGCTGCGTCGAGCCGGTGATGGTGCGGCTGCGGGAGGTGCTCGCGACGCATCCGGGCTCGGCGGAGGTGCACGTGAGCGTCGTCGAGCCGGGCAAGCGCACCGTGGTGCGCGCCGCGGACACCCTGCGCGTCGAGAAGTCGCCGGCGCTGTTCGGCGACCTCAAGGCGCTGCTCGGCCCGAGCTGCCTGTCATGACCGTGCCCTCCGCCGCGGGGCCCGCCGACGCCGCGTCCTGGGACGACGGCACCGCCGACCGCCGCTTCCGGGTGGTGCCCGCGGCGTACGTCTACCTGCGCCGCGAGGGCCAGGTGCTGCTGCAGCTGCGCCAGGGCACCGGGTTCATGGACGGCCACTGGGCGGCCGCGGCGGCCGGGCACGTCGAGGCCGGGGAGTCCGTCCAGGCCGCCGCCGCGCGCGAGGCCCGCGAGGAGCTCGGCGTGGTCGTCGACCCCGCCGACCTCGTCCCGGTCACGACCATGCACCGCGGGCAGCCCGGCGGACCGGCGCTGGAACAGCGGGTCGACTTCTTCTTCACCGCCACCCGCTGGTCGGGCAGCCCCGTGATCCGGGAGCCCGGCAAGGTCGCCGACCTGCGGTGGTTCCCGTTCGTCACGCTGCCCGACCCGGTGGTGCCGCACGAGCTGGCGGTGCTGCGCGCCCTGCACGACGAGGGTCGGCACGGCACCCGGGTGCCGCCGATCCTCGCCGACGGGTTCTGAGGCGCGGAACGCCCGGGTCAGTGGTGATGGCCGTGCGCCGCGTGCGGGTCGTACGGCGCGGCGCCGGGCCGCGACCACTGCGGCACCGGGCGGCCCCGGTCCTTCCACCAGGTGGCCGTGGGGTGCCGCGGCCAGCCGGCGGGGGAGTCCTCCCACTCCTCCTGGCGCCCGTACACGGTCATGTCGAGCAGCTGCGCCTGCGCCATGATCGCCTCGACGCCGCGGTGGGTGGTCTCGTTGGTGAGGAACACGCGGTCGCCGCGCCGCAGGTAGCAGGAGATGAGGCCCCGGTCGTCGCTGAGCCCTCCGCCGACGGCCTCGTCGGTCACGTCCTGCATCGAGTACCACGGCACGGTGTAGCCCATGAACGCGACGTACGGCGCGACCTCCTCCCACGGGCCCTCGCAGAGCACGGCGAACGAGACGCCCCGGTGGTGCAGGTACGCGGCGTCCTGCACGCTCCAGATGCTGGCCGTGCAGCCCTCGCACTGCCCCTCGACGGGCTGGCCCGCGTGCCACATGTGCTTGTACGCGACGAGCTGGTCGCGGCCCTCGAAGACGTCCAGCAGCGGGGTGGGTCCGTGCGGCCCGACGAGCACGGCGCCGGCGTCGACCTCGGTCATCGGCAGACGCCGGCGGGCGGCCGCGATGGCGTCGCCCTCGCGGGTGTGGGCCTTCTCCCTGGCGCGGAGGGCCTCGCGCTCGCGCAGCCAGGACGCGCGGTCGACGGCGGCGGGCACGGGCGCGCCCGGGGTGGACGCAGAGGCGGTGGCGGTCACGGCGGGCTCCTCGGTCGGGACGGTCCGGTCGTCGGTGAGACCCGGCCGCGGGCGTGGACTCATCGGCGGCGGCCGTAGGCTCGTGCCGTGTTCCGCCTCAACCCCGAGCAGCTCGTGTTCGTCACCGAGCGCCACCTCGCCACCCTGACCACGCTGCGCGCCGACGGGAGCCCGCACGTCGTGCCCGTCGCGTTCACCTGGGACGCCGACGCCGGGGTCGCGCGGACCACGGCGCGGCGGTCGTCGACCAAGGTGGCCAACGCGCGCCGGGCGACGGCCGACGGAGGACGCCCGCGGGCGGCGCTCTGCCAGGTGGACGGCGGCCGCTGGCTGACCCTCGAGGGCACGGTCGAGGTCAGCGAGGACCCGGCCGAGGTCGCGGACGCCGTCGCGCGCTACACGAAGCGGTACCGCCCGCTCGAGCACGACCCGGCGCGCGTGGTGCTGCGCCTCACCCCCGACCGCGCGATGGCGTCGACCTACATGGCCTGACCTGCACGGCCCCGACCGGCGCCGCGCCCCCGATCGCGAGGGTCAGGCGACGACGGCGGACTCGTCGCCCTCGGGCAGGGAGACGGTCACGCGGTCCCCGCGTACCAGCTGGCGCCCGCGGCGGGTCTCCGGCTCGTCGTTGACCGCGACCTCGCCGTCGGTCACCAGGTCCCGGGCGTGCGTGCCGGACTCGGCCAGCCCGGCGAGCTTGAGGAACTGACCCAGCCGGATCACGTCGTCGTGGATGGGGACCTCGATCGGGGCGCTCATGGTCCTATTGTCCCCTCTCGCGCGGGCGCGACGTCGGGCGGCTCACGGGCGGCTCACGAGCGGCTCGGCGGCGACTCACGCGGCCAGGTCGACGGCGACCCCGCGGCCGGCGACGCGGGCCCGTTCGAGGAGGACGGCACCGAGCGCGACGTCGAGGACGCCCAGCCCGACGGAGTCGAAGAGGGTGATCTCGTCCGGTGACCGTCGGCCCGCCGCACGCGAGGTGACGACGTCCCCGAGCTCCAGGCGGCACGCGTCGGCGTCGATGGCCCCCTCGGCGATGGCGAGGAGCGCGTCGCCGGACTCGTGCAGCGCCGTCCCCACGGAGTCGACCACGACCCGCGACCGGGACATGGCCACGCCGTCCACCTCCCGGTGGTCGGGCCGGGGAGGGGCGCCGACGACGTTCACGTGCTGCCCCGGGGCGAACCAGGCTCCCCGGACGAGGGGGTCGCGCGACGGCGTCAGCGTGCAGACGACGTCCGCAGGCCGGACGGCCGCCTCCGGGGAGTCGACCGCCACGACCGTCACGTCCGGCCGCTGCTCGGCGACCTGCGCGGCGAAGGCGGCGACCCGCTCCGGGGTGCGGGACCAGACGAGCACGCGCTCGAGGGGCCGGACCTCCGCCAGCGCGCGCACGTGCTCCAGGGCGAGCGCCCCCGCCCCCACGAGCCCGAGCACGCGGGCGTCCTCGCGCGCCAGCCACCGCGTCGCCACGGCGCTCGCGGCCGCGGTGCGCAGCCTTGTGGGGACGGCGCCGTCGAGCACCGCGGCGGGCGCGCCGGTCGTGGAGTCCACGAGCACCAGGACGGATCGCTGGGCCGGGAGGCCGCGGTCGCGGTTGCCGGGCACGTCCGCGAGCAGCTTCGTCCCCGCGAGCCCGGCCCGCGCCGACACGGCGGTCATGGGCAGGAAGTGCGCGGCGGGGCCGAGCGCCGCGACGGTGAGGGGTGCCTGGGCGGCGGCGTTGTCGGCGAGGTCGGCGAAGGCCTGCTCGACGATCTCGACCACCTCGCGGGGCGTGACCAGCCCGGTGAGCTCGGAACGGGTGAGGAGGAGGGGCACGGGCGCTCCAGAGGGTTCGGCGGAGGGGTCGACGGAGGGATCGGCGCTGGTCGGCGCGGCGGCGCGGGCGACGACGCCGCTCATGCCGCGCGCCCGAGCCGCACGAAGGGCGTCGTGAGGCCCGTCGGGGGGCGGCTGTGGGCGACGAGCCCGCCGACGGCCAGCAGCGCGAGGACGTACGGCAGCATGACGAGGAGCGCGAACGGCACGTCCACGCCCAGCGCGGGCAGCGTGAACTGCAGCGCCTGCGCGAGACCGAACACGAGTGCGGCGACGGCGACACCCACAGGTCGCCAGCTCCCGGCGATGACGGCCACGACCGCGAGGTAGCCGACGCCGGCCGTCATGTTGTCGGTGAAGGTGTGCACCTCCGCGAGGGCGAGCTGCGTGCCCGCGAGCCCGGAGAGCACCCCGACGACGAGCACGGCGAGGAACCGGACGCGCAGCACCGGGACGCCCGCGCGGTCCGCGCTCGCCGCGTCCTCGCCGACCGCGCTCAGCGTGATGCCCCAGGTCGTCCGGCGGGACGTGAGGAACCCGAGGCCGGCGACCGCCACCAGCAGCACGTACGCGAGGCCGGTCTGCTGGAACAGCGCCGGCCCGAGGACGGGGAGGTCGGCGAGCAGCGGCACCGGGAGCCGGTCGAACCCTGGGACGACCGTCCCGCGCTCGAGGAGCAGCCGGGCGCCGAACGTCGTGCCCGCGAGGGCGAGCGCGTTCGCGGCGATGCCGGTGACGATCTGGTTCGCGCGCACCACGACGCTCAGGAGCGCCTGCAGGAGCCCGGCCAGGAGCCCGGCGGCCGCGCCGCACGCGACGCCGACCAGGGCGGACCCCGTGGTGGTGGCCCCGACGACGGACGCGAACGCGCCGGTGAGCATCATGCCCTCGACGCTCATGGTCAGGACGCCGGAGCGCTCGCCCACGAGCTCGCCGCTCGCGGCGACGAGCACGGGGACGGCCAGCGCGACGCCGGCGGCGAGAAGGTCGGTCAGGGTGTCGATCACGGGGTCGCCTCCGGTCGGGGGAGCGGTGGGGTCGGGCGGCGTCGTGCGGGGGTGGCGCGCCGGGCCCGTGCGGGGCGCACGGCCCAGACGGCGGTGCCGGCGACGCCGAGGATGACGAGGCTCTCGGCGACCTGCGTGAGCGAGGCGGGGACGCCCGCGGCCAGCTGCAGGTTGATCCCCCCGGACACGAGGAAGCCGAGCGCGGTCGCGACGCCCACCGCGGCGGCGAGCGACCCGCGTGCCAGGAGGCCCACGACGAGGCCGGAGAAGCCGTACCCCGACGACAGACCGTCGTCGAGGACGTGCGGGGCGGACGCGACGAGGACGCCGCCGGCCACGCCCGCGGCGGCCCCCGCGGTGGTCAGGGCCGAGAAGCGGAGCCGGTCGACCCCCAGCCCGAGCCGGTGCGCCGCGGGACGCGACAGCCCGACGGCCGCCAGCCGGACGCCGGTACCGGTGCGGTGCAGCACCAGGGCCGCGACCCCGGCCACGACGAGGGCGAGGACCGGGGCGACGGTGGCGGGCGAGCCCGGGAGCCCGAGGAGCGGCAGGTGCGCCGCCTCCACGAGCGGGGCGGACTGCGGGAGCGTCTCGGAGCTGGTGACGGGCTGCCGCAGGAGCGCCTCCTCGTGCACGGCGAGGACGAGGACCGCGGCGCCGACGAAGTTGAGCAGCAGCGTGGTGATGACCTCGCTCACGCCCCGGCGGACGGCGAGCCAGGCCGCGATCGCGGCCCATCCCGCGCCGCCGGCGGCCGCCGCGAGCAGGACGAGGGGCAGTGCGACGGCCGCGGGCGTCGCCGGGGGGAGGCCGGTGCCGACCGCGGTGGCGGCGACGGCCCCCACGCAGATCTGGCCCTCGCCCCCCACGTTGACCAGGCCCGCGCGGTGCGCGACCAGGAAGCCGGTGGCGACCAGGAGCAGGACCGCGGCGGTGTTCACCGCCGACCCGATCGCGTACTGGGTGCCGACCATCCCGTCCCAGAGAGCCGCGGCGGCCTCGGCGGGCGGCGCGCCGGCGAGGGCGGCCAGGCCAGCGCTGACGGCCAGGGCGCCGACGACCGCGGCGAGCGGGACGAGGACGGGCGCGAGGTCCCGCAGCCGGGCCGCGTGGCCGCGCCGCGGCTCGTCGCGTGCGCCTTCCTCCCGCGGTGGTCGTCGCCGCACGGGCGAGGGCGGAGCGGGCGCGGGGGCAGGCGCGGCGTCGGTCGAGGGCGTCGTGACGGCCCGTGCTGCGGAGGTCATGCGGCGGCTCCCGTCATGAGGTGCGCGACGCGGTCGCGCGCGTCGGGTGCGTCGGTGGGCACGGGGCCGCTCAGGCGGCCCCGGTAGGCGACGTGCACGCGGTCGCACGTCGCGAGGAGCTCGGACAGCTCGCTCGAGACCACCAGGACGGCGACGCCCGCGGCGGCGGCGTCCCGCAGGCGGGTGACGACGTCGTCGACGGCGCCGAGGTCGAGCCCGCGCGTCGGCTGGGCGGCCACGACGCAGCGGAGCGGGTCGAGGCTGAGCTCGCGGGCGAGCACGGCCTTCTGCTGGTTGCCGCCGGAGAGCGACGCGAGCGGCGCGCCGAGGTCGGCGGCCCGGACGTCGAACCGCGCGGCGAGCTCGCGTGCGTCGTCCCGCATGGCGCGGCGGTCGAGGAGGCCGAGGCGCCGGTAGGAGCCGAGCCGCCCGAGCAGGAGGTTCGTCGTGACGCTGAGCGCCGGGACGACGGCCTCGTGGTGCCGGTCCTCCGGGACGACGCCGAGGCCGAGCGCGGTGCGCCGGCCCGGGGTCGCGCGGGTGATGTCGTCCGTGCCGAGCAGGACCTGCCCGGCGGCGGCCGCCCGGGACCCCGAGAGGGCGGCGACGAGCTCGCTCTGCCCGTTGCCCTCGACGCCCGCGATCCCGACGACCTCGCCGGGCCCCAGGACCAGGTCGACCCCGTCCACGCGTCGCGCGCCGTCGGCGTCCTCCACCACCAGTCCCCGGACGTCCAGCACGGCGGGCGGGCGCTCGCCGCCCGGCTCCGGCTCCGGGCAGGTCCGGAGCAGCGGCCCGGGCGCCGCCCCCGGGCGGGGGCCTGCGGGCCCGGCCTCGACGCTCGCCGCGAGCACCGGGTCGAGGAGCCGGACGTCGCGGCCGACCATCAGCGCGACCAGGTCCGCCGCGCGGAGCGGCGCGGCGCCGTCGGCCGGTGTCTCGTCGTCCGCGTCCGCCCCGGCCGCGATCCGGCCGCTCCCGACGACCCGGCCGCCGCGCAGCACCGTCGCGCGGTCGCCGACGCGCATCACCTCCGCCAGCTTGTGGGTGATGAGCACGACGGCGGTCCCGGCGTCCGCCACGCGCCGGCACGTGGCGAGGAGGCGCTCGACGTCGTCGGGGCCGAGCACGCCCGTGGGCTCGTCGAGCAGCAGCAGGCGGGGGCGGTCGAGCAGCGCGCGGACGATCTCGACCTGCTGGCGGGCGCCGACGCTGAGGGACCCGGTCACGGCTGCCGGGTCCACGCGCAGGCCCAGGTCGTCCTCGATCTCCGCCAGCCGTGCGGCGAGGCCGTCCCGGTCGGGGCGCAGCCGCCGCCCGCGGCCGAGCAGGAGGTTCTCCTGGACGGTGAGGGTGGGCACGAGCGCGAAGTGCTGGTGGACCATCCCGACGCCGAGGCGGAGCGCCTCGGCGGGGGAGGAGGGGGCGAAGGGCGCGCCGTCCAGGAGCACCTGGCCACGGGTGGGCGGCAGGGTGCCGAAGACGACGTTGCACAGCGTCGACTTGCCGGCGCCGTTCTCCCCGAGCACGCAGTGCACCTCGCCCGCGGCGACGGTGAGGTCGACGCCGTCGAGCGCGGCGTGCGCGCCGAACAGTCGGGTGACGCCGCGCAGCTCGAGCGCGGGGGTGGCCGGCGGTGGCGGTGGGGGCACGGGACCTCCTCGGTGGGGCGGACGGTCGGATGGCCGGGGTGGCCTGGTGGGGGCGTCAGTACGGGGTGACGTCGCCGCTCGCGACGGAGTCGGTGATCTCCTCGAGCGCGGCCGCGACCTCGGGGTCGTCGCCGCACAGCACGAACTCGGTGCCGCCGAGGTCCGACGTCAGGCCGAAGGGCACCTGCGCCGCCTCCCACGTGCCGTCCAGGACGGACCGCACCGCGTGCTCGACCTCCGTGCCGATGTCCGTGCGGACGTACCCGGCGTAGGGCGGGGCGCACTCGCCGGGGATGGGCCCGCCGATCATGGCGGCGTCGGCGTCGGTCGCCGCCTGCTCGATGCCCTGCTTGCCGAGGTTGACGATCTGCCCCACGACGTCGACCCCGACGCCGAAGTTCGCCGCGGCCGCCTGCTTCGCCTTCGCCGGGTCGTTGAAGTCGCCGAGGAACTGCGGCGTCACCACCGTGGTGCCGGGCACCGCGGCCTCGGCGCCGTTCGCGAAGGCGGCGGACGCGTTGACGATGGCGGGCAGCTCGACCCCGCCGATGAACCCGATCTTCCCCGTGCTCGAGGACAGGGCGGCGACCGCGCCCGACAGGTACTCGGCCTCGGCCTGCTGGGGGTCGTAGTAGGCGAGGTTGTCGAGCGGCTCGGCGTCCGCCGGGCCCCCGATCTCCACGAACGTGACGTCCGGGAACTGGGGTGCGACCTTGCGCAGGTCGGCGTCGGTCTGCCCGCCCACGGAGATCACGAGGTCCGAGCCCCCGGCCAGCCGCACCAGCGTCTGCTCGTAGTCGGCCGCCGCGACCTCCTCGACGAACGACAGGTCGACCTCGTCGCCCAGGTCCTCCTCGACGCGCTGGTAGCCGAGGTAGGCCGACTGCATGAACCCGGTGTCCGAGGTCGACCCGGGGAGGAACACGCCCACGGCCAGCGGGTCGTCGGACGCCGGGTCGCTGCCGGAGGCCGTGGTCGTGCCGCACGCCGTGAGGGTGAGGAGCCCGGCGGTGCCGAGGGCGGCGGCCAGGCTCCGGCGGGTGGGCGTGCCAGGGCGCGGGCCAGGATGGATGGGGCGATGTCCGGTGCCGGGGCGGGGGCTGCGCATGACGTCCTCCAGTCGAGTTAGCGGTATACCACTACACGAGGAGTCTCGGGACGTCGTGTTTCCACGGGGTCACCCGGCGGTAAATCGTGCGTGACCGTCGCCTGCCGCGAGCGGACGGCGGGCGGTCGGGAGGGGGGTGGGGTGCGCGGTGGGCGTCAGCCGGCGCGTCGCGCGCGGTTGCGCGACCGGGTGGCCTCGACGGGGTCGATCGGGGCCGACGCCCAGGTCTCGGCGAGCGCGAGGCTCGGCTCGCGCCCCGAGGTCACGTGTCGCTGCGCGAGGGCGACGACCGTCTCCTCGTCGTGGGCCTCGATCGCCGCCAGCATGGCGGCGTGCTCCTCGCACTGCTCGCGGGTGTCCCGGCGCTTCGTCAGGTGGAAGAGCCAGCGGACGCGGGCGTCGAGCGGGGCGAGCATCGACCGCAGCAGCGGGTTGCCGCAGGCGTGGACGACGGCGGCGTGGAAGCCGGCGTTCGCCGCGGCCGTCGCGGCGTCGTCGTGCGCGTCGAGGGCGCGGCGCGCGGCCTGCACGGCGGTCGCCATCGCGTCGAGGTCGGCGGTGGTGCGGCGGAGGGCGGCGAGCCGGAAGGCGAGCACCTCGACGCTCTCCCGGACCTCGAAGAGCTGCTCGACGTCGTCGCGGGTGAAGGGCGCGACCAGCGCCCCCTGGCGCGGGACCAGGACCACGAGCCCCTCGCCCTCGAGCTGCTGCAGCGCCTCGCGGAGCGGCACCCGCGAGACGCCGAGCTCGGCGGCGATGTCCCGCTCGACCAACCGCTGCCCCGGGTGGAGGTCCAGGCCGATGATGCGCGCCTTGAGGGTCTCGTAGGCGGTCTGGCGCAGCGAGCGGGAGTCGTCACGGGACGCCGGGATCGTGGTCACCCACCGATCCTAGGGAGCGGGGCGGCGCGGCGCGGCGTCCCCGCCCGAGGGCCTCGTCCAGCCCCCGGTCGGGTCGGGGTGCGAGCGAGCGCCCGACCTAGACTGGTGGGGTGATCCGACGCATCGACCTTCGCGGGCAGGACCTGACCCGCACCGAGCTGCTCGGCGTGCTGCCGCGCCCCGAGGTCGGGGTGGACCAGGCCGTGGACGCCGTCGCCCCGATCCTCGCCGACGTCCGTGCCCGGGGCGCCGCCGCGCTGCGCGACCTGGCGGAGCGGTTCGACGGGGTGCGGCCGGAGCATCTGCGGGTCCCCGCGGCGGCGCTGGACGACGCGCTCGCCGGGCTGGATCCGGTGGTCCGTGCGGGCCTCGAGGAGGCGATCCGTCGCGTGCGGCTCGTGCACGCCGACCAGCTGCCCGCCGAGCACACGACGCGGCTCGGCCCCGGCGCCCTCGTGCGCCAGCGCTGGGTCCCGGTCCAGCGGGTGGGCCTCTACGCGCCGGGCGGCCTCGCGGTCTACCCGTCGTCCGTGATCATGAACGTGGTCGCCGCGCAGGAGGCCGGCGTGCCGGGCCTCGCCGTCGCGTCGCCGCCGCAAAAGGACGGCGGCGGCCTGCCGCACCCGACGATCCTCGCCGCGTGCGCGCTGCTCGGCGTCGACGAGGTGTACGGGGTGGGCGGCGCCCAGGCGGTGGCGATGTTCGCGTACGGCGCGGCCGGCAGCGAGCCGCAGGACGGCCCCGTGCTGTGCGAGCCGGTGGACGTCGTGACCGGGCCGGGCAACGTGTATGTCGCGGCGGCGAAGCGGCTCGTGCGTGGCGTGGTCGGCATCGACGCGGAGGCCGGGCCCACCGAGATCGCCGTGCTGGCCGACGCCACCGCCGACCCGGGGCACGTCGCCCTCGACCTCATCAGCCAGGCCGAGCACGACCCGATGGCGGCCTCGGTGCTCGTCACCCCGTCCGTGGAGCTCGCCGGCGCCGTCGAGGCCCGGCTCAGCGACCTGGTCGGCTCGACCAAGCACTCCGCGCGCGTCATGCAGGCGCTCGGCGGCCCGCAGTCGGCGGTCGTGCTGGTGGACGACCTGGAGCACGGGCTCGCGGTGGTGGACGCCTACGGCGCCGAGCACCTCGAGATCCAGGCCGACGGCGCGGCGGAGCTCGCGGAGCGCGTGCGCTCGGCGGGGGCGATCTTCGTCGGGCCCTGGTCGCCGGTCTCCCTCGGCGACTACATGGCGGGCAGCAACCACGTGCTCCCCACCGGCGGGTCCGCCCACTTCTCCAGCGGCCTCGGCGTGCACGCCTACCTCAAGTCCGTCCAGGTGGTCGAGTACACCCGCGACGCGCTCGAGGAGCTGGCCGACCGGATCGTCGCCGTCGCGAACGACGAGGACCTGCCCGCCCACGGCGAGGCCGTGCGCGGCCGCTTCCTCTGAGCCCCGTGCGCTGAGCGGTCCGCGCGCCCGGCCCCTGAGCCGACTCCCCGGCCTGCGGCGGACGTGCGGAGAATAGTGTGCCAAGCGGCAGGGTTGCACCCGTCGGTCGCGTCGGGGGCCCGTGCGAGCATGGACCCATGCCCGCGCCGCCACCCCGCCTCGACCCCGTCGTGGTGGGCGGCATCGTCGGCAACGCGGCGTTCCGGAGGGCCCAGGGCTACCAGCGCGCGGGCATGGTCTCCACCTGGCGGTGGGACGCCGACGCCCTCGTCCTGACCGCGCGCGTCGCGGGCAGCGGGCCGCAGCCCTACACCACTCGCGTGTGGTTCGTGCTCGACGACGACGGCCGGTACGCGTACGACACCTCCACCTGCACCTGCCCGGTCCGCGCGGACTGCAAGCACGTCGCGGCCACGCTGCTCCACGTCGGGGCCCAGGCCGAGGCGGCCGAGGCCGGAGGCCCGGGCGAGGCCGACGGGCGGCCCGCGGGCTGGCGCGGCCTCCTCGCCGCGGTGACCGGAGGAACCGCCCAGGCACCGGGCGCGGGGGAGGACGCCGTCGCCGGCCCCCGCGCGGGCGGAGTCCTGCCGGTCGCCCTGCGCTTCCGCCTCGAGGAGCCGTTCGGCGACCTGCCGCCCCAGCTCTCCGTGCGCCCGGTCGTGCGTGGGCGGTCCGGGTGGAAGGTCGCGCCGGAGGCGAGCTGGGAGGCGCTGGCCACCGGGCTCTACGCGTTCGCGGACGTGCGCGCGACCCCCGCGCCCGAGGTGCGCCGCTGGTTCGCCGACCTCGGGTCCGCCCTCGGCGACGGCGGCGGGTACGGCCGCAGCCGGCAGGCCTGGCGCCCGCTCGCCGCCGGCGGCCGCGGGCTGTGGGCGCTGCTCGCCGAGGCGTCCGACCTGGAGATCCCGCTCGTCGCGCACGGGTCGCGCGACGAGGTGCGCCTGGCCCGCGCGGCCGAGGCGCGGCTCGTGGTCGGCGCCACGGACCACGGTCTGCGTCTCGACCCCGTCGTGACGTTCGACGGCGAGGACGCGCCGGCGGGGGCCGCGCTCGGCAGCGTCGGCGACACCGGGCTGTACGCGGTCGAGGCCGAGGGTGCCCGCACGGTGCTCCGGCTGGGGCCCACCGCCCGGCGGCTGGGCGACGCGGCCCGGGAGCTGGTGTCCGTCGGCCGCGTGGACGTCCCGTCGGACGACGCGGCGGAGCTGTTCGCCGACCACCTGCCGCTCCTGCGGCGGGCGGTGCGCGTGCTCTCCGACGGCTCCGTGGACCTGCCCGAGCCGCCGCGCCCGGTCCTCCTGGCCGAGATCTCCTTCGCGTCGCCCGAGCACGCACGGCTCGCGTGGTCCTTCGAGTACGCGCGTCCCGGCGCGCCACCGCGCCGCGTCCCGCTCGACGGCGCGGCGGCCGACCCGCTGCGCGACGGCGACGCCGAGGCGGAGATCCGCGCCAAGGCGCAGGCGACGGTGCGCAGCGTTGCAGGGTTCGAGCGGTTCGACCTCGCCGCCCGGTCCGAGCTCCAGGGCCTGGACGCGCTCGACCTCGCGCACGGCGTGCTGCCGGCCCTCGCCGCCGCGGGCGACGTGCGGGTCGAGGCCACCGACGTGCCGCACTACCTGCACCTGGACGCGGCGCCGCGCGTCGTCGTCTCCGGGGCGCCGTCCGGGGACTCCGACTGGCTCGACCTGGGCGTCTCCGTGACCGTGGGCGGCAAGGAGCTCCCGTTCACGCGCCTGTTCACCGCCATCGCGCGCGGGGACACGAGGCTCCTGCTCGTCGACGGGTCGTGGCTGCGCCTCGACCAGCCCGTGCTGGGCAGGCTGCGCGACCTCATCGCGGAGGCGTCCGCCCTGAGCGACCGGCCCGGTCGGGCGAGGGTCAGCCGCTACGACGCCCACCTGTGGGGCGAGCTCGAGGACGTCGCCGACGTCGTGGAGGCCGCCGCGTCGTGGCGGCGCTCGCTGGCCGGGCTGCGCGCCCTCGCCGCGGGGGAGCACCCGGCCGGCCTCGACGTGTCCGTCGACGTGCCGGACGGGGTGCGGGCCGAGCTGCGGCCGTACCAGCGGCAGGCGTTCGAGTGGCTCACCTTCCTGTGGCGCCACGGGCTGGGCGGGATCCTGGCGGACGACATGGGCCTCGGCAAGACGGTCGAGACGCTCACGTTCCTGGCGCACGCGCGGACCGTCGCACCGGGCGGTCCGCCGTTCGTCGTCGTCGCGCCCGCCTCGGTGGTCGGGAACTGGACCGACGAGGCCGCCCGGTTCACGCCCGGCCTGCGGGTGGTCGCGATGCCGGCGACGGCGCGGACGCTCCGCACGGAGGTGGCGGAGCTGGCGGCGGACGCCGACGTGCTCGTCACCTCGTACGCCGTCTTCCGGCTCGACTTCGACGCGTTCGACGCGCTCGAGTGGGGCGGGCTGATCCTCGACGAGGCGCAGGTGGCGAAGAACCCGCGCACCCGGGCGCACGAGACCGCGCGGCTGCTCCGCGCGCCGTTCAAGCTCGCGGTCACGGGCACCCCGCTGGAGAACAACCTCCTGGAGCTCTGGGCGATGCTGGCGATCGTCGCGCCCGGGCTCTACCCGTCGATGCACCGCTTCCGCGCGGACACGGCGCGGCTCGTCGACGCCGCGGCCACCGACGACGACCCGCAGGTGGTGGCGGCCGGGAACCGGGCGCTCGCGCGGCTCAAGCGCCGCATCCGCCCGCTCGTGCTGCGCCGCACCAAGGAGCAGGTCGCGCCCGAGCTGCCCGAGCGCCAGGAGCGCGTGCTGCGGGTGCCGCTCACCCCCGACCACCGCAAGGTGTACGACACGCACCTGCAGCGCGAGCGCCAGCGGCTGCTCGGCCTCCTGGAGGACTTCGAGGCCAACCGGGTGGCGATCTTCCGCTCCCTGACCACCCTGCGCCGGCTGGCCCTCGACGCCTCGCTGGTCGACGACGCGTACGCGCACGTGGGCTCGGCGAAGCTGGAGGTGGTGATCGACGAGCTCGTCGAGATCGCCGCGGAGGGTCACCGCGCCCTCGTCTTCTCCCAGTTCACGTCGTTCCTGCGCCGGGTCGAGGCCCGCTGCGCGGACGCCGGGCTGCCGGTGGCGTACCTGGACGGCGCCACCCGGCGCCGCGCGGAGGTCATCCGCGGTTGGAAGGACGGGGACGCCCCGGTCTTCCTCGTCAGCCTCAAGGCGGGCGGCGTGGGCCTGAACCTCACCGAGGCCGACTACGTCTACCTGCTCGACCCCTGGTGGAACCCCGCCGCGGAGGCGCAGGCCGTCGACCGGACGCACCGGATCGGGCAGACCCGGAACGTCGTGGTCACCCGGCTCGTCGCCCAGGACACGATCGAGGAGAAGGTCATGGCGCTCGCGCGGCGCAAGGCCGCGCTGTTCGACGCGGTGCTCGACGACGCGTCGGGTGCCTTCGCCGGCGCGCTCGCGGCCGACGACGTCCGCGGGCTGCTCGAGCCGTAGGGCCGCGCGGGCGCGGGAAAGCCCCCGGTTCCGGCGGTCGAGACCACCGGAACCGAGGGCGTTCCGTGCACGCGGTGTCGGCTCAGCCGACGTGCGTCACTTGGCGGGGTTGGTGCCCTTCTCCCAGCCCACGTTCTCCACCGGCTGCAGACCGAAGAGGTCGAGACCGGTGTAGGTCTCGGGCGTGAGGTTGGCGAGGCCGTCCTTCGCCATGGAGATCCACGGGCCGTTGTACAGCGGCAGGATGCCCCAGGTCTCGCTGATGATCTCCGACTCGAGCTTCATGCCCGCGGCGGTCTGCTCCTCGGCGGTCGGGAGCGAGGACACCTGGTCGGCGATCTTCTTGTCGATCTCCTTGGTGCCGGTCATCGACAGGTTCAGGCCGCTGTCGGAGCAGTACAGCTGGCACATGTAGGCCACGCCGTACGGGTCGCTCGACGAGAAGCCCATGACGACGAGGTCCCAGTCCTTCGTCGAGAGCACGGTCGAGAAGTCGCTCGCCGGGCGCTTGTCGATCTCGAGGTCGAAGCCGATCTGGGCGAGCTGCTGCTGCACCACCTTGGCGCGGGCCTCGGTGATCGGGTCGTCGCCGAAGATCGGCATCCGACCCTCGAGCTTCTGGCCGTCCTTCGCGCGGACGTCGCCGTCCAGCGCCCAGCCGGCCTCGTCGAGGGCAGAGTTGGCGGCCTCGACGTCGGTCGACCAGCCGGCCGCGGCGAGTGCGTCGACGTAGCCCTCCTGGAACGGGAACAGGTTCAGCGAGCCAGCCTCCGGCTCGGTGTAGTTGAGGCCGTTCCAGACGACCTCCTTGATCTGCTCGCGGTCGATCGCCTGGAGAACCGCCTTGCGGACCTCGAGGTCCTTGAACTGCGGGCGCTCCGCGTTGAGCTGGAGCAGGTTGGTCGACGTGCGCTGGGCGCGGTACGTGGCCGCCCCCTCCACGTCCTTGAGCTGCTGCAGGTTGTCGGCCGTGAGGTTCTCGACGAGGTCGACCTCGCCGTTCTGGAACGCGTTCACGGCGGCGGTCGGCTCGAGGACGCGGAACGTCACCTTGTCGAGCATCGGGGCGTCGCCCCACCACTTCTCGTTCGGCACGAACGAGATGACGCCGCCGTTGAGGTCGAAGTCGTCGATCTTGTACGGGCCGGCGCCCCAGTCGGCGTGCGCGTCCTCGATGTAGCCCTCGTTGAACACCTTGGCGGAGTTCACGGCCGGGTTCATGAGGTGCCAGAAGAGGCCGTCGGTCCACGGGAACTCGGACTTGAACGTGACGACCGCCTGGCGCTCGTCCTTGCCCTGCTTCACCGACTCGATCTGCGAGTAGCCGTCCGTCGAGCTCGGGACGTAGCCCTCCTCGGTCGACCGGTTGGCCTTCCAGAGCTCCTCGTAGGACTTCCAGGTGATCGGGCTGCCGTCGTTCCAGACCGCCTCGGGGTTGATCGTGTAGGTGACGACGGTCTTGCCGTCCACGACCTCGGTGGTCCAGTCGGAGAGGTAGGCGGGGTTGGCCGTGGCCTCACCCTCCGGGGACATGAGGATCGGCTGGGGGTTGTACCACTCCCAGATGCGGGCCGTGTCGACCGACCCGTCGGAGTGGTTGGGGTTCATCTGCGGGGTGATCTCCGTGAGCGGGAACGTCACCTCGCCGCCCTGCTCGAGGCTCTCGCGGGGCTGCGGGTTGTAGTCCGCGCCCTCGATGGTCTGCGCCTCGGCGGTCGGCGTGTCGTCGCCGCCGTTGTCGCCGCCACCGCCGCAGGCGGTGAGGGCCAGGGCCAGCACGCCGGCGACGGCGACGCTGCCCGCCAGTCTCTTCTGCAGCCTCATGGTTGCTCCTTTCGCGCCTCGTGGCGCTGACTTGATGGCTGTCGTGATGGATGGAGTGGGAGAAGTGGTTCGGGGACGGTCAGCGGTGGTGGCAGGCGTTCACGTGGACGCCGGTGCGACCGCCGAGGGACGGGACCTTCGTCTCGCAGGCGACCCGCTTGCCCTCGTCGAGCGTCTGGTAGAGCGGGCAGCGCGAGACGAAGGCGCAGCCCACGATCGTGTCGGTCGGGCTCGGGAGGTCGCCGGCGAGCACGATGTGCTCCCGGTTGCGCTCCACGACCGGGTCGGGGACGGGGATCGCGGACAGCAGCGCGCGGGTGTACGGGTGCTGCGGGTCGTCGAAGACCGCGTCGACGTCGCCGTGCTCGACGAAGCTGCCGAGGTACATCACGGCGACCCGGTCGGCGATGTGCCGCACGACCGACAGGTCGTGCGCGACGAAGAGGTACGACAGCCCCAGGCGCACCTTGAGCTCGTCGAGCAGGTTGATGACACCCGCCTGGACCGACACGTCGAGCGCTGACACTGGCTCGTCCAGCACCACCAGCCGCGGGTTGGTCGCGAGGGCGCGCGCGATGCCGATGCGCTGCCGCTGGCCGCCGGAGAAGGCCGCGGGGAACCGGTCGCTGTGTGCGGGGTCGAGCCCGACGAGGTCCATCAGCTCGTCGACCCTCGGGCCGACCTCGGCGTGCGGCATGCCCACGGTGCGCAGGGGCTCGGCGATGACGTCGAAGACGGTCATGCGCGGGTCGAGCGAGCCGACCGGGTCCTGGAAGACGATCTGGACGTCGCGGCGCAGCTCCCGCTCGGCGCGGCCGCCCTTGATGTCGGCGACGCTGGTGCCCGCGATCCGGATGTCGCCGTTGGCCTGCGGGGCGAAGTCCATGATCTGCAGGAGCGTGGTCGTCTTGCCCGAGCCGGACTCGCCGACGATCGCCATCGTCTCGCCCTCGCGGACGTCGAAGCTGACGCCCTTGACGGCGTGCACCTCGCCGATCTTGCGCTTGCGGAACGAGCCCTTGGTGAGGGGGAAGGACTTCGAGAGGTTCTCGACCTCGAGCGTGGGCTTGCGCTGGTCCCGCGGGACCGCCTCGAGGGTCGAGGTGGGGATCTCCGGGACCGGGTAGACGGGCAGGCCGTCGATGCGTCCCGCGCGGATCTCCTCGGCGCGGAGGCACGCGGCGCGGTGGTCGGCGTGCCCTCCGACGGCGACGAGCTCGGGCTCGGCGGCGTGGCAGGCGTCGGTGACGATCGGGCACCGGGCCGCGAACGGGCAGGCGTCCGGCAGGTCGACCAGCAGGGGAGGGCTGCCCTTGATCGGGACCAGCGGCTGCTTCTCGGCCTTGTCCACGCGGGGGATCGCGCCCAGCAGGCCGATCGAGTACGGCATGCGGGTGTCCGCGAACAGCGTCTCGACCGGGGCCTGCTCGATGGCGCGGCCGGCGTACATGACGACGACGTCGTCCGCGATGTTGGCGACCACGCCCATGTCGTGCGTGATCATCATGACCGCGGCCCCGGTCTCGCGCTGGGCGGTCTTGATGAGGTCGAGGATCTGCGCCTGGATCGTGACGTCGAGGGCCGTCGTCGGCTCGTCCGCGATGATGAGCTTCGGGTTGTTCGCCATCGCGATGGCGATGACCACGCGCTGGCGCATGCCGCCCGAGAACTCGTGCGGGAACGACTTCACGCGCTCCTGGGGACGGGGGATCCCGACCAGCTTGAGCAGCTCGACGGCGCGGTCCCACGCGGCCCGGCGGGACATCCGCGGGTTGTGGATCGTGAGGGCCTCGACGATCTGGTCGCCCACGGTGAAGACGGGCGTCAGCGACGTGAGCGGGTCCTGGAAGATCATCGCGATGCCGTTGCCGCGGATCTTGGACATCGCCGCGTCGCTCTTGCCGAGGAGCTCCGCACCGTCGAACTGCACGGAGCCGCCCACGCGGGCGTTCTCGTCGAGCAGACCCATGACGGCGAGCGACGTGACGGACTTGCCGGATCCGGACTCGCCCACGATGCCGAGGGTGCGCCCCGGCTCCAGGTCGAACGAGACGCCGCGGACGGCGTCGACGCGCCCGGCCTCGGACGCGAAGCTGACGGTGAGGTCGCGGACGGAGAGAACGGGGGTGGTCATGCGCGGCCTCCCGCTGCGGAAGTGGGGTCGAGGGCGTCGCGCAGGCCGTCGGCCACGAGCGCCATGGAGACGGTCAGCAGCGTCAGGGCGGCGGCGGGGAAGTAGAACATCCACGGCGCGCTCGAGATGCTCGAGGCGCCGATGCCGATGAGGGACCCGAGCGAGACGTCGGGCAGCTTGACGCCGAAGCCGAGGAACGACAGGCCCGTCTCGGCCATGACGGCGCCGACGACGCCCAGCGTGAAGTTGATGACGAGCAGCGACCCGATGTTGGGGATCAGGTGGCGGAGCACGATCCGGAAGCCGGGGACGCCCATGTAGCGGGCGGCGTGGACGAACTCCCGCTCGCGCAGCGAGAGGGACAGCGTCCAGATGGTGCGGGCCTGGAAGAACCAGCTGACGAGGATGAGGACGAGGGCGATGACCTTCCAGTCGCCGCCCGAGTCGTTGGACATCATCGCGAGCAGCAGGAACGTGGGCGCCACCATCAGGAAGTGGATGATGAACAGCGAGACCCGCTCGACGCGGCCGCCGAAGTACGCGGCGGCGGTGCCGATGACCGCGGAGAGGATCGTCGTGCCCGTGGCGACGACGACCGCGATGAGCAGCGAGCGCTGCAGTCCCACCACGACCATGGCGTAGAGGTCGTTGCCCGCGTTGTTGGTGCCGAACCAGTGCTCGGGGCTCGGCGGGTCGGACAGCGCGAGGAAGTCGAGCTCGACGTGGTCGTACTTCTGGAACAGCGGGCCCAGCAGGGCGAACAGCACGAGCAGCACGAAGATGACCACGCCGCCGACGGCGGGGCGGTTGCGGGCGAACCGGCGGCCGTACAGGCGCCACTTCGAGAGCCGCGTGCGCTCGCCGGGCTCCGCGACGGGGGGCACGGTCTCGGCCTCGGCGAGAGGGTCGACCATGGAGGGATCGTTTGCCATGTCAGCTCACCCGCACTCGGGGGTCGAGGACGACGACCGCGATGTCCGCGAGGATCGCGCCGATCGCGGTCATGACCGCGCCGAACGCCGCGACCGCGACCACGCCGTTGATGTCGTTCTTGGAGATCGTCTCGATGAAGTACTGCCCCATGCCCTTCCAGGCGAAGATCGACTCGGTCAGCACGGCGCCCGTGAAGATGCCGGGGATGGAGAAGGCGACCTGGGTGGTGACGGGGATCAGGGACGTGCGCAGCGCGTGCTTGCGGATCGCCTGCTGCTTGGTCAGGCCCTTGGCCCGCGCCATGCGCACGTAGTCGGACTTGATGTTGTCGAGCAGCAGGGAGCGCTGCAGGAAGTGGTACTGCGCGTAGCCGACGATGATCAGCGCGAGCGTGGGGAGCGTCAGGTGCTGGATCGTGTCGACCAGGGTGGGGACGAACCCGCTCACCCCGGGACTCGACGACCCGGTGACGTAGAAGACCGTGGTGCCGACCGCGCCGTTGAAGGCGATCGCGAGCAGCACCAGCCCGAGCGCGGCCACGACGATCGGGATGTTCATCGTGATGATGGAGGTGCCCTGGGCGACGCGGTCGCCCACGCGGTACTGCCGCGACGCGCTGTAGACGCCCAGCGCGATACCGATGAGGGTGAGCAGGATCGTGGCGCCGAGCATCAGTTCCGCGGACACCCACATGCGGTAGGAGACCTGCTCGTTGACCGACTGCCCGGTGGGGCTGACGCCCCAGTTCCAGTGGAAGAGGATCCCGCTGAACCAGGTCCACCACCGCTCGAGGAGCGGGGTGCCGTCGTCGAGGTTGCGCGGCTCGAGCAGGTTGACGATCTGCTCCTCGCTCAACGGGGGACGTCGCCCGACGTAGTTGCTGCGGGGATCGAGGTACGCCCAGGCGAGGAAGTACGTCAGGTTCGTGACGGCTACCACCATGAGCAACCAGCCAGCGGTGCGACGTAGCAGATATCGGGTCAAGGTCGTGGGGACTTTCTGGAGAACGAGTGCGGTGCGGCGACATTACCGCCCGCCAGCTGTGGTGCCCGCCACAACCACCCCGCCGGCAGGGATCGTTACATATTCGTGCCCGAGGCGAGCTTCGCCGGAAATACTGTCGTCATCGCGCCGCCATCCGCCCGGGTTCGCCACTCCGCCCGGGACGCCGCGCCCTGCCTCTCGCCCTCAGCGCACGCCCAGCACGAAGGGGTGGACGGCGGTGGCCCCGGCCTGGCGCAGCAGGCGGGCGGCGACCGTGAGCGTCCAGCCCGACTCGGTCCAGTCGTCCACCAGCAGCACCGTGCGCCCGGGCAGGCCCCGCGCGGCGGCGTCGTTCAGCTCCAGCCGCAACCGCCGGGCCACGCCGGCGAGCCGCATCGCCGAGTTCACGTCGTGGCGGGCCGGTTCCTCCGCGCCGGTGGCGGGCCCGACCGCGCCGATCAGCGGCACGCCGAGGTAGGCGGCGAGCCCCGACGCCAGGTGGTACGTCAGCTGGGGGCGGGTGGCCGACCGCACCGCGACGACCCCCTCGATCAGCGTGCGCCGCGCCCCCTCCGTGCCCTGGTCGCCGCCCGCGGCATCGTCGGTGGCCGCGCGGATCGCGTCCCAGTCGTCGAGGACGCGCGCGGCGGCGTGCCGCAGCGGCACGGGCACCTCGCCGTCCGGGGTGGCGGCGGAGAACAGGTCGCGCAGCGGGCCCGACCAGCCGAGGCCGTCGAGCCGCGCGACCGCCCGGCCCGTCTCGGCCCGCTCGTCGGGCGCGATCTTGCCCTTGAGGTCGAGCCCCAGCGCGGCGAGCCCGGAGGGCCACATCGCGCGAGGGCCGACCTCGACGCCGGGCCGGTCCATGTCCGCGCGCGCCGCCGCGACGGCCTCGGCGTCCGGGACGGCGGGCAGCGTCACGCCGTCGCAGCGGTCGCAGCGCCCGCAGGTCCAGCCGGAGGGCAGCTCCGGGTCGTCGAGCTGGGCGCGCAGGTAGGCCATCCGGCACCCGGTCGTCGCCACGTAGTCGACCATCGCCTGCTGCTCCGCCGCCCGGGTCTCCTCGACGCGGGCGTACCGCTCGGCGTCGTAGGCCCACGGCGTGCCGGTGGCGACCCAGCCGCCCTGGACGCGGCGAACCGCGCCGTCGACGTCGAGCACCTTGAGCATCGTCTCCAGGCGCGAGCGCTTGAGGTCCACCTGGGTCTCCAGCGCGGCCGTGGACCGAGCGCCGTCGGCCGCGGACAGGGCGTCCAGGGTGGTGCGCACCTGCGGCTCGGCGGGGAAGGCCTGCGACCCGAACCAGTCCCAGATCGCGCGGTCCTCGTGCCCGGGCAGCAGCACCACGACGGCGTCGTCGACGCCGCGGCCCGCGCGACCCACCTGCTGGTAGTAGGCAATGGGCGACGACGGCGCGCCGAGGTGCACGACGAACCCGAGGTCGGGCTTGTCGAAGCCCATGCCGAGAGCCGACGTCGCGACGAGCGCCTTGACGCGGTTCTCCTTGAGGTCCTCCTCGAGCTGCTCGCGCTGCGTCGGGTCGGTGCGGCCGGTGTACGCGGCGACCGCGAGCCCCGCGCCGCGCAGCTGCTCCGCGACCTGCTCGGCGGCGGAGACCGTGAGGCAGTACACGATGCCGGACCCGTCGACGTCCTGGAGTGCCTCGACGAGCCAGGCGACCCGGGTGGGCTGGTCGGGCAGCTCGAGCACCGCCAGGTGCAGCGACTCCCGGTCGAGCCCGCCGCGCAGCACCAGCACCTCGTCGGTCCGACCCTCCACGGTGGCGGGGTCGGCGGGCCCTTCCCCGTGCACGCCGAGCTGCTCGGCCACGTCGGCCGTCACGCGCGCGTTGGCGGTGGCCGTCGTGGCGAGCACGGGGATGCCCGGCGGCAGGTCGGCGAGCAGGGTGCGGATGCGGCGGTAGTCGGGCCGGAAGTCGTGCCCCCAGTCGGAGATGCAGTGCGCCTCGTCGATCACCACGAGGCCCGCGTCCGCCGCGAGCCGCGGGAGCACCTCGTCGCGGAAGGCGGGGTTGTTGAGCCGTTCGGGGGAGCACAGCAGCACGTCCACCTCCCCGGCGGCGATCGCCGCGTGCACCTGGTCCCACTCGGTGACGTTCGAGGAGTTGATCGTCACGGCCCGGATCCCGGCCCGCGCGGCCGCCGCGATCTGGTCGCGCATGAGCGCCAGGAGGGGCGAGACGATGACGGTCGGCCCCGCGCCGCGGGAGCGCAGCAGGGACGTGGCGACGAAGTAGACCGCGGACTTGCCCCACCCGGTGCGCTGCACCACGAGCGCGCGCCGACGGAACGCGACCAGCGCCTCGATGGCACGCCACTGGTCCTCGCGCAGCGTGGCGTCCTCGCGCCCGACGAGGGCGCGCAGCGACTCCTCGGCCTGCTCGCGCAGCGTGCCGCCGCCCTCGCCTGCGCTGTCGAGCAGGCCGCGCAGCATCGCGAGCTTCGCGCGCTTGGCGGCGTCCGTCCCCGTGGTCGCGGGCGCCTGCCCGGCCTGCGGCGTCGCGGCCGGCGCCGCAGTGGCGGCCGGCCGGGGTTCCGGGTCGGGCTCGGGCGCCAGGTCGTCCGGCGGCGGGACGTCCTCGTCCGTCGGGTCGAAGACGAGGTCGGCGTACGGGTCGTCGGGGTGGCTCACGCTCTCGATCGTAGGGGGCGCCGCCGACGCCGCCGGCGTCCCTCCACAGGCCCGGCGACCGACTGGCCGGCGCGGGCCGTCAGCGCACGTACTCGCGCAGGAGCGCGACGGCCGACGCGACCACCACCAGCACCTCGGACGCCGCGGCGACGATCTCGTTGGTCCCCGCGAACGTCTCGTTGACGCCGTAGAACCCGACGGTCGTCGACAGCACGAACGCGAGCAGCGTGAGGCCGCCGAACCCGATGCCGCCGACCAGCGGCAACCAGTGCCGCCACAGCACGAGGAGCGCGGCGAGGACGAGGCCGGCCACGGCGTTGAGGAGGAAGAGAGGGCCGACGACGGCGATCGTGTCGTACCCGTCGACGTACAGCAGCACGTGGACCACCGCCGAGACGAGCGCGGCGACGGCGGCGACCACGCGCCACCCGCGTGCGAACGGCGGGCGGTCCGAGGACGTGACCTGCGGGCGGGGTGGCACGGCGCCCTGCGACGAGTCCATGATGTTGATGCTCCCACTCCTCGGGCGCGCCGTCATCGGATCGGCACAGCCGCCCAGGCGTCGTCCGTCCGCCCGACCTCCCGGAGGCCCCCGTGAGCAGCATCCCGACCTCGACCGCCGTCCCGCCCACGACCGCCGCGGCGTCTCCCGCGTGCGCGACGGGCCACGACTGCGTCCGCGGTCCGAGCCGGCGCCAGGTCCTTCGCGGGACCGGTGCCGTGGCGGGGGCCGTCGCGGGCGCGGGGGTGCTGGCCGCCTGCTCGGACCCGGCGCCGACCCCGCAGGAGGCGGCCGAGTCCGCGAGCGCGGCCGGCGCCGGGACGGTCGTCGTGGCGCTCGCGGACGTGCCCGTGGGCGGCGCCGTCGCCGCGAAGGTGGAGGGTCAGGACGTGCTCGTCACGCAGCCGACCGAGGGGGACGTGCACGCGTTCAGCGCGATCTGCACGCACGCCGGCTGCACCGTCGCGCCCGGCGACGGGGAGCTGCTGTGCCCGTGCCACCAGTCGCGGTACGCGCTGACCGACGCCGCGGTGCTCGGCGGGCCGGCCCCCGAGCCCCTCCCGGCGATCCAGGTCGAGGTCTCGGGGGACGACGTCGTCCTCGCGTGACGGTCAGCTCCGCATGTCCATCACGACGCGGCCGTCGATCCTGCCCTGCTCCATCTCCTCGAAGATCGCGTTGATGTCGCCGAGCGGGCGCACGGTGTAGGTCGGGTCGATCTTGCCGCGGGCGAAGAACTCCAGGGCCTCCGTCATGTCCTTGCGCGTGCCGACGATCGAGCCGCGCACGGTGAGGCCGAACAGGACCGTCGTGAAGATGTCCAGGGGGAACTTCTCCGGGGGCAGGCCCACGAGCGAGACGGTGCCGCCGCGGCGCAGCGCGCCCACGGCCTGGGGGAAGGCGTGCGCGTTGACCGCCGTGACCAGGGCGCCGTGCACGCCGCCGCCGGTCTTCTCCTGGATCTCCGCGGCGGCGTCGGCGGACGTCGCCGCGTTGACCGTCACCTCGGCGCCGTGCGTGCGCGCGAGCTCCAGCTTCGCGTCGTCGACGTCGACCGCGGCCACGCGGCGGCCCATCGCGACCGCGTACTGGACGGCGATGTGACCGAGCCCGCCGATGCCGGAGACGAGCACCCACTCGCCGGGCTTCGTGTCGGTGACCTTGAGGCCCTTGTAGACGGTGACGCCGGCGCAGAGGATCGGGCCGACGGCGGCGAGGTCCACGCCCTCGGGGACGACCGGGGCGTACCGCGCGTCGACGAGCATGTACTGGCCGAACGAGCCGTCGACCGAATAGCCGCCGTTCTTCTGGTTCGGGCAGAGCGTCTCCCATCCGGTCTCGCAGTACTCGCACTCGCCGCAGGCGCTCCACAGCCAGGCGTTGCCGACGGTGTCGCCCACCGTCACGCGCGTCACCTGGTCGCCGACGGCGACGACGTGCCCGACGCCCTCGTGCCCGGGGACGAAGGGCGGGGTCGGCTTGACGGGCCAGTCGCCGTGGGCGGCGTGCAGATCGGTGTGGCACACGCCGGTGTAGTCGACCTTGACGAGGGCCTCGTGCGGGCCCGGGGCGGGGACCTCGCGGTCCTCGACCGTCAGCGGCGCGGTGAACGAACGGACGACGGCGGCCTGCATGGTGCTCATCTGCTTCTCCCATCACGGGCCGCTCGCTGCACGGCCCACACGGCGGAACTGCTGATGTCTCGACGGTAGGCACGGCGCAGGGCGCCTGCACTCGGCGGACCTTGTGAAGATGATCACAAGGCCTGGAAATTCGCGACTCCTGACGAGTGAGGTCCTGCACGAGGCCGAGGTTCGCGCGTCCCCCGCGCCGGGGCGCAGCACCTGGCCGACGCGCCGGAGCGCTCCCGGAGCCGAAGGGCGGACGGAGCCGCCGGGGCGCCTGCGGTTCCGTAGACTGGGCGCCGTGACCACCCCACTGTCCGCCCCCGCGCCCGCGGGCGGCCTGGACGGCGCGCGGCTGCCGCTGCGCCCCGAGCTCGCCGCCGAGGCGCCGTACGGCGCCCCGCAGCTCGACGTGCCCGTCCGGCTCAACGTCAACGAGAACCCGTACGCACCCTCGGAGGCCGTCGTCGCGACGATCGCCGCCCGTGTCGCGGACGCGGCGCGCGAGCTCAACCGCTACCCGGACCGCGACTTCGCCGCCCTGCGGGGGGACCTGGCCGACTACCTCGCCCTCGAGTCCGGGGTGCAGGTCGCGCGCGAGCAGGTCTGGGCCGCGAACGGCTCGAACGAGGTCATGCTGCACCTCCTGCAGGCCTTCGGCGGCCCGGGGCGCACCGCGCTCTCGTTCGCGCCGACCTACTCCATGTACCCCGAGTACGCCCGAGACACCCACACCCGCTGGGTCACCGGGCGCCGGGAGACCGACTTCACGCTCGACGTCGACCACGCGGTCGCGACGATCGAGGAGGTCCGGCCGTCGGTGATCCTGCTGGCCAGCCCGAACAACCCGACCGGCACGGCGCTGCCGCTCGCGACGGTGGAAGCCGTCCTCGAGGCGGCGGCGCGGGTCGAGGTGCCCGACGCGCCGCTGCACGACGGGCGCCGCGCCGGCGCCGTCGTCGTGGTCGACGAGGCCTACGCCGAGTTCCGGCGCCCGGGCACCCCCTCGGCCCTCGAGCTGCTCGCGGCCCACCCGCACCTGGCCGTGTCCCGCACGATGTCGAAGGCGTTCGCCGCGGCCGGGCTCCGGCTCGGCTACCTCGCGGCGTCCGCCCCGCTCGTCGACGCGCTGCGCGTCGTGCGGCTGCCCTACCACCTGTCGGCGGTCACGCAGGCGGCCGCGCGGGGCGCCCTGGCGCACCACGACGAGCTGCGGGCCCAGGTGCGCGAGCTGCGCGGCGAGCGTGACGCCCTCGTGTCGTGGCTGCGCGCGCAGAGCGTGGGCGGTCGCCCCCTGCAGGTGGCGGACTCCGACGCGAACTTCGTGCTGTTCGGCACGTTCGGCGACCGGCACGCCGTCTGGCAGGGTCTGCTCGACCGCGGCGTCCTCATCCGCGAGACCGGGCCCGACGGCTGGCTGCGGGTCTCGGTGGGCACGCCCGCAGAGAACGCCGCGTTCCGCGCGGCGTTCACCGAGGTCGTCACCGGCGCCGTGGCGGCGCCGCCCGAGAAGGAGGACTGATGCAGCACCGCACGGCCCGCGTGGAGCGCACGACGAGCGAGTCGACCGTCGTCGTCGAGCTGGACCTCGACGGCACGGGGCGCACGGAGGTCTCGACGACCGTGCCGTTCTACGACCACATGCTCACGGCGCTCGGCAAGCACTCGCTCATCGACCTCACGGTGCGCGCCACGGGCGACACGCACATCGACGCGCACCACACCGTCGAGGACGTCGCCATCGTGATCGGCGAGGCCCTGCGCGAGGCGCTCGGCGACAAGCGCGGCATCTCCCGCTTCGGCGACGCGACCGTGCCGCTGGACGAGGCCCTCGCGCTCGCGGTCGTGGACGTCTCGGGCCGTCCGTACCTGGTCCACTCCGGCGAGCCCGAGGGGCAGGAGTACCACCTCATCGGCGGGCACTTCACCGGGTCCCTCACCCGCCACGTGCTCGAGTCGATCGCCCACCACGCCGGCATCTGCCTGCACGTGCGCGTCCTCGCCGGGCGCGACCCCCACCACATCGTCGAAGCCCAGTTCAAGGCGCTGGCCCGTGCGCTGCGCGCCGCCGTCGCCCCCGACCCGCGCGTCGAGGGCGTCCCGTCCACGAAGGGTGCGCTGTAGCCGCATGACCACCGATCCCGACCAGCACCCGGACCTGCCCGACGAGCTGCCCGAGGGCTTCGAGGTCCCGGACGACCTGTCGGGCCTCGACGGAACGTCCGCGGACCCCGATCTGGCCGTCCTCATCACGCAGATCGCGGGGGCGGAGCCCCTGGCGGCCGCCTGCGCGCTCGCCGAGCTCGACGTCGACGCCGCGCCCACGCCGGTCGGCGCGCTCGCCGTCCTGCGCGACACGAGCGACGACGCCCCCGCACGGGCCGCCGCCGCGATCTCCAAGCTCGTGGCAGGCGTGCCCCTCGTCCTCGTGACCCGCCAGGGCGAGCAGCTCACCTGCGTGCGCTACGCCGACGGCGCGGCGGAGGGCGAGCTCCCGCCCGGGCTGGTGCTCGGCGGGGCACCGGAGGCGCTGGAGGACCTCGTCACGGGGCAGCTCACCGTGGCGGACCTGCCCGGCGTCGTGGCGTCCGGCAGCATCGGCAGGTTCAAGGCGATGCGGATGCTCACCGGCGCCGCGCGCAAGGCCCGCAAGAAGCAGCGGTAGGGGGGCGCATGCCGGACACGTCTCACGACGCCGACCAGGCCGGTCTCGCGGCTGCGCACGAGGCGGCGGGCATCCCGCCGCTGCTGCCCCACGGCGGCGCGTCCGCCGAGCTGAACGCCACGACCGCGTCGGGGCGACCCGGCGGGCGCCGGCGGGTGGTCGTGCTCGACTACGGCTTCGGCAACGTCCGCTCCGCGGTGCGCGCGCTCGAGCGCGTGGGCGCGGACGTCGAGCTCACGGCCGACCTGACGCGCGCCGCCGAGGCCGACGGGCTCGTGGTTCCCGGGGTCGGCGCGTTCGCGGCCTGCATGGCCGGGCTGCGCGCCGTCCGTGGCGACCAGGTGATCGACCGGCGGCTCGCCGGGGGCCGTCCGGTGCTCGGCATCTGCGTCGGCATGCAGGTCATGTTCGACGCCGGCGTGGAGCACGGCGAGCGCGCCGAAGGCCTGGGGGAGTGGCCGGGTGTCGTCGAGCGACTCGACGCGCCCGTGGTGCCGCACATGGGCTGGTCGCCGGTCGAGGCGCCGGAGGGCTCGCGGCTGTTCGCCGGCGTGGAGCACGAGCGGTTCTACTTCGTGCACTCGTACGCGGCGCAGGAGTTCACGCAGGGGCACGACGGCGACGCCGACCCCCGGTACACGCCGCCCCTGGTCACGTGGGCGCGGCACGGGGCCCCGGGCTCGGAGGCCCGGTTCGTCGCCGCTGTCGAGAGCGGCCCGCTGGCCGCCACGCAGTTCCACCCCGAGAAGTCCGGCGACGCGGGCGCCGCCCTGCTGGAGAACTGGGTCCGCTCCCTCTGACCGGCCCGCCGCCCGGCCGCACCACCCGACACCACCGCTACCGACCACCCTGGAGAGACACCCCATGACCGACCGCCTCGTGCTGCTGCCCGCCGTCGACGTCGCCGACGGCCAGGCCGTCCGCCTCGTGCAGGGGGAGGCCGGCTCCGAGACGTCCTACGGCGACCCGCTGGCCGCCGCCCGCGACTGGCAGGCGGGCGGCGCCGAGTGGATCCACCTCGTGGACCTCGACGCGGCCTTCGGGCGCGGCTCGAACGCCGAGCTGCTCGCGCAGGTGGTGGCCGCGCTGGACGTGCAGGTGGAGCTGTCGGGCGGGATCCGGGACGACGCGTCGCTCGAGCGCGCCCTGGCCACCGGCGCGCGCCGCGTCAACATCGGCACGGCCGCGCTGGAGGACCCGGAGTGGACCGCCCGCGTCATCGCGGAGCACGGGGACGCCGTCGCGGTGGGTCTCGACGTGCGCGGCACGACGCTCGCCGCCCGCGGCTGGACGAAGGAGGGCGGCGACCTCTGGGAGGTGCTCGCCCGTCTGGACGACGCCGGCTGCGCGCGGTACGTCGTCACCGACGTGACGAAGGACGGCACGCTGCGCGGCCCGAACGTCGACCTGCTGCGCGAGGTCGCGTCGCGCACGCCGGCCAAGGTGGTCGCCTCGGGCGGGATCTCCTCGCTCGCCGACCTCGAGGCGCTGCGGGCGCTGGTGCCGGACGGCGTCGAGGGCGCCGTCGTCGGCAAGGCGCTGTACGCCGGGGCCTTCACGCTGCCCCAGGCCCTCGACGTGGCGGGCCGGCCGTGACCGGGGCCGAGGACGGCGCGGACCGCGCACTGCCGGGGCACCTGCGCTCGATCCAGCCGACGTCGCAGTTCGCGGGCGACGACGGCACGGCCGACCCGGAGCTCGCCGGGCTGCTGCGCGCGCACGCCGACGGCGCGGCGAACCTGCAGGACGTGGTCCGGCGACTCGCGGCGACCCGCGTGCTCGTGCCCGTGCTGGCCGAGCTCGCCGTGGCGGACGTGGTCGAGCACGAGGGCCCCTCGGGCACGCAGGAGCTGCACGTCGACAAGGAGGCCGCCGCCGGGGTGGTCGCGATCGAGGCGCCCGACGGCCGCCGTGCGCTGCCCGTCTTCACCTCCGTCGAGGCGATGCGGGCCTGGCGGCAGGACGCCCGCCCTGTCCCCGTCGAGGCCGCCCGCGCGGCCCTGTCGGCGGTGAGCGAGGACTGGTCGCTGCTCGTGGTCGACCCGGCCGGGCCCGCCACCGCGCTCGTGCCGCGGCCCGCGGTCTGGGCGCTCGCGCAGGGCATCGAGTGGCGGCCGGCTCTGGTCCCGTCCGGCCCGGACGGCGACGTCGCGGTCGACGCAGAGGTCGCCGCCGCGGTGGCGGACGCGGCCGCACCGGTCCAGCACGTGGTGCGCGCGCACGCCGAGCGGGGGCGGCGGGCCGAGATCGCGGTGGTGCTGGCCCTGGACCCGGGCCTCGACCGGGCGGGTCTGGACCGCGTGCTCGGCCAGGTCAACGCCCGCCTCGGCGCGTCGACGGTGATCTCCGCGCGGGTGGACTCCCTCGAGCTGCGCGTCGGCGCGGCGCGCTGAGCCGCTAGTCGGAGGGTCGCGCGGACGGCTGCTGCGACGCCTGCTCGGACGGCTGCTCGCAGGGCGGCAGCGCCCGGAACCCGTCGGCGTCGTCGAGCACCTGCTCGAGGGTGGAGACGGGCACCAGCAGCGAGCGGTCGTCGGACGTCTTCGCGTACACCACGCCGATGACCCGCCCGTCGGCGTCGAGGGCCGCCGACCCCGACGAGCCGGGCTCGACCGGCGCGTCGGTGAGCAGCACCTCGCCCAGGTTCTCGTGCAGCGGGTCGGTGGTGGGTCCGATCACCTCGCCCGCCGTGACCGTGAGCCTGCCGCCCTCCGGATACCCCACCACCGTCACCCGGTCGCCGGGCCGCGGGTCGGCGGCCGCGAGCGTGGGGTGGCTCGGCAGCGGGTCGGTGGTGCGCACGAGCGCGAGGTCCGCCAGCGACGCGCTCCCAGCGGCGGAGACCGCGAGGTCGCGGCCGTCGTAGGCGCTGACCTCGAGGGACTCGGAGTCGGCCACGACGTGCCGGTTGGTGACGAGCGTGTGCTCGTCGACGGCGAACCCCGACCCGGTGGACAGCCCGCCGCAGCCGACGTTGCGGATGCGCACGGCCATCCGCTGCACGGCGTCGAAGCCGTCGGGCGAGAGCCCCTCGGCACTGCTCGGGTCGAGCGAGGGCGCCGCGGACGGCGCGACGCGGGTGGGCACGACGTCGCTCGGCACCGGTCCGGGCAGCGCCGGGAGCACCCCGCAGCCGGCGAGGGACGTGACGAGGAGGAGGGCGGCCGCAGGGCGCAGCGTCCGCGCGGCCCGGGGAGCGGCCCGGGGTGCTGCTCGTCGGGTCACTGCCCGAGCTCCTGCTGCAGCTGGTCGTCGGCCTTCGAGGCCTGTCGGCAGAGCTTCTCGACGTCCGAGGCGAACCGGTCGAGGTCCTTCGCGTCGTAGGACCCGCGGTCCTCGAGGTAGTCGATGAGCTGGGACTGCGCGTCCACGCAGTCGCCGAGCGCGGTGGTCACGACCCCCGCGGCCTCGCTCACGCGCGTCTGGTAGTCCAGGTACTGCTGCGAGGCGACGTTCTCGTCGCCGAGCTGGGCCTTCTCGTTGGCGAGGTCGGTGATGCGGGTGGTCGCGGTGGCGAGCTGCTCGCGCGCCGCGACCAGCTCCGCGTCCGTCGCCGTGAGCTCGGCGTCGAGGGACGCGACCTGGTCGGCATACCCCCGCGCCTCGTCCTCCCAGGTGGCGCTGTGCTCCTGCCAGCGCGCCGTGGTCAGCCACAGGTACGCGCCGACGCCGACGGTGCCGGCGAGCAGCACCGCCAGGACGACCACGGCCGTCCTGCGGTGGCGGCGCGGCGCGGGCGCGCCGTCGCCCTCGGGCGACGGCGCGTGCTCCGGCCGCGGGGGCGGCGTCCAGGCGGACGGGTCGGGCATGTCAGACGACGGAGCCGGTGAACTTCTCGCCGGGGCCCTCGCCGGGGGCGTCCGGGACCACCGACGCCTCGCGGAACGCGAGCTGGAGCGACTTGAGACCGTCGCGCAGCGACCGCGCGTGCTGGTTGCCGATGTCCGGGGCACTGGCGGTGACGAGCGCCGCGAGCGCGGTGATGAGCTTGCGGGCCTCGTCGAGGTCCAGGTGCCCCTGCGCCTCGGCGTCCTCGGCCAGGCCGCACTTCACGGCGGCGGCGCTCATGAGGTGCACGGCGGAGGCCGTGATGACCTCGACGGCGGCGACGTCGGCGATGTCGCGGGTGGCGTCGTCGGCGGTGGCGGCCGGGTCGGTCGCAGGAGTGGGGGAGGTGGCGTCGGGCGAGGTGCTCATGGGGTCCATCTTCGCATCGGGGAGGGCCGCGGACGGCGCGGACGCCGCGGCCGGGGACGGCCGAGGCCGGGCCCTGTCGGGACCCGGCCTCGGTGTGTCGCGTGGCGCGGTGTCAGCCCGCCGCGACCTCGGAGCGCAGCTTGGCCCCGAGCTCTGCGTCCACGTTCGTCCAGTACTGGAAGAACCGCTCGCGGATCGCGTCGATCGTGATGCCCTTGCCCTGGCCCGTGAGGGTCTCGAGGAACCGCGCCCGGGCGCCGTCGTCGAAGACCTCGCGGTACAGGGTGCCCGCCTGGCCGAAGTCGTCGTCCTCGGCGTGGAGCGTCTGGGCCGCGCGGAGCAGCTCGCCGTCCGTCTCCCAGGCGGCCTCGACGCCGAGGGTCGGGTCGGCCGCCGGGCCCCCCGCGGTGCCGAACGAGTGCGGCGTGTAGACGCGGTGCTCGGCGCCGTTGAAGTGGTACTGCATGTTGCCCTCGTGCATGTAGTTCGCGACGGGGGCGGCGTGCGGCTGGTTCACCGGCAGCTGGTTGTAGTTGGTGCCGATGCGGTGGCGCTGCGCGTCGGGGTACGCGAACACGCGGGCCATGAGCATCTTGTCGGGCGAGATGCCGGTGCCCGGCACCTGGTTGCCCGGCGAGAACGCCGCCTGCTCGATCTCCGCGAAGAAGTTCCGCGGGTTGCGGTTGAGCGTGAACGTGCCGACCTTGATGCGCGGGTAGTCCTTCTTCGACCACGTCTTCGTCATGTCGAACGGGTTGAAGCGGTAGGTCTTCGCGTCCTCGTACGGCATGACCTGCACATAGACGTCCCAGGAGGGGAACTCGCCGCGCTCGATGGCCTCGTACAGGTCGCGGCGGTAGTAGTCCGCGTCCTCACCGGCGATGCGCTCGGCGTCCTCCGGGGACATGTGCTCCACGCCCTGGTTGGACAGGAAGTGGTACTGCACCCAGAAGCGCTCGCCGGCGGCGTTGACCCACTGGTAGGTGTGCGAGCCGTAGCCGTTGAGGTGCCGCCACGACCTCGACAGGCCGCGGTCGCCCATGAGGTAGGTGACCTGGTGCGCCGACTCGGGGGAGAGGGTCCAGAAGTCCCACTGCATGTCGGCGTCGCGCAGGCCCGAGGCGCCGAGGCGCTTCTGGGAGTGGATGAAGTCCGGGAACTTCATCGCGTCGCGCAGGAAGAAGGTGGGGGTGTTGTTCCCGACGATGTCGAGGTTGCCCTCGGTGGTGTAGAAGCGCAGCGAGAAGCCGCGCACGTCGCGCCACGTGTCGGGGGAGCCCTGCTCGCCCGCCACCGAGGAGAACCGCAGGAGCGTCTCGCTCTTGGAGCCCTTCTGGAAGACGGCCGCGCGGGTGTAGCGCGAGACGTCCTCGGTGACGACCAGCTCGCCGAAGGCGCCGCCGCCCTTGGCGTGCGGGTTGCGCTCCGGGACGCGCTCGCGGTTGAAGGAGGCGAGCTTCTCGACCAGGTAACGGTCGTGCAGGACGGTGGGCCCGTCCGCGCCCACGGTCAGCGAGTGCGCGTCGCTCGCGACCGGGGTGCCGGTCTGCGTCGTCGTGAACGGCGTCGTCATGTGATGACGTCCTTTCTCAGGGGGTTCTCTCGGGCGGTTGCGGCTGCCGGGACGGGGTCGGCAGCACAGTCGGGGCACAGGCCCCAGAACGTGACCTCGGCGAGGTCGACGGCGAAACCGTGGGACGCGCTGGGCGTCAGGCAGGGCGCATGGCCCACGGTGCAGTCGACGTCGGCGACGGCGCCGCACGAGCGGCACACCACGTGGTGGTGGTTGTCGCCGGTGCGGCGCTCGTAGCGTGCGGCGTGGCCGGCCGGTTCCATGCGGCGCAGGAGACCGGCCGCCGTGAGCGCGTGCAGGCAGTCGTAGACGGCCTGCACCGACACGGAGCCGAGGTCGGCGCGCACGGCCTGCACGACGTCGTCGGCGGTGGCGTGCTGGTGCTCGTCGAGCGCGCGCAGGACGGCGAGCCGGGTGCCGGTGACGCGCAGGCCGCGCTGCCGCAGCAGCACGTCGTCCGTCGTCGCCGTGGTCATGACGGCGACCCTGCCACACTTTCTGGAACCGTTCCAGCAAAGCCCACGGCGCGGTCGGCCAGAGACGCTCGCCACACCGTGCCCGGGCCGGGTGGAGCGCGGGCGCGACCGTGCTAGCCTTGATCGCTGACCGACCTGGGTCCGTCGGTACATCGCTCCACGGGGCGTCGTCGCCGGGCTCAGGTGCATCAAGTGGATCTCATCCCACCCGAGCACCGACCGAGCGCCTCCGGGCGTCGACAGGGGCCGGGTCCCGGTCGGGCGCTCCTCGTGGGCGTCCGCCTCGGTCGTCGGAGCGCTCGCGCCCCGGCGTCGGTAGATGGCCTCCACCTGTGCTCAGGTCGGGGGCCTTTCCCGTCCCTGACGGTCTACCGACGAGTTCCTAGGAGCATCACCATCAGCGAGCCTCGCATCAACGATCGGATCCGCGTCCCCGAGGTCCGACTCATCGGCCCGGGCGGGGAGCAGGTCGGCGTGGTCGCCACGGGAGTCGCCCTGAAGCTTGCCCAGGACGCCGACCTCGACCTCGTCGAGGTGGCCCCGGACGCCCGTCCGCCCGTCGCCAAGCTCATGGACTTCGGCAAGTTCAAGTACGAGTCGGACATGAAGGCGCGCGAGGCGCGGCGCAACCAGGCGAACACGGTCCTCAAGGAGATCCGGTTCCGCCTGAAGATCGACCCGCACGACTACGGCACCAAGAAGGGCCACGTCGTCCGCTTCCTCGAGGCGGGGGACAAGGTCAAGGTCATGATCATGTTCCGCGGTCGCGAGCAGTCGCGCCCGGAGATGGGCGTGCGCCTGCTGCAGCGTCTCGCGGAGGAGGTGTCGGAGCTCGGCTTCGTCGAGTCGATGCCGAAGCAGGACGGCCGCAACATGACCATGGTGCTCGGCCCGGTGAAGAAGAAGGCCGACGCCAAGGTCGAGCAGCGCAAGCGGTCCAGCGAGATCAACGCGCAGCGCAAGACCAAGTCGGAGGTCAAGGCCGAGGCGCGCGCCCAGTCCGAGCCCGCCCAGTCCGAGCCCGCCCAGTCCGAGCCCGCCACGGAGGCCCCCGAGGCCCCCGAGAGCTCGGCGCCCGAGACCCCCGCCACGGAGGCCCCGGCGCCCGAGGCCCGCGCGTCCGAGGCTCCGGCCCCCGCCGCTCCGGCACCGGAGGCCCCGGCCACCGAGGCCGTGCAGGAGGCTCCGGCACCGCGCGCGGAGGCGGCCCCCGCCAAGCCCGCGACGTCGAAGCCGGCCACGGCACCGAGGTCCGCGGCACCGAGGTCCGCGGCACCGGCCAGGTCGACCGCGGCGCCCCGGCCCGCGACGCAGGCCAGGCCCGCGACGCAGGCCAGGCCCGCGACGCAGGCCAGGCCCGCTGAGGCAGCGCCCCAGCCGGCGACGCCGAAGCCCGCCGCCGGGACGCCGAAGCCCGGCGTCCCGCGACCGTCGGCACCGCGTCCGAAGCCCAGCCCCCGCGCGGGTCGCTGAGGCCGCACCGCACACCGACCATCTGGCACCGGGTCGCTCGCTCGTCCCGGTCCGCACCACGTCCCCGCCACCCGGCGGGCGACCGACACGAGGAGAGACGGCAGTCATGCCGAAGAACAAGACGCACTCCGGCGCCAAGAAGCGTTTCCGGGTCACCGGCAGCGGCAAGATCATGCGCGAGCAGACGAACGCTCGCCACTACCTCGAGCACAAGTCGAGCCGCCGCACCCGCCGTCTGGCCCAGGACCAGGTGGTCTCGGCCGCCGACGTCAAGACCATCAAGAAGCTGCTCGGCAAGTGAGCCCTCGGCGGCCTTCGCGCTCACGGTGATCGACCGATGAGCACGGCCGCCGGGTCCACTTCCGGTCCCGACACTGCAAGGAGCATCACGTGGCACGCGTGAAGCGGGCGGTCAACGCCCACAAGAAGCGCCGTACGACCCTCGAGCGCGCCAGCGGCTACCGCGGCCAGCGTTCGCGCCTGTACCGGAAGGCGAAGGAGCAGGTCACCCACTCCCTCGTCTACTCGTACCGCGACCGCAAGGCGAAGAAGGGCGACTTCCGCAAGCTGTGGATCCAGCGCATCAACGCTGCGTCCCGCGCGCAGGGGATGACCTACAACCGCCTCATCCAGGGCCTCAAGGCCGCCGGGGTGGAGGTCGACCGTCGCATGCTCGCCGAGCTCGCGGTCAACGACGTGGCGGCGTTCAACGCGCTCGTCCAGGTCGCCAAGGACGCGCTGCCGGCCGACGTCAACGCGCCGAAGGCCGCCTGAGCCTCCCTGCTCAGCACCACGGACGCCCGGACACCCCCGACCTGCCGATGCCACGCATCCCCGACGTGACGCTCGCCAACCCGCGAGCAGAACGGGTCAAGCAGGTCAGGGCGCTGTCCGGGCGTCCTGCGCGTTCCCGGCACGGGCAGTTCCTCGTGGAGGGGCCGCAGGGTGTGCGCGAGGCCGTGCGGCACGCGCCCGTCGACGTCCGGGACGTCTACCTCACGCCCGACGCCGCGGAGCGCTACGACGAGATCGTGGCCGCCGCCGGCGACGCCGGGCTGCACGTCCACGTGGGCACCCGCGAGGTGCTCGACGCGATGAGCCCCGACGCCCAGGGCGTGCTCGCCGTCGTCCGGACGCGCTCGCCGGGGCTCGACGACGCCCTGGACGCGATCGGGGCGCGACCGCTGCTGGTGGCCGTCCTGGCGAACGTCCGCGACCCGGGGAACGCCGGCACGGTGATCCGCGCGGCGGACGCCGCCGGCGCCGACCTCGTGGTACTCGCCGGCGAGAGCGTCGACGTGCACAACCCCAAGGTGGTGCGATCGACCGCCGGCTCCCTCTTCCACCTGCCCGTCGTGACGGGGGTCCCCCTGGCGGACGTCGTGGCGGCCGCCCGCCGCGCCGGCTGCGTCGTCCTCGCCGCCGACGGCACGGGGGACCACGACCTCGACGACCTGCTCGACGTGGCGGGCACGGCACCGCGCGCGGACGGGCAGCCCGACCTCGCCGGCTCCACGGCATGGGTGTTCGGCAACGAGGCCTGGGGGCTGCCCGCCACGGACCGTGCGCTGGCCGACGCCGTCGTGCGCGTGCCGATCCGCGGCCGGGCCGAGTCGCTGAACCTCGCCACCGCCGCGACGGTGTGCCTCTACGCCAGCAGTCGCGCCCAACGATGACGCCGGACGGATCGACGACTCCCGACGTCTGGGCCACCGACATGTCCGACGGCCTGCGCGCGACGTACGTGGGGCGGTTCGAGAAGTCGCTGGAGAGCTGCGTCGACGCAGGGCCTCCGGGAGCGGCCCTCCTCTCGGACGCGCTGGACACCCTCACCGGCTTCCGCCGCGTGCTGGTCGCAGCCGCACTCGGCGACATGGAGGGTCCGGGAACCGCCGCGCTGCGCCGGGCAGTCGCGGTGACGGGGCCCGGAACAGCGGACCTTCGGAACGCGTCGCTCCTCGCGCTCGGCAAACGGGAGCAAGGTCGTGCGACCGCCGACCTCGTCGCCGCCCTCGCCGACCCCGTCACCGCGTCGTATGCGCTGCTCTCCCTCGCGCGGTTCGGGGACGGTTCGGCATGGGCGCCGGTGTTCGACGCGGTGCACCGTCGCCTGCGGCGCGCGAAACGCGCTCGTGAAGAACCATGGACGTCGGTGCTCTACGGCCTTGCCTACCTCGCGCGGTCCGCGACGGACGACGTCCGGCGGCGTGAGGTGGCCCTCCTGGTCGCCCGTCACGGTGCCCGGCTCGACGACTCGGAGCGTGACGTGCTCGGCGCGTGGGGGCTGCTCGGCGAGGCGGCCGGCCACGACGTCGACTGGGACGCTGTCCGGCGTGCCGTCGAGCGCGACCTGCGTGCCGACCCTCTGTTCCACAGGATGAAATCGCACACCTGAATAGCATGGGTGGATGCGTCTGTTCACGGCCGTGTACCCCTCCGCCGACGCCGCCGCGCACCTGGAGCTCGCCCTCACGGGGGTGGGCGGACCGTCCGTCGCCGACCCGGGCCGCGGGCTGCGGTGGGTGCCGCCCGAGCAGCGGCACGTGACGCTCGTCTTCCACGGCGAGGTGCCCGACGGCGCCGTGCCGGGCTACGTGGACGCGCTGCACGACGCCCTGCACGACGTGCCGCCGTTCCGGCTGGAGCTGGCCGGCAGCGGGTCGTTCGGCGGCCGCACCCTCTGGGTGGGCGTCACCGGCGCGGTCCAGGAGCTCCGGCGCGCGGCGGAGCTCGCGCAGGACGCCGCCACCGCGGCGCGGCTCCCGGCCTCGGACCGCGCGTCCGGCCGCCCGCACCTCACGGTGGCCCGCGCGACCCTGCGGGCGGCCGACGGGAGGCGACGGGTCGAGGGCGCGCGCGGCGGTACCCGGGGACCCCGCGGACGCGACCCCGAAGGGTCCCCGCTCGTGCCGTGGGCGCAGGCGCTGGCCGTCTACCGGGGGCCGGCGTGGGAGGTCGGCGCCGTGCGCGTCGTCGCGTCGCGGCTCGGCGAGGGACGGTCGGGCGGGCCCCTGCACGAGGACGTCGCGGTCGTCCCGCTGGCGGGCGTGCCATCATGGGAGGCGTGACACTCCGCGACCGCCGATTTACCGGGCCCGCCACGGGCCCGGTCATGGCCGTCCCCGCGCGCTGAGCGCGCGCGATACCGCGGACGCCGACCTGACGGGCCCGGGCGGGCACATAAACTGACCCCCGCCGCCACACCCCTCGCAGGGCCCCTCTCAGGAAGGCACGCATGTCCACGCCCGCACCCACCCCAGACCACGGCCCCGACCCGCTCGACGTCGGTGCCCTCGACGCCGCCGTCGAGGACGCGCTCGCCGCGGTCGCCGCCGCGAGCGACCTCGACGCGCTCAAGGCCGCCCGCACCGCGCACACCGGGGACAAGAGCCCGCTCGCGCTCGCGAACCGTGCCATCGGCGCCCTGCCCGGCCCCGACAAGTCCGCCGCCGGCAAGAACGTCGGGCCGCGCCGCGGCCGCGTGAACCGGGCGATCGCGGTGCGCCAGGCCGAGCTCGAGGTGGAGCGGGACGAGCGGGTGCTCGTCGAGGAGACCGTCGACGTCACGCTGCCGACCGACCGCCGACCCGTCGGCGCCCGGCACCCCATCGAGCTGGTGCAGGAGCGCATCGCCGACTTCTTCGTCGGGCTCGGCTGGGAGATCGCGGACGGGCCCGAGGTCGAGGCGGAGTGGTTCAACTTCGACGCCCTGAACTTCGAGCCCGACCACCCGGCACGGCAGATGCAGGACACGTTCTACGTGGAGGGCGAGGGCGGCAAGCCGTCCAACCTGGTGCTGCGCACGCACACGTCCCCGGTGCAGTCGCGCTCCCTGCTGGAGCGCGGCGTGCCGCTGTACGTCGCGTGCCCGGGGAAGGTCTTCCGCACCGACGCGCTCGACCAGACGCACACCCCGGTCTTCCACCAGGTCGAGGGCATCGCGATCGACAAGGGCCTCACCATGGCGAACCTCGTCGGGACGCTCGACGCCTTCGCGCGCGCCATGTTCGGGCCCGAGGCCCGCACCCGGCTGCGCCCCAACTTCTTCCCGTTCACCGAGCCCAGCGCCGAGATGGACCTCTGGTTCCCGCAGAAGAAGGGCGGGGCCGGCTGGATCGAGTGGGGCGGCTGCGGCATGGTCAACCCGAACGTGCTGCGGGCCGCCGGGGTGGACCCCGAGGAGTATCAGGGCTTCGCCTTCGGGATGGGCATCGAGCGCACGCTCATGCTGCGCAGCTCGATCGCGGACATGCACGACATCGTGGAGGGCGACGTGCGCTTCTCCACCCAGTTCGGGACGGAGATCTGATGCCTCGCATCGTCACTGACTGGCTCGGCGACCACGTCGAGCTGCCGGCGGACCTCACCGCGGAGCAGCTCGCGGCGGCGCTGGTGAAGGTCGGCCTGGAGGAGGAGGAGATCCACCCGGCCGCCGTCACCGGCCCGCTCGTCGTGGGCCGCGTGCTCGAGCAGACCCCCGAGCCGCAGAAGAACGGCAAGACCATCAACTGGTGCCTGGTCGACGTCGGCCCGGAGCACAACGCCACGCAGATCAAGGGCGTCGACGACGCCGACGTCCCCGCCGGTGGCGCGCGCGGCATCGTCTGCGGCGCGCACAACTTCGGCGTGGGCGACCTCGTCGTCGTGTCGCTGCCCGGCGCCGTGCTGCCCGGCGGGTTCGCCATCGCCGCGCGCAAGACCTACGGGCACGTCTCCGACGGCATGATCTGCTCGGTGCGCGAGCTCGGGATCGGTGAGGACCACGACGGCATCCTCGTGCTCACGCGCGCCGGGTTCGACGCCGCCGACCTGACGCCCGGCCAGGACGCGATCGCGCTGCTCGGCCTCGGCGACGAGGTGCTCGAGATCAACGTGACGCCCGACCGCGGCTACGCGTTCAGCTACCGCGGGGTGGCGCGCGAGTACGCCCACTCCACGGGCGCGCGCTTCACCGACCGCGGCCTCGCGGAGAATCTCGTCACGCCCCCGCCGGCCCCCACGACCGACGGGTTCGCCGTCGAGGTCGACGACGCCGCGCCCATCCACGGCCAGGTCGGCTGCGACCGGTTCGTCACGCGGGTCGTGCGGGGCATCGACCCCGCCGCGCCCACCCCGCCGTGGATGAAGCGCCGGCTCGAGGGCTCGGGGATGCGGTCCATCTCGCTGGCCGTGGACGTCACCAACTACGTGATGCTCGACCTCGGGCAGCCGCTGCACGCCTACGACCTCGCGCAGGTCGCGGCGCCGATCGTCGTGCGGCGCGCGGCCCCGGGGGAGCGCCTGACGACGCTGGACGACGTCGACCGCGCCCTGGACGCCGAGGACCTGCTCATCACCGACTCGCCCGCGGGCGAGCGCGGCGCGCGGGTGCTGGGGCTGGCCGGCGTCATGGGCGGCGCCTCCTCCGAGGTCAGCGCCTCGACGACCGACGTGCTGGTCGAGGCCGCCCACTTCGACCCGATCACCGTGGCCCGCACGGCGCGCCGGCACCGGCTGCCGTCCGAGGCCGCCAAGCGGTTCGAGCGCGGCGTGGACCCGCGGCTGCCCGCGGTCGCGGCGCAGCGCGTGGTCGACCTGCTGGTCGAGCTCGGCGGGGGTACCGCCGACCCGGCCGTGAGCGACCTGGACACCACGACGGCGCCCGCGTCCGTGCGGCTCGACGTCACGCTGCCCACCCGGCTGGCGGGCGTCGCGTACGACCGGTCGACCGTGGTCGAGATCCTCGAGCAGATCGGCTGCACGGTCACCGACGCCGACGCCGTCGCCGGGTCCGTCGTCGACGCCGTCCGTGTGACCCCGCCGACGTGGCGCCCCGACCTCACCGAGCCGGCGGCCCTGGTCGAAGAGGTCGTGCGGATCGCGGGCTACGACCAGATCCCGTCCGTGCTCCCGTCCGCCTCCGGCGGGCGCGGTCTCACCACCGAGCAGCGCGCCCGCCGCTCGGTGGCGCGGACCCTCGCGGAGGCCGGGCTCGTCGAGGTCCTGTCGTACCCGTTCGCCGGCGAGGCGGACCTCGACGCGCTCGGGCTGCCCGAGGACGACGTGCGGCGGGTGACCCTGCGGCTGGCCAACCCGCTCGCGGACGACCGGCCGCTGATGCGCGCCGACCTGCTGTCGACGCTGCTCGAGGTCGCGCGACGCAACGTCTCCCGTGGGCTGCCCGACGTGGCGGTCTTCGAGATCGGGCTGGTCACGCGGCCGACGCCGGGCACCCCGGCGCCGCCGCAGCTGCCGGTCGGCGTCCGCCCGTCCGACGAGGACCTCGAGGCCCTCGTGGCGGCCGTGCCGGCGCAGCCGCGCCTCGTCGCCGGTGTCCTGACCGGCAGGGCGCGCCCTGCCGGCTGGTGGGGTGAGGGGCGCGCGGCCGACTGGGCCGACGCGCTCGCCGCCGCCCGGCTCGTCGCCGAGCGCGCCGGGGCCACCGTCACGGTCCGGGCCGACCACGACACGATGCCGTGGCATCCCGGGCGTTGCGCGGCGCTCACGCTGGCCGACGGCACGGTCGTCGGGCACGCGGGCGAGCTGCACCCCAAGGTGGTCGAGGCGCTCGACCTGCCCGCCCGGGCGGCGGCGTTCGAGCTCGACCTGTCCGCGCTGATCGCGGCCGCGGGCGACGAGCCCTTCGCGGCCCACCCGGTGTCGGCGTTCCCCGCGGCGAAGGAGGACTTCGCGTTCGTCGTCGACGCCGCCGTCCCCGCCGCTGACGTGCACGCCGCCGTCGTCGCGGGCGCCGGCCCCCTGCTGGAGGACGCGCGGCTCTTCGACGTCTTCACGGGCGAGCAGGTGGGCGAGGGGAAGAAGTCGCTCGCCTACTCGGTGCGCCTGCGCGCCGCCGACCGCACCCTCACCGCCGACGACGTGCGCGCCGTCCGCGAGGGCGTCGTCGCGGCGGCCGCCGAGCGCGTGGGGGCCGTGCTGCGTGGCTGAGCACAGCGTCCCCCCGGCCCGGACCGCTCTCGTCACGGGGGCGAGCCGGGGCATCGGCCGCGAGGTCGCGCTCGGGCTCGCCCGGGCGGGGCTGGACGTCGCGCTCGTCGCGCGGGACGCGGGGCGGCTGGCCGAGGTCGCGCGCGAGGTGCGCGACCTCGGCCGGGCCGCCCTCGTGCTCCCGGCGGACGTCACTGACGGCGCCGCGGTCGCGGCAGCGGTGCGGGCGGCCGAGGCGCCGCCGGCCGAGGGCGGGCTCGGGTCCGTGGACCTGCTGGTCAACAATGCCGGCCGCATCGACACAGAGGTGCCGCTGTGGGAGGCCGACCCCGACGAGTGGTGGTCGGTGCTCGAGACCAACGTGCGCGGCCCGTTCCTGCTGTCGCGGCACGTGGTGCCCGGCATGCTCGCGCGGGGCGGCGGGCGGGTGGTCGACCTCAACAGCGGCGCCGGGTCGCACGACAACGCCGAGGCGACGGCCTACAACGCGAGCAAGACCGCGCTGATGCGACTGGGGGCGGGCCTGCACGCCGCCGGCCACGCTCGTGGGCTGCGGGTGCTCGAGGTCGCTCCCGGAGTGGTGCGCACCGACATGACCGGGGCCATGCGGGCGCACGCCGGGCGCACCGAGTGGACACCCGTCGCGCGGACGGTCGACCTGGTCGCGGCGTTCGCGCGGGGCGAGCTGGACGCATGCTCGGGATGGTTCGTGCGTGCCTCGCACGACACCCCGGAGTCCCTGGCGCGGCTCGCCGGTGAGGCGTCCGCGCCCGCCGCGCGCCGGCTGCGGGTGCAGCCGGCGGCGGGCGACGACCCCCTGGCCGAGGTGCTCACGGGGCGCTGAGGGTCACCGGCGCTCGTCGCGCCAGCGCACCCACCGCTCCACGAGGGACAGGTCGTAGTCGGGCCCGCTCGAGCCGATCGTGAACAGCGTGGCCCCGGCGTCGAGCAGCTTGCCGCCGACCTCCTCGGGCGGTGCGCCCACGCCGACCGACCGCTCCACGAGGCTCGCGGTGTCGCGCCCGACGGCCTCCCCGTGCTCGTCGAGGATCGCGGACTTGCGGGTCAGCGTGTCGACGTCGCCGAACGAGTGCCACACGTCGGCGTGCTCGGCGACGAGGCGCAGCGTCTTCTTCTCGCCCCCGCCGCCGATGAGGATCGGGATCTCCCGCGTCGGTGCGGGGTTGCCGGCCGCGAGGCGCCGCTTGATGCGGGGCAGCGCCTCGGCCAGGTCGGCGATGCGCGAGCCCGCAGTGCCGAACTCGTAGCCGAACTGGTCGTAGTCCTTGGCGAACCAGCCGGCGCCGATGCCGAGGATCAGCCGGCCCTCGCTGATGTGGTCGACGGTGCGGGCCATGTCGGCGAGGAGGTCGGCGTTGCGGTACGAGTTGCACGTGACGAGCGCGCCGATCTGCACGCGCTCCGTCTGCTCGGCCCAGGCGCCGAGCATCGTCCAGCACTCGAAGTGCTTGCCGTCGGGGTCGCCGGTGAGCGGGAAGAAGTGGTCCCAGTTGAAGATCACGTCGACCCCGGCGTCCTCGGCGCGCAGGACGGCGTCGCGCATCTGCCGGTAGTCGGCGTGCTGCGGCTGGAGCTGGACGCCGATGCGGATCGGGTGGGGCGTGGTGGAGGTCATGGGACGAGCATAGGGAGCCAGGTCACACGCTTCCCGCCGACGTCCGCGTGGCGACCGCGAACACGCGGCGGAAGGCGAGCGGGGTGCCGTGCTCCCGGCGGGGGTAGGCCGCGCGCAGGGCCGCGCCGAACTCGGCGTCGAACCGCGCGCGCAGGGTCGTGCCGTGCGCGGCGTCGTGGGCGTCGAGGGCGTGCAGCACCGGCTGGGCGCCCGTGGCGGAGATCCACCGCAGCACCGGGTCGTCGCCGTCGAGCACGTGCGTGTAGGTGGTCTCCCACGTGTCGACCGTCCAGCCGGGCGCCGCGAGGACCTCGAGGTATTCGGCCGGGTCGCCGACGGCACGCCGCTCCACGGGGCCGACGACGGTGGCGTACGGCTCGCGGCCGGCGACCTCGCGCAGCAGCCGGTGGCTCGGGGCGTCGTGGTTGCCGGGGACGGAGAACGCGAACGTCTGCCGGGCCGAGGCGGCGAGCGCCGGCAGCAGCTCGCGGTGGCCGGGCACCCACTGCAGGGTGGCGTTGCTGATCACGAGGTCGGCCTCGCCCGCCGGGCCGCGGCCTGCGGCGTGGTCGCGCACGTCGGCGATCTCGTACCGCCCGCCGGGGTCGGCCGCCCGGGCGCGCTCGATCATCGCGGGGGAGGCGTCGAGACCGACGAACGAGGCGCCCGGCCACCGCTCCCGCAGCACCGGCGTGAGGTGCCCGGGGCCGCAGCCGAGGTCCACGATGCTCGACGGCTCGCGCTGCACGCGGGCGACCAGCTCGCCGAACGGCCTCGACCGCTCGTCGGTGTAGCGCAGGTAGGCGGTGGGGGACCAGTCGGCCACGGCGATTCCTCTCGACGTCAAGTCTCTTGATGTCGAGAGAGTAGCGTGCGGCCCCCGCCGGCACCAGGCTGTCCTCATGGACGACGGCAGCTCCCCGCCCCCGCCCGGCCGCGGCGACGCGACCCCCGCCACCGTCGTGCCCTACCTCGCCGTGCGCGGCGCGGCCGAGGCGATCGACTACTACCGCCGGGCCTTCGGCGCGCAGGAGCGCTCCCGGATCGAGGAGGGCGGTGTCGTCGGGCACGCCGAGCTCGGCATCGGGGGCGCGACGGTCTACCTCGCCGACGAGTGGGAGTCGATGCAGGTGCTGGCCCCCACCACGCTCGGTGGCTGGTCGGTCTCGCTCTCGATCGAGGTGGAGGACGTCGACGCCTTCGTCGCGCACCTGGTCGGCTCCGGCGCGCGGCTCGAGCGCGGGGTCGACGACGGGCCCGAGGAGGGCTGGCGCAGCGCGTGGGTGGTCGACCCCTACGGGCACCGCTGGCACGTCTCGAGCCCGACGGCGGCCTGACGCCGGGTCAGGGGACCAGCAGCACCTTGCCCGTCGTGGCGCGCCCCTCGAGGGCGCGGTGGGCCTGCTCCGCGTCCGCCAGGGCGAACGTGGCCCCCACGCGGACGTCGAGGTCGCCCGCCGCGGCGGCGCCGAGCACCTCCCCGGCACGCCACTCGAGCTCGCCGCGCGTGAGCGTGTAGTGCGCCAGGGTCGGGCGGGTCAGGTAGAGCGAGCCGCCGGAGTTGAGGCGCTGCGGGTCGAACGGCGGCACCTGTCCCGACGCGCCCCCGAACAGCACCAGCGTGCCGCGCGGGCGCAGCGACGCGAGCGAGGCGTCGAACGTCGCGCGGCCCACGCCGTCGTACACCACGTGCACGCCCTTGCCGTCGGTGAGGTCGCGCACGACGGCGGGCAGCTGGGTCGAGACGTCGTCCATCGCGGCGTAGTCGATCGTGTGCACCGCGCCCGCCGCCGACGACAGGGCGGCCTTCTCCGGCGACGAGACCGTCGTGATCACCCGCCCGCCGCGCGCCGTGGCGAGCTGGGTCGCGAGCAGGCCGACGCCCCCCGCCCCGGCGGTGAGGAGGACGTCGTGGCCCGGGCCGACCTCGAACGTCGACGCGACGAGGTAGTGCGCCGTCATGCCCTGCAGCGGCAGGGCGGCCGCGGTGACGAGGTCGAGCCCCGCGGGGACGTGGACCGCGTTCGAGGCGGGGACGACGGCGAGCTCGGCGTACGAGCCGGGCGCCTCGTTCCAGGCCACCCGGTCGCCGACGGCGAAGCCCCGGACGCCGTCGCCGACCGCCTCCACCGTGCCCGACCCCTCGACGCCGCACACGTGGGGGTAGTCCATCGCGTACACGCCGGCGCGCCGGTAGGTGTCGATGAAGTTGACGCCTGCCGCCGCGACGCGGACGAGGAGCTCTCCCGGGCCCGGCGCGGGGTCCGGCTGCTCGGCGTAGGTCAGGACCTCGGGACCGCCCGCCGCGCGGGCCACCACTGCGTGCATGTCCCGAGCCTACGGGCAGGTCGGGGCGTGCTCAGGCGGTGTGGTCAGGCGGTGCGCTCAGGCGAGGCGCTCGCCGGCGCGCACGGGCGCGTCCAGCCGGTTGCCGGCCGGGGCGAGCGGGCACGTCCACGCCGGGTCGTAGCGGCACGACGGGTGGTAGGCGAAGTTGAGGTCGACGACGACGCGGCCGTCGCGGCCGCCCAGGTCGGCGCCCTTGGCGGTGTCGAGCACGTAGCGGCCGCCCCCGTACGTCTCGGCCCCCGCGGTGCCGTCGCGCAGCGGCACGAACAGCCCGCCGCCGTACTGGGCCAGCCACCAGGCGTCGAGCGTGCCGAGGCCGGGAAGCTCGAGCACGCCCACGCGCTCCATCGTCGTCGTGCCGTCCGCGCCCGTGTCGATCTCCAGCCGGTCCGGCGCCGTGGGCCGCAGCGGGGCCTCGATCCGCAGGGCCGGGTCGTACGGCCAGACGGGCAGGCCCGAGCCACGCAGCGGGTCGTCCGCGGCGAGCGGGCTCTGCGGGTGGGTGCGGAACAGCGCGTCGCGGCCCTCCCGCCACGTCGCGTGCCCGCTCGCCGGGTCCGGCGCGTGCCGGACCGCCGCGTACAGCTCGGCGACGTGGCGCCGCCAGTCCGCGAGCTCGACGACGGCTTCCGGGGTCACGCCGCCACCTCCAGCTCGGCGAGCAGGAACCCGTCCCCGTCGGCGTGCCGCCACGCGGTGTGCCGGGTCAGCCGCAGCCCGGCGGTCCCCGCCCGCGCGGCGAGCAGCCCGGGCGTCGCGAACCGGTCGTGGTGGACGGGGAAGGCGCGCCGCGGTGTCATCGGCCGGCCGAAGCCGGTGAACGTCGCGGTCACGGCGCGCCCGCCGGGCCGCAGCACGCGGGCCCACTCGGCCAGCACCCGGTCCGGGTCGGGCACGAGGTGCAGCGCCGTGACGCAGGTGACGAGGTCCACGGAGCGGTCCTCGAGCGGCAGCGCCGCGGCGTCGGCCAGGACGAACGTCGCCCCGGGGAGCGCGCCGCGGGCGGCGTCGAGCATCGCGGGGGACAGGTCGACGCCGGTGGCCCGCAGCGGTGCCGAGGACGCCGCGACGAGCGCTCGCAGCACGAGACCCGTGCCGGTGGCGACGTCGAGGACGTCCCGGACGCCGTCGAGGTCGCAGAAGCCGGCGACCCGCTCCGCCAGGTGGCGATGCATGCGACTCTCGTCGTAGGTCGCGGCGCGGGCGTCGTATGCCGCGCCGACCGCGGCCCGGACGTCGGCGGTCGAGGTCGGGGTTCCGGTCACGGTGCCGACCCTATGCTGCGGCTGTGACCCGAGACACCCCCGCCCCATTCATGATCCGTCCGGCGACCGACGTCGACTGGCCCCGCCTGTGGCCGATCGTGGAGGGCGTCGTGCGTGAGGGCGAGACGTACGCGTACCCGCTCGACCTCACGAGCGAGGAGGCGCGCGACGTGTGGATGGAACGGCCGCCGGGCGCGACCGTCGTGGCGGTGGACGCGGACGGTGCCGTGCTGGGCACGGCCAAGATGGGCCCGAACCGTCCGGGCCGCGGCGATCACGTGGGGACGGCGTCGTTCATGGTGTCGCCGGCGGCGCGCGGGCTCGGGGTGGGGCGCGCGCTCGGCGAGCACGTCGTCGCCTGGCACCGGGAGCAGGGCTTCCGCGGCATCCAGTTCAACGCGGTGGTGGAGTCCAACGAGGTCGCCGTGCGCCTGTGGCGGTCGCTCGGCTTCGAGGTCGTGGGCACGGTGCCGGGCGCGTTCCGCAGCCCGTCCCACGGGTACGTGGGGCTGCACGTCATGTACCTGCCGCTCACGGGCTGAGACGTCGGAGGGGCGCCGATGACTCCCTCTGCATAGGTATGTATAGTGCTGCATATGGTCAGCACTGAGCCGCAGCTCCGCGTCGCGGTGGCGGGCGCGTCCGGGTACGCCGGGGGAGAGTTCCTCCGGCTGGCGGCGCGCCACCCCCACCTCGAGATCGGCACCCTCACGGCGCACTCGAACGCCGGCTCGCGCCTCGGCGCGCTGCAGCCGCACCTGCGCTCGCTCGCCGACCGCGTGCTGGAGCCGACGACGCCCGAGGCGCTCGCGGGCCACGACGTCGTCGTCCTCGGGCTGCCGCACGGGGCGTCCGGGGAGATCGCCGCGCAGCTGCCCGACGACGTCCTCGTGCTCGACCTCGGCGCCGACCACCGCCTCGCCTCCGCCGCGGACTGGGAGCAGTTCTACGGCTCGGCGCACGCGGGCACCTGGCCCTACGGGCTGCCGGAGCTGATCCACGCGGACGGCACGGGGGCGACCACGGGCACCCAGCGGGACCACCTCGCCGGCGCGCGACGGATCGCCGTGCCCGGCTGCAACGTCACCGCCGTCACCCTCGGCCTCCAGCCCGGGGTCGCGGCGGGCCTGGTGAGCCCGGTCGACGTCGTCGCCGTCCTCGCCAACGGCTACTCGGGCGCCGGCAAGTCGCTCAAGCCCCACCTGCTGGCGGCCGAGGGCCTGGGCTCCGCGGTCCCCTACGCCGTGGGCGGCACCCACCGGCACATCCCCGAGATCGCGCAGAACCTGCGGGTCGCGGGCGCCCCCGAGGTCTCGATCAGCTTCACGCCGACGCTCGTGCCGATGTCCCGCGGCATCCTCGCCACGGTCACCGCGCGCCTGGCGCCGGGGCGCGAGGGCGCGACGGAGGACGAGGTGCGAATGGTCTGGGCGGACGCCTACGCCGACGAGCCCTTCGTCGAGCTGCTGCCCGCGGGCCAGTGGCCGAACACGGCTGCCACGCTCGGCGCGAACACGGCGCTCGTGCAGGTGGCGCTCGACGCCGCCGCCGGCCGCGTCGTGGCCGTCACCGCCATCGACAACCTGGTCAAGGGCACCGCCGGCCAGGCGGTCCAGGCCATGAACCTCGCCCTCGGCCTGCCGGAGACGGCCGGCCTCGTCACCGAAGGAGTCGCACCATGAGCATCACCGCACCGGCAGGCTTCCGGGCCGCCGGAGTCGTCGCCGGCCTCAAGTCGACGGGGGCGCGCGACGTCGCGCTCGTCGTCAACGACGGCCCCCGACGCGCGGCCGCGGCGGTGCTCACGACCAACCGCGTGCAGGCCGCGCCCGTCGTCTGGACCCGGCAGGCCGTGTCCGACGGCGCGGCGCGCGCCGTCGTCCTGAACTCCGGCGGCGCCAACGCCTGCACCGGCCCCGACGGGTTCGCCGACACGCACCGCACGGCGGAGCACGTCGCCGCGGTGCTGTCGGCCGGGGCCGCGACGCCCGAGGACGAGGTCGGCGCCGGCGACGTGCTCGTGTGCAGCACGGGTCTCATCGGCCTCCGCCTCGACCTGGACGCCCTGCTCGGCGGCGTGGACGCCGCGGCGGTCGCGCTCACGGCCGACGGCGGCGACGACGCGGCCGACGCGATCCGCACCACCGACACCGTCTCCAAGCAGGCGCTCGCGCAGCGCGCCGGCTGGAGCGTGGGCGGGATGGCGAAGGGCGCGGGCATGCTCGCACCGGGCCTCGCGACCATGCTCTCCGTGCTCACGACAGACGCCGTGGTCGACCCGGCGACGGCAGACGCCGCCCTGCGTGCCGCCACCCGGACCACGTTCGACCGCGTCGACTCCGACGGCTGCATGTCCACCAACGACACCGTGATCCTCCTCGCGAGCGGCGCCTCCGGCGTCGAGGTGGGGCTGGAGGAGCTGACGACCGCGGTCACCGAGGTCACCGCGTCGCTCGCGCGCCAGCTCGTGGCGGACGCCGAGGGCGCGAGCCACGACATCGCGGTCACCGTACGGAACGCGACCACCGAGGACGCCGCGCTGGCGTGCGCCCGGGCCGTCACCCGGTCCAACCTGTTCAAGGCCGCCGTCTTCGGCAACGACCCGAACTGGGGCCGCGTGCTCGCGGCCGTCGGCACCGTGCCGCCCGACGTCGCCCCCTACGACCCGCTGACGCTCGACGTCTCCATCAACGGCGTGCAGGTCTGCCGGGCGGGCGGCGTCGGCGAGCCGCGGGAGCTCGTCGACCTGGCATCGGCCCGGGAGGTGCACGTGGACGTCGACCTGCACGCCGGCGACGCCCGGGTGACCGTCTGGACCAACGACCTCACGCACGACTACGTCCACGAGAACAGCGCGTACAGCTCATGAGCAGCGACGTGGTGAACGGGCTGCTGCCCGAGCAGAAGGCGGAGGTGCTCCTGGAGGCGCTGCCGTGGCTCCAGGAGTTCGCCGGCGCTCTCGTCGTCGTCAAGTACGGCGGCAACGCGATGATCGACGACGAGCTCAAGGCCGCGTTCGCCCAGGACATGGTCTTCCTGCGCCAGGTGGGCCTGCGGCCCGTCGTGGTGCACGGTGGCGGCCCGCAGATCAACGCGATGCTGGAGCGCCTCGGCATCCACAGCGAGTTCCGCGGCGGCCTGCGCGTCACCACGCCGGAGGCGATGGAGGTCGTGCGGATGGTGCTCACCGGCCAGGTGTCGCGCGAGCTGGTGGGCCTCATCAACGCGCACGGCCCGCACGCCGTCGGGATGTCGGGCGAGGACGCCGGCCTGTTCCGGGCCGCCCGCCGGCACGCGGTCGTGGACGGCGAGCCCGTGGACGTCGGCCTGGTGGGCGACGTCGTCGAGGTGGACGCCGGGGCGGTGCAGGACCTGCTGGACGCCGGCCGCATCCCCGTGGTCTCGACGGTCGCGCCCGACGTCGACGACCCGACCCAGGTGCTTAACATCAACGCGGACACGGCGGCGTCGGCGCTCGCGGTGGCGCTCGGCGCGAGCAAGCTGATCATGCTCACCGACGTCGAGGGCCTGTACACCTCCTGGCCCGACAAGGACTCGCTCGTCGAGGAGATCGCGGCGCCCGACCTGGCGACGCTGCTGCCGAGCCTCACGGCCGGCATGGTCCCCAAGATGGAGGCCTGCCTGCGCGCGGTGCAGGGCGGCGTGCCGCGCGCCACCGTCATCGACGGGCGGCAGCCGCACTCCGTGCTGCTGGAGGTCTTCACCACCCGCGGCAACGGCACCATGGTCGTACCGGCCGGCGCCCCGACCAAGGAGGCGCACGCATGAGCGAGGCCACCCACCTGGAGGCCGCAGATGACGGCGACCTGACTGCCGTTTCGAACCTGTCGTGGACGGTGCGTTACACCCACGCGGTGATGGACACCTTCGGCCCGCCCCAGCGGGTGCTGGTGCGCGGGGAGGGCGCCTACGTGTGGGACGCCGACGGCCGCCGGTACCTCGACCTGCTCGCCGGGATCGCGGTCAACGCCCTCGGCCACGCCCACCCCACCCTCACGGCGGCGATCAGCGCGCAGCTCGGCACCCTCGGCCACGTGTCGAACTTCTTCGCCACGCCCACGCAGATCGGGCTCGCGGAGCGGCTCCTGCACCTCGCGGGCGCGCCCGACGGGTCCCGCGTCTTCTTCACCAACTCGGGCACCGAGGCGGTGGAGGCGGCGTTCAAGATGGCGCGCCGCAACCGGGGCGATGACGGGTCCCGCACCCGCGTGCTGGCCCTGGAGGGCGGCTTCCACGGCCGCTCGATGGGTGCGCTCTCCCTCACGGCCAAGGCCGCCTACCGCGAGCCCTTCGAACCGCTGCCCGGCGGCGTCGAGCACGTCCCGTTCGGCGACACCGCCGCCCTCGACGAGGCGTTCTCGCCCGAGGCCGTGGCGGAGCGCGGGGGTGTGGCGGCGCTCGTCCTCGAGCCGCTGCAGGGGGAGGCCGGCGTGCGGCCCCTGCCCGCCGGCTACCTGGCGCACGCGCGCCGCCTGACCGCCGAGGCGGACGCGCTGCTGGTGCTCGACGAGGTCCAGACCGGCGTCGGTCGCACCGGCTCGTGGTTCGCGTTCCAGCAGCCCGAGATCGGCGGCGGCGTGGTCCCCGACGTCGTCACCGTGGCCAAGGGCCTCGGCGGCGGCTTCCCCGTGGGCGCGGCGATCGCGTTCGGCGAGCGGGCCGCCGCGCTGCTCGGCCGCGGCCAGCACGGCACCACCTTCGGCGGCAACCCCGTGGCGGCGGCCGCCGGCCTCGCCACGCTGGGCGTCATCGAGCGCGACGGCCTGCTCGAGAACGTCCGCCGCGTCGGCGCGGTGCTGCGCACGGAGATCGAGTCCGCCGGCAACCCGCTCGTGGCGGGCGTGCGCGGGCGAGGCCTCCTGCTCGCCGTGCAGCTCACCCGCCCGGTCGCGGCCGAGGTCGCGGCGGCGGCGCTCGACGCCGGGTTCGTCGTGAACGCCGTGGCCCCCGACGCGATCCGCCTGGCCCCGCCGCTGATCCTCACCGCGGACCAGGCGCGCGACGCCGCCCGGTTCTTCGCCGCGGTCACCGTCCCCGCCCCCGACGCCTCCGAGCCCGTTGAAAGGGAGCCCTGATGCCCCGCCACTTCGTCCGCGACGACGACCTCACCCCGGACGAGCAGCGCGAGGTGCTCGAGCTCGGCATGGCCTTCCGGGAGGACCGGTTCGTGCGCGCACCGCTCGCCGGCCCGCAGGGGGTCGCGGTGCTCTTCGACAAGCCGACCCTGCGGACCCAGGTCTCGTTCTCGACCGGGATCGCCGAGCTCGGCGGCTTCCCCGTGATCGTGGACGGGCGGCTGGCCCAGGTCGGCGTGCGCGAGTCGGTCGCCGACGTCACCCGCGTGCTGGACCGCCAGGTGTCCGCCATCGTCTGGCGCACCTTCGGGCAGGACCGGATCGACGAGATGGCCGCCGTCTCCCGGGTGCCGGTGGTCAACGCGCTCACCGACGGCTTCCACCCGTGCCAGATCCTGGCCGACCTCCTCACCGTCGCGCAGCACCGCGGCGGGATCGGCGCGCTCGCGGGCCAGCGGCTCGCCTACGTGGGCGACGCCGCCAACAACATGGCCGCGTCGTACCTGCTCGGCGGCGTGACCGCTGGCCTGCACGTGGCCGTCGCCGGCCCGGAGGGGTACCTCCCGCCGGACGACGTCGTCGCCCGCGCCCGGGAGATCGCCGCCACGACCGGCGGCTCGGTGACCGTGACGACCGACGTGCGCGCCGCCGTCGCCGGGGCCGACGTCGTCGCCGCGGACACCTGGGTGTCCATGGGGGACGAGGACGAGGCGGCCGACCGGCTCGCCGCCCTCGACGCCTACCGCGTCGACGAGGCGCTGATGTCCGCCGCGGCCGACGACGCGATCTTCCTGCACTGCCTGCCCGCCTACCGCGGCAAGGAGGTCACCGCCGGGGTGATCGACGGGCCCGCGTCGGCGGTCTGGGACGAGGCGGAGAACCGTCTGCACGCGCAGAAGGCGCTGCTGACCTGGCTGCTGGAGCACCGATGAGCGCGACGGAGGGAACCCCGGTCGCCGCGGGGCCGACGACGAAGGCCGCGCGGCACGCGCGGATCGTCGAGATCGTCCGGCGCACGGCGATCCACTCGCAGGCCGAGCTGGCCCGCGAGCTCGCCGACGCGGGCGTCAGCGTCACGCAGGGCACGCTGTCGCGCGACCTCATCGAGCTGCGCGCCGAGAAGGTGCGCAACGCCACCGGCTCGCTCGTCTACGCCGTGCCCGGCGAGGGCGGCGACCGCAGCGTCCAGGCCGCCGGCGTGGGGGAGCACGACGTCGAGTACGTCGCCGCGCGTCTCGCCCGCCTGTGCAACGACCTGCTCGTCTCCGCCGAGGCGTCGGCCAACCTCGTGGTGCTGCGCACGCCGCCCGGCGCGGCGAACTACCTGGCGTCGGCGATCGACCACTCGGTCCTCCCGGGCGTCCTGGGCTCCATCGCGGGCGACGACACGATCCTCGTGATCGCCCGGGACCCGCTCGGCGGCGACGAGCTCGCCCGCCGCTTCCTCGAGCTCACCCAACCGTGAGCCGACCCCCCGGGGGTCGTGCCCGCCGGGCGCTCCCTGCCAGACTTGACCTGAACCCCACGCTAGAAAGAGAACTGAGATGACTGATCGCGTCGTGCTCGCCTACTCGGGCGGCCTGGACACCTCCGTCGCCATCGGCTGGATCGCCGAGGCCACCGGGGCCGAGGTCGTCGCCGTGGCCGTCGACGTCGGCCAGGGCGGCGAGGACATGAACGTCGTGCGCAAGCGCGCCCTCGACTGCGGCGCCGTCGAGGCGTACGTCGCGGACGCGCGCGACGAGTTCGCCGCCGAGTACTGCATGCCCGCGCTGCGGGCCAACGGCCTGTACCTCGACCGGTACCCGCTCGTGTCGGCGCTCTCGCGCCCGGTGATCGTCAAGCACCTCGTGCGCGCCGCCCGCCAGTTCGGCGCGTCCACGGTGGCGCACGGCTGCACCGGCAAGGGCAACGACCAGGTCCGCTTCGAGGTCGCGACGACGTCCCTCGCGCCCGACCTGAAGACCATCGCCCCGGTGCGCGACCTCGCCCTCACGCGCGAGAAGGCCATCGAGTACGCGGAGCGGCACGACCTGCCGATCGCGACGACGAAGAAGAACCCGTTCTCGATCGACCAGAACGTGTGGGGCCGCGCGGTCGAGACCGGCTTCCTCGAGGACATCTGGAACGAGCCCACCAAGGACGTCTACTCCTACACGGACGACCCGACGTTCCCGCCCGTCGCCGACGAGGTCGTCGTCACGTTCGACCAGGGCGTGCCGGTGGCGCTGGACGGCGTGGCCGTCACCCCGCTGCAGGCCATCCAGGAGATGAACCGTCGCGCCGGCGCCCAGGGCGTGGGCCGTATCGACATCGTCGAGGACCGCCTCGTGGGCATCAAGTCCCGCGAGATCTACGAGGCGCCCGGCGCCGTGGCGCTCATCGCCGCGCACCAGGAGCTGGAGAACGTCACCCTCGAGCGCGAGCAGGCCCGCTTCAAGCGGACCGTCGAGCAGCGCTGGGCCGAGCTGGTCTACGACGGGATGTGGTTCTCCCCGCTGAAGAAGAACCTCGACACGTTCGTCGACGAGACCCAGAAGTACGTCTCGGGCGAGATCCGCATGGTGCTGCACGGCGGCCGGGCCACCGTGACGGGCCGCCGCTCGGAGTCGAGCCTGTACGACTTCAACCTCGCCACCTACGACGAGGGCGACTCGTTCGACCAGTCGCACGCCAAGGGCTTCATCGAGATCTACGGCCTGGCCGCCAAGCAGGCCGCCGCCCGCGACGAGAAGTTCGGCAACGGCGTGGACTTCGGCACCGGGGAGTTCTGATGGGCTCGGAGGTGACGCCGTCCGGCGGCGCGGGGTCCGACGGCACGGTGACCTCGCCGTCGGACAACGTGTCGCTGTGGGGCGGCCGGTTCTCCGGCGGCCCGTCGCCGGAGCTGCAGGCGCTGTCCCAGTCGACGCACTTCGACTGGGTGCTCGCGCCCTACGACATCCGCGGGTCCCGGGCGCACGCCCGGGTGCTGCACGCCGCCGGCCTGCTGACCGACGACGAGCTGTCCGGGATGCTCGACGCGCTGGACGTCCTGCTCGCCGACGTCGAGTCGGGGGCCTTCCTGCCGGTGCTCGGGGACGAGGACGTGCACACCGCGCTGGAGCGCGGGCTCATCGAGCGCGCGGGCGCGGACCTCGGCGGCAAGCTCCGCGCGGGCCGCTCCCGCAACGACCAGATCGCGACGCTCGTGCGCCTCTACCTGCGCGACCAGTCGCGCACCGTCGTGCGCCAGGTGCTCGACGTCGTGGACGCGCTCATCGTCCAGGCGCAGGCCGCCGGCGACGCCGTCATGCCCGGCCGCACGCACCTGCAGCACGCCCAGCCGGTGCTCCTCGCGCACCAGCTGCTGGCGCACGCCTGGCCGCTGCTGCGCGACGTCGACCGGTTGGTGGACTGGGACGTCCGCGCCGCGCGCTCGCCCTACGGCTCGGGGGCGCTCGCGGGCTCGTCGCTGGGGCTCGACCCCGCGGCGGTCGCGGCGGAGCTCGGCTTCGACGGCCCCGTGGAGAACTCGATCGACGGCACCGCCGCGCGCGACGTCGTGGCCGAGTTCGCGTTCGTCGCCGCGATGGTCGGCATCGACCTGTCCCGGCTGTCGGAGGAGATCATCCTCTGGAACACCAAGGAGTTCGGCTTCGTGCGGCTGGACGACTCGTGGTCGACCGGGTCGAGCATCATGCCGCAGAAGAAGAACCCGGACATCGCCGAGCTCGCCCGCGGCAAGGCCGGCCGCCTGGTGGGCGACCTCACGGGTCTGCTGACCACGCTCAAGGGCCTGCCGCTGGCCTACAACCGCGACCTGCAGGAGGACAAGGAGCCGGTCTTCGACCAGGTCTCCACGCTCACGGTGCTCCTGCCCGCGTTCGCGGGGATGGTGCGGACGCTGACCTTCGACACGGGCCGGATGGCAGAGCTCGCGCCGCAGGGGTTCTCGCTGGCCACCGACATCGCCGAGTGGCTGGTGCGCCAGGGTGTCCCGTTCCGGGTCGCGCACGAGGTCGCGGGCGCCAGCGTCCGGGCCTGCGAGCAGCGCGGCATCGAGCTGTGGGACCTGTCGGACGCGGACCTCGCGGCGATCTCCGAGCACCTGACCCCGGGCGTCCGGGAGGTGCTGAGCGTCGAGGGCTCGGTGGCGTCGCGCGACGGCGTCGGCGGCACCGCCCCGGCCCGGGTCGCGGAGCAGCTCGAGGGCGCCAAGGAACGGTCCGCGGAGTTCCGCATCTGGGCCGACAGCTGAGCGGGCTCGCGTCGTCGTCGGCCGTGCGCCCCGCCGGGGCGCGCGGCCGACGACGTTCGCGGGTCCCCGCGAGGCGTCCGAGGAGGGCACGGTCGGTGGGCCGGAGGAAGGTGGGGGCGTGACGACGAGCGAGGACGTGCTGGACCTGCTGGCGGCCCGCGTGCGCGCGGCCGCGCCGCGGCTCCCGGGCCCCGGCGCGCCCGCGCCGTGGCGACGGACGCGGCTCGTGTGCGTCGACGGTCCGGCGGGGTCGGGCAAGACGACGCTCGCCACGCAGCTCGCCGTGCGGTTCTCGTGCCAGGTCGTGCACCTGGACGACCTCTACGAGGGCTGGGAGGCCGGACCCGACGGCGGCGCGCGGCGGCTGGGGGAGTGGGTCCTGGCCCCGCTCGCCGCCGGTCGTCCCGGCAGGTACCGCCGCTACGACTGGGTGTGCGGGGAGTACGCCGAGCCCCACGACGTCGAGCCGGGTCCCGTGCTCGTGGTCGAGGGCTGCGGCGCCGCCGCCCGCCAGGTCGACGACTGGGCCGCGCTGCGGGTCTGGGTCGAGGCCGACGACGCGGTGCGCCTCGCGCGCGGGCTCGCGCGCGACGGGTCCGACGCGCGCGACCACTGGTTGCGCTGGATGGCCGACGAGCGGGACCACTACGCGAGCGAGCGCACGCGGGAGCGAGCGGACGTCCGGCTCGACGGCGTGGGCCGGGTGCTCGACGGCGCTACCGGCGCGGCCGTGGCGGGCGTGCGGTGACGACGACCGAGGTGCCGGGCCGCGCGTGGTTCGCGCGGGACGTGCACGTGGTGGCCCGGGACCTGCTGGGCGCGCTGGTGACGCGGCACACCTCCGAGGGCACCGTGACCGTGCGCCTCACCGAGGTCGAGGCCTACGCCGGGGCGGCGGACCCGGGCTCGCACGCCTACCGGGGCGAGACCGCCCGCAACCGCACGATGTTCGGCGAGCCGGGGCACGTGTACGTCTACCGGCACCTGGGCCTGCACCACTGCATGAACGTCGTGTGCAGCCCGCGCGACGCGGCGTCGGCGGTGCTGCTGCGTGCCGGCGAGGTGGTCGAGGGCGTCGGCCTCGCCCGCGCGCGCCGCGCCGCGGCCGGCGTGACCCGCTCGGACGTGGACCTGGCCCGTGGCCCCGCTCGGCTCACCGTCGCCCTCGGGATCGGTCTGGCCGACGACGGCGAGGACGTCACCGACCCCGCCGGGGCGCTGGTCCTGCGCGTGGGGCCGGGCACCGCGGGGGACGTCGCGACCGGCCCGCGCGTCGGGGTGAGCGGCGACGGCGGCCGCGCGGACCTGTTCCCCTGGCGGGCCTGGCTCGTCGGCGACCCCACCGTCTCGTCGTACCGCGCCGCGATATCACGGCGCCGTCCGCGGTAGAGGTCGGGCACACTAGGAGGGCGACCCGGTCGGGTCGCGTCCCCCTTTGACGAGGAGCACACGGTGACCGACGTTCTCGACGAGCTGCACTGGCGGGGCCTGGTGGCGCAGTCCACCGACGAGGCCGCGCTGCGTTCTGCGCTGGCCGAGGGACCCGTCACCTATTACGCGGGCTTCGACCCGACGGCGCAGAGCCTGCACGCCGGCCACATGGTGCAGCTGCTCAACATGCGCCGGCTGCAGCTCGCGGGGCACCGGCCGCTCGCGCTCGTCGGCGGGGCCACCGGCCTCATCGGCGACCCGCGCCCGACCACCGAGCGCTCGATGCAGTCGCGCGACGTCGTGGCCGGCTGGGTGGACCGCATCCGTGCCCAGATCGAGCCGTTCCTCGACTTCGAGGGCCCGGCGGCCGCGCGCATGGTCAACAACCTCGACTGGACCGGGTCCATGTCGGCGATCGACTTCCTGCGCGACGTCGGCAAGCACTTCCGCGTGGGCACCATGCTTTCGAAGGACATCGTGGCGCGGCGCCTGCGGTCGGACGAGGGCATCAGCTACACGGAGTTCAGCTACCAGGTGCTGCAGGGCATGGACTTCCGTGAGCTCTACGAGCGCCACGGGTGCACGCTGCAGCTCGGGGGCAATGACCAGTGGGGGAACCTGCTGTCGGGCGTCGAGCTGATCCGCAAGACGGACGGTACGGCCGTGCACGCGCTGACCTCGCCGCTCATCACGAAGGCGGACGGCACCAAGATGGGCAAGTCGGAGGGCGGGGCGCTGTGGCTCGACCCCGATCTGACGAGCCCGTACGCCTTCTACCAGTACTGGCTCAACACGGCCGACGCCGACGTCGTGAAGTACCTCAAGGTGTTCACCTTCCGCGGCCGCGAGGAGATCGACGCGCTCGAGGTCGAGGTCGCCGACCGGCCCTTCGCCCGGGAGGCGCAGCGAGCCCTCGCGGGGGACCTGACCACCCTGGTGCACGGGCAGGGGGCGACCGACGCGGTCATCGCGGCGAGCCAGGCCCTGTTCGGGCGCGGCGAGCTGCGCGGGCTCGACGCCGGGACGCTCGGTGCGGCGGTGGCCGAGCTGCCGCGGACCACCGCGAAGGCGGGCGACCTCGTCGTGGACGCCTTGGTCGGCTCGGGCCTCGTGGCGTCGAAGGCGGCCGCACGGCGGGCGATCGGCGAGGGCGGGGCCTACGTCAACAACACGAAGGTCGAGTCCGAGGACGCCGCCCTCGCCCCGGAGGACCTGCTGCACGGCCGGTACGCGGTCCTGCGGCGCGGCAAGCGCACGCTGGCGGTCGCGGTCGCGGAATAGCCGACCGACGATCCGGCGAGGGCCCCGGGGGAGCGCGAGCTCCCGCCGGGGCCCTCGTGCGTCCGACCGGACCGCGCACGCCAGGTATCGCCGCAGGTCAGCGCGCGATTTGGCACCTCAGCCGGAGTGTGTGTAATGTTCTGGTCGTTCGCCCGACAGGGAGAACGGACACCGCGGAGACAGCCGAGAGGCTGGGTACCGGTGGCCGGCCCGGGGCGAGCAACCCGAATCCTTCTTCACGAGGACGCCGAGTGCGCCCTCGTTCGGGAACGGGACGTTCGAACCTTCGCTTTCAGGCTTCGGCCGGAACTTGACGGGGCAGAACGAACCGAGTAAGTTTGAGGGGTTGCCCCGGCGGGGTCAGGGTCTGAGGGTTCTGGTCTTGCGGGTGTGCGTCGGTTGTTTGAGAACTCAACAGTGTGTTTGATAGTCAATGCCAATTTGATTGAATATCCTTTGTGGATTTCTTTGGATCGGACTGAGCAGTTCAGCTTGGTCTGGCCAGTATC
>Ga0160452_100043_pt1 | contig 183151 bp, 171 predicted proteins | sample HID1971I_E6MG_FD_108230 | JGI IMG/M metagenome (GOLD analysis project Ga0160452, IMG submission 108230) | Enriched millipede-associated microbial communities from UW Madison campus, WI, USA - HID1971I_E6 MG | ecosystem: Host-associated > Arthropoda: Insects > Digestive system > Unclassified ...
CCCTCCCCGGGGCGGGGGTCACTTTCTTTGCTGCTGCAAAGAAAGTAACCAAAGAAACAGCTATCCCCAGCCTAAGCACTTCACACCGGCCGCGGCACAGGCGATTGGCTGAATGGCCCGGCTGTAGCGAGTGCCCCCGCAAGCAGACAAGGGCTTGGACCGCGCACGGTCTGACACAGCGCAGCACACAACGGACTGGTTCAGCACCAAATAGCTCCAGCCCGCTTCGCGACCGATGGGTCAATCGGGTGTGCGCGCGCTTTTTCTTCGATGGTTTCCCTCGGATACCCAACGGCAGCGCGTAGCGCTGTGCCGATGCTCTTTCGTGCTGAACCAGCGCCCTGAAACCTCTCGGGCGGCAGACCGTGCGCGAGCCAAGCCCGATTGGGCCTGTGAGGGCGACACTTAGGCGAGTGCCATCGCGGGCTGGCAAGCATGGCCAACGTGCGTGTGACCGCGGGCGGTGAGAAGCTGCTTTCTTTGGTTACTTTCTTTGCAGCAGCAAAGAAAGTGACTGCCGCCCCGCACAGGGGCAGTGCTAATAAACCAAAAAGAAAACGGGATCCGGCGACAAAAAAAAAGCGCCGCGAGTATAAAACCCCCACGGCGCTTAGCGTTGCCCAACGCTCAAACCCAATCACTTGGTCCAGCTATCCACCCGATCCCCATGCGCGCTGATCCACGCATCCGCAGCCGCCTGCGGCTTCTCTCCATTCTGCGTCGCAAGCATCACACTATCGATCTCACCCGGCTTCCACTGAAACTTCTTCAAGAACGCAACCACCTGCGGCGCCTTCTTCTCGAGCTCCGGATTGATCACGTTATCCACGTGCTCCGACTCGCCGAAAACCTTCTTCGGATCTTCGAGGAACTTCAGCTTGTACTTCGCGAACATCCAGTGCGGCTTCCAGCCCGTCACGATGATCGGCTTGTTGGCCGCCTCCGAACGCGCCAGTTCCGCCGTCATCGCCGAACCCGAACTCGGCAGCAGCTTGTAGTCGAGGTTGTAGGCCTTGATCGCCTCGCTCGTCTTCTGCATCACGCCCGCGCCCGCGTCGATGCCGACAATGCGCGAATCGAATTCCGTCTTCTTCGCTTCGAGATCCGACAGGCTGTTGACGTCGACATTCTCCGGCACGATCAGGCCAATCTTCGCGTCCTGAAAGTTCGGGCCGAGATTCACGACCTTCGCCTTGAAGTTGTTCCAGTACGCGCCATGCGTGACCGGCAGCCACGCCGAGAGCGTCGCATCCAGATCGCCGCGCGCCACACCCTGCCACATCACGCCAGCCGCAACCGGCACGAGCTGCACCGGATAACCCAGCTTCTTCTCGATGACACGTGCAGCGACATTCGACGTCGCCACGCTATCGTCCCAGCCCTCGACGTAACCGATTTTGATCGTCGGCTTATCTGCGGCGCTTGCCATAAAGCTCGCGGCGAGAGCGGCGGTCATCGCCCCAAGCACGAGCATTCTTCTCATCGGTTTCATTTGGTTTCCCCTTAGCGGCCCCACGCCGTCTAGCGAACAGAATCACCAGCCAGAATTAGCCCGTAACGCACTTTTCCGACACTCAGTTGTCAAGAAACGACTCATCCCATCCGGGTCGCCCGAGGACCTTATTTGTCGACGACGAGATCGCTCAAAGGCTTGCTGCAGCACAGCAGCACCATGCCCTGATCGATCTCGCGCTGACGAATGCCTCCCGCATGCTTCATGCTCACTTCGCCCGATACGAGCTTCACCTTGCAGGTGCCGCACATGCCCTGCGTGCACGACGAAGGTAGACGCACGCCCGCCTTCTTCGCGGCATCGAGAACGTGCTCGCCGCTGCCGCATTCGATATCGCGCCGGCTCTTCGCGAAGTTCACCTTGAACTTCGTTTCGATCAAGGGTTCCGCCACCGGCTCTACGATCGGCTCGACCGTTTCGATCGGGGCCGGTTCGAAGCCGACCGCTTCCTCACGCGCTTCGACGAAATCCGTCTGCGTCGCGAGCGCATCGGCGACGTGCGCAGTGGTCAGTTCCGCCGCGACTTCCTCGACGACGCCGAACGAGAAGCTTTCCTCGTGATAGTGCTTGCGATCGAAACCGCCTTCATCGAGCAGATCACGCACCGCCTTCATGTACGGCGCGGGGCCGCACGTGAAGATTTCCCGGTCGAGAAAGTCCGGCGCGATCAGCTTCAGCAACGGCAGGCTCAGAAAGCCCGTCACGCCCGGCCAGCTCGTGCGCGCGCCGATGCGCTCGCACACGAACGACGTACGGAAGTTCTTGTGATTCGACGCGATCAGATCGAGCTCGCGCGCGAAGATGATGTCGTCGGGCGTGCGCGCGCTGTGCACGAACACGATGTCGGCATCGTCGCCGAGTTCGTGATGCGCGCGGCTCATCGACATGAGCGGCGTCACGCCCGAACCCGCCGACAAGAAGAGGTACTTGCGCGCCGGATGCCGCGCGCACGTGAATTCGCCCGACGGTCCGAGCACGCGCACGGTCGTGCCCGCGACGACGTTATCGTGCAGCCAGTTCGACACCTTGCCGCCCGGCACGCGCTTCACCGTGATGGAGATCGTGTGCGGGCGAGTCGGCGCGGACGAGATCGTGTAGCAGCGGTTGATCTGCTCGCCGTCGATATCGAGTTCCAGCGTGATGAACTGCCCCGGCTCGAACACGAACGTGCGTTCGCCGGGCGCCTTGAAGAAAAAGCTTTTGACGTCGTGCGTTTCCTGCCGGACGTGACAGCAGACGAGCGTCTCGTCCGTGTCGCAGTCCCAGCGCATGGGCAGCGTTCCCCAGAATTTCGGCTGGGTCACGCGGCTTTGGGTCGGCTCGAACGTAGCCTGATCGCGCATCATGTTCTGCTCCTGCTACGACTGCTTTAGCGCATGAAGGAAACGACTTTCTCGCCGTGCGACGCATCGACACCGTGTACCGGCGTGTCGGCGTAATCGGCAAGACGTCCGATGTACCACTCGCAAAACTTCTCGACGAGTCCTTCCGTGAAGGGCGAATACGGACCCGGCTCGTACGCGTTGCTCGCGACGCCGAGTTGCGAATACTCGACGAGCGTGCGGTCCTGATCGTTCGTCGCGCGCCACACGGCGGTGAGGTTGTCGGCGTCGTAATCGATGCCCTCGCGCGCATCCTTGTGCACGAGCCATTTCGTGCGCACGAGCGTTTCGCCCGAAGCAAGCGGAAGCACGCAAAACGTCACGATGTGATCGCTCATGAAGTGATGCCATGAATTCGGCTGCGTCCAGAACGATAGGCCGCCCAGGTCCGCGCGCTCGAAACCGCCGAGCAGCTTCTTCGATGCGACCTTCGCGTCGAGCGTCTGCGATTCGCCTTCACGGTCGAGCGGCAGGCGTTGCGTGCGAAAGCCCGTCACGAGATCGGCGAGGCGTTCGATTTCGGCGGACGGCAGGCACATCGCTTCCCATTGCTTCGTGCGCTCTTCGACGGTCTTCTCGAACGCGGCCATGCCTTCTTCGTTGGCGGGCGAGCGCTGATAGCCGAAGCCATATTCATAGAGCGAAATGGTCAGTTCCGGATGGTTCGCGACGCAGTGATAGCACTCGCGATTGTTCTCCATCGTGAGCTTCCAGTTGCCCTTCTCGACGATATCGATGCTCGCCGCGATCTTGCAGTCCTTCAGGCCGTGCGGCGCGAGATACGGTTCCATCGCTTCGCGCATCACGGCGAAGTCGGCGGGCGGCTCGTCGGCGAGGCAGATGAAAATGAGGCCGGCCAGGTTCTGCACGTGCACTTTCTTCAGGCTGTGCTTGCAGCGGTCGAACTGGTCGCCCATGTGCTCGGCGAACATCAGATCGCCGGAGAGGTTGTACGTCCAGCTGTGATACGGGCACACGATATTGCCCAGCGAACCCTTCTCCTGATTGCACAGGCGCGCGCCGCGATGACGGCACACGTTATAGAAGGCGCGGATTTCCATGTCGTCGTCGCGCACGATCAGGATCGAATCGTTGCCGATCTCGACCGTGGTGTAATCGCCCGGTTCGGGAATGTCCGGTTCGATGGCGACCTGAATCCAGGTCTTGCGGAAAATGGCGTCGAGGTCGAGCGCGTGAATCTCCTCGCTCGTATAGAACGGCGCCTCGAGCGTGTGGCCCTTTTTGCGGCGTTCGATCAAAGCGCGAACGTCTGCCGAAACTTTCATCGTGTGCTCCGTTTTGCGTCACGTCTGGTGCCCCGCCAAACACCTTTGAACGCGGGCTGCTGCTTTCGTATGTGGGTCGCCCGGTCGGGCCGAAAATCAATAATCGACGAGTTGATGCTCGCGCAAATACGCCAGAATCACTTGTGCTTTTTCGACGGAACTCCCTTCAATTACGACGCTGCCGCCGCGGCTTTCCGTCGTCGTCGCGCCGAGCATGCGCGCGTGGCCCGAGCGCTTCTCGGGCGCGGCCAGTTTCTTCGGCTTCGCGGTGATCGGGCCGATGTTCCACGCCGTGCTTTCCCGGTCGACAGGCGCGCTCGCCGCGACCGGCGCGACGTGGCCTTCACGCATGCGCGCATACGCGTAGCGCGGCGCCGCATTGGCGAGCGGATGCACCGCAACGAGCGCGGGCAGCGGCGCCCGCACGCGGCGGCGCAAGCCCTTCGGCATGAACTGCCGCACTTCGACACGTTCCTTCGTCACGCTGACATCGACGGCCGCGCCGACGAGCGGAACGTTCAGCGCATCCGCGAGCTTGTAGGGCAGCGTGCCGCTGTCGAATGCGCCTTCGGCGCGCGTGCCGGTGAACACGAGGTCGTAGCCCGCGAGCCTTGCTGCAAGCGCCGCGCACGCGTCGCCTTGCGTATTGAGCACTTCGACTTTCGGCGCGCCGAGCGCGAGATATTCGGCGAGCGCCGGATTCGCGGGATCGCCCGCGTGCAGCACGTCGAGTTGCGCGCGCTGCGCTTTTGCGATGTCGATGGCGATCGCAAGCGCCGCCGCATCGTTGCGGCTGTAGCGCGCCGTGCCGCTCACGGGATGGCGGCCGGTGGAAACCAGAACGGCGATCTTCATGCTGCAACTCCTTCGGCAACGTGCGCGGTCTCGACGATCGATGTGCCGTTGGCACGCGCGGCGCGCGCGGCGGCGGCGGCATCGCTCAGCGCCTTGATCGTTTCCTGCGTGTCCGCGACGATCGTGAGATTCGCGCGCTTCGCGATCGGCGCGCTCGCATCGAGATTCACGGCGATCACGTGACGGCAATCCTTGATGCCCTGCAAATGCTGCACGGCGCCCGAAATGCCGAACGCGATATACACGCTCGCCTCGACGGTCTTGCCCGTTGCGCCGATCTGCTTGTCGCGCGTGAACTTGCCATCGTCGACGGCCACACGGCTCGCGCCGATCGCCGCGCCCAGCGTGCCCGCGAGCGCCTCGAAAGCGGCGATGTCGGACACGCCGTTGCCCGCCGACACGATGAAGTCCGCTTCTTCCAGCGCGACCTGCGCGGCATCCATTTCCTCGATGCCGAGATCGACATAAGCGCTTACTTTCGATGCCGGCACGATGCCTTGCGGACTCACCGCCTCGCCCGCGCCGACGAACGGCAGCTTCGCATCGACGGCATTGGCGGCAAGCAAAACCACATCGGGCAAGGCACGCGATGCGAGCGCGCGGCCCGCATGCGCATACGATGCGACATGCGCCGCATCGAGCTCGACGACTTGCGTCGCGATCGATGCATCGGCGCGCGCGGCGTAGCGGCGGCCGAGATCGCCGTCGCCGGTTGCGTTGTCGGGCATGAAGATATGCGCCGGCGCGAAAGCCGCGACGCATGCCGTCAACGCGCGCACTTCTTCATCGGGCGCGTAATTGCGCCGGTCGAACGCGGGCAGCGCGATATGACGATCCGCGCCCAGCGCCGCGGCATCGTCCTTGAATTCGCCGAACGCGATCAGCACGACTTCGGTCTGATCGTCGGCGAGCAGGGCGGCGGCGGCCAGCGCCTGGCGCGCGTGATCGTCGAGCGCGCCGCGATCCGTATGCGCCGCGACGAGCAGCGAGCGCGTCGCGGGCTTTGTCGTGCGGCGCGGCTTGACCGCTTCCCTGTGACCGCCATGCGCGAAATCCAGCACGAAGCCGTTGCCGACTTCGCCGAGCGTGATGCGCTTCAGCCCGGCCGCCGTGACGATGAAAGGCCGCCGCGGATCGATTCTTTTGATGTCGTTCATGGCTTCACTCCAGCGCTGCGGCGACGAGTTCCGCCACGTCGAGCACTTCGGGACGAGGACCGACCACGCCTTCCAGCATTGCGGTGCATTGCGGGCAACCGACCGCGACCACTTCGGCGCCGACCGATCGTGCATCGGCGATGCGGATATCGGGAATGCGCTGCTTGCCGGGGATATCCGTCAGCGGCGCGCCGCCGCCACCGCCGCAGCAGCGCGCGCGCATGCCGTGACGTTCCATCTCGACGACCTTGATGCCGATGGTCTTCAACAGCTTGCGCGGCGCTTCCGTTTCGCCGTTGTAGCGGCCGAGATAGCACGGATCGTGATACGTGATCTTCTTGTCCGCGAGGACGGCGGCGGCCTTCGGCGACAGCTTGCCGCTCTCGACCAGTTCGGCCATGAACGCGGTGTGATGCTGCACTTCGTAATAGCCGCCGAGCGCGCGATATTCGTTGCGCAGGCTATGCAGCACGTGCGGATCGGCGGTGACGATGCGACGGAATTGATACTGCGAAAGCGTGTTCATCAGCTTCGATGCGCATTGCTGGAACGTGGCTTCGTCGCCGAGACGCCGCGCCGTGTCGCCGGTATCCGTTTCGACGCCGCCGAGCACCGCGTAATCGACGCCCGCCTTGTTCATCACCTTAGCCAATGCGCGCAGCGTGCGTTGATAGCGCATGTCGAACGCGCCTTCGCCGGCGATCAGCAGCACATCCACGGGACGGCCCGGTTGCGCGACCTGCACTTGCAGATCCACCGACCAGTCGTAACGCGCGCCGATGTCGTAGCCGTTCTGGCTGCCCGTCTCGCGCAGATTCGAGAGCGTGATGGGACCCTTGCCCGGCACGATGCCCTCGACCAGCGTCTGATTGCGGCGCATATCGACGATCGCATCGACGTGCTCGATCAGCATCGGGCACTCCTGCACGCAGGCGCGGCATGTCGTGCACGACCAGATCGTGTCCGCTTCGATCATCTGCGAGATGAGCGGCTTGGCGGGACCACCGGTGTGCCTGCCGACGGGAATGCCCGGCGTCGGGCTGCCCGCGTATTGCGAGTCCGAACCGCCGACCATGCCGACGACCAGATCCTGAATCAGCTTCTTCGGATTGAGCGGCTGACCCGATGCGAACGCGGGACACGCGGCTTCGCACTTGCCGCATTGCACGCAGGCATCGAAGCTCAACAGCTGATTCCAGCGAAACTCGACCGGCTTGCCGACGCCGTATTCCTTCGCATCGAGCACGGGCTTTTTCAGGGCGGTCGGCGGCACGACTTCATGCTCGGTCTTCGCCCTGAAGCGTTCCTGGCGCGGATGGAACGCGAGATGCAGCAGACCCGCCATCGCGTGCTTCATCGGGCCGCCTTGCGCCGCGCCGAAGGTCATCGTGTATGCGCCCGCCGCGATCAGCAACGCCACGATGATCGCGAGCGATCCCGACATCCACGAAGCGGGCAACAGCACGAACAGCGCGAGACCCACGGCGAACGAGCCGAGCAACAGCGGCAGGCTGTCCCACGGTCCGCGCGACAGACGCGCGGGCACGTCCTTCGCACGACGACGCCGGTACACGAACACCGCGCCGACCAGCATGATGATCGCCGCGATGAAGATCGCGCGGTCGAGCCAGACGGAGTAGATCGCGAGACCGTAGTTGATGAAGACGAGCGCCATCGCGAGGATCGCGCCGCCGGCGGTCGCGACGTGCGTCTTCGCGATATACGGGTCACGCGCCACGACATGATGCAGATCGACGAAATAGCGCTTCGGGATGGTGAGCAGATTCGCCCATCCGTATGCGCCGGCCGTCGTCGCGCGGCCTTCGCGCCAGTAGGCTGCGCGCTTGAGCAGGGCGAACGCGAGGCCCGCCATCGAAAGCCACAGCAGCGCGGTGATGACAAACACGGGGTTCATCGTCGAATACCTCGTCAGAAGTCTTTGCAGAGGCGCAGCGAATCGTAGATCGCGCTGTGGATGTTGTGCATCGAGATGCAGTCGCCGACGCGGAACAGCAGGAAGCGTCCGTTGCCGAGCTCTTCGCTCAACGACGGCTGCGGTTGCGATGCGAAGAGCGTGTGCACATCGGTCTGCCCGCGATTGAGCGACTCGGGCTTGAGCTTCCAGTAGAGCGCGTCGTTCGGCGTGATGCCGTTCTCGATCACGACCTGATCCACCGCGCGCTCTTCCTGCTCTTCCGTGTACTCGTTACGGATCACGGCGATCTTCTTGCCGTCTTCCTCGTACACCTTGTCGAGCCAGTAGTTCGGCGTGTGAATCACGCCTTGCGCATAGAGACGCCGATAGAAGATCGGGAACGTGGTGCCGCCGGTGTCGTCGGCGACCTTCACGTCCGGCGTGACGATCTCGACGTTGTTGCCCTTCGACGCGATGAAGTCCGCGACGCCCGCGCCCGCGTGTGTCGACACGCCGTCGTACACGAGCACGTTCTTGCCCGGCTCGACCTTGCCCGAAAGGATGTCCCACGAGCTGACCGCGAGGCCTTGCTCGACGCCCCAGGCTGGCACCTGACTCGTGAACGACGAGCCGCCCGTCGCGAGAACGACGATGTCCGGCTTCTCCGCCATGATCATCTTGTCGTCGGCCGCGACACCGAGACGGCGATCGACGCCCAGACGCTTCGTTTCCATGTCGAACCAGCGCACGATGCCGGCCATCTGCTCACGCTGCGGCGCCTTGGCGGCGAGCATGATCTGGCCGCCGACGTAATCGTTCTTCTCGAACAGCACGACATCGTGGCCGCGCGAACGCGCGACGCGCGCCGCTTCGAGACCTGCGGGACCCGCGCCGACCACGACGACCTTGCGCTTCGGTCCGCGCGTCTTTTCGATGACATGCGGCATCGTCTCTTCACGCGAGGTCGCCGCGTTCTGCACGCACAGCACGTCGAGCCCGTTGTACTGACGGTCGATGCAATAGTTCGCGCCGACGCACTGCTTGATTTCATCTTCCCGGCCATCGCGAATCTTGATGACCATGTGCGGATCGGCGATCTGAGCGCGCGTCATGCCGACGAGATCGACCATGCCGTTCGCGAGCAGACGCTCGGCCTGACCTGCATCGCGAATGCTTTGCGCATGCATGATCGGCAGCTTCACGACCGACTTGATGCCCGCTGCGAGATGGACGAACGGCTCGGGCGGCAGCGCCATCGGCGGCATGCAGTTGGCGAGCGTGTTGTGCGTATCCGCGCCGGAGCCGATCACACCGACGTAATCGATGAGGCCGCTTTCGGACATCGCCTGAGCGATCTCCTTCAGGTTCTCGTGCGAGAGGCCGTCTTCATGGAACTCGTCGCCGCACATGCGCAGGCCGACGCAGAAGTCCGCGCCCACGGCTTCACGCACCGCGTTCAGCACTTCCCTACCGAAGCGCAGACGGTTCTCGAGCGAGCCGCCCCACTCGTCCGTGCGGAAGTTCGTGCGTGGGCTCCAGAACTGATCGATCAGATGCTGGTGCGCGGCCGAGATTTCGATGCCGTCCATGCCCGCATCCTTCACGCGCTTCGCGGCTGCAGCGAAGTCCTGGATGATGCGCTTGATCTCTTCCACTTCGATGATCTTCGCGTTGCCGCGATGCACCGGCTCGCGCACGCCCGAGGGCGACATCAGATGCGGCCAGTGCTCGCCGTGCCATGCGGAACGGCGGCCCATGTGCGTCGCCTGGATCATGATGAACGCGCCATGACGATGCATCGCTTCGGCGAGACGCGAGAGCGGATCGATGACCTTGTCGGTCGCGAGATTCACCGACTTCCACCAGCCTTGCGGGCTGTCGATCGAAACCGGACTCGAACCGCCGCACACGGCGAGGCCGACGCCGCCCTTCGCCTTCTCCTCGTAATAACGGATATAGCGGTCGCCGGGCAGGCCGCCCGGTTCGGCATAGACCTCGGCGTGCGCGGTGCTGACGATGCGGTTGCGCAGGGTCAGCTTGTTCAGCTGGAGAGGCTTGAAAAGGTTCGGGTAACGCATTGCGATCGACCTCGGAATGAATTTGCTTCGGTGCGTGGCGCTTACAGCGGCGACACTTCGAACACGCAGTGATCGTGTCCTTCGGCGGCGCATTGCGTCTCGATCGACTTCGAGCGCGGTCCTTTCTTCGCGCTGTCCGGCGCGGTGTCGTTGACCCAGTCCATCGCGCCGGCGAACCAGCCCGCGAACATGTAGCAGAGCTTGCCCTCTTTGCCCGGCTGCTGGAGCACGAACGACGAGTGACGCAGATGGATGCGCGCATGCGACGTCGCCGGATCGGCTTCGACGATGTCGAACAGGCCCCAGCCGCGCTGCGACAGACGCTTCAGGTAATGCTCGAATACGGCCATGCCGCTGATGCCGTGCTTTTCCGCTTCTTTATCGCACCAGTGATACGCGGACTTGTAGCCGGCCTTGTAGAGAATCTCGGCATACGCTTCGCGGCCGAGCGCTTCCTCGACGGCGACATGATTGTTCGTGAAGAAATGGCGCGGCACGTAGAGCATCGGCAGCGCGTCGGTGGTCCAGACGCCGGTTTGCGCATCGACGTCGATAGGCAATTGAGGTTGCATCGCAGGGTTCCTTTGTATTTGTCGTGAGTGATCAGACGTTCCAGACTTCGCCGAAGAAGCGCATCCAGTTCTCGCCCATCACTTTCTTGATGCGGGACTCGCTCCAGCCCGCCTTTTCCATCGCGGCGGTGAGATTCGGGAATTCGCCGATCGTGCGGATGCCTTCCGGATTCACGACCTTGCCGAAGTTCGTCAGGCGGCGATAGCGGCCCTTGTCGTGCGTGATCCAGTCGAAGAACTCGGTGCTGTAGCCTTGCGTGAAATCGGTGCCGATGCCGACCTTGTCTTCGCCGATCACATCGATCGTGTATTCGATCGCTTCGAGATAATCCTCGACGGTCGCGTCCGGGCCTTTCTTGAGGAACGGCGAGAACATCGTCACGCCGACGAAGCCGTTCGCATCGGCAATCTCTCTCAACTGCTCGTCGGTCTTGTTGCGCGGATGATCCTTGAGCCCCGACGGGCAGCAGTGCGAGTACGTGACGGGCTTCTTCGAGCAGGCGATCGCATCGGAAGAAGTCTTCGCGCCGACGTGCGAGAGATCCACCATGATGCCCACGCGATTCATCTCATGAATCACTTCCTTGCCATAACCCGACAAGCCGCCGTCCGGCTCATAGCAACCCGTGCCGACGAGGTTCTGCGTGTTGTAGCAAAGCTGGACCACGTTGACGCCGAGTTCCTTGAATACTTCGATATAACCAAGGTTGTCCTCGAAGGCATACGAGTTCTGAAAGCCGAAGATGATGCCGGTCTTGTTCTCTTTCTTCGCGCGCAGGATGTCGTCGGTCGTGCGCACGAGCGTGAGAATCTCGCTGTACTCGCGGATCTGCTGCTTCATTTCCGCGATGTTGTCGATGGTCTTCTGAAAGTCTTCCCACACCGACACGGTGCAGTTCACGGCGGTGACGCCGCCCTTCCTCATATCCTCGAACACGGAGCGCTCGAACTTCGAAATGTTCAGTCCGTCGATGATGATGCTGTCGTTGTGGAGGGTGCTCATCTGGGTGTGCTCCGCGTTGCCGGGTAGAGGGGGAAAGACGCAGGTCTGACGGGCTTTGCAGCGCCTGATCGATGCCTTCGTCGTTGCGTCTATTCTTGACTCTTGGCCTGCCGGTCAATTTATGAATTTAGACGTGTTCTTTACCTTTTCCGACATCGGCGTCTGTTTTCGACAAGTGGCGAATTGCGATTCGGTGTAGCGCATTTACCTAGGTGATTTGCTGCACTGCGTCGGAACGATCGTGCGCTATCGCAGTGCGCGGCTTGCGGCGCTTGGCCCCGCGGCGGTGCGCGCCCGCAGCGAAGCATGCGCTGCGCCATACATTGCTCAGGGTTTAGCCTGATGGCATGGTAGTTGCACTAACAACCAAAATTAAAAAAGTGGCGAAGCGCCGCACTGACGGCGCCAACAAATAGATTCCAAGGAATCAGTTCTCACATGTCCTCCGATCGCACGGCGTCGCTGTCACACTTCGCGTTCATGCCGCTTCCCAACTTCACGATGATCGCTTTCACCAATGCGATCGAAGTCCTGCGCATGGCGAACTATCTGACGGGGCAGCCGCTCTATCGGTGGTCGATCGTGAGTCCCGAAGGCGGCCCCGTGACGGCGAGCAACGGACTCTCCGTCGATACCGGTCCGGTGGATTGCGTGGGGCAGCCCGACATCGTGTTCGTGGTCGGCGGCATCGACGTGCAGCGCGCGACGACGCCCGCGCATCTTTCGGCCTTGCGCCGCTTCGCGCGCACGGGCAGCGTGCTCGGCTCGCTCTGCACCGGCACCTTTGCGCTGGCGCGCGCGGGCTTGCTCGCAGGCTACGCGTGCGCGATCCACTGGGAGAACATGTCGGCGCTCAAGGAAGAGTTTCCCGACACGCGCTTTCTCAAGGAGCTGTTCGTGATCGACCGCGATCGAGTGACGTGCACGGGCGGCGTCGCGCCGCTCGACATGATGCTCAATCTGATCGCTGCGCGTGTCGGCACGGCGCGGGTCACGCAGATTGCCGAGCAGTTCATCGTCGAGCATGTGCGGGATACGAGCGCGCAGCAGCGCATGCCTTTGGTGGCGCGGCTGGGATCGGCGAACAAGTCGCTCTTCGAAGTGATCTCGCTGATGGAGAACAATATCGAAGAGCCTTTATCGCGCGAAGAACTGGCGCGGCTCGCGAGGATGTCGCAACGGCAATTGCAGCGGCTATTTCGCGAGCATCTCGGCATGACGCCGACGCATTACTACCTGACATTGCGTTTGCGGCGCGCGCGTGAATTGCTGCTGCAGACCGACATGTCGATCATGCATATCACGATGGCGTGCGGCTTTCAGTCGGCGTGTCATTTTTCGAAAAGCTATCGCGATGCTTTCGGCACGGCGCCGACGCGCGAACGGCGCAAGCAACTGCCTTCGCTATCTGCCGTCCCTGCGATGGTGGCGTGAGCGTTCAGATCGACATGTGAAGGCGCGTTTCGCAGACTTCGCAGCCGCCGACTCTTTCCGTCCGGAACACGCCGTCCAGTGCGAAGCCGAGCGCTTTATAAAAGCGCAGGCCGTGCGCGTTTTCTTCGAGCGCCCAGAGCGTCATTTCCCGATAACCTTCGCTCGCCGCGGCGTTGATTGCTTCGTCGATCAACATCCTGCCCGCGCCCTTGCGCCAATGCGCCGGATCGATATAGACGGCTTCGATTTCGGCGTCCGTTTTGCCTTTGTCGTGGTCGCGTGATGGTCCCCATGCTATCCAGCCCAGCATCACGTCGTCGCGTTCGGCGAGCATCACGCGGGGCGTGCCGCGGGCGATAAGATCGGTCCATAGCGCTCGCCGTTTTGCGACGGAAAGGGAATCGAGAAATTCGGCGGGAAAAATGGAACGATAGGCGGCCTGCCAGGCCTTGACGTGGATGCGCGCGATCTCCGCGGCGTCGGCGGGGCGCGCGAGGCGGAAGGAAAGCGCTGTGCGGAGATAATCGGCCTTCATGCGTCAAGTATGACGCTGAATTTCTGTTCGTGGTTGCTTGGGTTTCGATGGAATCCTGTTTTCGTGTCGGTCTATTGGCTCTGCCCCTCCCCGGGGCGGGGGTCACTTTCTTTGCTGCTGCAAAGAAAGTAACCAAAGAAAGCAGCTTCTCACCGCCCGCAGTCACACGCACGTTGGCCATGCTTGCCAGCCGCACGTGGACCTCGCCTAAGTGTCGCCCTCGAAGACCCAGTCGGGCTTGGCTCGCGCACGGTCTGACGCGCTATAAGTTATAGCGCGCTGGTTCAGCACCAAACAGCTTCGGCACAGCGCTACGCGCTGCCGTTGGGTATGCGAGGGAAACCATCTATGGGAGAGGCATCAGCAAAGAAGCACGCGCAGACCCGATTGACCCATCGGCCGCGAAGCGGGCCGGAGCTATTTGGTGCTGAACCAGGGAAGCAAGCGGTACGATGTGACAGACCGTGCGCGAGCCAAGCCCGATAGGGCCTTTGAGGGCGACACTTAGGCGAGTGCCACCGACGGCTGGCAAGCATGGCCAAACTGCGTGTGACCGCGGGCCTGAACGAGCTGCTTTCTTTGGTTACTTTCTTTGCAGCAGCAAAGAAAGTGACCCCCGCCCCGGGGAGGGGCAGTGCTAATAGACCGACGCGAATACGGGACACCCACCAAAAACCAAATCAATCGCCCGAAAACCCCAATTTACTCAGAAGCAACGGCCGCTCCAAACTCCACAAGCACCCAGCACCCAATCAAACCCGAAGGAAAACAACCCTCGTATGACTCAAACCGCATCGAACAAATCGCTCGCTGGCAAAACGGCTCTCGTCACCGGCTCGACGAGCGGCATCGGCCTCGCCATCGCCACGGCGCTCGCGCAAGCCGGCGCGAACCTCGTGCTCAACGGCTTCGGCGATATCGACGGCGCCCTGAAGCAAATCGAAGCGACCGGCGTGAAAGCCGTGCATCATCCGGCCGACATGACAAAGCCCGATGAAATCGAAGCGATGATCGCGTTCGCGAACGAAACCTTCGGCGCCGTCGATGTCCTCGTGAACAATGCCGGCATCCAGCACGTCGCGACCATCGACGAATTCCCGACCGACCGCTGGGACGCGATCATCGCCATCAATCTGAGCTCGGCGTTCCACACGATGCGCGTCGCGCTCCCGCAAATGCGCGCGCGCAACTGGGGCCGCGTGATCAACATCGCGTCGGTGCATGGGCTCGTCGGCTCGGCAGGCAAGTCCGCCTATGTCGCCGCCAAGCACGGCATTCTCGGACTGACGAAAGTCGCCGCGCTCGAAAACGCCCGCACCGGCGTCACCGTCAACGCAATCTGCCCCGGCTTCGTGCTCACGCCGCTCGTGCAGAAGCAAATCGACGATCTCGCCGCCCGCGACTCGCTCACGCCCGATGCGGCCCGCGCGAAGCTGCTCGGCGACAAGCAGCCGTCGGCGCAGTTCGTGACCGCGCAGCAGATCGGCGACATGACCGTGTTCCTCTGCTCCGACGCCGCAAGCGAGATGCGCGGCTCGGCGCTGCAGATCGATGGGGGATGGAGCGCGCAGTAAGCGCTCCGCGCGCCGCCCGGTTCGAGCGGCGCGCGAATTACGATGAGACAATAAATCACGGAATTTGACCGGCTATTTCCGATCCTGCTTTCGACGAGTTCATATAATATGCACGGCTCTCTGAAAGATCGATTTTATGGAATGGTCCCCCATGCGTATTATGGCTCCGGGCAAATGTGATATCCGCCGCACGGACGCTCTCGTCGTTTATCATTTCTTCGAGAAAGATCAATCCTACATTCATAACCTGGCGCATTTTCTTCTGTTCGGTTATTCGGAGGATTGCGATTATCTCGTCGTCATCGCCGGACAGCACACGATCGATCTACCGGAACGAAAGAATATCCGTTACCTCTTCACCGAGAACATCAATAACGATTTCGGCGGCTATTGCGCCGCGATCAACGCCCTCGGCAACGATGCGCTAAATTACGAATTCGTCTATTTCGTCAATTCGTCCGTTCGTGGTCCATTTCTGCCGCCGTACGAAAGCCGCGACTGGAAAAGCATCTTCAACACGAAACTGACCGACGATATCGGGCTGGTCGGATCCACCATCAATATTCTATCGCCGGCATCGCCCTACTCATCGTATTACAAGGCGAATTTCGGAGGCTGCGAACCTTTTTCTCACGTTCAAACCATGGCTTACGTCTTGCCGAGGAGGAGTCTGGGGTACCTGCGGGATGTGGGCTTTTATGCGAATAACGCGACGCTGACCAAGGAGCAAGTCATCGTGCGATATGAGCTGCTCCTGTCGCAACTTATTCTGAAACGCAACTGGAATATCGCGGCAATACTACCGGAATACAATCGGATTGATTATCGGAAGGCCCATAGCGGTTTCAATTCGGCAGATGCCCGTGAGTCACAGGGAGATCCAAGCTGCAAGTTCAGCTATTTGGGCAGAAGCGCGCATCCATTCGAAGTGATTTTTGTCAAAACGAATCGGCACATCTTCAACGAAGCCTATCTGGATCGTCTCGCATACAGCGCGCTCTGCGAGCGCGTGTTGCCGGACTGGACAGACTGTGTGTTCGTGACGCAGTACATCGAGTCGCTCCTTGTCGTCGATCGGTCTTCCGATCTCGTCGCTTTCGGTCATCCCTCGATGTCCAAACAGGAAATCCTCCACTGGACCGAAGCGTTACTGCAGCAAGATCCCACAGCGCGTGTTCAAGTGGACGAGATTTTGAACCGTCATACGCTCACATAATCGGCACGCCTATCGGCGTCATTCCGCCACACTTGAGCGTTTTACTCGGAATCCCCTAAAGAACGTGGGGCCTTTAGCCGTTATGTCCTTGTAATCAGACGCGCGCCGCCTCCCGAAGGCGGCGCGTGAATCGGAAGAAGCAAGGACATCATGCGCAACAATCAGCCCGTCACCCAGCAAGCGTTCGAATTTCCCGCCTCGGAGATGCTCGTCTCCGCCACCGATCTCTCCGGCAACATCCAGTACTGCAATCCGGCGTTCGTGTCGGTGTCCGGCTTCTCGCGCGAGGAGCTGATCGGCCAGCCGCACAACATCATCCGTCATCCCGACATGCCGCGCGAAGCCTTCGCCGATCTCTGGGCGACCGTCCGCGCCGGCCGCTCGTGGACCGCGCTCGTCAAGAATCGCCGCAAGAACGGCGATCACTATTGGGTGCGCGCCAACGTCACGCCGGTGATGGAGCACGGCAAGGTCGTCGGTTATCTCTCCGTGCGCGTGAAGCCGACGCGCGAGGAAGTGCGCGACGCCACCGCGCTCTATGCGCAAATGAAAGCCGGCAACGCGTCGCACAGGCTCGTGCGCGGCGCGCTCGTGAAGCACGGCATCGCCGGCAAGCTCGCGGCGATCGCGAACATGCCCGTCAGCGCGCGTCTGGGCACCGCGTGCGCCGCCGTACCCGTCGCCACGTCGATCGCGGCGCTGGCCGGCTGGGGCGGCGCGCCGCCACTGCCCTTCTGGATCGCGCTGGGCGTGGGTTCGGTGGCGAGCTTCGCGGGCTGGCTCGCGCTGTCGCGTCAGGTCGATGCCCCCGTGCGCACGATGTCCGGCTTCGCCGCGCGCATGGCAGCAGGCGATCTGACCGCCGACATGCCCGATGCGCGCCACGACGATCTCGGCGACGTGCAGCGCGCGCTCGGCCAGCTGAAGGCGAATCTCGCGGCGATCGTCTTCGACGTGCGCGGCCAGATCGGCGGCATGCTCGACGCCGCCAACGAGATTTCCAGCGGCAACACGGACCTTTCGCGTCGCACGGAAATGCAGGCGGCGTCGCTCGAACAGACCGCCGCGACGATGGATCAACTCACCACCACCGTGCAAGGCAACGCCGACGCCACCGTGCGCGCCCTCGAACTCGTCAAGGAAGCGCAGGCCGCGGCGGACGACGGCGGACGCATCGCGAGTCAGGTCGAGCAGACGATGGCGGGCATCACGGCGGCCTCGCGGCGCATCGCTGACATCACCGACGTCATCGACGGCATCGCGTTCCAGACCAATATCCTCGCGTTGAACGCGGCCGTCGAGGCGGCGCGCGCGGGCGAGGCGGGCCGCTCGTTCGCGGTCGTCGCCACCGAAGTGCGCAATCTGGCGCAGCGCTGCGCGGCATCGGCGAAGGAAATCGAAGGCGTGGTGGCGACGAGCGTCGCGCAGATCGAGGAAGGCACGAGCCTCGTCACACGCACGACGAGCCAGATGCGCGCCATCGACGAAGCGGTCAACCGCGTATCGACGATCATCATGGAAGTCGCGAAGGCGAGCAGCGAGCAGGCCGAGGGCATCGCGCAGGTGAATCAGGCGGTCGCGCATCTCGACGATTCGACCCAGCAGAACGCCGCGCTCGTCGAACAGGCGGCGGCCACCGCGCAACGTCTCGCGGAACGCGCCGTGGTGCTCGACGAAGCCGTGCGACTGTTCACGGTCGCGAAAGCTTGAGATCGGGCAGCGTCGAAAAGCGCATCGCTTGGTACTATCGGGACATTGCCAACGAGGAGTGTGTCCGATGACCGCTGAGAACAATCGCGCGGAAGAAGCGCGAGCGATGGAACGTATCGTCAACGCGACGCGTCAGGTTCAGTCCGCTTTCCTGTCGCTGCAAAAGCACTTTCCGCCCGAAGGCGACGCCCGTCCGTCGCAGATGGCGCTGCAGACTTTCGATGCCGCGCTTCAGGAGCTCGAAGACGCGCAAGCCGCCTTCGACACCATGCTCAACGATCTGTTCGACGGCAACCGCTAGGCGCGCCGTCACGGTCAGGCATTACGCAATTCCGGCACGTCCTCGCTCGGGCCGCTCAGCGCGGCCTCGCCGGTCGTGTCGCTGAGTCCTGCCCACGGCACGCCGTCGCCGGACTGGCGGCGGGCGGCCGCCACGCATGCCTCGACCAGCTCCCTGAACGACACCGCCGCCGAGCTCGTGCGCACGAGCACTTCGCCTTGCAGCGGGCTTTCGGGAAACACGAGCCCGACAATCAGCTCGGCCGATGACGCCCGCTGATGCAGGCGTCGCAGCAGGTTGCGCAGATACGGCGGCGACTCGGCCGCATCGAACGACACCACGCAAATGATCGTCACGCCCGCGAGATCCACTTCGCCGAAGCGCCCACGCGAGAAACGCTCGTAGCCCGCCAGATCCGCGTACAGACCGTGCTTGCGAAAAAGCTGCACGGCGATGGTCGCGGCGAGATCGTCGAGTTCGCTTCTCCCCGCGATGCACAGCACCGACGCCGTGTGGCCTTCCTTCTGCGCGTCGAAGCGCGCGGGTGGTGTCTCGTGCGCCACGTTCGGCGCGTCGTCGGGCGAATCGAGGCTCGCGGGCGGACCTTCCTTGCGCTCGATGGTCACGGCGATATCGTCGGCGTCTTCCAGTCCTTCGATGATGTCGAGCGCGGATTCGTTGATGCGCCTCAACTGTTCCGCCGTCACGACGCCGCGCAGCACGTCGTTGTGGGCGTAGCGCAGGCCTTCCAGCGCGACTTCGTCGTAATACGCGATCAGCGAACGCTCCTTGAGCAGCGTCTCGGCCTGCACGAGCGCTTCGTCGGGATCGTTCGCGAGCAGGCGCTGATAGAAATTCTCGGCGGGCGTGAGCGCGGGCCGGTCGCCGAACAGCACGTCGAGAAACTCGAGGCGATCGACGTGACGGCCCAGAATCACGAGGCACAAGGTAAGCGGCGTCGAGAGCACGAGGCCGATCGGCCCCCAGATCCAGCTCCAGAAGATCGCCGCGACGATCACGGCGAACGGCGAAAGCCCCGTGCTGTGTCCGTAAAGCAGCGGCTCGACGACCTGACCCGCGAGGATATCGGTGACGCCGAAGAGGATGACGGTCCACACGAGCATCGCCCAGCCCGGACCGACCGCCGCGGCGAACACGACCGCGACGATCGCCGCGATCCACGTGCCGACGTAGGGCACAAAGCGCAGCAGCGCGGTCATCACGCCGAACAGAAGCGCGCCCGGCACGCCGATGATCGCCAGCCCGATCGCGATGATGATGCCCACGCTCGCATTGATGCCGAGCTGCGCGAGGAAGTAGCGCGACAGACGCCGGGCGGCCTCGTCCATCGCGGTAGTGGCGCGATGCAGATCGCGCGAGCCGAAAAGCCGTATCAGGCGGTCGCGCAGATCTTCGCGCTGCAAGAGGATGAACACCGCGACGACCAGCACGATGCCCGTGGTTTCCAGCGGACTGATGATGGGCGACAGAAAGCGCTGCGCCAGTTCCAGCGGCGTCGGCGTGGGCTCGTGGACTTCGACGGGCATCGGCTGATCGATCGGCGACGAGGTCGGGTTGTCCTCCTTCTTCTGCTCCTGCTCGCGCGCCGCGGGCGAAAGCCGCTTCAACGCACGCGACGCGCGGCCGAGAAACTCGTCGGCACGGCCCACCGTCACGCGCTGCACGGAATCGATCTTGCGCTCGACCGCGACCTGATACTTCGGCAGATCGCCCGCGAGCTGCGCGACCTGTGCGCCGATCAACGCGCCGACCGCGGTCAGCACGGATAGCGCGATCAACACCGCGACGATCACCGACGGCACCTGACCCAGGCGCAGCCGCCGCAGCAAATCGACGAAAGGCGCGAGCAGAAAGCTCAGCAGAATCGCGAGGATGATCGGAATCATCACCGCGCGGCCGAAGTACAGCGCGCAAATGATGATGACGCCCGTCACCAGCGACGCCAGCGCGCGCACGCCGGGCGCTTCGGGCGGCAGGATCTTCGCGGGTGGCCGGCGCGGCCCGGGTGCTTGCGGCATGGGGAATGGCTCGCTTTCTATAGGAAGTCCGGCGGCGCACGACTGTGCGGAGCAAGCAACGGTCAAGCAAGGCGCATGCCGTCGCGACAGCGCCCGTCGCCATTGAGGTGAGTCTATTCGGGAGCCGAATTCTACTGCAATCGGTTCAACGGTGAGGCGATACGGGAACGAAGCGGGTCCGCGCCGTGCTCTATCGGCATGATCGAAACAATCAGTTGGATGCGCGAACCGCGCGCGTGCGACATTGGCTTTTTCACCGCCGCTCTTGGAAAAGGACATCATGGCAGTCGATTCACCCTGCATCAGCATCTGCAAGTTCGACGAGAAGACCGGTCTCTGTATCGGCTGTCTGCGCACGAAGGACGAATGCAGGCAATGGAAGAAGATGAAGGACAAGCATCGCGCGCGCATCATCGACGAAAGACCCAGGCGCCGGGCCAAGCTCAAGAAGCACCGGAAGTAGGCATCGCGAAAGAACAAAGGCTGGACTGGTCGGCGAAAGGGTGATGCCGCGTTTCTTCCCGCGCGCGGACTACACTGAATCAGACTTTGCAGGGAGTCGACCATGAAAGTGACTTGTGCCGCATTCGTTTTCGCATCCGCCTTTGCCGCCACATCGGCTTTCGCGCAGTTGCATCCCAGCGTCGAAACCGACATGAACGCGCCGCAGAACAGCACGAAGCTCATGCCGAACGCGCCGCTCGGCAGTCAATATCCGACGCACGGCAACGCGCAGGCGGGCGAGCTCAATCTCAATCCGAGCGATCCGCGCGCGCAGCTCGTCAACGGTCTTCCGAACAATGCCAACAGCGGCGGCTACGGCTCACCGCTCGCGGGCAACAAGGCGAACGTGCCGCGCGGCGAATAGATATCGCGTGAGCGAAGCAACGAAACTCGCGATCACCATTCTCGTTTCGAGAATGGTGATTTGAATTCCGCCGCTATTCTCCTTCTCACGGCAAAAACCGATACTTGATTCACAGGACGGGACTTCTCCCGGCCGCCAACCGAATCAGGGAATCTGCCGTGAAGATCTACTACCATCCGCTGTCCGGGCATGCGCACCGCGCGCGTCTCTTTCTGAATCTGCTCGGAATCGATCACGAAGCAGAATTCGTCGATCTCGCGGCCGCCGCGCACAAGACGCCGGAGTACCTCAAGCTGAATCGCTTCGGCCAGATTCCCGTGCTCATCGACGGTGAAGCAGTCATCGCCGATTCGAACGCGATCCTCGTCTATCTCGCGAAGAAAGCCGGCGCCACGAAATGGCTGCCCGACACCCCCGCGCAAGCCGCCGCCGTGCAGCGCTGGCTCTCGGTCGCGGCCGGTCAGATCGCGTTCGGGCCCGGCGCTGCTCGTCTCATCACCGTGTTCGGCGCGAAATTCAACGCGGAGGAAGTCATCGCCCGCGCGCACGGCGTGCTCAAGGTGATCGATGCGGAACTGGCGCAGCGCGAGTGGATCGCGGATACCGGCGCTGCGCATCCGACCATCGCGGATATCGCGCTCTACAGCTATATCTCGAGCGCCCCCGAAGGCAACGTCGATATCTCCGGCTACGCGAACGTGAACGCGTGGCTCGCGCGCGTCGAAGCGCTGCCCGGTTTCGTGCCGTTCCAAAAGACAGCCGCGGGTCTCGCGGCGTAAAGTAAGCGCGGCGGCTTCCGCCGCCGCGCCTGAATCGAAGAGGCATACGATCATGTCCGCTTCCGCGCTCGCCGATGTTCCAAGAGTCGCCACGCCCTCTCCGTGGCATCCCGGTGAAATCGCCATCCAGAAGGCCTTCGGCGTCGATGAGCGCATGGACAGCGTCGGGCGGCGCGTCGTGCGCGATCACATGCCGGATCAGCATCGCCAGTTCTTCGCGCAGTTGCCGTTCATCGTGGCGGGCGCGGTCGATGAACACGGCGATCCGTGGGCGACGCTGCTCGCCGGGCGTCCCGGCTTCATGCGCACGCCCGATTCGAAAACCCTGTCGATGAGCCGCGCGCGCGATCCGCTCGATCCCGCCGATGCCGGCATGAACGACGGCGCGTCGATCGGCCTGCTCGGCATCGAGATGCACACGCGCCGCCGCAACCGCATGAACGGCGTGATTCGTCGCGATGGCGCGAACGTCGCATTCGACGTGGCCGTCGAGCAGAGTTACGGCAATTGCCCGCAATACATCCAGTTGCGCGACTTCGAATTCGTGCGCGATCCGGCCGTGTCTTCGTCCGTGCAGCCGGTCATGCTCGACGCGCTTTCGCCGCGCGCAAAGGCGATGATCACGGGCGCGGACACGTTCTTCGTCGCGTCGTATTTCGATCGCGAGGACGGGCATCGGCAAGTGGACGTGTCGCATCGCGGCGGCAAGCCGGGCTTCGTGCGCCTCGCGGACGACGGCACGCTCACGATCCCGGATTTCGCGGGCAATCTCTTCTTCAATACGCTCGGCAATATCCTCGTGAACGGCCGCGCGGGACTCGTGTTCGCTGACTTCGACACCGGCGACGTCCTGCAACTCGCCGGCGACGCCGAAGTGCTGCTCGATTCCCGGGAAACCGCCGCGTTCCAGGGCGCGGAACGGCTGTGGCGCTTCACGCCGCGCCGCATCGTGTATCGCGCGGGCGCGCTGCCGTTGCGGTGGAAGGCGCGCAGCGAGGGCGCGTCGCCCAATTCGCTGATGACCGGCGACTGGGATCAGGTGGCCGAGCGCCTCAAGGCGGCCGCGCTCGCGAACGTATGGCGGACGTTCCGCGTGAGCAAGATCGTCGATGAAAGCGATGCGATCCGTTCCTTCCATCTCGAACCGGCCGATGGCGCGGGCATCGTCCCTCACAAGGCCGGCCAGCATCTGCCGATCCGCGTCACGCTGCCGGGCGATGCGAAACCGGTGATTCGCACGTACACGCTGTCGGTCGCGCCATCGGACGGGCTGTATCGCATCAGCGTGAAGCGCGACGGGCGCGTATCGGCGCATCTGCATGACACGTTGAGAGTGGGCGACGTGATCGAAGCGCGCGCGCCCGCCGGCGACTTCACGATCGATGCGCTGGAGCGTCGCCCGGCCGTGCTGATGGCGGCGGGCGTCGGCATCACGCCGATGCTCGCGATGCTCCGGCACGTGGTCTATGACGGCCTGAGAAAGCGCCGCGTTCGTCCGGTGTGGATGATCGTGTCGTCGCATTCGCTCGCGAGCCGCGCGTTCGCGCAGGAAATCGATGCGCTCGAGCAAAGCGCGGGCGGCGCGGTGAACGTGATCCGCGTGCTGAGCGATACGAACGGCGCGCGGCTCGGGCGCGATTACGATGCATCGGGGCGCATCGACATCGATCTGCTGACGAGCCGCCTGCCCTTCAACGACTACGACTTCTATCTGTGCGGTCCGGGCACGTTCATGCAGTCGATCTACGACGGCCTGCGCGCGCTCAACGTCTCCGACGGACGCATTCACGCGGAGGCGTTCGGTCCTTCGGCGCTGAAGCGCACGGCCGATCGGGGCGCCGACGTGAAGCCGATGCGCCCCGCCGCGACCGAGCCGGTGAAGATCGAATTCCTGAAGTCGGGCGCGAGCGCGCAATGGAAACCCGGCAGCGGCACCTTGCTGGAACTCGCGGAAGCGAGCGGGCTTTCGCCCGAGTTCAACTGCCGGGGCGGCACGTGCGGCACGTGCAGGACGCGCATCGCGCAGGGCGCGGTGTCGTATGAAAGCGAGCCGGCTTTCCATGTCGGCGATGACGAAGCGCTGATCTGTTGCGCAGTGCCCGCCGCGGACGGCGGCGGCAAGCTGGAACTCGATCTTTGATTCCTGTGTGAAGCGGTCGTGGATTGTGCCCCGCGCATATATCCCCGAGAATGCACGGCATCCTTCATGCTTGCATGCCTCGGGCTCTCCCATGGACCGTATACAGGCAATGACGACCTTCGTCACGGTGGTCGAAACCGGCGGCTTCGCATCGGCGGCGCGCAAGCTCGATGTCTCGCCGTCGGTCGTGAGCCGCGTCGTGACGGAGCTCGAAGAGCATCTCGGCGTGCGCCTGCTCACGCGCACGACGCGCGTCGTGCGTCTCACCGACGCCGGCAGCGGCTATTTCGAGGACTGCCGGCGCATTCTCGGCGAGATCGATACCGCCGAGCTTTCCGCGACGGGCACGCATTCGTCGCCGCGCGGCCTGCTCTCGATCACCGCGCCGGTCATGTTCGGCCGGCTGCACGTCACGCCGGTCGTGCTCGACTATCTGCGCCGTTATCCCGAGGCCGACGCGAGCTGCTGGTTCGTCGACCGCGTGGTGAATCTCGTCGATGAGGGCATCGACGTGGCGGTGCGCATCGCGCAATTGCCGGATTCCTCGCTGCAGGCGATCAACGTCGGACGCGTGCGGCGCGTGCTGTGCGCGTCGCCCGCTTATCTCGAAGCGCACGGCACGCCGCGTCATCCCGACGATCTCGCGGAGCATGTGATCATCGCGTCGACGGGCTCGTCGTCGTCGCCGGAATGGCGCCTTCAGGACGGCGAGCGACAGTTTCTCGTGCGCGCTCATCCGCGCATCTCGACGACCACCAACGATTCCGCGATCGCCGCCGCGATCGCGGATTTCGGCATCGCGCGGCTCATGTCGTATCAGGTCGCGCAGGATGTCAGCGAAGGGCGTCTCGTGATCGTGCTGCCCGAATTCGAACCGCCGCCCTTGCCTATTCATCTCGTGCATCGCGAAGGACGCCATGTCACGCAGAAGGTGCGCGCGTTCCTCGATCTCGCCGTGTCGACGCTGCGCGCGGACGACTCGTTGCGCTGAAGCGCGCTAAACATACGCGCCGCGAGTGACATTTCGTCCATCGTCCGGCGAATCGAACGGGCGTTAGCACGACTGCCGTGCAAAGTAGCGGCAAAACATGCAACATAGCTGTCTCGAACGATCGCACCGATCGGCGCGCTTTCGGCTTTTCTGAACCTTTACCGGCTCACGCACCATGACGAATCCAACTGCTCCCTCGAATGAACGCCCGCTCGACATGATCATCTTCGGCGGCGGCGGAGACCTGGCGGCGCGCAAGCTGCTGCCCGCGCTCTACATGGCGCACATGCACTGCAACCTGCCCGCCGACACGCGCATTCTCGCGATCGGCCGCAAGGACTGGGCGCGCGAGGATTACCTCAAGAATTTCATGGAAGAACAGGCGCGTCCGTTCATCGACGCGAAAGCGTTCGACGCGCAGTCGTGGGACAAATTTCTCGCGCTCTTCGACTACGTGCGCGTCGACGTCGAGAATCCCGGCGACTTCCAGCGTCTCGCGCAAGCCGTGCGTCCCGGCTCGCAGCGCGTGCTTTATCTGTCGACGTCGCCGGAGCTTTTCGTCACCATCTGCGAGAACCTCGACAACGCCGGCATTCTCGACGACCACGCGCGTGTCGTGCTGGAAAAGCCGCTCGGCCACGATCTCGCCTCCGCGCGCGCGATCAACGACGCCGTCGGCAAGCATTTCAAGGAAGAGCAGATCTATCGCATCGACCATTACCTCGGCAAGGAAACCGTGCAGAACCTGATGGTGCTGCGCTTCGGCAATGCGATCTTCGGGCCGCTGTGGCAGGCGCCGTACATCAAGAGCGTGCAGATCACGGTGTCGGAGACGGTCGGCGTGGGCAGCCGCGCGGGCTTCTACGATCACACCGGCGCGTTGCGCGACATGGTGCAGAACCACTTGCTGCAACTGCTGTGCATCGTCGCGATGGAGCCGCCGGTATCCCTCGATCCGGACGCCGTGCGCGACGAAAAGCTGAAGGTGCTGAAATCGCTGCGCCCGATGACCGTCGCCGATACCGCCCGCGACACCGTGCGCGGTCAGTACACGGCGGGCGCGGTGGGCGGCGAGGCGGTGAAGGGTTATCTCGAAGAGCAGAACGTGCCTCCTGACAGCCGCGCGGAAACGTTCGTCGCCGTGCGCGCGCATATCAACAACTGGCGCTGGGCGAATGTGCCGTTCTTCCTGCGCACCGGTAAGCGCATGCAGAATCGCCGCTCGGAGATCGTCATCGATTTCGCGGATCTGCCGTTCTCGATCATTCCGGATGGTCCGCGTCACTACGGCAACCGGCTGACGATCACGTTGCAGCCGGAAGAGTCGATCCAGTTGCAGATGATGGCGAAGGAGCCGGGCAGCGGCATGCACATGCAGCCGGTCACGCTCAATCTCGATCTGCAACAGGCCATGACGCAACGCCGCGCCGAGGCCTACGAGCGTTTGTTGATCGACGTGATTCGCGGCAGGCTCACGCACTTCATGCGTCGCGATGAACTGGAAGCGGCGTGGACGTGGGTCGAGCCGATTCTCAACGGCTGGAAGGAGCTGGGCGACCGGCCGCGCGGGTACACGGCGGGGACGTTCGGACCGGCGGCGTCGAGTGCGTTGATGGCGCGGGAGAATCAGGCCTGGGCGGAAGAGGCTTGAGTCATCGCGCGATGCGGTGACGTTCGTTCACCGCATCGCGACGTGCGATGTCCGTCTCGCGGCCCACGCCGCGCCCAGCGCCATCACGCCCGACAACACCACGATCCCGCCCAGAATCCCCACGAGCCGCATCAGCGCCGGCATCGGGTCAGACGACCAGTGATGGTCCTGCACGAACACCATGATGAACGCGATGCTGAACTGCCGCCCGACATAGCTCGCGCCTTGCGTGCCCGTCTGCACGTGACAGCCGATCCACACGCCCGCGCACAGCGCCGCCATGCAGGCGAACGCGTTATCGCCCAGTAACGGCAGAAGCGCGAGACTCACCGCACCCGCCAGCAGGCAGCCGATGAAGCGCTGGATCATGCGCTCGGCGATCGGCTTGTGCGTCGGCTTGCCGAGCGCCGATGCGGGCAGAATCAGCACGGCGACCGCCGTCACCATCGCCTGCGCGAAGCCGGACAGGTTCCATGTGTACGCGAGCGCCGCCAGGATCATCACCGACCACGCGCTCTGCCACGCGAGGCGCTTGCGCATCGCGAGCGCGATCTGCTCCGCGCGCGCGATGTGCGTCGCATCGAGCGCCTGCACGGCCTGCGCCGCATCGGAGGGAATCACGGTGACGGCCTGCGCGTTGACGCCATCGACGCGATCGACCGTGGATGCCGCCTGCGCGCGTGGCACCGGCGGCGCGCCGCGCGACTTGCGATAGTGCTGAACGCCCGCATGAAAGAGCGCCGACACGGCCACGCACGCCACCGTCCCGACCACCACTTCCGCGACGCGCAACAGCGCGAACGACGCCGTCGCCGCCGCGGAGACGAGCCGATGCGCCTCGAACGTCACCATCAACGCCGTCACCGCGCCCAGCACCCACGCGTAACCCGCATCGGACACGAGCGCGCGATACACCGACACACCCACGATCACGCCGAGAAACGGCACGAAGATCCAGGGCACGTCGCCGATCATCGCGCCCGCCACCGCGCCGATGATCGCGCCCGCGACCGTGCCGACCACGCGCTGCACGCCGCGCTGCGCGCACGCGGAGAACTTCGACTGCATCACCGCGAAGCCGCTGATCGCCGCCCACCAGATGTTGCTCAGGTGGAACGCATAGGCGAGCGCCACGGCGAGCCCGACGGACAGCATCGCCTGCGTGGCGAAGAGCGCGCGGGCAGGCGTCGGTCTGATCGCAATGAGTTCGCGCCCGAGCGCGGCAAATGCATCGCCGACGATGTGGACGAACGCGCCCACGGCCGCGGCGCTTTCGGGCGGGATCGTGCGGGCGCTGCGGGAGGAATCGTCGGTCGGCATCGTTCTGGTGATATCGGGCGTCTGTTTGAGCGTAGCCGCCGATCGTCCAGATGCAAAGCCGAACCGCACGAGATGCGGCAAATCCGCTACACGAGCTGCGAAAGTGCGAACAGCGCGATGAGGTTGTAGAACGCGTGCACGGTCGTCACGACCCAGAACGGCGAGCCGCGCTTTTCCTGCTCGATGAGCACCGCCGCCGGCAGTCGCATCAAAAACGCAAACGCCGAATCACCCGAATGCGCCGATGCCCGCGCAAGCCGGTTCATGCATCACACGCGCGAAGTCAGCAGGCGAATGCCCGCCGCGCCGAACACGAGCGCAAGGCACGCATCGAGGCCGCGCTGGATGCGCGTGTAGATGCGCCTTGCGGAGGCCATCGAGAAGAGCGCGGCATAGCCGCCGAACACGCACGCCCCGATGCACAGACAGCCCGCGACGACCACGAGCATATGTCCCGGCCCTTCCCCCGCCGACGAGCCGAGCGCCGCCACCGACATCCACACGAGAATCGCCTTCGGGTTGGTGAGATGCAAGAGCGCGCCGCGTGCGTAGAGCCTGCGCACGCTTTGCCCCTGCGCATCCGCCGATGAAGTCCGCACCGGAGGCTTCAGCGCCGCGCGACCCGATTTGAACGCGAGCCACAGCAGATATAAGCCGCCGCAGATTTTCACGCCGATGAGAAAGCCCGAGTACGCGGTCAGCGCGGCGGACAGGCCGAGCGCCGCGAGCATCGCCCAGAAGAACGAGCCGGACATCACGCCCGCCGCGAATGCGAATGCCGCGCGCCGGCCCGACGTGCTGGCAATCGACATGATCGCGAGATTGCTCGGCCCGGGACTCGCGGTGCCGACGAAATAAGCCGAGTAGGCAAGGAGCAGATTGGCGCTGAGCAAGGCGTGGCCGTTCATGGCGTTGGCGTCTCCGATTCGATTTATCGACATTCTGACCGGAGAAACGCGCCCTCGTCCATGAACGGCTGGCATTCGCGCGGGCAGGCCAGTTCCTTGCGAACCGGCGCGGCGGTGCTATCTTTGAAGGCGCGCAAGGCGCCGCACGTCTCCATCCGATGCACCCTCACACAAGGACACATCATGGCGAAGGTACTGGTTCTCTACTATTCGATGTACGGCCACGTCGAAACGATGGCGCAGGCGATAGCCGAAGGTGCAAGCGGCGTCGCGGGCGCGGAAGTCACGGTCAAACGCGTGCCCGAAACGATTCCCGCCGACCAGGCCGCGAAGATCGGCGTGAAGCTCGATCAGCAGGCGAGCGTCGCCACCGTCGACGAACTCGCGGATTACGACGCGATCATCTTCGGCACGCCGACGCGCTTCGGCAACATGGCGGGCCAGATGCGCACCTTTCTCGACCAGACCGGCGGGCTGTGGGTGAAAGGCGCGCTCGTCGGCAAGATCGGCAGCGTGTTTTCATCGACCGCTTCGCAGCATGGCGGACAGGAAACCACGATCACGTCGTTTCATAACACGCTGCTGCATCACGGCATGGTGATCGTCGGCGTGCCGTATGCCTGCGCCGGGCTCACGAACATGAGCGAGATTTCAGGCGGCACGCCCTATGGCGCGACGACGATGGCATCCGCCGACGGCAGCCGCCAGCCTACGCAGAACGAACTCGATATCGCGCGCTATCAGGGCAAGCATGTCGCCGAACTGGCGACGAAGCTCGCCGGATAGAAATCGAAGCTACGCTCACGCTTCGACGTCGAGCTTCACTTCGTAGAGCGACTTGCCGTCCAGGTCGTGCAGCGAGACCGTCATCGCGCGGCTGACGGGATCGATCTTCGCGCGGCCGTAAAACTGTTGCAGCGACGCGGGCGAGCGGTTCTGCGGATTGTCCTTCGGCACGCTCACGTAGCGCAGTTCCGGACCGAACGTCGTGTCGAGATCGTTGGGTCCGAAGGTGCCCGCGTTGATCGGGCCGCCTACGAATTCCCAGAACGGCTTGAACTCGGTGAACTTCGCGCGCGACGGATCGTAATGCGTCGCCTGTGCGTAGTGCACATCGGCCGTGATCCACACGACGTTCCTGATGTCCTCCTGCTTGATGAAGCGCAGGATCTCCGCGAGCTCCAGTTCGCGGCCGAGCGGCGCGCCGTTTTCGGCGTTGGCCCACGCCTCGAACGTGCCCTTCGGCACGTCGGGGTTCGCATCGGGGACGACGAGCGAGATCGGCATGTCGCTCGCGATCACCTTCCATGTCGCGCGCGACGCCTTCAACGACGCCTTCAGCCACGCCGTCTGCTGCGAGCCGAGAAACGCCGAATCCGCATCGAGACGGGTCTGTCTGTTCGGCGAGTTCGCGCCGCGATACGACCGCTCGTCGAGCATGAACACGTCGAGCAGCGGACCGAACTGAAAGCCGCGATACACCTGCTCCGGATCGAGCTGATTGATGCGATACGGGTTGTATTCGAACATCGCCTGCTTCGCGCGCGCTTCGAGCAGATTGATCGAGCGCACCTGATAACGCTTCTCCGCGTCGCCGATTCTCTGGCCCGGATACCAGTTGTTGCGCACTTCGTGATCGTCCCATTGCACGAGGAACGGCACTTCCGCGGCGAAGCGGCGCTTGTTCCTGTCGAGCTGGTTGTAGGCGAAGGCCGCGCGGTAATCGTCGAGCGTCTGCGCGACATGCGACTTGCCTTCGGTGACGATGTTGGTCCACATGGAACCGTCGGGCAGCTTCACTTCCGATTCGATCACGCTGTCAGCGTAAATCTGGTCGCCCTGATGGATGAAGAAGTCCGGCGCTTCGCGGCGCATCGCCTCATAGATGCGATAGCCGCCGAAGCGCTCGTTGATGCCCCAGCCCTGCCCCGCTTCATCGCCGGAGAAGACGAACGTGACCGGCTTGTTCGCATCGAGCGATGCCGTGCGCAGGCGTCCCGTCACCGGCTCGCTATATGCCTTGCCATCGACGAGATCCTGAAAGCGCACGCGATAGAACACGTCGGCGGCAGGCGGCAGGCCGGTCAGATCGACGCGCGCCGTGAAGCCGCTGCTGTCGAGCGCAGCCGGCCCGATGCGACGCTGGAAGGTATCGAAGCGCTCGCTCGTCGAATACTCGACGATCATGCGCGCCGGCCGGTCCGTGCGGCTCCAGACGATGCCGCTCGTCGCCGTGACATCGCCGCTCATCACGCCGCCGGGCAGTTGCGGACGCAACCTGTCCGCGGTGACGACGGCGGGCGCGACGCCTTGCGCGAGGGCATCGGCGAGACCCGCGCCCGTAAGCGCGAGTCCCGTGCCGGAAACGAGACCCTTCAACAAGGTGCGTCGGGACGGCTTGACGATGCGATCCGGCATGGCGAGCTTCCTATTGGACTTTACGATGGAGTAGTGACGCGCTGCGTCGAATCGACGATGGTAAATCCTAACGGTGTCGCTTTTGTTTCAACGGCCGCTACATGCCCCGCATGATTGGATGCGATCAGCACGCGGCGATTGCTGTAACGGCTCACCGCGTCTGACACGCGCTCTTCCCAGAAGCGCCAGTTCGTCGCTTTCGTGCGGCCGATCACGATGAGGTCGGCATCGAACTCGCGCGCCGCCTGCGCGATCACGCGCCCGAGCGTCGTGCGCGCGGGCAGGTCCATCGTCACGCACACGCCGTTGATGCTCGACGCGCGTATCGCCTGGAGCGTGCGCTTCTCGATTCCGCGCGCGAGTTCATCGACATGCGCGAGCGCCGCGCCGCAGTCGTACTGCGCGGACGATATCGCCCAGAACGGCGTACGGTCCACCACATGAAGGGCGGTGAGGCGTGCGTTGCATTCGCGGGCCCGCGCGATGCCGAGCGCGAGCGCGGCGTGGCTGTATCCCGGGCCCACTGCGACGAGAATGTGCTTTTGCATGATGTCGTCTCCGTTCGATGATTCGCGCGCTTCAATGCATGCGCCACGTGCGCTTCACGGCATCGATCACGGCGGCTTCGGTGCAGGTCATCATGCCGTCCGCGACCACCGCCGATTCGCAGAGCGTGAGCACGTCGCGTCTCATGCGCTCGTCGCGCACTTCTTCCGCGAGCTGCTGCACGATGCCTGAATCGACCCGACACGCGTCGTCCCACGTGAGATAGGAGCATCGCGTGAGGTCTTCGCAGACCTCGCGCACCACCTCGTGCAACTCGCCTGCGTGAAGCCCGAGCCGCGCATAGAAGCCGCGCTTTTCGAGCTCTTCGATTTCCGCACTGCCGATATGCCCGTCCGCGATGAGCGACATCACGACGATGCGCGCGGCCGCGCGGGGACTGTCCGATGGGTAGTGGCGCATGGCATTTCTCCTCGATGAAACGTCGTCAACGAAAGGCAGTGCGATGGTTTCGATCGGGACCGCGCCGCCTGGATGCTTCGCATCGTAGGCGTGGACAATGAGCGTCGAATGAGCGAGCGGTGTGCAGTTCGATGTCTGCGCAGATCGAACAATCGCATTTAAAAGCGTTGGTCAGCGCACGACAGTTCACTTTTCTTCGCCAGCTTCCGAACGCTGCCAAAGCCTTGCCGGACAAGGCTCTGGCGCGTTTCGCCCAGCGCCTGGCATAGCCGATGCATAAGGCATTGCCGTCGCGTCATGACTGCCTGCCACTGTTTGACGCGACCGGGCCGGCCGCCTCGTGCGCCGGCCCGTTTCTTCCGGCGCCGCGGCTTTCGTATCGCGAGTTACCGGCGGCACGCGCAGGCGCCAAGGAGACAACCATGAACAATTTCGATGACGCCTTCGAAGCGCTGATCGGCAGCGAAGGCGGTTACTCGTTTCATCCGGCGGACCCGGGCGGCGAAACGATGTGGGGCGTGACGGCGCGCGTCGCGCGTGGCTACGGTTATGCCGGCGCGATGAAGGATCTGCCGCTCGAACTCGCGAAGCGCATCGCGAAGCAGAAGTACTGGGATCCACTGCATCTCGACGAATTCGATCCGCGCGTCGCGTTCCAGATCTTCGATGCGAACTACAACGGCGGTCTCGTCGTGCTGTGGATGCAGAAGGCATCGGGCGCGAAGGAAGACGGCAAGTTCGGCCCCGATACCGTCGATGCCGTGAAAGCCGCCGATCCGATGCGCTTCGTCCTGCGTTTCATCGCATATCGATTGCGTTATCTGAAGGGCCTGCATGCCTGGCCGACGTTCAGCCGCGGCTGGACCGATCGCATGGCGACGAATCTTCTCCTGGGAGCAGCATGATGGACTGGACGAAAGTGGCGGCAACCATCGGCGCGAAGGCGCCTCTTCTGGCGGGTCTCATCGGCGGGCCGGTCGGGCTCGGCGTGAGCACGGCGGCCGCGATCATCTCGCATGCGCTCGGTACGCCGAGTGATCCGGATGTCGTCGAGACCGCGCTCAACGATCCCGCCGCGCTCGACAAGATCAGTCAGGCGGAGAACGCAAACTCGTTGCAGCTGCAGCAACTCGTGGTGGCGGCGGCGCAGGCGCGCCTGTCGTTCGAAGCGGACATGGCGCGCATCGCGGCGGGCGATCGCGCCGATGCGCGCGCAATGGGTATCGCGAACAAGGACTGGGTGCCGAAGGTTCTCGCGATGTGCGTCACGGCCGGCTTCTTCGGCATTCTGCTGTTGATGGCGCTGCGCGCGTTGCCCGAGCCGAACCGCGATCTCGTGAACGTCGTGGTCGGCGCGCTCGGGACCGCATGGATCAGCATCATCGGGTATTACTTCGGGACGTCGGCGGGCTCGATGCGCAAGACCGAACTGCTCGCGCAACCAAGCGTGCCGATCACATCGGAGACCGCCGTCACGTTGCGCGATCCCGCGCCGTCGTCGGCCGGGCGCGATCAGTCCGGCGCGAGCATCGACCATGCACCGCGCACGTTCGTGCCGGGCGGACAAGGTCCGATCTTCACGGGCGCGTCCTGAGCTTGTTCGCGTCAGAGTCCGGTGCGCGGATCGTAGGGGCGCGCCGGATGATGCGCGATGTTCTCGAACTGCGGCCGGATCGCATCGCTGAAGGTGGTCTTCTGCTGATCGTTCAGGCTGCCGTAGAACTTGAGCCAAGCTTTCGCCGATTGCTCGGACAAGGGCGCGTCCTGCTGCCGGATCTTCTGGTCCAGCGCGTGCAGCGCGGGGAGATCGAGTATCGGCTGCTTGAGCATCGTCTGGATGCGCGCCTGCATCTGGTCCGCGTTCATGCGCTCCGACGAATGGCTCTCGCGCATCGCGTCGAGCGCGGCCTGCCACTGCACTTCCTGATCGGCGCTGAGGTTCAGTCGATCGTGGAGCGTGCGCACGTCGAACGGCTGCACGCGGGCGGGCGCGGCGTTATCCATCGGCAGTGCCTGAGCGTAGACCGGCGCGGAGCCGAGCCCGAGCGAAAGCGCGGTGACGACGGATAACGCCGAGAGCTTGAGAAGCAAGCCGGTGCTTCGTGCCTTGCGCGCGTTCGCCGATGCGTTGAGCTGGGTCATGTCCTTCCCCTTTCCTTTTGTCGATGTGCGGATGTGGTTGAGCGGGTGTGTCGCCGCAACCATGGAAAGGAGTGTAGGGAGGGGGAATTAGGTGAAAGTGAGGGCGTTCGTCCGCCGTGCGGCGCTCCCGAAAATCCTCACCTCTGAGCCGTTGACACCCGCCGCAAAGCCTTTGAACACGGGCTTCGGCAGCGTCCGGACCACACGGTCCCGAAAACCCTCACCTCAACCCTCAACCCGCTCCATCTAGATCACGTTCAACATCGACAACGCCGTCTCCTGCAACGGCTGCAACACGCGAGCGAGCGCGGCCTCGCCCGTTTCCTTTCCGATCGGCATGTTCGCCGACAACGCCGCCACCACTTCACCATGCCGGTTCTTCATCGGCACCGCGATGCCGCGCACACCCATCTGCAATTGCTGCTCGATCGCGACATAGCCATCGATCCGCGCCTGCCGGATCTTGTCGTAGAGCCTTTCCTTGTTGGTGATCGTGAGCGGCGTGAAAGGCTTGAACTCGGTCGCGTCGAGCCAGCCGCGCACCGCTGTCTCGTTCATGTACGCGAGCATCGCGATGCCGCCCGACATCAGCGCGGCCGGCACGCGCGCGCCGAGCACGAAGCCCGTCGTCATCACGCGCGTCGAACCATTGCGCGCGATGATCACGAGGTCCCAGTCATCGAGCACACTCACGTACACCGATTCGTGAATCAACGCGCTCAACTGCTGCAGATAAGGCTGCACGATGCGCGGCAGCCGCGCCGACTCGAAATACGACCAGCCCATGCGCAGCACGCGCGGCGTCAGGTTGAAGAGCTTGCCGTCGGTCTGCACGTAGCCGAGATGCGCGAGGGTCAGCAGATAGCGGCGCGCCGCCGTGCGCGTGAGGCCGGTGCGCATCGCGGCCTGCGTGGGCGTCATGCGCGCGTGCTGATCGTCGAAGGCTTCGAGGATCGCAAGGCCCTTCTCCAGACCGGCGATCCAGTCGCGTTTGTCGAGTTCCGGTTTAGTCATGCTGACATGCTTGTTTAGTTATGGATCGCCAAGTGTTTCGGCGCTCAAGCAAAGCCTTTTGCTAGTGCTAACCCCCAAAGTGATCGATTATCGGACACACGCGTACGATAATCGCGCAAAATTTATCATAAAGCGTTGATCCAAAGGGGTTGCGCTCTTATTCTCCAATCACTTTCAGAGCGACGCGAAATTCGGGTGTTTCAAACGCCCTGCCGCTCGACCAGGTTTCAGGCTCAACTCCATAAACCCATTGTTCGGAGACATCTCTATGGCTAGCCCCAAGGAAGACGCGCACAGCGGACGCCAGGCGAAGAAGGCCACCGCGAGCGGCTGGATCGGCTCGGCGCTGGAGTATTACGACTTCTTCATTTACGCCCAGGCAGCAGCACTCATTTTCCCGCAATTGTTCTTCCCGTCGGGCAATCCGAAGGTGGCGATCATCGCGTCGCTCGCGACGTACGGCGTGGGTTACGTTGCCCGTCCGATCGGCGCATTCGTGCTCGGCCATCTGGGCGACACGCACGGCCGGAAGAACGTGCTGCTCATCTGCATGTTCCTGATGGGTTTCTCGACGATGGCCGTCGGTCTCCTGCCGACGTATCACAGCGTCGGCATGCTGGCTCCGGCGTTGCTCGTCGTGCTGCGTCTGGTTCAGGGCTTCGCGGTGGCGGGTGAAATCTCCGGCGCGAGCTCGATGATTCTGGAGCATGCGCCGTTCGGACGCCGCGGCTACTACGCGAGCTTCACGTTGCAGGGCGTGCAGGCTGGCCAGATTCTCGCCGCCGCCGTGTTCCTGCCGCTCGCCACGTTCATGCCGGAAGACATGTTCAACTCCTGGGGCTGGCGCATTCCGTTCCTGCTGTCGGCGTTCGTGCTGGTCGCGGGCTACATCATCCGGAAGGAAGTGCATGAAACGCCGGCGTTCACGTCCGAAGAGTCGCACGGCGATCTGCCGAAGTCGCCGATCAAGGAAGCGTTCGCCAACAGCACGCCCGATATGATCCGCGTCGTCTGCATGGCGCTGATGAACGTGATTCCCGTCGTCGCGACGATCTTCGGTGCGGCGTATGCGGTGCAGTCTTCGTATGGCATCGGCTTTCACAAGAGCGTGTATCTGTGGATCCCGGTGGTCGGCAACATCGTCGCGGTGCTGGTGATTCCGTTCGTCGGCAACCTGTCGGACAAGATCGGCCGTCGCCCGATGATGATCGGCGGCTCGCTGATCTCCGGTGTGCTGGCGTTCGCGTATCTCTATGCGATCAGCATCCACAGCGTCCCGCTCGCGTTCCTGATGTCGCTTCTGATGTGGGGCGTCGTGTATCAAGGCTACAACGCGATCTTCCCGAGCTTCTATCCGGAACTGTTCCCGACCCGCTCGCGTGTTTCGGCGATGGCGATTGCGCAGAACATCGGCACGACGATCACCGCGCTCCTGCCCGCCCTGTTCGCAGCGGTTGCGCCCCCGGGATCGAACAACATCCCGGTGACGGTCGGCGCGATTGCCTTCGGCGTGACGATCATCGCGGCGATCGCGGCTTACTCGGCGCGTGAAACGTATCGCATCCGCCTGAACGATCTGGGCAAGAAGGACGCTGTGCCGATGAGCGAGCAGGAATACGAGCGTCTGCGTGCCGATTCGATTTCCGTGGACAAGGTGGCGAAGGCGCGCCACGCGTAAAGGTGACCGTGTTGGAGTGATTTGCCGGGCCCTTCGGGGCCCGTTTTTTTTTGCGCGCGGCCGGCATTCGCATCTTCACCCCGCATCGCGATAACATGAATGCCCTCTCATCGATGACACAGAGGCATGAATGTCCGCCTTCAATGAACGCATCCTCAACGGCATCAGCGTGTTCGCCGCGATCGTCGATGCGGGCACCTTCGCCGCAGCCGGCGATCGGCTCGGCATGTCGCAGCCCGGCGTGAGCCGTGCGATCGCGCGTCTCGAAGCGCGCCTGAAGATCCGTCTGTTCGATCGCACCACGCGCAGCGTTGCTCTCACCGACGATGGCCGGCGTTTCTTCGAGCACGTCATGCCGCATCTCGCGGGACTGGAGGAAGCCGCGGCCACTGCATCGGAGGGCGCGACGGCCGTGCGCGGCCGCTTGCGCGTGAATGTCGATCCGATCTTCTCGCGGCTATTGCTCGGCCCGAAGCTCGATGCGTTCCTGAACGCGCATCCCGACCTGCAACTGGAGCTCATCACGAGCGATCGTCTCGGCGATATCATCGCGGACGGCTTCGATCTCGCCGTGCGCTTCGGCGAGCCGCGCGATTCGAGCCTTATCGCGCGCAAGCTGCTCGATACGCCGGTGCGCACCGTCGCCGCGCCCTCGTACATCAAGCGGCACGGCAAGCCCGCGACGCCGCAGGCGCTCGCCGACGACACGCACACCTGCATCGAGTTTCGCGATCCCGAGACGGCGCGGCCGTTCGCGTGGGAGTTTCATCGCAAGAAGAAGCGTCTGACCGTGCAGACGCGCGGCCGGCTTACGCTCAACGATCCCGGCACGATGCTCAGCACGATTCTCTCGGGCTATGGCATCGCGCAGATTCTGCTGCTCGGCCACGAACACCTGCTTACCGATGGCAAGCTCGTCGATCTTTTCCCCGACTGGCCCGACGAGCGCTTTCCGCTCTATGCGTTTTATCCGTCGCGGCATCATCCGCCTGCGAAGACGCGCGCGTTTCTCGATCTCGTCATCGCGCTGACGGACGCGAGTTGAAGAAGACGCTTCAACGCAATGCTTTCTCGAACCAGTGATCCGCATAAGGCTCGTCGCTGAACGCGGCGACCTCGACATAACCCGATCGCCGATACAGTCCGACCGCCTCCGCGAGCGCCTTGTTCGTTTCGAGGCGCAGGACCTTCGCGCCGCTCTGCCGTGCGTGCCTTTCGGCTTCTTCGAGCAATCGGCGTCCTAGGCCCAGTCCGCGAGCGGCCTCGCTCACCCACATGCGTTTCAACTCGGCCGGAGCCGCGCCGTGAAACTTGAGCGCGACACAGCCTACCGCCGCGCCGCGAAGCCTCGCCACGATCAGCGCGCCCTGCGGCGCGGTCAGTTCACGCGCATCGGCTGACAGGCTGAGTGACGGATCGAAGCCCGCATAGAAGCGCGCATTCAACTCGGCGAAGTATTGATCGATGCACCATTGCGCATCGACGCTCGTCGGATCTTCGACCTCGAAACGTATCAGCGACGGCAGCAGCAAGCGCTCGACTTCGGCCATCGCTGCGATCAGCCGCTGGCGCTGCGCCTCGTTTAACGGCGCCAGCATGCCGCCCGCGACGGCATCGGAGAGCCGTTCGAGTTCCTCGCGTTCGGCGCGGCCCGCTTTGGTCAAGCTGGCGCGGCGCACCCTGCGGTCTTCGGGACGAGACTCGATTGCGACGAGACCCTGCCGCTCCAGCGCGGCGAGCGTGCGGCTCAGATAGCCCGAGTCGAGGCCGAGGCGCTCGCGCAGCACGCGAAGATCGACACCCTGAGCCCCGATCTCCCAGACGAGCCGCGACTCGCCCATCGGACGGCCGCGCCCGAGAAAATGATCGTTGAGCGCACCGATGCCCTCGGCAACGGTGCGGTTGAAGCTTCGAATCTGGCTGATGTCGGTCGGGTTCATGTCTCTGACTCTAGTCAGAGAATCAACCGACGTCAATCCGAATTCACTTCACAGCGTGACAGGCTTTTCACTGCGCGCGCTTTCGATGATCGCCGCAAGCGTCGCGGCATTGTCGAGGCTCACCTGCGCGTAGTACTCGATCGCGGCGGCGTCGCGCGTCTCGATCATGCGCGCGAAGCTTTCCGCCGCGAAGAGGAAACCGCTGCCCACATCGGACGCGACCGGCTCGAACGGCACCGAATTCGGAATGCCGCGCCGCACGCGCATCTGGCTCGGCAGATAGCCGTATTGATCGCCGGCCGTCTGCGCGCTCGTGTGATTGAGATACTCGGTGTCGATCGTGCCCTTCGAGCCGATGATCGTCGCGTATCGATGATTCGCCGCATCCATCGAGCACGAGACCTGCGCGCGACGGCCATCGGCATAGACGAGCGTCGCCATGAGGCTGATGTCGACCTTGCTGTCCGCCCACGTCGCGACCGCATCGACGCGCTGCGGGGCGCTACCCATCACGAGCCGGATGAGGCTCAGCGGATAGCTGCCCGCGTCGAGCAGCGCGCCGCCGCCGAGCTCGGGCTTCATGCGGATATTCGCGCCGGGATTGCCCACCGTGAAGCCGAAGCTCGCCTGAATCGCGCGCACCTCGCCGATCGCGCCTTCGCCGATCAGCGCCATCATCGCTGCGGTCTGCGGCTGGAAGTAATACGGGAACGATTCGAGCAGCATCACGCCGTTGCGATCGGCGGCCTCGAACATGCGCACGGCTTCGTCGCGATCGAGCGCGAGCGGCTTTTCGCACAGGATGTGCTTGCCGTGATCGGCGGCCTTGATCGCCCATTCGGCATGCAGGCTGTTGGGCAGCGGAATATAGACGGCATCGATATCCGGACTCGCAAGCAGCGCGTCATAGCTGCCGAACCATGTTTCGATGCCGTTCGCTTCCGCGTAGGCTTTCGCGTTATCGTCGCTGCGGCTCGCGACGGCGACGACGCGCACGCGCTCGCTCGGCCTGACATCACGCGCGAATTGCCTGGCGATGTTCGCGGCGCCGAGAATGCCGAGGCGCAGGACGGATGAATCTTGAGTGGAAGACAAGGCGGGCTCCTTGAGTTTGTACCAAATGGTTCATCCTCGAAAGGTAACACATTCGCCCATGCGTCAGGGCGCGCACCGGTCGGGGCGAACCTTCGTGCCGCGCCGGTCGGCGGGCACATGGCAATTGTCGACGCGTTGCTCGTCGCTCGCCTTGTCGCCCAGGCGCTCTTTCAGGGTCTTGGGCTCGGATGCCGCAGCCGGGGCGGCAGCGGGCGCGGCTGCATCGGCTGCAAGCGCGGCGTCGGTCCACGCGAGACATGCGCACAAGAGGACAAACTTCTTCATGATAGGCCCGGCATGAAGGGAGGAAACGACAAGCTTCGTCGCGCACGAGACATGCGACGCCCCGCTTCTTGCGCTTTCATTCACGCATGCATTCCGCTGACGATATCCTTCGCGTGCGCCGTCGATGCAACCGCGCGCAAGCCGCGCACCCGAACGATCAGCCCGCTCGCATCGTCACGATTCGTGATTTCGAGCGTCGCGTGATGCCGTTGCGCGACGCGCAGCGCGATCGCGAGCCCGAGGCCGCTGCCATGCCCCGATGCGCCGACGCAGCGATAGAAACGATCGCATACGCGGCCGATCTCGCTCTCAGGAATGCCCGGGCCGGAGTCGAGCACGGTCAGCGCGATGCCTTCCGCTTCTCGCCGCAAGGTCACGTCGACGCGGCCGCCGTGCGGCGTATGGCGGATCGCATTGTCGAGCAGGTTGTTCACGAGCACGGAAAGCGCCTGCACATCGCCCATCACGGTGAACGCGTCGTGTTCGTCGCGCGCCTGTTCGAGTTCGAGGCCGAGATCAATCGAGCGGGCTTCGGCCAGCAAGGAGAAATCGCTCACGCGTAGCTCGCACAGCGTGCGCAGGCTCATCGGCGCGATGGCCGCCTCGCGCGCGGCATCTTCCCGCGCCATGCTGAGCAGTTGCTGCGCGAGGTGGATCAGCCGGTTCAGGCGGCCATCGATTTTCGCGAGCGTCGCGGCATCGACCTGAAGCGAACCGTCGCCGATTGCGCCCTGGATTTGCAGCTTGAGCGCCGTGAGCGGCGTGCGCAACTCGTGCGCCGCGTCCGCGACGAACGTTCGTTGCGCCTGCGACGCGTCGCCCAGTCGCGCGAGCAAGTCATTCAATGCATTGACGAGGGAATGCAGTTCGACGGGCATCGGCTTGTCGAATGCAATGGGTTCGAGCGACTCCGGCGAGCGCGCGGCGAGCGATTGCGACAGCCAGCGCACCGGCGAGAGCCCGCGCGCGACGACGAACAGCACGATCACGACGATCACCGGTATGAGCAACGCGAGCGGCCAGATCGTGCGCAGCGCGAGCGAGATGGCGAGGTCGTCGCGGATGTAGTAAGGCTGGGCCACCTGCACGAAGCGATCCGGCTGCGCGACGCCGAACGCGCGCCAGCGAAAGCCTTCGCGCTCGGCGGATTCGAAGCCGACGCCAAAGCGCGGCAGCGCCGGCTCGCGCGGCGAGTGATAAATGAGCCGGCCCGAGCGGTCCCATATGTCGATGACGAGCCTGTCGTCCGAAATGCCGTGCAGTTCGTGATCGCGCCCTTGCGCGACGTCGTCGGCGTTGATGTTGTGCGGCAGCGAAAGCGCGACGGTGCGCAGCTCGTAATCGAAGAGCTCGCCCGCTTCCAGCCGCGCCGTGCTGAATATGCCGACGCCCGCGATCAGACACGCGACGCCGAGGCCGCAAATGAGCCATCCGAGCAGCCATCGGCGAATGGATGTCATCCGATCCTCTTCAGGCGATAACCCACGCCGCGCACCGTCACGATTTCCTCCGCGCCGATCTTGCGCCGCAAGCTGTGCACGTGGACTTCGATCGCGTTGCTGCCCACTTCCTCGCCCCAGCCGTACAGCTTCTCTTCCAGCTCCGAGCGGCGAAACACGCGCGACGGTTCTTCGATCAGCGCCTGTAGCAGCGCGAACTCGCGCGGCACGAGATTGAGCGCGACGCCGCCCTTGCTCGCTTCGTGCGCGGCGGGATCGAGGGACAGCTCGCCGTGCGAATACACCGGATGCTTGTGACCCGTGCGGCGTCGCAGGAGCGCGCGCACGCGTGCCGCGAGCTCGTCGAGGTCGAAGGGCTTCATCAGGTAGTCGTCCGCACCGGCATCGAGGCCGCGGATGCGGTCATCGACGGCATCGCGCGCGGTCAGGATCATCACGGGCGCATTGCCGCCGTTCTTGCGATAAGTACCGAGCACGTCGAGACCGTCGCGCTTGGGCAGATTCAAATCGAGCAGCACGAGGTCATATACGCCATTGCCGAGCGAAAGCTCCGCGGCCCGGCCGTCCTGCGCCCAGTCCACGGTGTAACTCGCGCGGCGCAACGCGGCGAGCACGGTCTCCGCGATCATCTCGTCGTCCTCCACCAATAACAGGCGCATGCGCTTTCTCCAGGCTCGAACAGGGGCTCACCGATTCTCCGGCCTGCATGCTTAAGCGCCACTTAAGCTTTGCGCGCTGCCGCACATGGTGGCCCCGTTATCGGCATTGCGCGCGTCCTGCTTAAGCATTGCATAAGCTTCGTCCCCGCACTATACCGTCGAGCGCGCCGATTCGCGGGCGCGCGGCCCGGAGATGCCGATGCGATCGTCCACTCTTGTTTCCCTGCGTGCGAACACGGTGCTGATCGCGTTGTGCATCGCCGCGTCGGATGCAGCGTGGCTCACGGTCTGCGGCTGCACGGGTCACGTGCATGCGCTCGAAAACACCGCGGTGCGCCTCGCGACGCTCGCGAGCGCGGTAGGCATCGTGCTCGTCGTGCGGCACATCGCGAAGCTCGCATTCGATGCCGCCCGCACGGCACGTCGCATCGCATGGGCCGCCGACAGGCTCGTGATCGACGGAACCTCTCCGGGCGACTGGCTGGTGCAGCTCCATGCGGAACTTCATCCCGCCAGCTCCCGGCTAAACGCCGCCGCGCGAGCCTGTCCGCGCGCGGCGGCGTCCTGCAGAGTGCCACGCGGTCGGGCGTGACCTCGGATCTCGCCCGATCCCCTTCACCCGGCCTCTCCGCCGGGTTTTTTTTTTGCCCACGGCCGTTTCTTAGCGCGGCGATACAAGCCGCTTTCACGCGTATTTCAATGTGCATTCGTTCGCTTATCTAAGCATCTCTTAAGGTTCGCGAAGGCAGGCTTCGGGTTCTCGACACGCATTCGAATCCTTGCGATGTGCAAGGCAACTGTGGAGATCCTCATGCCGTGGTTCATGTGCTGCATCCGGACGCGACGATCATGACGGCGCATTCGGTTCCGTTGTTCGTATGGCTCGTCATCGCGCTGTGCTGCGCCGCGACGTGCCACGCGACATTCGCCGCGCTCGTGTTTCCCGGTTTGCGCGGCGCGGCCGGCGCGCGGCGCGGCGACGACACGCCCGGCTCCGTCAGCGTGCTGAAACCGCTGTGCGGCACCGAGCCGCGCCTGTACTCCAACCTCGAAACCTTCTGCACGCAGACGCATCCGTCATATCAACTGCTGTTCGGCGTGGCGAGCGCGTCCGATCCGGCGGCGGGCGTCGTCGAGCGGCTCGCGCGCGCTTTTCCGAAGCTCGACATCGAACTCGTGATCGACGGCACCGCGCACGGCAGCAATCGCAAGGTGGGCAATCTCATCAATCTCGCCGCGCGCGCGAAGCACGATCTCATCGTGATCGCGGACAGCGACATCGCCGTCGAGCCGGACTATCTCGTGCGCGTGACCGGGCCGCTCGCCGACGCGAACGTGGGCGTCGTCACCTGCCTGTATCGCGCGCGGCGCGTGGGCGGCTTCTGGTCGCGCATCGGCGCGCTGTTCATCGACGAATGGTTCGCGCCTTCGGTGCACGTGGCCAATGTGCTCGGTCAGAATCGCTTCGGCTTCGGCGCGACGCTCGCGCTCAGGCGCGACACGCTCGCGAAAAGCGGCGGCTTCGAAGCCGTGCGCGACTGTCTCGCGGACGATTACTGGCTCGCGGAGCACGTGCGCGCGCTCGGCTTGCGCACGGTGCTGTCCGACGTGGTTGTCACCACCGACGTGATCGAACACGATCTGGCCTCGCTCTGGCGCCGCGAAACGCGCTGGCTGCGCACGATCCGCTCGGTCAATCCGCTCGGCTTCGCGTGCCTGTGCGTCACGTTCACCACGCCCTGGCTTCTGACGAGCGCAATCCTCGGGCTCGGCTTCGAGCACGGCACCGAGACCGCGCAAAGCATCGCGGACACCATCGTCGATCTGAGCACGTCGCTCGGTCTTTCCGCGCGGCTTCTGCTGCACTGGCGCGCCGCACGCTCATGGCGCGCGTTCTGGCGCGATCTCCCGTTCATTCCGTTGCGCGACCTGCTGATGTGGCTGCAATGGCTCGCCGCATCGTTCGGATCGAGCGTCATGTGGCGCGGCGTGCGCATTCCGCTCGACGACGCACGCGAGCGCTACGACGCCAACGCCTCCGACAGTCAATAACATATTCACCGGACCTCGCACCATGAAGCACACGCTTTTCCTTCAGGCGCCCTCTTTCGACGGCTTCGACGGCGGCGCCGGCTCGCGCTATCAGGCGAAGCGCGAAATCCGTTCGTTCTGGTATCCGACGTGGCTCGCGCAGCCTGCCGCGCTCGTGCCCGGTTCACGCGTGCTCGATGCGCCCGCCGACGGCGTGTCGGTCGAAGCGACGCTCGATATCGCCGCGCAGCACGAACTCGTGATCATCCATACGAGCACGCCTTCGTTTCCCACGGATGCTTTGTTCGCCGAGAAACTGAAGGCGCGCGCGCCGCGCGTCGTGATCGGCATGGTGGGCGCGAAGGTGGCCGTCGATGCGCACAACTCGCTCGCCGCGAGCGAGGCGATCGACTTCGTGTGCCGCGAGGAATTCGATTTCACCTGCCGGGAGATTGCCGAGGGCCGCGCGTTCGCCGATATCAAGGGACTCAGCTATCGCCTGCCCGATGGCTCGATCGAACACAACGAAGCGCGCCCGATCCTCGAAAACATGGACGAGCTGCCGTTCGTCGCGCCGGTCTACAAGCGCGATCTCAAGATCGACAACTATTTCATCGGCTATCTGAAGCATCCGTATGTGTCGATCTACACCGGACGCGGCTGCCGTTCACGCTGCACGTTCTGCCTTTGGCCGCAGACGGTCGGCGGACATCGCTATCGCGTGCGCTCGGTCGAGAACGTGCTCGCGGAAGTGAAGTGGATTCGCGACAACATGCCCGAAGTGAAAGAGATCATGTTCGACGACGACACCTTCACCGACTTCAAGCCGCGCGTCGAAGAGATCGCGCGCGGGCTCGGCAAGCTCGGCGTCACATGGTCATGCAACGCGAAGGCGAACGTGCCTTATGCGACGCTCAAGATCATGAAGGAGAACGGCTTGCGGCTTCTGCTCGTGGGCTATGAATCCGGCGACGATCAAATCCTCCTGAACATCAAGAAGGGCCTGCGCACGGATATCGCGCGGCGCTTCGCGGACGATTGCCGCAAGCTCGGCATCAAGGTGCATGGCACGTTCATCCTCGGCTTGCCGGGCGAAACGAAAGAGACGATCGAAAAGACCATTCGATACGCGAAGGAGATCAACCCGCATACGATCCAGGTTTCGCTCGCGGCGCCCTATCCCGGCACGACGCTCTATAACCAGGCGGTGGAGAACGGCTGGCTCGCGGAGAACAAGGTCATCAATCTCGTGAGCAAGGAAGGCGTGCAACTGGCCGCTATCGGTTATCCGCATCTGTCGCGCGAAGAGATCTATCATGATCTCGAACGCTTCTACAAACGCTTCTATTTCCGTCCGTCGAAGATCTGGGAGATCGTGCGCGAAATGCTCACGAGCTGGGAAATGATGACGCGGCGCCTGCGCGAAGGCGTCGAGTTCTTCCGCTTCCTGCGCGCACACGAGGCATGATGCCGTGCGTGGAATCATCGTCACCGCCGACGACTTCGGGCTGCACGAACGCGTGAACCATGCGGTCGCGCGCGCGCATCGCGAAGGCGTGCTCACGTGCGCGAGCCTGATGGTCGGCGCGAACGCCGCGCACCACGCCGTGAAGATCGCGCGTGATCTGCCGACGCTACGTGTCGGCCTGCACCTCGTATTGACCGATGGCGCCGCGACGCTGCCGCGTTGGTCGATCCCGGATCTCGTCGATGCCCGCGGCGCGTTCGAAGGCTCGATGTTCGAGAACGGCGTGCGTTTCTTCTTTTTGCAACGCGTGCGGCGGCAGCTCGCCATCGAGATCTACGCGCAGTTCAAGGCATTCGCCGCGACCGGCCTCGAACTCGATCACGTCAACGTGCACAAGCATTTTCATCTGCATCCGACGATCCTCGCGCTGATCCTCGAAATCGGGCCGCAGTTCGGCATGCGCGCGATGCGCCTGCCGCGCGAGATGCACGGCTCGCTCTTTCTCAGGCCGTGGGTCGCGCCGATGAAAAAGCGGCTCGACGATGCGGGCATCGCTCATAACGACTGGGTCGCGGGAATCGCCGCGTCGGGTCGCATGGACGAAGCCGCTTTGCTCGCGGCGCTCGCGAAGCCGCGCGAAGGCGTGCTCGAAATCTATAGTCATCCCGCGACGGAAGGCGCGCCCTTGACGCCATCGATGCACGACTATCGTCATGCGGATGAACTGGCCGCCTTGTGCTCGCCGCGCGTCGCGCGCGCCATCGAATCGACAGGCGCGATGCACGGCGGCTTCGCGGATGTGTTCGGGCACGCCCGCATGCCGGAGCCAACTACGTGACGACATGGCTCAAACGCATCGCGTGGCTGCGCTGGCCGGCGGCCATCGCATTGCTGATTGCGCTCGCGTTGCATGAAGGCATCGCGGATGCGTTCACGCTCATCGCGCATACGGGGCCGGTGCTCCTGTGGCTCGTGCCGCTGCACGCATTGCCGTTGCTGCTCGATGCGCGCGCGTGGCAGCTTCTGCTCGACAAGCGTATCGATCTGCTCGCGCTCTGGTGGATCGCAGTCGTGCGCGAAGCTGTCGGACGCCTGCTGCCGGTGCTCGGCATCGGCGGCGAGCTCGCGGGCATCCGGCTCGGCACGCGCTATCTGCCGGATGTGAGTCGCGTGAGCGCATCCGTGATCGTCGAGATGCTCGTGACGATCGCGGTGCAATATGCGCTCGCGATGCTCGGCCTCTTCCTGCTGCGCTTTCATGCGAACGACTCGGGCGGCGGCATCGGCAACGTGATCGGGGCGGGCCTGGTCGCATCGCTGCCGATCTGCGTGGCGGCGTTCGTCGTCGCGCACAAGGGCGCGCCATTTCATCGTCTCGAAGCGATGGCTCGGCGCTGGCTCGATCCCGCTCACGCGCTTGCCGCGAAGCTCGACGGCAAACGGCTCGACCATGACATCCGCGCGTTGTTGCATCGCACGCCGCTGCTCGCGCGCGCGTTCGCGTGGCAGTTCGCGGGATACGTGCTCGGCGCGATCGAAGTCTTTGCGGCGTTCGACATGCTCGGCCATCCGGTTTCCATCGCTGGCGCGATCGCGATCGAAACGCTCACGCAGGCCGTGCGCAACGCGGTATTCATCGCGCCCGCGGGACTCGGCGTGCAGGAAGCGACGATCGTCGCGATCGCGTCGGCGTTCGGCGTCGATCGACAGGCCGCGCTGTCCTTCGCGCTGCTGCGACGCGTGCGCGAGTTCGTGTGGGGCGGCATCGCGCTCGTGCTGCTGCGCGCCGCGGAACCGGAGCGCGAGCGCGCGGAGACATTCGCACGCGATCGCGGTTGAAGGTGAGAACTTTCGGGAGCACGATTTTTCTTGCGAAAGTTGCAATACGCAACTAAATTGAACGGATGTGGTTGCGCTTCGCAACCGATGGAGACGTCATGGATTTCATCGACACACCCGTTCAATCGCGCGACAAAACCATCCTCGAACTACGTGAGTTCTCGCGCAAGCTCGTGCGCGAACTGGGCTTCATGCGCAACACGCTCGCGGATAGCGGCCTCGCGCCGTCGGCGGTGCACGCGATCATCGAGATCGGCGCGACGCCCGGCATTCAGGCGCGCGACATCGCGCAGACTTTGCGGCTGGACAAGTCCAACGCGAGCCGGCAGATCGCGCGGCTCGAAGCGGCGGGACTCATCACGCGGCAGACATCGAGCGAGGATGCGCGCTCGTCCGAGCTTTATCTCACTACGTCAGGTCAGAAGCTGCGCAGAAAGATCGACAAGTTCGCCACCGATCAGGTTTCCGACGCGCTGCGCCGCATGGTGCCCGAAGATCAGCAGACGCTCGTGCGCTCGCTCGCGCTCTACGCCGATGCGCTCGCGCACGGTCACGACCACAAGACGCAGCACGCCGCGCATACGCACAGCGCGCGCATCGTCGAGGGATATCGGCCGGGCTGCATCGGCGACGTGGCGAGCCTGCACGCGCGCTTCTACGCGCATCATGCGGGCTTCGGCGTGTTCTTCGAGCGCAGGGTCGCCACCGAACTGGCCGCGTTCGCCGAGAGCCTGCCCGCGTCAGACAAGGCGTTGTGGCTCGTCATGGACGGCGAGCGCACGCTCGGCTCGATTGCGATCGACGGCGACGCCGCGACGCGCGTCGCGCATCTGCGCTGGTTCATCATCGACGATGCATTGCGTGGCAGCGGCATGGGAAGGCAATTGATGGCGCGCGCGATGGAATTCGTCGATGCGCATTACGACGAGACGTACCTCTGGACCTTCAAGAGTCTCGATGCCGCGCGCCACTTGTACGAATCCTTCGGTTTCATATTGACCGATGAAGCCGAAGGCACGCAATGGGGCACCTCGGTGACCGAGCAGCGCTTCACGCGCCGCCCGGTTCGATGATTCATCGACGCAAGGCGCGCGACGTCGGCCCGAGCCGTTGCGCGAAACGCCGCGCACATTCGATGCCGAACGGGCTCGGACGCGCGCCGCGATCGTGCAGGACATCGAAGCCCATGCGCCATGCCGCGATGCGTTTGCCGTAACAGGTGAGCGTTTCCAGGGACTGCATCACGAAGACGATTTCCGGCAGCGTTTCCGCATACAGCGATTCGGCGTCGTGCTCGCGCCCGTCGGCGAACGCCTGATGAATCGCGACCTGACGATCGTACGCATCCGGCGCGACGATGAGGCCGTCACAACCCGCGCGCAGATTGTCGATGAGTTCCTGACCGCCGCGTCCGTTGAACACCGCGAGCGTCTGTTCGAGCGCGCGCAGACGTTCGATGGTCGCGCGGATCGTCACGGCCGGGCCTTCGCCTTTGAGCAAGCGAAAGTTGGGCTGCTCGGCAGCGAGCGCGGCGATCGATTCCGCGGACAGACCGACGCCGAGATATTCCGGCGCGTTCTGAATGCCCGCGTTCGCGCCGGTCCGTTCGAGCACCGACGCGAAGAAATCGTAGTAGAAGGCTTCGGGCTCGCCGCGCATCGATGGCGGCTGAAGGATGAGCCACGACGCGCCGCGTTCGAGCGCGTAGTCAGCGAGCGCGACTTGCGACTCGATGCTGTCGCCGGTGATCGTGACCGCGAGCGGCACGCGGCCCGCGATATGCGCGGCGCAGTCGTCGATCATCGTGCGCTTTTCGGCATCGGACAGGCGATTCACTTCAGTTGCAAGACCGAGCGTGACGATGGCGGGCGCGCCCGCCGCGATGGTCGCATCGATCTGTCTGCGCGTGGCGTCGCTGTCGAGCCGGTTCAGCGTGTCGAAGTAGGCGTAGAGCACCGGCCACATGCCGGATGGCGGCGTTTGATGATCGGACATCGACGCCTCCGCTCAGTGCGAGTCGCGCGGCACGGGCGCGCCGCTGGAACCGACGAGGAAATCGAGGTCAGCGCCCTGATCCGCCTGCAACACATGCTCCACATATAGGCGGTAATAGCCGCGCTTCGGCAACTCGGGCGCTTGCCACGCGGCGCGGCGCTTCGCCAGTTCTTCGTCGGAGACTTCGAGATTGAGACGGCGCGCCTCGACATCGAGTTCGATCATGTCGCCTGTCTGCACGAGCGCGAGCGGACCGCCCGCCGCCGCTTCCGGCGACACGTGCAGCACGACCGCGCCGTATGCCGTGCCGCTCATGCGGCCATCTGAAATGCGGACCATGTCGGTAATGCCTTTTTGCAGCACCTTCTTCGGCAGCGGCATGTTGCCGACTTCCGCGAATCCCGGATAACCCTTCGGTCCCGCGCCCTTCAACACCATGATGCAGTGCTCGTCGATATCGAGCGAATCGTCGTCGACTTTCGCATGCAACTCCTCGACGTTCTCGAACACGACCGCGCGCCCGCGATGCTTCAGCAAGGATTGCGTCGCCGCCGATGGCTTGATCACCGCGCCGTTCGGCGCGAGATTGCCCTTCAGCACCGCGATGCCCGCATGCGGCTTGAACGGCTGCTCGAAGCGGGTGATGACCTTCTCGTCGTAGTTCGGCGCGTCGCTCACGTTGTCCCACAGCGTGCGGCCGTTCACCGTGAGCGCGTCGCGATGCAGCAAGCCTTGCTCGCCGAGCTGACGCAGCACCGCGGGCAAACCGCCCGCGTAATAGAAGTCTTCCATCAGGTACTCGCCCGATGGTTGCAGGTTCACGAGGCACGGCACGTCGGAGCCGAGCTCCCAGTCTTCGAGCTTCAGTTCCACGCCGATACGCTTCGCCAGCGCGATCAGATGCACGACCGCATTCGTCGATCCGCCGATGGCCGCGTTCGTGCGGATAGCGTTCTCGAAGGCGTCGCGCGTGAGGATCTTGTCCATCGTGAGATCGTCTTTGACCATGTCCACGATGCGCCGTCCCGCCATATGCGCGAGCACCTGACGGCGCGCATCGACGGCGGGAATCGCGGCGTTGTGCGGCAGGCCGATGCCGAGCGATTCGACCATCGACGCCATCGTGGACGCGGTGCCCATCGTCATGCAATGGCCGCGCGAGCGGTTCATGCACGACTCGGCTTCGACGAACTCTGCCTGCGTCATCTTGCCCGCGCGCACTTCCTCCGACATCTGCCATACGCCCGTGCCCGAGCCGATCGTGCCGCCGCGAAAGCGCCCATTCAGCATCGGTCCGCCCGATACCGCGAGCGCGGGCAGATTGCACGACGCCGCGCCCATCAGCAAGGCGGGCGTGGTCTTGTCGCAGCCGACGAGCAGAATGACGCCATCGATAGGATTGCCGCGAATCGACTCTTCGACATCCATCGACGCGAGATTGCGGAACAGCATGGCCGTGGGCCGCAGATTCGATTCGCCGAGCGACATCACCGGGAATTCGAGCGGCAGGCCGCCCGACTCACGCACGCCGCGCTTCACGTACTCGGCGAGTTCGCGGAAATGCGCGTTGCAGGGCGTGAGCTCCGACCATGTATTGCAGATGCCGATGACCGGCCGGCCGTCGAACTGATCATGAGGAATGCCCTGATTTTTCATCCACGAGCGGTGGATGAAGGCGTCTTTATCGTTGCCGCCGAACCAGCTTTGCGAGCGTAGCTTGCGCATGGACGTCCCCTTTTATCGCGCGTTCTTCATAGTGTGGGATCCAGTGAAAAAAGGCCGCATGGGCGGCCTTTTCGAAACCCGGATACGTCGAGTTATACACCTCGCATCGCATCCGGCGCGCGATTTCACGATCAGTCGAGCATTTCCTTCGATCTGTCGCGCATGCACGCCACGGCGATCACGGAGAACACGCCGCAGCCGATCACATACCACGCGGGCGCCATTACGCTCTTCGTGATGACGATCAGCGACGTCACGAAAAACTGCGCAAAACCGCCGAAGATCGCGACGCCCAGACTGTAGACGATCGCCGCGCCCGTCGCCCGTACCGAACGCGGGAACAGTTCGCCGAGCATCGCGCCGGTCGGGCCGACGTTGAGCGAATGCACGATCGAGAGCGCCGTGACGACCGCGAGCAGCGTGCCTGCCGTCGGCGACTTGTTCAGGAGCGCGAAGGCCGGCCAGATCGCGAGCATGAGCAGGATGCGCGTCGTCTGCGCGAGCTTGTTGCGGCCGATGCGATCCGACAGATAGCCGCCGATCGGCGCGACGATAAAGAGAATCGCGCCCGATACGCAGCCGGAGAGCATCGCCGTCCAGCCCGGCAGGCCGAGCGTCTTCACGCCGTAGATCGACAGATAGAACACGATGATGAAGTGCGCCGACGTGCCGCCGATTGTGAGACCGAGACCGTTGAGCACCGCGCGGCCATGCTCGCGAAGCACGGTAACGAGCGGCAGCTTCGGCGCTTTCGGCGCGGCTTCGATGCTTTCGCGCGGCGCTTCTTCCATCGTACGGCGCAGCCACCAGCCGACCGGCACGATCGCGGTGCCGATGATGAACGGCACGCGCCAGCCCCAGCTTTCGAGTTCCGAGGTCGTGAGCGTCGCCGTCAGCGCGACGCCGGTCAACGCGCCCGCGAGCGCCGAGAGTCCCTGACTCGCGAACTGCCACGAAGCGTAGAAGCCGCGACGATTCGACGGCGCCTGTTCGAGCAGAAGCGTCGTCGATGCACCCACTTCACCGCCCGCCGAAAAGCCTTGAATCAGCCGCGCGATCACGAGGATGACCGGCGCGGCGATACCGACCTGCGCGAACGTCGGCGCGGCCGCGATCATCGCGGTGCCGAGCGCCATCAGGCCGAGCGTGAGCAGCATCGCCTTCTTCCGGCCGGCGCGGTCGGCGTACATGCCGATCACGAGGCCGCCCACGGGCCGCGTGAAGAACCCGACGCCGAAGCTCGCCACCGCGAGCAGCAACTGGCCAACGGGATCGTGCACCGGAAAGAACAGCTTGCCGATGACGAGCGCGAAGAACGCATAGACCGTGAAGTCGTAGAACTCGAGCGCGTTGCCGACGGCAGCCGCCATCACGAGCCGCGTGCGCGCTGCGCGGCTGGTCTGCGTCGATGCATTCGCCGGCGCGCTGGCGATCGTGGGTGCGTTCATGATGTGCTCCGAAGGGATCAGTCGGCGAGCCAGGCTTCGGCCAGGCGCACCCAGTAGCTCGCACCGACTGCGAGGATGTCGTCGTTGAAATCGTAGGCCGGGTTGTGGACCATGCAGCCGCCCTTCGAGCCGACACCGTTGCCGATCCACGCATACGTGCCCGGACAGGCTTCGAGCATGAACGCGAAATCCTCGCTGCCCATGAGCGGCCGCGCGGTCGGATCGATGCGTTGCGCGCCGAGCATTTTCGTCGCGACATCGGTGGCGAAGGCGGTCGGCCCTTCGTGATTCACGAGCACCGGATAACCGAGTTCGTAATCGATCTCCGCCGTGCAGCCGAATGCCAGCGCCTGCGCGTTCACGAGCGCCGTGATGCGTTCCTGAAGCTGCTTGCGCACGCCCGCGTCGAGCGCGCGCACCGAGAGCTTCATCAGCGCGGTCTCGGGAATCACGTTGCACGCCTCGCCCGCCTGCACGCTGCCGACGGTGACGACGGCGGGCTTTTGCGCATCCACTTCGCGCGCGACGATGCTGTTCAGGCCCAGCATGATCGACGCGACGGCGGGCATCGGATCGCACGCGACATGCGGCATCGCGCCATGACCGCCGACGCCGCGCACCGTGATGTTCACGCGGTCCGACGAGGCCATGCCGGGGCCCGGCGTGAAGAACATGTCGCCCGCGGGCAGGCCGGGCATGTTGTGCAGGCCGAACACGGCATCGCATGGAAACTTTTCGAAGAGGCCGTCTTCGATCATCGCGCGCGCGCCGGCCTCGCCTTCCTCGGCGGGCTGGAAGATCACGATCAGCGTGCCCGAGAACTGGCGGCTTTCGGCGAGATAGCGCGCGGCGCACAGAAGCATCGCGGTGTGGCCGTCGTGGCCGCACGCGTGCATCGTGCGCGCGTGCTTGCTGGCGTACGGCAGGCCGGTCGCTTCCTCGATCGGCAATGCATCCATGTCCGCGCGCAGGCCGATACGCTTGCCGCCCGTGCCCTCCTTCAATACGCCGACGACGCCCGTCTTGCCGAGCCCGCGATGCACTTCGTAGCCCCATTGAGCGAGCAATCCGGCGACGAGATCACTCGTTTGCGTTTCTTCATACGCGAGTTCCGGATGCGCATGAATGCGACGGCGCACATCGACGAATTCCGATGCGATGGCGGCAATGCCGGGGATGACGGGCTCGACTGACAACATGTAGACACTCCTTGCTCGATGCGTGATCAACGTGACCCAAGCATATAAAGCCGAAAAGCAAACCAAAAGACGGTAAATTTATTGCGTGACTACCATTAGTCGTCGGTGCTAACCCTTAGGTGTCGCTCATGAGCATGAAGATTCATCAGATACGCGCGTTTCTGACGACCGCCGAGCAAGGCAGCATCCGCGCGGCCGCACGCAGCCTGCATCTGTCGCAGGCTGCGCTAACGAAGGCGATCAAGGAACTCGAGCAGGATCTCGGCGTGCCGCTGGTTCTACGCACGGCGCGCGGCGTGCAATTGACCGCGTTCGGCCAGCAATTGCGCGTGCGCGCGCATCTGATCGTGAGCGAAATGCGCCGCGCCGAAGAAGACATCACGCAGATGAAAAGCGCGGGTTCGGGAAGCGTAAGCGCGGCGATCACGCCGATGGCCGCGCTATCGATACTGCCGCAGGCGTATCGCGCGTTCCGGCGACAGATGCCGAACGCGCGCGTGAGTTTTATCGAAGGCTTTCCGGGTGTCGCGATGCCGCGTTTGCGCGACGGCACGCTCGACTTCGTCGTCGCGGTGGTCGTGCCCGAGCATCTCGCGCCGGAGTTCGATCACATCGAACTGTATGAGAGCCGCTCGGCTATCGTCGGGCGCGCGGATCATCCGTTGCGGCACTGCACGTCGCTGGCGGAGCTATCGGATGCGGAGTGGCTGCTGAACCCGTCGCCGGAAAGCTCGACGCAGGCGCTGCTTCACTCGTATGCCGAGCGTGGTCTGACGGTGCCGAACCGCGTGATCGAATGCCCGAGCTTCATCATCGCGCATGGCTTGTTGCGCGGGTCGGATGTATTGGCCGCGCTGCCTGCCGCGTTGCTCGAACATTCGTGGGTCAGCGAAGGGCTCGCCATTTTTCCGATCGCGGATCCGTTGCCCGCGGTGTCGGTGAGAGTCGTGACGCGGCGAGATAGTCCGTTGACGCCCGCAGCGACGGTGTTGCTGGAATGCCTGCAACACGCGGCGCGTTCGAAATGACATGCGCCGAACATCTTATAGGGATTTAGTTCGGATTCCCTAGAATTTCAGTCTGAGCATGAAGCCGAGCGTGAACGGAAGATCGCTCGAAGGAATCGGCGGAATCAGGATGATGTTCGCGCCCACGCGCTTGTATTCGAGCATGATGAGCGGCGCGGCCACCGGTCCGACCGTATGGTTGTGCCCGATACCATAACTGCCGTAGTCGTAGCCGGATATGAGGCCGGCCATCACGGCGAGCCTGATGTAGTTCCAGTGAAGAAAGTCCGGGCCCCAGACGCCGCCGCCATAGAACGACGGCTTCGACAGCGAGTTGCGAAAGTATCCGCCCGTCACCGCCCATTGCGGCGCGACCCAGCATTCCGCGCCGATGCCGGGATTGAACTGCTCGAAGTCCTTGTCCGGGTGAAAGTGATGCGATGCGACCATCGCATCGAGCCAGAGACCGTCGCCACACCAGCTCGCGTGCGCGGCAGGCGCCCAGGCCAACGCGGCGATGGCGGCAACGGTCAACAAGTGCGCGCGGAAGGTTCGGAAACGGGACAGCCATGTGCGCATGGGTTCTCCGCCATCGCGCGTCTACGATGGCGCCTTTTTTTGAGATGGAGGTCGAGGCGAACTCTACCTGATCGCGCGATTTTCGTGTGTGCTGACGAAAAGCGCGTGACGGCTTGCGCAAGTTTTTGCAATCTCGGCGAAACTTGTCGAAGTTTTTTTCGTATTCGAGGCAAAGCCCGATGAACGTCTATAAGCGTCTCGTTCCTTTTTTGGCGGCGGTTGCATTGACGGCGTGCACGCCGCTGCAAGTCGTCACGCATCATGTGTCGTCGAGCGAATCGAGCGTGCCGCCGGGGCGTTATCAACTCGATCCGCATCACTGGAACGTGAGCTTCGACGTCGATCATTTTCACTACTCGCGCTTCGTCATCCGATTCGACAAGACGACGGCGCAACTGGACTGGAATGCGGACGGAATGTCCGGAAGCTCGGTGCGAGCGACTATCGACGCGTCGAGCGTCAACACCAACGTGCCGCTGCTCGATCGCATGGTGAAAGGGCCCGACATGTTCGATGTCGAGCGTTATCCGAGCATCGTGTTCGTCAGCACGGCTTTTCAGCGCACGGGCGACGACAAAGGCGTATTGACCGGCGATCTGACGATACGCGGCACGACGAAGCCGGTGACGCTGAACGTGACCTTCAACGGCCACGCGGTCAATCCGCTGACGAAGCAGGAAACGTTGGGCTTTTCCGCCGACGGACATTTCAGCCGCGCGCAGTTCGGATTGACGACGTGGTATCCGGCCGTCGGCGACGATGTGCACGTCGCCATTCAGGCCGAGTTTTCGAAAGCGCCGGCTGATTCGGCTCAATGACGTGCGGCGTTCAGGCCGCGGTCCAGTCGAGCACGACCTTGCCGCTGTTTCCGGACAGCATCGTTTCGAACGCCTGCTGATAGTCGTCGACGGGAAAAGTGTGCGTGAGGATCGGCGATAGATCGAGGCCGCTTTGCAGCATCGCGACCATCTTGTACCAGGTCTCGAACATCTCCCGTCCGTAAATGCCTTTGATTTCGAGGCCCTTGAAGATCACCTGAGTCCAGTCGATCGCCGTCTGCGCGGGCGGAATGCCGAGCAGCGCGATCTTGCCGCCGTGATTCATCGATTCGAGCATCGCCGTGAACGCGCTCGGCACGCCGGACATTTCCAGACCTACGTCGAAGCCCTCGGTCATCCCGAGTTCACTCATTACATCGCGCAGGTCTTCGTTCGCCACGTTGACCGCGCGCGTCGCGCCCATCTTGCGGGCGAGTTCGAGGCGATAGTCGTTGACGTCGGTGATGACGACATTGCGCGCGCCGACATGCCGCGCGATCGCGGCGGCCATCACGCCGATCGGTCCTGCGCCGGTGATCAGCACATCCTCGCCGACGAGATTGAACGAAAGGGCCGTGTGCGTCGCATTGCCGAACGGATCGAAGATAGCGGCGAGGTCGTCGGAGATATCGGGCGGAATCTTGAACGCGTTGAACGCCGGAATTACGAGAAATTCCGCAAAGGCGCCTTCGCGGTCCACACCGACGCCGACCGTGTTGCGGCACAGATGACGACGGCCCGCGCGACAGTTACGACAGAAGCCGCACGTAATATGGCCTTCACCGGACACGCGATCGCCGATTGCGAACCCGCGCACTTCCTGACCCATCTCGACGATCTCGCCGACGTATTCGTGCCCGACATGCATCGGCACGGGAATCGTCTTCTGTGCCCAGTCGTCCCATTTCCAGATGTGGATGTCGGTGCCGCAAATCGCTGTCTTGCGGATACGGATGAGAACGTCGTTGTGGCCAACTTCAGGCCGCTTCACGCGTGTCAAGGTAAGGCCGGGGGCACGTTCGAGTTTGGCGAGGGCTTTCATTGCGTTGATCCTGACGTTTGGTCTTCGTGGTGCTGCTTCGACGGTCGCGGGCTCGTGGTCCGGTCCCTGGGTTTATGCGCATAAAGTCGGCGGCGCTGCTCAGCGGATCACGCCAAGCGACCGGCCGACGCGCGCAAATGCATCGACTGCGCGATCGATCTGTTCCGGCGTATGCGCCGCGCTCATCTGTGTGCGGATACGTGCGCGTCCCTTAGGCACGACGGGGTAGGAGAAGCCGATCACATAGACGCCTTCTTCGAGCAATGCATCCGCCATCTTCGAAGCGAGTTGCGCGTCGCCGAGCATGACCGGAATGATCGGATGTTCACCGGGGACGAGATCGAAGCCTAGCGAGGACATCGCGCTGCGGAAGTGCGCGCCGTTTTCGCGGACACGCCTGCGCAGGGTCGCGCCTTCTTCGCTGTCGAGCAGTTCGAGCACCTTCAGCGATGCCGCCGCGATACTCGGCGCCAAAGTGTTCGAGAACAGATACGGACGACTGCGCTGACGCAGCAAATCGATCACTTCCTTATGCGCGGCGACATAACCGCCCGATGCGCCGCCGAGCGCCTTGCCGAGCGTCCCGGTGATGATGTCCACGCGATCCAGTACGCCGCAATGCTCCGGCGTTCCGCGTCCGTTTTCGCCGATGAAGCCCACGGCGTGCGAATCGTCGACCATCACGAGCGCGCCGTAACGGTCGGCGAGATCGCAGATGCCGGCAAGATTCGCGATGATGCCGTCCATCGAGAAGACGCCATCGGTCGCGATCAGTTTGAAGCGCGCGCCGGCGGCGTCGGCTTCCTGAAGGCGCGCTTCGAGATCGGCGAGATCGTTGTTTTTGTAGCGCAGACGCCGTGCCTTCGAGAGCCGCACGCCGTCGATGATGCTGGCGTGATTCAGCTCGTCGCTGATGATCGCGTCTTCCTCGGTCAACAGCGTCTCGAAGAGGCCGCCGTTCGCGTCGAAGCAGCTCGAATAGAGAATTGAGTCGTCGGTGCCGAGAAACCGGGCGATGGACTGCTCGAGTTCCTTGTGTACGGTCTGCGTGCCGCAAATAAACCGCACGGACGCCATGCCGAAGCCGTCGGCGTCGAGACCGGCCTTCGCGGCTTCGACGAGACGGCGATCGTCCGCAAGACCGAGATAATTGTTCGCGCAGAAGTTCAGCACACCGCTTCCGTTCGCGAGCCGGATAGCCGATGACTGCGGGCTCGCGATGACGCGCTCCGTTTTGTAGAAGCCCGCAGCGCGGATTTCGTCGAGCGTCGAACGCAGATGGGAGAGATACCGGTCTTTCATCGCAATCCTTGTTTTGGGCTGATCGTGTGTTCGGCCGCGCGGCGCCCGCAAGCGGCCCATAGCCCTGTTATAGTGCATTCATCGCATCGGACATGTTCGATATTTCGAACACATTTCCGATATGCCGAACACTTTAAGGGATTGATCGATTCATGGCAAGCACGGGTTCAGAAGGCAAAGCGAGCGATCTCGCGGGAGCGGGCGCAACGCCGCCGCGCGTCGGCGAGATCATTCAACGCCTGCGCAGTGAACGGAAACTGACGCTGGACGATCTATCGCGGGCGGCAGGTGTATCGAAGTCGATGCTTTCGGAAATCGAACGCGACAAGGCGAATCCGACGATCGCGGTCGCGTGGCGATTGACCAACGCGCTTGGCATCAGCCTGGATCAATTGTTCGCGCAACAGAGGCCCGTTGAAGCGATCCGGGTCGCGGGGCCGCATGAAATACCGACGTTGAGCGGCGATAACGGTGGCTATCAACTGCGGGTGTGGGGACCGATAGAACTCGCCGGCAAGTTCGAATGGTACGAACTCACGCTGCAATCGGGCGCTGCGCTCACATCGAATGCGCACGAACCGGGAACGCGCGAGCATCTCACGGTGCTGAACGGATCGATCGAAGTGGATGCATCGGGGGCGACGCGGCGACTCAAGGCGGGAGAAACGGCACGTTACGCAGCGGACGAAACGCACGCGATCCGCAATGTAGGACGCGCCGACGCCAAGGCGCTGCTGGTGGTGATTCACGGATGACACGGGGCCACCAAGGCGACTTTATGCGCACAAAGTCTCGCCGCCCGAAATGAAAAGCGGGACGCACGTCGAGTGCGTCCCGCTTTAAGCAACGCCGCCGTCGCGGCGCTCAACGCCTGGCTTACGGCTTCTTCACTGCGTCCTTCAGATCTTCCCGCGCATCGCCCACGCCCTTCTGGACCTTGCCCGCAGCCTGTTGCAGATCGCCCTTGGCTTCCTGAGCCTTGTCGCCGGTCACTTTCCCGACGCCCTCGTTGATCTTGCCCTTCACCTGCTTGCCGACGCCTTCGACTTGATCCTTATTCATGTCAGTTCTCCCGTGGTTTGCAGCGCTGTTGGCCGCGCAGTGCCGTCGAACGTACGCAGTAGTGCCTGCGCGTTCCGCTCAGGGGATTTCCTAAGCATGGTTCTACGATGCGCTTCGTTGGCCGGCACGCATAGCAGTGGATGTCTGAAACGCACGTAGGCGGAATCGCACATACACCCGGGTCGAGTAGCGCGACGCTAGTTTCATTGCAACAAGTACTGTATGTTTATACAGTACAATAAGACCAGTTGGCGAAGGGGGTGAATCATGGAGTCGAATGGCGAGAATCTCAGCAGGAGGCAGTTTGCCCGCGCTGTGCGTGATCTGGAGCAGATCACGCGGCAGATAGCGGGGCGTTACATCGACAAAGGCGTGCCGCTGACCTGGCGGCTGTTGCATGCAATCGAGGCCGAGGCTGTGGCGGACCTCGGATTTGCCGGGCGGCACGAAGCCGCATTGCGCGAACTGTTCGCGCGTCCCGACGACTTCCATTTTCCCGAAACCGACGACGTAGTCGACGTCGCATCGTCCGATGCCTTGCCCGCCGTTTTCGGCTTCGCCGTGGACGCCTACGAGCGCGCGGCCCGACAGCGACAACCGCAGGCCGTCATCGCCGCGCACTGACGCGCACCCGCCCGGCACGCGGCGAGAACCGCGTGCCTTGGTTCATCTCTTCCGGCATCGAATAGCTTCAGGGCGCAAAGTCCGCCGACATATCCGCATCGGAACGCGCTTCGAGCCTGCCATCCCGACACGCGGCGCGAAACACCTCGTAATCCTTCTCCACCTGATCCGCGTACGCGCGGCCGTACCGCACGAGCACGTCCGCCATACGGTCGCCGTTGCCGAGATAGCCCGAAATGTCCAACGCGCGTCCGCCCGATTTCGCGTGCGCGCGGGCAAGCGCCCAGCCGCACAGTGCGGCGTATTCGCGAAAGGCATCGTCGCTGAAGGTGTCGAGTTCGGGGGATATCTTCATGTCGCGCAACTGACGGATGTACAGCGTACGTCCGAGAGGCCCCGTCGCCCAGCCGAGAAACGGATCCGTGGCCGCCTGCATCAGTCGTTGCCCGTGCACGACGCGCTGACCGTCGTGGCCGGAATCGTCGGCGTCTCTCGCACGGTTCGCGTATCTCGCGACTACCGATGTCGATGCTTCCTTCATCTGCAGGAAAAGCGGTTTGTCGTGGTGATCGGTGAGCAATAAAACGAGGCAACGCGTGCCGACACTGCCCACGCCCACCACCTTGAACGCGACGTCCTGCAACGTGAATTGCGATAGCAGCCTCGCGCGCTCCGGGGTCAGCGTGGCCACATACTTCAGAATGAGCGCCCCGAAAATCTCCTGTGGGCTGCCTTTCAGCGTCATCCAGCCATCGTTTTTGTCGATCAGCGTGCTCTGGCCGCGAATGTGGAACACGGCGGGCGGCGCATCGCGGATACGCCACGTGTCGCCGGTTCGCTCGGCGAGTTTCGGCAGCATCGTCTCGTGCGTACGGCGCGAAGCCCGTTCGATGCCGCGCTTGATGCGCCGCCGCGCGTCTTCGTTCTGCACGGCGTCGTACATGCGATCGAACGTGATGCGCTCGTACCAGAGATCGAGCACGCTCATTTCGGCGTATTCGCGCAGATGCGTCTGATAGCTGCGCGCGGCGAGAAACGCGAACTCGTCGGCGGCGAGATCGTCGTGGCCGAAATGGCGGCCGGCGATCGTGAAGCTCGCGACGAGTCGTTTCAAATCCCACTCCCAGGGGCCGAGCGCGGTTTCGTCGAAGTCATTGAGATCGAAGATGAGCGCGCGCTCGGGCGTTGCGAAGCCGCCGAAGTTGGACAAATGACAGTCGCCGCAAATCTGTATCGCGATGCCGCTGTCAGGCGTGGTGGCCAGATCATGCGCCTGAAGAATGGCGCTCCCGCGATAGAAAGTGAACGGCGAAACCAGCATGCGGCCGTAGCGCAAGGGAATCAGCGCATCGACGCGACCTTTGCTGCTCATCCGCAATAGTTCGATGGGATCGCGATCGACATCGCCAATCGCATCGTGCGCGCCGCGCGGCGTGCGCTCACGCGCGGCGCGTCCCAACGCGCGGCGTTCCTGCCAGGATTGCCGGGCCATCGCTCACTCCTTTTGCTCTTGTGCTTGCGGGTCGAAGGAAGCCGTATGGACGACAGTAGAGGACAAAACGCATCCGCGGCAAGACAGTGATTGACACTTCGGCGAACACCTCCGCTTGACGTTCGGCGCTCGAAGCCCGACCCTGTGCGCAGTGCAACACAGCGCGCACTGCGCCTTCTGACACCATGCCGAACACTTCCGATCTCTTCGACCAACAGCGCGCCGACTGGCAGGCCGATCCGCACGCCGCATTCGATGCATGGCTCGCCCAACAGTCGTTCCGGGCATCGTCGGCCGACGTGTATCGCGCGCAGTGGGGCAACTTTCTCGAATGGCTGGCCGCGAAGCGCGCGACGCTGCATACGGTGCAACGTCCCGTCATCGAGCAGTTCGTCGCGCAACTGGACATTCGACGTCCACAGCGGATGCGCTACCTAAGGCTGATCGAACGCGTGCTGGATCACGTGCGGGAAGTGGAATCGGCGGCAACGAACCCGGCGCGATTCATCGCCCAGGACGGCGACGCGGCATGGCGCAAGGCTCGCGACAACGAGCCGACCGGATTTCTGACTCACGACGAGCGCGCGCTGCTCGTCGCGCATCTGTTTTCGCCGATGGGCGCGTTGCCAGGCGCGCAGCGCTGGCGCGAGCGGCGCGATCGGGCGCTGGTCGCCGTATTTCTGGGCGGAGGCGTGAAAACGGGCGAAGCGGCGCAGTTGACCGTCGACTGCTACGCGGCGGGCGCGCCGTACATCACCGTCGATGCGGCGAACCCGCTGCTGATCCGGCAAGCGCGGCTCGCGCCGTTCGCCATCGAATTGCTGGACAACTGGATCAGCGAGCGCAAGACGGCGGATCTCGCGGGTGAGTTGCTGTTCCCCGCAGCGCCGTCGGGCCGCTCCATGCACAAGGCGACGATGCTGCGCGCGATCGACGCAGTCGTGGCCGCGTCCGGCATCGCTGCGTCACGCGTCGCGCGGGCGAGTCCGCAGACGTTGCGCAACACCTACGCCGCGGAACACTTCGAGGACGGAACGGACCCCGATCGTGTCGGGCAATGGCTCGGATTTCAGCAGACGATCTCCGTTCATCGCCTGCTTCGCGCGTGGCAGGAATGGATGGGTGAGCAAATACGGGAGCGGGATATCGCTCAGGCGCGCGCCAGCGGCACGCCGGACGGAGGTTCGCAGGGACTCGCCGCCGATCCCGAAAACTCTCACCTTTGATCCGTTGCGCCGACACGCGCTAATCGGAGGAAACCGTCGATGGCAGCGAGCTTGGATGACGCCGCGCCCGACGTCCGCTCGCAGTTTGGGCAGGAAAGTTCGTACTCGTCTTCGTGCCGCTGAAGTTCCGGCTCGCCGGCCTCGCATGCGGGACAGGCGGTCGGCGCAACGATATGCCCATCCATTTGCGTTCCAAGCGCGGCGATTTCGGCGCCACTCAGGCGGCCGTCGACTACCAGCGATGCGATCAGCGCACCGACTTCCGCGCTGGCCCCAGACTGGACGCGCTGCGCATCGCGCTCGAGAACGAGTGCATCGATTTCGTCGGACTGTGCCCGCACTTGAGATTCGAGTCGATCGGCGCGACTCCTCGCGGCGCTAAGTTGTTGAATAAAATCGAATTCTTTCTGGCTCGCCTCGCGGGCGCCTGCCTGATAGGTCGCTGCCATGCCACGCAAAGAGTCGAGCTCGACCAGCATTGGATGAACGCGTCGCTCGGCTTCCTTGATCGCGTCCTTGATCTGCTGAGCGTAGTGCTCCGTATTGTGGCGCAGCTCGTCCTGCAGTTCGTCGATACGATCGCGAAGCCGCGCAGCAGACTCCTGCTCGTTCTGCAGGCGTTCCGACAAGGTCTCATTTTCCTTTTCGCAACGCGCGATGACTTCGCGAAATCCCGCCTGAGCGCCCGATCCCTGATTGCGCAGCGCCTTCAGGTCGGCTTCCAGCGCGGCGATCTGCGCAGCGCTTGCTTCGGCTCGCGCCTCGGCACGCTGATGGGCCTGCTCGATCGCTTCGCGGCGCACGTTGGCATCGCGAACTTGCGCCTGCGCGGCTTGCACGGCGGCGTCGAGACGGGCCTTGTCGTCGTCGAGAGCGGAAAGTGCAAGTTTCTGGGCCTCGTCGTAGAGCGCCGCCAGCAGCTCACCCGCGCGTTGCTGCAACGACTCCGGCATCGCGCCGGCATCGATGCGCACGCGTAGCGCCGAGCGCAGGCTGTCCCAGAAAGCTTCGATATCTTTAGGGATGTCGCTCGCGCTACCCGTTTGAGTGAGTTCGCGGACCGTCATCACCGACGGACGGATGCCGAGGTCGAAAAAAAGTCGCTTGCACGCGTGTTGAGAAAGATCCTGGCGGCGGGCGCCTGCGGTTCGCATCGCTTCGATTTCTTGACGCAGACTGTCGCGAGTGTATTGATTCATGGCGGAGAAAGAGGCAGCTCAACGTGACGATCATAACGTTTTACGTGTCGAACGTGATCGATTTCGTTGATTGACGTGCAGCCGCGCTTCAGAATGACGACTTTCTGCGTTCAGATGGATTCGGCCTACATGCGGCGAGGCCTATCGTGAAACATCCTGAGCTTATCTGTGCAAGCGCATGATTTGCCAACAATTTTAGCTCGTATATCGCTTTCTGTCGTTGTTTCACGCGATTTCGGTTTGGTTGCTCTATTCGCGGAGACTCAGTAACGCTTGAGAGTATTAGAAGTAAACACCCTTGAACCCTTGTTAACCCAGTTAACGCCAAGGCAAAGCCTTACGGGATAAGGCTTTGCCGGTGGTCAGGTGAGATTGTACGGGAACTATGGTGAAGCTCTTCGGGAGGGATCGGTGGCGGACTTCGGGATTCTCGGTGAGTGGTCGCGGGAAGGATCGTGAGCGGATTCAGGGAAGCGCGTAAACCCGCAGGTGAGCGGATACGGGAGAAAACTTCCATGGCAGCATTGATGTTCGGTATCTCTCTCGCGATGAATCGATGTGGAAAGGTGAGGATTCTCGGGAGCATGCGAAAGACAGTGTTCGCCCATCAGATTGGGTCTTTTTTACCGATCGGTGAGCGTTTGCGGGGAACAAGCGGGGATGAAGGTGAGTATTTTCGGGCGCCTACGTGACTTTGGCCCGGAATCTCTGCGCATTGTGGCTCCAAGGTGAGAGTTTGCGGGAGTGAAAAGCCGGACTATGGGCCGGGCTGACCTTCAGGACTGCACGTCGAAGACAAGATTCGTCGATGTTTGTCACTGAGGTGAGCGTTTTCAGGAGCTGACGGAAGGTTCTTTCGTGGTTTCCTTATGGAGGTGCCGCAGTTCGACGGTGAGGAGATGCGGGAAGAGTTTTGGGGACGATGGGTCAGAAGCGATAACCTCTACGACGTTTCGATGCTAAAAATCACTTGAAATCAATGATATAGCTGAACGTCAGCGTACATGCTTCGAGATAAGGTGAGCAAATTCGGGAGAAGCGAACATTGGTGCGGCGTGTGACGACGCTTCGAATGGTGAGAGTTTGCGGGAGTGTGCCTGCTCCTAATTACGTGAATAAAGCGAGATAAGTGCCTGGAATGGTGTGTCTTTTTCAGAGGCCACGCGCAAAGGTGAGCATTTTCAGGAGCGGCGGCGCTTTCCTTCAGGTGACGCGGTACAGTACTGAAACCCGTCAAGGTGAGGTTTTTCGGGAGCTATTTCGTTGGGACGCGCCTTGGATCAAGGTCCGAAATGCCGTACGGGGCTGAAAAAGGGTGTGCAAAGGTGAGGATTTCCGGGACTTTCCTCCGTCTCCAACCAAAAGTGAGTGCTCGCGTCGCAAGATGTGCACCGCGAGGGTCACAATGTCGAGCGAAAGCGCAGTCGACGGCGGTGCTGTCTCCGGCGCACCACAGTCAACAACACGCAAAAATTTTTCAGGTGAGGGCTTTCGGGACCCTGATTTGTCCGTTCCGAAGACGCACCAGGATCGCCGCAATTCGTTTACCCGCGTGGAATCTGCAGGTATGAGAAGAATCCGATTGGTGAGCGGTGAGGGTTTACGGGAGCGCACCGCAGTGAGTCGAATCGCTCGGTCGACCATCACCCCGTTAAGGTGAAGACTCCCCTATAGACGTGGTTCACCCCGGTCGGTATCCTTGCTCGCAATATCGATTCTGACCATTTCATGGCCACCAAGCGCGCAAAGAAAACCGACGTAGTCAGCCCGAGTTCGGCGGAATTGCGCAAGGCGGTCGAGGCCATTGCGATTCAACCGAAGAGCGGCAAGATCACGCTGCTCACGAGAAAGCTCTTCAACGTGCTCCTCGCGGTTGCTCAGCAAGCCGACGACGCCGGTGATACGTATCGCGCGCTGCTATCCGATATTGTCGCGAACTCTGCGTTCGATTCGAACGATACTGCACTCGTCAAAGAGCATTTGCGTCGCATGGTGTCGGTGCAGGTCGAGTGGAGTACTGGCACATCGAGTCAGAAGCCCGGTCGGAAATGGGGAATTTCTACGCTGATCGCCGACGCCGAAATTCTCGAGGATCCAACGACACGCCGCGTGTGGGTCGAATTCTCGTTCGCGCCCAAGATCAAGAAGAAGCTGCTGGACCCCGTTCAATATGCGCGGCTGAGCCTGCAATTCCAAAGCCAGTTGCGTAGCAGCGCTGGCCTCGCGCTCTACGAGATCTGCGTTCGCTATCTGACCAATCCCAGTCATCTGACGATGCGCGAAACGTGGGAGTGGTGGCGGCCGATTCTTTCCGGCACCCCTGACACCGAAGCCGGCGACGAAGCCAAGCGCGAGTACAAATACTTCAAGCGCGATTATCTTCGCCCCGCGATCGCCGAAGTGAATGCGGTGACGAACATCTTCGTCGAGCTGGTTGAACATCGTGAAGGACGGCGAGTCGCTGAAATTCAGTTCCGCGTGACCGAACGCAAGCAGCCGATGCTCGCGCTCGACGAACATCCGAATGTTTTCGACAGCACGCTCGTGGATCGGATGGTGAAGATCGGCATTCCGCTGAAGGATGCGCAGACGCTCTACGCGGACAGCGAGGAAAACCGTATCCGCGCCGCCTTGCAGATGACGGAGCAGCGGATGCGCAGCACGACCTTGCCGCCGGTTCGCAGCGCGGCCGCACTTTTCAAAGACGCGCTCAAGAAGGGTTACGCGCCGCCGGTCGAGGCGCTGCCTCCGGCAACGAGCGGTACGGCGACGCGCACCCCAGCGACCGTTTCCGGCGCCGACGATCTCAAAGCCCGATTGCTGAGCGAATTTTCCGCTTACCGTCGCAAGGAAGCGCGAGTGCTGTACGACGAGCAAGGTGAGGAAGAACGGGAGATCGCGCGCCAGTCGTTCGAGGAAGATGTGCTGCCGGGCCTGGGCACGCACATGCGCGACGATTGGCGCAAGCGCGGACTGGATTCGAAGCTCGCCGAGACGTCCTTTTTCGACTGGCTGGCCCGAAGGACATGGGGTGAGCCGACGGATGGCGACTTGCTGGCATTTACGCTGAGTCAGTCGCGCTGATCTCGTCGCATGAGGGCTGCTGCCACCGGCGCGGTCAGAGGACGGACCCCGAAAACAGAAAAGGCCGCTAGAGAATCATCTCCGCGGCCATCGTTACATCACTTCTCGGCGTCGACCGGTTGAAGCATGAGTTCGATCTGATGCAGGAGCGCGTCCCGCTTCTCCCGCGATAAACCCCGCAAACGCAGTTCGAGACGATCTTCTCCGTATGACTTCAGATCGCCGACCGCAATGCCATCCAGCTTGATCTCGAGACGTTGCGCATAGCGCTGACGGCTCGGCGTCTTCGGTGTTTCCTGAGCGCTCGCGCGACCCTTGACGATGTCGGCGACCTGACGCGTACTCAGGTCGTCCGAGGTGATCTTGTTGATAAGCCGCAGCGTGGCGTCGCTGCCGCGGGCCGTGTGATAGCGGGCGATCTGATAGGCCATGTTCGAGCCGAATCGATCCGGTCGCGCGACCATCTCGTGCATGACGTTTTCCGGAAGCTTCGCGATGGACAACGCCACGGCGATCGTCGACTCGTCGAGACCCAGGTGATCCGCGAGTTCGCGCTGGCTTTGGAAGTGCTGTTCGTCGAGGAAGCGCCGCCAGACGATCGCGTTGTCGAACACGGTCTGCGAGTCGCGCTGGACGTTCAGGTCATAACCCAGCTTGTAGCTCTGAATGCCGATCGGCAGATCGACGACCACCGCCTTGACCGTATCCTTATTCGCCTCTTTCAGCGCTCGCACGCGCCGACCGCCATCGCTGACGAAAAACGTTCCCGGACTTTCATAGTCGGGAATGACGTGAATCGCCTGCTGCTGTCCCTGCTTCGCGAGGTTGACGGCCAACTCCGCGATGGAAGTCTTGAGATAGAAATGGCGCGGGTTGAACGGGCTGGGCTTGATCGACTTGAGCGGCAACTCGATCACTTGGCCGCTCGTATAACGGTTGGCGCGCCTCCAGGCGCGATATTCGTCGGATTCCGGCCCGGTATTGACGTCGGCGGGATCGTCGGCGACGAAGGCGCTCGATCGACCATTCGCCGCAGCCTGCCCTGCGTGCTGAATGTCGACGATGCCATCGATCGCATTGAGACGATCGAGCGCGGTGCGCTTCTCGCTGCTTGTCGAATCGGGGCGAGCCTTGAAGCCCTTCGCAAACTGGGATGGTTTCATACAGGGTCCTTTATGCGCATAAAGTCAGGCGAGCATGCCAAGGATCTCGTCCGCCACGGCGCGGATTTCTGCCGCTGCCAGGCGCGACCCGCGATCGCTCATTTGAAGGACGGTCACTCCGAGCGCCATCGCCTGCTTGTAGCACTCGCGTGTGGGGATCTGGGTTTTGAGCAATGGGAAGCCGAGCTCTTCGAGCGCGACTTTGAGTTCGCGTGTGAGCATGCGCTTCTCCTCCGTCTTGTTGAGGAGGAAGACAGCGCGTAGGTCTTCGTTCATGACCTGTGCTTGTTGTACGAGCTTGACGAGACCGACGCTCGACCAGTAGTCCGCCGGCGACGAAGAAGTCGGAATCACCGCGACGCTCGCCGCCAGCAGCACGACACCGGACACCTTCTCGGTAATCGACGGTGGGCAATCCACCACGATGATGTCGTAGTCGTTGACGAACTTCTTGATCTCGCGGTGGATCTGCCCTCCCGCTTCAGACAGATTGACCACCGGAAACGGGATGCCGCTCGACCCATCCGATGCGGCGCTCGACCAATGTATCAAGGTGTTCTGACCATCCGCGTCGACCACCAGCACACGCTTCTTCTTTTCGTGAAAGGCCGCACCGAGGTGCATCGCAATCGTGCTTTTGCCGACACCGCCCTTCTGCTGCGTGATCGCTATGATTTCCGCCGCCACGTTTTGCTCCGAATTTTGAAGTTCGTTGAATTCTACATTGGCGTAGTTATTTTTCCAGTGATAAACCGCAACAAATGAACTTCGTTAGCCATTCGGCCGAGGTATATGCGCATAAAGTCGTCGCAGCCGTGTCGACGGCGACGGAGCCCCGAAGGATCAACCGGGAATTCCCATCCGTGCCCGCCAGACTTTATGCGCATAAAGTCGCCCCCGAGGAGCTCAATCTCAGCCATCACCCCCAAAACAAAATCGCCTATCCTAAGCGCTGACCCAACTGCCGCTCGCGCCGGAGCCGTCATGACCGTTCGCAACCTGGATATTCTGTTCGCGCCGAAATCGATCGCTATCGTGGGGGCTTCGTCGCGCGTGGGCAGCATCGGCGAGATGGTATGGACGCGGACTCAGTGCGCTGGATTCAAAGGCGCTCTTTGGCCGGTCAATCCGAAGCATGAATCGCTGGGCGGCGAGACCGTGTATGCGGACGTCGATGACCTGCCCGAAGCACCGAGCGTCGCCGTGCTCTGCACACGTCCGCGGACGTGGCCGGACCTGGTCGAGCGTCTGGGCCGGCGTGGAACGAAAGCGGTGGTGATCGTCGGCGAAGCGACGCAGCGAGGAAGGGCGTCATCATCGCCGGACAAGCAGCAATCGTTCACCGGCGAAGCGGATGAATGGACCGTTCGTACGCTCGCGGCCGCGCGTCCTTTCCTCGTGCGCATCATCGGGCCTGCCAGTCTCGGTGTGGTGACGCCCGCGATAGGCGCATGTCTCGGCGCGCCCGCATGCAGCGTCAAATCTGGCGGCGTCGCGTGGGTATCCGGATCGAACGCGCTGACGAACGGCGTTCTGGGCTGGGCGCGCGCGCGTGGGCTCGGATTCTCGCGCATCGTCGCGCTCGGTGATGAAGCCGATGTCGATTCCGGCGACATCCTCGACTTCCTCGCGAGCGATGCATCGACGCGTGCAATCCTGCTCGCCATAGAAACCGTCCGCTCGGCGCGCAAGTTCATGTCTGCCGCGCGCGCCGCGGCGCGAAATAAACCTGTGCTCGTGCTTCGCACCGGTCGCGACGATCCGTTCGATCGTCTCTATGGCGCGGCCTTCCGTCGTGCCGGACTCGTCCGTGTCGACTCACTCGACGACCTGCTCGACGAAATCGAAACGCTCGGCATCGGCCGCGTGGCGGCGAGCGATGTCGCGACCGTCATCACGAGCGACCGCGGCGTCGCGACGCTCGCGCAGGACGCGTTCAGCGCGTCGGGCGATGACCTCGCGCATTGGCCGACCGCCGCGCGCGATGCCGTTGCCGCCGCGCTGCCTCGCGCCCGTGCGGGCAACCCGCTTCTTCTCGGCGACGATGCCACACCCGCCGACTTCGGCGCCGCGCTCGAAGCGCTCGCATCGCATCGCGAAACCGGCACCGTGTTCGTCGTGCATGCGCCGACGCACAGCGCGCCCGTCGCGGACGTCGCGCGCATCTTGATCGCCGAGCGGCGTCACGCCTATCGTGGATTGCTGGCGTGCTTTTTCGGTTGCGTCGATGCGGCCACACGCGACGAACTGCACGCGAACGGCATTCCGGTGCACACGACGCCGCATCGGCTTGCACGCGGTTTCGCGCGCCTCGTCGATTTCCGGCAAGGCCGCGAACTGTTGATGCAAACCCCCGACGGCCTCCCCGTCGACATTCCGGAAGAGATCGATGCCGCGCAATGCGAGATTCGCAGCGCACTCGAAAACGGCATCGCCGAATTGAATGGCGAACGTGCGGCGCGCGTGTTCGGTCGCTTCGGCATCACGGTGAAGCCGGGACCGCCCGACTCGCTCACGAGCGACGCCGTCGAAATTCAGACGCGGCTGCTCAATCATCGCGTGTTCGGTCCAGTGTTCGAATTCAGAGCCGAGGGCGCGCTCGGACTCGCGGACGCGCTTCACGAGTTCGCGTTACCGCCGCTCAATCCCGTGCTGGCGCGCGATCTCGTCATGCGTTCGCCGCGCTCGCGCGAGCTGCCCGCCGAGACGCTGCTCAACGCGCTGACCGCGCTATCGCAACTGGTTTGCTATGTCGAGGAAATCGTTGCGCTGCGACTCACCCTGCGCGTCACGCGCGATTCGGTTGCCGTTCACGAGCCGCAGCTCACGCTCGGCGCGCATCGCAAGCCGCTTGCAATCGTGCCGTATCCGCGCTGCCTCGAAGAGACGCTCGACTGGCGCGGTATGCGCGTCACCGTGCGGCCGATTCGCCCCGAAGACGAAGAGGCGCATGCGGCTTTCGTCGCCGCCAATACCGCCGAAGATTTGCGTCTGCGTTTCTTCGGCGCCGTGCGCAGCTTCGATCACTCGCAACTCGCGCGCATGACGCAGATCGACTACGACCGTGAGATGGCGCTGATCGTCACGCGGGCGAATGGCGAAGGCACGGGCGAGACGCTCGGCGTCGCGCGCGCGATTGCGGATCCCGACAACGAGACCGCCGAGTTCGCCGTGGCCGCACGCTCGGATATGAAGGGGAGGGGACTGGGTTCGCTGCTGCTGTCGCGCATCATCGATTACGCGAAGAAGCGCGGCACGCGCTGGATGGTCGGGGAAGCCTTGCGCGAGAACGCCGGCATGATCGCGCTCGCACGCAATACTGGTTTCGAGTTGACGAAGACCGAAGATCCGGGGGTCGTCGGTTTCAGGATGCGACTGTGCGATGCACCAGCACAGCCGCGCGCGGATTAGGCCGCGAGCTTCGTCAGCGCTTCGTCGATCTGGGCGCGCGACAGCGAAAGCTCGTCGAGCAATGCTTCGGCGTACGTACTTCCTGTTTCCTTTTCGAGCCGCGCGATCGTCAATGCGCAACGCGACGTGTCCTTCAATGTCGCGATGAACGGCTTGACCGATTGACCCGACGTGAACGCGTCGAAGAGCGGCACGCGGATGTCATCGGGCAGCGCGCGCGACGTCCACTGATAGGGCTTGCCGTTGTGCGTCAGTTGCGGCGGCAGCATGCGCTCTTTCTTCGCGGCGGGAATCAGGCCGAAGGTGCGCGCTGCATCGCCGATCTGCTCGGCCGAGAAAAGCTCGTCGGGCGTGATGTCGAATTGCGCGATATACGTTTCGATCGCCTGCATCGCGGCCGCGCGATCGTCGCGCGTCTTCTGCGCACGCGCGACGATCTCGCGCAGCTCATCGGCTTCGTCGGACGAGATAGTGAAGTTCGCCTGCTTTTGCTGAAGTTCGGTGAATCGGAGGAATTCGGAATCGGAAAGGAGTTTCGCCATCGGGAGTGCGTCGAATTGAACACGCCGGCACGCTGTACGCAGCGCGCCGGCTTTTTGAGAGGGCCGCCATTCTAACGCGCGACGCCCGCGCCGTTCAGTCGTGCATCATCGAAAGCGATGCCGCGGCGTCTCTCAGCAATGCCGTGACGTCGTCGATCGACGGCGCCACGTATTCATCGATACGTCGCATATATGGGCAGGTGAGGGCGGCGATCGCCTGGCCCGACGGCCCGAGCAGCGGAAAGGTCACGTCCGTCACGCCGAAGGTCTGCTGACTTTCCTTCTGCGAATAGCCGAGTTCGCAAATCCGTTCGTAGTCGGCGTCGAGCACGGCGCGATCCAGCGCAAGCTCGCCTTTGACCTTGGTGTGCTCCGCGAGCATGTGCTCGCGCTGCTCCTCGGTCTGGAACGCGAGCATCACGCGGCCCGAGCCGGTGTCGATCAGGCCGACGCGCGAGCCGAGCCGCACCGAAATGCCCCACGTGCCGGGGCCATCCACCTGCGCGATGACGAGCAGATTGCCGCGATCGTAGACGGCGAGATGCACCGACTGCTCCGCCCCGTCGGCGAAACGCTGCATCACCGGCAACGCTTCGGAGATCAACCGGTTCATCGGCGGATGACGATGCGCGAGCGCATAGAGCTTGAGGCTCAGCGAATAGCGATCGCCCTCGGGCGAGCGCACCACGTACTGTCGCGCGACCAGCCGCTCCAGCATCCGATACATCTCGCTCGCGTTGCGCCCGAGCATCTTCGTGATTTCCGCGCGCGTGAGTCCCGACTTCTGCTCCGAAAGCAATTCCAGGATATCGAGCCCCTTGTCGAGGGCGGGCGCGCGATAGCGGTCAGCGTCGTTGTCTTCCACGTCCATGGGCTGTCTGGGTCGGTTCATGAATTCGCGCGAGTTTAAGCCTTCTGTCAGTCGACGAAAACCGGCTAGGGAAATTACCGACCGGTTTCGCCGCGCGTCGTCCTTGACTTCGGTTTGTGCGTATATGAATAATACGTTCACTGATGAATAGATGCACCGGCAGTTTCCCGAAGCCCCACGTCGCAGTCACGAAGAACCGCACACATCAGGAGACAAACGCATGAGATTCACGAAGACACTCGCCGTCGCCATCGCCGCGATCGGCACCATCGGCCTCGCGCACGCAGCCGAGAGCGGCAAAGTCGGCCTCGGCCTGCCGCTGCTGACATCGCCGTTCTGGCAGTCGTACAACAACTACCTGCCGAAATACGCGAAGGAGATGGGCCTCGACATCCTCGCGCCCGTCAATTCGAACGGCGACCCCGCGCAGCAGATCACCGACATGAACAGCCTGCTGAACCTCGGCGCGAAGGGCATCGTCGTCGGGCCGCTGGATTCGGCGGCGATCAGCCGGGCGCTCGATGCATCGTCGGCGAAGAGCGTGCCGGTCGTCGCGGTGGATGTCGCGCCGACGCAGGGCAAGGTCGCGATGGTCGTGCGCGCCGACAACCGCGCGTACGGCTCGAAGTCGTGCGAGTACATCGGCGAGCATGTGAAGTCGGGCAAGGTCGTGCAGATCATGGGCGATCTGGCGTCGGTGAACGGCCGCGACCGGTCCGAGGCGTTCCGCGAGTGCCTGAAGAAATATCCGTCGCTGAGTCTTCTGGAAATCCCGGCCGCATGGAAGGGCGACGCCGCCGCGACCGCGCTCGACAGCCTGCTGACGGCGAATCCCGATGTGAAGGCGATCTACATGCAGGCGGGCGGCGTCTATCTGTCGCCGACGCTCCAGACGCTGCGGCGCAAGCAACTGCTCGTCAAGGCGGGCGATCCGAAGCACATCGTGATCGTGAGCAATGACGGCATCCCGCAGGAATACGATGCGATCCGCCGCGGCGAAATCGACGCGACCATCTCGCAGCCCGCCGATCTGTACGCGAAGTACGGCCTCTTCTATATCAAGGCGGCGCTCGCCGGACAGACCTTCAAGCCCGGCCCGACGGATCACGGCAGCACGATCGTCCAGCGCGCGCCCGGCATTCTGGAAGACCAGTTGCCCGCGCCGCTCGTGACGAAAGCCAACGTCGACGACAAGTCCCTCTGGGGCAACAACATCAAATGAGCGCGCCCGTGGTGGAAGCGCGTGGGCTGACCAAGCGCTACGGTTCGACGGCGGCGCTGTCGGACGTCACGATGCGCGTTCTGCCCGGCGAGTCGCACGCGCTCGTCGGGCGCAACGGCGCGGGCAAGTCGACGCTCGTCTCGATGATCACCGGCTTGCGCCGTCCCGACGCCGGCGAGATCCGCTTCGGCGGCGAGCCCGCGCCGCCGCTCGCGGATCGCGATGGCTGGCGCGAGCGCGTCGCGTGCGTTTATCAGCATTCGACGATCATCCGCGAGTTGTCGGTCGCCGAGAACCTGTTCATCAACCGGCAACATCGGCGCGGCGGCGTGATCGATTGGCGCACGATGCGCCGTGACGCTCGTGCCTTGCTCGATCACTGGAAGATCGATGTGCGCGAGGACGCGCGCGCCGGCGATCTGACCGTCGAGGCGCGGCAACTCGTCGAGATCGCGCGGGCGCTGTCGTACGGCGCGCGCTTCATCATCCTCGACGAGCCTACTGCACAGTTGGACGGCGACGAAATCAAGCGTCTCTTCAGGCGTATCGAAGAGTTGCAGACAGAAGGTGTCACTTTCCTGTTCATTTCCCATCACTTGCAGGAGGTGTACGAAATCTGTCAGGCGGTGACCGTGCTGCGCGATGCGCGGCATATCGTCAGCGCGCCGGTATCGGCGTTGCCGCGCGACAAGCTGATCGAAGCGATGACGGGCGAAAAGGGCGGTCTCGCCGTCACCGATGCAGCAACGCGTACGCCGTTGCCCGCCGATGCACCGATCGCGCTTTCCGTGTCCGCGCTCTCGGGCGGCGACTACGACGACGTCAGCTTCGACGTGCGACGCGGCGAAGTCATCGGCCTGACGGGCGCGACGACGAGCGGTCGCACGAGCGTCGCGGAAGCCATCGCCGGATTGAAGGCGCAACGCAGCGGCACGATCGCCGTCGACGGCCGCACGCTTACGCCCGGCGAAGTGCCCGGCGCATTGGCGAGCGGCGTCGGTTGCGTACCGAAGGACCGGCATCGCGAAGGTCTCGTGCTCACGCAGTCCGTCGCGGAGAACGCATCGATGACGATCGCGCGCACGCTCGGGCGCTTCGGCATCGCGTCGCCGGCGAAGAAGAACGCGTTCGGGCGCCGCATGATCGCGGCGCTCGGCATCAAGACGCAAGGGCCGGAGCATGTCGTGTCGGGCCTGTCGGGCGGCAATCAGCAAAAAGTGGTGATGGCGCGCGCGCTTGCGACCGATCCGAACGTGCTCGTGCTCATCGATCCGACCGCGGGCGTAGACGTGAAATCGAAGGAAGCGCTGCTCGGCGTCGTCGAACGCGTGCGCGAGGAAGGCAAGGCGGTGCTCGTCGTCTCCGGCGAACTCGACGATCTGCGCACCTGCGACCGCGTCCTCGTGATGTTCCGTGGCGCGATCGCCGCCGAATTCCCTGCCGGTTGGCAGGACCATGAACTCATCGCATCCGTCGAAGGAGTGAGTCTCCATGAAGCATGACGTTTCCAGTTCCGCGATGGCCGGCCTGCCGATGCAGCGTCAGCGTCCGCGCATCGAGCTCGCGCGGTTTCGCGATCTCGCGCTTTTGCCCGCACTCGCGCTGCTGCTCGCGATCGGCGCGTTCGTCAGCCCGAGCTTTCTGACGCAGGCGAATCTGATCAGCATTCTCGGCGCGTCGGCGGCGCTCGCGCTCGTCGTGCTCGCCGAATCGCTGATCGTGCTGACGGGCAAGTTCGATTTGTCGCTCGAATCGACGGTCGGCATCGCGCCCGCCGTCGGCGCGATGCTCGTGATGCCCGCGGCATCGGCGGGCTTCGGTCTCGAGTGGCCGGCTGCCGCCGGTCTCGCGGCGATCGTGGTGGTCGGCGCGCTGATCGGCTTCGTCAACGGCTTTCTGGTCGTGCGGCTGCGCCTGAACGCGTTCATCGTCACGCTCGCGATGCTGATCGTGTTGCGCGGGATGCTCGTCGGCGCGACGAAGGGCGGCACGCTGTTCGACATGCCGCCGTCGTTCTTCACGCTCGCGACGACGCTCGTGCTCGGCCTGCCCGTCTCCGTGTGGCTCGCGGCGGCGGCGTTCGCGGCCGCCGCGTTCATGCTGCGCTACCACCGCCTCGGACGCGCGCTCTACGCGATCGGCGGCAATCCGGAAGCGGCGCGCGCGGCGGGCATTCGCGTCGAGCGCATCACGTGGGGCGTGTTCGTTCTGGGCAGCGTGCTCGCGTCGATCGGCGGGCTGGTCGTCACGGGCTATGTCGGCGCGATCAACGCGAATCAGGGCAACGGCATGATCTTCACGGTGTTCGCCGCGGCGGTCATCGGCGGCATCTCGCTCGATGGCGGCAAGGGCACGATGCTCGGCGCACTGTCGGGGGTTTTGCTGCTGGGCGTCGTGCAAAACCTCCTGACACTTGCGCAAGTTCCTTCGTTCTGGATTCAGGCGATCTACGGCGCGATCATCCTCGGCTCGCTGATGGTCGCGCGAATCGCGGGCGGCGAAGCGCAAAACTGACGATATCGACGATGCAAAAAACCACCGACCCGCGCCTCATTCTGCTGAGTCCGGAAGACAACTGCCTGATCGCCGGCGCGCGTTTGCCGGCTGGCGAAACGCTGATGATCGAAGGCGAGTCCGTCACGCTCGCGACGACCATCGAACTCGCGCACAAGCTCGCGCGGCGGGCGTTGTCGAAGGACGAAAAGGTGCTGCGCTACGGCGCGATCATCGGCCACGTGAATGCCGATGTCGCGTGCGGCGAGCATCTGCATACGCACAATCTGGAAAGCGACTACATCCCGACATATACGCACGACGCCGGGCACGCTTACGTACAGCACTGAAGAACACTCATGAACAGTCCCGCACTGCAAGGCTATCTCCGCGCGGATGGCAGGAAGGGCATCCGCAATGTCGTCGCGGTGGCGTATCTCGTCGAATGCGCGCATCACGTCGCGCGCGAGATCGTCACGCATTTCCGGCCATCGTTCGATGATTTCGATTCCTTCGATCCTCAAGCCGAATCGCCCGTACATCTGATCGGCTTTCCGGGCTGCTATCCGAACAGCTACGCCGAAAAAATGCTGGAGCGCATCTGCACGCATCCGAACGTCGGCGCGGTGCTGTTCGTATCGCTCGGTTGCGAGAGCATGAACAAGCACTATCTCGCCGATGCCGTGCGCGCGAGCGGGCGCCCCGCCGCCGTGCTGACGATCCAGGAAAAAGGCGGCACGCGCAGCACGATCCAGAACGGACTCGACTGGGTGTGCGAGGCGCGCGCGACGCTCGCGGCGCAACAGAAGGTGCCGATGGCGCTCGACGAACTGATCGTCGGCACGATTTGCGGCGGCTCGGACGGCACGAGCGGCATCACGGCGAATCCGGCGGTGGGCCGCGCATTCGATGCGTTCATCGATGCGGGCGCGTCGTGCGTCTTCGAGGAAACGGGCGAGCTCGTCGGCTGCGAATTCCATATGAAGCGCCGCGCGGCGCGGCCCGAACTCGGCGACGCGATCGTCGAATGCGTGCAGAAGGCCGCGCGCTATTACACGACGATGGGCCACGGCTCCTTCTCCGTCGGCAATGCGGACGGCGGGCTGACGACGCAGGAAGAGAAATCGCTCGGCGCGTATTCGAAGAGCGGCGCGTCGCCGATCGTCGGCATCATCAAGCCGGGCGATGTGCCGCCGACGGGCGGGCTCTATCTGCTCGATGTCGTTCCCGATGGCGAACCGCGCTTCGGCTTTCCCAATATCAGCGACAACGCGGAGATCGGCGAGCTGATCGCGTGCGGCTGTCACGTCATCCTCTTCACGACGGGGCGCGGCTCGGTGGTCGGCTCGGCGATATCGCCGGTCATCAAGGTTTGCGCGAATCCATCGACGTATCGCAATCTGTCCGGCGACATGGACGTCGACGCCGGCCGTATCCTCGAAGGCCGCGCGACGCTCGACGAAGTAGGGCGCGAAGTTTTCGATGTCACGGTTGCGGTGGCGGCGGGCGCGGCGTCGAAGTCGGAGGCGCTCGGGCATCAGGAATTCATCCTGACTTACAAAACCTTCGAACCGGTTGGGCCCGCGTGTTTGCCCGGCGGCACGGGACGCGTTACTGTGGCGTCTCGCACCGTGGAGATCGTTTCAAACTGAACGTATCGACTGAGGGTCGCACACATGACTGGAGACACGCAGGCAGTTTCGCGCCGGCGCAAGATCGGCCGCACGGCGCTGGAAGTCACGGCGCTGTCGCTCGGCACCGCGCCGCTCGGCGGGCTGTATCACGAACTGACGGAAGACGAGGCGCGCGCAACCGTCGATGCCGCGTGGCACGCCGGCATCCGCTGCTTCGATACCGCGCCGCACTATGGTCACACGAAGGCGGAGCATCGTCTGGGCGATGCCCTGCGGCGCCATCCGCGCGGCGATTTCGTCATCTCGACGAAAGTCGGCCGGCGCTTCGTCCCGCGCACGACGCCCGACGACGGCAGCGAAGGCTGGGCCGCGCCGCTGCCCTTCCAGGCGATCTACGACTACACCTACGACGGCATCATCCGCTCGTTCGAAGACAGCCAGATGCGGCTCGGCATGATCGATATCGACATCGTGCTGATTCACGACATCGGTCGCGTCACGCATGGCGAGAAGAACGCCCAGTACTGGAAGCAACTCACCGACGAAGGCGGTTTTCGCGCGCTCGAAGAGTTGAAGAAGTCGCGCGGCGTGAAGGCGGTGGGCCTCGGCGTGAACGAAGGCGCGGCGGTGATGGAAGCGATGGCCGAATTCGATATCGACTGCGCATTGCTCGCAGGCCGCTACACGCTGCTCGAACAAAACACGCTCGACGATCTTCTGCCCGAATGCGAAAAACGCGGCGTGAGTATCCTGCTCGGCGGCGCGTTCAACTCGGGCATTCTCGCGCGCGGTCTCGATGCCAACGCGCACGGCGATCTCAAGTTCAACTACGGCGATGCGCCGAAGGACATCGTCGAGCGCGTCGGCAAACTGGAGCGTGTATGCCGTGCGCATGGCGTCGCGCTGGCGGCCGCGGCCATCCAGTTTCCTTATGCGCATAAAGTCGTGGCCACGGTGCTGATGGGCGCGCGCACGCCGGATGAAGTGCGCGAAAACGCGGCATCGTTCGCGACGCCGATTCCGCCTGCGCTATGGGACGCGTTGCGCGCAGAAGGTCTGCTTCAGGCGAACGCGCCGGTGCCGCGATGAATATCGACTCGCATCAGCATTACTGGGATCCATCGCGCGGCGACTATGGATGGCTCACGCCGGACATGAAGCCGCTCTTTCGCGTATTCGGTCCCGACGATCTCGCGCCGCTTCGCGAGGCGGTCGGTGTTCAACGAACCGTCGTCGTTCAGGCTGCGCCGACGCTCGACGAAACGCGCTATCTGCTCGACCTCGCGCGCGATGACGAATCGATCGCGGGTGTCGTCGGCTGGGTTCCGCTCGATTCGCCCGATGCACCGAAGTTCATCGACGAATTCGCACGCGAGCCGAAGTTCAAAGCCGTGCGCCCGATGCTGCAGGACCTGCCCGACGATACGTGGATCGCACACGCGCCGCGCGAGGACGCGATCGAGCGCCTCATCGACCTCGATCTCGCCTTCGACGCGTTGATCTTCGCGCGGCATGTGCCCTCGTTGATCGAATTCGTGGAGCGATATCCGAGCTTGCGCGTCGTGGTCGATCATGGCGCGAAGCCACCGATCCGCGATGGCCTCGCATCAGACTGGCAACCCTGGGCCGATGGCATCGCGCAACTCGCCGCCTTGCCGCAAAGACTTCATTGCAAGCTCTCCGGCCTCGCGACCGAATCCGGTGAAAACTGGACCGACGAAACCTTGAAACCCTACGTCGCGCATCTTCTCGAACATTTCGGCTCCGAGCGTCTGATGTGGGGCAGCGACTGGCCCGTGCTCGACATGAACGGCAGTTACACTGCATGGCACAGCACGGCCCAAAACCTCACGTCGCATCTCGAAAAACCCGATCAGGCCGGGATTTTCGGCGCGAACGCCCGCGCGTTCTACCGTCTCTGAAACGGCTGATATACCCGGCATGTCTCAAAAACACTTTCGACTGGAGCAGTAGATGGTACAAAGACTGGCAGGCAAGACGGCGCTGATCACGGCGGCGGGACAAGGCATCGGGCTCGCGACGGCCGAGCTTTTCGCAGCGCAGGGCGCGCGCGTGATCGCGACGGATATCCGCACGGAATCGCTCGAGGGGAAGTCTTTCGACGTACATCGGCTCGACGTGCGCGATCCGCAGGCGATCAACGCGCTGGCCGACGAAATCGGCGCGATCGACGTGCTCTTCAACTGCGCGGGCTACGTGCACGCCGGCTCGATTCTCGAAGCCAGCGAGGACGACTGGGATTTCGCCTTCGATCTGAACGCGAAGGCGATGTATCGTACGATTCGCGCGTTCCTGCCGAAGATGCTGGAAAAAGGCGGCGGCTCGATCATCAACATGTCGTCGGCGGCGTCGAGCGTGAAGGGCGTGCCGAACCGCTTCGTGTACGGTGCGTCGAAGGCGGCCGTGATCGGGCTGACGAAGTCCGTCGCCGCCGATTTCGTCACGCGCGGCATCCGCTGCAACGCGATCTGTCCCGGCACGGTGGAATCGCCGTCGCTGAAGGACCGCATCGCGGAGCAGGCGAAGGCGCAGGGCGCGAGCGTCGATCAGATTCAGGCGGCGTTCGTCGCGCGCCAGCCGATGGGGCGCGTCGGCCGCGCCGAAGAGATCGCGGCGCTGGCGCTCTATCTCGGGTCGGACGAATCGTCGTTCACGACGGGCCAGATTCATGTCATCGATGGCGGCTGGTCGAACTGACCGCCCTCATTCTTTTTCCGAACCAGGAGGATCAAACCAGATGAAACTGCTTCGTTACGGCCCCAAGGGTCAGGAAAAACCGGGTCTGCTGGACGCCGAGGGCCAGATTCGCGACCTGTCGAAGGTCGTCGATGACATCGCGGGCGCGACGCTGACCGAAGCGGGCCTGGCGAAACTGCGCGCAACCGATATCGCGTCGCTGCCCGTGGTCGACGGCAAGCCGCGCATCGGGCCGTGCGTGGGGCGTGTCGGCAAGTTCGTGTGCATCGGGCTGAATTATGCGGATCACGCCGCCGAATCGAATCTGCCGGTGCCGACCGAGCCGGTCATCTTCAACAAATGGACGAGCGCGATCAACGGCCCGGACGACGACGTCGAAATTCCGCGCAACTCGGTCAAGACCGACTGGGAAGTCGAACTGGGCGTCGTGATCGGCAAGGAAGCGAAGTACGTCGACGAAGCGAACGCGCTCGATTACGTCGCGGGCTATTGCGTGATCAACGATGTCTCCGAGCGCGAATGGCAGCTCGAGCACGGCACGCAATGGGACAAGGGCAAGGGCTTCGACACGTTCGGCCCGATCGGCCCGTGGCTCGTCACGAAGGACGAAGTCGCCGATCCGCAGAAGCTCGATCTGTGGCTCGAAGTCGACGGCAAGCGCTATCAGAACGGCAACACGAAGACGATGGTCTTCACGGTCGCGCAACTGGTCGCGTATCTGTCGAAGGTGATGAGCCTGCAGCCGGGCGACGTCATTTCGACGGGCACGCCGCCGGGCGTCGGCATGGGCGTGAAGCCGAACGCGGTGTATCTGAAGGCCGGCCAGACGGTGCGCCTGGGCATTCAGGGACTCGGCGAGCAGACGCAGAAGACCGTCGCCGCGCAGTAACGCGCACGCGCACAGCCAACAAAAAACCTCGCCGCGGCGAGGTTTTTTGCGTTGGAGGACGGAGATTGAAGAATCAGGCGTGAAATACCGGTTCGGCGGGGACGCCTTCGCTGATGCGCGTGATCGTGCCCTGCGCGACCGCGACGAGCCGCTCGGCGCCGCCGTCGGTGACGAAGACGTCGCACTGGCAGGTCGCCTGCGTCATGCCCGCATGGACGACGCGGGCGCGGGCCATCAGCGTGCCCGACACGGCCGGACGCAGATAGTTGATCTTGTACTCGCCCGTGACGACCTTCGGCCCGAGGCGCAGCGCGCCCGCGAAGGTCAGCGCGTTGTCCACGAGATAACTCACCACCCCGCCGTGTACGAAGCCGTGTTGTTGCCTTAGCTCATCCCTGATGGTCAGGCACAGCGTGAGACTCGCTGAATCGACCTGCATCAGCTTGGTTCCGAGCAAGGCGCTGAACGGTTGCGCATTCAGCGCACCGCGCGCGATATCGACGATTTCGGCCATTCGGACACTCCTTGGGTGGGTTCGGTGCCGTCCTGCAAAGACAATAGGAAGCGTTCGCGCGCACTGCAAGGAAGTCCGGCAAAAAATGTGCAATGGTGCGTTTTGGCTGACCTGCACGCCGCGCCGATGAAGTCGCGCGAAGGGCTTCGCATTGGATGCATCCGCATAGACCCGCCTTCGGGCAAACGATTCAAGCTTTTCGGCGCGACTGCCGTAAACCCGCACTGTCCCCGCACTGGCGGGCCTCATTTCGGAAAGCGTGGGTGCAAGTGATGTTCGGAAAGATCAAGGTTTCATCGGGTTTGCTCGCAGTACTGGTGGTGTTCTGTCTCTTTCAGCTGGTGACCGAAGGGCTCGGCTTCTGGTCGCTCTCGCGTACGCATGACGATGTCGGCAGCCTGTCCGATATCGCCTTGAAGCAGGTCAACGCGGTCAACAAGACCACGCAGCATCTGATGGATGCGCGCATCAACCTTTCGCGCGCGGGCACGCGCATGGTGCGCGGCGGCACCGAGCCGACGGAAATCGTTCAGCACGCGCGCGAGCAGATCGCGGCGGCCGACAAGTCGTTCACCGCGTTCCTGAACGCGCCGAAGACCGGCGAGGAAAACACCGCGCGCACGACCGCGCTCCAGGCGAAATACGCCGAATATTCGAAGGCGCTGAGCGAACTCGTCCAGTATCTCGACGCCGGCAATATCCAGGCGTTCCTCGATCAGCCGACGCAGGGTTTCCAGGACCGCTATCTCGCGGAACAGCAGAACTTCGTCAATTTCGGCGATGAAGCGGGACGCGGCTATCTCTCGTCGATCGACACGCGTTATGCGTGGTTCCGCGCGGTGGGCATCGTAATTCTGGTGGCGCTCGTCGCGGGGATCGCGCTCGTGCACGTCGCGCTGCGCCGTGGCGTGATTCAGCCGCTGGAGGAAGCGGGCCGCCATTTCGAGCGCATTTCGAACGGGCGTCTGGACGAGCGCATCGAAGATCGCGGCACGAACGAGATCGGCCGCCTGTTCGCGGGACTCGCGACCATGCAGGCAAGCGTCGCGAGCACCGTGAAGACCGTGCGCGAGACGTCCGATTCCATCAACTTCGGCGCCGATGAAATCGCGAGCGGCAACGCCGATCTGTCCGCGCGCACGGAGAATCAGGCGGCTTCGCTCGAAGAAACCGCATCGAGCATGGAAGAGCTGACGGCGACGGTGCGTCAGAACGCGGAGCACGCACGCGAGGCGAACACGCTCGCGGGCGAAGCGCTGAACGCGACTTCGCGCGGTTCGAGCGTGGTGGACGATGTCGTCGAGAAGATGCGCGGCATCGCGTCGAGTTCGGACAAGATCGCGGAGATCATCTCGGTCATCGACGGCATCGCGTTCCAGACCAACATCCTCGCATTGAACGCGGCCGTCGAGGCGGCGCGCGCGGGCGAGCAGGGGCGCGGCTTCGCGGTCGTGGCGGGCGAAGTGCGCGGCCTCGCGCAGCGCTCGGCGCAATCGGCGAAGGAAATCAAGGAACTGATCGGCGAATCGGTCGCGCAGGTAAGCGACGGCTCCGTGCTCGTCGAGCGCGCGGGCGCGGCGATGCGTGAAGTATCGGCGTCGATTTCGCGCGTCACGCAGATGATGGCGGAGATCAGCGCGTCGTCATTGGAGCAGAGCGTGGGCATCGAGCAGGTCAATCAGGCCGTCACGCAGATGGACGAAATGACCCAGCAGAATGCGGCGCTCGTCGAACAGGCCGCGGCGGCCGCGTCGTCGCTGCACGAGCAGACGCGGCAACTGAAGGCGGCTGTCTCGGTGTTCCAGCTCGCCTGAGCGGGCTCAGAGCGGCAGCGCCGCGTACGACGTCGCGAGGTGATACGGCGTCGTCGACGGCATTTCGGCGCGGCTGATCTCGCCCTGCGCCGAGCGGCATTCGACCCAGCCGGTTCCATGCAGAAAGCGCGCGCGAAAACGCTCGATCTGCGCGCCGACGGCATCGCCGCGCGTGGCAAGCGCGCGTAGATACTCGGTCTGCGCCCAGATACGCTGCGTGCCGTCGATCACATGGCCGGCTTCGTCGATGGCGGCTACCACGCCGCCTGTTTCCTTATCGACGCCCCATTGCCGGGCGAAATCGAACGCGCGCGCGAGTCCTTCGTTGAGCCCTGCCGCCTCGAACGCGGGATGTCCGCTGCCGAGCGCCAGAAAGTACCACTCGAACTGATGACCCGGCTCCAGCCGGTTGCCCGCCGTGCCCATCGGCAATTCGGCGATGGAACCGCTCGGCGCGTGCACGAACGCGTCCGCGACGGATTGCGCGAGCAGCGCGAGACGCCGGTCGTAGGCGGCGTCGCCGGTTGCGTCGCGCGCGGCGAGCCACGCTTCGGCGAGATGCATGAGCGGATTCTGCAACGGCGTTTCGATCGTCGCGCCGAAATCCTCGGCAAGCACCGCGTTCAGCAGATCGCCGCCGCTCGAAAAGCGCACTTCGATGAGTCGCGACGTTTCATCGAGCAGCGCGAAGGCGTCGGCGGAACCGCTCTTCTTCGCGTAATGCGCGCACGCGAAAACGACGAACGCATGCGTGTAGAGATCCTTTTGACGCTCCAGCGGCGCGCCGCTTGCATCCACGCTGTAGAACCATCCGCCGTTTTGCTTGTCCTGAAAATAGTGCCGTAGCGATTCGAAGAGCGTTGCGGCGTGCGCGAGATCGCCGGCTTCCGAGAACACGAATAGCTGGCGCGCGCAGGCCATCGCGCGATAACGCTTGGGCGGCAGCGGCGCGTGATCGCCCGGCGCGACGGCTTCATACGCGAGGCCGAGCCTCGCATTGAAACCGGGCCCGCGCCATATGGGCAGCACGGTGTTCGCGTAATGCGCGCGCAACTGCGCGGCGGAGTTCGGGTTCGTCGATTGCATGAACGACGAAGCGTTCGATTGCTGATCCTGCATGAGAACACTCTTATTGTTTCGAGGGGCGCGCAGCCTTGCGCGGCACACGCAACTGGAAAGAATAGCAAACGCGGCCCGAAGCGCGACGCGTCTTTGGGCTTCTCACCGCGAGGAGGACTAAAACATGTTGGGAAATATGGAACTGGTGTCGCGACTCGTGATGGCCGCCGCGCTCGGCAGCGTGATCGGCTTCGAGCGCGAGCGCCTCTCATGGGCGGCCGGGCTGCGGACGCACATGCTCGTGTGCGTCGGTTCGGCGCTCATCATGATCGTGTCGGCGTACGGCTTCGCGGATGCGCTGAAGTACGAACACGTCGTGCTCGATCCGTCGCGGGTCGCGGCGCAGGTCGTGTCGGGCATCGGCTTTCTCGGCGCAGGCTCGATCCTGCTGCGCGGGGAAATCGTCCGCGGGCTGACGACGGCCGCGAGCCTCTGGTCGGTGGCGGCGATCGGGCTGGCGGTCGGCGGCGGACTCTACACGGCGTCGATCGCGGCGACGGCGATCATCCTGATCATCCTCGCGGGCATCAAGCCGCTCGAACGCCGCTTCATCAGCGTGAAGCAGCGCCGGCAACTGACGATGCTCGTCGATCGCGGCTCGCTCTCGTTTCATGCGCTGCACGAGGCGCTCGGGCCCGGCAGCGTGCGCGTGAAGCAGTTCGTCGTGCAGCAAAGCGACGATTCGCCCGATCTGGACGAGGTACGGGTGGAATTGTCGCGCGCATCGGCGATGGAATATCAGGCGATCTGCGAACGTTTGCGGCAACTCGACGTGGTGCGCGAGTTTCGCGAGGACGATGCGACCTGAAATCGCCGTCAGGATGCTGGTTTGCGCACGCGGCCATGCGACAATGCGGCCTCTCGAAATAATCGCCGAAGCGCCGGTGTGCCTCGTGCGCCGGCCATAGAGGCCGCCGCCTTTCGAACCTATGCCAGATTCCGCAGTAAAGAGAGATCCCGACGCGCGCCGGGGCGACTCGGCCGCACCGTCCCGTCGCCGGCGCGCAGCGCAAACGCATGAAGTGCAGGTCACGCAAGTCAGTGTCGATACCGAAAAGAAGCTTGCCCGCGCCGCGCGCTCGGCGCAGCGTCTCGCGCAGTTGAGCGAAGGCGCGCGCGGCGGCGAAACGCTCGACCTGTTCGCCGAAGACGCCGAACGTGCGCATCTTCAGGCGATGAACACCGATATCCGCCAGGGCACCTTCGAAGGTTTCGAGTTGCCGGATGTGTTTCTCGCGGCGGTGCAATCGAATGGGGGAACGGCGTCGCCGGGAGGCAATTCGGCCGATTCCACTGTCGCGAAACGCACGGCGCGCGCAAGCGTGACCGCGCTCGCGCCGGCGCAGGGCCTGTTTCAGGACGATTTGCCCGATGTCGATACACCGCGGCCGGACGAGAGTAGATCCGCCGGGAAGACCGGCGCGATGGCCGCTACCGCGACGCGATCGGCGAGCATCAGTACTTGCGTCGCTCCGGAGAGTGCAGCGCCGTCGCCGGCTGTGCTCGCGTCCGCGCTGATCGCGAGCGATCGACGTGATCGCGGAGATCGTGGGGAACGCAACGCCGCTGAGCCGCTCGCGAAGGCCAGCGCCCGCGACGTCGTCGCGCCCGAACTCGACCGCGCCCGCGCGACGGCGTTCGCGGACACCATCGACGCGCTCTATGCGGTGATCGCCGAGCAGCGCACGTCCGCCGCGGCGCACTCGCGTCGCATGAAGACGATGCTGACGATCATCGTCTGCGTGATGCTCGTCACGGTGGCGACCGGCATCGCGCAGACGGCCGTGCTGCTGCGCATGAGCCGCGACGGCAAGCTGCAACAGGACCGCACGGAGCAGTTGATGCTCAACCAGCAGGCGACGCTCGCTTCGCTGTTCGACACCGATTCCGCGACCGTCGGCATGCAACGCGCGCCCGGAATTGCGCGCGATTCCGAGGACGCCTCGCCGATACAGCCGGTTAGCGCCGCGCAGCCTGATTCCGCGCCTAAAAAACACGTTCGGCACGCGCATCACCACGCCATTTCCTCCGCACGCTGATCCCCGCTGTCACATTCCCGCGACACCGCGCTCTGCGGCGGCGTGTCGCGGCTTCGTTCGCCTTGTCATCCGATGTCCGCCACACGGCCTTTTCCGGCCCGTCCCTCTTTTTCGAATAGCCCAAATCGGCAATTTGGTAGAAAAACTACCAGTTTTCTTCCAAGAAATGTTGCATTGCACTAGAAATTGCTTAGGGGTAACCCTATAATTCTCTCTAAGGGAAAACCCTCTATCACTAACCGGAGTCAGTCATGAGCTACCTCTTCGCCCTGCTGCAAAAATTCGCTTCGATGTTCGAATCGGCTCACCTGCCGATGGACAAAGACTACTCGTATCAAGCACGTTTCCGTGAATCCGAGCGTCAACGCAAGGCACGCGGCACCGCTTTCGGCATCCGTCTGTAATGCGTAGCTGAGGCGGCGCGGGAAACAGAACACAAGCAATACACGACGGCACACGCCGTACGACCCGCCCGCCAGTTTCTCCTGTTGTTGTAGTTTTTCTAGCAGTTTTCATACAGCTTCGGCTTTCTTGCCGGACGCATCCCGCTCCCGCGATTCGCGCGCGACGCCAGTTTCTCTTTCCTTTCGTCTTGCCGACGGCTGCATCGCAAGCCGCCTGCATCGCAAAATGACCTCGCGACTTGTATTTGCGCGACACGTCGAAAATCGCAAGATCGTTCACTTCATTCCCCGCAAACCCTTGTCCAGCAAGGCTCCGCTTCTGGATTGGCACTTTCGTCCTTATTCCGGTGTCGTATTTCCACATGTGGTTGTCGCAAATAGTCGGCTGATGTGACTTTTTTCTGGCAACTATGTATGCACAGCGCGGACGAGCGTCCGCCCACGCCAGGAGATATTCGATGAATTCCCCCAAGGTCGTAGTCGAAGGACTATGCAAAGTATTCGGCAATAGTCCCAAACAGGCGCTGGACATGCTGGCCGGAGGCGCGACGAAGGAAGAAGTCTTCAAGCGCACCGGACAGATCGTCGGCGTCCATAACGTCTCCTTCGACGTCAAGGAAGGCGAGATTTTCGTGCTCATGGGCCTGTCCGGCTCGGGGAAATCCACGCTGATCCGGCTCATCAACCGGCTGGTCGAACCGACAGCCGGCAAGGTGCTGATCGACGGCCGCGACGTGGCCTCCGTGCCGCGCTCGGAACTCACGTCCCTGCGACGCAAGGACATGAGCATGGTGTTCCAGTCCTTCGCGCTGATGCCGCAGCGCACCGTTATTTCGAACGCCGCGTTCGGCCTCGAGGTCGCGGGCGTCAGCAAGAAGGAGCGCGAGGCGCGCGCGATGACCGTGCTCGAACAGGTCGGCCTGGCGCCGTTCGCGCAGAAGTTGCCCGCGCAACTCTCGGGCGGCATGCAGCAGCGTGTGGGTCTCGCGCGCGCGCTGGCCGTGAATCCATCGTTGATGATCATGGACGAGGCGTTCTCCGCACTCGATCCGCTCAAGCGCAAGGAAATGCAGAACGTGCTGCTCGATCTGCAACGCGAGCAGCGCCGCACGATTCTTTTCGTGTCGCACGATCTGGAAGAGGCGATGCGCATCGGCACACGCATCGCGATCATGGAAGGCGGCCGCGTGGTGCAGATCGGCACGCCGCAGGAAATCATCACCAATCCGGCCGACGATTACGTGGAAGCGTTCTTCGAAGGCATCGACACGAGCCGCTATCTGACGGCAGGCGACCTGATGCAGACGGACGCCGTGCCGCTCATGAAGCACGCGCCGCAGATCGACGCGTCGAGCGTCGCGGCGACGCTCAACGGCAGCGCCGACTACGCGTTCGTGCTGGATGCGCAGCGCCGTATCCGCGGCTTCGTCGGACGCGATGCAAATGGCAATGCCGCGTCGCAGGTCAATCCCATCGAATGCGTCCAGCGCAGCATGGCGCTCGATGACGTCGTGAATCGCGTGGTCGCCAGTCCGGCGCCGCTGCCGGTCGTCGAAGCAGACGGTTCGTATTGCGGCTCGATCAACAAGGCCAATGTCCTGAAGGTTCTTACGCACCATCGAGGTTCCCATGTCTGAAATCATTCCGCTTGGCACTTGGGTGGACCACGGCGTCCACTATCTCCTCGATCACGACGCGAAGACCTTCGACTCCATCGGCAAGGTCATCGAAACGTTCGCTGCCGCGATCGAGCACGGCCTGCAGGCCATTCCGATGTGGCTGTTGATGGCGATCTTCGTCGGCATCGGCTTGTGGCGCGTCGGCTGGCGATTCGCCGCATTCGTGCTGGCGTCGCTACTGCTCATCTACGCGACGAACTTCTGGGACCAGATGGTCATCACGCTGGGCCTCACGTTGTCGTCGACGTTCATCAGCCTGTTGCTCGGCATTCCGCTCGGCATCTGGACCTCGAAGAGCAAGTACGTCGAAATGGGCGTGCGTCCGGTCCTCGATCTGATGCAGACGATGCCCGCCTTCGTCTATCTGATTCCGGCCGCGATGCTGTTCGGCCTCGGACGCGTGCCCGGCATTCTGGCCACCGTCATTTTCGCGATGCCGCCGGCTGTGCGTCTTACCGCGCTCGGCATCAAGCAGGTGAATCGCGAGATCGTGGAAGCGGGTCAAGCGTTCGGCTGCACGCCGTGGCAATTGCTCTACAAGGTGCAGATTCCGAACGCGCTGCCTTCGATCATGACCGGCGTGAACCAGACGATCATGATGGCGTTGTCGATGGTCATCATCGCGTCGATGGTCGGCGCGGGCGGACTGGGCAACGACGTGCTCGCATCGATTCAGCGTCTGGATATCGGCCTCGGCTTCGAGAGCGGCTTGTCGGTGGTGTTGCTGGCGATCATTCTCGACCGCATCACCGAGAGCTTCGGACGTTCGCCCGGCATGGCGCGCGCCCCGCTGTTCTCCGGTCTGAAGAGCGTGATGAAAGTGCGCCGCGAACCGGCGACGCAACAAAGCTGACAAGGTCCGACCCATGAAGCGCGACGCGATCGTCCCAGCGGTTACCGATTCACCGTTGTCCAATCTCGCGCACTTCGGCTTTCTCACACTGCCGAACTTCTCGATGATCGCGTTCACGAGCGCGGTCGAGGTGCTGCGCATGGCCAATTACGTGGGCCGTGAGCAGCACTATCGATGGTCGATCATCACGCCGGAGGGCGAGCCGGCGCGCGCGAGCAACGGCATCACCGTGAAGCCGACAGTGACGCTCGACGAGGCGGGCATGCCGGACGTGCTGATCGTGTGCGCGGGCTGGCATGTCGCCGATTATGTCGACGACAAGGTGATCGAACTGCTGCGGCGCGCGCATGAAGCGGGCATTCCGCTCGGCGGCATCTGCACCGGGCCGTATGCGCTGCTCGCGGCGAAGCTGCTCGACGGTTATCGCTGCACGCTGCACTGGGAAGACATGTCGCCGGTCAACAAGCGCTTCCCGCATGTGCGATTCGCGGACGAGCTCTTCGTGATCGATCGCGATCGCCTGACGTGCACGGGCGGCACCGCGCCGCTCGATCTGATGCTCAATCTCGTCGGCATGCGGCTCGGGCAGGCGCACGCGGCGCAGGTGTCGGAGCAGTTCATCGTCGAGCGCATACGCGGATCGACGGACTATCAGCACATTCCCGTCGATGCGCGCGTCGGTTTTTCGCGTGCCGAGCTTGTCGAAGTGGTGCGGCTGATGGAGGCGAACATCGAAGAGCCGCTGTCGCTCGAAGAGCTCGCGCGTCTCGTGCATCTGTCGCAACGGCATCTGCAGCGCATGTTCAAGATGTTCCTCAACGTATCGCCGACGCATTACTACCTGACGCTGCGTTTGCGCCGCGCCCGCGAACTGTTGCGCAATACGGATGCATCGATCGCGCGTGTGACGAGCATCTGCGGATTCCATTCGCCTTGTCACTTCAGCAAGGCGTATCGCGCGCAGTTCGGACACGCACCGAGCGTGGAGCGCCGCTTGTCGGCCTGAGGTCTTTCTGGTCTGTTTTCTTCGGTCCGTGCGGGCTTTCGAGTCGCGCGCGCGGGCCGCGCCATGCCTTCAAAAAACTGGGAGAGAGATACATGAAACGCTTGTGGATCGCGTCGATGATTGCAGCGATGCTGTCGGGTGCCTATGCCGCGAATGCCGCCGAGCCCGCTGCGTGCAGGAACGTGCGCTTCGCCGATGTCGGATGGACGGATATCGCCGCGACGACCGGACTTGCATCGACCGTTCTTCAGGGACTGGGCTATAACCCGACGAAAACGATCGCTTCCGTGCCGATCACGTTCGCGGGCGTGAAGAGCAAGCAGATCGACGTGTTCCTCGGCTACTGGTCGCCGACGATGGACCCGATGATCGATTCATTCAGGAAAGCTAATCAAGTCAAAGTGCTGCCGACGCCGAATCTCACGGGCGCGAAGTACACGCTCGCGGTGCCTGACTACGCGTATCAGGCGGGCATCAAGAACTTCAACGACATCGCGAAGAACTACGACAAGCTGGATGGCAAGATCTACGGCATCGAACCCGGCAACGATGGCAACGCGCTCATCAAGAAGATGATCGACAACAACATGTACGGGCTCGGCAAGTTCAAGCTCGTGGAGTCGAGCGAGGCGGGCATGCTCGTCGAGGTGAATCGCGCGGTTCGCGACAAGAAGCCGATCGTGTTCCTCGGCTGGGAGCCGCATCCGATGAACGTGCAGATGAAGATCGACTATCTCGCCGGCGGCGACGATGTGTTCGGTCCCAACTACGGCGAAGCGAAGGTGCTGACCGTCACGCCGACGGACTACGACACGCGTTGCCCGAATGTCGCGAAGCTCGTGTCGAACCTGCAGTTCACGACGGACATCGAGAACCACGTGATGCTGCCGATCATGAACAAGACCGATGCCAACAAGGCGGCGCGCGAGTGGCTCAAGGCGAACCCGGCGGTGCTGGACAAATGGCTTGCGGGCGTGAAGACGTTCGACGGGAAGGACGGGTTGCCGGCGGTGAAGGCTTATGTGGCCGGCAACTGAACGCGGTGATACGAAGAGGGCGCGTCAGCTCCGGTAATCGGGCTTCGCGCCTTCGATCATCCTCAACGCCGCTTCCCATTGCAGCGCCATGATCCCGTCGGACTCGTCCCGCCGATATTGCTCCGCCGTCACCTCGCAAACCTTCTGCGACGGCAGATTCAGTTCCGCGTTGCCCGCCAGCGCGCGAATCTGAATCTCGCAGGCTCTTTCAAGGAAATACATCTCCTGAAACGCCTCCGGAATCGACTTCCCGCAGGTCAGCAAGCCGTGATTTTTCAGGATCATCGCGTTATGCGATCCGAGATCGTTGACGAGCCGATCCCGCTCCGCGAGATCCAGCGCGATCCCTTCGTAATCGTGATACGCGATGTGCCCGTAGTACTTCAACGCGTGCTGACTGATCGGCAGCAGGCCCTGCTTCTGCGCCGACACCGCCGCGCCCGCCGCCGTATGCGTATGCACGACGCAAAACACATCGGGACGCGCCATATGAACGGCGGAATGAATCGTGAAGCCCGCCGGATTCACGCGATAGCGCCCGGGATCATCGCTTGCGCCCGCTTCGACCGGACGTCCCTCGCTGTCGATGCGCACCAGATCCGATGCGCGCATCTCGTCGAACAGCACGCCATAGCGGTTGATCAGGAAGTGATGATCCGGTCCCGGCACGCGCGCGCTGATGTGCGTGAAGATCATGTCGGTCCAGCGGAAGTGCCCGATCACGCGATAAAGCGCCGCCAGTTCGCAACGCACCTTCCATTCTTCCTGCGAATATCCGTGAGTCTCCATGCCGTTCCTCCTTGGATTGATGAGCCGCGGAAAACGTGAACAGATCCTGCTAGATCGCCTGGGCGCGGCCCGGGAAAGTCTCGTCGTAGTCCATTGCCTGAGCGGCTTCCTGCGCATCCGGCGCGCCGCCCTGCTCGCGATACATCATCGGCGGCAGGCCGAATTGCTTGCGGAACTCGCGGCCGAGATGCGATGCATCGGAGAAGCCGCAGCTCGATGCGATATCCGCCACCGTCTTGTCCGAGCTCGTCAGAAGCCACGCCGCCGTGCGCAGCCGCACCTGCTTCGCGTACGCCTGCGGCGCTTTACCCGTCTCCGCCTTGAAGAGGCGTTCGAGTTGCCGCGTCGACAGATCCAGCTTGTGCGCGAGTTCATCGAGCGTGAGCGAGCGCCCGACGTGCTGCTCCATCAGCAGGATCGCACGTTTCACCTTCGGATGCGTCGCGGGCGCGAGGCCCGGCGGATGCGGCTGCGGCGCATTGCCCTTCTGCATGTCATCGACGAGCAGGATGCGCAGGGCCTTTTGCACCGTCGCCGTTTCGAAGTGACGCAGAAGAATGGCGGCGGCGACATCGATCGATGCACGCCCGCCCGAACACGTGATGCGCCTTCTGTCGATCACGAACAGGCGGTCCGCGACGAGCGATTTCTCGTCGGCGTGCGGGAATCGCTCGATGAAGTCCCAGTAGTGAAACCAGCTCACGCAGATGCGATGCCCTTCGAGCACGCCCGCGCGCATCAGCGAAAACACGCCCGTGCACATGCCGACCATCGTCGCGTTCGCCGAGGCCGCGCGGCGGATGAACTGCAGCGTCGCGTCGCTGGTGGCGGGGCCGGAATGCAGCAGGCCGCCGACCACCACGACGTAATCGAACGGCTCGGCCTGGTCGTAGGTTTCCCACGGCGTGATCTGAATGCCGCAGCTTGCGCGCACCGGCGCGAGCGTTTCGCCGATCACGCTCCATGAGCAGCGCACCGGACGGCTGAAATCGCCTTCGTCGGCGGACAGGCGCAACAGATCGACGAAACCGGCGAACGCGGTCAGCGTGAAGTTCGGCAACAGGATGATGCCGAAGCGGATACGCGATTTCGATTGACCGTCGACGGAAGACGGCGGGAGAGGCTCTGCGGCATTCATGCGGGAGACATGCGGCTGGACGTTATCCAGCGAGCATAACACTCGCCCGCGAGCCTCGGGCGCGTGTCAGAAAGAGAACGCGGCCGGCGTCGTGAGACGGCGGCCGCGCGATTGCGAACGGAGAAAAGCGAGAGGCGCTTCAGCCGCCGAGCACGGCGAACCCCCACGCAAAGATGCAGCCGACGAGCGCGCCGGTCGAGCGGCCGAGCACGCTCGCGACCGCGTAATCGCCCCAGCGCTGCTCGACTTCGGCCTGCAACACGCCGAAGTAGCGCAGCACGGGATCGATCGAGCAGAGCAGCGTCAGCGCGGCCCAGACGGGCGCCTCACGCGCGAGCAAGCGATCGGCGGTAAGGAGATCGAGTGCTTCGAGCGTGCCGACGACGGCCACGCCGACGACGAATGCGAAAGCCCAGGATTTGAAGAACTGATCGGGTAAGGCGTGAGTTTCCATCGATGCAAACCAGAGAAGCGAGAGAAGGCGGAACGTGGAGTGAAGCCGCCTGGCGCGGCTCATCCGGGAACTTGGGGAATATACCGATGAGCGTCCGCGCGACGATTCGGATCAGTCTCAAAAAGGCGGAAAGTGCAACGAAGATGCGCAAAAACGCGCCGGACGCGAAATGCTCTGTTAGCGGAACCGGCATTGATAGGTGTCGCGAAGCAGCGAACGCGCTGGAAATCTTCACGAAAACATCGCCCGGCGCACGGCGAATCGAGCCCTGACGCCGCGGTCCCATTTCGATGGCGCTTTTGTTCTATCGGGTCTCTTCAGGGTTTGGTGCAATGAGCGCCATACCGAAACCACGGTCGCGCTCGTGCGCAACGCCAACCAGGGACACACCCATGAATGTCAGCGTCTTCGATCTGTTCAAGATCGGCATCGGACCGTCAAGCTCGCATACCGTCGGGCCGATGATCGCGGCGTGCCGTTTCGCGTCGCATATCGAGGACGCCAATCTGCTCGCCTTCGTCACCCGCGTGCGCGCCGAGCTGTTCGGCTCGCTCGGTGCGACCGGCAAGGGCCACGGCACCGACAAGGCCGTGCTGCTCGGTCTCGAAGGCAATCTGCCCGACCTGATCGATCCCGACATGATCGCGCCGCGCCTCGCCGACATCCGCGCGACGAAGCGCCTGAAGCTGCTCGGCAAGCATGAAGTCGTGTTCGAGGAACGCGAGCACATCGGTTTCTATCGCAAGCTGATGCCGGGCGCGCCGGGGTCGAGCATCGTGCATCCGAACGGCATGCGCTTTCAGGCGTTCGACGAGAACGGCCAGTTGCTCGTCGAGAAAGAGTATTACTCGGTCGGCGGCGGCTTCGTCGTGAATCGCGAAGGCGATCGCGTGAACGGTCTGCGGGCGGCCAACCCGGTGCCGCATCCGTTTCGCACCGGCGACGATCTGATGCGCGTCTGCCGGGAGACAGGTCTGTCTATCGCCGAAGTGACGATGCAGAACGAATGCGCGAATCGCACCGAAGCCGAAGTGCGCGAAGGTCTGCTCGCCGTGTGGCGCGTGATGGCCGCGTGCGTCGAGCGCGGCTGCAAGGAGCGCGGCGAATTGCCCGGCCCGATGCATGTGAAGCGCCGCGCAGCCGATCTCTCCGCTTCGCTGCGTTCGCGTTCGGAAGAGTCCCTGCGCGATCCGTTGTCGATGCTCGACTGGGTCAATCTCTACGCGATGGCCGTCAACGAAGAAAACGCGGCGGGCGGCCGCGTCGTCACCGCGCCGACCAATGGCGCGGCCGGCGTGATTCCCGCCGTGCTGCACTACTACGTGAAGTTCATGCACGCCTCGAACGACGAAGGCATCGTGCGCTTCCTGCTCACCGCGGCCGCCATCGGCATCATCTACAAGGAAACGGCTTCGATCTCCGGCGCGGAAGTCGGCTGTCAGGGCGAAGTCGGCGTCGCGTGCTCGATGGCCGCGGCCGCACTCGCCGCCGTGATGAACGGCACGCCCGCGCAAGTGGAAAACGCCGCGGAAATCGGCATGGAACATAACCTCGGCATGACCTGCGATCCCGTCGGTGGCCTGGTGCAGATTCCGTGCATCGAGCGCAACGCGATGGGCGCGATCAAGGCGATCAACGCCGCGCGCATGGCGATGAAAGGCGACGGCACGCACTACGTGTCGCTCGATTCGGTCATCAAGACGATGCGCGAAACCGGCGCCGACATGAAGACGAAATACAAGGAGACGTCGCGCGGTGGCCTCGCCGTCAACGTCATCGAATGCTGAATTCAGGACCCCACGAAGGAAGAGAAACACCATGAGCCGCTATTCCATCTTCAGCCTCTTGCGCAACGGCATGTCGTATCACGAGAACTGGGAGCGCCAGTGGCGAAGTCCCGAGCCGAAGCGCGAGTACGACGTGGTGATCGTCGGCGGCGGCGGTCATGGTCTCGCGACCGCGTATTACCTCGCGAAAGAGCACGGCATCACGAATGTCGCGATTCTCGAGAAGGGATGGATCGGCGGCGGCAATACCGCGCGCAACACGACCATCGTGCGCTCGAACTATCTGTGGGACGAATCGGCCGCGCTGTACGAGAAAGCGATGAAGCTGTGGGAAGGCCTCTCGCAAGACCTCAACTACAACGTGATGTTCTCGCAGCGCGGCGTGATGAACCTCGCGCACACGCTGCAGGACGTGCGCGATACGGAACGCCGCGTGAACGCGAACCGTCTCAATGGCGTCGATGCCGAGTTCCTCACGCCGCAGCAGATCAAGGAAATCGAGCCGACGATCAACCTCAACAGCCGCTATCCGGTGCTGGGCGCGTCGATTCAGCGTCGCGGCGGCGTCGCGCGTCACGATGCGGTGGCCTGGGGCTTCGCGCGCGGCGCGGACCGCGCGGGCGTCGACATCATTCAGAACTGCCAGGTCGTCGGCATTCGCCGCGATGGAAGCCAGGTGACGGGCGTCGATACCACGAAGGGCTTCATCAAGGCGAAGAAGGTCGCGGTCGTCACGGCCGGCAGCACGACGACGCTCGCCGACATGGCCGGCGTGCGTCTGCCGATTGAGAGTCATCCGCTTCAGGCGCTCGTTTCCGAGCCGATCAAGCCGGTCGTGAACACGGTGATCATGTCGAACGCGGTGCACGCGTACATCAGCCAGTCCGACAAGGGCGATCTCGTGATCGGCGCGGGCGTCGACCAGTACGCGGGTTACGGACAGCGCGGCAGCTTCCACATCATCGAAGGCACGCTGGAAGCGATCGTCGAGATGTTCCCGGTGTTCTCGCGCGTGCGCATGAATCGCCAGTGGGGCGGCATCGTCGATGTCTCGCCGGATGCATGCCCGATCATCTCCAAGACCGACGTGAAGGGACTCTACTTCAACTGCGGCTGGGGCACGGGCGGCTTCAAGGCGACGCCGGGCTCTGGCTGGGCCTATGCGCACACGATCGCGAAGGACGAGCCGCATGCGTTGAACGCGCCGTTCTCGCTGGATCGCTTCTATACCGGCCATCTCATCGACGAACACGGCGCGGCTGCCGTGGCTCACTAACCGCATCGAGGAAAGAAACATGTTGCTGATCGAATGCCCCTGGTGCGGGCCGCGCGCCGAAACCGAATTCTCCTGCGGCGGCGAAGCGGATATCGCGCGTCCGCTCGACACGGAAAAGCTCACCGACAAGGAATGGGGCGACTACCTCTTCATGCGCAAGAATCCGCGCGGCGTGCATCGCGAGCAATGGATGCATGCGCAGGGCTGCCGGCGCTGGTTCAAGGCGCAGCGCGATACGGTGAGTTATGAAATCCAGGGCTACGAGACGTTCGACCGTCCGCTGGCTGTGATGCAAGACAACGGAGGCACGTCGAAATGAGCCAGAAAGACCGACTCGGCATGGGCGGGCGCATCAATCGCGCGATCCCCGTGACCTTCACGTTCAACGGCAAGACGTATCACGGCTTCGAAGGCGATACGCTCGCGTCCGCGTTGCTCGCGAATGGCGAGCGCTTCGTTGCGCGGAGCTGGAAATATCACCGTCCGCGCGGGATCATCACCGCGGGCGTGGAAGAACCGAATGCAATCGTGCAGCTCGAAACCGGCGCGTACACGGTGCCGAATGCGCGCGCCACGGAAGTCGAGTTGTACCAGGGTCTGGTCGCCGAGAGCGTGAACGCGAAGCCGAACATCGAGAACGACCGCATGGCGGTCAATCAGAAGATCGCGCGCTTCATTCCCGCGGGCTTCTACTACAAGACGTTCATGTGGCCGCGCAAGTTCTGGCCGAAGTACGAAGAAGTGATCCGCGATGCGGCGGGCCTCGGCGAAGCGCCGAAGCATCTCGATGCCGATCGCTACGACAAGTGCTTCGCGCACTGCGATGTGCTCGTGGTCGGCGGCGGCCCGTCGGGTCTCGCGGCGGCGCATGCGGCGGGTCTGTCGGGCGCGCGCGTGATTCTCGTCGACGATCAGCGCGAACTCGGCGGCTCACTGTTGTCGTGCCGCGCGGAGATCGACGGCAAGCCCGCGCTGCAATGGGTGCAGAAGCTCGAAGCCGAACTGCGCAAGATGCCTGACGTGAAGATTCTTTCGCGCAGCACGGCGTTCGGCTATCAGGATCACAACCTCGTCACGATCACGCAGCGCCTGACGGATCATCTGCCCGTATCGCGGCGCAAGGGCACGCGCGAACTGATGTGGAAGGTGCGCGCGAAGCGCGTGGTGCTCGCGACGGGCGCGCACGAGCGTCCCATCGTCTTCGGCAACAACGATCTGCCGGGCGTGATGCTGGCATCGGCGGTGTCGACGTACCTGCATCGCTATGCGGTGCTGCCGGGACGTCAGGCCGTCGTCTTCACGAACAACGACGACGCCTATCAATGCGCGCTCGATCTGAAGGCGGCAGGCGCAGAAGTGACCGTCGTCGATCCGCGTCCGGCCGAATCGAAAGGCGCCTTGCCCGCAGCGGCCCGCCGCTACGGCGTGCGCGTGCTGAACAACGCGGTGATCACCGTTGCGCGCGGCAAGCTGCGCGTGGCGTCGGTGGAAGTGGCTTCGTATGCGAAGGGCGAGGTCGGCCCGAAGCAGACCGATCTGCAATGCGACCTCGTCGCGATGTCGGGCGGCTGGAGCCCGGTGCTGCACCTCTTCGCGCAATCGGGCGGCAAGGCGCACTGGCACGACGAGAAGGCTTGTTTCGTTCCGGGCAAGGCGATGCAACTGGAAAGCAGCGTCGGCGCATGCGCGGGCGAGTTCTCGCTGGCGCGCGGCATCCGCTTCGGCGGCGATGCCGGTGCGGAAGCGGCGCGTGCGGCGGGTCATATCGTCGTGAAGCCGAATCCCGTGCAGGTCGCTGAGATCGTCGAAGCACCGATGATGCCGCTGTGGATCGTCGGCAACCGGGACATGTCGACGCGCGGCCCGAAGCAGTTCGTCGACTTCCAGAACGACGTGTCCGCGGCGGACATCTATCTGGCGGCGCGTGAAGGCTTCGAATCCGTCGAGCACGTGAAGCGCTATACGGCGATGGGCTTCGGCACCGACCAGGGCAAGCTCGGCAACATCAACGGCATGGCGATTCTCGCGCAGGCGCTCGGCAAGACGATTCCCGAGACCGGCACGACGACGTTCCGCCCGAACTACACGCCTGTCACCTTCGGCACGTTCGCGGGCCGCGAGCTCGGCGAGTTTCTCGATCCGGTGCGCAAGACCGCGATTCACGAATGGCACGTCGAGAACGGCGCGATGTTCGAGGACGTCGGCAACTGGAAGCGTCCGTGGTATTACCCGAAAGCGGGCGAGGACATGCACGCGGCGGTCGCCCGTGAATCGCTCGCGGTGCGTCAGAGCGTCGGCATTCTCGATGCATCGACGCTCGGCAAGATCGACATCCAGGGCCCGGATTCCGCGAAGCTCTTGAACTGGATGTACACGAATCCGTGGAGCAAGCTCGAAGTCGGCAAGTGCCGCTACGGCCTGATGCTCGACGAGAACGGCATGATCTTCGACGACGGCGTGACGGTGCGCCTCGGCGAACAGCACTACATGATGACGACGACCACCGGCGGCGCGGCGCGCGTTTTGACGTGGCTCGAACGCTGGCTGCAGACCGAATGGCCCGACATGCGCGTGCGTCTCGCATCGGTGACGGATCACTGGGCAACTTTTGCGGTCGTCGGCCCGAACAGCCGTAAGGTTCTTCAGAAGGTGTGCCACGACATCGACTTCGCGAACGCATCGTTCCCGTTCATGAGCTATCGCGACGGCACGGTCGCGGGCGCAGCGGCGCGCGTGATGCGCATCAGCTTCTCGGGCGAGCTCGCGTATGAAGTGAACGTGCCGGCCAACGTCGGACGCGCGGTGTGGGAAGCGCTCATGCTGGCGGGCGCGGAGTTCGACATCACGCCGTACGGCACGGAAACGATGCACGTGCTGCGCGCGGAGAAGGGCTACATCATCGTCGGTCAGGATACGGACGGTTCGATGACGCCTTACGACCTCGGCATGGGCGGGCTGGTCGCGAAGTCGAAGGACTTCATCGGCAAGCGTTCGCTGACGCGTTCGGACACGGCGAAGGCCGGGCGCAAGCAGTTCGTCGGCCTTCTGACCGATGATCCTTCGTTCGTGCTTCCGGAAGGCGCGCAGATCGTCGCGGGTCCATTCCAGGGCGATACCGCGCCGATGCTCGGTCACGTCACGTCGAGCTATTACAGCCCTATTTTGAAGCGTTCGATTGCATTGGCCGTCGTGAAGGGCGGTCTCGAGAAGGTCGGCGAATCGGTCATGATTCCGCTTGCGAACGGCAAGCGCATCAACGCAAAAATCACCAGTTCGGTGTTCTACGACAGCGAAGGAGCACGTCAGCATGTTGAATGAGATCAAAGGTTCCTCGACGGTCGTCGATCGCGCAATCAGCGGACAGGCTCTGAGCGGCACGTGGCAGGAGTCTCCGCTCGTCGGCGCCGATGCGTTGATGAAATCGCATCAGAGCGGCTCGCCGAAAAAGTTTCGTCTCACGGAGCGGCCGTTCCTCGAACTCGTGAACGTGCGTGGCGACACGCGTGATCCTGCGTTCGTCAAGGCGGTGCAGAACGTGATCGGTTGCACGCCGCCCGAGAAGGCGAACACCATCGCGCGCGGCAACGGCTACACGATGCTGTGGCTCGGCCCCGATGAATGGCTCGTGTATTCGGATACGGCCCACGACGCATCGCGTCCCGCGCCGCTCGAAGCGAAGCTGCGCGACGCGTTCGTCGGTCAGTTCTCGGCGGCGGTGGATATCGGCAGCGGTTATACGGTGCTCGACATCGATGGTCCGAAGACCCGTGAAGTGCTCTCGCGCGGCTGTCCGCTCGATCTGCATCCGAAGGTCTTCGGCGAAGGCCAGTGCGCACAGAGCCATTATTTCAAGGCATCCCTGACGCTCGTGCCGCTCGGCGGCGATCGCTTCGAGATGATCGTGCGCCGCAGCTTCGCCGATTACTTCGTGAAGATGATGCTCGACGCCGCCGAGCCGCTGCTCTCATGAAGCCGTTCGAACCGCTTGAAGCAGGTGGGCAGGGCTGGCGCGTGATTGTCGATGAGTTGATCGTGCGAACGCGCGTCGGCCTGTACGAGCATGAGCATGAAGGGCCGCAGCCCGTGTGCATCGATGCGAGCCTGAGGTATCGCGGCATGCCGCATGAATCGGACGATGGTCTGATCGATTACGAAGCGTGGTGCAATCGCGTGAGTGCGTTTCTTGAGACGAAGGGGCATACGCGTTTGCTGGAGACGCTCGCGGTAGAGATCGCGGCGCTTTCGTTCGAGGAATGGCCGGCGCTCGATGCGCTCACGCTCGTGCTGCACAAGCCGAAGATTCGCGAAGGCACGAAGCGGCTCGCGCTTGAGCTTGACTGGCGGCGTGCGGATTTCGAAGCGTGGCGGTTGAGCGCTTCCGCGCATCACATGTCAGTGCGATGAATGCGCCGCGCGATGCCGCCGCGCGACTTTCCGAGCGTGCGTGCAAGAGGCATGACGCGGATGCTGCGCTCGCGTTGCTCGATCGGAGTATTGCGCTGAAGCATCGGCGTATTGCGTTGATTCGCTATCTGCACGCGCAGTATCTCGATGCGCCGCTCGAAGCGCGGCATCATGAGTATGTGAAGGTGATTGCGTCGCGGTTGAGTGTGGAAGTATTGATGCAGATCGCGGCGGCGGCGCGTGCGCGGTTCGATGCGTGACGTGCGTTGGATGAATTCCGAAGGGGTATGAGGTAGGGCGATTCGAGGCCGCGCTTGCGCGGCCCTTTTTTTGATCACCGCCTGGCGCTCTTAACCCTTCACCTCTCCGAACTCTCGCGTGACGCGCGCCACCGACTCCTTCCGCGCCCGTTTCCCCTCCGCCACGAAATACGGCGTATCCACCCGCCCCAAAGCCTGCAATCCCCGAACCCGATCTGCGATCTTCTCCGCCAGCATGATCGTCGGCGCATTGAGATTACCCGTCGTGATCTGCGGCATGATCGAAGCATCGACGACGCGCAGTCCTTCCATCCCATGCACGCGTCCTTCCCCATCGACGACGGCCATATCGTCATAACCCATCTTGCATGAACAGGAAGGGTGAAAAGCCGTCTCCGCCTTCGCTCGCACGAACGCATCGAGTTCCGCATCGCTTTTCAGATCGTCGGAAGGATGAAGCTCGCGACCGCGATAACGCCCAAGCGCAGGCTGATGCATGATCTCCCGCGTGATGCGAATCGCGTCGCGGAATTCGCGCCAGTCGAGCGGATCGGCCATATAGTTGAAAAGGATGGCGGGATGCGCATTCGGATCGCGAGACTTGAGCTTCACGTGTCCGCGACTCGGCGAGCGCATCGATCCGACATGCGCCTGGAACCCGTGCATCGTGATCGGGTTCGAGCCGTTGTAGTTGATCGCCACCGGCAGAAAGTGATACTGGATGTTCGGCCAGAGGTCATCGTCGCGCGTGCGGATGAAGCCGCCCGCTTCGAACTGATTGCTCGCGCCGATGCCCGTACCGTTCAGCATCCACTCGAGCCCGATCCCCGGCTGATTCCACCACTGCAACGCCGGATACAAGGACACAGGCTCCTTGCATTCGTATTGCATGTACATCTCCAGATGATCCTGTAAGTTCTCACCGACGCCCGGCAGATCGTGCACGACCGGAATCTCAAGTTCCTTCAGCCAGTCGGCTCGCCCGACGCCCGAACGTTGCAGCAACTGCGGCGAAGCGATCGCACCGCTGCACACGAGCACCTCGCGCCGCACATGCGCCGTGACGCGCTGCCCGCCATGCAGATACGCGACGCCGATCGCACGCTTGCCCGAGAACAGCACGCGGTCAGTCGTTGCATGCGTGACGATCGTGAGATTGCCGCGATGCTTCGCGCGATCCAGATATCCGCGCGCCGTACTCGCACGCCGTCCGTTCGCGGTCACGGTGCGATCCATCGGGCCGAAGCCTTCCTGCTGATAGCCGTTCAGATCCTCGGTGCGCGGATAACCCGCCTGCACGCCGGCCTCGACCATCGCGGCGAACAGCGGATTGTTGCCGGGCTTGCTCGTCGTCACGTGCACGGGACCATCGCCGCCGTGATACGCATTCGGGCCGATATCGCGTGTCTCCGCCTTCCGGAAATACGGCAGACAGTCGAGATAACTCCAGTCATCGAGCCCCGGCATCGACGCCCAGTTATCGTAGTCGAGCGCATTGCCGCGGATATAGCACATGCCATTGATAAGCGACGATCCGCCCAGCCCCTTGCCGCGCCCGCATTCCATGCGACGGTTGTTCATATGCGGCTCGGGCTCGGTTTCATACGCCCAGTTATAGCGCCGCCCCTGAAGCGGATAAGCCAGCGCCGCAGGCATTTGCGTGCGGAAGTCGAAGCGATAGTCCGGCCCGCCCGCTTCGAGCAGCAGCACGGTCACATCCTCGTCTTCGGTGAGACGCGATGCCAGCACGTTGCCCGCCGATCCCGCGCCGACGATGATGTAGTCGTATTCGTTCGCGCTCATCGCAGATACTCCTTAAAACACGGGCTGATAGGGGCCGAGCTCGACCTGCACGGACTTGATGCGCGTATAGGCATGCAACGCGACGATGCCGTTCTCGCGACCGATGCCCGATTGCTTGTAGCCGCCCACAGGCATTTCCGCCGGCGATTCGCCCCACGTATTGATCCAGCAAATACCCGCTTCGAGCCGATGAATCACGCGATGCGCACGCGACAGGTTCTCCGTCACGACGCCCGCCGCAAGACCGTAGTCCGTATCGTTGGCGCGCGCGATGACTTCGTCTTCGTCATCGAACGCAAGCATGCTCATCACGGGGCCGAAGATTTCCTCGCGCACGATGCGCATGTCGTCGCGGCAATCGGCGAATACGGTCGGCTCGACATACTGGCCGCGCGCAAACGCGCCATCGGTCATGCGCGCGCCGCCCGCGACGAGCCGCGCGCCTTCGCGCTTGCCGCTCTCGATGAAGCCGAGTACCTTCTGCAATTGCGCCGCGCTCACGAGCGGCCCGAAGTTCGTGCTGGGGTCATCGGGTGCGCCGATGCGAATGCGCTTCACGCGCTCCAGAACCAGCGCTTCGAACCTGTCGATGACGCCGCGCTCCACGAACACGCGCGTGCCGTTTGTACACACCTGTCCCGAGCTGAAGAAGTTCGCGCTCATCGCGATATCGGCGGCGCGTTCGAGGTTCGCATCGTCGAAGACGATGAGCGGCGACTTGCCGCCTAGCTCCATCGTCACTTCCTTGAGCGTCGAACCGCCCGCGCGCGCCATCACCTTCTTTCCTGTCTCGACGCCGCCCGTGAACGAAATCTTCTCGATGCCGGCATGTTCGGCGAGCATCGCACCGACGCGGCCATCGCCCTGCACGACGTTGAAGACGCCCGCGGGCACGCCCGCTTCGGTGTAGATCTCGGCGAGCTTAAGCGCGGTCAACGGCGTGACTTCACTCGGCTTGAAGATCATCGCGTTGCCCGCGGCGAGCGCGGGCGCGGACTTCCAGCATGCGATCTGAATCGGGTAGTTCCACGCGCCGATGCCCGCGCACACGCCGAGCGGTTCGCGCCGCGTATAGACGAACGACGTTTCCCGCAGCGGGATCTGCTCGCCTTCGATGGCCGTTGCGAGCCCGGCGTAATACTCGATGACATCCGCGCCCGTCACGATATCGACGGCGCGCGTTTCCGCGATCGGCTTGCCGGTATCGCGCGTTTCGATCGCGGCGAGTTCGTCGTTGCGCGCGCGAAGCAGGTCGACCGCGCGGCGCAGGATGCGCGAGCGCTGCATCGCGGTCATCGCGGCCCATTCGCGCTGGCCTTCACGCGCCGATCGCACCGCGCGATCGATATCCGCCTCCGACGCCTGCTGCACGCGCGCGAGCGTTTCGCCCGTTGCGGGATCGAGCGTGTCGAAGGTTTCGCCGCTCGTCGCATCGACGTATTCGCCGCCGATATAAAGCCGTTGCTCTCCGAATGCGGACATGTCGCGCTCCTTTCCTTGAATGTGAGTGATCAGCCGCGCGCTTCCAGCACGAGGTCGATGTAGTCGTAGGCGAGTCGCAGCGCGCCCTTCGTATCGAATGGCTCGCCCGCGAGCGCGCCGCGCAGCCACAGCCCGTCGATCAACGCGGCGAGACCGCTCGCGGCGCGGCGCGCGGCCGGCTTCGTCAACGCTCGCGCGAAATCCGCGCACAGGTTCGAGTTCAGACGCCGCGTGTTCACGCGTTGCAACCGCCGCAATTCCGGCTTGTGCATGCTCTCCGACCAGAACGCGAGCCAGGTTTTCATGACCGGTCCGTTCACCTGTTCGACATCGAAATTCGCCGCGACGACCGCGCGCAGCTTCGACCGCGGATCGGGCTTCGCGGCCTTGCGCCGGCGTGACGTGCCCTGCCACAGCGAGCGCAGCACATGACGCATCGTGGCTTCGAGCAGGCCGTCCTTGTCGCCGAAATAGTGACTGACGATGCCCGTCGATGTGCTCGCGCGCTGCGCGACCGAAGCGAGCGTCGCGCCCGCGAGGCCGGATTGATCGATGGTGTGCAGCGTGGCGTCGATGAGTTGCGCGCGGCGGATTTCGCGCATTCCGACTTTGGGCATGGCGGTTCTGTAGTGGATGATTTGCGCCGATACTAGTTTTTTTATTTTGAACGGTCAATCAATAAAAACCGGGTCGAAAGGCTTTCGGGGCGCGATGTCGGTTTCAGTCAAACGCGCGTCGCATTGAGTGACAGTCGCGGCTGTGCGAGAGCGCTACCCTCGTTGCACGGGCGCGATGACCCGATGAAGTGCGGCGGGCTCATCGCGCGTGCCGTCCACGAAACATGGAGACGATCAATGAGCAGCAATCGCGGCGTCGTTTATCTGGGGCAGGGCAAGGTCGAAGTGCAATCCATCGACTATCCGAAAATGGTCGATCCACGCGGCCGCGACATCGGTCACGGCGTCATTCTGAAAGTTGTCAGCACCAATATCTGCGGCTCGGACCAGCACATGGTGCGCGGCCGCACGACCGCGCAGGTCGGTCTCGTGCTCGGCCATGAGATCACGGGCGAGGTCATCGAAGTCGGGCGCGACGTGGAAACGCTATCGGTCGGCGATCTCGTTTCGGTGCCGTTCAATGTCGCGTGCGGCCGCTGTCCGACTTGCAAGGCGCAGCACACGGGCGTGTGCCTGAACGTGAATCCGTCGCGGGCGGGCGGCGCGTACGGCTATGTCGACATGGGCGGCTGGATCGGCGGACAGGCGGAATACGTGATGGTCCCGTACGCGGACTTCAATCTGCTGAAGTTTCCCGACAAGGCGCAGGCGATGTCGAAGATTCGCGATCTCACCTGCCTCTCCGACATTCTTCCGACGGGTTATCACGGCGCCGTGATGGCGGGCGTCGGGCCGGGCTCGACGGTGTATATCGCGGGCGCGGGTCCCGTCGGCATGGCGGCGGCCGCGTCGGCGCGCATCCTGGGCGCGGCGTGCACGATCGTCGGCGACATGAACGAGGAGCGTCTCGCGCACGCACGCGCGATGGGCTTCGAGACGATCAATCTGTCGAACGACGCGACGCTCGGCGAGCAGATCGAGCAGATACTCGGCAAGCCGGAAGTGGACTGCGCGGTCGATTGCGTGGGCTTCGAGGCGCACGGCCACGGCAGCGACAGCGGCCACGAAGCGCCCGCGACCGTGCTCAATTCGCTGATGGAAATCACGAAGGCGGCGGGCGCGATCGGCATTCCGGGTCTCTACGTGACCGACGATCCGGGCGCCGTCGATGCCGCCGCGAGGAAGGGCAGCCTGAGCATCCGCTTCGGTCTCGGTTGGGCGAAGTCGCACTCGTTCCATACCGGGCAGACGCCGGTCATGAAGTACAACCGCAATCTGATGCAGGCGATTCTGTGGGACCGTCTGCCGATCGCGGATATCGTCAACGTGACGGTGGTGTCGCTCGATGAAGCGCCGGATGGTTATCGCAAGTTCGATGGCGGTGCGCCGCGGAAATTCGTCATCGATCCGCACGGGCTGCTGAAGGCGGCTTAATGCCGTTTGCCCCTGCGGTTTTTTCGGCCGCAGGGGCGTTTGTCTGCACAGGTCTCAAAGAGAACCCATCAAACGATTCCAGTCATGTAGTAGACGCCGATAACAAAGAACACGGCCAGCGTCTTGATGACCGTCACCGCGAAAATATCGCGATACGACTCGCGGTGCGTAAGCCCCGTCACCGCGAGCAGCGTGATGACCGCGCCGTTGTGCGGCAACGTATCCATGCCGCCCGAGGCCATCGCCACCACGCGATGCAGCACTTCCAGCGGAATATGCGCGGCCTGCGCGCCGGCGATGAACGTATCGGACATCGCGGCGAGCGCGATACTCATGCCGCCCGACGCCGAGCCGGTGATCCCCGCGAGCGAGCTCACGGAAATGGCCGCATTGACGAGCGGATTCGGGATGCTCTTGAGCGCATCGCTGACGACGAGGAAGCCCGGCAAAGCGGCGATCACGCCACCGAAGCCATACTCCGAAGCCGTGTTCATCGCCGCGAGCAGCGCGCCTGCGACGGCCGCCCGCGTACCGACCGCGAACCGTTCCTTCACGCGCGGGAAGGCGGTCAGCAGGACGAGCACGATGCCCAGCAACAACGCGCCTTCGACCGCCCAGATCGCCACGACGGTTTTGACGGCCGTGGTAACCGGCGCATGCACGCCCGGCAGCACTTCCGGCGGCACGGTATAGCTCGCGCCGTACCATGTCGGAATCCACTTGGTCAGCGCGAAATTCGCGACGCCGACGAGAATCAGCGGCGCGATCGCGAGCAACGGATTCGGCAGCGACGTCGATTCCACGCGCTCCGGCTCGTTCACGAGCGACGTGCCGTAGCCTTCGCCCTTGGCCATCGCCGAGCGGCGGCGCCATTCGAGGAACGTCAGGCCCACGACGATGATGAACACCGAGCCGATCACGCCGAGCCACGGCGCGGCCCAGCCGGTCGTCTTGAAGAACGTCGTCGGGATGATGTTCTGGATCTGCGGCGTGCCCGGCAGCGAATCCATCGTGAACGAGAACGCGCCCAGCGCGATCGCGCCCGGCATCAGGCGCTTCGGAATATTGCTCTGGCGATACATTTCCGCCGCGAACGGATACACCGCGAACACGACCACGAACAGCGACACGCCGCCATAGGTGAGCAGCGCGCACACCGCGACGATCACCGCATTCACGCGCGACTTGCCGATATAGCGAATCGCCGCGGCGACGATCGACTCGGAGAAGCCCGACAACTCGATGACTTTGCCGAACACCGCGCCGAGCAGGAACACCGGAAAGTAGAGCTTCACGAAGCCGACCATCTTCTCCATGAAGATGCCGGAGAACACGGGCGCGACGGCGGCTGGATCGGTGAGAAGGACGGCAGCGAGCGCCGCGATCGGGGCGAAAAGAATGACGCTGTAGCCGCGGTAGGCGGCGAGCATCAGGAACGCCAGGGCGGCGAGCACGATGATGAACGACATTGAGTCTCCGTGAGTGGTTTGTTCTTTGAAGCATAGTGCGCGCTTCTTCTGGAAGCGCTGCGGGCGCGTCGGTAACGCACCGCGCGGGCAGAATGCAGTTTTCGTGCCAGCTGGTTATAACGAAGCCGCTGCGGGCATCGGACGAGCATGCCATCGCAACGTTTCATCCAGATGTCTCAAAATAGAGACATCTTCGGCACCACGCGCGATCACGCAACTTGTCAAGACTAGTACAGATGCGGATTGCCGGCGAGTCTCCTGATTGAGATATTTGTCTCGATATAGAGAAAACGGAGACTTTGGGCGCCATGCGCAACGACTGGATCAACGTGCCCCTGGACTACAGCGACGTGATGCGCCGCGCGATGGAGTCGCTTTTCAAGACCTTCGAGAATCTGAGCGAAGGCACTTTCATCGTCGATGCGGACGCGCGCGTCGTGTGGATCAACAAGCGCTACGCCGCGCGTTTCGGATTCGACGATCCGCTCGACGCGATCGGCCTCGACTGCGAAACCGTGATTCCGAACAGCCTGATGCGCGAAGTCGTCGCGACAGGCAAGCCGATCCTGCTCGACGTGCTGGAAACGGACCGCGAGCCGCTCGTCGTCACGCGTCTGCCGCTCAAGGACGACGCGGGCGTGATCATCGGCGCGATCGGTTTTGCGTTGTTCGACGAGATGAAGGCGCTCACGCCGCTTTTCGCGCACTACTCGCGCGTGCAGCAGGAACTGATCGCGACACGCCAGTCGCTCGCGCAGGCGCGGCGCGCGAAGTACACGTTTTCGAGTTTCGTCGGCACGAGTCCGGTCAGTCTCGAAGTGAAGCGGCAGGCGCGACGCGCGGCGCTCGTCGATTCTCCGGTGCTCCTGCTGGGCGAAACCGGCACCGGCAAGGAACTGCTCGCGCATTCGATCCACGGGGCATCGACGCGCGCCGGCAAGCCGCTCGTGACGGTCAACGTCGCGGCCATTCCGGACACGCTGCTCGAAGTCGAATTCTTCGGCGCGGCGGCGGGCGCGTACACCGGCGCGGAGCGAAAGGGCCGCGTCGGCAAGTTCGAACTGGCCGATGGCGGCACGCTCTTCCTCGACGAAATCGGCGACATGCCGCTGCCCTTGCAGGGAAAACTTCTGCGCGTGTTGCAGGACAAGGAGTTCGAGCCGCTCGGCTCGAATCGCATCGTGCGCGCGGATGTGCGCATCATCGCGGCGACGTCCGCTGATCTGTCCGCGCTCGTTGCGGCGGGACGCTTTCGCGCGGACCTGTTCTATCGTCTGAACGTGCTCACGATTCAGGCGCCGCCGTTGCGCGACCGGCTGGGCGATATCGAGGCGCTCGCCTACGCGATTCTCGAAGACCTGTCCGCCGACACACGGCCGGGGCACGGCGGTCATTTCGTGCTGCACAAGGATGGCCTGCAACTGCTGGAGGCGTATTCCTGGCCCGGCAATGTCCGCGAGTTGCGCAACACGCTGGAGCGAGCGCTGATGCTCTCCGAGACCGAGCATATCGATGCCCGCGCGTTGAGCGCATTCATCGATGCGGGGCGGGTCGCGATCGCGGCGCAGGCGGAGCCGTCGGAGCAGGAAGATGGCGATCCGCCGAGCCTGTCCTATGCAGACGCCATAACCGATTTCGAACGGCGCTTTCTCTCCGATGCGTTGCGCGCGAGCGGCGGGCGCGTCGCGGATGCGGCGGAGAAAATCGGCATCGGGCGGGCGACGTTGTACAAGAAGATCGCGGCACTGGGGATCGCCGTCTGACGGATTTTTGCGAACACGCCAGATCGACGCGAAAGCTTCGCGTGGCATACTCCCGAAATCGAAAATAACGACCAAGAATCAAAGGGGTACGGGATGAAACGCGGGATGAAAATCGGCAGGGCAATCGGCCTTTCGGCCATGTTCGCGGGCAGCGCGTGTGCGCTTGCCGGATGCAGCAGCGCGCCGCCGCTTTTTTCCACCGATGGCCGCCCGACGCAGCAGATCCAGTGCCCCACGTACAGCGGCTGGAGCAACTGCACCGACAACGCGAAGGCGCTCTGTCCAAGCGGCTACGACGTGCTCGGGCAATCGACCGAGAACAATCAGAACGCGCTGCTCATCGCCTGCAAGGGAAGCTAGCCGGTCAGCTTTGCTGCGTCTCGCGCAGCATCGTCACGTCGTAACCGAGCGCGCGCGTGCGCTCGATCAGCGTGCGGCGCAACTCGGCGGAAGGCTTCGCCTCGCGCGTCAGGATCCAAAGATAACGCCCGCTCGGCTCGCCGACGATGGACCATGTGTAATCGTCGGCGTGATCGAGAATCCAGTAGTCGCCGACATAGAACGGGCCGAAGAACGACACCTTCAGTTTCGTCCCGTTCGATCCGGGGACGATCTTCGCGCGACCTTCCGCCGAGCGATATGAACCGTTCACGCCGCCTTGTCTGCACGCGTTGACGACTGACACGAGTCCGTCCTCGCGTCGCGCATAGTTTGCGGTGACGGCTTCGCAGTTGCGTTCGAAGCGATTCTCGTAGCGCGCGAACTCATGCCAGTGGCCGAGATAGCGGTCGAGATCGACGGCCTTCGATGGTTCTGGCACGTTGTCGTTGCCGCTCTTGCGCGCCCCGTTCGATGCGCACGCGGCCAGCGTGACGATGCCGCCGATCAAAGCCAGCGCCGCGGCGCCGTATGCCCAAGGTCTACTGATTTTCATGTTGCCCGGTTGGGTGAGAAGTGCGAAGGCAGATCGATCAGCAAGCTTCGTTCCGCTGTGCGCGTCTCCCGAATCTCCTCACCTTCAGGCCCGTCCGACGGCACGCGCTGAATCCGGCGCAAGGCGCAAGTGGCTGTCCTGATTGGGTTTTATTCGGCATCCGCCGTCCGGCGATACAACGTTCCGCCGGCTCCCGAATCACCTCACCTTAACCGCACACACGCGATTGACCGCCCGCCGCGCCGATTTTTCAAGCCCTGCCCGACCGTGCGACCGATGCAATGGGCCGCGAACGAGCGAAATGTCGAATACGTTAAAGAACAATGGCTTGCATCGTCCACTTGAGAGAGGGAATGAGCTACGAAGTTGCTTCGCGATCCCGACGATCCGATGAAGAGTGAGCTGCGTATCCATCGAACGGCTCACCGTCGCCACGCTCCCGAAACGTCTCACCTTGTTGTCCGGGGTATTCTCTCGCTCTTCACATCCAACGCTCAAAGCAGCATGCCTTCGCCGGTTTCCTTGCCTCAAGCATTCGCATCACTGCCTTCGCTGCTTACTCCGCTCGTCACGATCATCCTGCCTGTGTTCGGTCTCATCTTCGCGGGCTACGCCTGCCGCAAGCTGAACAGGCTCGGACCAGGCGCGGCGTCCGAGCTGAATCGCTTCGTCGTATTTCTGGCGCTGCCCGCGCTGCTCTTCGACATCATGGCGAAGACGCCGTGGAGCATGCTCGATCAGCCCGCGTTCATCGCTGCCTTCGGCATCGGCGCGGCGGTGATCTTTCTGCTGACGCTCGTCGTGCGGCTGATGCAGTCGCGTCATCTCGCCGATGCGAGCATCGACGGATTGAACGCGGCGTATCCGAATACCGGATTCGTCGGCTTGCCGCTTTGCCTGCTCGCGTTCGGCAAGGAAAGTCTCGCGCCGGCCGTGATCGCGACGATCATCACCGTCTGCGTGATGTTCGCGGTCGCGATCGTGTTGATCGAGCTGGGATTGCAAACCGAGAAGCACATCGGTGCGACGCTCGGGCATGTGGCGAAGTCGCTGGTGAAGAATCCGTTGCTGATCGCGCCTGTCGCGGGCGCGTTGCTGAGCGGCTCGGGCGCGCATGTGCCGGAAGGCGCCGAGGCGTTGCTCAAGTTGCTGGGCGGCGCGGCGAGTCCGTGTGCGCTTGTCGCGCTCGGTCTTTTTCTTGGCGCGAAGGGCGAGGCACGCGCCGTCGGGACGACGAGCGCGCTCGTGACGATGAAGCTCGTCGCCCAGCCACTCCTGACCTGGTGGCTGGCTTTTCATGTGTTCAGCCTGCCGCCGCTGTGGGCGAAGAGCGCCGTGATTCTGAGCGCGCTGCCGACCGGCACCGGCCCCTTCATGCTCGCCGAGTTTTATCGACGCGAGGGCGGGGTGACATCGAGCGCGATTCTTTTCTCGACCGTGGTCTCGCTCATCACGGTCACGCTCTGTCTGACCCTGATGCTCTGAGCACGCAAAAAAACGCCCGGCGCGAGTGCACCGGGCGTAACCACCTTCTGTTCGACGGTGGAGGAGGGCCAGTTCAGACTGCTTCCTCTGAGTTCTGCAAGTTGCTGCTTACCGCGTGATGCTGCCGTCGCGGGCCTCGGCGCGAAGTTGCGCGTGCCGTTCCTGATACGGGCGCAACTGCGGGTAGCTCAGCGAATTGACGGCGTCGAGATCGCCCGCGCGGCGCGCGCTTGCGAGTTCCGCCTTCACTTCAGCACGCGATTTCCCCGCCGATGCCGACTGAGCAAAAGCGGGCGCGGTGGCGAAAAGCGCGGACAAAACCAGACCACCGATCAATGTGTTTTTCATTTGAAGCCTCCTGGATGCCTGTGCGCCGGACCCGACGCTTGAAGTGCAGTCTAGGAGGATTCCTATTGGACAAAAATACCGATTGAGCCAACACATTGTTGTCGAGACTGGATGAATGCTGGCCCGCGATTCGCAAGCAATCGTCGCCTGAATGCGGCGGTTGTCACGACATTGGCGAGGGGTTCAGGCTCGTCCGACGAGCGTCATGTTTCGTTTACGAATCAAAAACTAAACGGAATACAAGTTACTCCAGACTTATCCACAGAATCTGTGGATAACCGTGGGGATAGCTCGTCGGGAACCGCGCGCCGTCGCGGTGAAAGGTAGATTGCTTGATTCGTCGCAAAAATAGTCCGCGACGCGCCGAGAACGCATCGAAGACGATAACCTTGCGATGCGCCTATCATGTGCACGCGCGTCGTTTCGAGGACGGCGTTTTCCGGACCGATCATCGTCCGGGTCATCCACCTTTTCATCCTTTCACGGGGAAGATTTCATGGCCTTAAAGATTGCGGTGGTCGTTGGTAGCCTGCGGCGGGATTCGTTCAACAAGCAGCTCGCGCATGCGCTCGTGTCGCTTGCGCCGAGCGATTTTTCCTTCGAGTTTCTCGACATCGGCACGCTGCCGCTCTACAGCCAGGATTACGACAGCGACTTTCCCGAAGTCGCGCGCGCGTTCAAGCAGAAGATCGCCGATGCGAACGGCTTGCTGATCGTCACGCCGGAGTACAACCGCTCGATTCCGGGCGTGCTGAAAAACGCGCTCGACTGGGCCTCGCGTCCGTGGGGGCATAGCGTGTGGGGCGGCAAGCCGGGCGCGATCATCGGGACGTCGGTCGGGGCGATCGGCACGGCGATCGCGCAGTCGCATCTGCGCGGCGTGTGCGCATATCTGGATATCGTGCTGATGAATCAGCCGGAGATGTACATCAAGCACGACGAATCGCGCATCGATGCGAGCGGCAATATCGTGAGCGAGGACACGCGCAAATATCTGCAGACGTTCATGGACAAGTATGCCGCGTGGGTGCGCGATCGCGCGGCATGAGCGCTCACCTTTCCTGATGCGAATACGGCCCGCTGAGCGGGCCGTATTTATTTTGCTGCTGCTACCGAAGGTGGAATCAGACGTGATGATGTCCCGTCACGCGATCCCATCCGTGGCGGATCGCCGCCTTGAAGCGGTCCCACGTATCGCCGCCTTCGGGATGCTTGCTTTCCCAGTCGCGACGCGTCTCGTACTCCATCTGATCGTCCCACGCGCGGCTGCGGAAGCGATCGTCGTTGCCGAGCGTCGCGCCGTAGCGATACGCACCCTGATAGTCCTCGTAAGGCTCGCCCGTCGCCGAATACTTCGAGTCGTAATCGGCGCGGAAGTCCTCTTCGTACTCCATGTATTCATTGGGCAGGGTTGCCGGGCCGGTCGTCGTAGGAGCGGGACCGACCGGTCCCGCCGCTTGCGAGCCTGAGGAAGCCAGCACCGGATCAGGCGACGATCCCGCCGCGCGCGCCGCTCCGGCCTGATACGGCGCGGCCGGTTCGTCGAGCGGTCCGAGCGGTTCTACCGAGCGCCATTCAGAAGCCATGTCCGTGCGTACGCCCGGCAGCGGGTCGCGTTCGGCGGGAACGGCACCCGTCGTGCGAAGCGGATCGCGGCCGGCAAGCGCATCGCGTTCCGAGAGCGATTCGCCGGTGAGTCCGTCGCGCGCCGCGAGCGGCTCGGCGGGCACGCCGGCGATTGGGTCGGCGAGCGGATCGATGCCGGTCGTCGCATACGGATCGCGGCCCGTCACCGGATCGCGTCCGGCTAGCGGGTCGCGTGCCGCGCGCTCGGCTTCGCTCATGATCGATTGAGTCTGCGACTGCGATTGCGACTGCATGCCGCCGCGCGGCATCAACGGATCGTCGGCGGGATCGCTGACGTAATCGCGCGGAGCAACCGCGGCCGGGTCGCCGACATCGGCGTGCGGATAAGCGCGTGCGCGCAAGGGCGTCATGTCCGGATCATTCACCGGCTCGCGTCCCGGAACGGCGCTGCCGCGTCCGAGGCCCAGTTCGTCGAGCACCGAATGATCGCGCTCGTCGGCGGCAGCGGCGGACACTTCCGGCGTGCCGTGTTCCAGCGTCGACCAGCTCGCGGCACGTTCGTCGATATCGATTGCGCCCTGATCGCTCAAGGTCGCGCGCGCGACATCCGCTTGCTCGGCGCTCGGCGTATCGACGGCGACGAGAATCGCGCCGCGCCGCACGGCCTCCGAATAATGCGCGACTTCAGGCGGCTGATCGCGCCCGCCGAAGAGCATGCTGAAGAAGCGCTCGATATTCGCGAGCATGCCCGGCTCCTGATGCGTGACGGCGTCGGGCATCTCGGACGGCGCGGCCGCGTCGTCGCGCTTCGGATTGGCTTGCAGTTCGATATCCGCGCGCGGGAAACCTGCGGCGATCAACGCCGAACGGGCGTCCTCGGCTTGCGCATAAGTATCGAAAACTCCGATGACGGTGTGTCGCATGTACGCCTCCTGCGGTGGGCGAATTCCGGAAATCGGCGACGGCGTCACCGTACATGGAAGCGCTCACGCAACTCGCGTGCCGGATGCCCGCGGACCGTCGCGCACAGGGAAGCGTCTGGAAGGATGACGGCGCTTTTACAAACGCGCGTGCAAAAAAACCGATCGGGTTAGCGCGCGGCTCGCGCATCGCGCGTCGTTGCGTCCGGGCCGTCCGCGCGCTCGCGGATCGCGCGCAGGAGTGAATCGAGCAGCGCGATATCGAATGGCTTCGACAGCACGCGCGCGCCGACCTGCCGCGCGCGATCCAGCTCTTCCGCGTAGCCCGTGACGAGAATCACCGGGATGCGCGGCTCGAAGCGCTGCAGCATCTCCGCGAGATCGATGCCGTTCATCTGCCCCGGCATGTGGATGTCGGAGAGCACGACGTCGAACGGAAAGCCGGTCGAGGCGTCGGCGCGCGCGGCTTCGAGCACGGTGGCGGCGGTATCGGCGTTGAAGACGTAGGTGACGTGGTGACCCATCATCGTGAGCAGCGCCTCGGTGCCGGCGGCGACTTCCTCGTTGTCTTCGACGAGCAGCACGCGCAAGCCGTCCGCCTCCTTCGCCGCGGCCTCTGCCTCGGTCACGGATGCGCCCGGCGCGCCCGCCGCCGCGCGCGGCAGATACAGGCGCACGGCCGTGCCCGCGCCGATCGCGCTGTCGATGGTCGCGAGCCCGCCCGCGCGCTCGCAGAACGCAAAAACCTGCGGCAGGCCGAGGCCCGTGCCCATGCCCTTCGGCTTGGTCGTGAAGAGCGGCTCGAACGCGCGCCCGAGCACGTCGGAATTCATGCCGAAGCCGTTGTCTTCCAGCATGATCTGCACGAATTCGCCGGTGATCGGAAAGCCGTCCTCGTGGCGAAAGCGCACGTTGCCGGCGCGCACGGTGAAGGTGCCGCCGTTGGGCATCGCGTCGCGCGCATTCACCGCGACATTGATGAGCGCGAGCTCCAGCTCCGCCGGATCGACGCGGATCGCCCATACGTCCGGCGCGACCTCGACATTGAGCGCGACCTTCGCGCCGAGCGACGCGCGCAGCAATTCGCGTCCCGCCGGCACCCATTTGCCGATGGCGATGACTTCGCTTCTCAACGGCTGCTTGCGCGCGACGCCGAGCAACTGCCGCGTCAGCGACTGGCCGCTCTTCAACGCGCGCTCCATCGCGGTCAGTTCGCGGTCGAGGCCGGGCGCGCCGCGCCGCCGCGCGATCTGCACGTTGGTCGAGACGATCATCAGCAGATTGTTGAAATCGTGCGCCACGCTGCCGACGAGATTGCCGAGCGCTTCCATCTTGCGCGCCTGGCGATACGCGGATTCGATCGAACGGCGCATCGACGCTTCCGCCTGCCAGCGCTCCCACGCTTCCTCTTCGGTCGCGAGCCGCCGCAACGACTGCGTGATCACGCCCCAGAGCACGACGCACGGCGCGAAGATCGAGAGCGCGAGCACGCTCAGATGCTTCCACCACGCGGACCAGATCGTCGCGATCGGATAGCCGCTCGATACGTAGACCGGATATGTGCCAACGCGCCGGAACGCGACGATCTTCAACTGATCGTCGAGGCCGGACACCATTTTCACGACGCCGCTCCTGCGCCCCGCGGCGTACGCTTCGCGCAGCGGCGAACTGGCTGCGAGCGCCATGCGTTCGGGCGGGCGCGGTGGATACCAGGCGAGCACTTCGCCGTCCGAGCGCGACAGGCCGAGCGAGACGCTCGGATTGTCGCCGATGAGTTCGCGGTAGAACGCGCCGAAATACGCAGGCCGCAGCGCGATGGACACGATGCCGTCGAACTTGCCCGACACCGTGCGTCGCGCGACCGCCGTGTTGAACACCTGCTCGCCGGCGACCCGGCCGATCATCACGCGGGAAATCTGCTCGAGCCGCTGGCCGGCGCGCAAGCCACCGAAGTCGTCGCGGTCCGCGACGGAGATGTCGGGCGTCGGCCAGGCGCGGCTCGTCGCGAGCAGCTTGCCGTCGGCGCCGAACACGGAGGCCGCCGCGACCTGCTGATAGGTGTTGCTGATCGTCTTGAGACGCTGGTGGATCGTTGCGCTCTCGCGGCTGATGGCGGCGGCGTCGAGATCGTCGAGCAGATCGACGATGCGCTCGTTGAGCGTCACGTTCAGATCGAAGACCTTGAGCGCATGCTCCTCGGCGACGCGGGCATTGCGCGCGACGAGATCGGAAGCATCGGCGACGCGCGCGTGGTAGTCGGTGAAGGCGGTGACCGCGACGTACACGCACGGCAGCACGATCGCGGCGACGAGGAGGGCGTAGAGCGTGAGGCGCTGCGCGGCGAAGTTGCGTTCGGGAACCACCGGAAACGGCGGTTCTTCCTGCCATGATTCCGCGGCAGGATCGGCGTCGGACTCCTCACGTTGCAGCGTCATTTTTGGCAGCGAATTGGAAAACTTACTCGACGCCCGCGCTCGGCGTCCGCTCTGGCGGGCGTGCGCGCGGGACTTGCCGGGTTTGAGCGGTGCAACCGCAACTGGAACGCACGAAGCATGCCGGACGAAAGTATGTGCGGCGCGCGACATCTGGAGGAAAACCTCGGTCGCGCCGCGAAGTTAGCGAGATTATCGGAAGCGCAAACGTACACAAAAGTATGACAACGTATCACATCAGAATACATCGAGTGAAATGTACCCGATTACGCACGGTTTTCATCAGATTAATTCTCGCTTGGCGCTCTGGCGAGTTGCTTTGACATTCTGATCGGCCGACAATGCAATCCTCCGACCACATGCGCCGCGCAGAGCGCCGGCCGGAGGACACAAGCAGCCTCGCGGCGCGCGCCGGGGAGAAGTACCGCTTGTCCGGCCAGTCGCCGGCAGGCAGCGCGACCGAACGAGGAGAAGAAGGCCACGGTCCGGAAACCTCTTCCGGATCATGCACGGGGCAGTCGACATGACGCCGATCGAGAGCCAGCAAGCATCGCGCGCTGTGCGCATGCTCATCACCCAGCGTTCGCCCGCGGGGTGGCGCGCCTATGTCCACAGGCGCCGCGCCTGGCTCATCGCCGCCGATCTGCATCTCCGACAGCGTCCGCATTCCCGCCGGGCCAAAGGGCTCACGCCGGTTCTGCCGTGAAGATCGCCATAAAGATCGCCGCGCGGATGCCGTAATCACATACGAGTGCCTGCCGTGTCCGCCGACACGACCATCCTCAGCCCGAAAACAGCCTAAGAGATCCTGCCAACCATGCCGTTGCCGATTGTCATTGCCGATGATTCCCTGCTCGCACGCAAGGTGATGACGCGCGCGCTGCCCCCGGACTGGGACGTCGAGATTTCCTACGCGACCAACGGGCGCGAGGCGCTCGAGCACTATCGGGCGGGCCGCGCCTCGGTGATGTTCCTCGATCTCACGATGCCCGACATGACGGGCTATCAGGTGCTCGACGCCTTGCAGCACGAGGACCTGAACACGTTCGTGATCGTCGTGTCCGCCGACGTCCAGCCGATGGCCCAGGAGCGGGTGCGCGCGCTCGGCGCGATCGCGTTTCTGCCGAAGCCGGTGACGCCCGAAGCGCTGCGTCCCGTTTTAAAGGAGTACGGACTCCATGGTTGATTCCGCCCTGAACGAAGATCAGCGCGACGCGCTGCAGGAAGTCGCCAACATGGCGATGGGCCAGGCCGCGACGCGGCTCTCGAAGCTGCTCGGAACGTTCATCGAGCTATCGGTGCCGCGCGTGCGCGTGGTGAGCGTGGCCGAGGCGTCGGCGGCGCTCGCCGAGATGACCGGCATCACCGATACCGTCACGGCCGTGCGCCAGGGCTTTCGCTCGGACATCAAGGGCGAGGCGATCGTGCTGTGCAAGAGCGGCAGCGTCGATCAGCTTTGCGCGCTCGTCAGCGATCCGTACACCAAGTCGACCTACGAGGCGACGACGCGCACCGAACTCGTCTTCGATGTCGCCACCGTGCTGATGGGCGCGTGCGTGTCGTGCATCCTCGACCGCCTCGGCCGCTCGCCGATCTTCTCGCCGCCGGGCATGCTCGGCACGGAAATCGGGCTCGACGAGGTCTTTCAGCCCGCGATGCTCGCGTGGAAGACCGCGCTCCTGCTCGAAGTGAATTTCGCGCTCGAGGATCACAGCTTCCGCGCGCATCTTGTGATGCTGATGGCCGAAGACGCCATCACGCATCTGAACGAAGCGCTCGACGCGCTTCTGTCGAGCCTCTGAACGGGACGCCATCGTGAGCATGGACGAACTGCGCCACGCGCTTTCCGAACTCGTGATCGAGCGCGTGGGCTTCGGCATATTCGTGCTCGATCGCGACCTGAACGTGCTGATGTGGAACCGGTTCATGCAGGACCACAGCGGCAGGACGGCCGAGCAGGTGATCGGCAAGTCGATCTTCGCGAGCTTTCCGGAGCTGCCGCGCGTGTGGTTCACGCGCAAGGTCGAGAGCGTGTTTCAGCTCGGCAGTTTCGCGTTCAGCTCGTGGGAGCAGCGGCCGTATCTCTTCAAGTTCGATCACGACCGGCCGATCACCGGCGGCGTCGATTTCATGCAGCAGGACTGCACCTTCATGCCGCTCATGCTGGAGCGCGAGGTGCGCGCCGTCTGCGTGACGATTTCCGACGCGACGCACGCGAGCATGATGCAGCGCGCCCGCGACGAAGCGGTGGCGAAGCTGCAGGAATTCGCGGACCGCGACGGCCTGACCGGCATCGCGAACCGGCGCTATTTCGAACTGCGCCTGCGCGACGAATTCTCGCGCTGGCAGCGCTACGGCGGCGAACTGTCGATGCTGCTGTTCGATCTCGACCACTTCAAGCGCATCAACGACGATCTCGGCCACCTCGTCGGCGACACGGTCTTGCGCGTGATGGCCGAGCGCGTCGCGCAGAGCGTGCGCGTGCAGGACGTCTTCGGGCGCTTCGGCGGCGAGGAATTCGCGCTGCTGCTGCCGTGCACGAATTTCGAGGACGCGATGATCGTCGCGGAGAAAGTGCGCCGCGAGATCGGCGAGACGCCCATCGACGTGCAGGGCGCGCGCGTGCCGGTCACGGCGAGCGTCGGGGCGGCGCGTGCGCGGACCGGCGTGACTTCGTCGTACGAGGCGCTCATCAACGAGGCCGACGCGGCGCTTTATACGGCGAAACGCGAGGGGCGGAATCGGGCGGTGGGTTTCACCTGAATCGCCGTTTTCTTGTGCGGGTTAAATGCGTCGAGAGCTTTGAGTGCGCTCGGCAGAATGTGCGAAATTAAAGCTCTCTGTCTAACTCGGCTTATAACCGACTGTATTTGTGGTAATTTCATTCCAAATAACAAGCAGTTGATCCTCGATTCCTTCGTCGCGTTTCGCGAATTTCCAGCGGATTTCTCCCTCCATTCCTTTCAGTATACTTAATATTTCGAGAATCGATTGCTCAGATTGGTCTTTCGCGGCGGTTTCTGCCTCTTTTTTGCGTTTTTTTGCCTTATGGCGATGATCCTCGAGAAACCACAACCCGTATAGCGTGATTGCTGTATCTATGGCACGCGAAACTGCATTGGCAGCGCTCGTATAGTGCGGATGCTTACTGCGCAGCTTTTTGTATTGTTGCGCAGAAAATTTGCCGTGGTTATCAAGAATATAATTATAGATTGCTATCTGCGTGAGCGGCTTTAATTCATGAACTTCCTTTATGTCCTTAAAAATCTCAGGCGGTACTGCGCGCCTGTTGCTATGGGCTGACATGGATGCGATATTATCACCAATGTTCGCGTGTACTTCGATATGCAGCGTCTTGACGGTTTTGGACATGGTCAGATCGTCCGAAGAGTGGTAGCACACCTAAAATTTGATCGCAAGCATTGAAAATGTTTCCAATACTGCTGTTAGTCGCTAATTTGACTGCCGAATTGAAGCTGCATACTACCTTGCGACTGTCGACCTAAAGAGAGCAAGCGTGGCACTTTTACACTCTTTGTCTTTGTACTACTCGCGGAAGACGCTCTCTTCGCTGCTCAAGGCAGACTGCCTGATGTCGCTATTGCGCTAGGCGCACGAGCTAACCTCTGTACGGCGAGCGCAATCGGGCAAAGTATTGATATACTCTTTGCCGCTTCCGGCGCAGTCACAGCCGGCTCGCGCCGGCTTTTCCCTCGATCGTCTTTTCAGCGCCAGATGGTTCCGCGCGCGCCGGAATCGCATCGAGACCGGCGGCGATCTCTTACTAAATTTGCCCTTGGGGGCGCCACAGCGGAGTTCGTCTTGGCCGTTTCCAATTTCATCGCTGAAGAGCCTGCTCCAGACGCCGCGAAAACGTCGTCGGGGAGTTCGTTTTATCTTGCGATGCGCATCCTTCCCGCCGAGCAGCGGGACGCGATGTATCAGATCTACGCGTTCTGCCGCGCGGTCGACGATATCGCCGACGAAGGCACCTTGCCGCGCCGCGAGCGCGCGCTCGCGCTCGACCAGTGGCGCGAGGACATCGACGCCTGCTACGCCGGCAAGCCGAAGCAGTCGCTCGAAGCGCTCACGCGCCACATCCAGGCTTTCCACCTTTCCCGCGACGACTTCCAGGCCGTGATCGACGGCATGGCGATGGACGCCGCCGGCGATATCGTCGCGCCCGACGAAGCCACGCTCGATCTCTATTGCGATCGCGTGGCGAGCGCGGTCGGGCGGCTGTCGGTGAGAATTTTCGGGATGCACGAGGATGCCGGGCGGCGGCTCGCGCACCATCTCGGCCGCGCGCTGCAACTGACCAACATCCTGCGCGACATCGACGAAGACGCGGAAATCGGCCGCGTGTATCTGCCGCGCGAGCTGCTCGCGCGCGAAGGCATTTCCACCAGCGATCCGGCAAGCATCGTCGGCGATGCGCGCCTGCCGCGCGTCTGCGCCGTGCTCGCCGAGCGCGCGAAGGGCCACTACGCTCAGTCCGATGCGATCATGGCGGCGTCGCCGCGCGCCCAGGTACGCGCCCCGCGCATCATGTCGGCGGCGTATCGCGCCGTGCTCGACGCCAATCTCAAACGCGGCTTCGACCTGCCGCGCACGCGCGTGCGCACGCCGCGTGCGCGCCTGCTGTGGATCGTGGCGCGCAACCTGATCTGATGTCCCGGCGGGTTATCGTCGTCGGAGCGGGCATCGCCGGCCTCGCCGCCGCGGTCGAGGCGCAACGGCGCGGCGCACGCGTCGTGCTGCACGAGGCGGCGCCCTACGCGGGCGGCCGTTGCCGCTCCTTCTTCGATGCCAAGCTCGGTGTCACGCTCGATAACGGCAATCATCTGCTGCTATCGGGCAATCAATCGACGATGGCTTATCTGCGCGCGATCGGCGCAACCGACACGCTGATCGGCCCGACGCAGCCGGAGTATCCGTTCTTCGATGCCGCGACCGGCGACGCCTGGACGATCCGCATGTCGCCGGGGCGCTTGCCGCGCTGGATCTTCGACGCCGCCGCGCGCGTGCCGGGCACGCAGCCCGCCGATTACCTGCCGTTCCTGCCGCTCTTCTGGGCGAAGCCGGGCCGCGCGATCGAGGAATCGGTGCGCCGCAAGGATCGCGTGTGGAATCTTCTCGTGCGCCCGCTGCTGCGCGCCATGCTCAACGCCGACCCGTCCGAAGCGAGCGCCGAGCTCGCGGCCGTTTTGCTGCGCGAGACGGTCGCGCAGGGCGGGCAGGCGTGCCGTCCGCTCATCGCGAGAAGCGGGCTGTCGCATGCATTCGTCGAACCCGCGCTGCGGCATTTGCAGTATGGCGGCGCGGAGATCCGGCTCGGCTCGCGCGTCGCGGCTATCGGGGTATCGGGCACGGATTCGACGGAGCGTGTAAGCTCGCTGGCTTTCGAAGGCGCGGAGCCTGTCGCGCTCGGAGCAGGCGATGGCGTCGTGCTCGCCGTGCCGCCCGATGCGGCGCGCGCGCTGGTGCCGGACCTGATCGCGCCGGATGCATCGCGGGCAATCGTCACCGTGCATTTCGCCGTCGATGCGCCAGCGGGCTTTCAGCCGCAGACATGCGTCGTCAACGGCATGTCGGACTGGATCTTTGCCGCCGACGGAAGGCTCTCGGTCACGCTCGCAAGCGCGAACCGATGGCTCGCGACGCCGCACGAGGGACTCGCGCAGGCGATCTGGCGGGAAACGGCGAAGGCGATGCGCATGGCCGCCGCGCCGACGCCGCCGTGGCAGATCATCGTCGAAGAACACGCGACGTTTGCCGCCGTGCCTTCGCAGGAAGGCTTGCGGGCCGCCACGCGCACACGCTGGCCCAATTTCACGCTCGCGGGCGACTGGACGGCGACCGGCCTGCCCGCGACGATCGAAGGCGCGATCCGCTCCGGCCAGAAGGCCGCGGACGCGCTGTTGAACCCATCGATGGAACGCTGATGAACGATTTATCCCTGTCGGCCGTGGGCGCGCGAGTGTCGGGCGCCTCGCTCGATTCCGCCGTCAACCACGCCACCGACGCGCTGCTCGCGGCGCAACATCCGGACGGCTACTGGCTCTACGAACTCGAAGCGGACGCAACCATCCCGGCTGAATACGTGCTGCTCGTCCACTATCTCGGCGAGACCGCCGACGAGAAGCTCGAAGCGAAGATCGGCCGCTATCTGCGCCGCATTCAACGCGAGGACGGTGGCTGGCCGCTCTTCACCGATGGCGCGATGGACGTCTCCGCGACCGTGAAGGCGTATTTCGCGCTGAAGATGATCGGCGATTCGCCCGACGCCGAGCACATGCAGCGCGCCCGCCGCGCGATTCTCGCCGCGGGCGGCGCGGAGAAGGTGAACGTGTTCACGCGCATTCTGCTCGCGCTTTTCGGCGTCGTGTCGTGGCGCGCGGTGCCGATGATGCCCGTCGAGATCATGCGCCTGCCCATGTGGTTCCCGTTCCATCTGTCGAAGGTGTCGTACTGGGCGCGCACGGTGATCGTGCCGATGCTCGTGCTCAACGCGAAGCGCCCGCGCGCGCGCAATCCGCGCGGCGTGCGCATCGACGAGGTATTCACGAATCCGCCGGTCAATACCGGCATGCCGACGCGCTCGGGGCATCAGAGCCGCGGCTGGTTCGCGTTCTTTCGCGTCGTCGATTCGATCCTGCGCGTCGCCGATCCGCTGTTGCCGAAAGCCGGCCGCGAACGCGCGATCGATGAAGCGGTGCGCTTCGTCGACGAGCGCCTGAACGGTGAGGACGGACTCGGCGCGATTTTTCCGGCGATGGCCAACTCGGTCATGATGTACGACGTGCTCGGCTATCCGCCCGAGCATCCGAATCGCGCGATCGCGCGCAAGTCGCTCGACAAGCTCCTGATCATCGACGAAGCCGACGATGGCGAAGCGTATTGCCAGCCGTGTCTGTCGCCGGTGTGGGATACGTCGCTCGCGGCGCACGCGCTGCTCGAAACCGGCATGCCGAAGGCCCGCTCGGCGGTGACGCGCGGCCTCGAATGGCTCGTGCCGCTGCAGATTCTCGATGTGCGCGGCGACTGGGTCTCGCGCCGTCCGAACGTGCGGCCGGGCGGCTGGGCGTTCCAGTTCGCGAACCCGCACTATCCCGATGTCGACGACACGGCCGTCGTCGCGATGGCGATGGAGCGGGCGGATCGGGAGAATGGCACGGCGCTGTACGGCGAGTCGATCGCGCGGGCGCGCGAGTGGGTCGTCGGCATGCAGAGCAGCGACGGCGGCTGGGGCGCGTTCGAGCCGGAAAACACGCAGTACTACCTGAACAATATTCCGTTCTCGGATCACGGCGCGCTGCTCGATCCGCCGACGGTCGATGTGTCCGCGCGCTGTCTGTCGATGCTCGCGCAGCTCGGCGAGACGTCGCTGAACAGCGAGCCGGCGCGCCGCGCGTTCGACTACATCGTGAGAGGCCAGGAACGCGATGGAAGCTGGTACGGACGCTGGGGCCTGAACTACATCTACGGCACCTGGTCGGCGATGTGCGCGCTGAACGCGGCCGGTGTCGCGCCGACCGACCCGCGCATGACGCGCGCGGCGGACTGGCTGATCGGCATTCAGAACAGTGACGGCGGCTGGGGCGAGGACGGCGAGAGCTACAAGCTCGACTATCGCGGTTACGAGCAGGCGCCGAGCACCGCGTCGCAGACGGCGTGGGCGCTGCTCGGACTGATGGCGGCCGGTCTGGTCGAACATCCGGCGGTAGCGCGCGGCGTCGGCTATCTGCTGAAGACGCAACAGGCGCACGGGCTGTGGGACGAAACGCGCTTCACGGCGACGGGCTTCCCGCGCGTGTTTTATCTGCGCTACCACGGCTATCGCAAATTCTTCCCGCTGTGGGCGCTCGCGCGCTACCGAAACCTGACACGCGACGGCCTCACGCGCGTGACGGTGGCCATGTGACCGCGCCCGTCGTCGCCGTGACCGGCATGGCGTTCGAGGCGAAGATCGTGCGCGGGCGCGGCGTCGATGTGGTGTTCGCGGCGCGTGCGGACTGGCTCGAGCGCGCGTTGTCCGAAGCGATCGCGCGCGGCTGCTCGGGCATCATCAGCTTCGGCACGGCGGGCGGGCTTGCGCCGGATCTCGAACCGGGCGAGTTGATCGTCGCCGAGAGCGTGTCCGGTCCGTTCGGCGAGCTGCATACCGATGCGGCGTGGTCCGCGCGCATCGTCGATGCGTTCGCGGGCACGCCCGTCGAGCGCGTCATGCGGCGCGGCAAGATGGCGGGCGTCACCGCGCCCGTCAAGAGCGAGGCGGAGAAGCGCTCGCTGCATTCGTCGACCGGCGCGCTGGCCGTCGATATGGAATCGCATATCGCCGGGGCGATCGCGACGGCGCGCGGCCTGCCGTTCGCGGTGTGCCGGGCGGTCGTCGATCCTGCCTGGCGCACGCTGCCGCCCGCCGCGACGGCCGGTTTGCGCGATGACGGCACGACGGCCATCGGCCCGATTCTGCGGGAATTGATGCGCGATCCGGCGCAACTGGGCGCGCTTTTGCGGCTCGCCTCCGACGCGCGCGCCGCCCGCGCAACGCTCGTGCAGGCGCGGCACGCGCTGGGATCGGCGCGGGCGCTCACTTTCGGTTGAGCCTGTCAGTTCTATCCTTGCTTTCTGCGGGTTAACCCTCATCTCGATATAGTCAGGGAAAACCCTAATCTTGCGCGCGTCGATTTCTCTGCACCGTGACGCGCGCGGTAATGAAAGCGAGGTACCGCAAATGAATTTTCACACCCGCAAATGGGTCAAGCCCGAAGATCTGAACCCGAACGGCAGCTTGTTCGGCGGCAGTCTTCTGCGCTGGATCGACGAAGAAGCCGCAATTTACGCGATTTCGCAACTGGGTAACCAGCGCGTCGTGACCAAGTTCATGTCCGAGATTAATTTCGTCAGCTCGGCGCGTCAGGGCGACATCATCGAGCTGGGTATCACCGCGACGCAATTCGGCCGCACGTCGATCACGCTGCGCGCGGAAGTGCGCAACAAGATCACGCGCAAGAGCATTCTGACCGTCGAGAAGATGGTTTTCGTGAATCTGAACGAGCAGGGTGAGCCCGCGCCGCACGGCCGCACGCAGATTCGCTACGCCGATGAATTGTTCGAGGCGTATCGACGGGATCAGGGTGCGGTGGAAGCGCCGAATATGTCTGGCGATGATCTGTTCGAGGAAGTGGCGGAGGAGGCCGCGCATTGATCGCGTACCGACGCGATTAGCCATGTAAAATAGGTCGAAATTCAGACCTATTTTTGGTGCCTTCATGGAACGCATTCATAGCGTGTTGTCCGTCAGCATCTCCGAGTTCAAGCAGAACCCGGGGAAGATCGTCGACGAGGCGGGCGGTGAACCGGTCGCCGTACTTAATCACAATCGGCCTGCCTTTTACACGGTTTCTCCGGAGCTGATGGCGGAGATCGCGGAGTTGTATGACGAGCGCCAGTTGGCGACGTTGGTCCAGTCCCGGCTCAAATCGGTGAAACGCGCGGTCAAAGTCAATCTCGACGATCTTTGATGGCCCATGAACTCCTGTTCGTTCCCGAGGCACTAGAGGACTGGGCCGAACTGGATGGCTCGCTCAAAGCGCTTTTCAAGCAGGCATTGAGAAAACGGCTCAAGACGCCGCGTGTGCCGGGCTCCGAACTTCGGTCGCCCCTTTCAGATTGCTACAAAATCAAGCTGCGGGGCGTGAACTATCGGCTCGTTTATCTGGTTCGCGACGACGAAGCCGATCCCGATATTGTCGTCCTGGCGGTTGGGCGTCGCGATGGCGGAATCTACGAGGCAGCCGCGGCGGCGTGGGAGCGAGGGCAGAGTCTTTGACGCGCCAAATTTCACGGAATCGAAAAGTCGCGCACTAAAGCAAAACGGGCGCCCACGCGCCCGTTTTGCTTTTCCAGCCATCACCCCCCAGCTCACTTGCCCGCAGGCTGCGCCGCCGGATCGTCATACTGCGGCAGCCCCTGCGCCTTGCTCGAACTCGGCGACGGCTGACCCTTCGGCGCGTTCTCTTCCGGCGCTGGCGATTTCCCGCCGACGCCACCCGCAGGCGACGCCGCCGCGCCCGGATCGACATACGTCGGCAAGCCTTGCTCCGTACTGCCACCGCCGGTTTCGCCCGGCGCGCTCGCGCCTTCGGGCGCCGATGCGCCTTCGTCGCCGTAGTCGGGCAACGTACTCGCGCCGCCGCCCGTCAGCAGGTACTGACGCCGCTGCGTGTAGGCATCGCGCACGAACGCGTATTTGTCGAGCGCGGCCGCCGAGAGCAGATCGGTCGCGCCGATCAGGTCCGCGCGCGCGCTCACGAAGTTCACTCCAAACAACGGCCAGCGTATTTCCGCTTCGGAATAACTCAGGGGGTTCACGCGCCAGTCGACGAGCCAGGTCGTCGAATCGCGGAACGAGCTCGGGCCGAGCAGCGGCAGCACCAGATACGGCCCCGACGGCATGCCGTAGTGCCCGAGCGTCAGGCCGAAGTCCTGATGATGCTTCGGCAAGCCCGCAGGCGAAGCGACATCGATCAGGCCGCCGACGCCGAACAGCGAGTTCATCGCGATACGCATCAGATCCTGCGTCGCATCGGTGATCTTCAACTGCAGCAGGTTGTTCGCGAAGTTGGAGAAATCGCCGAGGTTCGAGAAGAAATTGCTGACGGCCGTGCGAAACGGGCTCGGCGTGTAATCGACGTAGAACTGCGCGACGGGCTTCGCGACGTAGGTGTCGAGCGTGTCGTTGAACGTGAAGATCTTGCGGTTCATCGGCTCGAGCGGGTCTTTCGGATTGCGGTCCGGGCCGGTGGCGCAGCCCGCTGTCGTGAGCACGCCCGCAATCGCCAGACTCATCCCCAATTTACGCACTGCACGAGCGGTCAAAGCCGTCGATCCCCACTTCATTCTTCAATTCCTCTTAGGTTGTCATGTCGTTGCGCCGCCCTGAGCTTCGCCCGCGCCGCCGCACGCACCTTGCGCGGTTTGCCCATCAGAACGGGCTGGAACACCACCGCGCCGATCAGCGTACAAAAGAGCGACAGCGCCAGTAGCCGTCCCATGCTCGACGTGCCCGGATGATGAGAGAACCACAGGCTGCCGAACGCCGTCGCCGTCGTGGCCGCACTGAACATAACGGCATGGGTGAGGCTCGACTGTAGCAAGCGCGTCTGCCCGGACCGCCACGCCATCACGAAGTAGATCTTGAACGCGACGCCGACGCCCAGCATCAGCGGCAGCGCAATGATGTTCGCGAAGTTGAGCGGCATCCTGAAGACGACGCACAGTTCCAGCGTGACGATCGCCGAGACGAGCAACGGTACCAAAGTTCTCAAAACGTCGCCAAAACGGCGCAGCGCGATCCACAGCAGCACGGTGATCGCGATGAGCGAGTAGAGCGCCGCCTGCTCGAACGCCTTGATGATCGTCTCCGCCGAATGGCGCACGGAAATCGGCCCGCCGATGGCGTCGGGCGCCGCCTTCTGCACCGCGTCGGCGAAGCGGGCGAGCAGCGCGTCGTCGTTGGGATCGACGCCCGGCGGAACCTTCGGCGCGATGTCGACGAGCGCCTGGCCCTGCGGCGTCACGAACGACGCGACCATCTGCGGCGGCAGCGTTTCGCGCGTGATTTCCGTCGGCGTGAGCAGCGCGCGCAATTGCGCGAGCGCGATGCGCAGCGGCTCGGCCATCGCGTGTTCGGCGCGGTCGCGGGCCGCGGAGTCGGCTTGCGCCAGCTTCGCGAGCGTCTGCGACAGATGTTTCGCTTCCTTGTCGCCCGGACCGGGATGCTCGTCGGCGGCGAGCGAGAGCTGGCTCGACACCCGTTTCAGCGCGGCGACGCGCACCGCGTCCGTCACGGGCGATGCCGTCTGTTGATCGAGCGCGGGCAGCAGTTGATCGGCGGCGGCCTTGATGAGCTCCAGCTTCTTCGGCTGATCGGCGGGAATGAGCGACGAAAGCGTGGTCGCGCTGCCGACTTCCGGCAGTTTTCGCAGCTTCGCGGCGATGTTGTCGGCGTCGGCGAGCGAGGGCGCGAGCACCGCGACATCGTTCACCGCGCCTTCCGGCGAATCCTTGAGCGCGATGAGCGTCGCCATCGACTCGGTATGCGGGTCCTTCAAATGGAGCGGGTTGAAGTCGAAACGCAGATCGAAGAGCAGCGGCAGCGCGCCGATGACGACCACGAGCGTGCCGATCAGCACCGGCTTGCGATGCTTGTCGAGGAATTCGTCGAGCGGCGCGAGCACCGGAAAGCCCGGCGAATGCGCTTCGCCCGGCGGCGCGAACACCTTGATGAGCGCGGGCAGAAGCGTCATGTTGGTCGCGTAGGCGACGAACATGCCGACGCCCGCGATCAGCCCCAGCTCCGACACGCCGCGATACGCGGTCGGCAGAAACGAGAAGAAGCTCGCGGCCGTCGCGGCGGCGGCGAGCGTGAGCGGCACGGCGACATGACGCGCGGTTTCCGCGAGCGATACGTCGAGCCGCCGGTGCTTGTAGCGCTCCTCGCGATACTTCACGCCGAACTGGATGCCGAAGTCCACGCCCAGCCCGACGAACAGCACCATGAACGCGACCGAGATCATGTTGAGCGCGTGGACCATCATGAGTCCGAGCGCGGCGGTGATCGCGAGCCCGACGAAGAGCGTGATGAACACCGCGAGGATCATGCGCTTCGAGCGCAGCGCGACCCAGAGGATCATCAGCACGACGAGGAAGGTCAGCACGCCGTTGAGCACGGCGCCGTCCTGCACGGACGCGAATTCCTCGTCGGCGAGCGGCTGCGCGCCTGTCAGATGCAGCGTCGCGCCGTATTTTTTGTCGATGCCGAGCTCGGCGGCCTTCGCGCGAATCTCCTCCGATGTGCCCGCCGCCGCCTTCAGCGCATTGAAGTTCAGCTCCGGCAACACGGTGACGAACGCGCGCCCCGGCGCGGCGCTGTCGGACGAATCCGCGAGCCCGCGCCACGAAAATGCGGCGGGCTGATTCGCCAGCACGCGGTCGAGCACCGTCGCGCTTCTGCCGAGCAGACCGGCCATCTGGCCGAGATTGACCTGTCCGAGCGTCAGCGGCAGATTGAGCGTGGTGTTGAGCGTCTGCGCGAGGCCGGTGAGCGTCGGGTCGTGCGCGAGCGTATTGATGAGCGGGCGCGCCTGCGCGAGCTGCTTCGTGACCTGTTCGACCTTGTCCGTCGGCAGATAGAGCAGGCCGTCGTGCTCGAAGAACGTGCCGCCCTCGGGCTGCGACACCGACTTGAACCGCTCCGGCTCCTTCGCGAGCGCGGCGGCGAGTTCGTTCGCGGCGGCGTCGGCGAATTCCTGGGCGGGCGCCTGAACGACGATCAGCAATGTCGCGCCGCGCTGCGGAAACGCCTTGTCGATGGCCTTGCTGCGCGCGGCCCACTCGGGCTCCGTCTCGATCAACTGGCTTACGTCGGTGCTGATTCTGAAGTGATGGACGACATAAATCGTGGAGAGCACGCCGAGCAGGAGCGAAACGGCGATAATCCACGCCGGCCGGCGGATGGCGAGGGTGACGAAGCGAGTAATGTTGGACGTCAGCATGAAGACGCTACCTGGTGCCTGTTATCTTTTGTGCGTGCGAACGCGCGAATTGCATAATGCCGAGCGCCGGAACCCGGATCATTTCCTTTGAAACGATGCGGGGAGCCGCGCAAGTATACCGGGCGCACGCAACACGCCGCGCTTGAACTGTTGCGGCGCGGCGATGTCGATATACTGACCTCGCAGCAAGCTGGCCGCTCCTGCAATGCCGGAAGGCCGCACAACCCGCGCCACCAAACCTGATTAGAGAACGGGTGCCATGAAACGCTATTTGTCTATTTGCTTCGCTTTCCTCCTTGTCTCGCTGTCCTTCGCAGGCGAGGCGCTCGCACAAACGAGTCCCGATGCCGTCGTGAAGAATGCCGTCGAAGGCACCGTCAACGCGATGAAGGCCGACCCGCAGGCGCGCGGCGGCGACATGGCGAAGATCACGCAGCTCGTCGAGACGCGCTTCCTGCCCGCCACCGACTTCCAGCGCACCACGCGCATCGCGGTTGGCAAGGCCTGGGCGAGCGCCACGCCCGAGCAGCAAAAGCAGCTCTACGACCAGTTCCAGACGCTGCTGGTTCGCACCTATGCGGCTTCGCTCGCGCAATTGCGCGATCAGGACGTGAAGTTCAAGTTCGACGCCCCCAACATCGATGCCAACGCGAAAGACACGGTCGTCGAATCGCACGTCATCTCCACGGGCGGCGACAATCCCGTGCGCTATCGTCTGGAGAAGACGCCGCAGGGCTGGAAAATCTACGACATCGACATGATGGGCGCTTGGCTCATTCAGGTCTATCAGCAACAATTCGCCGGCCAGTTGCAAAAGGGTGGCGTCGACGGTCTCATCAAGTTCCTTTCCGAGCACAACGCCCGTTCGGCGGGCTGACGCTCGCGTCTCTTTGCTGGCAGGCCGGCCTCATGTTCTGCGGTGCTCCACCGCGAACTTGATCAGCTCGGCCTGTCCATCGATATCCAGTTTGCGCTTCAAATTCAGCCGATGCGTTTCCACCGTACGCACCGACAACCCATGCTGCAGCGCGATCTGCTTGCTCGATAAGCCTTCGGCCAGCGCGTCGAGAATATCGAGCTCGCGCGGCGTCAGACGTTCGAGCGGCGTCTGCATCGACTGTGCCTGAATCATGCGCGCGGCGAGGCCGGCGCTGAAAAAGGTCTTCCCGGCAAGCACCGCATCGATCGCCTGAATGATCTCGGTGGCGGGCGAATCCTTCAGCACGTAGCCGCTCGCGCCCGCGCGCACCGCCTGCTTCACATACTCCACGTTGTCGTGCATCGACAACATCAGCACGCGGATGCCCGGGTGCCGCTCGTGAAAAAGCGCCGCCAGCTCGATGCCGCTCATGCCGGACATGCCGACGTCCATCAGCGCGAGATCGGGCGGATTCGCTTCGTCGGCGGCGAGTGCGAGCGCCTCTTTTGCGTTGCCCGCCTCGCCGATCACGGAGAGACGCGGCACGGAGTCGAGGCGGGCGCGCAGGCCGTCGCGCACGAGCGGGTGATCGTCCACGAGAATGATGCGGGCGGGTTCAGCGCTCATCGATATGTCCTTGAAGATTGGGTGCGGCGAGCGGCAGCGGCACGCTCGCGGTGATCGACGTGCGGCCGAGTTGCGAACTGATCGCCAGTGTGCCGCCGAGCGTGTCGAGCCGCTCGCGCATGTTGCGCAGACCGACGCCGCTCGCCGGGTCGGAGACTGCGCTGTGCGCATCGAAGCCGCGGCCGTTGTCGGTGATGTCGAGCGTGACGGCGTGCGTGGCGATATCGAGCGTGATCGCCGCGCGCGACGCCTGCGCGTGCCGCGCGATGTTGGTCAGCGCTTCCTGCGCGATGCGAAAGAGCACGGTGTTGACGGGATCCGGCAGGGTGGTGCGCTGCGTCGCGCAGGGCTTGCCGTGGTCCATCGCTTCGAAACGCGCCTCGATGCCGTCGTGTCCGTCGAATTCGCGCGCGAGTTGCTCGAGCGCGGCGGCTAGACCGAGATCATCGAGCATCGCGGGACGCAGTGCATGCGAGATGCGGCGCACTTCGCGCAGCGTGCCGGAGAGGCGTCCGAGGCTCGTCGCGAGCGCGGCTTCCGCGGTCGGTTCGCGCGCCGCGCCGCGCTCGAAACGCGCGAGCGCCGATTCGAGCAACAGCTTCACCGAGACCAGCATCTGGCTGATGCCGTCGTGCAACTCGCGCGACAGCCGTGCGCGTTCCTGTTCCTGCGAGTCCACGACTTGCCGCGCGAGGCGCTTCAGTTTCGCGTCGGCGCTGCGATGCTCGCTGATGTTCAGCACCGCGCCGCATACCGCGATGATCGCAAGTGCGGCGAGCGCGATCGCGCCGATCCACATCAGCGTGCGTTCGATGTTCGCGGCCGCCTGCGCATCGATGCGCGCCAGCGTCGTTTCGACATCTTCCAGATAGATGCCCGTGCCCATCATCCAGCCCCAGCGTTCGAGCGGCACCACGTAGCCGAGCTTCGGCGCGAGGAGGCCCGTGGACGGCCGCCGCCAGACGTAGCGCACGTAGCCGCCGCCTTTCGATGCCTGCTTGACGAGTTCCTGAATGGTCAGCGCGCCGTTCGGATCGCGCATCAGCCAGAGATCGCGTCCGACGAGATCCGGCTGGCGCGGATGCATGAGCGACGTGCCGTGCATCGTGTAGACGAAAAAGTAGCCGTCCTGTCCGAAGTCGAGGCGCTGCAGCGCGTCGAGCGCGAGGCGGCGGCGTTCGTCGTCGCTGCGCGGATCGGTGGCGGGTGCATCGTAGTACGGTGCGATGGCGCTCTTCGCGATCTCGACGTAATGCCGCAGCTCGATTTCCTTGCTCGACATGTACGCGGCCTGCGTGGTGTCGTGCTGCGCCTGCGCGAGCGATTGCGCCTGCTGGCGCACGCCGTAGGTGATGCCGCCGATCGCCAGTGCGAACGGAACGATCGCGAGCAGGAAGATCTTAGCCTTGAGGTTCATCGATACAGGGTTTTCCGCTACGTGAAGCCACGTAGCGCGCATACGTAGTTATGCGCTTGTAAGCGCCGTGGCGAAAGCGAATACTACCGCCCAATGCGCTATCACGGCGCATCCATCGACCTGACGGGTCAATAACTAAGGAGACGCCATGAATCGGGCTTCCGGATTCCTGGGCTGGATCGCGCTCGCGCTATTGGGCGCGTTCGCATTCGGCACTATTGCACTCGCGCACGGCGAGCGCATCAGCGCGCTATGGATCGTCATCGCGGCGGTCTGCGTCTATCTCATCGCTTACCGGTTCTACTCGCGCTTCATTGCGTCGAAGGTCCTGCAGCTCGACGGCCTGCGCATGACGCCGGCCGTTCGTCATAACGATGGCCTCGACTACGTGCCGACGAACAAGTACGTGCTCTTCGGGCATCACTTCGCGGCGATCGCGGGCGCGGGTCCACTGGTCGGCCCGGTGCTGGCCGCGCAGATGGGCTACACGCCCGGCATGCTGTGGATTCTCGGCGGCGTGGTGTTCGCGGGCGCGGTGCAGGACTTCGTCGTCCTGTTCATCTCGACGCGCCGCGACGGCCGCTCGCTCGGCGATCTCATCAAGATGGAGCTCGGCACCGTGCCCGGCGTGATCGCGCTCTTCGGCGCGTTCCTCATCATGGTGATCATTCTCGCGGTGCTCGCGCTGATCGTCGTGAAGGCGCTCACCAATTCGCCGTGGGGCACGTTCACGGTCGCGGCGACCATTCCGATCGCGCTCTTCATGGGCGTCTATACGCGCTACATTCGTCCGGGTCGCATCGGCGAGGTGTCGATCATCGGCTTCATCGGTCTGATGCTCGCGATCGTGTACGGCGGGCAAGTCGCCGAATCGGCGACGCTCGCGCCGTACTTCACGTTCACCGGCGTGCAGCTCGTGTGGATCCTGATCGGCTACGGTTTCGTCGCGTCGGTGTTGCCGGTGTGGCTGCTGCTCGCGCCGCGCGATTATCTGTCGACGTTCCTCAAGATCGGCACGATTCTCGGCCTCGCGATCGGCATTCTGATCGTCGCGCCCGAGCTGAAGATGCCGGCGTTCACGAAGTTCGTCGATGGCAGCGGGCCGGTGTGGTCGGGCAACCTGTTCCCGTTCCTGTTCATCACGATCGCGTGCGGCGCGGTGTCGGGCTTTCACGCGCTGATCTCGTCGGGCACGACGCCGAAGATGATCGATAACGAAGCCAACATGCGCTTCATCGGCTATGGCGCGATGCTGATGGAATCGTTCGTCGCGATGATGGCGCTCGTCGCCGCCTGCGTGATCGAGCCGGGCGTGTACTTCGCGATGAACAGCCCCGCCGCGCTGCTCGGCTCGACGCCCGAAGCGGTCGCGCAGACCGTGTCGAGCTGGGGCTTCCTGCTGACGCCGGACATGCTGACATCGACAGCGAAGGCGGTCGGTGAGACGACCATCGTGGCGCGTGCCGGCGGCGCGCCGACGCTCGCGGTCGGCATGGCGCACATTCTTCATCAGGTGATCGGCGGCCCGGCGATGATGGCGTTCTGGTATCACTTCGCCATTCTGTTCGAGGCGCTCTTCATCCTGACCGCCGTCGATGCGGGCACGCGCGCCGGCCGCTTCATGCTGCAGGATCTGCTCGGCACGTTCCATCCGGCGCTGCGCCGCACGGAGTCGCTTCCGGCCAACCTCGTCGCGACGGGTCTGTGCGTCGCCGCGTGGGGCTACTTCCTGTATCAGGGCGTGGTCGATCCGTTCGGCGGCATCAACACGTTGTGGCCGCTCTTCGGCATCTCGAACCAGATGCTCGCGGGCATCGCGCTGATGCTCGGCACCGTCGTGCTGTTCAAGATGAAGCGCGAGCGCTATGCGTGGGTCACGCTGCTGCCGACGATCTGGCTGCTCATCTGCACGTTGACGGCCGGCTGGCAGAAAATTTTCGACGCGAATCCGAAGGTCGGCTTCCTCGCGCACGCGGGCAAGCTGAAGGATGCGTACGACGCGGGCAAGGTGATGGCGCCGGCGAAGTCGCTCGCGGAAATGCAGCGGATCATCTTTAACGATTACGTCGATGCGGCGCTTGCCGGCTTGTTCATCTTCGTGGTGGTGAGCATCGCGGTGTATGGCGTGCTGGCGGTGTTGCGCGCGCGTCGCGAAACGAAGCCGACAGTGCGCGAGACGCCTTTCGAAGCGATGCCCGCCGGCGCGAGCGCGGCGGTTCGTTCGGGCCACTAGGGAGCGCACGATGTTCACCGATCTTCGGCAAGCAGGACGGTATCTCGGCCAGGCGATGCGTCTGATGGTCGGGATGCCTGATTACGACGCGTATGTCACGCATATGCAGACGACGCATCCCGACAAGCCGATGATGAGCTATGCGGAGTTTTTCCGCGAGCGTCAGGAGGCGAGGTATGGATCGGGGGCGGGGAAGTGCTGTTGAGTTGATGGTGCTTGGCGGCAGCTGACGAGAACGCGACGGTGAGGAGCCGTCGCGTTTTTTGCTCTTCATCAAAAACAAAAAGGGCGGATGACCCAAGTCACCCGCCCCTCGCATTTCTACACGTTCAACGCGCGGTTCAGTTCACCGCCGCCGCTGTCTTCGCACCCTTGTTCTTCTGCGTGCGGCCGATCTCTTCCAGCTTGATCTCCACGTGCTTCGAGAACACGTACTCGGCCGGACGCTGCTTGTCGATCGGCAGATCCTTCGCGAATGCGCCCGTCGTGCGCGGACCCGAAAGAGCGATCTTCGCGGCCTTCAGCGGATGCGCCACCGTATCCATCACGGCGGTCGCTTCGAAGCCGCAGTGGACCATGCAGTCCGCGCACTTTTCGTACTTGCCCGTGCCGTACTTGTCCCAATCGGTGGTTTCCATCAGTTCCTTGAAGGTCTTCACATAACCTTCGCCGACCAGATAGCACGGCTTTTGCCAACCGAACACGGTACGCGCCGGGTTGCCCCAAGGCGTGCACTGATACGTCTGGTTGCCCGCGAGAAAATCGAGGAACAGCGTCGACTGGCTGAACGACCAGTTCTTGCCGTTGTTGCCGCGCTTGAAGATTTCGCGGAACAGGTTCTTGGTCTTTTCGCGATTCAGGAAGTGCTGCTGATCCGGCGCGCGCTCGTAGGCATAGCCCGGCGAGACCGTGATGCCATCGACGCCGATCGGGCCGAGCGTGTCGAAGAACTTTGCCACGCGCTCCGGTTCCGCATCGTTGAACAGCGTGCAGTTGATGTTCACGCGGAAGCCCCGGCGCTTCGCTTCCTTGATCGCGGCGACGGCCTTGTCGTAGGTGCCCGGCTGCGAAACCGAGTGATCGTGCGCCTCGCGGTCGCCGTCGAGGTGCACCGACCAGACGAAGTACGGGCTCGGCTCGTAGTCGTCCATCTTCTTTTCCATCAAGAGCGCGTTCGTGCAGAGATACACGAACTTCTTGCGCGCCATGATGCCCTTCACGATCTGCGGCATTTCCTTGTGCAGCAGCGGTTCGCCGCCCGCGATCGACACGACCGGCGCGCCGCATTCGTCGACAGCGCCGAGACACTCTTCCAGCGACAGACGCTGGTTCAGGATCGGATCCGGATAATCGATCTTGCCGCAGCCGTTACAGGCGAGATTGCAGCGGAACAGCGGTTCCAGCATCAGCGCGAGCGGGTAACGCTTGGTGCCCGTGAAGTGCTGCTTGAAGATGTAGGCGCCTACGCGGGCCTTCTGGAGCATCGGGATAGACAATTGCGTCCTCTCCTTATTCTTCGCGAGTCGCGGTTGCCGCAACGGCGGCGACCGGCTGAGTGAGCTTCGCGGGAAGTTTGAATTCGACCTTTTCCTCGCGGCCGTTCATCGTCGTGACTTCGACGTTTCCGAACGCGCGCAGGGCATCGATCACATGTTTGACCATTTCCTCGGGCGCCGAAGCGCCCGCGGTGATGCCGACCGTCTGCACATTGGCAAACCACTCCGGCCTGATCTCTGAACCGTCCGCGACGAGGTAGCTCGGAACGCCGGTTTCGGCGCCGATTTCCCGCAGGCGGTTCGAATTGGAACTGTTGGTCGCGCCGACCACGAGCAGCACATCCACCTGGCTCGACAGCTCGCGCACGGCGGCCTGGCGGTTTTGCGTCGCGTAGCAGATGTCGCGCGTGTCCGGGCCGACGATATCCGTGAAGCGGCGCTGCAAGGCATCGATGATGCCGCGCGTGTCATCGACCGAAAGCGTGGTCTGCGTGACGTAAGCGACGGGCGTATCGGGCGCGAGGGTCATCTTCTCCACTTCGGCTTCGCTTTGCACCAGCACGACTTCGCCCGGAATCTGCCCGATCGTGCCTTCGACTTCCGGATGGCCCGCATGGCCGATCAAAATGAGCGTGCGCCCCTGCGATACATACTGGCGGCCTTGCACGTGAACTTTGGTGACGAGCGGGCAGGTGGCGTCCAGCACATCGAGCCCGCGCGTCTGCGCATCTTTCTCGACACTCTGCGCGACGCCGTGCGCGCTGAAGATCGCGACCGCGCCGTGCGGCACTTCATCCAGTTCCTCGACGAAACGCGCACCCTTGCTGCGCAGATTATCGACGACATGACGGTTGTGAACGATCTCGTGACGCACATAGACGGGGGCGCCATGTCGTTCGAGGGCCCGATCGACGATTTCGATCGCACGGACCACACCCGCACAAAAGCCGCGGGGTTGAGCAAGGATGATACGCATATTCGAACGAACTCCGACTGACGCGGGTTTCGGGGTTAGCCGGCGCGAAGCTCGCGCTTTCCTTTGATTCGGCCTTCACGACGCCTCGGAGACGTTAAAAACGCCCCGGGAAAGCAGACCGGAAAAAAAGACACGGTGATTGGGTCTGCGCGCCGAAGTTGACCGCGTATTCTAACCCGTTCCCTTTTTGGGTGCTCAATGCCCGCTTCACTGCGTGCAACCGCCCAGCGCGCGTCGATACGGCAATTTTCAGAACCCAGTAAACTGTCGAACGCCTCGGACCGCATGGCGGCGAGACTTGCGCCGATGCGCCCCGCCCGGCGGCCTTCCGGACGGACTCCCGGCGTCGTTCGATTTGTGTATTTTTCTCGCAACGCCTCGTCGACCGCGCCATTCGGCTGCGCCACTCTTTCCAAGCTAATTGTTTATTTCATGCTACTGATCGCCTGGCTGTCTTTTTTGATCTGGATCGTGCTGCTGTTCGCCCGCGGCGGCTTCTGGCGCGCGGAACCCGCGCCGGCGCTGTCGGGTACGACGGTCCACGCCGTTGGCAACGCGGAGATCGCGCGTCGTGGCGCATGGCCCGCGCTCGTGGCCGTCGTGCCGGCGCGCAACGAGGCCGACGTCATCGGGCGCGCGGTCGGCTCGCTCCTGAAGCAGGACTACGCGGGCGCGTTCCATGTGATCGTCGTCGATGACCACAGCACCGACGGCACCGCTCAGGTCGCGCTCGCCGCCGCACGCGATCTCGGGCTCGAAGACCGTCTGACCGTGCTGACCGCACAGCCGCTGCCGCCGGGCTGGTCGGGCAAGGTGTGGGCGCAGTCGCAGGGCATCGGAGCGATCGATTCGCTCGGGCTGCCCGCCGAGTTCCTGCTTCTGACCGACGCGGACATTTACCATCCGGCCGATGCCGCGACGCAGCTCGTCGCGCGCACGATTCTCGAGGACCGCGATCTGGTTTCGCTGATGGTGCGTTTGCGTTGCGATTCGCTGTGGGAGAAGGTGCTGATTCCGGCGTTCGTGTTCTTCTTCGCGAAGCTTTATCCGTTCGCCTGGGTCAACGACGTGAAGAAGCCGACTGCCGGCGCGGCGGGCGGCTGCATGCTCGTGCGCCGCTCGGCGCTGGTGGAGGCGGGCGGGATCGAATCGATCCGTCAGGAACTGATCGACGATTGCAGTCTCGCCGCGCGCATCAAGCATCGCGCGGGCCGCAACGACGCGCGGCCGATTCGCCTCGATCTCGCCGATCGCAGCGAATCGCTGCGTCCTTACGATAGTTGGCGAGAGATCTGGAACATGATCGCCCGCACGGCGTTTACGCAGTTGCGCTATTCGCCGTTGCTGCTCGCCGGCACCGTGCTCGGCATGGCGGTGATTTATCTCGCGCCGCCGGTGCTTGCGCTGGCTTATGGCGCGCGGGCCTGGCCGGCGTGCGCGGCGTGGGCGTTCATGTGCATCGCGTATGGTCCAATGCTGCGCTATTACCGCAGGTCGCTGTTGTGGGCGCCGCTTCTGCCGCTCGTTGCGTTGTTTTATGTGAGCGCGACGATCGGCTCGGCGGTGCGTTACTGGAGCGGGAAAGGCGGGCAGTGGAAGGCGCGGGTGCAGGCGCCGGGGCAGGAGGGATCGTAGGTGGGTTTTTTGTTTCGCCGGATCCCATTGTCGCGGTGGTCTATTAGCACTGCCCCTGTGCGGGGCGGCAGTCACTTTCTTTGCTGCTGCAAAGAAAGTAACCAAAGAAAGCAGCTCGCTTAAGCCCACGGTCACACGCAGTTTAGCCATGCTTGCCAGCCGCCGATGGCACTCGCCTAAGTGTCGCCCTCGAAGGACTGACCGGGCTTGGCTCGCGCACGGTCTGACACATCGCGCCACACAACACACTGGTTCAGCACCAAATAGCTCCGGCCCGCTTCGCGGCCGACCGGTCAATCGGGTGTGCGTGCGCTTCGTTGCTAACGCCACCATCTCAATGCACTGCGTACACCGATGGTTTCCCTTGCGGACCCGGCGGCAGCGCGCAGCGCTGTGCCGAAGCTATTTGGTGCTGAACCAGCGCGCTGAAACGTCTCGGGCGGCAGACCGTGCGCGAGCCAAGCCCAGTTGGTCCTTCGAGGGCGACACTTAGGCGAGGACCATTGGCGGCTGGCAAGCATGGTCAACGTGCGTGTGACCGCGGGCGATGAGAAGCTGCTTTCTTTGGTTACTTTCTTTGCAGCAGCAAAGAAAGTGACCCCCGCCCCGGGGAGGGGCAGTGCTAATAGACCGACACGAAACCGGGACCCAGCGAAGAAAAAACGGAGCCTATTTCTTAGTCAACATGGCATACAACTCGATGACCATGTTGGGCGAAAACGTAAACGGCACCCACCCATGCCCGGCATGACGCATGACCAGCAGCCGATCGCCGTTGGCATATTTCTGCGTCGCCATGACGGGATTCTTGGTAGCCGCAAAGCGCCATCCAGGCGCGATACCCCCCGGCTGCTCCGCCGACATCGACGCCCGCACGTTCGACAACTCCTCGATCAACTCCGACACCCCCTCCGGGCTCAACTTCACCGTCTTGCCCGCAATCGTCATTTCAACTGCATCGCGTTCCGGACGCGAGACGACAAGCGTGGGCGGCTCGTTCAGACCGGGCGGTTCGGCGGGCGCGGCGGAATCGGCCGGTTCGCTCACGTCGCCCAACGCGGGCGGTTCATCCGGCGAAGCCGCAACGGACGTCGAAGCGGTTTCGGTCGATGCAACGGATGATCGGACAGATGCGGCGGCGGTCTGGAGGAGCGTGTCGAGGCTCGACTCAAGCGCGCCGAGCTGGTCTTGTAGATTCATGCGAGTGTGTCTGTGTCTGGCAAGCGGGCGGCGAGGCAACGATTCTACCCGCTCGAATTTGGCGAGGTCGGCACAGGTTGTAACCAATTGCACCGAAACTGCGGATTACACGACAGATTTCTTCGACGCCGATGGCGCAAAACAAAACCGGCATCCCCGAAGAGATGCCGGTTCATCGGGGCGCATGACGCGCCCGTATCGCCTTACTTCGCGCTCACTTCCGCGAGCGCCGCGTTGAGCGTCTTGCTCGGACGCATCACCGCTTCGAGCTTCTGCTCGTCCGGCTTGTAGTAGCCGCCGATGTCCGCCGCATTGCCCTGCACGGCAGCGAGTTCGTCGACGATCTTCTGCTCGTTTTCAGCCAGCGTCTTCGCGAGCGGCGCGAACAGTTGCGCGAGTTCCTTGTCGTCCGTCTGCGACGCGAGTTCTTGCGCCCAGTACATCGCGAGATAGAACTGGCTGCCCCGATTGTCGAGCAGGCCGGTCTTCGGCGACGGGCTCTTGTTGTTGTCGAGCAGCTTGCCGGTGGCGGCATCGAGCGCCTTCGCAACGAGCTTCGCACGCGCGTTGTCGTTCTTGATGCCGAGCTCTTCGAGCGACACCGCCAGCGCGAGGAATTCGCCGAGCGAGTCCCAGCGCAGATGGTTTTCCTGCACGAGCTGCTGCACGTGCTTCGGCGCCGAGCCGCCCGCGCCCGTCTCGTACAGCCCGCCGCCCGCCATCAGCGGAACGATCGACAGCATCTTCGCGCTCGTGCCGAGTTCCATGATCGGGAACAGGTCGGTGAGGTAGTCGCGCAGGATGTTGCCGGTGACCGAAATCGTGTCCATGCCGCGAATCACGCGCTCGAGCGTGTAACGCATCGCGCGCACTTGCGACATGATGTGGATTTCCAAGCCTTCGGTGTCGTAGTCCTTCAGGTACGTCTCGACCTTCTTGATGAGCTCGGCTTCGTGCGGACGATACGGGTCGAGCCAGAACACCGCCGGCGTGCCCGAGTTCTTCACGCGCGTGACGGCGAGCTTCACCCAGTCGCGGATCGGCGCATCCTTCACGAGGCACATGCGCCAGATGTCGCCCTTCTCGACTTCCTGCGTGAGTCCTTCGATGACTTCGTTCGTCGCGTTATCGACGATGCGCGCCGTGCCGTCTTCCGCGATCTCGAACGTCTTGTCGTGCGAGCCGTACTCCTCGGCCTTCTGCGCCATCAGGCCGACATTCGGCACCGTGCCCATGGTCTTGGGATCGAACGCGCCGTTGGTCTTGCAGAAGTTGATGATTTCCTGATAAATGCGCGCGAACGTGCTTTCCGGAATCAGGCACTTCGTGTCTTGCGGACGGCCATCGGCGCCCCACATCTTGCCGCCGGCGCGGATCATCGCGGGCATGGAGGCATCGACGATCACGTCGTTCGGCGCATGCAGGTTCGAGATGCCCTTGGCCGAATCGACCATCGCGAGCGCCGGGCGGTGCTCGTGGCACGCGTGCATGTCGCGGATGACTTCATCGCGCTGCGATTCCGGCAGCGTCTCGATCTTCGTGTACAGGTCGACGAGGCCATTGTTCACATTGATGCCGAGTTCTTCGAAGAGCTTCGCGTGCTTCTCGAACGCATCCTTGTAGAACACCTTCACGGCGTGGCCGAAGACGATCGGGTGCGAGACCTTCATCATGGTCGCCTTCACGTGCAGCGACAGCATGACACCGGTCTTCCGCGCGTCTTCCATCTGCTCTTCGTAGAATTCGACCAGCGCCTTCTTGCTCATGAACATGCTGTCGACGATCTCGCCGTCCTGCAGCTTGACCTTCGGCTTGAGCACGATGGTCTCGCCGCGCTTCGTGACGAGTTCCATGCGCACTTCACGCGCCTTGTCATTCGTGACCGACTTTTCGCCGTGATAGAAGTCGCCATGCTTCATGTGCGCGACGTGCGTGCGCGAAGCCATGCTCCACTCGCCCATGCTGTGCGGATGCTTCTTCGCGTAGTTCTTCACGGCGAGCGGCGCGCGGCGGTCCGAGTTGCCTTCGCGCAGAACCGGGTTCACGGCCGAGCCGAGGCACTTGCCATAACGCGCGCGAATGGCTTTCTCTTCGTCGTTCTTCGGCTCTTCGGGGTAGTCGGGCAGCTTGTAGCCCTTCGACTGAAGCTCCTTGATCGCGCTCGTCAACTGGTGCAGGGACGCGCTGATGTTCGGCAGCTTGATGATGTTCGTGTCGTCGAGCTGCGTGAGGCGGCCGAGTTCGGCGAGGTTGTCGGGGACCTTCTGCTCGTCGGTCAGGAATTCGGGGAATTCGCCGAGGATACGCGCGGCCACGGAGATGTCGCTCGTCGCGACATTGACGCCCGCCGGCGCGGTGAAGGCACGGATGATCGGCAGAAAGGCGCTGGTCGCGAGCAGCGGAGCTTCGTCGGTCAGGGTGTAGATGATGGTGGGTTGCTGATTACTCATCGCTTGTCTCGACATCCGAAAACAGGTTGGAAAAAACCGCCGGCCTCGGCACCCCTCCGGCAACAAACCGCTATTCTGCCTGATTTTTGCGGGGCGCGCGTGTGAATCTCGCCGTGCGAGACGGGCCAAAACGGACGTTTTTCTTGCTATTTCAATGACTTAACTTTTTTCGAGTCTTATACAAGAGTTGCACTCCTGCGCCTCGTTGCCTCGGCCGGAACGTTTCATGAAATGATTCCGTGCTTCATCCTGCGAGATAACCGTTCGCCCGGAACCAGTCGAGCGCATCCTTCAATCCCTGCTGGTACGGCCGCGCGCTGTATCCCAGCTCGCGTTCGGCCTTCGCCGACGTGAAGTACATCTTGTTCTTCGACATCCGCAGCGCGTCGCGCGTGACCATCGGCTCCTTGCCGGTCAGCTTGGCGATCAGCTCAGCGCCCAGCGCCACCGGATAGAGCGGCCCGCGCGGCAGCTTGATCGTCGGCGGTTTGCGTCCGACGAATCCGGCGATGTCCGCGAGCATCTGCTGCAAGGGCAGATTCTCGCCGCCGAGGATGTACCGCTCGCCGATGTTGCCGCGCTCCAGCGCCAGAAAGTGCCCGTTCGCGACATCATCGACATGGACGAGATTCAAGCCCGTATCGACGAAAGCGGGGATCTTGCCCGTCGCCGCTTCGACGATGATGCGCCCGGTTGGTGTCGGACGCACGTCGCGCGGGCCGATCGGCGTCGACGGATTCACGATCACCGCGGGCAGCGCGTTCTGCGCGACCATGCGCTCGACGGCGCGCTCGGCGAGCACCTTGCTGCGCTTGTACGCGCCGATGGTGCTCGCCGGGTCCGATGGCTTGGTCTCGTCGGCGATTGCGCCGGAACTCGTCACCTTCAGGGTCGCGACGCTGCTGGTATAAACGATGCGTTCTACGCCTTCCGCTAACGCCGCGCGCATCGTCGCCTCGGTGCCTTCGAGATTCGCGCGCTCGATCTCGCTCGGGTCCGGCGCCCAGATGCGGTAATCGGCGGCGACGTGGAAAAGGAATCGCACGCCCTTGAGCGCGGCGCGCATCGACGCTTCGTCGCGCATATCGCCGACGACGATCTCCGCATTCAGCGATTCGACGTTCTTGCGCGGGCTGGTCTTGCGCACGAGCACGCGCACGTCGAAACCCCGTTCGATGGCGAGCCGCGCGACCGCGGACCCGACGAACCCCGAGGCGCCCGTGACGAGCACGCGAGAGCCGGAAAAATCAGTCATTCTTACCTCGTTGAAAATACTGGCGCGGCCGTCTTTCGTAACAACTGCCGCGCGGGAAAGCATGCGCCGATCGGCTGCAAAGCCCGATGTGACAAGGGCTTGCGCGTCATGCTAAGGTCCGTGCCTGCTGCCGGCGCGAGGCCCGCGCAAAACATGAACAGAACCGGTGGACGATGCCTCTAGACACTCGAAACCTACGCTCCTGGATTTACCTCGCCATCGCGCTCTCGCTCGCGGTCGTGTTCAGCATCGATGTACTCACGCCGATGCGCGTCGCGATCTGGATCTTCTACGTGCTGCCGGTCGTGCTGTGCGTCTGGGCCGACCGGCCGTCGGTGCCGATCGTCACCGCGGGCGCATCGGCCGTGCTGATGATCGCAGGATACGCACTCGCGGCCGCGGACCCGAACACGAGCCGCGACGTGCTCCAGATCAATCGCGCGATGGGCATCGTCGTGCTGCTCGCGCTCGCGGCGGTGGCGCATCTATATATCAAATCGCGGCTGGCCGTACAACGCACGACCTGGCTGCAGCAGGGCATCGTGCAGCTCGGCGTCAAATTGCGCGGCGAGCAGTCACCGGCTTCGATCGGCGTGAGCATCCTGCGTTCGATCATTCCGTACGTGGAAGCGAAAGTCGGCGTGGTCTATGCGCTCGACGGCGATGCGCTCGTGCGCGTCGGCGCGTGGGCGCTGCCGGACGAAGGCGGCGCGCCGGCGAGGATCGCGCGGGGCGAAGGGCTCGTCGGTCAGGCGATCGAGGAAGCGCGCGTGCTCGAACTGCGCGACGCATCGTCGCATTATCTGAAAGCCGGTTCCGCGCTCGGATCGGCGACGGCATCGCGCGTGCTGATCGCCCCGCTCTTCGCCGATGGCGATGTCGCGGGCGCGATCGAGCTCGGCTTCGTCGGCAACGAAGGACGTTTCGACGATGCCCGCGCGCTGCTCGACATGGCGTCGGAACCGATCGGCATGGCGCTGCGTTCGGCGCGTTATCGCGCGCGTCTCGTCGAACTGCTCGAAGAAACGCAGCGCCAGAGCGAGGAATTGCAGGTGCAGCAGGAAGAGCTGCGCGTGTCGAACGAGGAACTCGAAGAGCGCGGCCGCGCGCTGCAGGATTCGCAGGGGCGTCTCGAACAGCAGCAGGCGGAACTCGAACAAACCAATGTCCAGCTCGAAGAGCATACGCAGCATCTGGAGCGGCAAAAGGCCGAGCTTCTGCAGGCGCAGCAGGAACTGACCGCGAACGCGCTGGAAATGGAGCGCGCGAGCCAGTACAAGTCGGAGTTCCTCGCGAACATGTCGCACGAACTGCGCACGCCGCTCAATAGCTCGCTCATCCTCGCGAAGCTCCTGCAGGACAACAAGCAGGGCAACCTGACCGACGAACAGGTGCGCTACGCGGCCACGATCCATTCGTCGAACAGCGATCTGCTTTCGCTCATCAACGACATTCTCGATTTGTCGAAGGTCGAGGCAGGACAGATGGACGTGCAGTTCGCGCCCACGTCCGTCGATTCGATCCTGCAGACGCTGCGGCAGTCCTTTGCGCCGGTTGCCGGAAGCAAGGGCGTCGAATTCATCACGCAGCACGGCGAGAACGTGCCGCAGTATTTCGTCACCGACAGCCAGCGGCTCCTGCAGGTGCTGCGCAATCTGCTGTCGAACGCGTTCAAGTTCACCGAGCGCGGCAGCGTGACGGTCGCGGTCGAGCGCGCGGGCGACAATGCGCTGCGCTTCGACGTGCGCGACACGGGCATCGGCATCGCGCGCGAGAAGCAGGACATGATCTTCCAGGCCTTCCAGCAGGCCGACGGCACCACGAGCCGCAAATACGGCGGCAGCGGCCTCGGGCTGTCGATTTCGCGCGAGTTCTCGCGGCTGCTCGGCGGCTCGGTGTCCGTGTCGAGCGAACTCGGGCACGGCAGCGTGTTTTCGGTGAGGCTGCCTATCGCCGTGCGTGAAGGCACCGTCACCGCGAAGCTCGATACGATCGCCCAAGCGAGCGAGCCGGCGCCGGCCGCCGCCCCGGCACCCGCGCCCGCGCCGATGCAGCCGCAGCAAGTTCATCCGCCGGTCGCGATGCACGAGCCGATGGCCATCGCCGACGATCGTGCCGACCGCAAGCGTCCGGGCCGCGTGATTCTCGTCATCGAGGACGATCAGCCGTTCGCCGGCATTCTCTACGATCTCGCCCACGAACTCGACTTCGACTGCGTGCACGCCGCCACGGCGACGCAGGGCGTCGAGCTCGCGCGCTCGCTCCAGCCGAACGGAATTCTGCTCGACATTGGTCTGCCGGATCAGTCGGGTCTCACGGTGCTCGAATGGCTGAAGCACGATCCGCTCACACGCCACATCCCGATTCACGTCGTCTCCGCGACCGATCACGCCGATGTCGCGCTGCATCTCGGCGCAATCGGCTATACGCTCAAGCCGAGCGCGCGCGACGATCTCGCCCACGCGATCCGCAAGCTCGAAGCGCGCTCGTCGCAGGGCATGCGCCGCGTGCTCGTCGTCGAGGACGATCCGGCGCTGCGCCAGAGCATTCACGCGCTGCTCGCGAGCGAGACCGTGGGCATCGTGGAAGCGGGATCGATCGCGGAGGCCATCGAGGAAATGCAGCGCGCGCCGTTCGATTGCGTCGTGATGGATCTCGCGCTGCCCGACGGCTCCGGCTACGAATTGCTCGAACGCGTGTCGGCGGGCGGCGGGCAGGCATCGCCGCCGGTCATCGTCTATACGGGACGGCTGTTGTCGCAGGACGAGGAGCAGCGTCTGCGCCGCTACTCGAAATCGATCATCATCAAGGGAGCGAAATCGCCGGAGCGTCTGCTCGATGAAGTCACGTTGTTCCTGCATAGCGTGGAAAGCGCGTTGCCGCCCGAGCAGCAGCGCATGCTGCGCGCGGCGCGTCAGCGCGACGACGTGTTCGAGGGCCGCACGATCCTGCTCGCCGAAGACGACGTGCGCAATATCTTCGCGCTCTCGCGCGTGATCGAGCCGCTCGGCGCGACGCTCGAAATCGCGCGCAACGGACGCGAGGCGCTCGAAGCGCTCGCGCGCCGCGGCGACATCGACCTCGTTCTCATGGATGTCATGATGCCCGAGATGGACGGCCTCACCGCGATGACCGAAATCCGCAAGCGCGCGGAACATGCGCGCCTGCCGATCATCGCGCTGACGGCGAAGGCGATGCCGAGCGATCGCCAGAAATGTCTCGAAGCGGGTGCGGACGATTACATATCCAAGCCCATCGACGTGGATAAGCTCGTGTCGCTGTGCCGCGTATGGCTGCGCCAGCGATGAACGGACCCATCTCTCAGATGAATGACGGCCGGCACGACGAAGAAGCGACGTTCGACATCGAACTGAAGCTGATTCTGGAAGCGATCTACCTGCGCTATCAGCACGACTTCCGGCATTACTCCGTGAGTTCGCTGAGGCGCAGACTCGCGCAGGCGGTGCACGATTTCGGTGTGCCGACGCTGTCGCATCTTCAGGAGCGCATTCTGCGCGACCCGGCTTTGTTCGCGCGGCTCTTTCAGTACCTCACCGTGCAGGTGAGCGAGATGTTCCGCGACCCGCAGTATTTTCGCGCGATCCGCGAACAGGTCGTGCCGATTCTGCAGACGTATCCGTCGATCAAGGTGTGGGTCGCGGGATGCAGCAGCGGCGAGGAGCTGTGGTCGCTCGCGGTGCTGTTCGCGGAGGAAAAGATCGCGGACCGCACGGTGTTCTACGCGACCGACATCAACGCCGAAGCATTGCGTCAGGCGGAAAGCGGCATTTATCCGCTGGAGCGCATGGCGGGCTTCAGCCAGAACTATCTGGCGGCGGGCGGCAAGCGTTCGCTCTCGGACTATTATCACGCGGCCTACGGCGCGGCGAAGTTCTCGCAGACGCTCAAGTCGCGCGTCGTGTTCGCGGATCATAGTCTCGCGACGGACAGCGTGTTTCTCGAAGCGCATCTGGTGTCGTGCCGCAATGTGCTGATCTATTTCGATCGCGCGCTGCAGGATCGCGCGCTCGGCCTCTTCAGCGATTCGCTCGTGCGGCGCGGGTTTCTCGGTCTCGGCAGCAAGGAGAGCCTGCGCTTTTCCACGTACGCAGACCGTTTCGCGGACTTCAATCCGCGCGAGCGGCTTTATCAGAAGGTGTGACGATGATCGACGCGAACCGCATCGGGGCAGTCGTGATCGGCGCATCGGCGGGCGGCGTCGAGGCGCTCAATCACTTGCTGCCCGCGTTGCCGAAGGCGTTCGCGCCGCCGGTGCTCGTCGTGGTGCATGTGCGTCAGGGGCAGCCGAGCCTCCTGCCCGGATTGTTCGCGACGCGCTGCGAGATGGCCATCGTGGAGCCTTTCGACAAGGACGAAATCGCGCCGGGCACCGTGTATTTCGCGCCGCCGGGTTATCACATGCTCGTCGAGGCGGAGGGCGGCGCAGCGCCGGCGATCGCGCTGTCGGTCGATCCGCCCGTGCGCTTTTCGCGGCCATCGGTGGATGTGCTGTTCGAATCGGCGGCGCATGCGTATGGCGAGCGGCTGCTCGGCATCGTGCTGTCCGGCGCGAACGACGACGGTGCGCGCGGCGCACGCGCGATCCGCGATGCGGGCGGCGCATGCTGGGCGCAGGACCCGGCGACGGCGAGCGCGCCCGCGATGCCGCTCGCGGCCATCGCGCAAGGCGCGGTGAACGAAGTGCTCACGCTGGATCACATGGCGATGCGGCTCACGCAGTGCATCGGCTACAGGCAATGAAGGAAGCAAGGCAAGGAGTCACCAGATGACGCAACCCATCCACGTGCTGATCGTCGACGACATCCGCAACAACATCACCGCGCTCGAAGCGTCGCTCGCGCGGCCGGATCTGTCGGTGCTGAAAGCCGAATCGGGACCGGCCGCGCTCGAGCTTCTGCTCAAGCACGAAGTCGCGCTCGCCATTCTCGACGTCAACATGCCCGGCATGGACGGGTTCGAACTCGCCGAGCTGATGCGCGGCAGCCCGCGCACCGCGCACGTGCCGATCATCTTCCTCACGGCGACGGCGCAGGACGCGAGCCGCACTTTCCGCGGCTATGAAGCGGGCGCGGTGGACTTTCTCTACAAGCCCTTCGATTCGCGCATCCTCAATTCGAAGGTCGATGTGTTCATCCAGATGGAGCGCCAGAAGCAGCAGCTCGCGACGCAACTCGCGACCGTGCAGCAACTGCTCGATGCGAACGAGATGCTGATGGCCGTGCTCGGCCACGATCTGCGCACGCCGCTCTCGGCGGTGATCGCGTCGGCGGAATATCTCGCGCGCTTCGTGCCGGACGAGAACGTCGCGAATATCGGCACGCGCATCAAGTCGAGCGGCATGCGCATGGTGCGCATGGTCGATCAGTTGCTGAACCTCGCGCGACTGCGCGGCGGACGCGTGACCTTGCAGCCGCGCGCGGTGGAGTTGATGACGCTCGCGAAGAATATCGTCGACGAATACGAGGCGCGGGTCGGCGAAGGGCGCATCTTCGTGCTGCGTCAGGGCGATACGCTTTTGCAGGGCGACGGCGATCTGCTCTCGCAAGTGTTTTCGAATCTCATCGGCAACGCGCTGCAACACGGGCTCGAAGGCTCGGCGATTCAGGTGCGCCTCGACGGCAACGCCGACGACGTGATCATCACCGTGCAGAATGCGGGCGAAATTCCCGCCGACGTTCTGCCGACGATCTTCGCGCCGTATCGCTCGGGCCGGCGTCAGCACGAATCGAGCGGTCTCGGGCTCGGGCTCTACATCACGCGCGAGATCGCTCAGATGCACGGCGGCGATGTCAAGGCGCACTCCACCGCCGAATCCGGCACGGTGTTCGTAGTGACGCTGCCGCGCGTGCCGCATCCGCGTTCGGGCGAGCGCGCGGACATGGCGCAGCCTTTCCGTCTGAGTTGACGAGCGTGGCTACAATGCGGCGTATCGACATCTGAAAGGAGTGAGCACGATGCCAGGCCCGGATCTGGATACGAGAATCGAAACCTATTACGTGCGGGTGCGCGGCGTCGTGCAGGGCGTCGGCTTCAGGCATTACACGGTCAGAAAGGCGCATGCGCTCGGCGTGCGCGGCTGGGTCGCCAATCTCGACGACGGCTCCGTCGAAGCGATCGTGCAGGGCGCGGCCAATCAGGTCGATCTGATGCTCGAATGGCTGCGACGCGGGCCGCCGCATGCCCGCGTCACCGATTTCCACAGCGAAGAGCGCCACGTCGAGAAGCGCTACGAGCGCTTCGAGCAGCACTGAATCATTTCGCGACCAGCAGGCTCTCCGCGAACTGCCATTGCTCGTCGCGCCACTGATGCGTGCATTCGAAGCCCGCATCGGCGGCGATCGGCGCGACTTCATCGGCCGCATATTTGTGGCTGCTTTCCGTCCAGATCGTCTCGCCTTCGCGGAACTCGACGTGCAGGTCCGCGCCGCGCACGCGCACGGACAGCGCACGCTTCGCGCGCAGATGCATTTCGATGCTGCGCGCATCCGGGTTGAAGCGCGCGACGTGCTCGAAGGCATCGAGCGGGAAGTCGCCGGAGAGTTCGCGATTGATCCGCGCAAGCATGTTCAGATTGAACGCGGCCGTGACGCCGATCGGATCGTCGTACGCGGCGACGAGCACCGGCAGCGGCTTGATGAGATCGGTGCCGAGCAGGAGCGCGTCGCCGGGCTGGAGCATGCCGCGGATCGAGCGCAGGAACTTCGTCGCCGCGAGCCGCGCGAAGTTGCCGATGGTGCTGCCGAGAAACAGCACGAGCAGTCTTTCGCCGTCCTTGCGCTTTGCGCTGACTTCCGACAATCCCGCGAGGTAATCGCGCTCGTGCCCGACGATCGACACGCGCTCGATATCGCTCAATTCGCGCCGGCACAACTGCAAGGCGGTGCGAGAAATTTCAATCGGATGGTAAGCGGTGGGCTGCTTTTTACACAGCGCCTCCAGAATGAGGCGCGTCTTGCGGCCGCTTCCGCTGCCCAGTTCGGCGACCTGGATATCGCCCGGCATGGCCGCGACGATGTCCGCCGCGTGAGCCTTCAGCACGCGTTCTTCGGCGCGCGTCACGCCGTATTCGGGCAGCGCGGTGATCACTTCGAAGAGGGCCGAGCCGACTTCGTCATACAGATACATCGAAGGCAGTTCTTTTTGCGGACGCTTGCTGAGTCCTACGTACACGGCCTCTGCGAAGGCGTTGGAAAAGCGGGGCGACAAGGCAGGTTGAGTCATGACGTCTCCATCGATGCGGCGTTTTCTTCGCGTGCCATCGTCGAACATGACGGCACGGCGCGTGTTGCTGCGGATGCAATGACGTGAGCGGCGGATGTTCGTACGCGGCGCCGCCCGGACTTCGGGACCGGACCGGCAAATGCCGGACCGACAAGGGTCGCCGATCATCGTGACCGGCTAAAGACAACCGCAAGTGACAGCGATCAGGCAGCGGAGTTCATGCGGAAATGCGAAGCATGAAGGAAGCAAAAAGCGGGCACGTCCGGGAATTTCGATTGAAGCGGGTTTTGAAAATTGCGCGCGTGCACCGTTAGAATGCGCGTTCACGTTTCGTTCGGCTTGCAGTCACCTTCAGCGCGTAGCGCTTCTTTCGATGAATCAGCATGACCTGGGGCGCGGCATCGCGCTGTCCGTTGCCGCTTCCGCGCTCTTCGCGCTCATGTCCGGCTATACGAAATGGCTCGCGCCCCTCGACGGGCTCGACATCTTCGCGTGGCGAATCGTGTGGACACTGCCGGGCGCGCTCGCGCTCGTTGCGCTGCGCAAGCGCTGGCCGCAATTATGCGCGCTCGTCGCGAGGCTCGCCAAAACGCCGCAACTGCTGCTGGCGTTCGCTATTGCCGCCGCGCTGCTCGGCGTGCAGTTGTGGATCTTTCTCTGGGCGCCGCTGCACGGTCGCGCGCTCGAAGTATCGCTCGGCTATTTTCTTCTGCCTCTAGCGATGGTGCTGCTCGGCCGCTTTCACTACGGCGAGCGTCTCGACGGCTTCCAGTGGGCGGGCGTCGCCGCGGCGGCCGTGGGCGTCGCGCATGAACTGGTCATCACGCATGCGTTCGCGTGGCCGACGCTCGTCGTGATGCTCGGCTATCCGCCTTACTTCGTCTTGCGCCGCCGGCTCAATGCCGATCCGCTCGTGTCGTTCGCCGTCGAAATCATGCTGATCGCGCCCGTCGCCGCGATCATGCTGATCGTGCGCGGCTCGTTCGCGGATGTCGCCGGCGAGCCGCGTCTCGGCTTGCTGCTTCTGCCAGGACTCGGCGCATTGAGCACGATCGCGCTCGCTTCGTACCTGCGCGCGAGCCGTCATCTGCCGATCGCGCTCTTCGGCATTCTCGGCTACGTGGAACCGGTGCTGCTCGTCGGCGTCGCTGTCCTGTTGCTCGGCGAGCCGTTTTCAGCGCGGCAACTCGGTACTTATGTGCCGATCTGGATCGCCGTCGTGCTGACCGGCGTGCACAGCGCGCGTCTGCTGATGCGCGAGCGGTCGCACAAGCGGACATTGCCGATGAGCGAGCACCACGCGAGCGTCGAGCATGAAACCGTCGCGGAGGAAATCGAGCGCGTGGACTGATCAACGCGCGGCGCGCGTTTCGATGGCATCGTGCAGATCGCGCATGAGGCCGAGGCCGAACATCAGCTCGACGAGTATGAAGAGCGGCCCGATCAACAAGCCGACGATATCGTCGACGAAAGCCGGCTTGCGATGTTCATAGCGCACATGCCCGACGAACTGAAACGCCCAGCCGATCACGAACATGCCGATGCCGATCGCGAGCCAGCTCCATGTACTCTGTGACGCGGCCCACTGCCCGAACGCCGCGCTCAACGCGGACACGATACCCATGCCGATGCCGAGCGGCACATCGAGCCAGAGATAGTAGAGCGTGGCGAGCGCGAACAGCACCCACGCGGGTGTGAGCAGAAACGCGCCGGATAATACGGGCCATGCGGGACGGCTCAGCAACGCGGCGATCGCGAGCACGATGAGCGGAATGCCGATGAAGTGCGTGGCGATGTTGCGCCTGTCGCGATGATATTCGGCGTATTGCGACAACTGATCGGTCAGCGTGCGCATGTCGGGCGTCTCCGTTCGTGTTCTTTTAATTCACGAATGATAAGCCGCTCGTCGATATCGGCAAGTAGAGCATTTCCTTTAGTCGCACGCAAAAAGTTGGACCAAAGGAAATGCAAAAAGGCGAGCCCGAAGGCTCGCCTGAATCGAACGCACTGGATTGTTTATGTGCAATGCCCAGTGCGCGATGCGATGACGCTGGCCTCCCTTACTTCTTCGCCGCGTCCACCTTCGCATCGGCGGCCGTCTTGTTAGCGTCGCTTTGCGCCTCGACTTTTTCCTTATCGGCCTTCGCTTGCGCCACGTTGGCATCCTTCGCTGCGTCCTGCTTCTTCTTGTCGGCCTTGGTTTGCGCAGCGTGCTTCTTCTTGTTGGCTTTCGCCTGTGCCTTGGTGGCATCACCGCGGGCGTCGGAAGCCTGTTCCGGCGTGGTCGCCTGCGCTACCTTCGCGGCTTCCTTGTTGGCGTCGGCTTGCGCCGATGCCTTGTCCTCGTTCGCCGATGCCTGCGCCTTCGCGGCATCGTGCTGTGCGTCGGCCTTCTTCTTGTTGGCGGTTGCCTGAGCCTCGGCTTTTTCGTTGTTTGCCTTCAATTGCGCTTTGCCGGCATCGGTTGCGGCAGTCTGCGCGAATACGGTGGTGACGAGCATGGCGGATGCGAGAGCAGCGACGATCTTCTTCATGGTTTGAAACTCCCTTTGATCTTTTCTTTGAGGACACGTGGCACGCAGTGCGCCGCGTTGACGATGAAAACGCCGCGTCCATCGATCCAGTTGACGTCGTTCTGGTGACAAACGGTAACCAGTGGCTAGCAAATGAAACCGCGTGCGGTAAAAGCGGCTGCATCGTTTCTGGATGTCGAAGCGCGTTACCGACCGCGTCGCGAAAGCTGTTACCGATTGGCGAATTCAATTCCATTTGTAACGGCTCTTAGGGAAGTTCGGCATCCGAATCGAATCTTCCAAGGCGACTTTTCGAAGCGCTATTTGTAATCGTTGAAATGCACGGTTACCAACTGCTGCAGTTATTTCTTAGCCGTCTGCTTAAGATGATCTCCATAAACCCGGCCAAACGGGAAATGGAGAAGCTCATGAAACGCGCAGCACTTGTCTTGTTGATGATCGGTAGTTTGACTGTGGCAGGCCAGGCGTCGGCGCATGGACACGGCGGTGGTCATCGTGGCGGCGGCGGGGATGGCGGTGCGATCGTCGGTGCGCTGATCGGCGGCGCGGTGCTCGGCGCGCTGGTGACGTCGGTGGCGAGTGCGCAGCCCACGTATGCGCAGCCCGTCTATCAGCAACCCGCGTACGCGCAGCCGGTCTATGCACAACCGGCGCAGCCGCCCGGCTACTGCTACGACAACTACCGTGGCGCGTATGTGCCCTGCGGTTATTGATCAAGTGTCGGGCGCGGCACGTCCCTTGCGCTAATGCGAACACGGTCGTTGCATCCAATGCGCAGCGACCGATACGCAAATCAGGGAGACTTGCAATGAATGCGACTACGAAGAAACTGGTTATTTCCGCGCTGATGTTGGGCTTGTCCGGCGGTGTCTATGCGCAAGCGGGCGGTGGTGGCGGCGCGGCAGGCGGCTCGGCGGGCGCAGGCGGCAATGGTTCGGCGGGTGCAGGCTCGGCGGCGGGCGGCAAGGGCGGTGGCGTCGGCATGGGCGGCGCTGGCGTGGGCGGCGCGGCGGATAGTTCGACCGGCACCGGCGTGAAGAGCGGCATGGGCAACGATGCGACCAACGGCATGAGCCAGGATCAGGGCACCGTGAAGCGCAGCGCGCCGAATAACGGCAACATGAATTCCGGCGGCATGAAGTCGGACGGCACCGGCAACCAGAAGGCGTATTGAATATAAAACGATGTCTGCGCGCTTGCGGGTGCGATCGCCGTGGCGTCATTGAGACGCGAAACCGGCATCCGCCTGGCGGCGGCGCGCGTACTTCGACAAACTATTGTCCGCTCGCCGATGCCGCATCCACGGATGCAGCCGGCTCGAACGTCTTGACGCGCAAACTGACCTTTTCGGCGTAGGCGCGTGATCCACCATAGTTCTTCAGCGCGGCATCGACATCGCCTTGCGCGGACTTCACGTAGCCGTGCAGGATTGCCGAGCCGGTTTCGATGTTGTCTTCCGGATCCGTCAGGTCTACGTTGCGCACGAGCTTCTTGTGCGCAGACGGCACCACCTGCATCAGGCCCGTCGCATTGTTCGGCCCCTTGGCCGTTTCCTTGAAGCGCGATTCGATCGAAATGATGGCGAGCAGGAGCGCTGGCGGAAGCGAATATTTCGACGCCGACGACATCACCGCCGCCGCGATGGTCTGCGCCTTCTCCCGCGCCACGCCGAATTTCCGCGTCAGCATTTCCGAAATCTTGTGGCTCGCCTGCTCGGTCTTCGGGTCCGCCTGAGCGGTGGACTGCGCGGCCGCGTCGCTTGCGGCGACCGGATTTTCCTGCGCGAGCGCGGGTTGCGCTGCGCTCAGCGTTACGGTCAGGGCGGCAAAGATAGGAAGGAAACGGCGCATCGGACTCACGGATCAAAGCGGAACCGCATTATAGCCAGATAAAAAATCCTTGTGGATCATGCACTTGTATTAAATATGATGTTTCACCCCGCGAATCGGAATGAATTACGTGCGTTCGGCGCGCTTCGCCGAGGGCGCCGAAATGCCTTCGCCCGCGTCATTCGAGAGCCGCGCGAACATCGGCAACGAGGCCAGCACGACGAGCGCCGTCACGATGAATCCGCATGCGAGTTGCCAGCGCTCGGTGTGCGCGCTGCCGGAAACGAGCATCGTCGCCTGGATCGTGCCGGCCGCGACCGTCACGCCGATCGCCTTCATCAACTGCTGCGCAGTGCCCTGGAACGAGGTGGCGGCGGCGAGGCGCGCCTTGGGCACATCGGCGAAGGCGAGCGCGCCCATCGTCGCAAAACTGAGCGAACGGCCGAGTCCGCCGAGCAGAAGCAGCAGGAAGATCGCGACGGCGGGCCAGGCTTGCGACATCGTCGAGCAGACGAGCAGCACGGCCGCGAACACGACGCTGCCCGTGCATAAAACCGTTCGGACCGAAAAGCGCCGCAGCGCGAGCGCCGTCATCGGACGCATGCAGAATGAGCCGAGCGCGCTCGCGAACGTGACGAGACCGCTCGCAGTCGCGCTGTAGCCGAAGCCGGTCTGCAACGTGAGCGGAACGAGAAAGGGCAACGCGCCCGCACCGGCGCGAAACAGGCTGCCCGCGACCGTCGCCGCATGGAAGGTCGGAATCGACAGCAGCGAGAAGTCGATGGCGGGATTCTGCACGCGGCGGCAATGCAGCACCGTCACGCGAAACAGGAGCAGCCCAACCGCGACACAGATCCACGGCACGCCGACGGGCAGCACGCCGCGCCCCGCGCTCTCGATGCCGATCATGAATAGACTGAGCGATGCGCCCGACAGCAGCATGCCACGCAGATCGGGTGACGTCCGATCCTCGGGCGGCGACGGCGGCAGCAGCTTCCAGGTAAGCCACAGTCCGACGATGCCCACCGGCACGTTGACCCAGAAGATGCTGCGCCACGAGAGCGCGTCGGTGAGAAAGCCGCCGAGCGGCGGCCCGAGCAAGGGGCCGACGAGCGCGGGCATCGTGAGCCACGTCGTCGCCAGCAGGAGTTCCTCGCGCTTGACGCCGCGAAACAGGATCAGGCGGCCGACGGGCACCATCATCGCGCCGCCGAGACCCTGGACGACGCGCGCGGCGAGCAGTTGCGGCAGATTCATCGCGGCGGCGCATGCGACGGACGCCAGCGTGAAAGTCGCAATCGCCCACATGAACACGCGGCGCGCGCCGAAGCGGTCGGCGATCCAGCCGCTCGCGGGGATGAACACGGTCAGCGCGACGAGATACGCGGTGATCGCGCTGGAAAGATGGACGGGGTCGACCTGGAGATCGCGGGCCATCGTCGGGATGGCGGTCGCGACGATCGTGCCGTCCATGTTCTGCATGAAGAGCGCGCTCGCGACGACGGCGGCGGTGATGCGGAAGTTGCCGCCTTTCACGATGCGTGGCTCGCGCCTTGCTGGGAGGGCTTCTGCGAGAGATGTTGGAGTGGATGAAATTTCATGCCGCCAGTCTAGCGCGAATAGCATGGAAGTCGATGATGCCCGTTCCCCCGCAAATCCCCTGTTTTTGATGGCGATTAATTCTTTTCAGATTTAGTGTGATGCGATCGGGTTTCATCGCATTCATGATGCGGGCGCTTATGCTCCAACTACTGTGGAAGTGTCAATTACGACGACATGTACGCGTCTGCGCCAGCAATGAGCACAGCGGTTTCCCTCATCCGTGACGGTTGGCGCTCACTTTGCACCCCCCCCGGAGCGTCTCGTATAAGCGCATTCCAGTTTCGTATTCGACTGAGGCAGGGCGTGTTTTTATTAGTTTAGAAATCTGATCGAAGTCTATATTTGACTCGCCAGCAAACAGCAATCGGCGAACCGCATTACTCAGTAATCCTTCGTAATTGCTAAGACTCGGATTGTTGAACACCGAATAAGGAATCGTGGAAGCGTTCGAAAACGGGGGCGAGGCAAGAAATGGAACCGTGAGCTTCGCGTTTAGCCGACCGTCAGCGATCCAATCTCTTAGCAACATGTCGATCGCCGCCGCCGGCGTTGCATCGCTGGAGAACAAAGATTCGAGTGTGACCTTACCCTTTGGCGTGACGATATAGGCCGCGGAGCAATAAGCGTACAACGTTTTGCAATCAACAACGCTGACACCGTTGAGGCGATGTCTTTCCAGTCCGACGGCATCGTCCTGATTTCGCCCTGCCATTAGTTCTTCACATGTCGACAGGAGGAAGGGTATTCGCGCATAGAAAGGAACGCAGTCTAGAAACAGGATGTCGCAATCAGGGAAATTCTGAACGAAGGAATTTACTGTAGAGCAATTCACATATGCCGGAAATTCATTACTTACTTCGACATCGTCTTCAAAGATCAGCATGGCGGCGTCAGTCGGCGTTAAAGATACTGCCGCCTCATGCGATTTCCGGCACGCCCATACGCTATTATTGAATTGGTTGTCGAATGGCCCATTTGTCGCGCCATCAATTGCTTCAAAGCGACGAATCCATTCGCAATTTAATCGTCGCAACTGCGATTCGATATTAGTCCGCCGGTCGATGCTGCGGTCGAGGTTTAAGTAAAACCCTGTGAGTTCCATTCGTATCTTCTTGCCGTTAAACGAGAAAAGTCTACATCATGCTCGCAGAACTGGTAAGCGGGGATGGACGCATTTTTTGAAATAAACAATTACGAAATCTCGCTCGCATGGTCGTACGATTTATTCCTAAGCTTCTCATGCAGCACCGTTTCTTGATCGCTTAAACAGTTTTTCAATTTGAAATATCCATCTTCATACTATTATGAATGGGAGCTTCAACATGAGTATTCAGCAGCCGGTAGTGGCAGTTAATAACATTCACAAGCCAATAGACTATGGTGACGTTCTAAACCCTGATTCAATTCCGGTTTCCGGCGACTCGAGCAATGCGATTATGAGAAGAGACGATGGATTATATGCGTCCGGGTCCCCTTTCATACCCTCGGCTTTTTGGGACATTGGACATACCGATGAGCCGAACAATGCGAATGGAATTGATGAGGGTGATTACTGGAGATATGATTTTTCAAAAGGAAATGGCGGTGACATTCCGGGATTACAGTTTGATAACGGATATCTTGTTTTTCCGCCGGGGCAATTTGTAATTCTCATGTTCGGATTATTAAATACTTCTGCAAGTGGACAATTTAGGGCTTCGTTCTTTGATCGGAGCTGGGGTTACCCTGGGCCTTATCAGTTCGCAGTTCAGACCTATTTGCAATTGCCGGTTCAGGACAACGGTCGGCAACTTTACGGTTTCACCCTCTGCGGTAAGTCTGAGGGAGGGTTTGGGACATGCGGACTGGGCTACGACAAAACGTCCGATGAAGGAGCGCATGTTAATGGAACGCTCACAATTCTGAAAATCCAATGATGGTCTAGCGAAAATAAGCGAGTCTTAGCCGCGTCTTTGTGGCGCGGCCCCAAACAACGCTGCGTTTCCGCAGCCGCGCTCGCCACGCGACCGTCTCCTCGTCATCGGCAGCCACGCGCGCCACATCATTTAGACTTTTCGCTTATAACCCGCGCAAGAACCGGATCAAGATAAATCGTGGCGGTCTGGATACACGTCACTTTTAGAAGCATTTCTATATGGTCTGTTGGCCGGCGCTTATCTTAATTCCGCTCGCTGCATCATCGGACGCATTCGCTGTTTCCGGCTGAAGAGATAAAGCCCGCTGCCTCGGCGGCTAACTGAGCGCGATGCTCGCGGCCATATCCATGAAATGCGGCAGCGTGGGCGTCACGCGATGCGCGTCCTTCGCTTCGTCATCCCAGCGGCGCAACGCGATGGCGTCTCGTGCGTAGGGCTTTGCCAGAAACGCTTGCGCGGTTTCATCGTCGAACACACCGCCTTGCAGTTGCAGGCTGCGCACGGAATCCGCGGACAGCCGCGCGTGATACGACGCATCGATCGCGCACAGGCAGCGCTTCGCATCGACGTGCAGGCGAATCGGTTCGAGCACGGCATCGGAAAAGAGCGGGCGCAGGAAGGGCAGTGCGTAGTACTGATGCAGATCGTCGATGCCGCGCTCGCTCGGCGTTTCGCCCTGCAGATTCAGCAGGTGCCCGAGGTCGTGCAGCAATGCCGCGACGATCAGCTCGGGGCTCGCGCCCGCCGCTTCGGCCAGCGCGGCGCTCTGCAACGCGTGCTGCAACTGCGTGACCGGCTCGCCGCTATAGGCGATCGAGCCGTGCTTGTCGAAGAGATGCCGGATGTCGTCGAGTGTAAGCGCCATCGTAAGGAAAGGGTCGAGCGGGTATGCTGAAGCGGGACAACGCGCAATCGTCGCAGGAATTTATGACGCGACGATGGCCACGCGCAGAATCGATTCGACCATGCCTTTCTACTTCAGCCGACGCCCCGAACTCGCCGGACTCGATCGCGCCGCACGCCGCGACGTGCGCCGCCTCGCGTGGCAATTCGCGCAGCGCCACTGGACCCTGCATGCGCCGGCGTTCGTGTGGATCGTCTTCGTGCTGCTGCATACGCGCTATCACGTCGTTCCTGAGCGGCGCGATTATCTGCTGATCACGCTCGCGATCTTCGTGCTGGCGGTGGTCAATATCCGGTTTCACATCTCCCGCTATCTGAAGCCTGCACGCGCGATGTACGACGTGCTCGGAGGCAGGATCACAGGCCGCTAGCCGCGCGTGTTGCAATGCCGCATCTGACGAAAGGACCCCGTTTTTAGCGTGTTACGATGATCGGCGATCCGTGTCCTCAGAAGGCAAGATGGCAACGCTATATCAGACGCTCGGCGTGGACGAGCACGCCACCGAAGAAGAAATCAAGCGCGCGTATCGCAAGGCCGCGATGCGCTGCCACCCCGATCGCAACGTGGGCAACGAAGACATCGCCCGCGCAAAATTCTTGGAGATCAAGGAAGCCTACGCAATTCTGTCCGACCCCGCGCAGCGCGAGGTGTACGACCGCATCTATGCCGACGAGATGCGTCGCTGGGAAGAACGCGTGCGCCAGGAAGAAGCCGAGCGCGAGGCACGTGAGGCAAAGGAGCGCGAGGCACGCGAGGCGCTCTATGCGGAGCGCGTATCGCTAGCGATGCGCTTTGCATCGCAAGGATATAACCGCGATGTCGTGTTCGGCGTGCTGCTCGGTGCGCAGTGCGAAGAGCCTGCGGCGCGCCAGATCGCGGACAGCGCAATTGCGCTGCATGAATCGCGACAAGCCAGGGAAGAAATCAAGGAACGAGAGGAAGAAACTGCAACGAACAGGAAGGAAGAGAAGGAGCCTGCCAGCGCCGATGCTGCGAATCCGCTCGGCGCGATGTGGTTTCAGTTCCTCAACAACCTTCGTTTCTGATCGCGCGAGGCAGGAAATCAGGCCGCGAGCCTTTCACCGCGCATATTGCTTTGCTTCGGCGCCGGCGGATAGACGCACCAGTGACCGTCATCGTGACGGAAGAAGAACAGCGCTCTCGCCGCCGCGCCGTGCAACGCTTCGACGCACACATAACGACGCCTGTCGGCACGCGTGCGGCTGAACTGTCTCACATGCACCGGCATGCTGCCCGGAGCGAGCCATTTTTCGACCTGGTAACGAAGGGACCGCTCATTCGCGTTTTTCATTTCAGTCTCCTGCGGCATTCATAGAAGGGTTAACGGCCGAACCTGCCGATGTTTAAAGCCCGAATCCATGAAAACCCTGCCGCAACGCATCACGTTCTTCATAAAGCACTTGAACTCTACGCCTTGAATTCAGAGCAGTGCCCGTTTTTGCGAAATAGCAACAGCGAACTTTCACGCGCCTTCCGCCATGCCCCGTTCATGAAAAACGCGTACCGCCGTGAACTCATCGTCGTGCAACGCGATGCCGGGGTATGTGCGCAATCGGTCATATGAAATGGCCGATGCGTACGCTACCCGTCACTCGATTTGAAGCGAATGTCGTGCCTGTGCGTGTGCGTGTATATCAGAGCGGACGCGCGAAGCTCAGTTCGTGGCCGTCAGGATCGGTGAGATGGAAGTAGCGCTCGTTCCAGGGCGCATCGCGCGGCGCGAATTGCGGCTCGATGCCGTGCGCCAGCGCTTTCCGGTAGAGCGCGTCCACATCGGATACGTAGATAATCACGCGGCCCCAGAACTGAATCGGGCCGTGTGTTTCGCTGGTGAGATTGAGAAACGAACCGCCGAGCGCGAACGAAGTGAAGGCGTCGTTAGCGCCGCCATGCAGGATGCGCAAGCCGAGCGCTTCATAGAAGCGCACCGCGCGCGGCATGTCGTGCGTCGCGAGCGTGATCGCGCTCAGGCTTTCGACGTGCGCGTCGTCGTCTGGCGATCCCATGCTTTCGTTCGTCATCCCGGATGATGCTGATGCGACACGAGCGGCAGCACCGAAAGATCGGGATGCGTGCCATCGACGATGCTCTTGCCGATATGCCGCGCATCGTCGACGGCATCCTGCGCGCTCTTGTAGGCGTCTTCGCCGTCGGCGTGAAAATGCACCGCTTCGCCGGGTATGTCCGCATTCGCGCCGGGCCGGCACACATGTCCGATGTACACGTAACGATCCGCCTTGCCCGCCGCCGCGTGCTCGGGCGTCGGCTTCAATTGCGGCTGCACGTGAATCTCGAAACCTTCGTAGTCGAAAACGTGCCACTGAGCGGGATCGTCAGGCATGATCGCCTCCTTGGTGTAGTGTTCGCTCGCGTCGATCAACGTTACTCCAGTTGGCGCGATGAATCCACCGCGAAGGTCATTCACGTCAGATGAAAAGCGTGCTCACATAGATTTGACAGCGTCTTCGCGCGCAGCGGATACTTTTCGGCGCGCTTTGCGTTCGCGCGTGTACGTCTGCCGTTTTCCCGCATCGGGAGGCGCCGTGAAGCCAGCTACGACACATCGCACGGTTCTCGCGCGCGCCATGCCGCGCGCAGCCGCGCTCGTCGGCGACGTCACCGCCGGCACCGTGTCCACGCTCATGATGCTGTGCTACGCGATGAGCCTCGGCACGCTCATCTTCAGCGCCGATCTCGCGCGCTATGCCGAACTCGGCGTCCCGACCGCGCTCGTGAGTTGCATCGTCACCGCGTTCGTGATCGCGCTGACGAGCTCGATGCGCATAAACATCGGCGGGCCGGACAGCAATGCGACCGCGTTTCTGGTCGGCGTCGCGGCGGGTGTCGCGAGCAGCGTGCGCGCGAACGGCGGGTCGCCTACGGAAATCCTGCTGACGGTGCTCGTCGCCATCGCGCTGTGCTCGCTCGTGACGGGGCTGATTCTCTTCGCGATCGGTTCATCCCGACGCAGCCGCTCGCTGCAATTCCTGCCTTATCCCGTGATGGGCGGCTTTCTCGCGGGCACGGGCTATCTGCTGATCGCGGGCGCGTTTCGCGTGCTGACGGGCGTCGCGCTCGACTGGCACACGCTGCCGCGGCTCCTGCAACTGCACTGGCTCGCGTGGGCGCCCGCGCTCTTCGTCGGCGCACTCGCCACGATCCTCGCCCGCACCTGGCGGCACGCGGCGGCATTGCCGATCACGCTCGCCATCGGCATCGCGCTCTTCTATGTGCTGCTGAGCGTCGCCGGCATCTCGCCCGACGAGGCGCGCGACATGGGCCTGCTGCTTCAGCATGTGCCGACGCACGCGCTGCACATTCCCGAGCTGCATTTGCCGTCGTCGCTTGCGCGTGGCGAGATCGACTGGCATGCGATCGTCGCGCATCTGCCCGAGACGCTCATCGTCACGTCGGTGTCGGCGGTCACGATCATCATGAACTCGACCGCGATGGGGGCGGCCACCGGGCAGGACATCGACCTGAACCGCGAGATGCGCGCCGCGGGCCTCGCGAATATCGCGAGCGGTCTGCTCGGCGGGATGGTCGGCTATCAGTCGTACAACCGCTCGATGCTCAATGCGCGCGCCGGCGCGACGAGCCGCGCGGCGGGCGTGTTCGCCGCGCTCGCGTGCCTCTTCGTGCTGATCGCGTCGCCCGATCTCGTCTCGCTGTTTCCGGTGCCGGTGCTCGTCGGCATGCAGATCTACATGGGCCTGCGGCTCATGATGGACTGGCTCGTCGGCGCGTATCGCAAGCTCACGTGGCACGAATACCTCCTCGTGCCGCTGATTCTCGCGGTGATCGCGTTCTATGGCGTGATCGCGGGCGTCGTCGCGGGCGTGGTCGCGGCGTGCGTGACGTTCGCGCTGCTCTACGGACGCGCCGGTTGCGTGCGCATGGAGTTCGACGGCCGCACGCGCACCTCGAATGTCGAGCGCAGCATCGAGGAGACGCGTTTTCTGATCGATCGCGGCGATGAAATCTGCGGCGTCTGTCTGCAAGGTTTTCTCTTCTTCGGCTCGGCGAACTCGATGCTGCAACGCGTGCGCGAACGCATTCGCTCGCACGGGCCGCGTCCGGTCAGGCATGTCGTGCTCGATTTCGGCTGGACCAACGGCATGGACGCCTCCGTGTCGCTCGCATTCGTGAAGCTGCGTCAGGCGTGCGCGGCGATCGGTGCCGATCTCGTGCTGACCGCGCTGCCGCACAACTCGCGCGCGCTGCTCAAGCGCACCGGCGCGCTCTCGCTCGGCATCCGCGAGTTCGACACGCTCGATGCGGGCCTCGAATGGATCGAAGCGCAGCAGCTCGCCAAGCTGACGCACGCGCTCGAACCGCGCGTGCCGTCGGGCGATTTTCGGGCGATGCTCGCGCCGCACTTCACGGCACGCGCGCTGCAAGGGCTGGCCGATTTGCTCGACGTGTGGGATATCGGCGCGGGCGAGGCGCTCTTTCGCCGCGGCGATGCGGGCGATGCGCTCTATATCGTCGAGGAAGGGCGCGTGACCGTGTCGCTGCCGCTCGCGGACGGCCGCTCGGTGAGGCTGCGCTCGTTCGGGCCGGGGACGATCATCGGCGAAATGGCGGTGTACACGAACGCGCCGCGCAGCGCGGATGTCTTCGCCGACGAGCCTGCGCGCCTGCGCCGTCTCACGCTCGCCGCCTTGCGCAAGCTCGAACTCGACGATCCGCTGACCGCGCAGGAATGGCATCGCTTCGTCGTGAAGATGATGGCTTCGCGGCTCGCCGTCGCGGATGAAGCGTTGCGCGCGGCCTCTTGATCGTTGCTTCATCGACCGGTATGTTGAAGGGCACATCGACGAGGCCACGATCATGATCCCCACGTTTCGCGCGATGCTCGCGATCACGCTTGCCTTCTTCATGAGCGGCGCGCTCGCGCAGCAGGCGCCGCAATCGATCGCGATGCTCGATTGCACGCTCATCGACGACAACGCCGCCTACAACGACGCCGAGATCGATCGCATTCAGACCGAGCGCCTCGCGGTCGTGAGCGGCGCGTTGCGCGATGATCTGCGCCAACGCGCGCTCTTTCGCGTCGCCGACAATGCGCGGGCGAGCGATCTGATCGCGTCGCTGAAAAGCACGCAGGACATGAACGCGTGCAACGGCTGCGAACGGCGTGTGGCGAAAGAGCTGGGCGCGTCGCGCGTCGGCGTGTGCTGGGTGCAGAAGATCAGCAACCTTATTCTCAACATGAACCTGCGGGTCGAAGACGCGGACAGCGGCGCGATGCTCTTTCAGCGCTCCGTCGACATACGCGGCAACACCGATCTCTCCTGGAAGCGCGGGGCGAAAGCGCTCGTCGATCTCCTTGCAAGCGATCCGTCCGCGACGCGCTGAATCCCGCGATGCGGCTTTCCCCGCCGAATTCGGGAATTTCTCCCGGCCGATGCCGTTGCCACGGCGGCGCCGATTAGGCTAAGTTGGATTTGCAGGCATGCGCGCCGTGCGATGCGCCGCGCGCGTGCGCCCGTGAACTCGAACAAGCCAAACGAAACCGCTGGAGACGACCATGCAAGTCAGATTCAAGGCGGCGCGCATCGCCTGCGCGTCGGTGCTCGCGCCATCGCTCGCACTCGCCGCGAGCCTCGCGCAGGCCGCCGCGCCGACCGCCTACGTGACGACCGAGAACGCCGGAGTCGGCGTGATCGATCTCGACAGCCTCTCGCTCTCGAAAACCTGGGATGTCGGCAAGGACGGCCCGCGCGGCCTTTCGCTGAACAAGGATGGCACGCGTCTGTACGTGGCGAACAAGGCGACGAGCGACCTGTCCGAGATCGATACATCGACGGGCAAGGTCGTGCAGCGCGTGAAGATCGGCAAGAACCCGGAGTTCGTGCGCGTGTTCGGCGGCTATGCGTATGTGACTTACGAGCCGGGCGAAAGCGGCGGCCCGCCGAAGCCGGGCGAACCGGAAAAGGATGACGACGCCAACTCGCCGCCCGCCGAAATCGCCATCGTCGATCTGAAGACGATGAAGGTCACGCATTCGGTCAAGAGCGGCCACGAGACGGAAGGCGTCGAGTTCTCGCCCGATGGCAAGCTGATGCTCGTGACCAACGAGGGCGACGACACGGTGTCGGTGTATCGCGTCGGCACGGGCAAGCCGGTGCGCACGGTGAAGCTCGACAAGGGCTCGCGTCCGCGCGGCATCAAGGCGTCGCCGGACGGCAAGCAATATGTCGTCACGCTCGAGAACGCGAACAAGTTCGTCGTGCTCGACGGCAAAAGCCTGAAGACCGTGAAGACCGTCGATACGAAGACGGGCCCGTATGGCGTCTCGTTCGATCCATCGGGCAAGCGGCTCCTGGTTGCGGCATCGCGCGACAAGACCTTGCAGGTGTTCGACGGCGCGACCTACGAGCACGTGCAGGACGTGCCCGTCGGTCAGCGCTGCTGGCACTTCAGCTTCACGCCGGATGGCTCGAAGCTGCTGCTCGCGTGCGGGCGCTCGAACGCGGTCTACGTGCTCGACGGTTCGGATTACAAGGAGGTCAAGCAGATCGGCGATCTGCCGCTCGCGTGGGGCATCGTCACGTATCCGCCGAGCGCGGGGTCGATCGTCGGGCGTTGAGCGGATGCGTGGTTCACATCGGGGAAATGGCCGCGCGTGCGGCCATTTCGTTTTCACTTCCACGCGTAACGCATTCCCACCCACACGCCGCGCGGCGCGCCCACGCCGAGGAACTGCTCGTTCACCGTCGCTCCGTTGTTGAACGTGTGATTGGGTCCGTCGAAGAAGTTCTGGCCGAGAATCGCGAAGTTCGCGTAGCGCTTGTTCAACAGGTTCTTCACCGTCGCATAGACCTGGAGTTGCTTGGTCACGTTGTAGGTCGTGTCGAGGTCGATCAGGAAATAGCCCGCGACGCTGCCATTCACGTCCTGATTGTTCTCGTCGCCGCGCGCGAAGATGTTGCTGCGATACGTGAGATTCGCGCCGATGTTCCAGCGCGCGAACGGGTTGTAGTCCACGCGCATTTTCACCGTGTTCGCCGGAATGCCCGGGATGCGGTCGCCCGAATGCACGGTGATGTTGCCGTTGTCGTCCGCGCTCGAATTGCTCGCGCTGCTCTCGGTCCACGTCGAGCGATAGGTCGCGTTCACATAGCTATAGCTCGCCGCGACGCCGACCGGTCCCCATTGCGTGCGGCCCGCGAGTTCGAAGCCTTGCCGACGCGTCTTGCCGACGTTCTGAAAATACCCGAGCGTGCTCGCCGCGCCCTGGCTGCTGACGAACTGGATATCGTCGGTCAGGGTCGTGCTGTAGGCCGCGGCGCTCCACTGCGTATGGCTGCCGATACGACCGCGCGCGCCGATTTCGAAGGTCTTCGAGATCACGGGCTTCAGGTCCGGGTCCGCGATGAAGTCGTTGGGCAGCGAGCAGGGCGCGGCCGGGTCCGCGCACGCCAGTTCGATGGCGGTCGGCGAGCGCATGCCTTCGTTGTACGTCGCGTAGGCGGTGAAGTAGGGCGTCGGATTCCAGTTGAAGCCGACAGCGGGATTGAAGCGCGAGAACGTGTGATTCCCGTCGAGCAGCGGCTGCACGCCGCTTTCATCGCCGATGGTCGCCTTCGCCCAGTTGTAGCGGCCGGCGAGCGTCATCGACCATTGCTCGCTGAAGGAGAACGTGTTCTCGAAGTAGATGCCCAGATTCGAGTTGTGTGTCTTCGCGTCCGTGGTCGGCACGAAGGGACCGGTGCCGATGGTCGCGCGGTTCTCTTCGAACGTGGCCGGCTGCTCGGCCTGGCTGAAGTGCGAATTCGCGAAGTCGCCCGCCGCGCCGATGATCAATTGATTGTCATGGCCTAGCAGATTGTTGAGCAGCGTGAGTTGCAGGCTCGCGCCGTAGCTGTCCGTCACGATCACCGACTGATCGTTGAAGGCTTGCGTGAGTTCGTCGGCATCGTCGCCGTCCGGATCGAAATCGTCGTTGACGTTCGAACTCACGTTCTTGTTGCGATAGTGCCGGTAGTACACGTTGCCGCTCAACTGCACGTTCGGCGTGAAGTAATGCTCCGCGTTGATCGTCAGATAGCCGACCTGGTTTTCGTTCGTGTCGGGGAACGTATAGGCCTGACGGAAATTGTCCATGAACGAGCGCGGGATCGTCTGCGAGCCGTTCAGCGTATTGTCCGCGCCGCCCATCGACACGGAGATGGTCGTATCGGCATCGGTGTAGCGGATCTTGCCGAACGCCTGGCGGATGCGGCTCGAATTGTGATCGGCCCAGCCGTTGTCGTTCGTGATGTTCGCGGTGAAGTAGTAATCCAGATGATCGCCGATCACGCCGCCTTGCTCGATTTGCGCATACTTGCGCCCAAACGAGCCGAAGCCTATGTCGACATTGCCGCCCGGATTGCTGCGGCCGTTCTTGGTCGTCACGGCGACCGCGCCGCCGAGCGTGTTCAGGCCGAAGGTCGGGTTCGAGCCGGGGATGATCTGCATCGTCTGGATCGCGGCCTGCGGAATCAGATCCCAGTTCACGACATCGCCGAAGGGCTCGTTGATGCGCACGCCGTCCATGAACACCGACAAACCCTGCGGCGTGCCGAGCAGCGGCGAGGCGGTGAAGCCGCGATAGTTGATGTCGGTCTGCCACGGATTGCCCTGAGCGTCGTTGGTATCGACGCTGACGACGTTCTTCTCCAGGTAATTGCCGATCGTGGGCGAATGCTGCGCCTCGATCTCCGAGCCCTTGATGGTCTGCACGTTCGCGGGCACTTTTTCGAGCGGCGTGCCGACGCCGACGAGCGGCGTGGTCCCGACGACGATGATCGATGGCAGCTCCGTATTCGGCGGCGTTTGCGCCTGCGTTGCCGAAGCTGCTGGCGGTGCTTCCGCCGCATCGGTCGAAGGCGGCGTTTGCGCCCACGCAGCCACCGTGATGCTCGCGAACGCGCCGCCGAATACGAGCCGCATCCCTGCTCGGGGTTTGAACGGATGCGCGGGCGCGGGCAGGCGCGGCATGCTTCTCATCGTCGTCTCCTCTTATATTTCGATCCACGCTTCGAGTATGTTTCTTTCAATGAAAGCGTCGCATAAGAATGAACGCGTGGACCGGGAGCTTTTCCCGATCTTGCAGGGAAGCGCTCCCAATCGCGTTCCGGCTACTCCGCAGCACGACGACCCCGTGCGTAGAATGCATTCCGTGATGCCATCCGAATCCCTGCCCTCTCTCGCGAAAGACGCAGACCGTCGCGCGCCGCGCTCGCCGGCATGGCGCGATCTGGCCTGCGTACTTGCGGTCACGCTCGTCGCCGGCGCGCTCTTCGCACGCTTCGATTTCAGCGAGTACGCGTTTCGCCTGACGCGCAGCGCCGAGCGTTTCCAGCTCGACGAACTGCCGCCGACGCTCGTCGTGCTCGCGATCGGCTTCGCGTGGTTCGCATGGCGGCGCTATCGCGAGGCGCAGTCGGAAGTGCGCCGGCGGCGCGTGCTGGAGGAAGAGGCCGAGCATCTGCTCGCGGAAAACCGGCGGCTCGCGAGCCAGGCGCTCGCCGCGCAGGAAACCGAGCGCCGCCATCTCGCGCGCGAACTGCACGACGAGCTCGGCCAGTATCTCAACGCGATGTCGCTCGATGCCGGGCGCATCCGCGATCTGTCGGCGGGACGCGAGGCGGAGGTTCATCGGCTGTCGCTGTCGCTGATGCAAAGCGCGGCGCATGTATATCGCGAGATCGGCGGGATGATCCGCAGGCTGCGTCCCATCGGGCTCGATGAATTCGGCTTGCCGACCGCGCTCGAACATTGCGTCGATGGCTGGCGCGAGCGTTTGCCCGATGCGACGTTCACGCTCGCCGTCGAAGGCGACTTCGACAATCTGAGCGATGCGCTCAACATCACGCTCTATCGGCTCGTGCAGGAAGGGCTTACGAACGTGTCGAAGTTCGCGCGGCGCTCACGCGTGGAGATCTATCTGGCGCGCGCGCCGCAGGAAATCGTCGTGACGATGGCCGACGACGGTCCCGGCGTCGATCTCGCGAAGCCGCGCGAAGGGCTCGGTCTGATCGGCATGCGCGAGCGCGTCGAAGCGCTCGGCGGGGAGTTTCATATCGCCAGCGAGCCGGGCGGCGGCTTCCTTTTTTGCGCGCGCGTGCCGGCTCAGGCGGGGCTGCCGTTGCCGACTTCGGGTCCGAACGAAGCAGCAGCCGACGACGCGAAATCGGCGAAGTGAAGGCCCAGGCGATTCGCGATCTGCGCAAGCTGCACGCCATTGTCCGCGCCGAACTTCTGCCGTATCACCGATTGATGATTCGCGACCGTCTTCTGACTCAAGCCCAGCTTCTCCGCGATGTTCGGCAGCGTATAACCCTGCACCAGCAGACGCAGCACTTCGAACTCGCGCGCGGATAACTGCCGGCCGGGCGGCCCTTCCTGAATCGTCGCGCGCAATGCGAGCGCCTGCGAAATATCCGGGCTCAGATAGCACGCGCGACGCGCGACGGAACGCACCGCTTCCACGAGCACATCGGGCGCGCTCGCCTTCGTGACATAGCCGCGCGCGCCGGCATCGAGCGCGCGTCGCACGAAGATCGCTTCCTCGTGCACGCTGAAGATGAGCACATGCGCATGCGGTTCGCGCGCCAGCATGCGCCGCATCGCCTCGATGCCGCTCGCGCCGGGCAGCGCGAGATCCATCACGACCACATCGGGCTGCAACGCGCAAAACTTCTGATACGCCTCGGCGGCATCCGCCGCTTCGCCCGCGACACTCACGTCGGGACTCAGTTCGAGCAGACGCTTGTAGCCTTCACGCACGACGGCGTGATCGTCCACGAGCAGCACGGAGATATCGGCAATCATGGCTTGTCTTCTCCTTCTTCTGAACCATTGTCGCGAGCAAGGGCCGCGATGCGCTTCGAGTTCGCATCGTTGCGGAACATGATGGGTTGCTCCTGCGGTTCCTGCCTTGCCGTTGCCGCGCGGACCACTTCGATCACGCGCTCGTGATGCGGGGACTTGTCGCACACCGGGTCCGCATTCGCGGGGTCTTGCGTCAGCAGATACGCCTGACAGCGGCAGCCGCCCATGTCGATGGCTTTCTCGTCGCAACTGCGGCACGGCTCCTTCATCCAGCCGAAGCCGCGAAAGCGATTGAAGGCATCGCTCTCGTACCAGATGTCCTTGAGCGGCATCTCGGTGACGTTCGGAAACGTGAGGCCCGGCAGCGAGCGCGCGGTGTGGCAGGGCAGCGCGGCGCCATCCGGTGCGATGCCGAGAAACACCGAGCCCCAGCCGTTCATGCAGCGCTTGGGCCGGCGCTCGTAGTAATCGGGCACGACGAAAAAGATCTTGCACTTGTCGCCGATCTCATTGCGATAGCGCTCGACCACCGCCTCGGCTTCGTCGAGTTGCGCTTTCGTCGGCATGAGTTGCGCGCGGTTCGCATGCGCCCAGCCGTAGTACTGCGTGTTCGCGAGCTCGAGATATTCGGCGCCCATCGCGAGCGCCATATCGATGATGCGTCCGATATGCGGCAGGTTATAGCGATGCAGCACGCAGTTCAGCACCATCGGAAAGCCGTACGCCTTGATGAGGCTCGCGACGCGCTTCTTGTAGTCGAAGGTCTTCGTGCTGGACAGAAAGTCGTTGAGTTCCTGCGACGAATCCTGAAACGAAAGCTGGATGTGATCGAGCCCGGCATCCTGCAATGCGCTGATGCGCTTCTCCGTCAGACCGATGCCCGACGTGATGAGGTTCGTATAGAAGCCGAGCTTGCGCGCTTCCCCGACGAGCGTTTCGAGATCGTCGCGCAAGAGCGGCTCGCCGCCCGAGAACCCGAGTTGCGCCGCGCCTAACGCACGCGCCTGACGCAATACGTCGATCCATTGACCGGTATCGAGTTCGCGCGTGTGGTCCGCGTAGTTCACCGGGTTGTAGCAGAACACGCAATGCAGCGGACAGCGATACGTCAGCTCCGCGAGCAGCCACAGCGGCGGCGCTATCGGCACGCCTTCGTGCTCGGGCTTCGCGATCGGTTCGGACAAGTCGGTCATGACGCTACTCCAGCCAGCCGCGCGCACGCGCACCGGCGATGAACGCGCGCACGTCGTCGCCGAGGCCGTTCGCATTGAACGCCTGCTCCAGATCCGCGACGAGCGCGGGAATGTCGCGCGTGCCGTCGCAACGCAGGAGAATCTGCGCCGCGCTTTGATTGAGCTTCACCATGCCTTCGGGATACAGCAGCACGTGCGCATCCTGCGCCGGCTCCCACTGCAGCCGGAACAGGCGCTTCAGTTTCGGATGCAGGGAATCGTCCGGTGCAACGACGGCTTCCTGCTTGCGTTGAATCGGATTGCTGTCGCTCATTGCGGGAACGCCTTTTCGATCGAATCGAGCATGGTCCAGAGAATATCGAGCTTGAATTGCAGGATATCGAGCGCGCGTTGCTGCGCCTCGCGCGTCGTGAAATGCGCGAGCGTCACTTCGAGCCCGTGCTCGACATCGCGCTGGGCGAGCGACACGCGCGAGCGGAAATACGAAAGCCCTTCCGGCTCGATCCATGTGTAATGCTCGGGCCACGTCGCGAGCCGATCCTTGTGGATCTGCGGCGCGAACATTTCAGTAAGCGACGAGCACACCGATTCCTGCCACGGCGCGCGCCGCGCGAAGTTCACGTAAGCATCGACGGCGAAGCGCACGCCCGGCGTCACGAGCTTGAGCGACCACAGATCGTCGCGGGAAAGGCCCACTGCATCGCCGAGGCGCGCCCATGCCTCGATGCCGCCCGGCTGATTGCCGTAGCCGTCGTGATCGAGAATGCGGAGCACCCAGCGGCGGCGCGTTTCGCGATCGGGACAATTCGACATCACCGCAGCATCCTTGAGCGGAATGTTGATCTGATAGTAGAAGCGGTTCGCGACCCAGCCGCGTATCTGTTCCTTCGAGCAGCCGCCGCTGTTCATCGTCACGTTGAACGGATGATGGATGTGATACGCCGTGCCCTTCGCGCGCAACTGCGCTTCGAATTCCTCGCGCGTCCACGCGGGCCCATCGTCCTTCACTTTCGTGAAGATCGGGCCTGTGGTCGGGTTGAGCATCGGGTCGAACATCGGGCGGTCTCCAGTATCCGGTGCGAATGTCATAGCTCGAAGGTCATGCCGTCGTGCGCGACTTCGATGCCGTGCTCCGACAGAATGCGTCTTTCGGGTCCATCCTCGATGAGGATCGGGTTCGTGTTGTTGATATGGATCAGCACCTTGCGGACGTTCCCGCGATCGATCGAATCCAGCACTTCGATCATGCCGCCCGCGCCGCTTTGCGCGAGGTGGCCCATGTCCTTGCCGGTCTTCTTCGTGAGCTTCAGCGCGATCATTTCGTCGTCGGTCCACACGGTGCCATCGACGAGCAGCAGGTCCGCTTCCCGCATCGCGTCGAGCACGTGCGGTTCCAGTGCGCCGAGACCGGGAGCATAGAATGCGCGCTTGCCCGTCGCGGTATTCGTGAACATCAGGCCGATGTTGTCGCCCGTTTCCGGTGCATCGCGATGCGGCGAATAAGGCGGCGCCTTGCTCGACAAAGGCAGTGCGTCGATGGTCACGCGCGGCAGCTCGGGCACGGAGAACGATGCGCCATCGAGCGCGATGCGCCTGTGCTCCACACCGCAGTAATGCGACAGAATCGACGTGAGCGGAAAGCCCGTCGAGAGGTCCTGCCACACGGCGTCGGTCGTGTAGAGCGGCAAGGGCGTGCCGCGCTCGCGCAGCATCAGGAGGCCCGTGACGTGATCGATCTGCGCATCCATCGTGACGACGGCTGCGATGCCCGTGTCGCGCACGCGGCGCGCGGGCTGCAGTTCGGGATTCGCCGCGATCTGCGCCAGAATGTCCGGCGATGCGTTGACGAGCAGCCAGTCCTCGCCGTTATCGGTAACGGCAATGGACGACTGCGTGCGCGCGCGCGCCGCAATGGTGCCGCGCCGCACGCCGTCGCAATTGCGGCAGTTGCAGTTCCATTGCGGAAAGCCGCCGCCCGCCGATGAACCGAGCACGCGTATTTTCAAGGCAGCATCCTCCGCATGAGACCGTCGCGGTCGATCAGTTGATGCTTCATCGCGCCGAGAAAATGCAGGATGACCAGCGCGGCCATGATCCACGCGAGATATTCGTGGATGCCGAAAAAGATCTGCCGCAACTGCTTGTCGTCCCAGCCCCATTGCGGCAGCGGGATGCCCCAGAGCTTCGTGCCGAACTTGTTGAACGACGAGCCGAGATAACCGGTGAGCGGCATCGCCACCATGCCTGCATATAAAAGAGCCTGCGTAATGCTCGCGGCGGCGCGTTGCCACGTTCGCATCGGCGGCAGAGGCGGCCGGCCATAAGCCAGGCGTACCAGGATGCGGATCAGCACCAGCAGGAAAACCGTGATTCCAAGCGACTTGTGGAAGTTGATGAGGTCCGATTTGAACGGCAGCCCGCGCGGCAGGCCGACCATATAGAAGCCGATGCACAGCATCGCGATGATCGCGATCGCGATGAGCCAGTGCAGCGCGATCATCGGGCGTGCGTAACGCTCGCTCGCGGCACCGATGCCGCCGTCGCGCGAGGTCGCGGATGTCCGCGCGGTGCTCATCGCATCTCTCCTATGAATGGCCAACAATCCATTGTTCATCTCCAGGCTATGAATTGGCGATCAGCAATTCCCCCCGTCCATCCACCGCGAGATCGCCGGCGTAGCGTCGCGGCAACACATGACCGGCGCATGTCGAAAACGGTGCGATCTCACGGGCGAGCATGCGCGTGAACAGCAGCCAGAACACGTCGAAACCGCGGCCGCCTTCGGTGAAGGTCGGCGGAATGCGAGATGGCGCGTTTGTCAGCAACACCGTGCCGCGCCGCATGCCGTATCCCAAGTGTGCGCCCACTTTTCCTCCGATGCAGACCGAACCCGCGATGAGCCGCGACGCCGCGAAATCGCCCGCATCGCCCGCGACGAGCACCGTGCCGCGCCGCATGCGGTCCGCGAGACGCGCGCCCGCGTTGCCGTGAATCGTGAGCGTGCCGCCCGTCATGCCTTCCATGTCGCCGGGCAACGCGCCCGCCGCGAAATCGCCCGCGTCGCCGTGAATCGAGAGACGGCCGCCTTGCATCTCGCACGCGGCGAAAGCGCCTGCGTCGCCTTGTATGTGCAACTCGCCGCCGGACATCTTTATGCCCGCGTAATCGCCTGCGCTGCCGTGCACCGTGAGCGTGCCTTCGGTCATGTTCGCGCCGATGCGATCGAGCCAGTGCACATCACCTTCGATCGTCAGCGACGGCTCTTCGTTCTCGATCAGCGCAATATCGAAGAGATCGCCGAGCGCGCACGTTTCGCCCGCGCCTTGCAGCACGATGCGCGGCAATTCGGTCCGCGAAGCAACCGCAAGTTCGACAGGCAGCAATTTCGACCCATCGACGCGAAAGCCCGGCGCATTTTTTACGCGCAACGTGATCGCGTTCATGCGCGGCTCCCGTCGATGTCCTTCGACAGTTCATGCAGCTTGAAGTGATACGGCCCGAGCTTGCCGCCGTAATTGCCCGCGGAAACGCGCAGCACGCCGCCCGCGCGGCCGATCTTGGTGGCGGCGGCGATGCCGGCCGTCATCGCGGCGCCGACATCGGCGTCGGTCAAGCCGTCGATCACGATTTCGAGCACGCACGCGACATCGGGCGTCAGCTCGCTTTTCTTCGACAAGCCGACGAGCGTCGGACAGAACGCGTCATTCGTCGATGCCGTCGCGCCCGCGTACTTCGAGCCGATCTTCGAACCCGAACGCACGACGCCGCCCGGAAACGGCGTGATGACGTTCGGCAAACGATGCATCGCGGCGACGGCGGATTCGGCGGCATGCAATGCGCTGTCGATATCGCGCGCAAGAAAGAGCAGGTTGCCGCCGCCGACCGCTTTCACGGTCGCGGTGAATTCCTCGCAGACGAACTCGCCGTCCATCACGGGCACGCGCCAGTAACGCGTGCCGTCGAGCACTTTCGATATCTGATAGCCGTCGCCGAAAAAGCGCAGCCCCGCGCCGAGCGGCGCGTTGTCGGAGAGCGGCGCGAGCGTGGTCGCGGGATCGATGCCGCCATAGACCGCCGTCGTCGGGCACGTCAGCACGCATTGCCCGACGCGCCGCGCGATCTGCTTGGCCAATTCCTTCGACGATATCGCGAAGATCAGCACCGCGATGCCCGGCCTGCCGTCGGGCGTTTCAGCGCCGGTCAGATCGCGTTCGATGCCCGCCTCGCAGCCGCAATCGATGACGGACGTGGCGAAGCCTGTGAGCGAATTGGCCGCATGGCGCGCCCACGTCGAGGTATGCGCGGTGATGACGAGGCGCGTCGCCTTCATCGGGAAGGCTTCGGCGAAGGTGTCGTCGATCAGCGTGTCGTTGATGCGCATGCGTCAACTCCCGCTCGCCGCGAAGCACGCGACGGGCAAGAGCCGCCCGCCGTTGCAGCACGCGCAGATTTCGTCGTCGCCGATCGCGATATTTTCGAAGCGCGTCGCCAGATTCGCCTCTGCATACTCGCGCACGCGCTTTTCGATCGCGCGATCGTACTCGGGGCTCACGTAATGAATGCCGCCGGTGGGCGTGGCGAGCAGCGTGCCGTCGCGCGCGATCAGCTCGCCGTCCTTGAACACGTATGCGGGTGATGTGAACATGCGCTCGCGGTCCGCATCATCGCGATACACGGCGATATCCGCCGCAGCGCCCGCGCCGAGATGGCCGCGATCCTTCAAACCGAGCAGTTTCGCGGGACCGGCGCGCGTGATGATCGCGATGTCGTAGAACGAGAATTCGCGCGTGATTTCGCCGAGCGCGCTCGCGGTCTTCGCATCGGCGTTGAGCTTGTCGAGTTGCTCGTCGCGAAAGGACTTGTCCATCAGCAAGCGGATCAGGTGCGGATAGCTCGTGAAGGGCGCGCCGTTCGGATGATCGGTGGTCATCGACACGCGCCACGGATCGTCGACCAGCAGAAAGATTTCCAGCCCGATGATCCATTGCAGCGCGTTCACGAAGCTCTGTTCGCGATACTTGAACGGCACGACGCCGCAGCCCGCATCGCATTCGATATCGCCGAGCACCCATTTGCGCGGGCGGGCCATCGGTGCGTTCTTGAACTGCATCATCGTGTCGCCGGATGCCGTGACAGTCTGACCGAAGATGATCTGGCCGACATCGATCGTCACATTGGGCCGCGCGTTCACCGCTTCGGCGATGGCCCGCGCGCCCGACGAGAACTTGCGCGGGCCTTCGGTCCCGTAGCTATGAAACTGGATATGCGTCAGATGAATGGGCAGGCCATCGGCTGCGTCCATCGTCCGGATCGTCGATTCAATGTTGCCCGGCACGCCGAGATTGCTTGCGTGAACATGCAGCGGATGCGGCACGCGCAGATCGGTGAGTGCGCGCGTGAGCGTCTTCAATACATCGCGCGGCGTGATGCCGTAGTGCACGTGCTTTTCATCGACATCGAGCGAGCGCTGATTGAACTTGAACGCCGAGATGCCGCCGGGATTCACGACCTTCACGCCGAGCGCCTTGCCCGAATCGATCGTCCAGCCGACGTAATCGCGCAGACGTTCGAAGTCTTCGTTCGCGGCGAGCATCTGGAGAAAGAGCTCGTCGTTGCCCATCATCACGTAGGCGCCGTGATCGATGATCGGCGTGTCGCCCATTTCCAGATGCGCGTGCCGCGCGTTCGACGCGATCATCGCCGGCTCGAACGCGGCCGTGTAGCCCATTTCCGCATATCGATAGCCTGCGGCGAGCGTACCCGGCGCGCACACGCCGCACGAAGGCAGACGCATGTAGCGGCCTTCGTTCGGGCGATCGGGCACGGCGCGCGGATCGTCGCGATGATCTTCGGGCAGCAGCAGGCGCGACAGATTCGTCTTGCCACCGCCGATATGCGAATGCAGGTCGATGCCGCCTGCCATCACGATCATGCCGTTTGCATCGAAATCGTGTTCGATGCTTTCTCCTTGCGCGTGATCGACGATGCGTCCATCGCGGATATAGATGTCGCGCTTCTCGCCGTTCACGCCGTTCGCCGGATCGTAGAGCGTGCCGCCCTTGAGACGCGCGAGGCTCATGACGGCCTCCGTGCCTGCGCGAGTTGCGAGGCGATCGCGGCGACCGTCGGCAGGTCGACATCGCGTGCGGCGGAGAGCTGCGCGACCACGGATGTATCCACGCGAAACAGATGCCCGCCGCTGTCGATACCGGGCGTCGCGACCGGAATGAACACGGTCGGGCCTTTGCGCGCGGGCAGTTGCGTCGAAGGATGGCCGAGGATGATGGCGGGTACGTCGTCGTCGAGCGATGCGGGCAGCGGCTCGGGCGCGAAGCTCGATACCCAGAGCAGCGCATCGATTTCGCCGCGGCTCAGGAGCGTTTCGGTGCGATAGCGATGCGCGTCGTGATCGAGCGGCAGGCCGTATGCGACGCGCGTGCGCGACGGGAAGCCCGAGAGCCATGCGATCGTCTGATTGACGGATGCGGCGCCGTCGTCGCCGGTCAGCGCGAGTGCGCCTGCGCGCGCGGTGCGGTTGATCGCTTTCACGATGCGTTGCAGCGCCTCGATCGCGAGCGCCGCGTGTCTGGTCGGCAGCATCGCAGGCTCGTAGATGAACGCGGTGTATTGCGCTTTTGTGATGCGCTCTGTGAGTGCGACGAGTTCCGCGACTGGAATCGGGCGGCCGCCTTCGACGTGCGCGGACCAGAGCGCGAGCGTATCGAAGGGGTCGGTGGTCGGCGTGATCGATTCGGCGCGCGCGTTTGCTGCTTTATCGATGTCACATCCGACGAATACGACACTTACGTCGCGGTCATCGCGGATGGCGCGTTCATAGAAGCGCGGATAGCGCCGCGAGGGCTCGCACGCGAACACGATGACGAGATCGGCGCGTGAGCGCACTTCGGAGAGCGTCGTGAAGAAGGAACCGCGATCTTGCAGCGCGCGGTTGCTGTCGGCGAGCGTGTCGCCGTGAAGGTGATCGAGGATCGCGCCGCAATGCGCGGCGAGTTCATAGAGCGCGCGGGCGCCGGCCACGTCGGTTGTGAGGCCGCCGAAGAGCGGCCGATGTGCGTTCGACAGGATCGCTGTGGCATGAGAGAGCGCCGACGCGAGGTCGGTGTCTTGCCCGTCGATCGCGGGTTTGCGGTTTGCATCCTGCGGACTGTAGCTTGCAAGGGATGCTGCGAGCCGCGGGCATGCGGTGGACGGTGCTGCGAGCCGTCGATCGTCGGTTGGTGCGAGCGTGATGTCGTCGCATAGCATGGGGCAGAACGGACAGGTCCAGGGTTTTCTTGCTGTGGCCTGTGGGTTCGGTGTTGTTGAGGACTCGGGCATGGTCGTGCTTCTAAGCAAGGTCTATGCCGTTTTTGGTTTTCGCTGGGTCCCGTTTTCGCGGTGGTTTATTAGCACTGCCCCTCCCCGGGGCGGGGGTCACTTTCTTTGCTGCTGCAAAGAAAGTAACCAAAGAAAGCAGCTTCTCACCGCCCGCGGTCACACGCACGTTGGCCATGCTTGCCAGC